>ENA-UOJG01000076-UOJG01000076.1-human-gut-metagenome-genome-assembly--contig:-C47-NODE-76-length-139982-cov-18.459540_pt1 | contig 139982 bp, 108 predicted proteins | sample MGYA00242340_ERZ723887 | MGnify/ENA metagenome assembly ERZ723887 | reverse complement strand
CGGCCCGCTGACCGGCAGCCAAGCCGAACATGCCCGCGGCCTGTTCGGCCTTCGCCTTACCAACTTCATAAGTGACGCTGTTGTATTTGCGCATAACTCTTGACAGTACCCACAAATGAGGTGGTCGGCCGGCGAATGGATTTTTCGTCAGATGCAAATGTAAATTCCGAAGGTTTACTGGAGGTAAATCGAGAAATTTGCATGCCGCAGATGGCGGAAAAGACTTCGCCCGACGCGCCGCCGAATTGTGCGGTGGTGCCTTAATGCGCGCATACAAAAAACGCCCGGACGAGGGACGAATCCCCATCCGGACGCTGTACGAAATCGAATTACACCTCGGGCTCCTTATCGCTCTCCAGCGGCGCATCCTCAACGGACTTCACAGCCCAGCGCGCCATGTGCATCGTGGTCTTCTGGGTGCCGACGGCAATGATCACCTGATCATCGCGAAGGCCGGTCACGGTGCCGTAGATGCCGCCGATGGTACAGATGCGATCGCCAACCTTCAGGTTGGCAAGCATGTCCTTCACGGCCTTGTCCTTCTTCTTCTGGGGACGAATGAGGAAGAAGTAGAAAACAACGACCATCAGCACGATCATAACAAGCATGGAAATCAGGCTGGACGCGCCTCCCTGAGCGGTGGTGCCGCTACCCTCGAGCAGGTTGAAGAGCAGAGTGTTCATCGTATCGGATCTCCTTTGATTTAAATTCTTCGTTCTCCATTATAACATGATTGCCGTCTTAAAACAACGATGAATCATGCCGACTGCGTAAAGTTTCGCAAAAATCACCAGCCGCCGCGGCCGTGCGCGGCATAGAAATCCTCCGCCCAGTCGCGCAGCGCGTCCTGCTCGATCGCCGTGCGAATCTCCTCCATCATCTTCGTGAGGAAGCGCAGGTTGTGAATCGAGCACAGCCGCAGGCCGAAGATTTCCTCCGCCTTCAGCAGATGGCGAATGTAGGCGCGGGAGAAGTTGCGGCAGGCGTAGCAATCGCAGGTTTCGTCCAGCGGCGCGAAGTCGTGCGCGTACTTCGCATTGCGGATGACGAGACGGCCATTGCGCGTGAATACCGTGCCGTTGCGCGCCACGCGCGTCGCGAGCACGCAGTCGAACATATCCACGCCGCGCAGAACGCCCTCGATCAGGCAGTCCGGCGAGCCGACGCCCATCAGATAGCGCGGCTTCTCCTGCGGCATGACCGGATTGATCGCTTCCAGCATCTCGTACATGATTTCCTTGGGCTCGCCCACGGAAAGGCCGCCGATGCCGAAGCCCGGCAGATCGAGCTTGGCCATTTCCTTCGCGCACTCGATGCGCAGGTCTTTGTAGAACGCGCCCTGAACAATGCCGAACAGTGCCTGATCGTCGCGGGTTTTCGCGTCCATGCAGCGGTGCAGCCAGCGAATCGTGCGCTTCATGGCCTTCTGCGTGCGGTCGTAATCGCAGGGATACGGCGAGCACTCGTCAAACTGCATCATGATGTCGCTGCCCAGCTTCTCCTGAATGCCGATGGAAACCTCCGGCGAGAAGAAGTGCCTGCTGCCGTCCAGATGAGAGCGGAAGGTAACGCCCTCCTCCGTCAGCTTGCGAAGCGACGCGAGCGAAAACACCTGAAACCCGCCGCTGTCGGTCAGGATCGGGCGATCCCAGTTCATGAATTTGTGCAGCCCGCCCGCGTCCGCCACCAGCTGCTCGCCGGGACGCAGATGCAGATGGTACGTGTTGGACAGAATAATCTGCGCGTTCAGATCCTTCAGTTCCTCCGGAGACACGGTCTTTACCGACGCCTGCGTGCCCACAGGCATGTAAACCGGCGTTTCGATCACGCCGTGCGGCGTGTGCAGACGGCCGCGGCGCGCGCCGGTCTGCCTGCACACATGCAGAAGCTCAAACTCAAAGGGCTTTGCCAATGTCCTATCCTCCCGTCAAAAAAGGTGACCCGCCGCTTCGCGGATCACCCACTTGTTTTCCTTTCAAACACGCTCACGCGTGGCGGCGCTTATAGCCCAGAACCACCAGCGCAGCCATTCCCATCGCCAGCGCCGCGAACGCATACGCGACGGGCATCGAGCCGTCGCCCGACGCGGGCATGATCACCGGCTCAATCACGCGCACGTTCACATCCACCGACACGACCAGCGTATCGTCCTTGTACGCCTTCAGGCAGTACAGGCCGGCGTCCTCCTCGGTCGCGTTCAGCAGGTTGTAAATCCGCTGGTCGCCGTTCTGCTCGATCGGCTCTCCCTTGAAATACCACTGCCATGAGGTCGGCTCCACGCCGCTCACGCCTACCTCAATTTGCAGATCCTCTCCCACATTCACAACCGCGCTCTGCGTGCGCGTGGTGATGCGGAACGTAAGATACGTGCGGATGGCCCCGTTCTCAGCCAACGCCGAGCCGGCGATGAAAAGCATCATCAGCACCAGTGCAAACGCGCGGATTCCCACTCGCTTTTGCATCCGTATTCCTCCTCAAGGCAGAAGCCTGTTCAATCCATATCGTATACCTTATTCTATTGCATTTCCCCCACGGTTTCAAGTTTTTCCGCAAAATTGGATTTAAATGCAATATCTGCGCAATATGTGTGCGCATTTCGTAAACGGTGATATATATTATTAATACTTCTCCGCCTCAAGTCGTGCCCGCATGGAAAGAAAGCGTCCAGGGAGCGTTTGCGCCCCTCGGACACTTTCCATGCGTTTATGAAAGCCCGCCCGCGCGATCAGCCGCGCTTTACAAGAACTTCCCTTTCGTATTTGCGAACCTCCTCCAGCCATGCCTCGCCAACCGGCACGCCCTGCTTCAGGCAGTACATATCCCACACCGGCGCGAACGGACGGCTCTTGGCTTCCTCCTGACCCGCCAGACGGCCGGTATAGTCGAAGTTCGCCTCGAGCCTGCGCAGCTCGTCGTTGGGCGTGAGGTAGGCCTGCAAAATGGCCTTCTGGGCGTTGCGCACGCCGATGACCCATGCCGCCACGCGGTTGATGGACGCGTCGAAGTAGTCCAGCGCGCAGAACACGCGGTCTTCATAATGGTTGGCCACGATCTCATTAAAGATACGGGCGGTTTCGGTATCCCAGACGACCACGTGGTCGCTGTCCCAGCGCACGGGGCGGGAGATATGCAACAGAATCTTCGGCAGGAACTGCAGCACGGCGCTGATCTTATCGGAAACCTGCTCGGTGGGATGGAAGTGGCCGGTGTCCAGCGTGAGCATCTTGTTGCGGGTGAGCGCGTAGCCCATCATCAGCTCGTTGGAGCCGACGGTGTAGCTCTCCACACCGATTCCGAACAGCTTGCTCTCCACACCGTCCAGCACGTGCGCTTCGGAGATGTTCTTCGTAGCCGTGAAGATTTCGTCCAGCGCGGCGACCATGCGGGCGCGCGGGCCGTTGGTATCGGCGGGCGTGTCCTTGTAGCCGTCGGGCATCCAGTGGTTGATCACGCAGGGCTGACCCTGCGCCTTGCCGAACGCTTCGCCGATTTCGCGGCAGCGCTTGCCGTGCTCAATCCAGAACTTTCTGTGGGTTTCGTTGGTGGACGCCAGCGTGAAGCCGTCCGCCGCGTAGGGATGAGAGAAATAAGTAGGATTGAAGTCCAGCGCCAGCTTGTTTTCGCGGGCGAAGTCCATCCAGTCGGAGAACTGCTCGGCGGTGTACGCGTCGCGGTCGATCTTCTTGCCGTGCAGCTCGGCGTAGCTGGCGTGCAGGTTCAGCTTTTTCTTTCCGGGAATCATCGAAATGGCCTTCAGGAAATCCTTGCGCAGCTCTTCGCCGTTGCGCGCGCGGCCCGGATAGTTGCCGGTGGTCTGAATGCCGCCGGACGCGCCGCCGCCTTCGCCCTCGCAGCCCACAACGTCGTCGCCCTGCCAGCAGTGCATGGAGATGGTGAACTGCGCCGTCTTCTCCATCGCCTTTTCCACGTCGATGCCCTTTTCGGCATATACGTCCTTCGCGTAGTCAAAACCGGACAGAATCATTTTTTCGGTCATATGATGTGCTCCTCCGTACTGATTTTCGGTCAATACTATTCTATCGCATCCCGCGGACTTTGTAAAGCGGCGGGCCCGACTATTTTTCGCAATTTGATGCGTTATTTTTTCAAATTTCTTCGTAAAAACAGTTGCCATGGGGCCAAAGTCATGATATAATACATTGTGTTTTGTGCCTTGCCCGCACGGTTCATTCGTGCAACGCAAATTCGAGGAGGAGTTCTCAATGTCTGTCATCATCAGTATTGTCCTGATTCTCGTTTCCCTTGTGCTGATTGTCGCGGTTCTGATGCAGGAAGGCAATAAGCAGGGACTCGGCGCCATCAGCGGAGCCGCTGATACCTTCCTTGGGAAAAACAAGTCCAAGAGCGCCGAAGGCAAGCTGCTCACCATCACGAAAATCACCGCAGCGGTCTTCGTTGTCATCGCGATCCTCGCTACCTGGCTGAACGCCCGCACCTATCAGATCCTCTTCTACGACGAAGACGGCAACGAGTACTTCCCCAAGCTTGAGGCGCAGGTTCAGTACGCTCAGTTCGCCTATCAGTTTGGCATGACGCAGGAAGAGCCCACCGCCACCTACGAGCAGCTGAACGAGAGCATCAAAGACGTTGATGAAAAGCGTGTCGCCCTCAGCTATAATGCTGAGATCAACGCCGCTTCCTATCCGACGCCCGCCAAGGAAGGCTACGTCGGCCACTGGGATCCTGCGCTGCCGGAGAAGATGGGCCGCAAGACCATCGAAGCACATGTCGTGTATGAGATCGGCAAGTACAACCTGACCATCAACCTGCAGCCTATTCCCTCCGAGGATGAGAGCGTGGACGACAGCGCGAAGGCGATCTACGAGCACGAATACACCTATCAGGATGCCATCGATGCCGAGACCATCAAGGCCGGCCTTGAGATTCCTGAGGTTGAAGGCTACACCGTTACTTGGAGCGCGGACATCCCCGAAACGATGCCCGGCAACAACGTGACGATCACCGTTTCCTACACGGCGAACGAGGTTGCGGAAGCCACTCCGGCCGAAGCGACGCCCGCGGAAGCGACCGAGCCTGAAGTGATCACGCCCGCCGTCGAAGCCACGCCGGCTGACGCGACCCCCGCCGAAGGCGAAACGAAGTAAGCAATCATAGAAAAGCGGCATGCAGCACACGCGCTGGATGCCGCTTTTTCTGTGGGTTTCTTTGCTTGCAAAATCGGTTTGGATGAATGTTGGATTCTTCGTTTCAGCCACAGGTTTTTCCGCGAATGCGATCCTTCTTTCCATACCACACTAACGAAAAGACGATTAAAGGAGTTTCCTATTTCCATGATTGAACAGGTTCACGAAATTCTGAACGCGCTGAAGCGTCCGGCCACGCTGGAAGACATCGCCGGACAAGCACAGCTTTCCGCAGAGGATGCCGCGAACGCGCTTCAGTCGCTTATACAGGACGGCTATTGCGTGGAGACGAAAGGGAAGGGCAACCGAAAATTCGCCCCCATCCGCATGATGCACCTGATACGCTGCCGCACCGCCGCCATCCCCGGCGCGCCCGCGTTCGCCCGTCCGCTGGACGGCGGAAGCGATCTGTATCTGGATATGCCCGATGAAATCGCACTGGACGGCGACCTGATTCTCGTTCGTCCCACCGAGGGCGAACGCCCGCGCGGCATGCTGATTCACGTTGTGAAGCGCGCCCATCCGCTCGTGACCGGAAGCGTGTATATCGAGCCGTTCGAGCCATACAAACCGCGCCGCGGCCAGCGGCATAAGCGCCCGCGTAAGGTACACGAGCCGGAGCGGATTGCCCTGCTGTCCGATCGCCGCCTGCCGCCCCGCGTCGCAATCGAGGGCGACCTGATGGGCGCAAGGGCGGGCGACCTGTGCGTGTTCGAGGTCAGCAAATGGCCGTTTCGCGCCCAGCACATGCGCGTGCGCGTGAAGCAGGTCATGGGCTGCGCGCAGGACATCGGCGCGCAGCTGAAGGCGCTCCTGGCGGAGTATTCCATCGAAGAGAGCTTTCCCGACGACGTGCTGCGCGAGGCCGAAGCCTTTTCTTCCTCGCCTGCGGAAGCCGACCTCGCGAACCGCCGCGATCTGCGCGGCATGACGATTTTCACCATCGACGGCGCGGACGCGAAGGATTTCGACGACGCCGTTTCGTTGGACATGAGTAATGGGCGCATCGTGCTCGGCGTGCACATTGCCGACGTATCCCACTACGTCACCGAGGGTTCTCCACTCGACCTGGCGGCGCGTGCGCGCGGCACCAGCGTCTACCTGCCCGGCATGACGATTCCCATGCTGCCGGAAGCGCTGAGCAACGGCCTTTGCTCGCTGCGTCCGAACGAGGATCGCCTTACCTATTCGCTTCTGATGACGCTGGAAAACGGCAAGGTCGTCGACTACGACCTCTTCCCCGCCGTCATTCGTTCCTGCGCAAGGCTGACGTATGACGGCGTGAACGACATGCTCGCCGGCGCGGAGAATTCCGTGCCTGAGGAGCTGCACGAAACGCTTCGGCAGATGAACGAGCTGGCCAAGCGACTGAACGCCATCCGCATCGCCCGCGGCGCGCTGGAGCTCGATCTGGAAGAGCCCGAGTTCGATCTTGCCCCGGACGGCATGCCCACCGACGTTCGCGCGCGCACCCGCGGCGACGCGCACAGGCTGATTGAGGAATTCATGCTGCTGGCCAACGAAACCGTCGCCTCGCATGCCCAGCGTGCCTCGCTGCCCTTCCCCTACCGCGTGCATGAATCGCCGGACTCCGAAAAGCTCTCCGCGCTGGAAACCTTCCTTGCCGACCTCGGTCATCCCGAGCATCTGGGAAGCCGTCCCGCGCCGCAGAAGCTTCAGAAAGTGCTGAACGACTTTCGCGATCGGCCGGAGGGCATTATCGTCGCGCGCACGCTTCTGCGCGCCATGAGCCGCGCGCGCTACAGCGAAAAGCCGCTCGGGCACTATGGTCTGGCGAGCCGCGACTACTGCCACTTCACCTCCCCCATCCGGCGCTATCCTGACCTGCTGGCGCACCGCATGCTGAAGCTGCTGGCTTCAGGCAAGCTGGACGAAGCATCCTCTGCTCGTTGGTCGGAAAGAGTCGCGGAGCGCGCCGCCGAATCCAGCGACTGCGAAGAACGCGCCGCCATGTGCGAGCGCGACGGCGACCGCCTGATGTGCGCCGCCTACCTGTCCCAACACATCGGCGAAACCTTCACCGGCGTCATCACCCACCTGAGCAGGCGCGGCGCCATTGTGCTGCTGAAGAACACGGCGGAGGGACGCATCCCGCCGCAGCTGATGGACGATTTCTATTCGCTCGACGACGAGCGCCTGATGATGGTCGGCCGCCATACCCGCCGTGTTCTCCGTCTCGGCGATACGATCTCCGTCGAGGTGTATTCCGCCGAAATCACCTCTGGCGAGGTGGAATTTGCCATGACCGCGCGCTGATCTTCCCTGCTGACAACAAAAGACGCACCGCCGCATGGTGCGACTTTGATGATCGATCAGATGAATCCATTTTCTCCGGAGAAATCGGATTCAGGCTTCCCTCCACCCGTTTGACCAGCAAAAAGACGCACCGTCGCTTGGTGCGTCTTTGCTTCTTATTCCTCTACCTCGCGCGTCGGGCCGTCCTCAAAGGTGATGCCCTCCGGAATCTCGAACGAATCCGTTTCCACCGGAACAACCGGATTCAGAATCTCATCCAGCTTCTTCAGAAGCGCTTCGCGTCCGGTGCCGTCTTCGGATGAGTAGGCCAGTATCTGCCACGGCTGCACGTTCAGCTTTCGGCAGATGGGCGCCATCGCGCGCCCGCGCGCCGCCTTGCTCAGCTTATCCGCTTTGGTCGCGATCACGCTGAAGGGAAGCTGATAATGGCGCAGGTAGTCCGCCATCATTGCGTCGTCGTCCGTCGGTTCATGGCGAATATCGACCAGCAGAAACACGTGCTTCAGCGAATCCGAGCCCGACAGATAGCCTTCGATCATGCCTGCCCAGCGTTTTTTCTCCGCCGCGGGCGCCTTCGCAAAGCCGTAGCCAGGCAGGTCGGTAAGCATGAACGCGTCATTCACGCGATAAATGTTCACCAGACGCGTCTTTCCGGGCTCGGAGGACGTGCGCGCGAGCTTCGAATTCATGCACAGCGAATTGATCAGCGAGGATTTGCCCACGTTGGAGCGTCCCGCCATGGCAATCTCCGGCATGCCTCGCCCGGGGAAGTTTCCCAGACGCTCCAATGACGTGACAAAACACGAACGTACGATTCTCAATTTATATAACCGCCTTTACATGCGTCGTCTTTCGCCCGGGCATGACCGTGGCAATCGCCTCCGACGCGTCCGAAATCGTCTGAATCTGCATGGCGCTGCGCACGTTCTCGGGCAGCTTCTCAAGGTCTTTCCGGTTTTCCTCCGGCAGAAGCACGGTGTTCATTCCGGCGCGATACGCTGCCAGCAGCTTTTCCTTCACGCCGCCGATAGGCAGTGCCTTGCCGCGCAGCGACAGCTCGCCCGTCATGGCAATATCCTGCCGCGCCTTTTCCCCGGTCACGGCGCTGAACATTGCGCAGGCCAGCGCGATACCGGCCGAGGGGCCGTCCTTCGGCGTAGCGCCCTCCGGCACATGCACATGAATGTCGTGCTTCTTGCGGTATTCCTCGGTCAGACCCGCGTCTTCCGCGTGCGCGCGCACGTAGCTCCACGCGATATGCGCGGATTCCTTCATCACGTCGCCCAGCGAGCCCGTCAGTTCCAGCTTGCCGTCTCCGGGCAGCACGGCCACCTCGATCGGCATCACCTCGCCGCCCACGCTCGTCCACGCCAGACCGTTCACAACGCCTGCTTCGGGGGCTTTCGCCGTCTGCGAGTGGCTGAACTGCGGCGCGCCAAGGTAGTGCTCCACGTCCTCCGGCCGCACGGTCACGGTCTTGCGCTCTGCTTCCGGGGTGTCCAGCATTTCCATGGCCGCCTTGCGGCAGATTGCGGCCAGCGTGCGCTCCAGGGCGCGAACGCCCGCCTCGCGCGTATAGCCGTCGATAATCTTTTCCAGCGCCTTCTGCGACATGCGCAGGTTCTTGCCAGTCAAGCCGTTGGCCGCCAGCTGCTTCTTCCACAGGTGCAGGCGGGCAATTTGCAGCTTTTCCTCCTGCGTGTAGCTGGGCACCTCGATGATCTCCATGCGGTCGTACAGCGGCTTCGGAATCGCCGACGCGTCGTTCGCCGTCGTGATGAAGAACACATGCGAAAGATCGAACGGCGCTTCCAGGAAATGATCGCGGAACTGCGAATTCTGCTCCGGGTCGAGCACTTCCAGCATGGCCGAAGCCGGGTCGCCGCGCATGTCGGACGCCATCTTGTCGATCTCGTCGAACAGGAACACAGGGTTCATCGAGCCGCACTGCTTGATGGCCGAAATGATGCGCCCCGGCATGGCCGCGACATACGTGCGCCGGTGTCCGCGAAGCTCGGCTTCATCGTGCACGCCGCCCAGCGACACCTGACAGAATTTCTTCTTCAGCGCTCGCGCGATCGACCTCGCGATGCTCGTCTTTCCTACGCCCGGCGCGCCCACAAGGCAGAGAATCGGCCCATGGGAATCCTTCTTGAGCGCGCGCACCGCAATGAACTCCAGAATGCGCTTCTTCACGTCCTCAAGGCCGTAATGGTCGCTTTCCAGCACGTTTCGAGCCGCAGCAATGTCCACGGGATGCTCGTCGTAAACGCCCCACGGCAGGTCGAGCATGCATTCGACGTAGTTCTGCATCACGGTGCTCTCCGGCGAACCGGTCTGCGTGCGTGCCAGCCGCTTCAGCTCCTTCTCCGTGCGCTCGCGCGCTTCGCCGGAGATCGCAGAAGCCGCCAGACGGGATTCATACTGGGCAATATCGTCGTCGTTTTCGCCCAGTTCTTCCTCTATCACGTGCAGCTGCTCGCGCAGGAAATAATCACGGTTGTTGTGATCGATCTGCTCGTGCACGCGGCGCTGAATCTCCTGCTCGATATTGCTGACCTGAAGCTCTCGGGTGAGAATATCGCACATCAGCTGAATGCGCAGCTGCGGGTCGACGCATTCCAGTACGGCCTCGCGGTCGTCCAAATCGTCCAGCACATTTGCGGCGATCAGATCGGCCAGCGCGCCGGGGTCGCGTTCTCCGCTCACAGCCTGCCGAAGCTCCGTGCCGATGTTCTCCTTCGTCGCCGCGTATCGGTCAAACAGTCGCCGCGCCGTGCGCGTCCACGCGCGCACCTCGGTGGTAAGCTCCATCCGCTGCCTGGCAACCTCGCAGATTTCGGCCTGAATCATGCCGTCGAGTTCATAGGCGCCCACCACAATCGCGCGGGAAAGCCCGTCCACAAGCAGACGAAACACGCCGTCCGGCATCTGACCCACCTGACGCACCTTTACAATGGTTCCCATCGGATACAGATCCGTAAGCTCCGGATCTTCCTTCATGCCGTCCCGCTGCGACACGACAAACAGCCGCTTATCCGCGCTCATGGCCGCGTTCAGCGCAGCGACAGATTTCTCCCGTCCGGCGTCAAAGTGCATCACCGTGCCCGGATAAATCACCATCCCTCGAAGGGCTATGGTGGGAATTCTGCTTTCACTGACGGTCTTTTCTTTCTCGACTTGCAAGCGTATTTCCTCCAATAAATCAACGTATACAGGCATTATACCCGTCTCCTGTTAGGGTGTCAAGCTCATGGATGCGTTATGCAGCAATTACTAACGGAATATAACGGATTCTGTCGATGGTTTTTTTCGCCTGAGCCACTTTTCCCATCTTCACGCTCTTTACATTTTTCCATTTTTCACATATAATATATGGAAGTCAATCGAAAACAGGGAGGGTCTGTCATCGCCATGAACGCCTTTCTTTCTCGCGTGCGCAACGGCCTTTACAGCCGTCTGGAATCCGATCATTTCACGGCGCAGTCGCTGATTCGCATGTTCTGGCCGCTGGTGCTCGACCAGCTTTTCATCTTCGTCATCGGCATTCTGTCGGTCGCCATGGTCTCGTCTGCCGGTGAAGAGCAGATTGCCGCCGTCACGCTGGTTGGCGTCATCGGCTCGCTGTCCTACGCGCTGTTCTCCGCCATCAGCATGGGGGGCTCCATCGTTATCGCCCGCGCCAAGGGCAGCGGCGACCCGGAGCGCGTGCGGAGGGCCATCGGTCAGTCCGCCACAAGCTGCCTTCTGTGCGGCGTAGTCATTGCCGCGGTGATGGTCGTGTTCGGCGGCTCAATCATCCGCTTCTTCTACCCGGACGCCAATCAGACCGTCATCGACGCGGGCATCTCGTACATGCACTACTACGCCTACTCCTTCATTCCCTATTCCTTCTTCTGCGTCGTCTTTCAGGCCTTCCGAAGCCTTGGCGACGCGCGCAGCAGCCTGATTCTGACGATCATCATCAACTCGGTGCACCTGATTGCTTCTTTTATTTACATAAACCTGATGCATCTGGGTGCCACGGGCTCGGCGCTTTCCTACCTCACCGCGCGCCTGATCGGCTTCGCGTTCTCGCTCGTCTGGCTGATGCGCCCGCACAGCGGCGTCGGCATGCGCTTTCGCTATTTCTTCCACTTTGACAAGCAGATTGCCCGCGACATATCCCTGCTGGGCATTCCCTTCTCCATCGAACAGATTCTGTTTCAGGGCGGAATGCTGCTGGTTCAGATTTACCTTTCCCGCCTTTCCACCACGGCGCTCGCCGCACAGGGCATTGCAACCTCGATCTTCAACCTGTATTACGCGGTTGCCTACGCCGTAACGGCCATCACCGGAACCGTGTGCGGGCAGTGCGTGGGCGCGAAGGAAATCGAGCTGGCTCGCCGCTACTGCCTGAATTTCGTCTACCTCGGACGATACATTCTGGCCGCCGCCGTACTCATTCTCTTCCCGATGACGCCGCTGCTTCTCCGGCTTAACAGCGCCTCGCCGGATGCTTCCCGCATCGTGTGGATGGCGCTCGCCATCGGCGCGTTCCCCATGCCATTCCTCTGGCCGGACGGCTACGTCATCCCCACGGCTACGCGCACGGCCGGGGACGCGCGCTTTACCACAGTGATTTCGATCTCAACCATGTTCATCGGCCGGCTGGCGCTGGGCTACCTGTTCAGCATCCAGCTGGGCTTCGGCATCGTCGGCGTGTGGGTCGGACAGCTGGTTGAATGGCTGCTGCGCGCCGTCGTCATGCGCATGCGTATCCGCACCGATAAATGGATTCTGGTCGACCGGCAAACAAACGAAGCGCCCAGGCATATCAAGTAAGTCTCGCCTAAAATACAAATCGCCGCCTTTATCGTCAGATGGGCGGCGATTTCATTCTATTGCATGAAGCGCTCAAAGCCCCGCTTGACCTCATCGAATTTATATCGAATGACCGTGTCAAAAACGTCGGAATCCAAAAGAAAACGAACGAAGCGCGCTCCAAGATAATAGCCCGTGTCGCCGCGCCCTTCAAAGCGAACCCAATCGCCGAAGTAACGTTGATTCTCGCGCGTCATCCCCGGCAGATCCCCATAGAATGACCGCTTGATTTTCTCCGCGTTCGCGTCGCACCACGCTTTCCAGCCGTCTGCATCCTGATGAAAGTACTCCGAATCGCCAACGACCTCCTGTTCAAAAACCATCGCAATACCTTCCTCAAACAACCGCCAGAGAAACGGATCCGGGAGCGCCTCAAGCCGTTCGTTCGCCGCTCCATATTGAAGGTGATACGCATGCCCCAGCTCATGTACAATCAGTCCTGTCATCGCGTCCCGACCGCACCAGTCAAGCTCAATGATTTTTTCAATTCCAAGAAGGATTGACCGTCTGCCGTTCACGTCGGTAACCCAGCCGGCTCCATTGCACAGACCGAGGTATAGCACAACGTCCACATCCACCGTCCTGCCGAATCGCTCAAGCACCTTGTCATTAAGACACCGCGTAATCGCGCGAAACGATTCAATGGCTTTCCTTCGCTTCTCCCCGTTCCGCAAAACAGCATTCAGCACCGGAAGATACTCTTTCTCCCATGAAAAGCCTGCCGAAACGCATTCCTTCATATCATTGACGCACTTTTCCCGTATCCCGGACGCGGAAGCGTCGATATATGCCTCCCATTTTTTCATATGGAACCGACCCTCTTCGAACGCCTCCAGCATATTCTCCGCCGTGTTCACAACCCTCATATCCTCATCCCCTCGCCAATTGTGCGCACCATAAACAGAGGAGCCGCCGGACGCTTGCCCGGCAGCTCCTCACCCGGTTTCGATCAGTAGGACGTGATCTTCGTCAGGTTGGTGCAGTTCTTGAACGCGCGCGCGCCGATTACGACTACCGTATCCGGCAGGCTCACGCTCGTCAGGCTACTCATGCCCATGAAGGCTTCCGTATCTATGCGGTATACCGCCACGCCGTTCACCGTCTTCGGCACCGTCAGCTCGGAGAGGCTCACGCTCGTGTCGGCCAGCTTGATCGCCGCGCCGTCGGTTCCATCCGCGAACGCGCCTTCCATGATCACATATGTGAACTTGGCGCTGTCGGTCTGGAATTCGATGCTGTCGGTCACGATTACCGTGGAGGAATGCTCCGCCGTATCGCCCTCGCTACCCAGATCGGAAACCTGAACCCTGAGCTCATACGTACCAGCCGCCGCGTTTTCCAGCGTCACGACGCTGCCGTCGCGGGAAACATCCATGGATGCTCCGTCCTTCGTAAGGGTTACCGCGTCATAGCGAACCTCGCCAATCAGATTCTTGGTTTTCATCGTCCAGACGATGGTGTTGCCGGTGCTGTTCTTCTCGTGGTTCGCCTTCACCGTTACGGTCAACGGCTCATACACGGTTACCTGGCATTCGGCCTTGAAGCCGCCGTCGTTCGTGATGACGGTGATCTTCGCCGTTCCCGCCTTCGTACCGGCGGTAAGCACGCCATTGACAACCTTCACGATTTCCTCATCGCTGCTTTCCCACGCAACCGTCTGATCGTGCGCGTCCGCGGGCATCACCGTTTCGACGAGCGAGCTCTCCGCAGACGTGCGCATGTTCAGCGTTTCCTTGTCCAGCTTCACGCCAGTCACAGGCACGGGCTGCACGGTGATGGTGCACTCGGCTTCTACCTGCTTGCCGAAGGAATCCGTCACGACTACCTTCACGATCGCGTCGTCTACTTCAAGACCCTTGATCGTCGCCGTACGCGCGTCCTCGTTCGCGGTTACGGAGATCACTTCTTCGCGCAGGCTGGTCCAGTCGATGGATTCGTAATCCGCGTCCGCGGGTTCCAGCTTCGCGGTAAGTTGATCCTCTCTGTATTGCAGAATCTCAAGGCTCGCCGGATCGATGGACACGCTGACGATTCGAACCTTCGTCGCCGTCACCTTGCACTCGGCAACCTTGTTGCCGTCCACCGTCGTCGCGGTGATCGTCGCGGTGCCGGTGTTGCTCACGGCCGTAACCACACCGTTTTCATCAACCGTGGCAACGGACTTATCCGTGCTGTCCCATACAATGCGCCGATCATCGGCATTCGCCGGGCTGATCGTCGCCGTCAGCGCCTTCGTGCGGTTCTTTTCCAGCTCGATTTCCGTTTCCGCAAGCGCAATCGTCTCCACGCGCTTGGGAAGCACGGTCACCACGCAGGTATCCTCAAAGTCGCCGTCGCTGGTTTTCGCCGTGATCGTCACGGTGTTCTCGCCGGATACGCGATAGCCAACGGCCTGAAGCGTGCCGGTCTGCGATACCGTTACCAGCGTCGGGTCGCTGCTCGTCCACAGAACGTCCTTGTCATACGCCGTTTCCGGAAGCACGGTCGCGTTCAGCTGCGCTTCGTCGTAATGCGTAAGGCTCAGCTCGTGCCTGTCGAGCTCAATGCTTTCCACGTGCTGTCGCACTTCAATGGTGACGGAGGATTTCAGGCCATTGTCCGTTTCCACGGTAATGGTCGCCTTGCCGATCGCGCTCGCGTCGCCGCCGGCCTTCAGCGTAACCTGACCAACGTCATTCACGTCGACGACCGACACAACCTCCGGACGATCGCTCTTCACCGTCCACGTCGCCCAGCTGTTCGCGGTGAGCTTCACGGTACCGGTGGTTTCCTCGTTCAGATACAGCACCTTGTTCGGCACCGTCAGCGTCACGCTCTTCGGCGCGGCCATTACCTTCACGGCCAGAATCGCGGACTTGCCGTTGTGGGTGGTGATCTTCACCTCGGTGCTGCCGATCTTCACACCGGTCACAATGCCGTTCGCGTCGATCTTCGCAATGGCCGAGGAACGGGTCGCGAAGGTGTACGTCGTCATGCAGTCGTCCGGCAGCAGAGTGACCAGCTGCTTCATATCATACTTCTGACCGACGCTGATGGTCACGCTCGCCTTCGAGAGCAGAATGCTTTCCGGTTCCGGCTTCACCGTAACGGTGCACTGCGCCGTTTTGCCGTTGAAGGTCTTCACGGTCACAACCGTTTCGCCGGGCTTCAGACCCTTCACCTGAACCTTGCTGCCCTGCTGCGTCAATGCGACAACCGTCGGATCCTCGGCTTCGAAGCTCACAGAGCCCGCCGCACCTTCGTTCAGCGTCGCGGTAAGCACCGTGCTCAGCTTCTCGACGATCGTCACGGCTTCGGAATCCAGCGTCACGCTTTCCGGCGCAGCCTTCACGTGCACCGTGCACTTCGCCGTCTTCCTATTAAAGGTGTACACTGTAATCACGGCGTCGCCCAGCGCTTTGCCGGTCAAACGGCCGTCCGCGTCCACGGTTACGATTTCAGGAGCGCTGCTTTCCCACGTGAAGCCGGAAGCGCCGGTGTTCACGGCTGCGCGCAGCTGCACCTGCTGCGTGAGGTCGTCGGTCAGCACGACGTCCACCTCGCTGAGATTCAGCTTGACAGCCGTCGGAGCCGCGACTACGGTAATCTTGACGGACGTCGACTTGCCGTTGTACGCCGTGGCCGTAATCGTCGCGCTGCCCTTCTTTACGCCCTTCACGTTGCCGTTCGCGTCCACGGTGACATAGGCCTTGTTGCTGGTCTTGTACGTAAAGCCCGCGCTGACCGCTTCGCCGCTCCCGTCAATGGCTTCGGCGAGCAGGTTCATCGTTTCGCCTACGCCAACCTTCGCGCGCGTCTGGCGGATGACCACCTGCACGGGGGCCGGAGTCACTTCCAGTTCATACGTATCGGTGAATACCTCGCCGGTCTTGCGGTTGATCGTGGTCGCGGCAATCCGCGTGGTTCCGGCGCGCTTGGCAATCACCTCGCCCGTCGTGGCGTTCACGATCGCGACGTAAGGATTGTACGAGCTGTAGGTGATCTTGCCGAAGCAGTCCTCCGGCAGCTCCGCCTTCTTCTTGAGCTTCGCGCCCTCGCCAATCTGCTCGGTCTTCGACTCGCCGAAGGCAACGCCTGTCGGCTCGTTCATGACCGTCAGCGCGCAGGATGCCTGCTTGCCGTTATACGCCTTGGCGATAATCTCCGTCTTGCCGGGGGCGACTGCCGTCACGAAGCCGGTTTCGTCCACCGTGGCAACCTCGGGATGGCTGCTCGACCAGGTGATCTTGCCCTGCGTGCCCGTCGGCACCGCCGCGGCCAGACGCAGCGTATCCATCTCGGAGATGGTCGCGCTCGCGCGGCTGATGCCCACCTTCGCCGGTGCCTTTACAACCTTGATCTTTACACTCTTCTTGATCCCGTTGTCCGCCGTGATCGTTACGCTCGCGCTTCCAGCCTTCACGCCCTTCACGCTCGTGCCGTTCACCTGCACATAGGCGGTTTTGCTGCTCTTCAGCGTAAACGCAGCTTCAACTTCGTTCCCGCGCGCGTCAAACGCCACCGGCTCAAGATCCATGATTTCCTTTACGCCGATCGACGTGCGCGTTTCGCGCAGCTCGATGGTTCTCGGTGCCGGAACGACCAGCACCTCGCAGATTGCCGTCGCGTCCGCGCCGCCGTTGTAGTTCTTCACCGTGGCCTTCACGGTCACGCTGCCGGAATACTGGCCCTTCAGGCTTCCGTTTTCATCGATCGTGGCAAGCTCGAACTCGTCGTCTTCATAGGAAAGCTCGAATGCGGGCGTTCCATAGGTTCCCGCCGGGAGCATTTCGGGCGCGAGCTTCAGCACTTCGCCTTCCTTCACGGTGTAAACGCTCTGGGAGAAGCGAATCTCCTCCGGCGCTTCCGTGACCGTCACGACGCAGGTCGCCTTCTTGCCGTTATGGGTCGCCGCGGTAATCGTCGCCGTGCCGACCGCCCTGGCCGTCACAACGCCGTTTGCGTCTACCTCCACGATACCCTCGGGCTTCACCGTGAACGTCACGGTGCCGCTCTGTCCGGAAGGAATCGCCGCTTCCAGCGTCTTCTGCTCGCCGATGGACAGCTTCGCAGAGGACGGCTTGAGGGTGACCTTCGTGGGCGCGGCCACAACGGTGATGGTCACGGTTTCCGCCGCGCCGCCCGTGGTGGTGACGGTGATCGTCGTCTTGCCCTTCTTCACGCCCTGCACGGTGCCGTCCGCGCTGACCTTGGCAATCTTAGAATTCTTGGACTTATACGTCATCGCCGCAAGGATTTCGCCGTCCTCGCCGTCCGTCGCAATGGCGTTCAGCTGCAGCTTCTCGCCCACGCCGACAACTCTGCGGCTCTCGGTGATGACGACCTTCGCCGGGGGCTCGGTAACGTCGACGACCGCCGTCGCCTCGTACCACTTCTCCTCGACGTAGTTGTATACCTTCGCGCGAATCTCCGCCTTGCCAACCGCAGCGCCGGTGACGACGCCCGTCTTCGCGTCAACGCTGGCGATGTCGCCGTTCACGGCTTCAAACGCCACTTCGCCGAACGCGTTTTCCGGAGACAGATGATATGCGAGCGTCAGCTTCGCGCCCTTGCTCAGGCGATACTCCGCGTTTTCCAGCTCAATGCCGTTCGCGTTGGGACGCACCGTTACCACGCACGGCTTGCTGGTCTTGTTATTGTAGGCCGTCGCGACGACCTCTGCCTCGCCGATGCCGATGGCGCGGAAGGCGCCGTTCTCCAGCTGTTCAATGACGCTGCCCTCGCCCTTGGTGATCGTCAGCGTCACCGCGCCGACCGTGCCGGGCGTCGTGCCCTTCAGCTCGAACGTCGCGTTCTCGCTCACAGTCACCTGCGCGGGCGTAATCGTCACACGGGTGGGCGCTTTCTTGACGGTGATGGTGACGGTCTTTTTGATCGTCTTGTCCGTCACGCTGGTAATGGTGATCTTCGCGGAGCCCGTGCGAACACCCTTGATCTGCGTGCCGTTCACGGTCGCATATCTCTTGTTGCTGGTCGAAAGCGTGAACGCTTCCTCATCCAGCTCTTCGCCGCCCACGCTCAGCGCCACGGGTGCAAGGTCATAGACCTCGCCCACGCCGATCGAGGTGCGATATTCATCCGAACCGCCGCCAAGGACGATCTGGTCAATATACGGAGTCACGACGATCTTCGTTTCTGCGGACATCTGGCCATACCAGACGCGCAGCGTCGCTTCTCCGGCGCGCAGACCCTTGACTACGCCGTTTTCGTCCACTTCAGCCGTCTCCGCGTCGCTTTCGTCAATCACGTAGACAACCTGAGACGCGTACGCTCCCTCCGGAGCGAACGTCAGCGCCGTAGAAACCACATGCTTCTCGGGCACCGTGTAGGTCTCCGACGCGAACGCCAGACTCTCCGGCATCTTGCATACCGTAATCGTGCACGTTGCGGATTTTCCGTTGAACGCCGCAGCCGTAATCACGGTTTCGCCTTCCGCGAGCGCGGTCACCCGGCCGTTTTCATCAACCGTCGCGACGTTTTCTGCGGAGGACTTCCACGTGAACAGCGTCGTTTCGCCGCTCTTGGTCACGCCGGTCAGCTGTACGGTTTCGCCAATGGCGAGCTTCGCGCTTTCAGGCGCGATCTTCACGGCCGTCGGCGCCTTCTGAACGGTAACCGCCAGCCCCATCTTCGCGCCGTTCTTCGCCTGAATCGTAACCGTGGTCTTTCCGACCTTTACACCCTTCACGACGATACCCGTGTCGCTCTTCGTCACGCTTGCAATCTTCGCGTTCGCGGACTTGACTTCAAACACCGTGTCGGCGGTGATGTCGTTGCCCTTCGCGTCGAACGCCTGCAGCTCAAGCGTAACCTTCTCGCCCACGCCCAGCTTCTCAACCGCATTGAGAACGTCAATCCGCACGGCGGCGGGCTTCACGATGATTTCCGCCTCAGCGGAAACGCCGTTCACGCTCGCGTGCAGCTTCGTGGTTCCGGCGGCAAGGCCGGTAATCTGGCCGTTCTCGTCGACAATCGCCACACTGGGGTCATCGATTTCAAACTTCACCGTGCCATAGCTGTTCGCGGGTTCAAACGTGCCCTTCGCGGTCAGCGTCTGGAATTCGTACAGCGTGTACTGCGTTTCGTTCAGCTTGATTCCCTCGGGCAGCTTGGACACCGTCAGCTTGCAGGTCGCCGTCTTCTTATTATAGGTAGAAACTGTGATCGTCGCGGTGCCGACGGCCTTGGCGGTAACCACGCCGTCCTCCACCGTCGCAACGTTGGCATTGCTGGTCTTCCACGTAAGCGAGCCATTCACGCCGGTAATCTTGGCGGTAAGCGTCAGCTGCTCGCCGAGGCCCAGCTTGGCCGTCTTCTTGTCGAGCGCCACAGCCGTCGGAGCCTTTTCGACCACAACAGTAATGGTCTCTGCGTTTTCAACGCCATTTTCGGTCGTCGCCTTCAGAATCGTGCGGCCAACCTTCACGCCCTTGAGCTTCGCGCCGCTGATCGCCGCAATCTTCTTGTTCTTCGTTGCAAAGGTAACCGCGGCTTCCGTCCGCAGCGCAGACAGCTCGTCGCGCACCTCGGCGCCCAGCGTCACGGTTTCATTCAGGCCAATGTGCAGCTCATAGCCGCCCTCGACTGCAATCAGACGCTCATGTACCACCTTCACCTCGGTGTAAGGCGGCGTGACGACGATTTCCGTTTCCGCAGAAATCGCCATGGGCGTGCCGTTCTTGTAGCTTACAACCGTCGCCTTCAGCTTCGTCGCGCCCTGCGAAAGCGCCGTCACATTGCCGTTCGCGTCGACGGACGCAATGGCCGCGTCTTCCAATTCATACTGAACAGCAGCCTTCGCGGTCGCCGGAAGCATAACCGTTTCCGGCTTGCGCGTCAGACCCTGCGCGATTTCGTATTTCGCCGCGCCGAACACGATTCCCTCGGGCGCATCCGCCACGGTGATGGTGCAAAGCGCGCTCTTCTTGCCGTCGTAGGAAGTCGCCTTCACGCGCGTCTTGCCCTTGGCAAGCGTGCGAATCTCAACGGTGAACGTATCGTCACTCATCGATTCGATGGACAGAACCTTCGCGTCCTCAACAGCCCAACGAACCGTGCCTGCGGAGCCCGGCAGCGCCGCCGTCAGCTTCAGCGTTTCGCCTTCGGAGACGGTCGCGGCCGTTTGGCTCAGCGTCACCTTCGTGGGCGCTTTCGCGACGGTAATCTTCACCTTCAGCGGCTCGCAGTCGCCTTCCGTAATGGTGATGGTGGCTGAGCCGACCTTCACGCCCTTGACCTGCGTGCCGTTCACGGCCACGTACTTCTTATTGCTCGTCGCGAGCTTAACGCTTACATCCGAGCGCTCCGCGCCCGTGCGGTCGATGGCGACGGGCTTCAGATCATACACCTCGCCCAGACCAATCGTCAGACGCACACCCGCAGGCAGCCTGATCTCCGAAATCGCGGGCGTCACGCGAACCCACGCCGCAGCGGTCAGCTCGCCGACCGTCGCCTGAATCTTCACGCGTCCCTCATGCAGCGCGGTAACCACGCCGGTTTCCGCATTGATTTCCGCAACCGGGCTCTCGCCCGCCGGCTCCTCTTCCACGATGGCATACGTCGCCTTGCCGGTCGCGCCCTCGGGCAGATACTTCAGCGTCGGCTGAACCGTTCGCTTTTCAGGAACGGAATATTCTTCGTTTTCAAAGAAGATACCCGTCGCCTTCGCGGTAACGGTAACGGTGCATGTCGCTTTCTTTCCGTTGTACGTCTTCGCGGTGAGCTTCACCGTGCCCTTATCCTGCGCAACGAACGTCGCTTCGCCGGTTCCATCCTGCGAAATCGTCATCGAGTCCTCAGGCGAGCACGTCCACGTAATCGCGCCGCGCATATCGGAGGGCAGCTTGGCGGACAGGTGCAGCTCGTCGCCCTCGGCCATCGCAGCCTTGGTCTGGCTCAGCGTCACCTTAGTCGGCGCCTTAAACACCTTGTAGCGAATCGTTTCTTTATATCCGCTTTCCGTCGTCAGCGTAATGTCCGCCGTGCCGGTTTTCACGCCCTTGATCTGCGTGCCGTTCACGGCCACGATCTTCTTGTTGCTGGTCGTCACCTTCACGGTTTCGGAAAGCACGTTTCCGCGTCCGGTCTTCACAACCGGTTCCAGCTTCAGAATTTCGCCAACGCCCAGCTCCGTGCGTTCCACGGCGCGCTCAATCTGCGAGGCGGCCTCCTGAACCGTAACCTCGCACTCGTCGGTATAGATTTCCCCCGTCGTGTGGTTTACAACCTTCGCCGAAACGATCATCTTGCCGGAGCGCTTCGCACGCACCTCAACCACGTTGCCGCCCTTGGCGACCAGCTCGACTACGTCATTCGATTCGGGAACGTAGAATTCCACCTTGCCATACACGTCGCCGGTAAACGTGGCCTTCAGTTCGGCCGTTTCGCCTTCCTTCAGGAGCATGCTGGCCGGGTTGAGCGAGATGTCGTTCGGCTCCGCCATGACCGTCACGGCACAGAAGCCCTCCACCCCGTTATACAGCGTCGCGCGGATAACCGCCGTGCCCGCATGTTTCGCAGTCAGCACGCCGTTTTCAACCGACACGATCGTTTCAGCGCTGCTCACCCATTCGACGATCGCACCGGCGCTGTTCGCGCTCAGCGTGCAGCTCAGTTCAAACGTGTCGCCTTCTCCGAGCATGACGCTATCCGGCACAAGGGTCAGCGATTCAGGCGCGGCCTTCACCGTGAACGCAACGCTGGCCTTCACGCTGCCAACGCTCGCCGTAATGGTCGCTTCGCCGACCGCCAACGCGCTGACTTCGCCCTTCGTCGATACAGCCGCGACCTTCGCGTTGCCGCTGGCATAGGTAACCGTCGCATTTTCGAGCACCGTGCCCTCGGCGTCCGTCACAACCGCCGTCAGCAGAATCTTCTCGCCAACGCCGATTTCGGTTCTCGCCGCGGTCAGCTCAATTTTCGCCGCACGCGTATCTTCATCCGACGCTTCGGAACGCGTTTCGTCAATCTGATCGTTCGCCGCTTCCGCGGGCGTCGCTTCGGGCTTCGTCTCAATCGGCGTAGCTTCCGCAGGCGTCGCCACCGGCTTTACCTCAACCGGCGCAGCCTCCGCAGGCGTCGCCACCGGCTTTACCTCAACCGGCGCAGCCTCCGCAGGCGTCGCAACCGGCTTTACCTCATCCGGCGCAGCCTCCGCAGGCGTCGCAGCCGGCTTCACCTCAACCGGCGCAGCTTCCGCGGGCGTCGCAGCCGGTTTCGGTTCAACCGGCGTGGCTTCAGGCGTCGCCGCATCGGACGCGTTCTCTTCTTCTTCAGCCGCATACACCGTAAGCGTCAGAATTTCAACTTCAAACTTGCGACTGCTCTTGTCAACATAGGTATGCGGCGCAGAAACGTTCTCCATCTTTTTGAGGAACGAATCGATCGCGTCGTCGGTCATCGGCTTGCCAGCCTTCGCCGAGACGAACGCCGTCTTCACGCCGTTCTCCGTCGCAAACGCGACCTCCATGCGCTCGTTGCTTCTGCCGACGTTCACGCGCCGAATTGCATACAGAACGCCCCGGGAAATCTCGCCATACGCTTCCGCCGCATCCGCGCGCTCGTATACCTTCGCGGTGCCCGTCAGCTTCACATAACCCCTGTCGAAATGCTCGTTCTCCGCGACCGTCTTATCGTAGTCGATGGACGGCTTCTCCGGCTCCACAGGCGTCGCCTGCGGCTCTTCCGTATCGTCGCCCTTCGGCTCCGCTTCCGGCTCGCCCGCTGTCGCCGTTTTTGGATCGTCTGTAGCTTGCGCCTTCGGCTCTTCCTCAACCTCGGTCTTCGGTTCATCCTTGACTTCAGTCTTCGGCTCGCCCTCAGCCTCCGTCTTCGGTTCGTCCTTGACTTCAGTCTTCGGCTCGCCCTCAGCCTCGGTCTTCGGTTCGTCCTTGACTTCAGTCTTCGGCTCGCCATCAGCCTCGGTCTTCGGTTCGTCCTTGACTTCAGTCTTCGGATCGTCCTTAACCTCATTCTTCGGTTCCGGCGTCGATTCCGCAACCGGCGTCACGACAATCGTCGGCGCGGGATCAGAGCCAGGCTCTCCCTCGCCATACACCGGAACGATGGTCATCACCATCATCAGGATCATCAGCCACGAGAATACGCGCTTTTTCATCGCTTTCCTCCATATATAAGACGTTTTGTCAGAAAAGCATATTTCTGCCTATTCATAACAATGATACCACATCTTGCGTCTTTCCGCAAGATGTTTCAGAAATATTTCTATTTGTCCGTATCGTTTTTCGTTTGTTTTGCTTCTTTCTGTCCCCATTCTCATGAATGGGGACAGAAGCCATCCGTCATCCCCCGATTGTAATCCACATGGCCGGACGATAGCCAACGTCTGAATGACCCACATCCGAACCGGCCGTGCTAATGACGCCCGTTCCACTCACGTGCATGGCGTTGACGACATACCTCGGGCTGTCCGTATACTTTCCGCTGTCGCGCAGCCACCAGCACTTTGTGTTCTTAATCCGGCTGTTCTGACTTATGGCGTATGCAGTCGGCACTGCCTTGCGATCCGCATTTTCCGGCAAATACTCGCGAACCTCAGCGGCGCTGAGGAAGAAAATGCGGTCGCTGCCGTTGCCTGCAATGCGGGTACGTTCCGCCGCCGTAAACGAACCGTTCAGGAACGTTCCATTGCACCACCAGCGCGCATGATACGTTTCATTTAAATACTGCTCGGTGCAGAACTCCGTCAGCGCCCGGTTTTTCGGAATCCTGCTCGGCGAACAATAGAATCTGCGCCCGGTGTTGTAAATCACATTCGAGCCGATGGAGCCGATGTGCGAGCCGTCCCAGCCCGCGTACTTGTACTTGATCCACGAAGGATTAAAGTATCCGCGCGCCGTCAGAATCTTTTCGGTAAGCACCAGCGCCTTTCCATCCTTCACGGTCAGCACGCGCCAGGCGATCTCTTCCCCATGGAAGCTGCCCATGATCAGCTTTGCCGCCACCGTCACCTTGCCGCCAATGATCGAAACGTCAAAGTCGTCCAGAGCCATTTCAATGGAATACGCTCCCGCGATCTTCGGCGTATATGTCAGTGTGCGTTCCGTCGTGCTCCCAACCGTTTCCACAAGCCGGTTGTCGGCATACACCTTATAGGTAAAATGTTCGTTCGACTGATACTCCTCCGCCAGACTCTTTATCGCCCAGGTGATCGGAAGACCGACGCAGCCGTTTTCCGCCGTATCGCAGGTAATCCGCACCGGCGAGCGCTTCACCGTCAGCGCACAAACGTTGGAAACGCCGTTTACCGTCTTCACGCGGATCTCCGTCGTTCCGGCCAGCATGCCGGTAACGCGGCCTTCAGACGTAACCTCAGCAATTTCCTCGTTTGCGGATATGAATTCCACCGGGCTCCATTCGCCGTCCGCGAAGATCACCTTCAGCGTCGCCGTCATATCCTCGTAGATCGTCAGCTCATCCGAAGACAGACGGATACCTGTTGGTTCATTGTACACATGTACAATGCAGCTCGCGGTCTTTCCGTTGTAGGTCGTCGCCGTTACCGTCGCAGTACCGCGTCTCGCGCCCGTCAGTACGCCGTTCTCCACCGTAACAACCGTTTCGTCGCTGCTCGTCCAGCGTAGATTCATCGCCCTTTCCGTTCCGATCCACGCAAGAAGCCTGCATTCATATCCAGCCGCGTTCGTCTTAACAACGTTTATCTCCTGCGCGCTCAACCGCACGGAAGCCGGCGCGTCCACAACCGTGAGCGCAACCGTTCGAGTCAAACCATTATAGGCCTTAATCGTAATCGCGACGCTGCCTTTCTTGATTCCCTTCACCGTGCCGTCCGCGCTTACCGTCATATACGCCTTATTGCTCGACGTATACGCCAGCTCAATCGGCAGCTCGCGTCCCATGCCGTCAATCGCTATCGCGCGAAGGTTGATGGACTCGCCCACGCCGACGCGCGTCTGCGCGTTATCAACGCGAATCTTCACGGGCGCCGGCGTCACCTTCACCGAATACGAAGCTGTGAACGCTTCGCCCGTTTTCCGGTTCATCACCGTAGCCACGATTTCCGTTTCGCCTTCCCGCCTCGCAAGCACTTCTCCGGTGGAAGCGTTGACATAGGCCACATAGGGATTGCTGGAACTGTACGTAATCCGGCCGACTTCTTCTTCGCGAATGACGGCCTTTCTCGTATACTTCGAGCCCTCCCCGATCGCTGCGCCGTCCGCGGTATCGAACCAGATTCCCGTCGGCTCGCTCTTGATGGTGACGACGCACGTCGCCTTCTTGTTGTTGAAGGCTTTCGCCGTAATCGTCACCGTGCCCGTTCCGTAAACCGTAACAAGACCGTCCTCTACCGTTGCGAGCGCTTCGTTGCTGCTGCTCCAGGTTATGCGTCCCGCCGTTCCTTTCGGCAGCGCCGCCGCAAGTCTCAGCTTCTCGCATTCGGAGATCGTCGCCTGCTTGCGGCTGATGCCCACGCTGCCCGGCGCTGCCAGCACCTTCACCGTTAGCTTCGTCGCGAAGCCGTTGGCCGCCGTCACCGTAACTGCGGAGCTGCCGACCTTCTTGCCTGTCACCTTCAGCCCGGAAACCGTTACATAGGCCGTTTTCACGCTTTTCAGCGTAAATTCCGTTTCCACGCGATTGCCGCGCGCGTCGTACGCGACCGGCTCGATGGTCACGCTCTCCTTTACGCCAACAGAGACGGTGCCTCTTTCCAGCTCAATTCGTCTCGGCGCCGGAAGCACCAGAATCTCGCAGCTTGACGTCAGCTCATCGCCGGTGTCGTAGCGTTTCACCCTCGCGGTCAGCGTCGCGCTGCCGGAGAATTGTCCGGTCACCGCACCGCTTGCATCCGCCGACGCAATCTCATAGTCGGGATCGTCGCATGCAATCTCGTAGACCGGGGTACCATAGCTGTCCGCCGGTTCCATAATCAGCTCCGGCTTCAGCGTCTTTCCTTCCCCAACGCTGTACACCGTCGCGCCAAAGGCAATGCTTTCCGGCGCTTCCGCCACCGTTACCGTGCATTTGGCCGTCTTGCCATTATAGGTTTTCGCGGTGATCGTCACAGCGCCCGCGCCGACACCCGTAATGAGGCCGGTATCCGCGTCAACCGTCGCCACAGCCTCGTTGCCGCTGGCAAATGCGATATTTCCGGCCTGACCGGAGGGCAGCTTCGCTTCGAGCTGCGCCGTTTCGCCGACCTGCAGCTTCATTTTCGTGCGATTCAGCGCCACCTTCACAGGCGATGCGCCCACGGTCACGGTGATCGTCTGCGACGCGCTGCCAACCGCCGTAACGGTAATCTTCGCCGTTCCTCTGGCGATTCCCTTTACCTCGCCCTTTGCGCTTACCTTCGCAATTTTCGTATTCGAAGACTTATACGAGAACGTCGCCAGAATCTCCGCGTCCGTCTCGTCTGCCGCTTTGACATTCAGCTTTGCGGTTTCTCCAACGCCAATGGGCCGCAGCGCCTCAATTTCCACCGTTTTCGGAGCTTCCTTCACGACCACGCGCACCGTGCCGACCTCGGCTTCGTTCTCCGTCGTGCGTACGCGAAGGGTCGTTTCACCGACGCTGACGCCGGTCACGAGTCCCGTCTTTTCATCCACCGCGGCAATCGCCGCGTCGTCCGAAGCAAACGCGAGCGTTCCAAGCGCATCTTCAGGTGCGAACGAATACGCAGGAGTAAACGTCGATCCCTTTCCAAGGATATACGTCTCTCGTTCGAACGAAACCTTTTCAATCAGCGGATGAATGACCACGCGGCATGCGTCCGTCTTGCCGTTGTAGGTCGTAGCGACAACCCTCGTCTCGCCGACGGATACCGCCGTAATCCAGCCCGTCTGCGCGTCCACCTTCGCGATTTCTTCGTTTTCGCTTTCAAAGCGCACGCCGTCCAGCACCTTCGGCGTCACCGTCGCGATAAGCCGCAGCGTCGCGCCCACAGGCATGTCCACGCTTTCCTTCACGACGACCTTCGTCGGCGCTTTCACGACCGTGAGCCAGATGGCCTTCTTTACCTTTTCATTGTCCGCGCTGACGCAGGTAATCTTCGCCCGTCCCGTCTTCTCCGCGCGGAGCGTCTGATCATCCGTCACGGAAATGCACTTTGTCGAAGAAGAAGTCAGCCGGCAGGCAAAGCCGCCCTCGAACTTTTCTCCGCGCGCGTCATAGCCAATCGGACTCAGCGCGCACTCGCTGCCCTGACCCAGACTGGTGATCTGATCCTTCGGAAACTCAATCCTGCACACGGCGCGCTCGACGACAATCGCAACCGCCGCTTCCTTTTTTATATCGCCAGCCGTGTAGCTTGCCCGCAGCGTAGCGCTTCCGGCGTACAGACCCTTCACGGTGCCGTCCTCGCCCACCGCAGCAATCGCCTTTTCTGCCGGACTGCCGTCGGGATTTCGCATGTCCTCAAGCGTATACCTGATTTCATAGTCGTATCCGTTCGCGGGCGTCACAACCAGCTCCGGCTTCTGCTGCCGCTGCTCGCCGACCGTCAGGCTGTCCTGCGCAAACGCAAGCGACTGCAACGCCTCATGCACCGTAAGAACGCATTCGCAGCTCTTTCCGTTGTACGCGCTCGCCTTTACCGTGACCATACCCGCATGGAGCGCCGTCACAAGACCCTTTTCATCGATCTGCACAATCCCGGCAGGTTCACACTCGAAGGTATAACCGCTGCACCCGCCGCCAGCACTGTCCTTCACCGCAAGGCTTATGGACTCTCCGACGGCAAGCGCGTTCTTCTGTTTTTTCGCATCGAACGCCAACTTGCCCGGCGCTTTCTTCGCATTGATCGTCAACGTCGCCTTCGCACCGTTTTTCGCCTGAATGGTGATTGTCGCCTTGCCGGTGCCCGTGCCCTTCACACAGATGCCGGTTTCGTCCTGCTGCACGGCAACGATGGTCTTTTTGCTCGTTTTCACCGTAAACGTCGTGCTTTCGGTGATGTCCTCCCCGTAGCCGTCGTATGCGTGCACGTCCAGCTGCACAACCTCGCCCTTTCCGATCTGCGCAACCGCATTGCCAATCAAAATCCTCACCGGCGCGGTGTGAATAACAAGGCGGCTTTCGGCGACGACGTCCCGGCCTTCTTCATAGTTCCGAGTCGTCGCTCTGATCACGGCTTCGCCCGCGCGCAGCGCTTCCACAACGCCGCGCTCATCCACCGTGGCAATGTCGCTTCCGACGATTTCGAATGCAACGTTTCCATAGCTGCCCGTGGGCAGGAAAACGCCCTTCACCCGCACGGTCCGACCTTCCAGCAACTCGTATACCGCCTTATCGAACACGAGTCCCGTCGGCGCGTCCAGCACCGTCACCTTGCACGCCGCCGTTTTTCCGTTGTATGTGCGCACGCGAATGGTAGCCGTTCCGGTGCTCTTGGCCGTCACAAGACCGTTCGTCACCAAAGCAACCTTCGCATTGCTCGTACTCCAACTGACCGAGCCAACGCCCTTCGTAAGCTTCGCCTCAAGCTGCAGCGTTTCGCCGACGCTCAGCTTCGCGCTGCCCTTATTCAGCTTCACCGCCGTCGGCGCGGCTACAACCTCCACATCGATTTCCCGCGTCACGCCGTTTTCCGTCAGAACCGCAACCTTCGTTTTTCCGGTCTTAACGCCCTTTACGCGCATGCCGGATACCGCCGCAACCTTGGCGTTTCCGGCTGTAAGATGAAGCTGCGCATCCTCGCGCTTCGCGCCCGTGCGGTCAAACACGTCGCAATCCAGCGTTACGACCTCTCTCAGGCCAATGCGAAGCACGCCGTCCGCCATTCGATCGCTTTGGATTTCCAGCTTTTCGAACCCGGGCGTTACGAGAACCTGCGCTTTCGCCGCAAGAATCGTGCCCGTTCTGTAGTCGACGACCTTCGCGGTCACGAAGGTTGTACCCTCGCGCTTTGCGGTCAGCCTGCCCGCATCGCCCACGCTCGCAACCGTCTCGTCCTCAACCTCATAGCGGACAGTATAGTTTCCGCCTGCGGGGAGCACCGCAACCGACGTCTGTACGGTCGCGCCCTCGGACACCGAATAGCTTTCCTCCGCAAACACAAGCCCCGTCGGCGCTTCCGTCACGCGCAGCTTGCAGGTAGCCTTTTTCTTTCCATCATAGGAAGTCGCCATGATCGTCACCGTTCCGGCTTTTGCCGTGCGCAGCAAAACCTTCGTCGTGTTCCCGTTCACAACTTCCGTCTTTTCGATTGCCGCGACGTCCGTATCGCCTGTTTTCCACGCGACCGTGCCAACCGCGTTCGGAAGCGTCGCCAGCAATTCCACCGTCTCGCCCGCGGAAACCGTCAGGCTCGTCCGGTTCAGCTTCACGCTCGTCGGCGCTTTCACGACGGTAACCCTTATCTTCCTCGATACACCCGCCACGCTGAGCGTGATCGTCGCCGTTCCAGTCTTTACACCCTTGATCCGATGACCATTTACAGCCGCGATCTTGCTGTTGCTCGTGGAAAGCGCAATTTCAGCGTCGGGATTTTCCTCTCCGTTCGCATCGCAGGCAACCGGAGAAAGCGCGTAGATCTCGCCGAGACCCACCTTCATTTCGTCCGCCGCATTCAGCCGCTCGTTTCCGGAAAGCTGAATCTGCGCGATTTCCGGCTTCAGCTGCACGTAGGCCTTTGCCGTCAAAGCCTGCCCATTGGCCGTCTGAACGGTCGCGTCAATCTGAATGCTGCCCTCGCCCAGCGCGCGCACCTCGCCCGTGCGCTCGTCGATCGTCGCAATGCCCTCCGCGCTTTCGTCTACAATCGCGAACCGCGCAAAGCCGGTGGCATTTTCCGGCTCAAACACGAGCTTCGGCGCAAGCGTCATGCCCTTCGAAAGCACATAGCTGCTCTTTTCGAAGGCAATCTTCTGCGCGACGGGCGTTACCTTCACCGTGCAGACTGCCGTGTGTCCGTTATACGTCTTCGCGGTCACCTTCACGGCGCCTTCTCCGATGGCGCGAACTGTCGCGGCGCCGTTTTCCTTTCCTTCCTCCACCACCGCGATTCGCTCATCCGCGCTCGTCCAGTGAATGGCTCCGGCCGTACCGGAGGGCAGCTCCGCCGTAAGCGTACAGGTTTCCCCAACGGGCAGCGTTTCGGTCGTCTTTCCAAGCGTCACCTTCGCGGGCGCTTTGCGTACCGTGTACGAAATCTGCTTTTCGTATCCATTGTCCGTCGTCAGCGTAATCACGGCGGAGCCGGTCTTAACGCCCTTGATGCGGGTGCCTTCCACATCCACATACGCCCGGTTGGACGACTTCACGGTGACTCCCACCGTTTCAAGCACCTTCCCCCGTCCCGTTTTCACCACGGGATTCAGGCTGATGATTTCGCCCACGCCGATCTCGGTTCGAGCCGTTCCCAGCTCAATCTGCGACGCGGCTTCAAGCACCTCAATTTCGCATGTTGCAGACAGGCTTTCATTAATATATGCCGTGACGACCGTCTGGCCCGCACGCATCGCATGCACTTCAACAATGTTCTCGCCCTTGTCGGTAAGAACCACTTCGTCCTGATCGGCGGGAACCGAATAGCTCACATGCGCATAGGCATCCTTCCCGTCAAAGGACGCCTTCAATTCGATTTTCTGACCCTCGTTCAACGACAGACTGGTGTAGTTCAGTGAAAACGTCTCCGGCTTTTCCAGCACGGAAATCGTACAATAGCCCTCTACCCTCGTTCCCAGGAACGCGTTCGTTATGACCGCACGAATCACCGCCGTGCCCGCCGCATGCGTCTTTACAACGCCGCCTTTCACGGTTGCAACCGCTTCATTGCTGCTGTACCAGCCGTCCGCGTCCACTTCGCCCAGGCTTCCGGCATTGATTTCGTACTTCAGCTGTATTTCTTCGTTCACGCCGGCCATAAGGCTTTCCTGCACAAACGTCAACGCCGTCGGCGCAGGCTTCACCGTCACCTTCACCGTTTCCGTAACGCTGCCTGCGCTGGCGCGCACTTCACAGGCTCCGACCGCGACGGCCTGAACCTGCGTTTCCGTTCCGGTTGCAGCTTCGTCCATAAGCGCGAGCACCTTTGCATCGACGCTTTCGAACTTCACTGTGACCGCTTCGCTGATATCTTCCCCGTTTTCATCCAGAACCTGCGCGGACAGGCGCGCCTTTTCTCCCGCGCCAAGTTCATTATCGTTTCGATTTTCCTTCTTTTCAAGCGTCAGGATGATTTTCGCCGCTCTGCGTTCTTCTCCTGCGCTCTCCGAACGCTGCTCTTCCGTCACATCTTCCACGCCCGGTTCGGACGGCGTCACTTCCGCGGGCGCTGCCGTTTCTGCAGGCCGCTCCGGCTCCACGGGCGTTGCAGACTCCATCGGCTTTTCTACCTCCGCAGGAGTCGCGCTCTTCTCCGCCTCTGCGGGTGTTGCGGGCTCCGTGGGCTTCTCCGCCTCCTCAGGCATTGCATTTTCCGCAGACCTCTCTGCTTCCGCAGACGTTGCAGGCTCCGTGGGCTTCTCCGCCTCCGCAGGAGTTGCGTTCTTTGCGTCGCTTTCATAAACCGTCAGCGTCAGGATCGATACGTCGTACTTCTTCCCGCTCGCATCCACATATGTATGCGCCGCGCTTACACCCGCCATACCGGTTTTAAAGGAAGCAATCGCGCCGTCGCTCATCGGCTTTGCCGCCTTTGCCGAAGCGAAAGCCGTTTCCACGCCATTCTCCGTCGCAAACGCGATTTCCATGCGCGCATTCACCCGGCGAATCGCATACACAACGCCTTTTGACAGCTCTCCATACGCATCCGCCGCGCCGGCGCTCGCATAAACCCGCGCGCTTCCCGTGAGCTTGACATAGCCCTTCCGGAAACTCGGATTCTCGCTGACCGTCTTTTCGAAATCAATTTCCGGCGCAGCTTCGCCCGCCGTAGCTACCTCGGATTCATTCGGCACGTCAGGCGATACGGATATCTCCGGTTCAGGCGTAGCAGACGCTTCCGGTTCAACCGTCACCTCCGGCACGACAGACTTTTCCGGTTCGACCGTCGTCTCCGGCACAACCGTCGGCTCAGGAGAGACCGCCGTATCAAGCATCGGTTCTCCCGTCGTGCTAACTATCGGCGTTTCCGAAACCATCTCCGTCTCCGAAGACACAGTCGGCACAACTTCCGGCTTCTCCCCTTCGCCAAAGACCGGAATGCCGGTCAGTACCATCATGAAAACCATTATCCACGCAAAAACACGTTTTTTCATGATTTCCTCCATCCATTCGCTCGTCCGGACATCATTTCGTCATTCTTTATCAGCCGCCAATGGTAATCCACATCGCGGGACGGTAACCAAGGTTGTGGTGTCCCACATCGGAACCATAGGTGCTGATCACACCATTCTGCAAAACATAAATCGCATTGCACAGGAACTGGCCGGGAGTGCGCAGCCACCAGAGACAGTAGGTGCCTTTCAGCGGGTGAACGGCCTCACGGTCGGCCATTTTCGTGCGCAGCGCCTTGCGCGATTCATTCGTGGGCAGGTACTCCCTTACCTCGTCAAGGCTCAGGAAAAACACGTAGTCGTCGGTATCGGCGCCGCCGTCGATTCCGGAATCCGGGTTGCCGGTATTTATATTGTGCGTAAGCAGAATGCGGCTGCGCTCCTCGTCGGTGAACACGGTTTCGTAGAATACCTCGTTGCACCAGTAGCGCGCATGTACATAATACAGATCGTCATCCGTGCCCGTCTCGGTTCCCTTTCGGTTCAGCGGAATCTTGTTGGGGTTTACGGTGAATTTCTTCCAGCTTCCGCCGCTGCCCAGATTGTTCGTGGGGCGCGTCGTCCCGATGAGAGATTTCTCCCAGCTGCAATTCTTGTACTGAATCCACGCCGGGTTGAAATAAGATTCGGAACGAATCACGCGATCGGTAAGCATAAGCGCCTTTCCGTCCTTCGCGGTAAGCACACGCCACTCGAGCGCGTCCTCCGTCTTTTCGTCGCCGTCCTGCTCGTAGATACCCATCAGAAGCTTCTCGCGCACAGGAACGCTTTCCGCCTGACCGATGGTCGTCGTCGTCCGTTCGTTTTGAATGGTGATCTTTGCGCGATATGTGCCCACTGCGGACGGAGTATAGGAAAACTCCGTGTCGGTCGTATTTTCGAAAGAATCCTTCAGCTCGTTTCCGTCGTAAATGCGACAGGTGTAGCGGTTGCTTCCACTCATCACGTTGGCTACACTCCATGTGATCGGCAGACCAGCGCAGCCATTTTTCCGCGTGTCGCAGGAAATGGTAAATGCGTCGAAATACTTCACGGGCAGTCCGTGCGCCTGTGCGTAGTCGTCCATTCCGCTGTCCATATAGCAATAGACCGTCAGGTTCTCGCAGCCCTCAAACGCGGAATCGTCCACCGTCACTTCGCGTGAATAGCAAAAGAGCTTTTCAAGCTTCGTGCAATCGGCGAACGCCTGCGCGCTAATGCTGCGCACCGTGTCCGGCAGCGTCACTTCGGTTATCGCCGTGTTTCCGTAGAATGCCCGCGTTCGCACCGTTTCCAGCGTCTGCGCGTTCGCTGCGCCGACACATAACAACACAAACAGCGCCGTCAGCGCAACTCGAATGAAAAAGCTCCTGACTTTCATCGATTCGTTTTCCTCCGAAGCGTCCTTCCGACAATTCAGTCTATAGATTAGACGAACAAACCGCTGGAAAAGTTCGCCTTTATCCCGGTTAATTATTCCAGCAGCTCCATCAGATCCTCGCGGGACATCGCCAGAAGGCCGCCGTTCGTGTCGCCCGCGGCCAGCTCGGCCAGCAGGCTCTTCTTTTCCTGCAGCTTCAGGATGTTTTCCTCGATGGTGTCCTTCGCAATCAGGCGGTATACCTGCACCTTTCGCGTCTGCCCGATGCGGTAGCAGCGGTCGGACGCCTGATTCTGCGCGGCCAGATTCCACCACGGGTCGTAATGGATCACCGTGTCCGCGCCGGTCAGGTTCAGCCCCGTGCCGCCCGCCTTCAGCGAAATCAGGAATACCGGCGCCTCGCCGTCGTTGAAGCGGCGCACCAGCTCGGCGCGCTCCTTGAGCGGCGTGTCGCCCTGCAGAATGAAGGACTCGATGCCCGCCGCGGCCAGCGCCGCGCGGATGCGCGCCAGCATGCTCGTGAACTGGCTGAACACCAGCGCGGCGTGGCCGCCCTCTGTCAGCTCCACCACCATGCGCACGCATTCCTCCAGCTTGCAGCTGCCGCCATCGTAATTTTCCACGCACAGATTCGGGTCGCAGCACAGGCGGCGCAGGCGCGTGAGCATGGCCAGAATCCGCATCCTGCCCTCCTGCCCGTCCGACGACTCCACCTGCTTTTTCACATCCCACGCATAGGCCATATACAGCTTTCGCTGCGCGTCTCCCATGGGAATCACGCGCACCGTCTCCGTTTTCGGCGGAAGCTCGGTCAGAACCTCCTGCTTCGTGCGCCGGAGAATGAACGGCTCGATCAGCTTTTTCAAAAGCGCGGCCGCTTCCTTGTCTCCGTTTTTCGCCACGGGCGTTTCGATGCGCCGTCGGAATTCTTCATATTTATAAAGGTAGCCCGGCATCAGGAAATCGAAGATGCTCCACAATTCGCTCAGACGGTTCTCAATCGGCGTGCCGGTCAGCGCAAGGCGTACGGTCGCGCGAAGAACCCGCGCCACGCGCGCGCCCTTCGTCTGATGATTCTTGATATACTGCGCCTCATCCAGCACGCAGGCGTAATACTCGTTTTCGGCGTGCGCTTCCCCGTCTCTGCGAAGCAGATCGTAGGACGTGACCACAAGGTCGAAGTTCTTCGCCTGCTGAATCTGCGCTTTGCGCTCCGCCGCCGTGCCGCCCAGAAGGCATACGCGCAGCTCCGGCGTCCATTTTTCCGCCTCCGCGCCCCAGTTCAGCACCAGTGAAGCCGGACACACGATCAGCGACGGATGGTTCGCGCGCCCCTCCTGCTTCAGCGCCAGCAGATACGCCAGCACCTGCAGCGTCTTGCCCAGACCCATATCGTCGGCCAGAATTCCGCCGAAGCGATACGCGTCCAGCGTCCGCAGCCAGCGATAGCCTGCCTTCTGATAGCCGCGCAGCACACCCGTCAGCGAGTCCGGCTCATGGAAATCGCTGTCCTCCACGGTGCGGAAGTCCCGAATCAGCCGCCGGAAACCGGCGTCGCGCTCGAACGCCAGCTTCTTTTCCTGCTTCAGCACCCCGTCCAGATACATGGCGCGCGACAGCGGAATCGAAATTTCCGTCTGCTTCAGCTCCTTCGCGCTCAGCCCCAGCCCGTGCGCCACGCGCGCCACGCCGCTGAGATCGTCATCCTTCGCCGAGAGAAACCGCCCATCCTTCAGGCGATAATAGCTTCGCTTTTCGCGCACGGCCTTCAGCAGGCCTTCCAGTTCCTCCGGCGGAAATTCCCCGGTGTCCACGTGCAGCCGAAGCACGCTTTCGCCCACCGACACGCCGACCACGGCGGTCTGCGTCCGCTTCACGCGCAGGTTGCGCACCCGGTCGGAAACCAGCACCTCGCCCGACTCGGCCAGCCACTCGCTTCCGCCGGTGATAAAATCGTAGATTCGCTTTTCATCCTCAAGGACAAACTGTCCGTCGTCCCCGCGGTCAAAATGCCGTGCCAGCGCGTTCAGCGCGCGCGTCTCCCCGACGGTATCGCGCCGGATGGCGATTGTCGTCTCGTCCGCCGCGATTTCCTGCTCGCCATATACAAACGCCGCCCGCGCCGTCAGGAGATTCCAGTCGGGCGCGTCGATGTAAAACCGCACTGCCATGCTTTCCGGCAGATACGCCTCCAACAGCTCGCCGCCATCGATCTGCAGCCGATCGCGAATTTTCGGATACACCGCTCCGCAGAACTGCGTCAGTCCTTTTCCGGCAAACGAAATCTCCGCCGCTCGAAACGCTTCCAGCATCGGAACCACGTTCTTCGCATAATCCGCCGGAAGGCGATACAGACAGCGGCCCGCATGAAGATACCTGTAATGCTCTCCCTGCAGCAGCCCGTATGACGCAGTGATGCGCATGTTGATCTGTCCGTCGCATTCGCCTTTCTCAATTTTCAGCGCAAGGCTCGGCGTATCTTCAGATAGAATGCAGCCATCCACCTGACCATCCGTCAAAAAGAGCGTGAAGATTTCGTCCAGCAAGTGTCCTTCAAGCGGAAGAATCGGCATTCTGCCATAGTTTCTCTCCGCGCGATCGATCGCGGTCAGGCAGCGCACCAGCCGCGCGGAGCGTTCATCCAGCGCCTCGTACTCGTGCTTCAACGTCAGCTGCTTGCCGTAAACGACCGTGTCATTCGTGAGGAACGCGTTCACGAACATGCGCACATCCTTCACGATATACTGTCTGGTTTCGCCCACGGTAAAGCTGACCATATCCTGACTGCGGTATCCTTCCGCAAAATCCAGTTTTGGGCATACCTTCACGCTGCCCGGCGCGTTTACGCTCATCGACTCGTCGTATTTTCGCAGAAGAAGGTGCGCGCCCGGTGAGGTTCGCGCATGCGTCACTTCCTCCGGAAGCGTATCCTCGCCCCGGAAGGCAAACAGCAACGCGCAGACATGCTCGCAGCTTCCCCTCTCCGGGCAGGTGCAGTCGCGCCAGATGCCTTTCTCGCCCAGATGCAGCATCACCGTAGCCTCATACACCCGCCCGTCCTTCACGCGGCCGGACAGATCAATATATCCCACGTCCCATGCCTTGTCCAGCTTCACGTTTCCGTGCCGATACAGTTCGAATCCCTTTATGGCCTGCTCGCGCGAAAAGAACCCCCACGTTCGATAATCCAGCTTCACGATTCCCGTTCCTCCATCGCTTTCCTGAGCGCCCGCTCCACCGCGCGTCCGTTTTTCTTTGCGTTATTGCCGTCCAGCATGCGGCGAATGTCCGCGTTCACGGCTTCCACCTCGCGCCGCAGCTCCGTCGCCGGTACGCGCAGCGCGCCGTTGCCCAGAATGATCAGCTGTTCCAGCCCGTCGCTGGTCGCCACGCGCACGCGGTTGCGCTTGCTGATTTCGTAGGTTGCCTTTTCGATATAGCTGTCCGCCGTCTCGGCCTCCGCCGTGTATACCACGTCGATGTTGTGATGCCGCACGACACGCCCGGGATTGTTCGGCACGCGATACGCGTCGAACACCAGAATGACGCGCTGCGACGTGAAGCCCTGATAATTGCTCAAAATGTCCATCAGCAAAAGCCGCGCGCCTTCCAAGTCAGTCTGCGCCCGTGCTTTCAGCTCCGGCCACGCGTTCACGATGTTGTAGCCGTCCACCAGCAGATATTCCGGCGCGGGCGGCTGATCCGACGCCGCCACCGCGGGCACCTTCTGCGCCGGCTGCGCGGCGGGACGTGCTTCAAAGTCTCTGCGCCGCACCTGCCCATAGGTGCGCTCGAAGATGCGCATCAGCTCCTCGTCCTCCGCGTGAATGTCCACGCGTCCGGTGCGCAGCGTCGAAGTCGCTTCACTCTGCGTCGGCCGACCAAACAGCTCCGTCTGTATGTGCATGCGGGCGGGCGCTTCGTTCCATTTCACGATCACGCCCGCGCCGTGCTGACAGAATACGGAATCGGCAGGATTCCATGTGTCCCGCTCCGGATCGTACCCGATGCGCGCAAGCACCGCATCGGCGTTCCGGCAGGGTTCATAGCCGCCGGAGGTCAGGCTGACCCGCCCGCGGCCGCGCGTGTACGCCGCCACGTCCCGCGCATAGCCGCGCGCCTCGGCGACTGGCGCGCGCCCCAGAAGCACCACCTCGTCGCCTGCCCGCGCGGGCTCGCCAAACGAACCGCCCATCTGCGTGAGGTCGCTCATCGCGCGCCCCAGACAGTCGGCGGGAATTTCCAGCCGTATGTCATACCACGGTTCCAGAAGCTGGCTTTGCGCCTGCATCAGCCCCTGCCGCACGGCACGATGCGTCGCCTGCCCGAAGTCGCCGCCCTCGGTATGCTTGAGATGCGCGCGCCCCGCCACCAGCGTGATGCGAATATCCGTCACCGGCATGCCCGCGAGCACGCCCACCGGCTGCCGTTCCGTCAGATGCTTGAGAATCAGCCGCTGCCAACTGTGTTCCAGCTCGTCCTCCGGACAGCACGTGCCCACCTCCACGCCGCTCCCGCGCGAGCCCGGCTCCAGCAGAAGATGCACCTCGGCATAGTGCCGAAGCGGCTCGTAATGTCCCACGCCCTCCACGGCGTTCAAAATCGTTTCCTTATATAAGATGCCGCCCTCGTCGAAGCGCACGCTCATGCCAAACCGGTCGGCGAGCGCGCGCTTCAGAATTTCCAGCTGCACCTCGCCCATCAGCGACACGTGAATTTCGCGCAGCGCTTCGTTCCACTGAACGCTCAGAAGCGGGTCTTCCTCTTCCAGCACGCGCATGCACGAAAGCAGCTTGTGCGGGTCTGCCTCCGGCGCGGGATACACGCGATACACGAACACCGGTTCCAGCGCGGGCGCGTCCGCGTCGGGCTCCGCGCCCAGACCTTCCCCGGCATAGGTCGCGTTCAGCCCCGTGACCGCGCACACGCCGCCCGCCGCCGCTTCGTCCGCGCTGACGAACTTCGCGCCGGAATACAGGCGAATCTGGCTCACCTTTTCCTGCCACGCCTCCCCGCTCTTTTTCGCGCCCGACAACAGCGCGCGCACGCGCAGCGTGCCGCCGGTCACGCGCAGATAGGTCAGCCGCGCGCCCTGCGGATCGCGGGCAATCTTGAACACCCGCGCGCCGAAAGCTTCCGGAAAGCGCCGCACAGGCATACATTCCACCAGCGCATTTAGCAGCGCGTCCGCCCCGTCTCCGCGTAGCGCCGCGCCAAAAATACACGGAAACAGCCTGCGACCGGCCACAAGCCGCACAAGCCTTTCCGCTCCGATTTTTCCCGTTTCCAGATATTCGTTCAGCGCGTCCTCGTCTGCGATGGCGGCGCGCTCATAGCCGTCCGGCGCGGAAAGCTCCACGCAGCCGTCCCCGAAGCGCTCCCGCAGCTCGCGCATGCGCGCGTCCCTGTCCACGCCTGGCTGATCCATTTTGTTGATGAACAGAAACACCGGCAACCCGTGCGCTTCCAACAGCTTCCATAAGGTCAGCGTATGCCCCTGCACGCCGTCCGCGCCGCTGATGACCAGCACGGCGCAGTCCAGCACGCTGAGCACGCGCTCCGCTTCCGCCGAAAAGTCCACGTGCCCCGGCGTATCCATCAATGTAATCTCCCGATTCCTCCACGAAATCCGCGCCTGCTTGGAGAAAATGGTAATGCCCCGCTCGCGTTCCTGCTGGTCGGTGTCCAGAAACGCGTCCCGGTGATCCACGCGCCCCTGCCTGCGCAGCTGACCGCTCACATATAAAAGCGCCTCGGACAGCGTGGTCTTCCCCGCGTCCACATGCGCCACAAGCCCACAAACCAAGGGGGTCTTCGCCATATTCTTTTCTTCGGGCATAAAAATCCCCCTTTGTAGGAATGATGTGGATAGCCTGCCTGACAATTATATCACAAAAGGCGAAAATCTCCAATTTATCCGCGATAGAATCCGTTCTCGCTGTACAACGCCCATTTTTCGTACATCTTCTCGTAATTGTCCTTGATGAAATCCTGTATCTTCGCAATCTCCCTCTCCGTCAGGATTCCACGATTCTGCACAACGCTGTCGCCATTTCCTTTGACAAAAAACTTGGCGGAGCCAGACTCCGTAAGTCTTCGGTCGCTTGCATGGACATGCATGCATTCCACAACGCAAAAAGAAGTAAAATACAAATAATACCCTGCAACCTTAAATTCGTAGTATTTCGGCATTCTACTCCTCCATATATTTACGGGCAACCTGAAGATGCTTCCCGACGATATGCAGCTCTATATCATCCATCGTCGTCTCCAATACGCTCCCATCTCTCCCGTAAACAGCCGCTTTATCCGGCGCATTCAGATTCAACACGCGAATTTCGTTGTCGCACGGGGTGAACGCATATCCGTCAATAATTACTTCCGCTTCGTCCGCAATTTTATGAATATCAAGCATGCACAATCCGCACCTCCGTTATGGGATCCAGAAACGTCTTTGGATCGATATACAAGTCCTCCAGAATCGGAAGCAAATCAATATATTCCTCTTCCGGTTCATGGTTATGGCGGTACTTCGCCATCACTACCAGATACCCGTGATCCCATTGCTTGACGGCCGTATAGCCTTCCAATGAATAGGGCGCCCGAAAACGAATCGTCTTATCCGCAAAGGAGAAAACACTGAAATTTTCATCCTTTCCAAGCGTCGCAATGCCGTTCATTCCAATTCACCTCCGTCCATTCCATCATAACACATCCGTCTTTCTCTTGCAACAACTTTCCGTGCCATTTGCGCGGTATGGAAAATGCCCCCGCGGTTGCGGGAGCATCCTTCCATATTTCCGTCAGTCGTCGTACTCCACCGGCTTCAGACCCTCGCAGACGGTCTCCGCCGTGCGGCTGAGCTCGATTCCCTCGTCGGAAACCTGCGCGACTGCCAACAGGCTACCGTCCTCGGGAATGAAGTCGGGCACGATGATCAGCGTATCGTCGACCGGCACGGTATCATACGCCTTATCGTTCACGTACACGCGGGACGCGTAGGTCAGTCCCTCGCCGTGCACAAACAGGTTTCCGAACCGGTTTTCAAGGCTGGTTACGCGGATGGGCTTCAGACCCATCGTGAAGCTCTCGTCGTAGGCGTGCTTCGCGCTCTCATACACGTAGCGCTGGCCATACAGCATGTCATACTCCAGCATTTCCAGATTGCGCAGGTAGTTTTCGCTGCCCATTTCGCGCTGGTGGAAGCGCACCATCACGCCCGTGTCGATCTTCGCCTGCTTGAGCGCATACGCGCCCAGCTGATAGGCTTCCAGATCGCGGCTCTCGCCGTCCAGCTCGTAGTTCGCCCAGATGACGTAGGGCGTCTTGTACATATCGCCCGTCGTCAGGTCGTCCTCCGTCAGGCTCAGGCCGGGCAGATGGTCGCCGAAGAACACGATGATCGTCTTCTCGCCGCAGTTTTCAAACGCCTCCACCAGATCGCCGACGAACCGATCCGTCTCCACAAGCTGCGAAAGGTAATACTCAAAAATACGCCGTTCGCGCTCGGACTTCGCCCCCTCCACGGTAACCACCGGCTCCATGTCGGCCGGCAGCGGAATATACGCGCCGTGCGTCTGCATCGTAACGACGTACACAAAGTCGCGCCCCTCGGTCTGGCGCACGGCCTTCAGAATCTCGTCCGTCAGAATGCTGTCCTTGCACCAGCCCTTGGGATTCAGCTCGAAGCCATTCATGTATTCCTTGGAATGGAAGCGGTTGAAGCCCATGTTCTTGTAAATGGTGTTGCGATAGTAGAACGAGCCCGTGTAGTTGTGCACGCCCGTGGCCGTATACTTGAGCGCGCGCAGGTCGGTGGCCAGCGTTTCCAGCGCTTCCTTGCGCAGGATGGAATAATACGGGAATTCGCCCGCGCCGAAGAAGTCCAGCGAGCAGCCGGTGAGCACCTCAAACTCGGTGTTCGCCGTGCCGCCGGAAACGGTGGGAACGGACAGATAGCCGCCGATGCAGTTCTCCTGCAGACTGCGGAAGTTGGGAATCGGATCCTCCGACAGCGTAACCGTCTTCACCGTCATCGGGTCGAAGAACGATTCCAGCTGCACAAACAGGATGTTCGGCCGCTCGCCGTCCTCCTGCTCAAACGCGCCCCCGCGCAGAATCTCGCGAATCGATTCCACTGCGTCGCGGGTATATCCCTCCGGCTCGCTGGCGAAATCTCCGGTTCGCACCGACTCGATAAACTCATCAATCGGACCGGACGCGTGCTTTTCTTCCTGTTCATTCACTTTGATATCAATATCCAGCGTGCCCGCAATGTCGGCGACCTGCTTCGGCGAATAGTCCGCCGGCTTTTCAATGCCCACATTGAAGAAGCTGTAGCAGAAGCAGTAAGGAAATCCGTATTTCTTATAGGAGCTGTACAGATCCGGCTTCAGGCTGCGCGAGATGACGCCGCTCGGGCGGGTGAACAGCACGAGCGTATAAATCAGGAAAACCATCACGAACAGGCACGCGCGCAAAACGCCGCGCTGCCCCTCCCTGCGGTATCTGGGCGACTTGATCGCCAGCACCACAAGCCCGGCAATCGCGCCCGCGCCCACGACGAAGATCAGCACGATCTGCCAGATTTTGAAGTACACCGGCATCATCATGATGGCTTCCAGACCCATCTGCAGATCGACCGCCGTCAGCGGGTAGTTGTTTCGGAAGCCCAGCAGCACGCAGTCGGCTATGCCGAAGGCCAGCCACAGCACGGTGACCAGCGTCGTGCTGAACACCTTTTTGCGGAACAGCATCGCAATCGCCAGCGTCACGCTTACGATCGAGCATCCATACAGGAACAGGAGCGGGCTCTTGTACACAAACCGGCACGCGTCCATAAAGCTGCGCCGCGACAGAATTTCCAGAACAAACGTCAGCAGAAGCGATTCGCCGATCACAAACAGCGCCGGCGGGATCATCGCCTTTTTGCCCACGCCCTGCCGCATGCTATCCGTCCGTTTCATTTCTTTCCTCCGTTTTCAGCGGCGGCCACATAAGCGGCCGCGCTTAATCCCGCCGTCGCGCCCTCGCCGACCGCCTTGGCGATCTGGTACGGCGCGCCGGTCAGGTCTCCGGCGGCGAATACGCCGGGAAGATTGGTGGCAAACTGCCTGTTCACGACCACGCGCGCGCCCTCGGTTTCAAGCCCCGGAACGAGCACGCCGGGAAGCATGGCGCTTCTGAGCACAAACGCGCCGTCCGCCGCATAGCTTTCCCCGTCCGTCTCAAGAACGATTCCCCGGTCTTTTTGCGCAAAGCGCCGGGGCTTCACGCCCTCCACCGTCTTTACGCCCTCCGGCACGCGAACGCCCTTCTTCATCACGATGCACGTAACGTCCGAAAGCTCCGAAAGATACCGGATTTCCTCTTCCGCGTCCTCGTCGTACGCCAGCGCGAGCACGGGTCTGCCCTTATACAGCCGCCCGTCGCACGTGGCGCAATAGCTCACGCCGCGGCCCAGCAGCTCAATCTCGCCCTCGATGGGCTTGAACGCGGTCACGCCGGTCGCGAGCACCACGCTCCTGGCTTCCCACATTTCCTCGCCGCTCGTCAGCGCGTAAAAATCGCCCATCGGATATACGTGATCCACGTATTTCCGCTCCACGGCGATGCCCAGCGCGTCCAGATGCCGATGAAACGCCTCGCCCAGCGCCGCGCCCCCGATTTCCGGGAAGCCCGGGTAGTTGGCGATTTCCTGCGCGCTTTCCAGCTTGCGGGAAACCTCCGCCGCGCCCAGAAGCACCAGCGAGCGGTTTCTCTGCCTGACGTTGATGGCCGCGGCGACGCCCGCCGGGCCGGAGCCGATGATTGCGACGTCCAGCATATCGAAATCTCCTTTAGGCAGCGCCGCACAAATGAGGTGGCCGACCGGCGAATTGTGCGGTGACGCCCTAAAACAATTTCGGGCGGACATGCTCTTTTTTTCCACATTCCGCCCGATGGGTGGCCGCGCGGGAGGCACACGCCTTCCCGTGCCAGACGCCGGTTTTGCACGCGCCTTCGTTATTTTACGCAATCAGGCGCTTTGCCAGTTCCGCCGCGGAAGCCGCGTCGGAGGAGTAGCCGTCCGCGCCGATTTCGTCGGCGTATTCCTGCGTGATGGGCGCGCCGCCGATCATGACCTTCACCTGATCGCGAAGGCCCTCGTCCTTCAGGCGCTCGATGACCTTGGCCATCATGGGCATCGTGGTGGTCAGAAGCGCGGACATGCCGATGATCTTCGCGCCGCCGCGAACCGCGTCGATAAACATTTCGGGCTTCACGTCCACACCCAGATCCATCACGGTAAAGCCGCTGCCCTCAAGCATCATGCCCACGAGGTTCTTGCCGATATCGTGCAAGTCGCCCTCGACGGTGCCGATGGCCACGGTTCCCAGCGACTGAACGTTCTCCGCCACCAGCAGGGGCTTCAAAATTTCCGTGCCCGTCTTCATCGCGCGTGCCGCGACGAGAACCTCGGGAACGTACACTTCGCCGTTTTTAAACTGCTCGCCCAGATTCGTCATGCCGACGACCAGACCTTCGTTCAGGATCGTCTCCGCCTTCACGCCTTCCGCCAGCGCTTCGCGCACCAGCTGGTCTACGACCTTTCTTCTGCCGCCTTCAACCGCGCGCGCAATCTGTGCCATATCAGCCATGCTTTTTTCCTCCTTGTGGATGAGCATATATAGACATTTTCATTTTACCACGAAAGCGCCCGTCTTACAATGCCCGGAATAAATTTTATTGGAACTTTTCAGAAAAGCTCTGTTCAACCGTGATTCAATGTGATATACTTAATATATATGTACCGGGAAGCGGAGGTTTTGTTATGAATCGCATAGAGGCTCTTCGTTCAAGAGGCATCTCGTGCGCGCTGTACGACGATCCCATAAACATTCGCTACCTCACCGGCTATACCGGCGAGGGCAGTCTGCTGGTTCTGCCCGACCGCGCCGTGATCATCACCGATTTCCGCTATGTCGAGCAGGCGCAGCGCCAGAGTCCGTTCTGCGACCTTGAGCGCGTCGGCGCCGACCGCGGCGCGAACGCAATCATCGCGGAAGCGCTCGAAAGCGCCGGCATTCACGATTTACCCATCGAGGAAAATATCGTAACCGTCAGCCGCCTGCGCGCCATGGAAAAGGCGCTGCCCGGCGTTCATCTGACGGCGCTGCCGGAAACCGTGCTTGAAATGCGTACCGTGAAGGACGAGGGCGAGCTCGACTGCATCCGCAAGGCGCTGGCCATCTCCTGTCAGGCGTTCGACGACCTGCTGGGCGTAATTCACGCCGGCATGACGGAAAAGCGCGCCTGCGCGGAGCTCAACCATTTCATGAACCTGCGCGGCAGCGAGGGCAACGCGTTCGATACCATCGTCGCCTCCGGCGTAAACGGCTCTCTGCCCCACGCCGTGCCCTCCGACAAGGTCATCGAGAAGGGCGATCTTGTCACCTTCGATTTCGGCGCGAAGTTCGGCGGCTACTGCGCCGACATGACGCGCACCATCGCCGTCGGCGAAATCTCGAGCGAGCTTCACGCGATTTACGACGCGGTTCTCGAAGCGCAGCTCACGTCCGAAGCGGCCGTCAAGCCCGGCGCCGTATGCCGTGACATCGACAAAATTGCCCGCGACCAGCTGGACGCCAAGTATCCCGGCGCGTTCGGGCACAGTCTGGGTCACGGCGTGGGTCTGTTCATTCATGAGCTGCCCCGCCTGAGCTTCCGCTCGGAAACCATCCTTCAGAAGGGTCATGTGGTCACCGTAGAGCCCGGCGTTTACGTTCCCGGCGTCGGCGGCTGCCGCATTGAGGATACGGTCATCGTCACCGAAGACGGTTTCGAAAACCCCGTCACGACCCCCAAACAACTGATTGTTGTTTGACCAACGCCCCGATCTTATATTCAGAGGAGGAACCCCCATGGTAACAGCTGGCGATTTCAAAAAAGGCCTTACGGTGGAATGGGATGGCGGCATCTGGACGATCGTTGACTTCCAGCACGTGAAGCCCGGCAAAGGCGCCGCTTTCGTTCGCACCAAGATTAAAAACATCATCACCGGCGCGGTCGTTGAGCGCAGCTTCAACCCCACCGATAAGATGCCCAAGGCCATCATCGAAACGAAGGTCATGCAGTATCTTTATAACGACGGCGATCTGTACTACTTTATGGACAACGAGACCTTCGAGCAGCTGGCGCTGCCCAAGGAGCAGGTTGAGGACAGCATTCCCTTCATGAAGGAGAACACCGAAGCCACGATCCGCTTCTACAAGGGCGCTCCGTTCAGCGTGGAAGCTCCGACCTTCGTCGACCTCGAGGTCATCCACACCGAGCCCGGCTTCAAGGGCGACACCGCTTCCAACACCACCAAGCCCGCCACCGTCGAGACCGGCTTCACCCTGCAGGTGCCGCTGTTCATCGAAATCGGCGACAAGCTCCACATCGACACCCGTACCGGCGAGTACCTCAACCGCGTGTAATCGCGTCGCTCACCCGGTTCACAAAAGCGGAATCGTCGCCTGCCGACGTTTCCGCTTTTTTCAAAATCTGCGTCCCCGCGGGACGCAGGCACAGGGAGGAAAAACATGCGCGATCTCACACAGAAAATCGGTTATCTGAAGGGCCTGCGTGACAGTCTGGGCGCCGACCCGAACGAACCGACCAACCGAATCACCAATCTCATGATCGACGTGCTCGACGGCCTGACCGAGACTGTCGACGAGTTGATCAACGAGCATCAGGAACTGAACGACTACGTCGCTTCCATCGACGACGACCTTGCCGACCTCGAAGCCCGCAATAAATCCGGCGATTTCCCAGAGGGCGATTTTGACGACGAGGAAGACGCGCCCGCGCCGCATACCCGCGGCCACCTGCGCGTTCTCAAGCCCGACGTAAACGAAGACGAGGAGGACGAAGAAGACGACGAAGAGGATGACGAGGATGACGACGATTTCAACCTCGCCGTAAGCCTCTGCTCCGCCTGCGGCCGCCCGTTTGCCCTGGAAATCTCGGGCTTCGCCCCCTCTCCCCTCTATGAATGCCCGCATTGCGGAAAGCACGTACCCTTCAAACTGATCACCCCGCGTACGCTTCCGACGGCGAAGCCCGTCGAGAGCTGACGAACCGTTTTTCAAAAAAAAGGCCGGCATAAACCGGTCTTTTTTTCATCCTTTCTCCGTCACCTATGCCGCACTTCGAAGGAGAGCGAGCGACTCCTGCGTGGAGAATTGACGGGACGGGAGCGAACGCCGTTGTATTGCGAAGTCGATTTTCAGCGATTCTCCGTCACCGCCGCGTGTGCGGCGCCTCTGATGATCGCGAGCTGTTCCTGCGTGGGCATCGTGGACGCAACGGGAACGAACGTCCTTTCGCCCGTCGCCGGATTCTTGCCGGTGTACTCATACAGCGCGGGCACAAACCGGTTTTCGCGCGCATCACGCCCCGTGAAGAACTCATACCACGTCAGTCCCGCCAGCAGCCGTCCTGCATACAGCGACAAATGGAAGCCGTCGCGCGTCAGGGGCACGCCGCCGCGCTCGGGATCGAACGCCGCGTTTTCCCGCGCGATTCGCACCGCCTCGCCCACCGGAATCATCCGCGCGCCAATCGCCTTCGTGCCCTTCCGATAGGCCTCGCTCAGGCAGGCATGCATCTGGAACCGGTTGCGGCCGTAATTTTCAAAGGCCGGATGCGTGCTGTCAAACTCATAGGCCCACGTTTCGTTCACCACGATTTCCGCCGACGGCGCAAGCGCGCGGGCGTAGTCCGCCAGCTCCTCAATGAACGGGAAATACGTTTCGGGCTTGCCGCTGAAATGGCTGGCCTGCTGCACGGTCACATAATCCCACTTTTCATCCATCAGCGCCGTGCGCACCGACGCGCGGCCGATGTTTTCGTTGTTCACGAAGTAATCATACGCCGCTTCCCCGCTCCGGACGTTTTCCATGTGCCGCTCCAGCGAGCAGCCGCCGATGTACAGGTTTCCCAGTTCAAACGTCTCCCCGCCCGCGGCGGCCGCCTTGCGCGCCCACGTCTGCGAATCCACGGAGAAGCTGTTCCCGATTGATAAAATTTTCATAAGCAACCCTCTCTTGACAAAAAAGCTCATCGTCCGTATGATGGTATCAAATGGATACCTGGAGGTACTCTCATGATCGAATTTCCCCGTCCCGTCGTTCGGCTGATTCGCACGCTCAACGAAGCGGGCTATGAGGCCTACGCCGTCGGCGGCTGCGTTCGCGACGCGCTGCTCGGCCGCCAGCCCAACGACTGGGATTTAACGACGTCCGCCCTTCCCGAGCAGATCAAGGCCTGCTTCGCGAACTGCCGCGTCATCGAAACCGGCGTCAAGCACGGCACCGTCACCGTTCTGGACGGCGGCATTCCCTATGAAATCACCACCTACCGGCTGGACGGCGCGTATTCCGACCATCGCCGCCCTGATTCCGTGGAATTCGTCAGCGACCTGAAGGAGGACCTGCGCCGCCGCGATTTCACCGTCAACGCCATGGCCTGCCACCCGGAGACCGGCGTGGTCGACCTGTTCGGCGGGCAGGACGATCTGCGCGCGGGCGTCATCCGCTGCGTGGGCGAGCCGGAGCACCGCTTCACGGAGGACGCGCTGCGCATTCTTCGCGCGCTGCGCTTCGCCTCCACCTACGACTTCGCCATCGATCCCGCGACGGGACGCGCGGCTTTGAAGCTTGCGCCGACGCTCAAAAACGTATCCCCGGAGCGCATTTTTGTGGAGCTGAAAAAGCTCCTGTGCGGGAAGGGCGCGCGGCGCGTGCTCGCCGAGTACGCGGACATCCTGTTCACCATCTTCCCCACCCTCGCGCCGATGCGCGGCTGCGCCCAGAACAATCCTCACCACGCCTACGACGTTTGGACGCACACGCTGATCGCCCTTGAAAACGCGCCCGCCGACCCGGTGTACCGGCTCACGATGCTGTTCCACGATTCCGGCAAGCCCGCGGCGCACACCGTCGGCGAGGACGGCTACGATCACTTCAAGGGACATCCCGCCATCAGCCGCGACATCGCCGAAGCGGCGCTGCTGGCCATGAAGAGCGACCGCGCCACGATGAACCGCGTGCTGGCGCTGATTACCGAGCACGATCTGCGCATTCCCGCCGAGCCGAAAAGCGTGCGCCGGCAGATGGCGCGCATCGGCTCCGACCTGTTCGAATCGCTGTTCCCCGTTTTCCGCGCCGATCTGCTCGCGCAGAATCCCGCGATGATTCCGGAGAAGCTGCGGGCGGAGGAAGCGCTGGAACGCGTGTTCCGCGAGGAAGTCGCGCGAAACGTGTGCGTGAAAATCAGCGACCTCGCGGTGAACGGCCGCGACCTGATGGCGCTCGGCATCACCGGTCCCGACGTCGGCCGCACGCTGAAAACGCTGCTGGACAAGGTCGTCTCCGAGGAGCTTCCCAACGAGCGCGAAGCCCTGCTGGCCGCCTGTCAGACGCACAGACCCGACGCCTGAGCCCGAAGCACGCACCGTCTCAAGCGGCGCTGTCCGCTCAATCTGAACGCCGGAGAATCCTCCGGCGTTCAACCGTCCGCTTCCTTACAGCCACAGAAGCAGTCGATTCAGCATATCGTCCATCACCTGCGTGCCGCGAGGTTCGTTGTGAATCTCGTGGCGCATGCCGGGATAGACCTGATGCTCCGTGCGCACGAAGCCAAGGCTCTTCAGATACTTTTCGCCCGCGCTCGCGCCCTTCTCGCCCGCGGCGCAGGGATCGCACGCGCCCACGGCGATGAACACCGGCAGCAGGTTGTTCACGTTGTCCCAGTTACGGCGGTCATACGCGCCGAGCATCAGCTCAAGCAGCGACAGATAGCCGTCCACCGTGCCCGGAAACGCGCAGTGCGGGTCGGCCGCGTAGGCCTCCACGAGCGCCGGGTCGGAATTGATCCACGCGTACTTCGAATTCTCGTCGCGGAAGGCCGACGCGTAGCTTTTGAAGATCAGCTTTTCGGCGTTCTCGTCGCGATACCGCCCGCCCCGCAGGCGCTGCTTGAGCTTCAGATACTGAACGCCCGCGCCCGCCGCCGGATTGTGCGCCGGAAGCGCGCTCAGGATTACGCCGCTCAGCTCGCTGCCGTAGCGCTTCAGATAGTTGAGCGCGCACAGGGAACCCATGCTGTGTCCGTACAGGAACATCTTCTTGCCCGGATAGCGCTCCGCCAGCAGCTTCGCCGTCGAGCGAAAATCCGTCAGCGTGCCCTCCGCGCCCAGCTCATAGGTATAGCCCAGATCCTCCTCCGCGCGCACGCTCCTGCCGTAGCCGCGATGGTCGTTGATGATGCACGCAAAGCCCTTGTCGGCCCAGCGACGCATCATCGGCAGATAGCGCTCCTTGTATTCGGAGAAGCCGTGCGCCATCAGAATCGTCCCGCGCGCCTCGCCCTCGGGCTCCACCAGCAGAACGCTGATTTCCAGCCCGTCCGCTTCAGAGGGAAACGAAAACCATGCTTCTTTCATTGCCAAAATACCTCGGAAATCCATTCCATTGAAATTGAAGGGAAGTGTTTTCTTGTTTGACCGCGAAATCCCCGCCCGCGTCCGCGCGCTGCCGGGCACGGTGTGCCTGTGGCTTGAAAACCTTAAGACCGGCGAAACCGTCCGCGTAAACCCGGACGCGCCCGTCATCGCCGCCAGCGTCATCAAGCTCGCCGTGCTGCTCGAAGCCTTCCGCCGCTTTGACGACGGTACGCTCGACCACAACGAAACCTGCGCCGTTCGCCCGGAGGACAAGGTGCCGTCCTGCGGCGCGCTCACCTACCTGCACGACGGGCTTGAGGTCACGCTGCGCGACCTCGCGACGCTGATGATCATCCTGAGCGACAACACCGCCACGAACATCCTCATCGACCGCCTTGGCATTGAAAACGTGAACCGCACGCTGGACGCGTACGATCTTACCGGCATGCGCCTGCGCCGCAAAATGTTCGATTCCGAAGCCGCCGCGCGCGGACTTCAGAACACCGTGACCGCCGAAGGCGTCGCCCGGTTCTTCCGCCTGCTGTACGAGGGCAGGCTGGTTTCGAAGACCGCGTCCGAGGACATGCTGCGCACCCTGCTCGACCAGCGGCTGAACGGCAAGATGCCGTTTTACCTGCATTCCGCGGGAATCCGCGTCGCGCACAAGACCGGCGAGGACGACGGCGTCACGCACGACGCGGGCATCATCCTTGCGAAGGAGCCGCTGATTGCGGTATTTCTCTCCGGCGATACCGATGTGCCCGCGTGCGAGCGCGTGATTCAGGACGTCTGCCGCACGTTTATTCCAGAACGATAACGGCGATCAACACCAGATTTTCGCCGCCCGTGTTTTCCACGGCATGCCCGTGCCCCGGGAAGGTAACCATGCTGTCGCCCGCCTGCACGTCGCGGAATTCCCCGTCGTCTCTCACGCGCCCTCTGCCCGCCACAAAGGCGAACATTTCCGTTTCGCCCTCATGCACATGATAGCCGATGGAGCAGCCGGGGCCGATGGTGAGCCTTGCGAACAGGCGCACCCTGCCCGGCCGCTCCTCGGACAGGCTCAGAACCTCCACGTCGCCGCTGCCGCCGCGCATCTGATGCTTGATGCTGGCGATCATATCCTTCTGCTTATTGACCATTTTGCGTTCCTCCGTTTTCTTAGGGCAACGCCGCACAAATGAGGTGGTCGGCCGGCGAATGGATTTTTCGTCAGATGCAAACGCAAATTTCGAAGGTTTACTGGAGGTAAATCGAGGAATTTGCATGCCGCAGATGGCGGAAAAGACATCGCCCGACGCGCCGCCGAGTTGTGCGGTGGTGCCTTAGATAACCTCAAACAGCTCGATTCGCTCGCCGTCCGGGCCCTTGAAGAAGATGTTCTTCACGCCGCCGTAAATCCAGTCGCAGTGATTGATTTCACTGTTCACAAACTCCACGCGGCGCGCCTTCAGCTTCTCGACGATCTCCTCGATGTTGTCCACGTCCAGCGCCACATGATCGATGTTGCCCGCGGGCATGCGCTCGATTTCCGGCTTCTCAATCAGCTCCAGCACGCAGGTGCCCGCGCGCAGGAACGTCAGATGCGAATTGCCATTTCGGAATTCGTCGGTCTTTTTGAAGTCGAGCAGTTCCTCATAAAACCGTACCGAGGTCTGCGCGTCGCGCACCTTCACACCGATATGATGCAGTCCCTTGATTGCCATGGTTCATCCCTCCGTTATTTTTTCTTATCATACCACATTTTAACGTGAATTCGCAAGCGCAAAAAAGCGATTCCCTTTATAATTACCACAACGGGCGGCATCCTCGGAGCCGCACCCGCGCAGGTATTTCCGGTTTCCCCTAAAAAACGTAGGGTATCCCGCATGGGAACCCGAACGGAGGTGTTTCCATGAAGCACATGAATCTCAGGCAGTTCGTCATCACGTCTCTGTTCGTCGCGCTCACGCTCGTTCTCGGCTTCACGCCGCTGGGAATCATTCCGCTGGGCTTTATCAACGTGACCATTTTGCATATTCCCGTGATCATCGGCACGATCCTGCTCGGCTGGCGCACCGGCCTTCTGCTGGGCTTCTTCTTTGGACTGACCAGCACCCTGCGCGCCTTCGGCATTCCCACGCCCGCGTCCGCGCTGGTTTCCACGCTGATGAGCGCGTCGCCGGTTTTCGTCGTCATCATGTCCATGCTGCCGCGCCTGCTCGTGCCGGTGGTTGCGCATCTGGTCTATCGCCTGATTTCGTCCGCGCACACGCATCTGAACGCGCCCGCGCTTTCGAGAATCGCCGATTCGCTGATCTTCGCCATCGCCTTTCCCGCGGTAGTTATCGCTCTGTACGCGCTGAAGGCGCTGCCGTTCTGGCTGGCCGCCGGACTGTTCGCCCTGTTCGCGGCGTTTGAGCTTCTGTTCGCCGCCCGCACGGACAACGCCGCGCTGACCATTTCCGCCGTCGCCGGAACGCTGACGAACACCATCTTCTACCTCGGCCTGATGCTCTTGTTCTACCATCTCGCCGGGCTGGACACGGCCGCCATCCTTACCCTGATCACCGGCACGGGCATCATCGCCGGCGGCACGGAAGCCATCGCCGCGGCCGTCCTCACAACCCCCGTCATCTCCGCGCTGAAGCGCGTGAAAGCAAACGCATAATGGGAGACGCTCAACCATGATACTGACAATGGACATCGGAAACACCAACGTGAAAACCGCGCTGTTTGACGGAGACAGCATGGTCAGCTACTGGCGCGTTTCCACCAACCGCACCATGACCAGCGACGAATACGGCATGCTGCTGCTCAACCTGTTCCACCACAAGGGACTGGAGCCGGCGCTGGTAACCGGCGTCGTCATCTCCTCGGTCGTGCCCACAATCAACTACACCATCGAGCACATGTGCCTGACGTATTTCGGCGTCACGCCCATGTTTGTCATGCCCGGCGTCAAAACCGGCATTCACATCAAATACGACAACCCGCGCGAGCTGGGCAGCGACCGCATCGCCAACGCCGTGGCCAGCTATGAGCTGTACGGCGGGCCGTGCATCTTCATCGACTTCGGAACGGCGACCAGCTTCGGCGTGGTCTCCGAAAAGGGCGAGTTCTTAGGCGGCGCCATCTGCCCCGGCCTGAAGGTGACCGCGGACGCGATCGTCGACCGCACGGCGAAACTGCCGCGCTTTGAGCTGATCAAGCCCCCGTCGGTCATCGGCAAAAACACCGTCACAAACCTGCAAAGCGGCATCCTGTACGGCCATATCGGCCTTGTAAAGTACCTGATCGGCCGCATGAAGGAGGAGCTTCAGCAGGACTGCCGTGTCATCGCGACCGGCGGCATGGCCGTGCTCATCCGCGAGGACGCGCCGGAAATCGACGTGCTGGACGGTCTTCTGACGCTCAAGGGTCTTCGGCTCATCTATCAGAAAAATCAGTAACGCCTTATAGCCAACGCCGCGGACGCATTGCCCGCGGCGTTTTCGCATGCGAAAAGCTCCCTCCGGAGAAGGAGCTTTCGGGATCTATCCTTATGATTACTGACGCTTGGCCGCGTAGCACTCGCTGCAATAGATCGGACGGTCGGACTTCGGGATGAACGGCACGCGGGTGGGCTTGCCGCACTCAGCGCAGACGGTCTCATACATTTCGCGCTCGCCGGAGCCGTTGTTACGGCTCGCCTTGCGGGCATCACGGCAGGCCTTGCAGCGGGTGGGCTCGTTCTGGAAGCCCTTCTCAGCGTAGAAAGCCTGTTCGCCGGCACTGAAAATGAATTCCTTGCCGCAGTCCTTGCATACCAGCGTCTTGTCCTCGTACATGGAAAATTACCCCCACATTCGTAATCGGTCGTACAAAGTCCGGCTGACCTGGTCTTTGCCCCCACACTCGCCGGCCGGAGTTTTCGCTCATACGCCTTCGCGCCCCACTACTGACCCTCTCAGCATCGCCGTGCTGGCCGGACTTACTTCTAAGCCGCACCATGCTCGCCGGGACTTTGCCCGGTTTACGTGGATCGTTTTGCCTGCGACTGGCCTCGACTTTCAACCACAGACCCGTCTTCGTACAACCTCGGATATTATACATGATACGCCTTCGTTTTGCAAGCGTTTTTTTACTTTTCTTTTACTGTACGGCCAAAATAATTCGTTTTTGTTGAATGGTATCAGCCTTTTGCCGAGAATTTCTGACAAGCTGTCAACAGGAACCCGCTTGCCCGCGCTCTTTTCTCCAAAACAGCACAGTTTTATCCCATCCAACCGCGCTTCCGACGCTCAGCGTCAGCCCCTGTCTCCGTCCGTTGCCGCACGCTCCTTCCGCTCCGTACGCGCCAGCGTCAGCACGTATACGCGCCCCGCTCCGGCTTCCGCGAGCGCCTTGCGGCACTGGGATACCGTCGTGCCGGTCGTGCGCACATCATCGATGAGAAGAACGGTCTCTCCGTGCAGGTTCTCCTTCGCGCGAATCGCATCGGCCAACGCCTGTCTTCGCGCCACCCCGCTCTGCTTCGCCTGCTGCCGCGTAAGCCTTGCGCGCCGGAGGACATTCCGATACGGCATATCGGCCCGCGCGGCAAACGCCTTTGCGAGCCGCGCCGCGTGGTCGATGCCGCGCTCGTTTCGGCGAATCCAGTGCATGGGGACGGGCTGAACGAAATCGCAGCGCGGGAAGCCCGCGGCCTTACAGGCGCGCATCATCTCATCCGCCATCCAGTCCTCCATGCGATATACGCCGTGAAACTTGAACCCGCGAATCAGCTGCCTGACCGGCGGCTCATACGCATAGGCCGCCGCGGCAGAAAACGGCGAAGACCCTCGCGCGCCGCAGGCCTCGCAGCGTCCCATGCCGCGAATCACGCCGCCGCAGGCTTCGCACAGTTCCTCCCGCACCAGCGCCGTCAGATACAAAGGCTTGAGCTTCGCGTAACAGCTGGCGCACAGCCAGTCCCTGTCGCTGCCAAGCTCGCTTCCGCAGCCCTGACAGTTCGCCCTCGGCGCAAAGAGAAAATCCAGCGCCGCGCGCAGAAGCTTCACCGCGCGCCTCCCATGGCCTTGAGCCGTTCGGCCAGCGCGCTGTAGCGCCGTGCGATATGGTTGTTGTTCACCATGGCGCGCACGCAGTCCTCGCGCCCCGTGATCACCACCAGCTTTTTTGCGCGCGTGACCGCGGTATACAACAGGTTGCGCGTCATCAGCATCGGCGGGCCGCTGACCAGCGGCAGCACGACCGCGTCGAACTCGCTGCCCTGGCTCTTATGTACCGACATGCAATAGGCCAGCTCCAGCTCCTCCAGCACGTCCTCGAAATATTCCGCGCTGCGTCCGTCGTCAAAGCGCACGGTGAGCGTTTTGTCCTCCCGGTTCACATCGGTAATGAAGCCGATGTCCCCGTTGAACACGCCCTTGCCTTCCTCGTCGCCGCGCAGCCAGCCGAGCTCGTAGTCGTTTTTCACCTGCATCACCTTGTCGCCAAGGCGGAAAATCGTCTCTCCGCGCGTCAGCTGCGGCTGTCCCTCGGCGGGATTCAGCGCTTCCTGCAAGCGGCGGTTCATCTCGTACACGCCCGCCGCGCCCTTCTTCATCGGCGTCATCACCTGTATGCCGTGCAGCACATCCAGCCCGAAGTAGCCGGGCAGGCGCGTTTTCACAAGGTTCAGCGTGCTCTGCGCGGCCTGCTCCGCCGTCTGCATGCGTTCAAGGAAGAAGTCCGTCCCCTTGCGGTTGACGATGGGCATTTCGCCGCGATTGATCCTGTGCGCGTTCACGACGATCGCGCTGGCTTCCGCCTGCCGGAAGACCTCCGTCAGACGCACCACGGGCAGCACGCCGCTGTCGATCAGGTCGCCCAGCACGTTGCCCGCGCCCACGGACGGCAGCTGATCCTTGTCGCCCACCAGCACCAGCCGCGTTCCGGCGCGAACGGCGCGCAGAAGCGCGCGCATCAGGAAGATGTCCACCATGGACATTTCGTCGACGATGATCGTCTTCGCGTCCAGCGGATCGTCCTCGCATTTTTTGAACTTTTCTTCGTCACCGCTGTATTCCAGCAGACGGTGAATGGTGAGCGCCTCCGCGCCGGTCGTTTCCGACATGCGCTTGGCAGCACGCCCCGTGGGCGCGCACAGCTCGATTTTGCCCTTCGGCGCGGCCAGATGCAGAAGACTGTTGATCAGCGTCGTCTTGCCGGTGCCCGGCCCGCCGGTGATCACCGTCACGCGGCGCGACGCGGCTATCCGAATCGCGTCCTTCTGCCGATCGCTCAGCCGCATGCCCTTCTCGCGCTCGAAGCCGGCAATCGCGTCGTCCGAGATTTCCTCGCCCGCGTCATCCCCGCTTCCCTGCAGCCGCAGAAGGCGCGCGGCGACGTCCGATTCCGCTTCGTACAGCCCGCGCAGGTACACCGCGTCGGTTCCGCCCGCTTCCTCGCAGATCACGTCGCCCTTCAGCGTCTGAATCGCCAGCGCGCGCTCGATCAGCGCCGCTTCCACGTTCAGAAGCCGTCCCGCGTCGCGAAGCAGCACGTCCCGGGGCAGATACGTGTGCCCGCCACCGTTCACCGCTTCGTCCAGCACGTATTTCAGGCCGCATTGCAGCCGCTGATCGTCGTTCAGACGCACGCCCATCGACAGCGCGATTCTGTCCACCGTCTGAAAGCCCACGCCGCTGATTTCGTCGGCGAGCCGGTAGGGATTCGCGCGCACGATCTCGGCGGTGTTCGCGCCGTAGCGCTTGAACACGCGCATGGCAATCGCGGGCGTGAAGCCCAGCCCGGTCAGGAACACCATGGCCTTGCGGCTCGAGCGCTGCTCGGCGAACGATTCCGAAATCTGCTGCGCGCGCTTCTCGCCGATGCCGTCGACCTCCATCAGCCGCCACGGTTCGTTTTCCATCACATCCAGCGTGCGCACGCCGAATTCCTTCACCAGCAGCTTCGCCGTCGCCGGACCCACGCCCTTCACCACGCCGGAGGCCAGATAGCGCTCCACCGCGCTCTTCGTGGCCGGGTCGATGCACTCGTAATCGCTGCACTTGAGCTGCTTCCCATAGTCGCGGTGCTCCGTCCATTCGCCCTCAAAGCGCGCGCATTCGCCTGCTTCCAGAAAGGGCAGAACGCCCACCGCCGTGAACGCCTTCCCCTTTTCCGGCTTGACGGTCAGAACCGTCCAGCCGTTTTCCTCATTGCGGAACACGACCTCGTCGACCAGACCGTCAAGTATCGGCATCGTATCCCTCCGTCATCGGTTCCGCCGTCTGCGTTTGAATCGTTTCTGCTTCCTGCCGGTAGGTCTGCCGGTAATAGTCCAGCAGAATCGTGCTCGCCCAGATCATCGCGCCCAGCACCAGAAGCAGCGCCAGCGCGACCAGATAGCTGACCGCGCCGCGCACCCTGTGCCGCGCGGGCAGAGCGTGCCCATCCGTCTTTAAACGGTTTTCCACCGCGCGCAGAATGGTGCTGTAGTCCGGCGCGATCGGGGAGGACGCAATCTCCCTGCGGCAGATGGCCGCGATTCGTCCCTCCGCCCCGCTGCCCGCCCGGCGCAGCGCGGTTTTGCGCGCGGCTTCCAGCGTGCGGCGCACATACGCCGCGCTTTTGTCCATCACCAGCGCGATTTCCCGTCCGTTCATGCCCAGCCCATAGCGAAGCATCACCGCGCGGCGCGTATCGTCCGCTTCCAGCACCAGCCAGTCGTACAGCTCGTCCGTCTCGTCGATTTCGCCGGACAGGCAGGCGAAAAACGACTCGCCGCGCCCTTCCTCCAGTTCCGCCAGCGCGTGGCGCTTGACCCGTTCCAGATCGTCTCCGCGCCCATCGATCATCGCGCTCACAAGCGCCCGCTCGGCCGCCCGCTCGCTGCCCGTGATCGCGCACGCCGCGTAATACATGCCCCGATAAGAGTCGCGGTATCGCTGCGCAATCTCCTTCATGGGAATCGTTTCCTTTGCGCTCATCGCTTTCCGCGCCCCCTTCCATTCCTTTGTTTTTGAACCACGTCGCCCGCCGCCGCGCCGGCCAGCGAGAAAAACGCCGTCAGCAGCACGGGCCCCGCCGCCGGCGCGTAGCCCAGCGACACGAGAAAGCCCGCGGCCGTCGCCGCCAGCGGCGGCAGGATCCAGCCGAGATACGGGTTCACGCCCGCGCGCACAATGCGATAGGCCGTATACGCGCCCGCCAGCGGCAAAAGCCCATACGTGGCCGCCAGATGCAGCCAGCGCACCGGCCGGACAAGCTCCGCGCCGAGCGCCAGAAAAAACACAATCGCTCCCTGCGCCGCCAGCCGCAGCGCCATGCGTTTCCGGTTTTTCATGCTCCCTCCGCATATTTCCGTCTGCTGCTACACATTATAACATGGATTCCCGCTTTGTAGCAAGCACAGGCATGCGCGATTCGCTTCTATAAGAAGAAAAGCATTCTTATAGTCTATTCAAGATTTCGCGCCCCACGTGTATAATTACAGTATCTTAATAGAGGGATGCAGGTGAAATTATGAATTACCTGGGGTTAGGCAAGCGAATTCGTATGTATCGCCGTTCCCAGCACATGACGCAGGAGCAGCTGGCGGAGCAGTGCGGCATCTCCGTCTCCTTTCTCGGTCACATTGAACGCGGCACACGCAAGGCCAGTCTCGAGACATTGGTAGCCCTTTCCAACGCGCTGCGCGTTTCCCCCTCGATGCTGCTTCAGGATTCGCTGATCGTTCCGGACGATCCGTTTTATCCGAGTCTGCGTCAGCGCGAGCTGATCAACGAAATCTCTCGCGTGATTCTCGAAAACTACGACAAATAGGATTCCGCGTTGACAGTAGCCTCCTTCGGGATTATAATGGAGCCATCCTGTAAATCCCGGAGGTTTTTTATGTCTTCTCTCAGAAACCGCCGCCGGAGCCTGACTGCCGGCATCTGCATCGGTCTGTTTCTTCTGCTGATCATCCTGCTGAAAACGGTGGACGTGCGCCCCGTCGGCCCCATGTCCTCCTCCGTCGGTCTGGCCGCGCTGAACGGCGCGTTCAAGGACGGTATCGGCTACCATGAAGGCCTTGAAAAGGTCTCCGATCTGCTGGGAAAGCTGGCGCTGCTGATCGCCGCGGGCTTTGCCTGTCTGGGGCTCTATCAGCTCGTCACGCGCAAGAGCCTGAAAAAGGTGGACGCGGATCTGTTCGCACTGGCCGGACTGTATGCGGCGCTCGTGCTGGTGTACGTCTTCTTCGAGAAGTGCGTCATCAATTACCGGCCGCTCATTCTGGATGAAGCGAAGGGAATGGAGCCCTCGTTTCCCTCGTCGCACACCATGCTTTCCGTGGTCATCTTCCTCTCCGCGGCCTATGAGGTGCGCCGCCGCCTGAAGGACGTAACCATCCAGAAGCCCGTGTGCATCGCGCTGGCCGCGCTGTGCGCGGTTACGGTGCTGTGCCGCCTGTTCTCCGGCGTGCACTGGCTGACGGACATTCTGGGCGGCCTGCTCATCTCGGCGGCGCTTCTGAGCCTGCACCGGCTGGCCGTTTCCCGCTTCGCGCGGAAAAAGCGCGCGAAAAAGGCGGCTGCGAAAAAAGTGCCCGCGAAACGCGCGGAGGTGCGCAGGTGAACGGAACGCTGGCGGAAATGCATTGCACCATCGACGATATGTCGCCAGAAGTGCTGGGCTACGCCACACAGGCGCTGTTTGAAGCCGGCGCGCTGGACGTGTACACGATTCCGGTTTACATGAAGAAAAACCGCCCCGGCATCCTGCTGACCTGCGTATGCCGGGAGGCGGACGCAGAAAAATTCGCCGCGCTTCTTCTGAAGCACACGACCACGCTGGGCGTGCGCAAAACGGTCTGCGAAACCTTCGCCCTCGACCGCCGCGTCGAAACCGTCTCCACGCCCTACGGCTCCCTGCGCGTGAAATACGCCGAGGGCTACGGCGTTACGCGCGCCAAGGCGGAATACGAGGACGTCGCCCGAATGGCGCGCGAAACCGGCCGCAGCCTGACCGACATGACGAACGCGCTGATGCCCTATCTGCACGGCGCAGAGGAGAAAACCCTATGAAATTTCAATCCCCGCTGGACAAGTACGCGCTCCGCTGAATTTCGAGCGCCGTACGCGTGGAGTCAAACAGCATCCGCTGCGGGAACACGGTCTTCTCCCCACGAATCTGCCTGATCAGCTCGGTCAGGCAGGTTTCCTTTACCGCGGGCGCGGTAAGCAGCCGAAGCTCATCCCGACCCGCCTGCGCGAGCAGGAGCTTCTCCGCGCCCAGCGCGCACTCGATCATGCCCTTCTCGCCCCAGAAGCTGAATCGCCAATAACTCGGCAGGCGGAACGCCGTCGGCGCGGGCGCGGAATAGCTCACGTCCGCGATCAGCCCCGCGCCGTTTTCGTATTCGCCCATCAGCTGTGCGCAGTCCGGGAACGAGGGTTCTTCGCGCGCGAATGCGTTATACTGCCGGGCGCACAGCGTGCGCGCGTACGAAAGACCGGTAATCATCGATACCGCGTCCAGCCCGTGAATGGCCAGATCGTTGAACGTGCCGCCATGCAGCCGTCTGTCAAAATACCACGACGGCCGCGTGCCGTAGTTCAGCGGGTGCTGTCCCGTGAAATTGACGGCGTGAATTTCCCCCAGCTCGCCCGAGCGCACCAGATTCCGCGCCAGACGCAGGGCGGGATCGAAGCGCAAATCAAGCATGCAGCCCACCGCAAGGTTCTTTTCCTTCGCCAGACGCTCGATTTCCTCCAGCTCCTCCATGCGCGTGCACAGCGGCTTGTCGCTCAGCACGTGCCTGCCTGCCTTCAGCGCCCGAATCGCCTCCTGCCCGCGCGCGCCGTACGCGTCGCCGACGGCGACGATCTCCACGCTTTCATCGTTCAGAAGTTCATCCAGCGTAGAATAAAACGGCGCCTTCAGCCACGCCTTTGCAGCGGCGCGGCAGCCCTCGTCGTCGTCCCACGCGCCCGCAATCCGCACGTCCGGATTTTCCGCGCACAGCGCGTACAGAGCCTTGATATGGGCATGCTTCAGCCCGCAAAACGCAAGATTCATATTTCTTTCCTCCATAAACGCATTTCGGCTTCTGCCCCTCATTATAGCATAGTCCGACCCCATATAATGTAAAAAGATAGAGGAAGCGGCAAAATCCGTTGACGGAGACCAGACAAAAAATTATAATTCGAACTGGTAGAATTTATCAGGGACGGTGGCTATCCATGAGAAAAAGCGGCGTGCTTCTGCATATCACATCGCTCCCCACGCCGGGCGGAATCGGTACGCTGGGCGCGGACGCCTACGCGTTTGTGGACTTTCTGAAAAAGGCCGGTATGTCGGTCTGGCAGGTGCTGCCCATCGGCCCGACGGGATATGGCGAGTCTCCCTATCAGAGCCACGGCACGCACGCGGGCAATATCAATCTGATCGACCTGAATTTTCTGGTGCGCGACGGCCTGATGAAGGCCGAGGACGCAAAGCGCTTTCAGGCCGGCTCCTCCACCGACTTTGACACCGTGAAGCGTCTCAAGCGCGAGGGGCTGCACCTGTGCTTTGAGCAGAACTTCAATCGCATGGAAGCAATGGTGGACACGTTCACCCAGTCGCATAAAAACATCGACGACTTCGCGTTCTTCATGGCGCTGAAGGACTACTTCGGCGGCCGCATGTGGACTCTGTGGCCGGACGTCGCCATTCGCATGCGCGAGGAGGGCGCGATGGCGCACTACCGCCGCATCCTGCGCGACGAAATCAATTTCCACCGTTTCACGCAATACGTGTTCTTCACGCAATGGTTGTGCCTGAAGGCCTACGCCAACAAAAACGGCATTCAGATTTTCGGCGACATGCCGATTTACGTGGCCGAGGATTCCGCCGACTGCTGGGCGAACCCGAATATCTTCCAGCTCGACCGGGATCGCCGCCCGCTCAAGGTGGCGGGCGTGCCGCCGGATTACTTCTCCGAGGACGGCCAGCTGTGGGGCAACCCGCTGTACGACTGGAAGGCGCTGCGCCGAACCGGCTTCGAATGGTGGATCGACCGTCTGCGCACGGCGGGCGAGCTGTACGACATGGTGCGCGTCGACCACTTTATCGGCTTTGCCAACTATTATGCCATCCGCGCCGGCGCACCCAACGCGCGCGTGGGCAAGTGGGAAAAGGCGCCGGGACGCCGCTTCTTCTTCGTGGTGAAGCGCCGTCTGCCGGAGCTGAACATCATCGCCGAGGATCTGGGCGTCGTTTCCAACCGCGTGAAGCGCCTTCTGCGCTACTGCGGCTTCCCGGGCATGAAGGTGCTGTGCTTCGGCTTCGATTCCGACGCGGCAAACCCGCATTTTCTGGGCAACATCCGCGAAAACTGCGTGGTGTACACCGGCACGCACGACAACGATACCACCCTCGGCTGGTGGGAAAAGGCCTCTGAAAAGGTGCGCGCCTTCGCCCTTGAGAACCTGCCCCAGTGCGATTCCATCTGCGACAGCATGATCGAAGCGGCGCTGGGCAGCGCGGCAAACCTGTGCGTTCTGCCGATGCAGGACATTCTGCACCTTGGCAGCGAAGCGCGCATGAACACGCCCGGCACCGTGGGCGGCGGCAACTGGATGTGGCGCATGCAGCCCGGCGTGCTCACGGACGAGCTGGCCGCGCGTCTCCACGAAATGAACGACTTTTATGAAAGGACTCCGTCATGATACAGGCAAAAGCAATTCTCCGCGACGCGGAGCGCATTCTGCTCGCGAAACATCAGGTATCTCTGGATGAAGCGACCGCCCCGATGCTCTCCGACGCGCTCGGCGAGGCCGCGATGCTGGCCATCGGCCCCGAATGGACGAAAACGACCCGCGCGTTTCAAAAGACCCGTCAGGCGCACTATCTGTCCGCCGAATACCTGATCGGCCGCATGGTATACGCCAATTTCTACAACCTTGGCATTCTGGACGACGTGCGCGCGCTGCTCAGCCGCAAGGGCGTGGACATGGCCGTGCTGGAGGACATTGAGGACGCGGCGCTGGGCAACGGCGGTCTCGGCCGTCTGGCCGCGTGCTTCCTCGACAGTGCCGCCTCGCTCGACCTTCCGCTCACGGGCTACGGTCTGCGCTACCGCTACGGCCTGTTCAAGCAGGTACTCGAGGACGGCATGCAGAAGGAAATTCCCGACGACTGGACGCGCTTCGGCGACCCGTGGTCGGTGCGCCGCGAGGAGCTGGCCGTCGTCGTTCCCATGGCGACGGGCGACGTACGCGCCGTACCGTATGACATGCCGGTCATCGGCTATCACACGGACACCATCGGCACGCTGCGCCTGTGGCAGACGGAAAGCCTGCACGAGTTCGACTTTGCCCTGTTCAACGACTACAAATATGCCGAAGCCTGCGCCGACAAGAACCGCGCCGAGGACATCACCAAGTGCCTTTACCCCAACGACTGGAACATCGAGGGCAAGCGCCTGCGCCTGAAGCAGCAGTACGTGCTGTCCAGCGCGTCGCTTCAGGACATCCTGCGGCAGTACGAAGCCCGTCACGGCAAAAATTACCGCATGCTTCCGCGCGAGCACGCGCTTCAGCTGAACGACACGCACCCGGTGCTGGCCATTCCGGAGCTGATCCGGCTTCTGATGGCGCGCGGCGTGTCCTTCGCCTGCGCCGCCCGCTACGCGCGCGAGATGTTCGGCTACACGAACCACACCGTCATGCCCGAAGCGCTGGAGAAGTGGGAGCTGACGCTCGTCGCCTCCGTCGCGCCCGAGATCGAGCGGATTCTGCGCCGTCTGGAACGCATGTGCGCACGGGAAACCGGTCTGCACATCATTCAGAACGGCCAGATTGCCATGGCCGACCTCGCCGTATACATGAGTCATGCCGTGAACGGCGTAGCGAAACTGCATTCCGAGCTGGTGAAGACCACGCTGTTCCCGGAGTGGTACGCCCGCTTCCCGGAGCGCTTCCAGAACAAGACCAACGGCATCACCCAGCGCCGCTGGCTGGGTCTGTGCAATCCGGAGCTGTGCGCGCTTCTTTCCAAGCACATCGAGGGCGATTTCATCAAGGACGCCAGCCTGCTTTCGACGCTGGATGTGAACGATCCCGCGCTGATCGAGGGCTTCAAAGCCGTCAAGCGCGAAAAGAAGGCCGAGCTGGCCGCGTATGTCGCGTCGCACGAGGGCGTGGAGCTGCCCACCGACTTCCTCTTCGACGTGCAGGTGAAGCGTCTGCATGAATACAAGCGCCAGCTGATGAACGCGCTGTCGCTGTATGACATCTATTGTGAATTGAAGGAAGGCCGCCTGCCCGACTTCCCGCGCGTAGCGTTCGTGTTCGGCGCAAAGGCCGCGCCCGGCTACGCCCGCGCCAAGGCGATCATCCGCTACATCCTCGCGCTGGCCGACGTCATCAATCACGACCCGGCCGTGAACGACCGCATGCGCGTATGCTTCGTGGGTAACTATAATTGCTCGTATGCCGAGAAGATCATCCCCGCGGCCGATTTCTCCGAGCAGATTTCCCCCGCCGGAACCGAAGCCAGCGGCACGGGCAACATGAAGCTGATGCTGAACGGCGCGGTGACCATCGGCACGTGGGACGGCGCGAACATCGAAATCGCCGAGGCCGCCGGGCGCGAAAACGAGGTTGTATTCGGCGCGAACATCGAACAGCTCGATCAGATTCGCGATACCTACCGTCCGCGCGACCTGTACGAATCGGACGCGCGCATCCGCCGCGCCGTGGATTCGCTCACCGACTGCGGCTTCGCCGACGAGGACGGCGCGCTCGCGGAACTGAAGACCTCGCTGCTCGACGGCGCAAGCTGGCACAAGCCCGACCACTATTTCGTGCTGCGCGACTTCGCGTCCTACCAGAACGCGCGCCTGAACGCCTACGCGCTGGCGGCGAAGGACGAGGACGCGTTCGCGCGCATGTGCCTTACCAACATCAAAAACGCCGGATTCTTCTCCTCCGACCGCACCATCGCGCAGTACGCGGATGAAATCTGGTACATTGCGCCCATCGGCGCGCGAAAGGATCATAAATGATACACGGAAACCTTGAGGGCGTTCGCGAATCGCTGATTCAGGAAATGGAAAAGCTGTACGACATCGACTTTGACCGCTCGATGTTCCTTCCCGACCGGCTTTTGCAGCTGCTCGTGCGCTTTACCGATCAGCTGAACCGCGAAATGCTGGTCTATCTGGATCGCAACGGCGAGATTCTGGAGGTCGCTGTCGGCTCCATTTCCTCCATCGGCCTGACCGAGATGCATCTGCGCCGCAACTTCGACCGGCTGACCGGCTTCCGCTGCATCCACACGCATCCCGGCGGAAACGCCGCGCTTTCGGACGTGGACATTCAGGCGCTGCGGCTTCTGCGGTTCGATTCCATGTGCGCCGTCGGCGTAAACGGCGGCATCTGCACCGGCATCAGCGCCGCGTTTCTGGGCGAACTGGAATACAGCCGCCTGTCGGTCAACATTTTGGGGCCGGTCAAGCCCGGCCGCCTTCCCCAGCAGGCGTGGCTGCACGAGATTGAGCTGAGCGAAGAGCGCGTGCAGAAGGCCATCGCCGAGGGCGGCATCGTCGAAACGGCGGAAAAGGTCATGCTGATTTCCACCGACAGCGAGGAATCGCTGGACGAGCTGGCAAGCCTTGCCGACACCGCGGGCGCTGTCATCGTGAGCCGCGTGCTTCAGAAGCGTCCCAAGCCCGACCCCGCCATGTTCATCGGCGCGGGCAAGGCGCAGGAGCTGTCCCTTGCCTGCCAGACGCTGGAAGTCGACCTCGCCATTCTGGACGACGAGCTCACCGGCGCGCAGCAGAAGAACCTTGAAAACGCGCTGGGCGTGCGCGTGATCGACCGAACCAGCCTGATTCTGGACATCTTCGCCCGCCGCGCGGAAACCGCCGAGGGCAAGCTGCAGGTCGAGCTCGCGCAGCTCAAGTACCGCCTGCCCCGTCTGGCCGGATCGTCCTCGGCGCTGTCCCGTCTGGGCGGCGGCATCGGCACGCGCGGCCCCGGTGAGACCCGTCTGGAAGTCGACCGCCGGCACATTCGCCGCCGCATCGATGAACTGAGCCGCCAGCTTGCCGACCTCTCGCGCCAGCGCGAAATGCGCCGCGCCCGCCGCGGAAAGATGGATCAGACGACCGTGGCGCTGGTCGGCTACACCAACGCCGGAAAGTCCACGCTGCTGAACGCGCTGTCCGGCGCGGAGGTGCTGGTGGAGGATAAGCTGTTCGCCACGCTCGACCCCGTCGTCCGGCAGGTCTCACTGCCCGAAAACCGCAGCTGCCTGATGGTCGACACCGTCGGCTTCATTCGAAAGCTCCCTCACACGCTCGTCGAAGCGTTCAAATCCACGCTGGAAGAGGCCGTATACGCCGATCTGCTCGTGATCGTAAGCGACCTTTCCTCCCCGTTCTACCGCCAGCAGCGCGAGGTTGTGTACGAAGTACTCCGGCAGCTCGGCGCGGACGGAAAGCCCGTTGTCGAAGCGCTCAACAAGGCGGACAAGGCCGAAATCGGCGGTATGATCGAACCCGCCGGCGCAATTCTCATTTCCGCCGCCAGCGGCATGGGGCTGGATCACCTGAAGGCCGAAATCTCCCGCCGCATCGCCTCGCTGCGCACCCGCGTAACCCTGTCCGTGCCCTACGCAAAGGGCGCGGTGCTCAACCTTTTGCACGATCAGGGGCAGGTGGAGACCGAGGAATACACGGAAACCGGCACAAACGTTACCTGCCTGCTCGACGCCACGCTGTACGCCCGCGTGAAAAAGATGCTGGAAAGCTGACCAAAAAAGACTTCAGCCCCGAATCCACGGGGCTGATTTTTATTGCATCATTTCAATCCATGTATCGAAATACCGTTCCTGAAACGCCGTCTGATTTCGGATTTCCTTCTCCGTGAACAGCATCCCGTCGGGCGCAACCACCCACTTATCCTCTTCGTCGTCCCGCCGGTGAATCACGGCGACCCGTCTGCCTGTAAACGCGCACAGCGGCGCTGAAACGCCCAGAATGTACGCATCCTGCGCTTCCCCGTCGCCCGCGGTCAGTCCTTTGATACAACCGTAGTTCACAGGATAGCGAATATCCGCGTGCGACGAATGAGCCGCGCCCAGCGGCCGGTCGACGGTGACGGTCACGGTTTCGAACGCGGGTCGTTCGCCGGCTTCATCGATGGCGCGAACCGCCTCGCGTGCGTTCACGCGCAGCACGCTCCGCTCGAACGGCACGTCCGCGCAGAGCGCGTACCGATCGCCGCAAAGCGCGCCGGTTTTGTAGAACGCCGTGCCGCGCGGCGAATATAGCTTACCGTCCTTCGCCGTCAGCGACGGGAACGGCACGATCAGCCCCTCGCCGGTCTTCTTGACATACGCTTCCTTCACGCACCACGCTTCGGTAAGGTTCCCCTCCGCTTCCTCCGGCGACACGATCCTCCGGCGAATGGCGGAAAGGTCTCGCTCTTCCCTTTCCATATCCATGCCCATGGGCACGTTCGCCCACGCGCACGCGCCCGCGCTCCCGGCATGAGAAAACGACAGATACCCATCCTCCGCGCGCGCGAATTCCGGCTTGTCGTTTTCGCCATACCGATAGGGCGCGCCGCCCGTCAGCAGCAGAAGCGCCAGCTCGGCGCAGGCCGACTGCACGCGCCCCTCCTCCGTTTTAAGCCGCTCGATTTTCGCCCTTCTCGACGCGCTGAACCGGGGATGCAGGCATTCGGAAAGCGCGCAGCCCGCGCCGTCGACGATCACCAGCCGCGCAAGCGCCCGTTCCGTCATTTGGGCATGATCTCCGTCTTGGCCGGGCTGCTTCGCCCCTCAAGGTTCGGCTGACGGCGCTCGATGGCGGCCAGCGCGATTTCCACGTCCTCATGCACCTCTTCCGGCGTGAACGCGCCCAGCGTCACCATGTCGCACGGGCGAATCGTCGCATAATTGAACGTAAGCCCCACGAACGGCGAGCAGCGCCCCGCCGCCATGGACTTGATCGTCATCACCGGCTTCTTCGCGTTCCAGATCACCTTGTTGATGTATTCAATCTCCACCTGCATCAGAAAGCCCATGCAGTTGTAAATCTGGATATACGTTTCCACGTCGTATTCATTCAGGTCGGAATAGATGATCAGCTCCGGCATGTGCGCGGACAAGCCCGGAATCATACCCTGCTCGCGAATCATCTTCAGGTAATCCGGCAGACGCGGAATCGCCTTCAGATTCTTGTTCACCAGCTGCTCGGCGCTGGAATGATGAATCAGGCAGAACGTCGCGCCCAGCTCGCGGGACTGACGGAAGCGCGCCTCCGCTTCCCGGCGCGCCTCGGCGCTGTCATCCACGTTCACAATCGGCGTATCCACAATGATGATTTTGCCGCCAAGCTCGTCCTCCGCCTGATGCACCGCGTCGGCCAGCACGGGATTGTCGCCGAACGGCCCCATCACGGCGTCGATGCCGTATTCGTTGTACGCCCTCAGCATCGACATAATGGCCTCGCGGTTCTTGTTGCGCTTCACGATCATCTGATCTGCCGAGGAGCTGGTGTGGCTGTAGCCAAGAACCCAGTTGGTACCGGCGATCATGCGCGGCATGTCAATTCCGGCTACCGTCGTTCGGGGAAACATCGTACCCATCGTTCTTCCTCCCAGATATGCTTTCTAAAAAGAAGAACCCACACAGGCCGGGTTCTTCGCAGGTTTACGCTTTCGCGCGCACAATTTCAGACAGAATCCGCTCCGCCCTGCGACCGTCCGCCTGCACCTGCGCGCGCACCTCGTCCAGCGACGCCATCCGGCGCACCGGGCGCAGATACGCCTCCAGTCGCAGGCATACGCGGCGGTTGTACAGGTCGCCGGTAAAGTGAAGCAGAAACGTCTCCACCGTCGGCGTGGGGTCGCTGTCCACGCTCGGGCGCGTGCCCACGTTGGTCACGCCGAAATACGTCTGCCCGTCCACCTCCAGAAGCGAAGCGTACACGCCCGCCTCCGGCAGCGCGCTGCCCTCGTCGCAGCGCAGGTTGGCCGTCGGCATGCCCACGGTATGCCCCAGCCCCTTTCCGTGAACGATCGTACCCGTCAGACGCGCTTTCTCGTTCATCAGATCACCTTTTTCACAGCCAGCAGAATCAAAACGCAGGTCGCCGCAAGCACGGCCGCCGCCAGCAGCGTGCCCGCGTTCCACAGGGACGCGCCCTTCTTCGCCGCGCCGCTTTCGGGAACCAGATGCGCCAGCCGCAGCGCGCGCATCAGCGGCTTATACAGAAGCAGCGTCAGCGCGGCGTTCAGCCCGCCCTTGAACGCGTTGAACGGCAGGAACACCGTCGGCAGCATCCGCACGACCGCCTCGCGCGGCACGCCCATGTACGCCGGCGTGATGATGTAATTCCACAGAAGCATCAAAAGCGTCATCAGCGCCGTGCCCGCGAGCAGACCACAGATCGCGCCCTTCAGCGTGTGCCGGCGCGCGTAGACGAACGCTGCCGTGCACGCGAACGCGCAGCTGGACAGGATGTTCATAAGCAGACCATAGAACCCTGTATCGCTGACGGTGAGCATCTCCACCAGCGACACGACCGCACTGATGGCAAACGACGCCAGCGGCCCATACAGGAAGCCGCCGATCACGATCACAACGTCCTTCGGCTCATACTTCAGAAAGCTCACAATCGGAATGCGGCACACCGCCACAATCACATACGCCACCGCGCACAGAAGACCCAGCACGGTCAGCCGGCGCGTTCTTTCCTTTTCATTCATCCCTGCCTGATTCCTCATGGCCGTCCTCCTCCGTCATATACATTCGTACAAGGTCTTTCCGGTTTTCCCGAATGGCTTCCCGAATCGCGCTGGAAGAAATCTTCACGCGCTTTCCGCCCTCGGACATCGTTACCAGCGGCACCACAATGGCTTCATACCCCAGCGGCACGCTCATCTCCCGAAGCAAGCGCGTGTTTCCGGCGGCGCGGCTTCCGAAGGTGTAATCCTCGCCCGCCACCAGCACCCTCGCGCCGTATTCATCCACCAGCATGCGCAGAAAGTCCTCCGGCGACATCGCGGCGAATTCCGACGTGAAGTGAACGAAAATCACCTCGTCTATCCCCCGCGCGCGCATGGCAGCTTCCTTTTCCTCCGCCGTCATCAGCGAAAGCGGCGCCGTAGAAAACACACTGCGCGGGTTCTCATAAAACGTGAATACCCGGGCGGCAAGGCCGCGGGCGCGCGCCTCCGCCACCGTTCGATCAATGACGGCCAGATGCCCCAGGTGCATGCCGTCAAACGTGCCCAGCGCCACCGCGCCGGGTGTAAATCGCTCTGAACTCATACGGCTGCCTGTCCCTCCGGCTGTGCGGACGCGTTGGTGATGCAGCGGCACGGGCACACCTTTTCGCAGGCGCCGCAGCGCGTGCACTTCGCGGGATCGATGTGCGCGCAGCCATCCTGAATGGTAATCGCGTCATACGTACATTCGCGCTTGCAGCGCCCGCAGCCGATGCACGCGTTCATGCACACGGCGCGCGCCTCGCGCGCGGTATCCCGGTTGCGGCAGCGCACGACCACGCTCTGGGAAACCGGCAGCATACGAATCGCGCCGCGCGGGCAGTTTTCCGCGCACGCGCCGCATCCGGCGCACTTCTTTTCATCAATATGCGCCAGCCCGCCCACCATGGAAATCGCGCCGAACGCGCAGTGATCCATACAGTCGCCAAGGCCGATGCAGGCGAACCGGCAGCTCTTCGGTCCTCCGGCGATTCCAGCCGCCACGATGCAGCTTCGATAGCCGTCGTAATTATACCGCGAAATCGCGATGCCGTCGCGCCCCTGACACAGCACGCGCGCCACCAGCCGCTCGGTCGACTGCGCTTCCACGCCCATAATCCGCGCGATTTCCGCCGCGCCCTTTTCGCCCGCGGGCGCGCAGCCGTTCGGCTTCGCGTCGCCCCTTACCACGGCCTCAGCAAAGCCGTCGCAGCCGGGATAACCGCACGCGCCGCAGTTCGCGCCGCCCAGACACGCGCGAACCTTTTCGATGCGCTCGTCGACCTCCACGTGAAACTTCTTTCCCGCGAAATTCAGAACCAGCCCGAACACGATGCCCAATACGCCCAGCACCGCGCCCGCATACAAAATCGTCGTCAATCCGGTTTCCTCCTTTCGCTCAGCGGCTGAACAGACCATTAAAGCCTAAGAAGGCCATGGCCATCAGACCGGCCGTGACCAGGCTGATGGGAAAGCCCTTCATGCACGCGGGAATCTTGCTGCTTTCCAGCCGCTCGCGCACGCCCGCCATCAGAACAATGGCCAGCAGGAAGCCCAGCGCGCTGAACGCGCCGTTCATCACGCTGTGAATCAGGTCGAGCTGCTGCGTCACGTTGAGCGTCGCCACGCCCAGCACCGCGCAGTTGGTGGTGATCAGCGGCAGATAAATGCCCAGCGCGCCGTACAGCGACGGGCTGGCCTTTTTGAGGAACATCTCCACAAACTGAACCAGCGCGGCAATGACCAGAATAAAGGCGATCGTCTGCATGAACGGAAGCTGCAGCGGAATCAGCACCCACGCGTTCACCATATAGGTAAACAGCGAGGCGATGGTCATCACGAACGTCACTGCCAGACCCATGCTTGCCGCGGTTTCCACCTTGCCCGACACGCCCAGAAACGGGCAGCAGCCGAGGAACTTCGAGAAAATGAAGTTGTTGGTCAGCACGCAGTTGACCATGAACAGCAGAAAGCCGGTCGAATTCGTGTTCACTGTCTCGCCGCCTCCCTTCTGCGCCGGTCTTCAATCCGCCGGACGACGAGATTGAAAAGGCCAAGCAATATGCCGAAGGTCAGAAAGCCGCCGGACGCCATCACAAACAGCAGCATCGGTTCATACGACGCGCTCATCACCTGCATGCCGAACAGGCAGCCGCTGCCGATCAGCTCGCGGATCATGCCGATCAGCGTCAGCGCCAGCGTGAAGCCCACGCCCATGCCCAGCCCGTCAAACACCGACGCGAGCACGCCGTTTTTGCTGGCGAACGCCTCGGCGCGCGCCAGAATGATGCAGTTCACGACGATCAGCGGAATGAAGATGCCCAGGCTTTCATACAAATCGGGAAGGTACGCCTGCATCAGAAGCTGCACCATCGTAACGAACGTGCAGATGATCACGATGAACGCTGGGATGCGCACCTGGTCGGGAATGAACTTGCGCAGCATCGAAATCGCGGCGTTGGAGCCGATCAGCACAAACGTCGCCGCCGCGCCCATGCCCAGCCCGTTCAGCGCGCAGGTCGTTACCGCCAGCGTCGGGCACGTACCCAGCACCAGCCGGAAGGTGGGGTTTTCGGTAATTACGCCGTTCAGGAAAACCTTTCCAAGGCGTTTCTTTTCCTCGCTCACGCCTTCTTCGCCTCCTTCACCTTCTGATGGCCGTAGATTTTGTGCGGCATGAACCGGTCGAGCAGCGGCGTCAGGATGTTCATGAACAGAACCGCGTAGGTCACGCCCTCGGGATAGCTGCCGTAATTGCGGATGACCACGGTAATCAGGCCGATGCCCGCCGCGTACACCACCTGCGCCCGCGAGGACATGGGACTGGTCGCGTAGTCGTTCGCCATAAAGGCCGCCGCGAACAGCACGCCGCCGGACAGCACGGCGTACAGCGGGTCAAACCCTAAAATCCACGAGAAGAACGCCGTGGAGCCCAGCATGATCACCGGAATGCGCCACGTAACCGTTCGGGTCAGAAGCAGAAGAAGCAATCCCGCCAGAATCGCGAGCTTGCAGGTTTCGCCGATCGTGCCCGGCACATTTCCCAGAAGCAGCTCCAGATAGGAATATGAGCCCTCCGCGCCGCGTGCCAGCGGCGTGGCGGTCGACACCGCGTCCACGCCGAACCGGCTCGCGGTCACATAGGCCGTCATGCGCGCCGGCCACGAAGCTAAAAGCACCGCGCGCGCCGCCATGGCGGGGTTCAGAAAGTTGTCGCCGATGCCGCCGAACAGCTGCTTCACGATGATAATCGCGAACACGCTGCCGACCACAGCCATCCACCACGTCGCCGTCGGCGGAAGAATCAATCCCAGAATCAAACCCGTTACGGCCGCGGACAGGTCTCCAACCCGCACCGGAAGCCGACCGAGCTTCTGCCACAGGTATTCGGCGACGACAGCCGACGCGGTGGACACGCACAACAGCATCAGCGCGCGCGTGCCGAAATACCACACGCCCGCCGCAGCCGACGGCAGGAGCGCCAGCAGCACGTTGAGCATCAGCCGCGTGGTCGTCTTGGGCGAACGGATATGGGGCGCGGTGGAAAGACGCAGACTCATTTCGCAGTTCCCCCTTTCGCCCGCTGCGCGAGCTTCTGTTTGACAATCTTGAACGACGCGGTGAGCCAGCGTCTGGACGGACACTCATAGGAGCAGCAGCCGCACAGGATGCAGTCCGTCACGTGCAGCTTCTCGGCCATATCCAGCTTGTCCGCGTCGGCGGCCACCTTCATCTGGTAGGGATTCAGGCCGATCGGGCACACGGCCACGCAATGCCCGCAGCGGATGCACGGCCCCTCCTCCACGCTCCGCGCGTCCTTTTCGTTGTATACCACGATGCCGTTCGTGCTCTTGGCCATCGGCATGTAAATATTGGGCAGGCACAGCCCCGTCATGCCGCCGCCAAAGGCGATTTTGCCGGGCGTATCGGAAAAGCCGCCGCACGCGCCGATGACGTCCTCGGCAATCGTACCGATGCGCAGGCGCAGATTCGCCGGGCTGCGCACGCAGCCGGTCACCGTGGTAATGCGGCTGATGAGCGGCTTCCCGTCGATCACCGCGTCGGCAATCGCCGCGCACGTACCCACGTTCAGAACGATCACGCCCACGTCGATCGGCAGCTTCTTAACCGGCACCTGCCGCTTCGCGACCGCCTCGATCAGCTGCTTCTCGCCGCCCTGCGGATACTTCGTTTTCAGAACGCGCACCGACACGCCGTCGCGCCCGTTCGCCGCGCAGCGCATGCTCTCGATCGCGTCCGGTTTGTTGTCCTCAATGGCGATTACGCCCTTTTTCACGTTCAGCGCGCGCATCGCTGCCCGCAGACCGTCCACGACGCGCCCGGGCGATTCCAGCATCAGCCGGTGGTCGCACGTCAGGTGCGTTTCGCACTCCGCGCCGTTCACGATGATCATTTCGCACTTCTGCTCCGACTTCAGGCTCAGCTTCACGTGCGTCGGAAAGGACGCGCCGCCCATGCCGCAGATGCCGGCCTCCCGAATCGCGGGCACGATCTTCGCCGGATCGACCGACTCGACGCTGCCCAGCGGATGAAGCTCCGTCCATTCGTCCAGAAAATCGTTGCGAATCGTGACGGCCATCACCGGCTCCTCCATCAGATAGGGAATCCGCTCGACCGCCACCACCTCGCCGGACACGGACGCGTGCACCGGAATGCCCAGAAAGCCCACGGGCGTGCCGATGACCTGCCCCAGCTTGACCAGATCGCCCTTCTTCACGCACGGCTCGGACGGCGCGCCGATGTGCATGCTCATGATCAGCTGCACCGTGTCGCTGACGAAATCACGGGTGTGCAGGTGCTTCGTCGGCTCCTTGCTGCCGTAATTCAGGTGTACGCCGCGTTTGAACGTCGCCTTCATTGCGCATCTCCTTCCGCGTTTTCTCTGGGCTCCACAAGCGCCCGCACGGCTTTCGACACGCGCGTAACGGTGTCGTTTACGGCCTTTGATGTAATCGTCGCGGACGTAATCGCGTCCACGGTGCTTTCGCTCTTCGTTTCGCCCGCCTTCACGACGGTCAGCGGCGCGCGCTTGCCGACAAAGCCGTCCGTAAACGCCGCGTCCTTCGCCTTCGCGCCCAAACCAGCGGTTTCCGAGAAATTCGCGCCGCCCACGGATACGCCGGTGATCTCGCCGTCTGTGCGCAGCCCGATAATGACCTCGATTTCGCCGCCAAAGCCGCGGCCTGTGCCCTGCGCTACATAGCCCACGCACGCGCCGTCCCGCAGCGCTTCATACACCCAGTCAACCTGCGCGTCCCCCGCCGTTTCCAGCAGCCGGAACGCGTCCGCCTCCGGCATCACAGCCGCGCGCGCCATTTCCGCCTTGCGGCGCTCCTGCACGGCGATCGGGTCCTTGGTGAGCCTGTATGTCGCGCCGAGCACAAGCCCCGCGATCAGCGTGATGACCGCAAGCGCCAGATAACAGGGCACGCGCGGCGAGCCTTTTCGATTCATGGTCTTCTTCCCTCCATGCTACCGTTTTGCGGATTCCATTTTTCTGACCGTCCGCTCGATCCGCGGGTCGAGCCCCCGAAGCGCATGCATCGCCGCCCGGCACAGGACGCCGGTGGCGATCCCGGCCGCGACGGAGGCCGCAAGCAGCAGCGGAGCCTGCAATAGCGCCGCCCACGAGCCCAGCATGAATCTGGATACGCACATTTGTCCCGCCATATGTGCGGACGCGCCCAGCACGCTCACGCCCACCGGGCTCAGCCGCCGGGAGCGCGCGCCCACCATCATCGCCAGCATGGCGCACGCGCTGCCCGCCAGCGCGTACAGCATGCCCGTCGCGCCGGAAAACAGCAGTCCACACAGAACCGGCTTCAGAATGGCCAGCACCCACGCGCCGCCCGCGCCGAAGCACAGGAGCGTTAAAAGCAGCACCGAGTTCCCCAGCCCGATTCGCAGCCCGGGCACGGTCGACACCGGCGGAAGCTGGCGTTCCAGAAAGCCCAGCAGCAAAATCAGCGCGAGCAGGATTCCATACCGCGCCGCCGCGCGCGCCCTCATGCGTCCGGCGCGTCCGCGCCCGACGCGAAAAGCTGCACGTCCACGGCGTTCGGCAGGCACACGATATGCGCACCCATCGAGCGTTTGGAAACCTTCCCCGGCTCCATCCAGCCCTGCTCCACGCACAACTGATTTTGGCACGTCGAAGCCTTCATGCGCACGCGGCCGTCCGCAATTTCGATCTCGTTCCGGCAGCCGTTTTCCTGCTCCGCAACGATCGTCCGCGCTTCGTCCAGGCGCGCCTCAGCGAACGGTTTGCCGCCCACATAGACGCGCACGCAGTCCGCCCGCTCCGCGCGGGTTTTCAGGATGGATACGCCCGCCCACGCCAGCAGCGCCGCCGCCAGCAGCACCGCGATCACGAGCCCGTCCGCGCGTCTGAGCATATTCCTTCCTCCGCTTCGTTTTCAGGCAGAGCCTTCCGTCTTCCTTCATTATAAATGCCTTTTTGCCGCGCGTCAACGGGCAAAACCGCCCATGTGTACAGTTCTATACAACACATCGCAAAAACGCCGAAAGCGCTTTTGCACCTCCAACGTTTTTGCGATGTTTCTTTACACCTGTTCTTTCTCGACGGCGTGTCCCGCCGCGAGCGACGCCGGCACGTCGATCAGCCGCTGGTTTTTGCTTCCGCGAAAGCGCAATTCCAGCGTGCGCTGCGAAAGCAGGAACGGCCCGTCCACCAGCACGTCGACCGCCGAAAGCAAATCGATGATCTGTGGCTCGGTTTCAGCTTTTTTCAAAAGCTGCTCATACGTCCAGCCGCTGTACGCCCACACGTTCAGCCCCAGCTTCTTCGCCGCGCACGCGAGCACCGCGCAGGGTTCCGGCTGGCAGAACGGATCCCCGCCGGTGAGCGTGATGCCGTCCAGCAGCGGGTTGTCCGCCATCGTTTCAACGATCTTGTCCGTGCTTTCCAGCCTGCCCCCGTCAAAGGGATGCGTTGCGGGATTATGGCAGCCGGGGCAGTCATGCGGACAGCCCTGCGTGAACACGGCCAGCCGGAAGCCGGGCCCGTCCACAATGGAATCATTGACGATTCCCGCGATTCGAATTTCCATTTCTTACTGCACCTGATGCTTCACGCGGTCGTGCTCCTCCGCGCGCTTGGCGTTGTTCCACTTGTCCATCGTGCCGACGAGGTAGCCGGTGATGCGGCGGATGCGCTCAAAGTGCACCTCGCCCTCCGCGCGGCCGCAGCTGGGGCAATGGTCGCCGATGATGCCGTTGTAGCCGCACACGGGATCGCGGTCGACGGGATGGTTGATGGAGCCGTAGCCGATGCCGCTTTCCTTCATCAGGCGCACGATCTTCTCAAACGCTTCCAGATTCTGCGTGGTGTCGCCGTCCAGCTCCACATAGGAGATATGGCCGGCGTTGGTCAGCTCGTGATACGGCGCTTCCAGCCGAATCTTCTTCGCCGCGGAAATCGGGAAGTAGACCGGGATATGGAACGAGTTGGTATAGTACTCGCGGTCAGTCACGCCCTCGATCACGCCGTAGCGCTCGCGGTCAAGCCGCACGAAGCGGCCGGACAGACCCTCTGCCGGAGTCGCGAGCAGCGTGTAGTTCAGGTGGCGCTCCGCGCTTACCTCGTCCATGCGGCGGCGCATGAATGTGATGATTTCCAGACCCAGATTCTGCGCGCGCTCGCTTTCGCCGTGATGCTCGCCGATCAGGCACTTGAGCGTTTCAGCCAGACCGATGAAGCCGACGGACAGCGTGCCGTGCTTGAGCACCTCGCGCACCTCTTCGTTCCAGTCCAGCTTTTCGGAATCGATCCACACGCCCTGACCCATCAGGAACGGGAAATTGCGCACGCACTTCTTGCACTGAATCTCGAAGCGCTCCGTCAGCTGATCCACGGCCAGATCGAGCATGCGGGACAGCTCGTTAAAGAACATGTCGATGTTGTGGTTTGCCTTGATCGCCAGCCTCGGCAGGTTGATGGACGTGAACGACAGGTTGCCGCGGCCGTTGGAAATTTCGCGGGTGGGATCGTATACATTGCCGATCACGCGGGTACGGCAGCCCATATACGCGATTTCGGTTTCCGGATGGCCGGGCTTATAGTACTTCAGGTTGAACGGCGCGTCCTGGAACGAGAAGTTCGGGAACAGGCGCTTCGCGCTCACGCGCATGGCCAGCTTGAACAGGTCGTAGTTCGGGTCGCCGGGATTATAGTTGATGCCTTCCTTCACGCGGAAAATCTGAATGGGGAAAATCGGCGTTTCGCCGCCGCCCAGACCAGCTTCCGTGGAGAGCAGCAGGTTGCGCATGACCATGCGCGCTTCGGGCTCGGTATCCATGCCGTAGTTGATGGACGAGAACGGCACCTGCGCGCCCGCGCGGGAGTTCATGGTGTTCAGGTTGTGCACCAGCGCTTCCATCGCCTGATAGGTGGCGCGGTCGGTTTCCTCGGTCGCCTTGCGCTGGGCGAACGACTGAAGCGTGTCGATCATATTCTCCGGCACGTTCAGCGCAAGCAGCTTTTCGCGCTCCGCCTGCTTGTACTCGGCGTTTTCTTCCAGCGTGGGGCGCTTGTTCTCCGCCTTCAGCTCGTTCATGTAATCGACGACCAGCTTATCGGCGTCGTCCATGTCCAGCTTCAGCTCCAGCGCGCGCGCCATGTTCGCGCGGTAGCGCTTGACGAACGTCTTCTTCACGCCCTCGGCCATCGAGTAATCGAAATTCACGATGGACTGGCCGCCGTGCTGATCGTTCTGGTTGGCCTGAATGGCGATGCACGCCAGCGCGGAATAGCTCGCAATGTCGTTCGGCTCGCGAAGCACGCCGTGACCGGTCGAGAAGCCGCCGTGGAACAGCGACAGAAGGTCGATCTGCGTGCAGGTGGTGGTGAGGGTATAGAAGTCCATATCATGGATATGGATGTCGCCGTCGTTGTGCGCGGCGGCGTGCTCGGGCTTGAGCACGAACATGCTGTTGAACTGCTTCGCGCCCTCGCTGCCGTACTTCAGCATCGCGCCCATGGCGGTATCGCCGTTGATGTTGGCGTTCTCGCGCTTGATGTCGCTGTCGCGCGCAGCCTTGAAGGTGATATCGTCATAAATGCGCATCAGGCGCGTGTTCATCTGGCGCACGCGGGAGCGCTCGGCGCGGTACACGATATAGCTCTTGGCGGTGTTCACGAAGCCGTTGTCGATCAGTACGCGCTCGACGACATCCTGTACTTCCTCCACCGTGGGAATTCCAATATTTTCATCCGCCGACAGGCGCGCGACGACCTGACCGGCCAGCTCCTCGGCCGTCTCTACGGTCTTCGCGCTGCCGGAGGCGGTAAACGCCTTCTGGATTGCCTCCGTAATCTTGTCCTTATCGAATTCGACTTTTCTGCCGTCTCGCTTGATGATGGTATCGATCATGTTGAATCGTCCTTTTCACTGAATTTGCGACGTGCGCGCAGTTCGGAGCAAACCAAAACGCAACCGCGCGGTGTACATCATATTGTGTGTCTCTTCGACCTCAATACAACATATCGAATCCACGTGCGTTGCGCTTCGCGCTCTCGGGGCGCGCCGGAGGCGTCTCCCCCGTTCGCTGCCGCCCGGGAACGTTGTCCATTATAGGTGACTTAACACGCGAAATCAAGGGGGCAATCATAAGCACTTTTTAAATCCCGCGCGCGAATTTGTATTGGAAATTTCATACATTTGTTCCCGGCATCCCGGAAAACCCGCGTTTTCACGGGGTTGCGCGCGGCAAGATATTAAATCGGGACATCCCGGCGGATGCGCGTCCGCTTCGTTAAATTTCGCGCCCTCCCTCTTTTTTCCGCCCCTCGCCGCCGCCATACGTTATAATTGAACCGGCACCCCACCCACGAAATGAAACGGAGGCTTCGCCCATGAAGGATCTCTATCTGATCGGAAACGCGCACATCGACCCCGTATGGCTGTGGTCGTGGCAGGAGGGCTATCACGAGGTGAAGGCCACCTTCCTCTCGGCGCTCGACCGTCTGGACGAATACGACGGCTTTCTCTTTACCTGCGCCTGCGCGCAGTATTACGCGTGGCTCGAGCAGGACGCGCAGCCGCTCTTTCAGCGCGTGAAGAAGGAAGTGGCGCGCGGACGCATCTGCCTTGTCGGCGGCATGTGGATTCAGCCGGATCTCAATATCCCATCCGGCGAGTCGCTCGTGCGCCAGCTGCTGGTCAGCCAGCGCTATTTTCTCTCCCGCTTCGGCCATATCGCCATCACCGGCTATAATGTGGATTCCTTCGGCCAGAGCGGCATGCTGGCGATGCTTTATAAGAAGGCCGGCATGAAGAACTACGTCTGGATGCGCCCCGGCGACAGCGAGAACCCGGACATTCCGCAGGGTGCGTTCCGCCTGAAGAGCGTAGACGGCAGCGAGGTGCTTTCCTTCCGCATCCCCTACGACATGGGCGCTTACACCTGCAAAGAAAATATCGCCGGGAAAATCGACTTCCTGCGCGAGCGCGCCAAGCAAACGGGCGCTGCGCAGATGGTCTTCTACGGCGTGGGCAACCACGGCGGCGGGCCGACGAAGAAGCTTTTAAACGAAATCGAATCTCTGCTTCCCAAGCAGGACGACGTGTGCTACGGCACGCCCGACGCGTATTTTGACGCGATCGCGCCCCTGCGGGATCGTCTGCCCGCGTGGGAAGGCGAGATGCAGCACCACGCCAGCGGCTGCTACAGCACGTTTTCCCTCGGGAAGCTCGCGGGCCGCCGCGCGGAAAACGCGCTCGTGCGCACCGAAAAGGCGCAGGTGCTGGCCGACCGTCTGCTGGCCGTGCGTGCGGATACGGAGGCGCTCGGCCGCGCGTGGGAGGACGTTCTTTTCAACCAGTTCCACGACATTCAGTGCGGCTGCTGCATTTACCCGGCGCTGGAGGACTCGCTGAAGCGCTTCGGCGAAGCGGAAACCATCGCCGATCGCGAGGAAAACCGGGTGCTGCAGCGCGTTTCCTTCTCCATCAATACCGCCGTTCCCAACGAAGCGCACGCGCCGGACAAGGAAAACTGGCTGATCTGGGGGCGCGCGCCCTACGGCACGCCGCTGGTCATGTTCAACCCGCATCCGTTCGACTGCATGCTGAAGGCCACCGTGCACGCGACGATCGCGGCCGCCGAAAACGAGACAGGCGACGCGGTCTTCCTTCAGAAGATTCGCGCCGAGCGCACGAACGTCCATGATAAATACGACACGCTCGTATACACCCGCGTGCCCGCGATGGGCTACACCACCGTGATGCTGCACGAGGGCGAGCCCGCGCCGGAGGAGGCCAGCCCGCTGCGCGTTACGCAGACGACGCTTGAAAACGGCCGCCTGCGCGCGCAATTCGACGAAGCGACGGGCAGCCTTGCAAGTCTCGCTTTGGACGGACGCGAGTCCCTTTCCGCGCCCGCGCGTCTGCTTCTGATGGACATTGCCCACGTCGACACCTGGGCGCACAACGTGTTCGCCTTCGACCGGGAAATCGGCGCGATCGAGCGCCCGGCCTTCACCATTTTGGAAAACGGCCCCGTGCGCGCGTCGCTGCGCGTGGTTCGCACGAACGGGCGCACCACGGTTTCGGAAATCTACCGCCTGTACCGGGACGGCGATCAGCTGGAGGTGGACGTGCGGCTGGACTTCCACGAGCACTACGCCATGCTGAAGCTCGAGGTGCCTGTCGCGTGCGCGTCGCCCGCCGAAATCGCGGAGATTCCGCTGGGCGTACAGGCGCGCAAGATGACCGGCAACGAGGAGCCGTGCCAGCGCTGGTGCGCGCTTTCCGGCAGTGAAAACGGCCTTGCCATTCTGAACACCGGCAAGTTCAGCTATTCCGCGAAGAACGGCGCGCTGCGCCTGACGCTGGCCAACGGCTCCCAGAGCGCCGACCATAACGGCAGAGACGAGCGGGACGACACGGTAGAGTTCCTCGATCAGGGCGTGCAGCGCTTCACCTACGCGCTGTGCCCGTTCGCGGGCGGCTGGGCGGACGCGGGATTGAACCACCGCGCCGAAATTCTCAACCAGCCCGGCTTCACCGTGGCCGAAACCTACCATAAAGGGCCGCTGCCGCGCGCGTATACCGGCGCTCGGCCGCAGGGCGACGAGGTCGTTCTCGAGTGCCTGAAGCTCTCCGAGGACGGCGCGGGCTACATCGTGCGTCTGCGCGAGCCCGCCGGTCGAACCGCGCACGGCACGCTGCGCCTGCCGCTTTTGAGCGCGGACATCCCTTATCGCCTTTCGCCCTTCGATATGAAGACGTGGTTCGTCTCGAAGGACGGCGGCATCGTGCGCGAGGTGCTGATCACCGAATTGCCGCTCGAGACTTGACAAAATCGCGCGTCTGGGGCACAATATTTCGAAAGTATATGAAAGAAAACGGAGGCGGGGCACATGAAAACGGGCGGAGCCGTAATCCTGTCCGCGAGCGACGAGGGCATTCGCGTTTCGGCGGCGTCAGCGCGCATTTCCACTACGGAGGGCAGCGCGCTGAGCGCCTTTGAAAAGGGCGACGGCGCGGAAAGGGATCTGAAGCTCATTCGAAAGGTGCTCGCCTCCGGCCATCGAACCGTCGTGGAGCATCAGACGTACACCATCGCCTTCCACGACGTGAGCGTGCTGGCGGAGGAGCTGCTGATCGAATGCCGGCTGGCGTCCTACACGGTCAAGTCCCGGCGCTACGTCAATTTTTCCGGCGCGGGCTATATCGTGCCGGAGGGACTGTCCGAGGCGGAGGAAGCGGCGTTCCGCGCGAACATGGACGCGCGCTTTGAAACCTATGAGCAGCTGCTTTCGCTGGGCATTCCCCGCGAGGACGCGCGCTTCGTGCTGCCCTATTGCTTCAAGAGCAATTTTTACATGACGCTCAACGCCCGTGAGCTGGCGCACGTGATCGCGTCGATGCTGAACGGGCGCATGAGCCTTTATCCCGAAATGCGCAGGCTGGGCGAATCGCTGAAGGCGCAGCTCGACGCGCGCTTCCCCGGCGTGCTCGACGCGGAATTGAAGGACGCGCCGGTCTATCATCGAGCCTCCCTGCCCGCGGAGCCGACGGTTCCGCACGCCGTGCATTCGTCGGTCGACATGCGCCCCGCGTTCGGCGCGAAGGACGCGCTGGATCAGGCGATGCGCTTCTCCGGACGGTTTGAAGCGGAGGACTACCGCGCGCTCGTTCGGGACGCGCGTCCGCGCGAGCTGGAAACCATTTCCTATGGCTTCACCGTGCAGAACATCTCGCTGGCCTGCGTAACCCACTTCGCCCGCCACCGCATGCAGACGCTGCTGGTGCCCGACGTGGAAACCGCGCTGCTGGGCGCCGGCTATGTGCTTCCGGACACGGTCACGGCCAATCCCGACGCGCTGATTCTGTACACCCGCGCGTTTGAGGACAACGCCCGCGCGGCAAGGGAGATGCTGGACGGCGGCGCGCCGCGCGAAGCGCTGGCATATTATGCGCTGGCCGGGTGTACGGTGGATATTCTGACCGTCATGAACGCCCGCGAGCTGCTGCATTTTCTCAAGCTGCGCACCTGCTCCCGCGCCCAGTGGGAGATTCGCCGCGCGGCGGAAGCCATGCTCGCCCAGCTTCAGGGCGATTTTCCGCAGCTGTTCCGGCTGTACGGCCCCGGCTGCGCCGTGACCGGACGCTGCCCGGAGGGGCGTTTGAGCTGCGGACGAATTCGGAAAACGGAGGAATAAACGATGGAACGCAAACCGGTCATCGGCGTTACCCCCTATAAGCGCAAGGAAGAGCCCTTTGATCTGTACATCCCCGCGGGCATCATCGCCGCCGTGGAACGCCTTGGCGGCGAGGTTCGTCTGCTCGATTATGAGAAGCTGCGCGCCTATGAGCTGATCGGCGAGGTCGTGCAGCTGGACGGCGTGATCTTCGCCGGCGGGCCGGACGTGGATCCTTCTCTGTACGGCGAGGAAAAGGAGCCGGGCTGCGGCGAAATCATCCGCAGGCGCGACGATATGGAGCTGAACCTGTTTCCGCTGCTTCTGACGCGCGGTCTGCCGATTCTGGGCATCTGCCGCGGCTGTCAGGTGATCAACGTCGCCTTCGGCGGCACGCTGGTGCAGGACATTCCCACCACTTATCACGTAAGCCACCGGCAGGAAAAGGACGGCGCGCCGTTTTCCCACAACGTGCTGATCACGGCGGGCACGATGCTCCACAGGATCATCGGAAAAACCGTGCTGGCCACCAACAGCTATCACCACCAGTGCGTAAAGGAGCTCGCGCCCGGTCTTATCCCGAACGCCTACGCCGCCGAGGGCTTTATCGAGGGCTTCGAGGGCGCGCCGGACGGGCCGTTCCTGCTCGCCGTGCAATGGCACCCGGAGGTCACGCTGGACGACGACGAGGATTCCATCAAGCCGTTCGCCGCCTTTATGGACGCCGTGCGCGCCTATATGGCCGTTCCCTGCCACGGCTGAGGTTTGTTAAAATCCGCAAAAACCCCTTTACCCGCCGCGCGGGGACGTGTATAATAGGTATATGATTGCGTCGACGGGGACGGGGCGCGGGGCATGCTTTCCCAAGCGATTCGGAGAATGGTGAAAGTCCGAAGAAAGCGCCTGTGCCGGATCACCCCTGAGCAGCGGCCTGAAAGCGCGTTCGCGCCGGTAAGCGCCGCCGGGAGCGCCCGATACCGCGCGCATAAGAGGACGCCTGCGGGCGTCAATATGGGTGGTACCGCGAGCCATCGTCCCATAGGGATGACGGCTCTTTTATTATGCAGGGAGGACAGGCACATGTTTGAAAAGGTCTCGCCGAATCTTGACTTTCTGACGCGCGAAAAAGAAGTTCTGGACTTCTGGAAAAAGAATGACATCTTCCAGAAATCCATCGATCAGCGCGAAGGCTCGGATGTATTCACGTTCTACGACGGCCCGCCCACGGCCAACGGCAAGCCGCACATCGGCCACATCGAAACGCGCGTGTTCAAGGATCTGTTCCCGCGCTACCGCACGATGAAGGGCATGAAGGTGCTGCGCAAGGCCGGCTGGGATACCCACGGTCTGCCGGTAGAGCTGGAGGTGGAAAAACTGCTGGGTCTGGACGGCAAGGAGCAGATCGAGCAGTACGGCATCGAGCCGTTCATCAAAAAGTGCAAGGAATCCGTATGGAAATATAAGGGTGAATGGGAGCGCATGTCCGACCGCGTCGGCTATTGGGCGGACATGGAAAACCCCTACATCACCTATGACAACAAATACATCGAGAGCGTATGGTGGAGCCTGAAGCAGATTGCCGACATGGGGCTTCTGTACAAGGGTCACAAGGTCGTGCCCTACTGCCCGCGCTGCGGCACCGCGCTGTCCTCTCACGAGGTTTCGCAGGGCTACAAGACGGTCAAGGAGAAGTCCGCGTTCGTGCGCTTCAAGGTGAAAGGCACCGAGAACACGTGGCTGTACGCCTGGACGACCACGCCGTGGACGCTGCCCAGCAACGTCGCCCTGTGCGTGAACCCCGACGAGGAATACGCCAAGTTCGACTTTGACGGCCGCACCGTCATCATGGCGAAGGCGCTGATTCACGCCGTTCTGGGCGAGGACGCGGAGATCACCAACCTCACCACCTTCCCCGGCATGGAACTGAAGGGCATGGAATACGAGCCGCTGTTCGACTTCCAGAAGGGTCTTGTGGACAAGCCCGCGTGGCGCGTGGTGTGCGACAGCTACGTCACCATGACCGACGGTACCGGCATCGTCCATCAGGCGCCAGCGTTCGGCGAGGACGACGCGCGCGTCGGCCGTGAAAACGACCTGCCCTTCCTGCAGCTGGTCAACACCAAGGGCGAGCTTACGAAGGAAACCCCGTGGGCGGGCGTGTTCGTGAAGAAGGCCGATCCGCTGATTCTGAAGGATCTGGACGAGCGCGGACTGCTGGTAAAGGCCGCGCCGTTTGAGCACGACTATCCGTTCTGCTGGCGCTGCGACACGCCGCTGATCTATTACGCCCGCTCCACGTGGTTCATCCGCATGACGCAGGCGCACGACGCGCTGATGAAGTCCAACGCCGCCGTCAACTGGATGCCCGAAAACATCAAGGACGGCCGCATGGGCAACTTCCTGGACAACGTTATCGACTGGGGTCTGTCCCGCGAGCGCTACTGGGGTACGCCGCTGCCGGTATGGCTGTGCAAGTGCGGCCACATGCACGTGATCGGCTCGATCGAAGAGCTGAAGAAGCTGTCCGACAACTGCCCGGACGACATCGAGCTGCACCGTCCCTACATTGATAATGTCACGCTGAAGTGCGAAAAGTGCGGCGGCGAAATGCACCGCACGCCTGAGGTCATCGACTGCTGGTACGATTCCGGCTCCATGCCCTTCGCGCAGTGGCACTATCCCTTTGAGAATAAGGAAATCTTCGAGGAGAACTTCCCCGCCGATTTCATCAGCGAAGCCATCGACCAGACCCGCGGCTGGTTCTACACGCTGACCGCCATCTCCACGCTGCTGTTCAAGCGCGCGCCGTTTGAGAACGTGCTGGTGCTGGGTCACGTGCAGGACGCCGAGGGCAAGAAGATGTCCAAGCACATCGGCAACGTCGTCGACCCGTGGAGCGTGCTCGACAAGCAGGGCGCGGACGCCGTGCGCTGGTACTTCTACGCCAACGGCGCGCCGTGGCTGCCCACCCGCTTCTCCGGCGACCTCGTGAGCGAGATGCAGGGCAAGTTCATGGGCACGCTGTGGAACACCTACGCGTTCTTCACGCTGTACGCCTCCATCGACAACTACGAGCCCGAAGCGGCCAAGGCCGATCCGAAGGACTTCACGCTGATGGATCGCTGGGTGCTGTCGCGCCTGAATTCGCTGGTCGATTTCGTGGACAAGGGACTGGCGGAATACAAGGCCACTGAAACCAGCCGCGCCATCGCGCAGTTCGTGGACGAGCTGTCCAACTGGTATGTGCGCCTGAACCGCGAACGCTTCTGGGGCAAGGGGCTGGAGGGCTCCAAGCTCGCCGCGTTCGAAACGCTGTACACGGTGCTTCTGACGCTGAGCAAGCTGCTCGCGCCGTACATCCCGTTCATGACGGAGACCATCTATCGCAACCTCGCCGTCGGCCACCTGACCGGCGCGCCGGAATCCGTGCACCTGTGCGACTTCCCGGTCGCCGACCTGAGCAAGGTGGACAAGGAGCTGGAAGCCGGCATGGACGAGGTGGAAAGCGTGGTTCAGCTGGGCCGCGCCGCGCGCAACGCCGCGTCGCTGAAGGTTCGTCAGCCGCTGTCCCGCTGCCTTGTGAAGGGCAAGCGCCTGTCCGACGAAATCGCGCAGCTGATCAAGAACGAGCTGAACGTGAAGGCCGTCGAATTCGTGGACGACGCGTCCGCCTTCACCACCTACAACCTCAAGCCGCAGATGCGCACGCTGGGCAAGAAATACGGAAAGCTGCTGGGCAAGATCGGCGAGCGTCTGAAGACGCTGGACGGCAACGAGGTCGTCGCCACCTTCGAGCGCGGCGAGACGCTGAAGTTTGAGCTGGACGGCACGCCCATCGAGCTGGAAAAGGACGACGTGCTCACCAGTCTCACGCAGAAGCCGGGCTTCGAAGCGCAGAGCGAGGGCGACTACACCGTCGTGCTGGATACGAACCTGACGCCCGAGCTGATCGACGAGGGCTTCCTGCGCGAGGTCATCAGCAAGGTGCAGACGATGCGCAAGGACGCGGACTTCGAGGTCACCGACCGCATCGCGCTGTCCTACCAGACGAGCGAGCGCCTGAGCGCCGTCATCGAAAAGGGCAAAGAAGACCTGATGCGCGCCGTGCTGGCGCTGTCCGTCGAGAACCGCCCCGCCGCCGACGGTGAAATCGTGCGCGAGCAGAACATCAACGGCGAAAAGGCGACGCTGGGAATCAAGGTCGTATCCTGACCTTCCCGGCCATAAGACTGGAGGAAATGAATGGGCATAAAAGACTGGTTCGGCCGTTTCCGTAAACGAAAAGCCGTGCCCGCCGAGGAAATCATCGAAGAAACAACCGTGGAAGAGACGGTTGCCGGATCGGAAGACCCGGCAACCGCCTTTGGCGCGTCTGAGACGGACGGCTCCTACGGCGAAGAGCCCTTCGACGCGGAACCCGCCGAGACGGCTGAGGTGTTTGAGGCGGACGAGATCATCGCCGCCGAGCCGCTTCCGCGCCTGACGAACGTTGATTTCGAGGGCTTCTGGCACGATACCCGCGAGTCCGAGCGCCGCCACGTGAGCGCCGCGCCCGACTACCGCATCATCCGCGACGTGGAGCAGGAGCTGGGCTACAAGCTGCCCGCCAGCTATATCGAGCTGATGAAGCAGCACAACGGTGGTCTGGTCAATCGCGGCTGGTTTCCCATCCGCCCCGACGCGCACGAGTTTGGCGATTTTATTCAGATCACCGACATTCTCGGCATCGGCCGCGAAACGCCCTATTCCCTGTGCGGGCGCTTCGGCAGCCGCTATCTCACCGAAAGCTGGCGGCATAACGACGGCATCGGCGTAGCCATCTGCAACACCATCAAGCCCGGCCGCGCGCTGGTATTTCTGGATTACCGCAAGTGCGGCGTGAACGGCGAGCCGGAGGTGCTGTATTCCGACGTGGACACCGGCGAAGAAAAGACCATCGCCCGCGACTTTGAATCCTTCCTGCGCGGCCTGTGCGACGATCATTTTGAATAATCGAATTTCAGGAAAATGCCCGCGAGACCAGCGGCAAAGAGCCGCAGGTTTCGCGGGCATTTGGTATTCAGCTTTTTAAGGCAGCACCGCACAATTCGGCGGCGCGTCGGGCGAAGTCCTTTCCGCCATCTGCGGCATGCAAATTCCTCGATTTACCTCCAGTAAACCTTCGAAATTTGCATTTGCATCGGACGAAAAATCCATTCGCCGGCCGACCACCTCATTTGTGCGGCGTTGCCTTAGCCTTCTCGTATTGCCATTTTTCGCAAATCTCTTCGCAAAAACCTCTCTCACAGTTTCAGATTCCGCTTCCATTGTTCATACCTGTCACTCGACCATAACCTTAACCGGCGAACACTTGCCGCTGTTGCACTGGCTTTCTGAGACGCTGCAGACGGCGACGCCCAGCGTTACGTCCATCAGCGCTTCCAGCACGATTTTATCACCCGCGCGGGAGAGCGGCGCTTCTACCGAGATACGACCGTCCGGATGAATCCTCGTGTGCATGAACAGGTTCACGGGCGTGATGATCGCTCGCTTCTCTCCCAGCGCGCCGTTGATGTTGTCCAGACAGTTGGGATGACCATCGCCGTTGTGGTAGAAGAAATCATACATTTCCGGACGGCAGCAGGGATGCAGCAGGTCATGCTCGCCCACGTCGTCCTGAAGCACCTTCAAAATCGGACGATACAGATTCGTATAGATCGTATCGCCGACGCTCAGCCGGAGCGATTCGTTGCAGTCGATCGTCACGCCGGTAGACAGGAACTCGCGCGCTTCGCCTGTGACCTCCGCGAAAAAGTCGACCACCTGCCCGCCATCAACGTCTACGACGGTAATTTTCTGTCCATTGCGAACCTCAATCCGCTTGCCCGAACACGCCGGAATCCAATACTCCACCGGACACGCCTCCCTGCCCCCCGCGTTTCTTCATTTCAAATACGTCCGCGTTTAAAAGCTCCGCGTCCTGCCGGTCGTGGGTCACGGCGATCACCGTGCGCCCCGCCGTCTGCGCGGCTACCCATGCCGCCGCCTGCGCGCGCGTCTGCTCGTCCAGTCCGCGAAACGGCTCATCCAGCAAGAGCAGCTTGCTTTCAAACAGCACGGCGCGGGCAATCGCGACCCTGCGCGCCATGCCGCCGCTCAGCTCGCGCGCAGGCTTGTCCATGCTGTCCGAAAGTCCCAGCGCTTCGAGCGCGGCTCCCGCACGCGCATCCGTGTCGCGGCCGGTCAGCACCAGCGCCACATTTTTCCGCGCGGTCAGATGCGAAATCAGCCGATCCTCCTGAAAGAGGAAGCCCAGCTTGCCAACGCCCTCGATTTCGCCGGACTCAGGCGTTTCCAGTCCGGCAATCAGGCGCAGAAGCGTGGTCTTCCCACAGCCGGACGGCCCCATCACGCAATGCGCGCGCCCGGCGGAAAACCGGTGGCTGAAATGCGAAAGCACTACTTGCTCGCCGTAGCGCATCGTCACGTCTCGAACGACAACATCCGTCATTTCGCGCCCTCCCTCTTTAATCCGCGTCCGAGTCCGCGCAGAATTGCCTTTACCACGCCCTCGAACGCCAGACTCAGAAGCACGATCGTCAGCGTCCACGCCAGCAGGTCGCCGGTTTCCAGATAGACCTTCGCCGCGTACAGCCGGTCGCCGATCGACCCGCGCGGCACGGCGATTACCTCCGCGGCGATTCCGCTTTTCCACGCAAGTCCCACGGAAACGTTCGCCGCGGCCACCAGATAGGGATGCACCGCCGGAAAATACAGATACCTGAGCCGCTTCAACGGCCCAAGGCCGTACACGTCCGCCATTTCCATCAGCTGCCCGTCCACGCTCTTCACGCCGGTCAGCAGGTTCGTATAGAACACGGGAAAGCAGATCAGGAACGAGATAAACGCGCTGAGGCTCTGCTTCGACAGCCAGAACAGCGCCAGAATGATGAACGACGCCACGGGAATCGCCCGAATCACGCGCACCAGCGGCGCAAGCAGCACGCGAACCCATTCGCACCGCGCCGCCGCCGCGCCGAGCAGCGCGCCCGCGAGCATGCCCCACGCCAGTCCCTCGGCGATGCGCAGCGAGGAAAACGCCACGCGCCGCCAGAAATCGGCTTCGCCAATCAGCTCAAACCATCTTTTAAGCACGGAAACAGGAGATACCAGCAGTATCTCCTGTTTCAGCGCCATTGCGCCCAGCTGCCACACGAGCAGCCAGAACGCAGCGGCCAGAATGCTCACGCATCCGCGCGGCAATCGTCTTTTGGGGTTATTGCGCATCGGTATAGTAGAAGCCGTCGTCCGGCAGCTGGCCGCCCACCGCGGCGGGATTCTGCGCGAACAGCACATTCAGATATCCGGACAGCTTCGTCTTCATCTCCTCGCCGGTGATGCACACGATGTTGCACTTCGGCACAGCGACCTTCGCGACGTTCTCCGCCACGATGCCGTATTCGCCGATCAGCTTCGCGGCCTCGTCCACGTTTTCATTCACATAGGCAACCGACGCGGCGTACTCGGTCAGGAACGCCTTTACCGCGTCCGGATTCGCTTCGACAAACGCCTTGCGCGCAACGACCACGCCGGTGATCATGCTGGAGGGCGCTTCGCCGCCTTCCTGCAGTTTGTCCCATTCCTCAGTCAGATCCAGCGCCACGCGCAGATCGCTCGCCTTGGTCTGCGCCACCGTCACAAACGGCTGGGGCAGCATGGCCACGGCGTTTTCGTTCGCCAGCAGGTTCGTGAGGCACTCGGCGTGCTCGGCGCAGAACTGCAGGTCGACGTCCTTCTCGGGATCAAGTCCCGCCTCGGTGAGAATGTAGTTGATGGCGTACTCCGGCGTCGCGCCCTTGCCGCTGACGTACAGCGTGCGGCCGCGCAGATCCTCGGCGGTGTGAATGGTGTCGCCGCGCTCCACGATGTACAGAACGCCCAGCGTGTTCACGGCCAGAACCTGAACGCCGCCCTGCGTCTTGTTGAACAGCACGCTCGCCAGATTGGCGGGCACGCAGGCGATGTCCACTTCGCCCTTGATAATGGCGGGCGTGATCACGTCCGGCGCGCTTTCCAGCGAGAACTGATAGCCGGGATTCTCCGCCTCGTCCTTCATCATTTTGACCATTCCCATGCCGGTCGGGCCGTTCAGCGCGACCACGCGAACCGTTTCACCGTCGGCAAATGCGCAGACGGACAGCGTCAGCAGCAGAGCCAGCAGAGCCGATACAAGCTTTTTCATACGTTTCTTCCTCACGCTTCCATGCTGTGCTTGACCCTGTCCCTCTCCTCCGCGCGCTTGGCGTTGTTGAAGCGATCCAGCGTGCCTACCAGATAACCGGTAATGCGGCGGATGCGCTCGAAGGGCAGCTTGGTCAGGTAGTAATGGATATCGGCGTATTCGCCGTCCAGCTTCACATCCACGCGCTCCAGCGCGCGCCCATATTTCTCGCGTCCGCGCGCTACATAAGCGTCCGACTCCTCCTTGGAAATCGCTCCGCCCGTCACATGAACCACAACATCCTGCATGATTATCCTCCTCCCTTTCGGTTGGACGTATTATATCGCTTTCCGCGCGTTTTTTCGTTGCAATTGCAACCTCACGGCAACTTCTTTCCCTGCGGAAGGGAAAAGCTGTTTTTATAGAAGTCGATGATGCCTTCTTTTTTCATCAGCGACAGCTCGCGCGACAGCGCCGAACGGTTCACGCCCAGATACACCGCCATATCGCTGCGGTCGAACGGCAGGTTGAACATATGCCCCTCGCGGGCGGCGTACTGTGAAAACAGCGTCATCAGCTTCTGCCGGATGGTAGGCTTGGATAAGATCTGTATCCGGTCGTTCATCGAAAGCGTCTTGAGCGTGAGCATTCGAAGGAAGCGGTCGGCATGCTCCAGACATTCGCCGTCGCCGGACTTCAGAAGTCCCTCCGTGCTCATCCAGTACGTCTCGCCCGCCTCCACGCACACGGCGTACACCTGCGACTCGGCGGTGCGCTGATAGCACATCGATTCGGCGAACGTCTGCCCCGGCGTGACCGTCGCCATGATCATGTGATGCCCGTCCAGATCGTCCGACATGATCTGAACGGTGCCGGACAGCACCAGCGCAAAGCGAGACACGCTATCCCCGATGCGAATCAGCGCGTCTCCCTTCTGATAGCGTCTGCGCGCGGCCCGGTAAAACCGAAGCGCCGCGGCGATTTCCTCGTCTGTCATTCCCTTGAACAGCGGGCAGCGGCGCAGAATGTCGTTCTCAGACGCAGCCATATTTCATTCCTCCGAAGCGTCTCCCGCGGTGGCGGCCTTCACCATGATGGCGCACTCCATGCGCTTTTTGAACAGCTCGCAGCCGTATTCATACACGCCCAGAATGCTGCCCGTAGCATGATACGCGTTGGCCGCGCAGCCGCCGGAGCAATACAGCTTCGCCCAGCAGTCCCTGCACTCCGGACGCGCGTAGGCGTTGCACAGCTTGAACTCGGCCGGTACGTCCGGATTCTGAATGCCATCGAACACATTGCCGATCTTATACTTCTCCTCGCCCACAAACTGGTGGCAGGGATACAGATCGCCCCACGGCGTGACGGCCATATACTCGGTGCCGCTGCCGCAGCCGGACACGCGCTTATAGACGCACGGGCCGTGCGAGAGGTCAAGCATATAATGATAGAACGTGAACGGACGGCCTTCCTTCTCGCGCCGGATCATTTCCTTCGCGAGAATCTCATACTGCTCGTACAGCGCCGGCAAATCCTCCTTCGTCAGCGCGTACGGGTCGCCCGGCGGGCAGACGACCGGCTCCATGCTCAGCTGAGTAAAGCCCAGATCAAGCATGTGGAACAGATCGTTCGTGAAATCGGTGTTCATGTGCGTGTAGGTGCCGCGAACGTAGTAATTCCGGTCGCCGCGCGCCTTCGCGAACTTCTGGAATTTGGGAACCACCACGTCGTAGCTGCCGCGTCCGGCATAGTCCACGCGGAAGCGGTCGTGCACTTCCCTGCGTCCGTCGAGGCTCATGACCACATTATGCATTTCGCGGTTGGAAAACTCGATCACCTCGTCGTCCACCAGCACGCCGTTGGTCGTCAGCGTAAAGCGGAAATTCTTGCCGGTTTCCTTCTCCCGCTCGCGGGCGTAGGCCACCAGCTGCTTTACGACGTCCCAGTTCATCAGCGGCTCGCCGCCGAAGAAGTCCACCTCCAGATTTCTGTGCGCGCCGCTGTGCTCGATCAGGAAATCCAGCGCGCGCTTGCCCACCTCGAACGACATCAGCGCGCGTTCGCCGTGATACTTGCCCTGACTGGCGAAGCAATAGGAGCAGTTCAGGTTGCAGGTGTGCGCCACATGCAGGCACAGCGCCTTCACGTGCGTCTGGCGGCGCTTGAAGTCGATGGCGAGGTCGCGGTATTCGTCCTCGGTGTACAGCTTTCCGGCATCCTTCAGGGCGCGGATGTCGTCCATCAGCCCGCGAAGCTCCTTTTCGTTCACGTCGGCGCGCGCGCCGTACTTCATCAGAAGCTCGGCGACGACCTCGTCCTCCGCGCGCGTTTCATACAGCGCTATCGCGTCGTACGCCACGTCGTCCACCACGTGCACCGAGCCGGAGAACACGTCCAGCACGATATTGTATCCATTCAGTTTGTATTGATGAATCATTCGTTCCCTCTCCCATAAAAAACGCCGTTTGCCCGCGAACGGGACAAACGGCGGCGCTTTGGCTGGAATTACTTCTTCTCGCAGGGCTGGTTGGCCACGCCGCAGGAAGTCTTGCACGCGGACTGGCAGGAGGTCTGGCACTCGCCGCAGCCGCCGTTCTTCGCGCTCTTGTTGAGGTCGCGGGTTTCGAGGGTCTGAATTCTCTTCATGATATAATCTCCTTTTATGCGAAACTTGTTTATATTGTACACTTTCGCGCCCGCCCTGTCAAGAGCGCCCGGCACGCGGGACGTTATTTTTCGCGAACGGCACGCGTTTTTCCGCTTCCATCACCCTTCAAAGACCGCGTTCCGCTCGCACAGAACGAAAATGAATCTCTGCCATGCGCCCTTCGGCGCGCAGAACTCCATCTCGCAGACGGTAGACACGGAGCTTGGAAAGTACAAACCGAAGCACCGACCAAACGTCTTTCGGCACGTGGAAATCCATCTTGCAGACGACAGACACGAAGCTTGAGAAGTAGCGAAGCGCCATCAAACGCCTTTCGGCACGCGGGAAGCCTTCTCGCAGATGACGGACACGAAGCTTGGGAAGTACCGAAGCACCATCAAACGCCTTCGGCACGCAGGAAGCCGTATGCTCCGCTTCTATTCGCGGATGACGCGCAATGACCCGCGCGTCGTTACGAGCTTCGCGCCCGATTTTTCCCATTCTGCCCAGAGCTCCGCGAAGCCCTCCGGCACGCGTTCGCCGGGAACGAGCATCGGCACGCCCGGCGGATACGCCCACGCATAGCACGCGCTCACCCGCCCGACGGCTTCCCGCGCAGACACATCCTCAGACGGCGCGTGAAGCGCCATCTTCGGCGGCAAAACACGCACAGGACGCGGAAGCACCGGCAGCGACGCGGACGCGGGCTGTGCGGACGGCGCGGGCGCGGGCGGCACGGGCGGCGCGGACAGGGCACGGTCTACGGTTTTCAGTGCGTTCAGGAATTTGCGGAGGGTTTCCCGGGTGTCTCCCGCGCCGGTCATGGCGACTGCGTAGCGCAGGGACGCCATTTCCAGCTCGACGTTTTCCTCCCGCAGTCGGCGCGAGAGTTCAAAGCCGGTGATGCCGGCTTGCGTCGTGTCGATCACAAGCTTGCTCGGCTCGTCCTGTCTGTGCACGCGCAGGTTTGAAAGCGCGGCGGTGCCCTCATAGAATTCATCCAGCGCCTGTCGCCAGCTTGTCAGAATCTCCGCGCCGCGACGCTCCATCAGCGACACGCAGCCATCGATGGACGCCATCAGCAGGTAGGATGGGCTGCTGGTTTCAAAAATGTCCAGCGCGTGATCCAACGCCGCCATGTCCACGCGATCATGCCGCGCCAGCAAAATGGCCGTCTGCGTCAGGCTGGGCAGGGTTTTGTGCACGCTTTTCACGCTGATGTCTGCGCCCATGCGCATCGCGTCTGCCGGAAAGGCTTCATCACATAAGCCCAGATGTGCGCCGTGCGCCTCATCCACGATCACCGGCACGTTTCGCTCATGCGCGGCGCGGCAGATCGCGGCAATATCGCTGATCACGCCCTCATACGTCGGGCTGGTCACGAGCACAAAGCGCGCATCCGGCGCTTCTTCCAACGCGCGGCGCACGTCCTCCGGCGGGATCCTGCCGCAGACGCCCGTTTCCGCGTCCACATCCGGCATGACAAACACCGGCTCCACGCCGGTCAGTTCCAGCGCGTGATACACGGATTTATGGCAGTTGCGCGCCACAATCGCCCGCCCGCCGTCCGCCGCCAGCGCGTACACGGCGGCAAGCAGGCCGCAGGTGGTGCCGTTCACAAGAAAACGGCTTTCGTCCGCGCCCCACAGCCGCGCCGCGCGGCGCATGCCGTCGAGAAGCGCGCCCTCGGGCGCGTGCAGATCGTCAAAGCCGTCGATTTCGGTAATATCCAGATCGGCGCGCAGCGCCTTCAGATAGTCGGCCAGCGCCGTGTTCCGCTTGTGCCCCGGCATGTGCATCGGCAGCCGCCCGGGCGCGTAGCCCGTCAGTTCGTCCAGCAGCATTCCCCTGTCTCCCATACATGTTGCGGGAGGGTTTCCCCTCCCGCTTCGTTTTTTTCGGCGAAATCAGCCCTGCTTATCCGCCTTGGCGTATTTGTGAATCTGTTCCAGAATTCGATCGATCGACTGGGACACCGGCTCGCGGTTCATGCTGTCGATCAGCTCGCCGCGGTCGCGGTACACTTCCACGACGCGCTCCACCAGCGTGGCGGGCGTAAGGTCGCTCTGCTCCAGCACGCGCGAAAAGCCGCGCCGGAGGAACGAAGCCGCGTTGATCTCCTGATCGCCGCGGGACGCCGTGTTGGGATACGGAATCAGCAGCGAGGGCTTGCGAAGCGCCAGAATCTCGCAGATGGTGTTAGAGCCCGCGCGGGTGATGATCACGTCGGCGCAGGCGTAGGCGTCCGCCATTTCCTCGTCCAGATATTGCATCTGAACGTATCCGCGGCGGCCCTCATAATTCGCGTCGATATTGCCCTTGCCGCAGATGTGCAGCACCTGAAAGCACCTCGTCAGGTCGTCCAGCGCGCCGCGCACGGCACGGTTGATGGCCTGCGCGCCCAACGAGCCGCCCACCACCAGCAGCACCGGGCGGTTGGACGTGAAGCCGAACAGCTTGAGTCCGCGCTCGCGGTCGCCCGCCAGCAGTTCCTTGCGGATGGGTGCGCCGACGTACAGCCCCTTCTTGCCCGCCTCCTTCACCGTCTCCGGGAAGGTGCACATCAGAACCTTGGCAAACGGCAGACTGAGCCTGTTGGCCAGACCGCTCGTCATGTCGGACTCATGAATCAATACCGGCACGCGGTTGAACGCCGCACCATACACCACCGGAACGGCCACATAGCCGCCCTTGGAGAACACGACGTTGGGCTTCAGCGTGTGGATCAGGTGCGTCGCCTGTCCCACGCCCGCCACCACACGGAACGGATCGCTCAGGTTTTTCACATCGCGATAGCGGCGCAGCTTTCCGGTTTTCACGGCATGGTAGGTAACGCCCTCCACCTTGCCGATCAGCTCGCGCTCGATGCCGGTTTCCGACCCGATGTAATGAATGTCCCAGCCCTCCTGCCTGAGCGGCGGGATCAGCGCCAGGTGCGGCGTGACATGACCCGCCGTACCTCCGCCCGTTAAAACGATTCGCATGTTCGCATTCACCCGTTTTCAAGATAGATTCGAAAGCTCGCCCTTCAACTTTCGTACATTATAGCACAACAGATCACCGATTTTTTTATCGTGCTGTAAACTCACTTGTTAACACTTGCTTCGATTGGGCGGCAGTTTTTCCAAATCACTTTATGCGCGCCGCGCCGGCTTATGCCCCGCCGCAGGAACTTTTCAGGAACACTTGCAACCTTGCATGAAAAAATGGTACAATAGGAACAGATCAAATCTTGGAGGCGCGAACTATGAATCTGATTTCTCTGACCGGCTCTCTGCGCGTGGCTCCGCTGGCGCTGGGCACGGGACATTTCGGAACAAAGCTTACGGAGGCGGACGCGTTTGCGCAGCTGGATCGCTATGCCGAGTTCGGCAACTTTATCGACACCGCCCGCGTATATGGCGACGACCCTTCCGGCGAACGCTCAAAGAGCGAGCGCATCATCGGCAAATGGCTGCGCTCAAGCGGCATGGCGGGACAAATGATTCTTTCCACCAAGGGCGGCCACCCCACGCCGGGCAAAAACCGTGCTTTCACGCCCCGGCTGCACCGGGACGAGCTATATGCGGACGTAGAGGGCAGTCTGGATTTTCTGGGCGTAGACGCGATCGATCTGTATTTTCTGCACCGCGACGACACGTCGCTTCCCGTGGGCGAAATTCTTGAAACGCTGGAGGAAATGCGCAGGAAGGGACTGATTCGTTTCTACGGCTGCTCCAACTGGACAGTCGAGCGCATAACCGCCGCGGCGGCGTACGCCCGCGCGCACTCGCTGGCCGGTTTTTCCGTGAACCAGACGATGTGGAGTCTGGCCGAGGTTGATTTTCAGAACCTGACCGACAAGACGCTGGTTCCCATGGATCGCGCCGCCTACGCCTATCACATGCAGACGCAGATGGGCGCAATGGCCTACAGCGCGCTGGCGAAGGGCTGGTTCACGCGCAAGGCGGCCGGGCTCGCGCCCAACGAGCGCATTCGCCCGCGCTACGATCTGCCCGCGAACGACATGATCCTCGACCAGCTTCAGCAGCTGTCCCGCCAGACGGGGCTTGGCATTACGCAGCTGTCGCTGGCGTACTTCCTCGGCCAGCCGTTCCCCTCCGTGCCCATCTGCGCGTTCTCGGACAGCCGCCAGCTGGAGGACGGGCTGAGCATCCTGCGGAATGAAACGAATCCGGAGCTTGCCCGCCAGCTCGCTGCGCTTCGCCGCGACCTGATCGGAGGCTGAGCATGGCACAGTATCAGGCGCTGTATCGCGCGTGGCGGCCGGATCGGTTTGAGGACATCTGCGGACAGGAAGCCATCACGAAGACGCTCCGGCGGCAGATCATGTCCGGCCATATCGCTCACGCGTATCTGTTCTGCGGCAGCCGCGGAACCGGCAAGACCACCGCGGCCAAGGTGCTGGCGCGCGCCGTGAACTGCCTCCGTCCGGTGGACGGCGAGCCGTGCGGCGAATGCGACGTATGCCGTGAACTCAAGGATGAACGCACGATGGACGTGCTCGAAATCGACGCCGCCAGCAACAACGGCGTAGACGAGGTGCGCCTTCTGCGCGACCGAATCGTCTACCCGCCTACGGTGGGCAAGTACAAGGTGTACATCATCGACGAGGTTCACATGCTGTCCACCAGCGCGTTCAACGCGCTTCTGAAAACGCTGGAGGAGCCGCCCGCCCACGCCGTGTTCATACTGGCCACGACGGAGCCGCAGAAGCTTCCTGCCACGGTGCTTTCCCGCTGCCAGCGATATGATTTCAAGCGCATTCCCGCTTTGCTGATCGTCTCGCGCATGAAGGTCATCCTGAACGGCATCGGCCGCGAGGCCGACGACGACGCGCTGCAGGAAATCGCCGCCGCCGCCGAGGGCGGCATGCGCGACGCGCTGTCGCTGCTGGATATGTGCCTGAGCTACGCACAGGCGACGGTTTCGGCTTCCCTCGTGCGCGAGGTGCTCGGCACGACCGGGCGGGAATTCATGTTCGCCTTCGTCGGCGCGATGGAAAAATCCGACGCGGGCGAGGCGCTTCGCCTGATCGACAGGGCGATGCGCGACGGCCGCGACGCGCAGGTTTTCGCGCGCGAAACAGCCGCGCACATGCGCCTTCTGATGATGGCGCGTCTGGTCGGAAACGATCTTTCCGCGCTGGCGGAAATCACGCCCGAGGACGCGGCGCGGTTTGTGGAGCAGTCGCAGCTTTTCGAGCGCGAGAGGCTGACGCGCGCGATGGAGCTGTTCATCCGCGCGGAAAGCGACATGAAATGGGTTTCGAACCCGCGCTCCATTTTGGAGCTGTGCACTGTGCGCGCCGCGCGCATTTCCGAGGAAAAGAGCGTCGCCGGACTGACCGAGCGCATCGAAGCGCTGGAAAAGGCGCTGGCCGCGGGTACGGCGCTGCCCGCGTCCGCCGCGCCCGCGGCAAAGCCGGCCGCCGCGCCCGCAAAGGCGGACAAGCCGGCGGAGAGGCCCGCCGCGCCCGAAGCCAAAGCGCCCGCTTCCGAGGAGGAAAAGGTGTTCACCGGCGTAATCGAAAAAATCTGCGCCGAAACGCCCAGCATCCGCGGCTATCTGCGCGATTTGAAGTTCGTCGGGATCGACGGCGACGTGATCAACACCCGGCTGGACGGCAAGGCCAACTTCCAGAAGCAGTTTCTGGAACGCCGCGCGGATCCCATCGGCAAGGCGCTTTCGGATGCGTTCGGCCGTCCGCTCAAGCTGAACATCACCACGTCCGACGCGGCGCGCCCCGCCGGAAAGGGCGTGTCCGGCCGCGACCTGTCCACCTCCTACGACATCTTCGGCCGCGACAAGGTGGAGCTTGTCGATTGACAGACCGTTCCAGTTTATGGTATACTTAACGAAACATTCCTGTAAATATCGGTTACAAGCGCGTTCTGAAAGGATTTTCGTCGATGATTGAGGTTTCGCTTCTGGGAAAGTTTGAGTTTCTCGTAAACGGCAAAAACGCCGAGCATCTGCTGTCCTCCACGCGCAAGGGCAGCCAGATGCTGCTTCACCTGCTGCTGAACTATGGCCGCCCGGTCAGCTCCACCACGCTTTATGAGCTGCTTTGGCCGAACGAAACCAGCTCCAACCCGGAAAGCGCCCTTAAAACGCTGGTCAGCCGCACGCGCGGCATGCTGACCGATTTCGATCCGGATCTTCGCAACTGCATCTCCACCGACCACGGCGCGTACCGCTGGAACACGGAGCTGGACGCGCATATCGACGTGTTTCTGTTTGAGGACGCGAGCAACGTGATTCTGAACGCAGCCGAAGCGAACGACGACGTGCATGCCGCCATTCACCAGATGCTCACTTCATACGGCGGCGATCTGGTGGGCGGGCGCGAAGAAGACAGCTGGTTCATCTCCCGGCGCACGTTCTACCACAGCCTGTTCCTTCAGACGGTCGACCACGCGCTGTCGCTCCTGCGCGCGAAGGAGGAATACGAGCAGATGATTCGCGTGTGCCGCGCCGCGCTGGACGTGGACGCGTTTGAGGAAACGCTGCACACGAACCTGATGGAAGCGCTGGTCAAGACCAACCGCAGCAACGAGGCCATGGCGCAGTACCGCCACCTGAACAACCTGCACAACAGCTTCCTCGGCATGCACCCGTCGGAAAACCTTCAGAACTATTATGAGCTTGTGGGACGCACGGAGCAGTCGCTCACCACCGATCTGAACGCCGTGCGCCGCTATCTCACCGACAGCGCGAATCCCCCCGGCGCGTTCGTATGCGATTACAGCATCCTGCGCGACGTGTATCAGCTTCAGATGCGCAATCTGGAGCGTCTCGGCATTTCCATCTATGTGGCGCTGATCATGCTCACCCCTGTTTCGCAGCCGCCGGTCGACGCCTTCGAGCAGGACAAGGCCATGCATCAGCTGTTGTCTACCATGATCTCCTGCCTGCGCAAGGGCGACACGATCGCCCGCTACAGCCCCTCGCAGTTCGTGCTGCTTCTTCCATCCGTAAACGCTTCGACGGGCAAAATCGTCGTGAACCGCATTCGCAACGCCTATTACAACGGTCAGGTAAACCCGGCGCTTGTATTCTCTTACAAGCTGCTGCCGGTGAAGGATGAAACTACGAATCAAAAGGAGGGCTTTCTCGGATGAAACTCGGTATCAGCAGTTACTCCCTGAACAAGCGTCTGCGCACCGGTGAGATGGACATCTTCGACGTCATCGACTGGGCGAAGGCGCACGATTGCGCCCATCTCGAACTGGTTCCCTTCAGTCTGCCGCTTCTGAACGCGGAAGGAAAAATCGACTACGACTACGTGAGCCGCATTCGCGACAAGGCGCAGTCGGTCGACCTGCCCCTGTCCGTGTTCTCGCTCAACGCCTGCGTCATCAAGCCCACCGAAGCCGAGCGCCGCGCCGAAATCGAGCGCATCAAGATGTACATGGACATGGCGCACTTCCTTGGCATGAAGAAAATGCGCCACGACACCTGCTCCGGCCAGCATCCCGAGGGAATCAACACGCCCGAGCAGTTTGAGAAGGACTTCCCCGCCTTCGTCGCCGCCATTCAGGAATTGGCCGACTACGCGAAGTCCCTCGGCATGAACACCACGCTGGAAAACCACGGCCTGTACGTAAACGGCGCCGACCGGCTGATTCGTCTGGTAAACGCCGCCGGGCGCGACAACGTGCGCATGACCATCGATACCGGCAACTACCTGTGCGTGGACGACGAGCCGGAAACCGCCGTCAAAAAATGCGTGGGCTACGCCGACATGATTCACCTGAAGGATTTCTACATCCGCAAGAAGGATCGCATGCTCCCGCAGGACGGCATGTACACCGCCGGCGCGAAGGCCGCGCCGCGCCCCACGCCCACGCCGGAGGAGCTCAAGAAGATGCCGCCGCGCCTTGGCTACGTCGGCACGGCGAGCGGCCGCCACATTCTGCGCGGCGCGATTCTGGGACAGGGCGACTTGGACATCTGGGCAATTCTCAAGACCCTGAAGGACGCGGGCTACGACAAGGAGATTTCCATCGAGTTCGAGGGCATGGAAGACTGCGAAGCCGCGACCGAAATCTGCCTGAACACCGCCCGCTACATCTGGGAGCGCGTATAACCGAAGCCTTCCCGCGGGAACGCCAAAGGGAATGTTTCGTCCCTGTGCGCGTATAAGCCAAACTTCTTATCCAAAACACCCAGATTTCATTGACACCGCCCCCATTTCGGCGTATGATGCTATCATATACGGAAATGGGGGCATCATTATGGAATCCATTCTTGACGCATTGCAAATCGTACTTTCCATTTTCGCCATGATCGCCGTGGGCATGCTGCTCACGCAGCTGAAATGGATTGGCGAAAAGGAAGCCTCGTTCCTCTCGCGCTTCGTCATTCGCGTAGCCCTTCCCGCCACCATCGTAACCAACATGTTCGGCAAGTTCACCGCCGAAAGTCTGGTCGGCATGGCCGCCGGATTGATTGCCCCGGTCATCGGGCTTCTGCTGGGCATGGCCATCGGCTACCTTGTCGCAAAGCTTCTGAAAATCGAGCGCCGCCGCTTCGGCGCGTTTGTGGTGCTGTTCACCTTTTCAAACAGCATCTTTATCGGCCTGCCCGTGTGCCGCGCGCTGTTCGGCGAGGATGCCGTGCCCTATACGCTGATTTACTACATCGCCAACACGTCCCTTTTCTGGACAGTCGGCTATTCCTTCATGAGCCGCGACGGCGGCCGGGCGAAGGAGGAACGCTCCTATCGCACAATTCCCGCCTACTGGCTTTCGAAGGAGAAGGACGATCCCCGCTTCATTCCCACGAAGAACGCGCTGCGATTTCTGGGAAAGACCATCCCGCTGCCCCTCGTTTTCCTGATTATCAGCTCCATCTGCGTGCTTCTGCACATCACGCTGCCCAAGTTCCTCATGTCCGCGGCGAACTACGTCGGCGGCTGCGTCACGCCGCTTTCGCTGATTTATACCGGCTATATCCTCGTGCGCATGATTCGCAACCGCAATTTTCGCTGGGAAAAGGGCTATCTGGCCATCTGTCTGGGCAAGTTCCTGCTGGTGCCCGTGGCGAACATCGCGCTGATCAGCCTTCTTAAGTTGATCCCCTCGATGGCCGAGCTTCTGAACCCCACGATGGTCGGCGCGCTGGTGATCGAAGCCTCCATGCCCGCCATGACGCAGACCACCATCGTGGAGGGCAATGTGGGCGGCGACGACGAATACGTCGCGGGCGCGACGGCGCTGACGACGGCGCTCTCGATGATCTTCATCCCGGTATACATGTACGTCGTCACAAATCTGCTTTGACGTTTTTCCAAATTCGCCCAGTCAATCTTGAAAAATTTACGACAATATGATTTAATATAGGTATATTTACGATTGGGAGGGATTCCCTTGTTTGGACGCAGATCAGACGGACGCCGGTTGGATCACATCGATCCCATCGTTCAGTTTATGCCCTACGTCATGCCCACGCGCAACGACGCGATGAACATGATCACCGAATACGTTGACTACGATCCCATTGCCGATTACATCAAAAAGCGCTCCAAGGAGGGCGTGAAGGTTTCCTTCACGGCGCTGGTCGTCGCGGCCTATACGCGCGCCATTGCGGAATACCCGGCGCTCAACCGCTTCATCATGAACAAGCAGGTTTTCGCGCGCAACACCATCAACGCGTCCCTCACCGTTCTGCGCAACGCCAAGGATAAGAACAACCTCGACGAAGCGCTGATCAAGATGACCTTCAAGCCGGACGCGACGATCGACGAGGTTGCCGAGCAGATCAACCGCCTGACCGCCGACGCGGTGGACGCGGACGCGGACAACGGCACGGCCGACTTTGCCGGAAAGATCATCAAATTCCGCCTGCTGGTGCAGCTGGTCGTTGCGCTGGCCCGCCTGATGGATCGGTATGGCATCCTGCCGAAGGCGCTGTATGACATCAGCCCCTTCCATTGCAGCATGTTCATCACCAACGTGGCCTCCATCGGCCTGTCCACCATCTACCACCACCTGTACAACTTCGGAAACACCTCCATTTTCATCTCGCTGGGCAAGTTTGAGCGCAAGGCCGTTCCCTCGCACGACGGCGCGCAGTTCAAAACCGTAATCCCGCTGGGCGTGGTTACCGACGAACGCATCTGCGGCGGCGCAAACTACGCGCAGGGTCTGATGTACTTCAAAAAGCTCCTCCTGCACCCGGAGCTGCTGGAAACCCGCCCCGAGCACATCAACTACGACTACGACTTCTCCGACTGGCAGAAAAAGCAGGACGCGAAAGCCGCAAAAAAAGCCGCCAAGCTGGCCGCCAAAGCGAAGAAGTAATTCCCCTGTTTATACAATCAGCCGCCGCGGAAAACGCGACGGCTGATTGCTTATCGGATTCGAATCATATCTTTCTCAAACGAATCGACGCTTTCATATCCCATTTCCTCCAGAAGCGCTTCCCGCGAGGCCATCGCTTCGGAGTATTCGCCCTCGTCCCTCAGCTTCCCATCGCCGAGAATTCTATCAAAATGCATATGTACGCCGTCGGCTGCCTGGTAAAACACGGTGCGTTCGCTATGGCTTCGATTGACGTAGGCGGCGATCACGTTTTCCACCGGCAGGGGCGCGAGGAACGCGATCACGCCGCGCAGACGCCATTCGGCTCTTTGAATTTGCAGGCTGTCCTTCCCCGCCCAACTGGCGAGAACCAACATTGCCGCCAACGAGAGCGCAAACATAACCGCCACGCAGGCGGTGATTCGCCAGTCTCGCTCCGTCATGTCCGGGAAGTCCCTGTCGCCGGTGCCGATAGCGCCCACCGCGACGCTGCCGAACATGCACAGCGCCGCGGCGGCCACGAGCAGGATTTTGCGCAAGCGGCTGCGCCTGAGCGCCGGAAGCTCTTCCCAAAGCCGCGCCGCCGTTTCCTCCGAAGGCTCGTCACGCGTAAGCCGCGCAAGGATCTCTTCGCGCATCAGAAGTGCGTTTTCCATCTTCGGGAACACATACCGCCGTCCGTCCGCGTCCAGAAGGATGACCGTGTCTCCAAACTCGTTCACATAGGCCAGTTGCTCCGCAGGCAGGGAGAAGCGCCGGTGCAGGTTCGTCTGTCCCTCGACGCGCCCGTCCGACACGCGCAGCCGCATGCCGCGCATCAGGCACGCGGAAACCGCAAACGTCCCTGCGCCCGCCAGAAAAAGGACAGCCAGCGTGATCAGAAGCTCCGTTTCCACTTCTCCATCCCACGCGCAGGCCGCGCATACGGCGGAAAGGAGCGCGCAGAAGAGCATGCCCAGCGCGTTTCCCCTTTGCGGATGTCGAAATTCCGCTTCCATTTCTTCCTCCTTAGAAAATTCGCCGGGAAAGGCAAGGGCAGCGCTGCGCAAATGAGGTGGGCGGCCGGCGAAAAGACCTCGCCCGACGCACCGCCGAATTGTGCGGTGGTACCCAAGCTCTCCCGGCGAATCGGCTCACGCTTCCCGACCCATCCGGAACGCGCGTTTATTCAGCTCGACAAACGCGGGCTTGACGACCGCGTCGATCGCTTCCATCCACTCGTCCCCGGTGATTTCCGGCATATCCCGCGACAGCACACCCAGCAGCACGGTATTCACCGCCTTGGCGCTGCCCGCGCGCTCGGCAAGGCTCAGCGCGTCAAGGCTCACAACGTCTGCCTTTTCGCGGAGCTTCGAAATCGCGTTCTCCGGATACGCCATTCGCCCGGTAATCACCGGCATGGGATAAATTTCCCGCTCGTTGGTAATGATTCGCCCGCCCTTTTTCAGGCGCGGAAGCCAGCGCGCGCCCTCGATGGCCTCGAAGGACAGGATGAAATCCGCTTCCCCCTCGTCCACGATGGGCGAATACACCTTCTCGCCGTACTTCACATACGTGACCACCGAGCCGCCGCGCTGCGACATGCCGTGCACCTCGCTCAGCTTCACGTCGTAGCCCTTCTTCGTAAGCACACAGCCGATCAGACGGGACGCGAGCAACGTTCCCTGTCCGCCGACGCCGACAATCATGATGCTCGTCGTCTTCATGCGTTCTCCCCCTCTCCGATGGCGCCGAACGCGCACAGCTGCGCGCAGAGACTGCATCCCACGCACTGGGTCGCGTCGATGCGCGCCTTTCCGCCTTCAAACCGCAGCGCCGGGCAGCCCAGCCGCATGCATCCGCGGCAGCCGCGGCACTTGTCCTCGTCGACGGCCAACGGCTTCTTCGGCTTCACATACTTCAGCAGCATGCAGGGCTTGCGGCAGATGATCACGGACGGCTCGTCCGCTGCCGTTTCCTCGCGCAGCGCCGTTTCCAGCGCCTTCAGGTCGCCGGGATCGACGACGCGCACGCGGCGAATGCCCACCGCCTCGCACAGCTTTTCCAGCGAAACCGGCGGAACCGCTTCCATTTTCAGCGTGAAGCCCGTGGCGGGGTTCTGCTGATGGCCGGTCATGCCGGTGATGGAATTATCGAGAATCAGAACGGTCGACACGCTGCGGTTGTACGCAATGTTGATCAAGCCCGTCACGCCGGAGTGCAAAAACGTGCTGTCGCCGATGACGGCCACGGTCTTTCCCGCGTTCTCCGGGCGCGTTTTCAGAAAGCCGTGCAGCATGGAAACGCTCGCGCCCATGCACACCGTGGTGTCGATGGCGCTGAGCGGCTCCGACGCGCCCAGCGTATAGCAGCCGATGTCGCCCAGCACGGTGAGCTTCAGCTTATTCAGTGTGAAGAACACGCCTCTGTGCGGGCAGCCCGCGCACATCACCGGCGGGCGCGGCGGCACGGGCTCGTCAAAGGTCTCCGTTTCGGGCATCTTCTCGCCCATCGCGGCCTCGATCTTCTTCTGCGAAAGCTCGCCGATGCAGCCGAAGCGATCCTTGCCGCCGTCCACGCGGATGCCCGCGGCGCGAAGCTCGGTCTCCATCACGCCGTCCAGCTCTTCGACGACGTACAGCCTTTCCACCTTCGCCGCGAACGCGCGCAGCTTCTCGATGGGCATCGGGAAGCTCATGCCGACCTTGAACACGCTGGCATTCGGGAAGGCTTCCCTCACATATTCGTACACCGAGCCCGCGCACACGAAGCCCACGGCCGCGTCGCCCATTTCCTCAAAATTGAGCGGGCTGCTTTCGGAATACTCCGCGAGCGCCTTCAGCCGCGCTTCGACCACGCCGTGCCGCCTGAACCCGTAGCCGGGGTTCATCACATATTTTGCGGGATCCTTTTTGTATTCCCTCAGCGGGCGCTCCTCGCGCGCCTTCAGCTCCACAAGGCTCTGCGCGTGCGCCACGCGCGTGCAGGTGCGAAGCAGAACCGGCGTGTCGAACGCTTCGGAAATCTCATAGGCCAGACGCGTGAAGTCGCGGCACTCGCCGCTGTCGGACGGCTCCAGCATCGGCAGCTTCGCCGCGCGGGCATAGTGCCGGGAATCCTGCTCGTTCTGCGACGAATGCATGGCCGGATCGTCCGCCACGCACACGACCAGCCCGCCGTTTACGCCCGTGTACGCCGCCGTGAACAGCGGGTCGGCCGCCACGTTCAGGCCCACGTGCTTCATCGCCGCAAAGCTGCGCGCACCGGCGACGGACGCGCCCAGCGCCGCTTCCAGCGCCACCTTTTCATTGGGCGCCCATTCGGCATACATTTCATCGTACGCAGCCGCGCACTCCGTGATTTCGGTGGACGGCGTGCCCGGGTAGGAGGAAATAAACGTGACGCCCGCCTCGTACAGGCCGCGCGCGACGGCTTCGTTTCCCAAAAGCAGTTTTTTCATAAAGCGTCTGGCTCCCTTCGGTTGTATACGTTTACGATAACACGTGAATGTTGTATTTTCAGCCCTCGATCTGAGATTTTACCAAGCTTTCGCCGCAGTAAATTTTTCTCAGCTTCGGCTTTTCGATCTTGCCGGTGGGATTGCGCGGCACGTCGGCGAAGATCACGCGGCGCGGGCGCTTGTAGCGCGGAAGATCGCGGCAGAAATCGTTCACCTCGGCCTCGGTCAGCGTTTCGCCGGGCTTCACCTCGATAATCGCCGCGGCGATTTCGCCCAGACGAGCGTCCGGCAGGCCGATGACCGCCACGTCCTTGATCTTCGGGTTCGCGCGCAGGTAGTCCTCAATCTGCACCGGATACAGGTTTTCGCCGCCGGTGATGATTACGTCCTTCTTGCGGTCGACCAGATAGATGAAGCCGTCCGCGTCCTGCATCGCCATATCGCCGGTAAACAGCCAGCCATCCTGCAGAACCTCACGCGTGGCCTTCTCATCATGGTAATAGCAGGTCATCACGCCGGGGCCCTTTACCGCCAGCTCGCCCACCTCGCCGCGCGAGACCTCCTGACGCCGGTCATCGACGATCTTCACTTCCCAGCCGTAGCCCGGAATGCCGATCGCGCCCACCTTGTCGATGTTCTCCACGCCCAGATGCACGCAGCCCGGGCCGATCGATTCGGACAGGCCGTAGTTCGTGTCGTACTGATGGTTCGGGAACACGGCCTTCCAGCGGCGAATCAGGCTCAGCGGCACCGGCTGCGCGCCGATGTGCATCAAACGCCAGCGGGACAGATCGTATTCGTCCAGCTTCACGCGCCCGTCGTCGATCGCGTCCAGAATATCCTGCGCCCACGGCACCAGCAGCCACACGATCGAGCATTTCTCGGCGGAAGCCGCCTTGAGAATCGTCTCCGGCTTCACGCCCGTGAGCAGCACGGCGCGGCTGCCGGAAATGAGCGAGCCGAACCAGTGCATCTTCGCGCCGGTGTGGTACAGGGGCGGTATGCACAGGAACACATCGTCGTGCGTCTGGCCGTGATGCTTCTGCTCCACCCGCGCCGAGTGCACAAGGCTTTGATGCTTGTGCAGAATGGCCTTTGGGAAGCCAGTGGTGCCGGACGAGAAATAGATGGCGGCGAAATCGTCGTCGGTAATCGTCACGTCCGGACGCGTGCTGGATTCGTTGGCGACCAGATGCAGATAGTTCTCGGCATACGCCGGGCAGCCGTCGCCCACGTAAAAGATCAGCTTGACCTTGGGAATGTCCTCGACGATTTCCTCCACGCGGCCAATGAACTCCGGCCCGAAAAACAGCGCGTCTGCATCGGACAGATCCAGACAATAGCGAATTTCCTCCGCCGTGTAGCGGAAATTCAGCGGCACGGCCAGCGCGCCGGCCTTCAGCGCTCCAAAGTAAATCGGCAGCCACTCGATGCCGTTCATCATCAGAATGGCGACCTTGTCGCCCTTTTTGATGCCGCGTCCAATGAGCAGGTTCGCGCAGCGGTTTGCCTTTTCATCGAATACGCGCCACGTGATTTCCCGCCGGTACGCGCGGCCCAGCGGACGTTCGATCAGCTCGTATTCCTTCCACGTGGTGCGGCGAATCTCCTGCACCTCAGGGTTCAGCTCCACAAGCGCGGTTTCGCCCGGGTATTTGACGGCGTTTTCCTCCAGAAATTCGGTAATGGGCATGCGGATCATCCTTTCTGCGTTTTGCGGCTTACGCCTTTTTGATGGACATATTCACGATCAATCCGACGACGGACAGCGCCGTGAGCACGATCAGCGCAAGCTGATACGCGCCCGTCGTCTCATACAGGCGTCCCGCCAGCGTGGACATGAAGGACGCCGGAATCAGCACCAGATTCAGAACCGAAAAATTCAGCGAAAAATGCTTCATCCCATAGAAGCCGCCCGCCAGCGCCGCGGAGACCGTCGGCGAGAAGCCGTAGCTGAACCCGCACAGGCACAGGCCGACCGCGCCCAGCAGCGGCGAGGACGTTACGCAGGCAAGCAGCGCCAGCGCGGGCGCGCCGATTGCGACGGCGCTGGTGACCATGCGTGTGCGCGAAAGCCCCGCGCGGTCGCACAGCCAGCCAGAAAACAGCCGTCCCAGCCCGTTGAACACCGCCAGCAGTCCCGCGAGCGTGACCGCCGCGTTTTCCGCCATGCCGACCGAGCGGAAGTAGTCCCGCCCGAAGCCAATCGCCGTAGAGCCGACGGCGGCAAGCAGCGTGAAGAACGCAAACAGCTTCCAGAAGCTGCCGGTTTTCAGCATTTCCCGCGTGGAAACGTCCTTCTCCGTCTCCGCAGCCGTCCGCGCCGCGGGCGGATTTTTCAGAACGAACGCCGACGCGGCGATCACAAGCCCGATCACAGTGCCCAGCAGCATGTAGATTTCCTTCCAGCCCATGCCGCTCAGAAGCGCCTGAAACGCGCGGCTCATCAGAAGCGCCGAAAAGCCGAAGCTCATCATCATCGCACCGGAGGCCATGCCCTTCTTATCGGCAAACCAGCCGTTCACGCAGGCGATCACCGCGTTATACACAACGCCCACGCCCAGCGCCGTCAGAACGCCGTAGCCCAGATAGAACAGGCCGAGCCGTCCCTCCGCATGCGCGGAAAGATCAAACCCGCCGATCACCAGCACGGCCGCCGCCAGCAGCCGCACCCGAAGCGTCACCCTTCGGCTGATGAGCCCGGACAGAAGCCCGCCCAGACAGAAAAAGCACAGCGTCAGCGTGAAGCACATCTGCGTTTCGGTGTCCGTCCAGCCGAATTCAGCCTTCACCGGCGTTTTCAGCACGCTCCACGCGTAGATCACGCCCGCCATCAGCAGCGTGACGCAGCCCGCCAGAAGCACCCAGCCGCTTTTTCCCTTCATGGTTCCAACCTCCGTTCCTTTTCCGAAAACAAAAAGCCCTCTCATCCTGTACGGACAAGAGGGCGGAAATTCCGCGATACCACCTCAGTTTTCCGGTGTTTCACAACAACCGGACTCATCGGGTACGACCAATGGGTATACCCTGTCGCCATAACGGGCGCTCCCGTCGCAGCCTACTTGGATCTCTCCGTTCAGTGCGCCGCTAACGGAATGTATTCCACCCGCGCTTTCCCACCGCCTCGCACCCACCGGCGGCTCTCTTGAGGGCTCTGCGCAAGCGTACTTCTTTCCGCTCATCGCGTTTCATGCGTACACTATACCACCGCTTCCGCTCGTTGTCAATCCCCATTTTTCAAAAGTTTTAGTTCACCCGCGCGGCGCATAGGATGGGAGGACGTTTCCGGGGAGGGATGAAGCATGACGATCACGCTGAACCGGCTGCCCATCGGACAGGCCGCCGTGGTGGAACGAGTGGATACGGACGTGAAAATCAGCCGCCGGCTTCGCGAGCTCGGCGTGTTTCGCGGCGGCACGGTGGAATTCGTCGGCGCCGCGCCGCTGGGCGATCCCGTGGCCGTGCAGGCGCTGGATACGCGTATTGCCCTGCGGCAGACGCTGGCGGCGCGCGTTCTCGTGCGCACGGAAGCGCCCGCGCACTCGGAGCTTCCGTCATGAACGGCGTCGCCGCGCTGGCCGGCAACCCCAACTGCGGAAAAACCACGCTGTTCAACGCGCTCACCGGCTCCCACCAGTATGTGGGAAACTGGCCAGGCGTGACCGTTGAAAAGCGCGAAGCCATTTTTGACGTGAACGACGCGCAGATCACGCTGATCGACCTGCCCGGCGCGTATTCCCTCACGCCCTATTCCATCGAGGAGCGCGTGACGGCGGACTACCTGGCCGGCGGCGAAGCGGGCGCGGTCATCAACATCGTGGACGCGATGCATCTGGAGCGCAGTCTGCTTCTGACGCTTCAGCTGCTGAATCGCCGCCTGCCGGTCATCGTCGCCATCAACATGATGGACGAGCTGGCGCGCGAGGGCGGGAAAATCGACATAGCGGCGCTTTCGAACGCGCTGGGCTGTCCCGTGGTCGCCATCAGCGCCCGGCGCAAGACCGGCTTCGACGAGCTGTTTTCGGCGCTATACGAAAAAATCGCGCATCCCGCCGAATCCCCTGCCGCGCCCGCCGCCGACGAGGACGAAGAAGCCATTTACCAGCACGTCTCCGCGCTTTTGCGGGCGGCGGGCTATGAAAAGCGAAGCGGCGGCAGCCGCGACCGCACCGGCGCGCTCGACCGGATTCTGACCGGCCGGTACACCGCCTTTCCGATTTTGCTGGCGGTTCTGCTCTTCATGTTCTTCCTCGCCTTCGGCGCGCCCGGCGCGTACCTGACCGGACTGGTAGGAGGCGCGGTCGACCGGCTGCGCGCGCTGACGCTCTGGCTGCTGCGCGGGCAGCCCGCGTGGGTATCCTCGCTGCTTGCCGACGGCATCCTTGCCGGCGCGGGCAGCGTGCTCGGCTTCCTGCCGCAGATTCTGATTTTGTACCTGCTGATGGCGGTCATCGAGGACACGGGGTATATGGCGCGCGCGGCGTTCATCACCGACCGGCTGCTCCGGCGGCTCGGCCTGTCCGGGCGCAGCGTGATTCCAATGCTGATGGGGCTCGGTTGCACGACGACGGCCGCCGCCGCGGCGCGGGGCGTGGAAAACGAGCGCGACCGGCGCATGACGGTGATGCTCACGCCCTGCATGTCCTGCGGCGCGAAGCTGCCGGTATACGCGCTCATGGCGCGCGCCTTCTTTCCCGGGCACGAGGGCGCGGTCGTGCTGAGCCTGTACCTGCTGGGCGGCGTCATGCTGGCGGTCATGGGCGCGTGTCTCAGGCGATTCGTGTTCCGCGAGGGCGAAACGCCCTTCCTGATGGAGCTGCCCGCCTATCGCCTGCCGGTATGGCGCAGCGTCGGGCGGCGGCTGTATGAACGCGCACGCGATTTCGTGCGCCGCGCCGGTACGCTGATCGTGCTTCTGAGCGCCATATGCTGGTTTTTGCAGGCGTTTACGCCCGCGCTGAAGCTGACCGCGCGCATGGACGATTCCATCATGGCCAGCGTCGGCCGCCATCTCGCGCCGCTGTTCCGGCCGATGGGCTTTGGAAGCTGGCAGGCGGTTTCCAGCCTGCTGTCCGGCCTTGTCGCCAAGGAGGGCATTCTTTCGGCCATGCAGGTGCTGTTTCACGCGCCGGGCGCGGCCGCGCTCGTTCGCGCGCTTCCGACGGCCTTCAGCGGCGCGGCGGGCGCGTACGCGTTCCTCGCGTTCATTCTCATCAGCCCGCCGTGCGTGTCGGCGATTTCCGCCAGCGCGCGCGAGCTGAAATCGCGCAAGCTCCTGCTTTCCATGCTCGCGATGGAAACCGTCTTCGCCGCGCTCATATCGACAGCCGCGTATCAGCTTCTGCGCTTCATCCTGTAAAAAATCGCGGCAGACGATCAAGCTCTCGTCTGCCGCGCATTGCGTATGGGCTCAGCGGTTTTTATTGATGATTCGGCTCATGCCCTTGTGGCTGGTCAGGTCGATCGTGCGCACCCACAGCGCCACCTTGTTTTCGGCGTTCAGATTTTCCCAGATGTCGGCCACGATGTCGAAGATCGAGCCGTTCAGCGAAACCTGTACCGGTTCGCCTGTGAAGGACGGCAGCGGGTTCGCGTCGTATTCGTAGGAATGCAGGTAATAGCCCGTGCCCGCGGGAATATTCTCATAGCTGAACACGTGCCGACCCGTGCTCGCGCCCACGGTATCCATCGCCTTGACCACGCTCATCTTCAGGCGGAAGTCCTCGCCGTTCATCGCGGCGGCGGCTGTCAAACGCGGCGTGAAGTGCGGCGCGTCCGGCAGGAAGCCCTGCGCGGCCACAGTTTCCTCAAACGACTTGCCCGAGGTCAGCGCTTCATACATGGTTTCCATGTGATTGCCGTTGCCGATCAGAAGCTTGTTTTCAAAGGCCAACACCGGAGAATACACCAACAGCGCCTCATTGCGCATGGCAGAGGCAATATACGGCTCGATGCGCACGCCGCCGCCATCCTCCACGAACACGCGGTTCTTGCTCAGCGCACTCCTGCCCATGATAAAATATGTAAGCACCGCGCTGCTTCCGTCCGCGCTTTTGCCGGCAATCATGCCGCAGCCCGGGTAACTGACGCGCGCGACCGCACTGCCCAACGACATCGCTTTCATATTTTTTCCTCCTGTACAAAAAATCCGTCGACATATATTATATCCAAATGCCGACGGATTTATACGGTGTCTATGCTAATGATTTGCGTATTTCTCGTCAAATCAGGGCGTAATCATGCAGGAAGCCGAGAAAACGCTTCAGATGCTCGTCCCAGAATTCCCACGTGTGCGCGCCGGGATCCTCATCGTAAACGTAGCCGAAGGGATTGCCGGGGAAGGACTGGAAGAAGTCCCGCGTCTCATGCGCGCGCTCCAGAAGGAAATCCTTATCGCCGCAGGCATGATAGATTCTCGGACAGTGGCCGCCCGCTTCCACGATGCGCAGCGCGCTGCCGAACACGTCCTCCTCGGTGCCGGTCAGGTCGCGGTCGCCGTGCAGCATGTGTCTGCGCGCCGCGTCCCGGGGCGACAGCTCTGCGCCCGGCTTGCGGTTGTACGCGCCGGCGGAATAGCTGCCGATGGCGGCGTAATTCTCCGGCCGCGCCAGGCCGATTTTCAGGCAGCCCGCGCCGCCCATCGACAGGCCGGAAATGAAGTTGTCCTCGCGCCGCGCGCTCAGCGGGAAGAAGCCGCGCATGATCTTCGGCAGCTCGTCGGCGATATAGGTGAAATACTTCCCGCCGTGCGCCATGTTCGCATAGCTGGAAAGGTGGCCGTTCGGCATCACCACGGCGAGGTCGTACTTGTCCACGTAGCGCTCCACGCTTGTGCGCCGTCCCCATATGGTATGGTTGTCGCTCATGCCATGCAGAAGCCACAGCGTTTTAAAGCCATGCTCCGGCGCGGTCTTCTGCGGCAGAATCACGTCGCACGCCACGCACATGCCCAGCGCATTTGAGAAGAAGTTCACATGCATCAGCGCCATATCAGCAGTCCTCCTTTCCCAGCGGCAGCCAGTTCAGAACCGTCTGCACCTTCTGATCCCAGTATTTCCACTGGTGATCGCCCGGGGATTCCTCGTAGGTAAGGTCGTAGCCCAGCGCGTTCAGATGGTCGCGCATGCGCACGTTTTCGCCGTACAGGAAGTCCTCCGTGCCGCACCACATGTACAGCTTCGGAAGCGGCTTCCCGCTCGCCTTCAGCTCCTCCGCTGCGGCGAACAGGTCGTTGAACGAGCCGCGCACCTTGTCGGCGGGGCCGAAAATGTCCTCCCAGTAGTGATCGTCCGCAAGCGAGGTCTGCTCGCAGATGTGCACAATGTCCACGCCGCCGGACAGCGACGCGGCGCAGGAGAACGTCTCCGGCGCGCGCAGCGCCAGCTTCAGCGCGCCATAGCCGCCCATGGACAGGCCGCAGGCGAACGTATCCTCGCGCCGGTGGCTCATGCGCGGGAAGAAGGCGCGGCACACGCGCGGCAGCTCCTCCGAAATATAGGTGAACCACTTATAGCCGCAGTGCATGTCGGTATACCAGCCCAGCTGCGTGGACGGCATCACGACCGCGATGCCCTTCTCGGACGCGTAGCGCTCGATGCTCGTGCGCCGCTGCCAGATCGTGTGGTCGTCGCTCATGCCGTGCAGAAGGTACAGCGTCTTCCAGCCGCCCTTTCCGTCCCTGCCCTCCATGCCGATCTGCCCCTTTGTTTCCTCGGGCAGAATCACGTCCATTTCCACGCACATGCCCAGCGCGTCCGAGAAAAAGTCGGTGTGAATCAATGCCATGGGTTTATTCCTCCCTTCGAAGCCGTCTCAGGCTTTCTTCTTCATTTGCGTGAGAATCGTCGATTTCTTCTCCCATCCGCCGCGGTAGTAGTAAATCAGCAGCAGCGTGGAGCACAGAATCCAGCCCATCGGGTACGCCAGCGCCACCACGTAGAACGAATGCGTCAGGTGCGAGAACACATACAGGTAGATCTGCCGGAACGCCACGAACGACGACAGCATGATGATCATCGGTGGCAGCGAGCAGCCCGCGCCGCGCAGCACGCCGGCGTAAATGTTATTGATGGCGCACATGATGTAGAACGGGCTCATCATCATCAGGAAGATGGAGCCGTAATACAGCACATCCTCCTCCGTGTTGAAGATCGAAATCAGACTGCGGCGGAACAGGATCATCGGTATGCACAGACCCACGCACACAATCGCGGCCATGCGCATCGTGACCTTCAGACCCTCCTTCGCCCTTTCGCGCTTGCCCGCGCCGAGGTTCTGGCCGGTAAACGTCGTCGACGCAAGGCTGATGGAGCTGATGGGCAGAAGCGCAAACTGGTCGATCTTGCCGTATGCCGTCCAGCCCGCCATGCAATCCGCGCCGAACACGTTGATGTAGCCCTGCACGAACACGTTCGAGAAGCTGGTGATGAACGACTGAACGGCTGACGGAAGCCCGATTTTGAAAATCGCGGCCAGAATCGACCGGTCGACGCGCAGGCGCAGCCAGTCCACGCGGTACGCCATGTGCGAGCTCGTGAGCACATACAACACCATAAACGCCGAAATGAACTGCGCGATCACCGTCGCGTAGGCGACGCCCTCGATCTCCCAGTTATACTTCGTCACAAAGAGAATATCCAGCACGGTATTGATGACCGTCGTGATAATCAGGAAGATCAGCGGCCGGAGCGAATCGCCCACGGCGCGCAGGATGCCCGCGCCGACGTTGTACAGAAGCATGCCCGAAACGCCCCAGAAGTAGATGTGCAGATAGCGATCCGCCATCTTGTACACCTCCGGGGTCTTCTCCATTTTCATGATTTTCAAAAACAGCGGCACCGACAGGTTGCCCAGGAACGTGCATATGACGCACGCCGCCAGCGCCACGACCATGGTCGTCTGCACCGCGTCGGACAGCTTTCGGTCGTCCTTCGCGCCGCAGTATTGCGCAATGACCACGCCCGCGCCGGTCGCGATGCCGATGAAGAAGCCGATGATGGCGTTGATCGAGCTGCCTACCGAGCCGACCGCCGCCAGCGCTTCCTTGTTGACGTACTGCCCGAGCACGATGCTGTCCACCGTGTTGTACATCTGCTGGAAAATGTTTCCGATCAGAAGCGGCCACGCGAATCGCGCAATCTGCTTCCACACGCTTCCCTGCGTCAGATCGATTTCACTTCGTCTCAGATTCATCCTGCGCCGTTCCCCTCCGATGTCCTATAAATTTGCCAATTCCCAGCAGCAGCGCCAGCACCGCCAGTGCCGCCGCGCATACGCATGCCGCCCGATAGGGCGCAAACGTCTCCGGCATGGCCGGAAGCCGCAAACGCTCCGTAAGCCTGTATATTCCCGCGCACAGGCCGCCGCAAAGCGCCTTGGCCGGGAAAAACCATCTTGTATCCACGCCCGAAAGCGTCAGCCGCGCGCGGTTCTGAAGCCCCGCGCAGATTCCGCCAAAACCGCACAGAAAGGCCGCAAGGGTCGCGTTCCGCGCCTGCGCGGCGAGAAAACAGCCCCGCGAGACTTCGATATAGGGCTGCGCGACTTCGGGCAAAAGCCCGCCGATCACGCTCGTCAGCGTCATCCAGCCGCACACGGACAGAACGCCCATGATCGCGGACGTCATCGCGTTTTCGCCGCGCGCCGCCGCGTCCGCCGCCGTCCGCCCGTGAAACCACGTCTCCGGCAGCCGTGCGCACAGAAACGCGCCCAGCATCAGCGAAAGCGCCATGCTTCCCCACAGACGCGCGCCCACGGCGGCGTCCGCGAACATGCCCGCGCCCACGGAGCATACCAGAAACACCGGCCCCAAGCCGGAAACCAGAATGCCCAGCGTGAACCGCTGGCGCGGAGAAAGCGCGTTTGCGCACCGTCCCGCCGCCGTCGCGCCCGCGGGCGTACCCGCCATCAGCCCCACGACCGCCGCCGAGGCCGCGCGTCCCGGCAGCCGGAACGCGCGCATCGGCCGGGCGAACAGGCGCTCATAGCCGTCCCGCGCTTCCTCGCTGGTCAGCACCGGCAGAAGCGCCAGAAACGGAAACAGCGCCGGCGCGACGGCCTGCGCCCACAGCGCCATCGCCGACCGCGCCTGCTCGGCGCAGCGCGCCGGAAACAGCAAAAGACAGGCGCACATTCCCAAAGCCAGGCAATATTTCAACTCCATCCCCTCCGCCCAAGCCTATGCCGCGGGTGAGATGGAGTTGTCCATATTATGGAAGAAGCTCAAAAGCAAACGATTCCGTGCCCAGATTCAGCGTCAGCGTCCACGCGCCGCCCTCGTCCAGCAGGTACGCGGGCACCTCACACGCCACGACCAGCCGCGCCCGCGCCAGAATGCCCAGCGTTCCCGCGAAGGATTCGCCGCCGTTTTTCTCGCAGTACACGTTGGCCGGGAACGACCACTGCCCCTCATACGTGCAGGTCGCGCTCACGTCCCACGACAGGGACAGCGCCTCGGCGCTCTGGTTCTGAATTACGCCGTCCGCCAGAATCAGCACGTTGTCCGCATCCGCCGCGGTCTTGAGACCGCCGGTCTGCGTGGTATCCACGCCGCTCGCCGTCCACCAGCGGTTCAGCGCAAAGCGCGCCTTGTCCGCGTTCTGCGTATACGCATACGCTTCCGCCCCGTTCGCAGGCTCAGCCGCCGCGCCCGACAGAAGGTTCAAAAGCGCCGCGTCGGCATAGCCGGTTTCCATCAGGCCATAGCGCTTCTGCGCGCGCAGCACCGCGGCGCGCATTTCGTCGTTGACCACCCTGCCCGTGCCGGTCTTCATGAAGCCCCGCGCCGCAAGCAGCGCCTGCGTGTCGCGCACCGCGTCCTGCGTCGCGCCCGCGCCGATCAGACCGAACACCGCGTCGGTCGTCACGCTGCCGCTTGCGCCCTTCTGCCGAAGCTCCGGCAGGCGCGCGTCCCCGTGACGGGCGGCAAACGCCTGCCGCGCCAGATCCTCCAGCCCGTAGGTCGAAAAATCCGGAGCGCCATCGGGAAGGCTGAGCGCGCGGAAGGATTCCGCCGCGAACTCCGCCGCGGCCGAGGGATAATAGCCGTCGCGCTTCTTCGCCTCGACGATCAGCTGCCCGTCGCCCAGCAGGCACACGGAGGCCTCCCGCGCGTCGTACAGCCGGGACAGGAACGAAAGCGCCGCGCCGTTCAGATAGCACACGCCGGTTTCCACGCGCGCACCCGAGCGGGCTTCTGCGTTCAGCGGAAACACGCAGGTGGTATCGTCCAATGTAATCAGCAGCGCGCGCGGATTCGCCGCCGTCCGGCCGGTATACAGCACCTTCAGAACCGGACAGGCCACGCCGGTCTGCGCGTTGCCTTCCAGCGCCATTTCGAACATCAGCGCGTCCGACAGGCCGTTTCTGTCCGCGCGCTCGCGATACGCGCGTTCCAGCTGCGACGCGGCGTCGCCGGACACGGTGAAATTCCCGTTCCGCTCCTCCGCCCAGCTATCGTAGCGCGCGAGCGCGTCCACGTCGAGTCCTTCGTCCGCGCGCGGAATCGACTCGCCCAGCGCGGCCGACGCAATCAGAAGCATGCAAAGCAAACAGCACAGAAACTTCTTCAACCGTATCCACTCCCTATCTTCCATGCAGCCATTATAACACACTTTTTGCCAATACTCAACCGTCGTCGCCCACCTTGCGGCTGATCAGGCGAACGCAGATCGCCGCAAGGCTCACCAGAACGCCGGTCAGCACCACAATCAGCTGCTTGTTGGTCAGCACAAACGAACCCAGCGCCACATTGACCTCCTGCGTGGAAAGAATGAAATACTTTCCAACGGTCACGCCCACCAGCGCCGCAAGGTTGGCGCAGGTGGAATAGAAGCCGATAAACACCGTCTGATTTTCGCGCGGCATGTTGACGTAGGGAATGCCGGTGAACGACAGGTTGATGCCGATGGCGAACGTGAAGCCCAGCATCAGCGCCAGCGCGTAGAACCACGGCCGCTCCTTCGTCACCGCGGCCAGCAGGAAATAGTGCAGCGCGTAGATCGACATGGAGAACGACAGCGTGCGGAACCAGCCGTACTTACCCAGCACCCTGCGCCAGACCGGCGTGAGGAACAGCACGATCGGCACGTTCAGCATGTTGATGAGCGTAATCGTCGAGTACGCCATTTCCACGTTTCTGAGCAGGTACACCGTGTAATACGAGCCGGGCACGTTCGCCGTGATGTTCCACACGAAGACCACCGCGATGGTGTACAGATACTTCTTCTCGTGCAGCGGACGGGTGAACAGCTCGCGCACGGTGAACCGGTCGCCGGAGGATTCATAGGGATACTCGCGGATATGGAAATACAGATAGATTTCCACCACGCACAGCACCGCCGCAATGGCGCGCACCGTGAGCAGGCCATAGTAGCTCATGTCGTGCGCGGCGAAAAGATCCACAATCCAGCCGCCCAGCAGGTTGCAGATGGCCACAACGGCGCCCACCGTCATGGTAATCAGGGAGAAATAGCTTTTGCGCGTTTCATTCGGCAGGCTCTGGATATGCCAGATGGAAAGCCCCGGCGATATGAACGCGTTGATGATATTCACAATCAGAACGCCCGCGCCGGTCATATACAGCCGAATCTGCCTGTCCACCGGGAACAGCGGAATCAGGCCGATGAGAATGACGTTGATGAAATACAGGACGCCGCGCAGCACCGTCAGCAGCGTGCGGCGTTTGGGAAAGCGCTCCAGCAGCAGCGGCGAAAAGCACTGAAGCATGTTCGCCGCCAGCGAGAACATGCTCATCGTGCCGATGAAGCCGTCCCCCGCGTTCAGGTGCAAAAGCAGGCCCGTCCAGAACGTGCCGCCGACAAAGTTGGCGATCACGTTGGACGTGTAGTTGCACATCACGAGCCGTTTTCTGTCCTCGCTGGACGGGTCGCCCTTGCGATACCAGCCATCCAGCACACTGTCGCGAAGCCGCCGCGCCGTGCGGCGAAGATTGAGGGAGCGAAGATCATTCAGCTTCAGCCTTTTCATATGCGACCTCCGGTTCCGGTTCGGAAACGATATTGCGAATCCACACGCCCTTCTTCATCAGGATATAGCCGAATATATCCTTGATGAGCTCCGCGGCATGACACGCGCCGAATACGTAGAGGATGCCAAGGTCGGTAAAATGTACCAGCGAATAGACCAGCGGAATCTGGATAATCCAGCTGTAGCCGCTGTCAAACAGGAATGTGATGCCCGTGCGCCCGCCCGAGCGCAGGATGAAATAGGAGCAGTTGGCGAACGCCGACAGCGGCGCGGAGCACGCGCAGATGCGGATCATGGCGACCGCGAGTCTTCGCGCGTCCACCGTCGCCTTGCGGTAAATCTGCGGAAGCAGCGGCGCGACGGCGAACATGACCGCGGCCACGACCACGCAGATCACGATGTCAAAGGCGATGATCTGCCGGGCGCAGGCGCGGGAGCTTTCGTCGTTACGCTCGCCGAGCTTGCGTCCCACCAGCACCGAGGCCGCCGTGCCCATCGACAGGAAGAACACGTTGAACAGGTTTGTGATGGTGGAGGTGATCGTATTGGCGGCGACGACGTTCAGGCCGCGCAGCGAATACAGCTGCGCCAGCAGCGCCACGGCGACCGACCACAGAAGCTCGTTCACCAGCAGCGGCATGCCCTTAACCGTGATGCGCTTCGCCAGCCAGCCCGGAATATGAAAGTGCGAATACGCATGCGACAGGAACCCATATGTTCCATCCCGCCGGTTGCGCCGGTGCGCGACCACGACGATGATCAGCATCTCGACATAGCGGGAAATCACCGTGGCGACCGCCGCGCCGCGCGCGCCCAGCGCCGGTGCGCCAAGGTGGCCAAAGATCAATATGTAATTGCCCACAAGGTTCACCAGTACGCTGGTAACGGAAGCCGCCATGGGCAGCTTCGTTTCGCCGGTCACGCGCAGCGTGCCGGCATAGGCCTGCGACATGGCGAAGGGAAACAGGCCGAACAGCATGATGCGCACGTAGCCCATGCCCGCCTTCAGCGTGTCCTCCGCGCCGCCGACGGCTTCCACATCGTTGATATAGTAGCCGATCAGCGGACGGCTGAACCCGGCCAGCACCGCAATCGCGATCGCGCTGAGCCCGACGGCCAGAAGAATGGTATAGCGGAATGAATCGCGCACGCCGTCTTCATTCTTCGCGCCGTAAAACTGCGCCGCGAAGATCGTCGCGCCCGACATGCCGCCGAACACACACAGGTTGAAAACAAAAATCAGCTGATTGCTAATGGATACGCCGTTCATTTCCTCCGTGCTGACGGCGCCCACCATGATGTTGTCCAAAAGGCTTACAAAGTTTGAAATGATGTTCTGAATGACAATCGGAACCAACAGGCCCAGCACCAGCGCGTAAAACGCGCGGTCGCCAATATAGCGCCGGCCCAGCCGGCTGTTTCGAATGCGCTCCAGTGTCATGCTCGCTCCTCACTTGTCTCGGATGATACGGTAAGTATATCATGAACCGGGCATGAAGGCATGCCCGGTTCCGGTTAAATTCTGATGATGAAGCTCACATTTTTCACTCGCCGCGCGCGGATTCGTTCAGATAGCTCTCCGCGTTCATCGCAAGCCACGCCACGGCTCTGGGCAGCGCGGCGGGATCCACGCGGAAGCGCGGGTTATGATGCGCGTAGGTTGCCTGAAGCGCTTCGTTTCGAATGCCCACCTTCATATAGCACACCGGCGCGACGGCGCGGTACTCGCCGAAATCGTCGCCGAGCATCGAGGGCTTATCGTCCCCCGTCTCGCCGGGCGCGATTTTCTCCGCGTTCGCGCGCGCGAGCCGCACAAGCTTTTCGTCGTTCCACGTCACGCCGCAGGCGGGACGCATGTCTACCTCATAGGCGCAGCCGTGCGCGTCGCACACGTCGCGCACAAGGCGGTCAAAGCGTTCATGCACCTGCGCGTACACGCGGGGATCGAACGTGCGGATGGTGCCCTCCAGCACCGCTTCCCCGGCGATGATGTTGCACCGCGTGCCCGCGTGCAGGCTGCCCACCGTGACGACGACGGGATCAAACGGCGACGTGAACCGCGATGCGATCGTCTGAAGCGCGCACACAAGCTCGCTGGCGCACACGACCGTGTCCACACACAGCTCCGGCATTGCGCCATGCCCGCCAAGGCCATGAATCGTGATGGTAAACATATCCGTCGACGCGGCAACGCCGCGCTCGGACACGCGCAGCTCGCCCGAGCGGTACGAACTCCATACGTGCACGCCGAAGAGCGCGTTCACATCGTTCACCAGTCCTGTTTCCAGCACGGCCTGCGCGCCGAATTCGCCCTCTTCCGCAGGCTGGAAGATCACCTTCACCGTGCCGCACAGTTCCGCCGTCGCGCGGCTTAAAAGCTTCGCGCAGGTCAGGCCGATGGCGATATGCGCGTCGTGCCCGCAGGCGTGCATCAGGCCGGGATTCTCCGATTTATAGGGAAGCTCCGTTTCCTCCGTCACCTGCAGCGCGTCCGTGTCCGCCCGAATGCCGACCACCCTGCCGGGCTTCGCGCCGCGCACGACGGCGATCGTGATGTTCTCGGCGGGCGCGAGAAACGGAATGTTCTCCGCGTTCAGCGCTTCCCGAATCATTCGATGGGTTTTCACCTCGTGCCTGGACGGCTCCGGAAACCGGTGAAACCGCTGGTACATTTCCGTGGTATATGCTTCCTCCGCAAGGGCTTCCTTCAAATAATCCATGTTTTTGCCTCCATTGGCGTTCGTAATTGATGATTTCGCTTTCCCATCCTCCAAATCCTGCCGTTTCTGTGTTAATTTCAAGAGCAGGCACGAAAATGTATTGACAAACGCGCATGCCGTCCCGTATAATGTCGTCAACTTCAGAAAAAAGGAGATCGCCCTTATGTGCAACCGTGTTTCGGCCATGATGATGCGACTCGACATGTGCGCTATGTACATGTCTATTGCCGCTGTCATGCGCTGAAGCAGTCTTTCCCGAAAGCGATCTCAAAGCATTTGAGTTCCGTCAGGCAGGCCGCCAAGGCCTGCCTGATTTTTATTTTACAACGATCGGAGACTGGTACGCATGGAGAATCCCGTCACCCCCGCCCGCGGGACGCAGGAACCAATGATCCGCCTGAAGCACGTTTCCAAGACCTTCACGGACGGCAAGGACGGCGTGAAGGCGCTGGTGGACGTGAATCTGGACATTATGCCCGGCGACATTTTCGGCATCATCGGCTTTTCCGGCGCCGGCAAGTCCACGCTCGTCCGCTGCATCAACCTTCTGGAGCGTCCCACCGACGGCAGCGTGTTCGTCGCCGGACAGGAGCTGACCAGCCTGAGCGCAGGCCGTCTTCGGCAGGCGCGCAAGTCGATCGGCATGATCTTCCAGCTGTTCAACCTGATGCGCTCGCGCACGGTGTACGACAACGTGGCTTTCCCGCTGCGCGGTATGCACCTTTCCCGCGCGGAGAAGCACAGGAAGGTGACCGAGCTTCTGCGCATCGTCGGCCTTGAGAACCGCATGAACGCCTATCCGGGCATGCTCTCCGGCGGACAGAAGCAGCGCGTAGCCATCGCCCGCGCGCTGGCCAGCAACCCGAAGGTGCTCTTGTGCGACGAGGCCACCAGCGCGCTCGACCCGCAGACGACGCAGGACATTCTGTGCCTTCTTCAGAAGCTCAACCGCGAGCTGGGCATTACTGTGGTCGTAATCACCCACGAAATGGCAGTCGTCAAGCAGATCTGCAACCGCGTCGCCGTGATGGAAAACGGCCGTGTGGTGGAGGAAGGCGAAATCTTCAGCGTCTTCTCCAACCCGCAGATGCCCATCACCCGCCGCTTCATCGCCACGACCGACGGTGTGGCGCGAGTGAAAGACCAGATGAGCGAGCTGATCGCGCCGCTGGGTCTGAAGCACGGCGATCTGGTCGTTCAGTTCTCCTTCCAGGGCTCCAGCGCGGGGCAGGCGCTCGTCAGCTACCTGTCGCGCACCTACGGCATTGATATTTCGATCATCTACGGCAACGTCGAAATGCTGGACGGCAAGCCGCTGGGCAAGCTGATCACGGTGTTCCGCGGCAATCCCGGCGATATTGACGCCGCGCTCGCCCATATCGACGGCGAACACGTGCGTGCGGAGGTGCTCCACCATGCAGAATAACAAAGGCCAAAAGCGCTCCATCGGTTCCCTGCTCAGCCTGATTTTCGTTCTTGCCGTGATCGCCGCCATCGCCATATACTTCCTCGTGGTGCTGATTCGCGCGGCCAGCGGCGCGGGCACGGTTTCGGAATACCTGAACAACCTGATGCCCAACGTGGTTCGGACGCGCAGGGAATTCTGGAAGAGCCTGAAGCAGACGCTGCAGATGGTCGGCTATTCCTCGCTGTTCTCGGCGAGCTTCGGTATATTCTTCGGCGTCATTCTGGTCGTCACGCAGAAGGGCGGCATCCTGGAAAGCCGACCGATTTTCCAGCTGCTGGACAAGCTGATCAACTTCTTCCGTTCGATTCCCTTCATTATATTAGTGGCGCTTCTGATCCCCACCACGCGCAAGCTGGTCGGAACCTCCATCGGCGTGAAGGGCGCAATCTTCCCGCTGGTCGTGGCCACGGTGCCGTTCTTCTCAAGGCAGATTCACGCGGCGCTGTGCGAGGTGGACGGCGGCATGGTGGAAGCCGCCCGCGCAATGGGTCTCAGCCCCGCGTCCATCATCCTGCGCGTGTACCTGCGCGAGGGTCTGCCCGGAATGATCCGCGGCGCGACGATCACCATCGTCAACATCATCGCCCTCACCGCCATGGCGGGCACCGTCGGCTCCGGCGGACTTGGCGACTACGCCATCCGCTACGGCTATCAGCGCGTCATGACCGACGTAACCGTCGTCACGATCATCGTCGTTCTGCTGATGGTAACCATCATCCAGACGCTCGGCACGTTCCTCGAACGCGTCACCACTCACTAAACCGCCCCGGCCGGGGGTTTAGCATAGAAACCGCATCACATTCAAAGGAGGCCATCTGTCATGAAAAAGGCTCTGTCTCTCGTACTGGTTCTGGTATTCTCCTTCGCGTTCTTCGCGAACGCGGAGACGACGCACGTCAAGGTCGGCATCGTAGGCTCCACCAACGAGCAGTGGACGGACGTTCTCGTTCCCAAGCTCGCGGAAGAGGGCATCGAAATTGAGCTCGTCGCTTTCTCCGACTACGTAATGCCCAACATCGCGCTGGCTTCCGGCGACATCGACCTGAACGCCTTCCAGCACTACAATTTCCTCAACAGCTGGAACAACGAAAATTCCGCGACCTACGGCGTGAAGCTCGTCGCCATCGGCGAAACGCTGATCGCGCCCCTGTCCCTGTATTCCGACAAGTACACCTCCGTGGATCAGTTCCAGAAGGGCGACACCATCCTCGTGATGAACGACCCCACCAACGAGGCCCGCGCGCTGCAGATGCTGGCCAGCCTGAACCTGATCAAGCTCGCCGACAACCTGACCAGCTACGCCACCGTCGTCGACATCGTTGAGAATCCCCTCGAGCTGAACATCTACGAGATGGACGCTTCCATGATCGGTTCCCAGATGAGCGACAGCTCCGTCGCCGCCGGCTTCATGAACGGCCAGTACGCGACGCAGGCGGGTTATCCCCACGAGAGCGCCATTGCCATCGAAGCCTTTGATCCCAACAACGCCGACCAGCGCGGCATCGTGAACATCATCGCCGCCCGCGAAACCGACGCTGAGAACCCCGTTTACCTGCGCATCGCCGAGGCCTATCAGTGCGACGAGGTCGCCGAGGTATTCGAAACGCTGTATAAAGGTTCATTCGAACCCGCGTGGTAATCGGTCATTTTCCCACAAAACGCCTTCCCGGTCTTTCTCCGGGAGGGCGTTTTTGCAACCGTGCGTGCGGAGCTTTGGCAAGCGCCGCTCTTTTTCCGCCGTTTTGCGTGTAAAAATGCATAATCATCTATGCTAAATTTCGTGTCACGCGTTGACAGACTGGGAGTGCATAAGTATAATATAGACCAACTCAGAAAGGAAAGTGAGTGATCCCCATGAAGAAACGTTTTGCCTGTCTCTTTCTTGCCCTTATGCTCGCGTTCGGCGCTGCCGCGTCCGCGGAGAGCGTCAAGGTAGGACTGATCGCGCCGCTGACCGGCGAGGTTGCGGTGTACGGCAATGCCGTCAAGGAAGCCGTACAGCTGTATATTGACGACTTTAATGCCGCGGATCATCCCTTCGACATCAACCTGATCATCTATGACGATAAGGGCGATCCCACCGAAGCCATGAACGCCTACAATAAGCTGGTCTATCAGGACGACATCGCCGTGCTGCTCGGCCCGGTCACCTCCTCCCCGACCTTCGGCGTGGCCGAAGCCTCCGTGGACGACGGCATCCCGGCGCTGACCCCGACCGCGACGCACCCGGACGTGACCACCTACGGCGACAACTTCTTCCGCGCCTGCTTTGAGGATCCGTTCCAGGGCGGCTCGATGGCGAAGTTCGCTTCGAGCGAGCTGAAGGCCACCACCGCGGCCATCATCTACAACAACGCGGACACCTACTCCATCGGCCTGCGCGACGCGTTCATGAAGACAGCGGAAGAGGTCGGCCTGACCGTGACCACGACGGAAGCCTACGGCGCGTCCGACATCGACTTCCGCGCGCAGCTGACCAATATCATCAAGACCAACCCGGACGTGCTGTTCATCCCCTACTACTACAACGTGACCTACATGATCTGCTCTCAGGCGCGTGAGCTGGGCTACACCGGCACCTTCCTGGGCGTAGACGGCACCGACGGCGTGCTCGCCATCGAAGGCGCGGATGTGTCCGTGTTTGACGGCATGTACTTCGCCAACCACTACTCCGCGGACTCCGACAGCCCGGTTACGCAGGCCTTCATCAAGGAGTACACGGACAAATATGGCGCAACCCCGAACGCGCTGGCCGCTCTGGGCTACGACGGTGCGATGATCGTCTGCGACGCGCTCGAGCGCGTGAACAACGACGGCGTGAAGATCGACGGCGAAAGCTCCTACGAAGCGATCATCGAAGCGCTCCGCGCCACCGAGGTGGACGGCGTAACCGGCCACATCACCTTCGACGAAAACAACAACCCCATCAAGACCCTGTCTATCATCCAGATCAAGGACGGCGCGTACCACTTCTACATGAACTACTGATTTTTCCCGGCCTTTCCTTCGAATCGGCCCATTCGGCTGCCGCGATTCGCGCCTGTGCGTTTCGCGGCAGCAGGGCGTATCTATGGAAACCTAAGAGAACCCACAAAAATCACGGAAGCGTGGCGAAGCACCTATGGCATTTCTCTCCCACCTGATTTACGGCCTTCAGCTCGGCGCAATCTACGCGCTGGTGGCGCTGGGCTACAGCATGGTCTATGGCATTATCCGCCTGATCAATTTTGCGCACGGCGACATTATCATGGTCGCCTCCTTCGTCGTGTGGTATCTGATCGCGCGTCTGAACGTGCCCGTCTGGCTGAGCATACTCATTTGCGTCGCCTTTACCTCGCTTCTCGGCGTCGCCATTGAAAAACTGGCGTACAAGCCGCTCAGACATTCGGCGCGCATCTCGCTTCTGATCACCGCCATCGGAATCAGCTTTTTCCTGCAGAATGCCGCGCAGCTGATCTTCGGCGCGGATCCGGTCATGTTTGAAAACCTCTTCCCCGGCAACCTCTCGCTGGGCGCGCTGACCGTGTCGCGCGTGTCGGTGATTATCATCTGCGTGTCCATCGTTCTGATGATCGCGCTGGTGCTGCTGGTGAACAAGACCCGCATGGGACGCGCCATGCGCGCCGTGTCCGAGGACGAAAGCACCGCGGCGCTGATGGGTATCAACGTGAACACGACGATTTCCTTCGCGTTCGCGCTCGGCTCGGCGCTGGCGGCCGTGGCGGCGATTCTGTATTCCTGCGCCTACACGCAGATTTCCCCGACGATGGGCGGCATGCTGGGTTTGAAGGCCTTCGTCGCCGCCGTGCTGGGCGGCATCGGCTCCATTCCGGGCGCGATGCTGGGCGGCATCCTCATCGGCATCTGCGAAACGCTGACGAAGGCGTACATTTCCTCATCCTTCGCCGACGCCATCGTTTTCGGCATCCTGATCGTCGTTCTGATCATTCGTCCGTCCGGCCTGCTGGGCGTAAAAACCAAGGAGAAAGTGTAGGTGACGCGCGTGGAAAAGCGAATTTTCAAAACCACCTGGTCGCGCTACCTGCTCAATACGCTGGCAACGGCGGCGCTGATCACCGTGCTCATGGCGCTGGTTGACACGAAGCAGATCAACAAGTACAATCAAGGTCTTCTGATTCAGATCGGCTTCAACATCATTCTGGCCGTTTCCCTGAACCTGTCCGCCGGCTTCCTCGGCCAGCTGCCGCTGGGCCACGCGGGCTTCATGTCCGTCGGCGCGTACACCGCGGCGCTGTTCACCAAGGGCGTGAACCTGCCGCAGTCCGTCGCGTTCCCGCTGGGCGTGCTGGTCGGCGCGTTCGTCGCCTTCCTGTTCGGCATCCTGATCGGCCTTCCGGCGCTGCGCCTGAAGGGCGACTATCTGGCGATTATCACGCTGGGCTTCAGCGAGATTATCCGCGTCATCATCCAGAATCTGGACTTCACCGGCGGCGCGGCGGGGCTGCGCAAGATTCCCAAGTACACCACCGTGGGCTGGACGATCTTCTGGGTCGTCGTTACCCTGTTCCTGATCTGCACGCTGATCAAGTCGCGCCACGGCCGCGCCATTCTCTCCATTCGCGAGGATGAAATCGCCGCCGAGGCCTCCGGCGTCTCCACCACGTATTACAAGGTGACGACCTTCGCGCTTTCCGCCGCCTTCGCGGGCGTCGCGGGCGCGCTGTACGCGCACTATATGCGCATCCTTGATCCCGCCTACTTCGATTTCATGAAGTCCGCCGAGATTCTGGTCATGGTGGTGCTGGGCGGCATGGGCTCAATCATCGGCTCAGTCTTCGCCGCTACCGTGCTGACCCTGCTGCCCGAATGGCTGCGCGACCTGGCCGCGCTTCCCTTCTTCACCACGCTGCCCGCGTGGGTCGGCAAGGTGATTGAAAACCGCATGATCATCTACGCGCTGATTCTGGTGCTGGTGATGATCTTCAAGCCCTCCGGCCTGTTCGGCCGCTATGATTTCTCGCTGGGCAAGGAGCTGGATCGCGTGTTCCGCGGCATTCGCCGCCTGCTCGGCCTTGACAAGCGCAGCGGGAAGCCCTCGAAAGGAGGCGAAAACTGATGTCCTCCACGGTATTGGACGTACATGCCTTAGGCATCAATTTCGCCGGTCTGCAGGCGCTGGATGAGTTCAACATTCAGGTGAAGGACGGCGAGATCGTCGGACTGATCGGCCCGAACGGCGCCGGTAAGACCACGGTTTTCAACCTTCTGACCAACGTATACCGCCCCACGCGCGGCTCTATCACGCTGAAGGAGCACGACACCTCCGGCCTCTCCGTGCACGAGACCGCCCGCAGCGGCATCGCGCGCACGTTCCAGAACATTCGCCTGTTCAAGGAGCTGCCGGTCATCGACAACATCCTGATCGCGCTCAACAAGCCCGCGAACGCCGGATGGCTGGAGACGCTTCTGCGCAAGTTCGGCTTCTTCCGCCTGAGCACCGGCGAGGGCATGAGCTATTCGTGGCTGGAAGCCATGCTTCGTCTGCCGCGCTACTGGAAGGAAGAAAAGCTGGCGCGTGAAAAAGCCATGCAGCTTCTGAGCGTGTTCCACATGGAAGACCTCGCGGACGCGCCGGCCGGCTCCCTCCCCTATGGCGCACAGCGCCGGCTGGAGATTCTGCGCGCGCTGGCCACGAATCCCCGCGTGCTTCTGCTGGACGAGCCCGCCGCGGGCATGAACCCATCGGAGACGGCGGAGCTTCTGCCAACGCTGCGCGAGATTCGCGACCGCTTCGGCGTGGCGATCATCCTGATCGAGCACGACATGAGCCTGGTCATGAACATCTGCGAGCGCATCATCGTTCTGAACTACGGCCTGATCATCGCCGAGGGCACGCCGGAAGAGATTCGCAACAATCCCATGGTCATCGAGGCATACCTCGGACAGCAGAGAGGTGAATGATATGCTGAAAGTGGAAAACATCAACGTCTATTACGGCGCGATTCATGCCATTCAGGGCATATCGTTCGAGGTGCATCAGGGCGAAATCGTCACGCTGATCGGCGCGAACGGCGCGGGAAAATCCACCACGCTGAAAACCGTGTCCGGCCAGCTGCGCACCCGCACCGGCTCCATCACCTTCATGAACGAGAATATTTCCCGTCTCGACCCGTACAAGATCGCCCGCAAGGGGCTTGTGCAGGTTCCGGAAGGGCGTAAAATCTTCCAGAAGCTGTCCGTGGAGGAAAACCTCTTCATCGGCGGCTATACCCGCGAGCGCGCGGAGATCGAAGCGACCATGAACGACGTGTACCAGCGCTTCCCCCGCCTGAAGGAGCGCCGCAGGCAGGTGGCCGGAACGCTCTCCGGCGGCGAACAGCAGATGCTCGCCATCGGCCGCGCGCTGATGTCCAAGCCCCGCCTGATCATGCTCGACGAGCCGTCCATGGGTCTGGCTCCGCTGCTCGTAAGCCAGATTTTCTCCATCATTCGCGAGCTGAAGGACACCGGCGTGACCATCCTGCTCGTGGAGCAGAACGCCCGCATGGCGCTGCGCATCGCCGACCGCGCCTACGTGCTCGAAACCGGGCGCGTCAAGCTCTCCGACAGCGCGGACGCTTTGCTCAATAACGACGAAGTTCAGAAGGCCTATCTCGGCGGCTGATCCCACCGTTCCCCTGCATCCGCGGAATCGGAAATCCGGTTCCGCGGCTTTTTTGCGCCGCGGATACAGAAAAAACATACCAACGGACGGCTTCCCTCTTGAACTTCCCGATGATGCGTGCTATACTGTTCGCGAAATTCGGTTGTACATACAATCATTTGGTTGTACCTGCAATTACTTTGAAATCGAGGCGATGGACATGGAACATTCCGCAAGAAAGATCACCAGGATTGCCCGCGAGGCGGAGCGCTTCGTGCTGCTGACCATGCGCGGCGGCGGCATAGGCACGGCGGAAATCGACTGCATCCACGCGGTGCGGCATCATCCGGGCATCACCCAGACGGAGCTTGCCGCCGCGCTGAACACCGACAAGCCCGCCATCGCCCGCCGCACAGCGAGCCTTGAGCGCAAGGGCTACCTTCGGCGCGAGCCCAATCCCGAGGACGGCCGCAGTCAGCTTCTGTTCCCGACGGCGCTGGCCGAGGGATTGCGCGACGCGAAGGCGGACGCGGAGAGCGCCTTCTACGATTACCTTCTTGCCGAGCTGGACGAGGAAGGCCGCGCCGCCTTCCTTTCCGCGCTGGATACGCTCTATCGCCGATCCAAGGAGGAAAGCCGCGCCGGCTTCCCGCACATCAGACAGCAGCTGGAGGAGCAAACCCATGAAGCCAGAGAATAACCGCCCGGATCGCATCCTTACGTACTTCCGTCAGGAATGGCTGCCCATTCTTTTCACCACCATTTTCGGCCTGCTGTATAACGGCGGTCTGCTGGCGGGCCCCTGGTTTGAAGGCCGGCTGGCGCAGTGTCTGGCCGATATTCTCGGCGGAAGCGACACCGCCGCGCACATGGTCGTGCTGGCGCTTGCCTATATCGCCGTCACGCTGCTGGTGCAGGCGGCGCGGTTCGTCAAGCGCTTCTACGTTCGCCGGTTCGCCAACAACATCAACCGCATCATGAAGGGCGTGCTGTACGCGAACCTTCTTCGCCAGAGCCGGAGCGCGCTGGAACACGAGGGCGCAGGCGAGCTGATGACGAAGGCCATTTCGGACGTGGACGACTGCGCGGAGGGCATGCGCAAGTTCACCACGGAGGTTTTCGATACCGGCGTGGCGCTGGTGGGCTATGTGGTCATGCTGTTCGTGTACGACTGGCGGCTGGCGCTTCTGTGCCTGATCTTCCCGCCGATCTCCTACATCTGCGCGGAGCTGATGAAAAAACCGGTACAGCGCGCGGGCGCGGCCTACAAAAAAGCAGCCTCAGCGCTCAGCACCGCCACGCTCGACCGCGCACGGAACGCCGTTACCTATCGAATTTATGGCTGTGAGGACGTCCGCGAGGAAAGGTATGAGGAAGCGTTGGACAACTATGAAAAGACCGCCGTGCGCGCAAACGTGTGGCAGTCGGCGCTGCCGCCGCTGTATCTGGTGATGTCGAACCTCAGCGTTCTGTTCATCCTGTGGTTCGGCGCGAAGAACGTGCTGGGCACGGGCTGGCGCGCGTGGGACATTGCCGCGTTCACCACGTTCCTGTCCTGCTTTGTGAAAATGTCCACCAAATCCTCCAAGGCCGCTAAGCTGTTTAACGCCGTGCAGCGCGCGGAGGTCTCGTGGAAGCGCATCCGTCCCCTGATGAAAACGCCGGAGGAGCTGGCTCCGCTGGAAATCCCGTCCGCGCAGACGCTCGACGTGTCGCAGCTTTCCTTCGGCTATGAGGGCGCCGCGCCGGTGTTTGAAAATCTGTCGTTTTCCGCCAAACCGGGCGACATCATTGGCGTGACCGGCCCTGTCGCCTGCGGAAAATCCACGCTGGGACGCACGTTTCTGTGTGAACAGCCCTACGGCGGCTCCATCCGCTTCGGCGGAAAAGAGCTTTCCGCCCTTACGCCGAGAGAGCTTTCCTCGACGGTCGGCTATCTGGGACACGACCCGGAGCTGTGGAACGACACCGTGACCGCGAACGTCCTGTGCGGAGACGTGGGCGACGCGTGGAAATACCTTTCCATGACCGCGCTGGAAGGCGAGGTGCGCGCCATGGAAGACGGCGTGGAAACCGTGGCAGGCAGCAGTGGCGTGCGGCTTTCCGGCGGTCAGGCGCAGCGGCTGGCGCTGGCGCGAACGCTGGCGCATCCGCGGCCCGTCCTCATTCTGGACGATCCCTTCTCCGCGCTCGACCGTTCGACCGAGGACGTCGTGTTCGAAAACCTCAAGGCCTACGCGCGGGATCGAATCGTGCTTCTGATCTCTCACCGGCTCTACCATTTCCCGGAAATGAGCCAGATCATCTACATGGAGGACGGCAAGGCGACCACGGGAACGCACGAAGCGCTGTGCGCGTCCATTCCCGCGTATCGCGCCCTCTACGAAAGCCAGACGGGAGGTGCAAACCATGAAGCGTAATCGCAAAACCGGCGTATTTTCCGCCATCCGCGAAGCGGCCGCGACGCACCGGCTTCTGAGCGCCGGAACCATTCTGTGCGCCATCGCAAGCGTGCTCGCATCCCTGCTGCCGCCGCTTCTGCTGGCGCGCGTCATCGACACGCTGACGGGCGGCCTGCCGCTGCCCTTCACCGCGGCGCTGCTGTACTTTGGCAGTCTCGCGCTGGAAGGCGTGCTTTCCTCCGCGCAGGAAACCCTGCTTGAAATGTTCGGCCAGAGAATGACCCACGCGCTGCGCTCCGAAATGTCCCGCAAGCTCACCCACCTGTCCGCGGCGACGCTTTCCGCACAGAATCCCGGCGAGGTTGCCGCGCGTTTCTCCGGCGATGTGGACACCGTCGAAGCGCTGTTCACCTCCGGCGTCATCTCCATGGCGGCGGACGCCTGCCGCATCCTCTCCATCTTCGCGGTCATCGCCGTGAAGAACCCCGGGCTCGCCGTGCTCCTTCTGCTGGTCATGCCGGTTCTGACCGTCTTTACGCGCCACGTACAGAAGCGGATGCTTTCGGCACAGCTGGAAAACCGCCACGCCGTCGCCGCCATCTCCGGGCAGGTGCCGGAAGCGCTGCACAACATCCGCACCATCCACGCGCTGGGACTCGAATCCTACATGGGACGCCGCTACGATCGCCGCATCGGCGAAAGCTACGCCGCCGTGGAAAAGACGAATTTTTACGACGCGATCTACTCGCCGGCAGTGCTGGTTCTCAACGCGGTGGTCGTCGGCGTCGTCATGCTGCTGTCCGCCTCCGGGAACGCGAATGTGTTGACGCTGTTCGGCATGTCCGTCGGCACGTCCGTCGCCATCATCAACTATATCTCGCGCATCTTCTCCCCCATCGAGAGCCTTGGCATGGAGATCCAGACGATCCAGTCTGCCATGGCCGGCGTAAAGCGCATCGACGCGTTCCTCGCCCAGCCCGAGCGCACGATTCCCGCCACCGACGCTTCTCACGCATCTGAAGCCGACAGCCGGATTTCCACGGACAGTCCGCGCGGAGACATCGCATTCTCGCATGTGACCTTCGGCTACGGCGACCATCCCGTGCTCGCCGACCTCTCCTTCACCGTGAAGGCCGGCGAACAGGTGACGCTGGTCGGACGGACAGGCGCAGGCAAAAGCACCGTCTTTCGCCTGCTGCTGGGACTCTACCAGCCGGAAAAGGGCTCCATCACCATCGGCAATACCGACGTTTCGCAGATTTCCGATCGCGCGCGCCGAAGCTGCATCGGCTGCGTAGAACAGCATTTTGCCCGCGTGCCCGGAACCGTTCTGGATCAGATCACCCTCGGCGACCCTCGCATCACCCGCGAAATGGCGCAAAAAGCCGCGCAGCTCGCCGGACTTGACGCCGCCATCCGCAGCTTCCCCTCCGGCTACGATACCCCCTGCTCGGACGGCATGTTCTCGCAGGGCGAATGGCAGCTGCTCTCCATCGCGCGCGCCGCCGCCGCGGACCCGGCCATCCTGCTTCTGGACGAAATCACCGCCAACCTCGACGCGGAAACGGAAGCACAGGTTCTGGACGCCCTTCGCCGCGCCTCCGCCGGCCGAACCGTCCTCTCCATCTCCCACCGCGTCTACGAAACCCTCGGCGGCCGCACCATCGAAATCAAGCCCCTGCAGTCCCCTGCCTAAACACCGTTAATCTCAAAGCGGAGTCAGAATCCCAACGTCTGTCTCCGCTTCGACTCATCTTTTCCGCCGGACTCGCAGGCTCATCAATAACCGCATAATCGAAATCAAGTTCTTTCCCATCCCTTCAAACACAACCATTAACCTCAAAGCGGAAGCAGACTCCACGCTCTGTCTCCGTTTCAAACCGTCTCCTCTATCTCCCTCCAAGTCCATAAAACCCCGGCAACTGCATAATCGAAATCAAGCCCTTTCCCGCCTCTTCAAAAACAACCATTAACCTCAAAGCGGAAACAGACCTCCACGTTCTATCTCCATTTGAACTGTTTCCTATCTCTCCTACCGAGCCTGCAAAAACCTCGACAACTGCATAATCGAAATCAAGTCCTTGCCACCTACTTCAAACACAACCATTAACCTCAAAGCGTAAACAGTACCCCACCTTCTATCTCCATTTGAACTGTTTCCCCCTCTCCTGCCGAGCCCGCAAAAACCTCGACAACTGCATAATCGTAATCAAGTCCTTGCCGCCTACTTCAAACACAACCATTAACCTCAAAGCGTAAACAGCACCCCACCTTCTATCTCCATTTGAACTGTTTCCCCCTCTCCTGCCGAGCCCGCAAAGCCCCCAGCAGCCGCATAATCGATTTCAACTCTTACATCTTCTTCCCTCATCGCTTCTAAACAGTCTCACCACCAACTTCATCACGAAAACGAAAGCACCATTTCTGCTTCCGCTTCAGAGAGGACGACAGGAGAAACGCATGAGCGTATTAGACGTCATTTCCACACTCCTTCGTGAGGGGCGACGCCTGCTCGCGCTGCATGCGCTCCTCGATCGCCTGTTTCAATCCACGCCCCTCCGTGAGGGGCGACGCCCGCCGCGGCGCAGGAACAGGCGGCGGAGATTGTTTCAATCCACGCCCCTCCGTGAGGGGCGACCTTTCCGGGCTCAGCGTGCCCGCGCCGTTGGTCGTTTCAATCCACGCCCCTCCGTGAGGGGCGACGTGAACTTTTTGACGGAAATATCAAACTATACGTGGTTTCAATCCACGCCCCTCCGTGAGGGGCGACGTGTGGAAAACCACGGGCAATTTGCGCAATATTACGTTTCAATCCACGCCCCTCCGTGAGGGGCGACATTTCGCATTGTTTATCAAAAATAACGACAATGTGTTTCAATCCACGCCCCTCCGTGAGGGGCGACCGACAACGAAAATCACAGACCATCTTCACTGGCCGGTTTCAATCCACGCCCCTCCGTGAGGGGCGACTTACCCACCTTCGCGTCCGAGACCGTCAGCGTCAATTTCAATCCACGCCCCTCCGTGAGGGGCGACAGGTGATTCGAGTGAGTATCTACGACGAAAAAATATTTCAATCCACGCCCCTCCGTGAGGGGCGACGTGGACTACCGGCGGCTGCCGGACTGGTACGACAGATTTCAATCCACGCCCCTCCGTGAGGGGCGACACCGGCAGCCGCCACGGCGGCGTGCTCGCCTACTGATTTCAATCCACGCCCCTCCGTGAGGGGCGACATGGCGCAGGCGGAGGCCGAGGAGCGTCCGACCGATTTCAATCCACGCCCCTCCGTGAGGGGCGACCACGACGGCGCTCGCCGACTACGTCAGCGGCGCATTTCAATCCACGCCCCTCCGTGAGGGGCGACGTTCGCGGTACATGCCCGCCCGCGCTTCTCTGCGCATTTCAATCCACGCCCCTCCGTGAGGGGCGACTTTCTTTCACTGCCCTCTCCAATGCCCGCTGCTTGTTTCAATCCACGCCCCTCCGTAAGGGGCGACTCCCCCCTTCATCAGCAGTTTCACCCCCTACAAATTTCAATCCACGCCCCTCCGTGAGGGGCGACTCACCCCCTTATACGCCTATTACATATCGTAGGAATTTCAATCCACGCCCCTCCGTGAGGGGCGACATATGGAGGGGTAAGGTGTATCGTCTGTAGATGAGTATTCTATTGATTTCAATCCACGCCCCTCCGTGAGGGGCGACAAAACCCTCCCCTTTACGAAACAAAAGCAAAAGCAATTTCAATCCACGCCCCTCCGTGAGGGGCGACCCGCCGGTTACGTAGTTGGAGTAATTACGAACCAATTTCAATCCACGCCCCTCCGTGAGGGGCGACGCAAGGATGAAACGCGGGAAAAGCTGCCCGGGAATTTCAATCCACGCCCCTCCGTGAGGGGCGACGGGGCCGGACGAGTATGTATTTCCATCCCGGCAGATTTCAATCCACGCCCCTCCGTGAGGGGCGACACGAGCGCGTTCACGGCGGCCAGAAGGGCCGTCTATTTCAATCCACGCCCCTCCGTGAGGGGCGACAATAATTGGCCTGCCTGATTGGAACACCAATCAGATTTCAATCCACGCCCCTCCGTGAGGGGCGACGATACAGCCGTTAGCGGATATGACGCAAGTCAAAATTTCAATCCACGCCCCTCCGTGAGGGGCGACGCTGTGCTATGATGCGTTTTATGCGGGCGCAAAAATTTCAATCCACGCCCCTCCGTGAGGGGCGACATGGATTTCTGTGTGTAGCAGGAGGGGCAATTTTATTTCAATCCACGCCCCTCCGTGAGGGGCGACTTCGCCTGTTTAACAGGCACTCCGATTATAAAGATTTCAATCCACGCCCCTCCGTGAGGGGCGACGCAACGGGACAGGCCGCGTATCCGTTGTGGATGATATTTCAATCCACGCCCCTCCGTGAGGGGCGACGCCGCGTCTTGCGTAAAATCGGTTTCACTCCAAATTTCAATCCACGCCCCTCCGTGAGGGGCGACCTTTTGGCCAGCGGATAATACCCCACATTTTCCCATTTCAATCCACGCCCCTCCGTGAGGGGCGACGTGCGCTTGACGAATACAAGCGCAAGCATCGCAAGATTTCAATCCACGCCCCTCCGTGAGGGGCGACGAGAATGCAGAGGAAGCCAAAATAACGAATGTAATTTCAATCCACGCCCCTCCGTGAGGGGCGACGTATATTCGAAGCGAGGCTCGATATTCGCGCCTTATTTCAATCCACGCCCCTCCGTGAGGGGCGACAATTTCGTAATGATATTGAGAAACATTCGCTCCCATTTCAATCCACGCCCCTCCGTGAGGGGCGACGCCGTCCGTTATCGTCCGTGTCCAAATGCGAGATATTTCAATCCACGCCCCTCCGTGAGGGGCGACCTGAAGACATGGGGCGGTGGATTGCAGCGTTCTGATTTCAATCCACGCCCCTCCGTGAGGGGCGACATATGGCATATAGCTTTTTTGGTGTTCAGGATAATTTCAATCCACGCCCCTCCGTGAGGGGCGACCCGCCCGTGCCATGTGTAACGGCAAAAGTGTAAGAAATTTCAATCCACGCCCCTCCGTGAGGGGCGACGTCTTCTTCTATCAGCCGCAAAATTTCGGCTTCCATTTCAATCCACGCCCCTCCGTGAGGGGCGACACAATTTTTGGTTCGGCTTCCCTTCTCGCTCTTTCATTTCAATCCACGCCCCTCCGTGAGGGGCGACGCGGCTGGAAACACCGTTGGTACGGGAGCTGACATTATTTCAATCCACGCCCCTCCGTGAGGGGCGACGGCCGAAACGCATATCAAGCCGCGAATCCCGCCCGCTTTTCAATCCACGCCCCTCCGTGAGGGGCGACTTTCCGCGCGTCCGCCTTGCGGGTGTACCAGCCTTTTCAATCCACGCCCCTCCGTGAGGGGCGACGTTGACAAACAATGCTCCGCAGTGTACAATATAGTATTTTCAATCCACGCCCCTCC
>ENA-UOJG01000075-UOJG01000075.1-human-gut-metagenome-genome-assembly--contig:-C47-NODE-75-length-140118-cov-52.973926_pt1 | contig 140118 bp, 132 predicted proteins | sample MGYA00242340_ERZ723887 | MGnify/ENA metagenome assembly ERZ723887 | reverse complement strand
CGCAGCTTATTCCTCCTCGTGGGCGGTAACGGCGATGTGCAGCTCGTCGAGCTGCTTGGGCGTGACCTCGCTGGGCGCGCGCTTCCCAAAACGGGCGCTGCCGTTTTGGGAACCCTGACCGCTCAGAATGCTCGGCGGAAATGAATTCCGCCTCCGCCAAGGTTTTGCTCCGCAAAACGCTTGTACGCCGCTTGCGCGGCGGCTCGCCTGCGCTCGCTGGGCGCGCAGCTTATTCCTCCTCGTGGGCGGTAACGGCGATGTGCAGCTCGTCGAGCTGCTTGGGCGTGACCTCGCTGGGCGCGCCCATCATGATATCCTGCGCGTTTTTGTTCATGGGGAAGGGGATGATCTCGCGGATGGAATCCTCGCCGGCGAGCAGCATGACCATGCGGTCCACGCCCGGGGCGATACCGGCGTGCGGGGGCGCGCCGTAGCAGAAAGCGTTGTACATGGCGGGGAACTTGGCCTTCACATCGTCCTCGCCGAGGCGCACCAGCTCAAACGCCTTGATCATGATCTCGGGGTCGTGGTTGCGCACCGCGCCGGAGGAAAGCTCCACGCCGTTGCAGACCAGATCGTACTGGTCGGCGGTGATGGTGAGCGGGTCGATCTCGCCCTTTTCCGCCTTGAGCAGCACGTCGAGGCCGCCGGCGGGCATGGAGAACGGATTGTGGCAGAATTCCAGCTCGCCGCTCTCGTCGCCGATCTCATACATCGGGAAATCGACGATCCAGCAGAACTCGTAGCGCTCCTTGTCCATGTGACCCTCGCACGCGGGGCCGAAGGTCTTGATCATCACGCCGGTGAGCTTGGTGGCCAGCTCCCCGCCCGCAACGACCACAAGGGTGTTGGGTTCGAGCGGCAGGAGCTTTGCGGCGGCTTCCTTATCGATAAACTTGGCGATGCCGCCGGCCAGCTCGCCCTTTTCGTCCGCTTTGAACCAGTAGCCCTTTGCGCCCGCCTGCACCTCGCAGTCGGTCAGCAGCTTTTCGATCTGCTTGCGCGTGAGCGAGCAGTTGGAGATGGCGATGGCCTTGACGGTCTTGCCGGCGAGAGGCTCAAAGCTGCTGCCGGCAAAGAGGGAGGAGATGTTCGTCGCGGTCAGGTCGATGCGCAGGTCCGGCTTGTCGCTGCCGTAGCGCTCGAGCGCATCGAGATACCTGATGCGGCGGAAGGGAGGCTGGGAGGCGATATCATAGGTGCCGAACTTTGCGAAGATCGGAGGCAGCACGTCCTCGCAGACGGCGAAAACGTCCTCCTGGGAGGCGAACGCCATCTCCATATCGAGCTGGTAAAACTCGCCGGGGCTGCGGTCGCCGCGCGCGTCCTCATCGCGGAAGCACGGCGCGATCTGGAAGTAACGGTCGAAGCCGGAGGTCATGAGCAGCTGCTTGAACTGCTGGGGAGCCTGCGGCAGAGCGTAGAATTTGCCGGGATGCTTGCGGGCGGGAACGAGATAGTCGCGCGCGCCCTCGGGGGAGGAGGCCGTCAGGATGGGGGTGGTGATCTCAAGAAAATCATGCTCCATCATCGCCTTGCGCAGCGCGGCGATGACGTTGCAGCGCAGGATGATGTTCTTCTTGACGGCGGGGTTGCGCAGGTCGAGATAGCGGTACTTGAGGCGCTGGGTCTCGTCCGCCTCGCGGCTGCGGTTGATCTCGAAGGGCAGGGAGTTGTAGCGGCAGCGGCCCAGCAGCTCGATCTTTTCCGGCACGACCTCAATGTCGCCGGTGGGCTGGTTGGGGTTTTTGCTTGCGCGCTCGCGCACGGTACCCTCAACGGAGATGGTGCTCTCCTTGTTGTAGCCCTTGATCTGGGCAAGCAGCTCGCCTGTTTCAACAACGATCTGCGTTGTGCCGTAAAAGTCGCGCAGGACGACAAAGGCAAGGCTGCCGCCGACCTCGCGGACGTTTTCCATCCAGCCGACGAGCTTGACGTGTTCGCCGGCATTCTGCGCCCGCAGGGCGCCGCAGTTGTGTGTACGGGATTGCATCATGATTAGAACCACTCCTGTTTGTATAAAAATATTCTGTTATTACAATTTGTATTTTGATCCTGCCTGCATTCAGGTGGTAAACGGCTTGGTCTTGGGGTTTACGATATCGCGCCAGTCGAGGTCGCCGCGGGCAAGGCCCATCACGAGCATTTCGGCGGTGGCAAGGTTGGTGGCAAAGGGGATGTTGTTCTGGTCGCAGAGCCGGGTGATGTAGGTCAGGCTCTCGTTGTAGCGCGGGTCGGAGGGGTCGCAGAGAAAGATCACCATGTCGATCTCATTGTAGGCAATGCGCGCGCCGATCTGTTCCGCACCGCCGTGGATGCGCGCCATGAACAGGTGGATCGGAAGGCCGCTTGCTTCGCTGACCATTTTTCCGGTCACGCTGGTGGCGCAGAGCGTATGGCGCGAGAGGATGCCGGCGTAGGCCGTGCAGAACTGCACCATCTGTTCTTTCTTGTTGTCGTGTGCCATGAGAGCGATATTCATTATTCATCACGGTCCTTTCTGTTGTGTTTTCGGATTCAGGCAGCTCAGAGCTGCATCAGGCGCACGCGCTTGCCGCACAGGCGCTGTGCGATATTTTCGCAGGCGCAGATCGCGCCGGAGCGGTATTTGAGCGGATGGTCCAGTCCGCGTCCCAGCAGCGTGGGAACGGCTTCATCCTCGGGGATAACGCCCAGCAGCGGCAGACCGGCGGCATCGATGGCGTCGTCGATGGTGGCGTGGAGCGATTGCAGCAGCCTGCGGCGCACACGGTTGACGACCAGATGCAGCCGCCCCGCGGGAAAGCGGTGCAGCTCCATCACGGTGCGCTGCGCATCGCGCAGGCTGGAGGGGTCGTTCGTGGTCACGACAATGGCGCGGTCGGCGCAGCAGGTGGCCAGCGTGAACGCTTCGCCGATGCCGGCGGCGGCGTCGATCAGGCAGACGTCGAAGCGGGAGCGGACCTCGTCAAGCAGGCGGCGCATCGCCTCGCGTCCGGGCAGCGCGCCGGAGCCGACGGGCGCGGTGAGCAGGTAGAGGTTTGGGTAAAGCGGATGGCGCACTGCGGCTTCGGCAAGCGTCGTACGGCCGGAGATTACGTCGGTAAAATCCATGAGCGCGCAGTCGGACATTCCGAGGTAGAGATCCAGATTGCGCAGGCCCACGTCGCAGTCGAGCAGAAGTGTTTTCATGCCGAGGCGCGAGAGCGCCATGCCGGTGAGCGCGGTGAATGAAGTTTTTCCGGTGCCGCCCTTACCGGACACCACGGCGATGACCTGTGACAAGCGGATCCTCCTTTCGGGATCACAACGGAGACTTTTTGATCTTTGCGAACGCGCGGGGATAGGCGCGCGGGGTGGGAGCGGTTTTTTCAATGATGACGACGCGGTGGACAATGCTGCTTGTGGGGATGGTGTAATCCTCCACGCAGGCGATCCGGCCGCCGAGCGCCTTAATGGCGCTTTTCGCCGCGGCGATCTCTTCCTCGGTGTCCACGCTCTTCATTGCGAGGAACTGCCCGCCGACCTTGACGAGCGGCAGGCACAGCTCGCTGAGAACGTTCAGCTGCGCGACCGCGCGGGAGACGGCAAGGTCATATTCCTCGCGGTGCTGCGCGGCAAATTCCTCCGCGCGCGCGTGGACGCATTGAACGCGCCTGAGCTGCAATTCGTCACAGACCTCGCTGAGCCAGTTGACGCGCTTGCCCAGAGAGTCGAGCAGCGTAAGGTCGAAGTCGTCCTTCAGGATGCGCAGCGGCATACCGGGGAAGCCCGCGCCGGTGCCGACGTCAACGACCTGCTTGCCGGAAAGATCGACAAATTTCGTCAGCGCCGCGCTGTCGAGCAGGTGCAGCTGCGCAACGGCGTCGGGGCTTGTGATGGCCGTGAGGTTCATGACCTGGTTTTTCTCCAGCAGCAGCGCGGAAAAGCGCTCCAGCGTTTCCACGCGGCTCGCGTCCAGCCCCAGCGTGGCGAGGCCCTGAGAGAGCAGCGCTCTCATTTGCTCTGCTCCTTTAAGAGGTCGCGGATCTCGGTGAGCAGAACTTCCTCCTTCGTCGGCTCGGGATCCTTTTCCGGCTCCGGCTCGGCGCTCTTCGAGAGCTTGTCATGCATCTTATTGATGGCCTTGACCATGCAGAACACGGCGAACGCGATGATGATGAAGTCGAGGATGACGGCGATCAGGTTGCCGTAGTTGACGGCGATCTCGGGGTCGATGACTTCTTTGCCCTCCATGACCGCTTCCTTGAGTACCCACTTCCAGCTGGAAAAGTCGATGCCGCCGGTGAGCATGGAGATGAGCGGCATGATGATATCGCCCACAAGCGAGGTCGTGATCTTGCCGAACGCGCCGCCGATGACAACGCCGACGGCCATGTCGAGTACGTTGCCGCGCACGGCAAACGCCTTGAACTCTTCAAAAAACTTTTTCACGGGGAATCTCCTTTGCGGAAAATGCAAAAAACGATAGCAGGCAGTATAATTATTACGGAATATTGCAAATGGGAATCACTTTTCGGGGATCAGCACGGTCTTCCCGCCCATGTAGGGCTGGAGCACCGCGGGAATCAGCACGCTGCCGTCGGCCTGGAGATTGTTCTCGAGGAACGCGATGAGCATCCGCGGCGGCGCGACAACGGTGTTGTTCAGCGTGTGCGGCAGGTACATTTTGCCGTCCTCGCCCTTGACGCGGATCTTCAGGCGGCGGGCCTGCGCGTCGCCGAGGTTGGAGCAGGAGCAGACCTCGAAATACTTCTTCTGGCGCGGGGACCAGGCCTCGATGTCGCAGCTCTTGACCTTCAGGTCGGCAAGGTCGCCGGAGCAGCACTCCAGCTGGCGGACGGGAATGTCCATCGAGCGGAACAGCTCAACGCTCCACTTCCACATCTGCTCGTACCACTTCATGCTCTCTTCAGGCTTGCAGACGACAATCATCTCCTGCTTTTCGAACTGGTGGATGCGGTAAACGCCGCGCTCCTCGATGCCGTGGGAGCCCTTTTCCTTGCGGAAGCAGGGGGAGTAGGAGGTCAGCGTCTGCGGCAGGGAGTTTTCGGGCAGGATCTCGCCGATGAAGCGGCCGACCATCGAATGCTCGCTTGTGCCGATGAGGTAGAGGTCCTCACCCTCGATCTTGTACATCATGGCGTCCATGTCGTTCTGGCTCATCACGCCCTCGACCACGTTGCCGTGGATCATGAACGGCGGGATGCAGAACGTGAAGCCCTTGTCGATCATAAAATCGCGCGCGTAGGCCAGCACGCCCTCGTGCAGGCGCGCGATATCGCCAAGCAGGTAGTAGAAGCCCGCGCCGGAGACGCGGCCCGCCGCGTCCATATCCACGCCATTGAAGCGCTCCATGATCTGCGTGTGGTAGGGGATCTCAAAATCGGGGACCTTCGGCTCGCCGAAGCGCTCGACCTCAACGTTGCAGCTGTCGTCCGGGCCGATGGGGACGCTGGGGTCAATGATGTTCGGGATGAGCAGCATGATCCTGTGGATCTTCTGCTCGTACTCCTCTTCGAGCTTTTCAAGCTCTGCTAAGCGGTCGGCATTGGCCTTGACGGCCGCCTTGATCTTCTCGGCCTCTTCGAGCTTGCTCGGGTCCTTCTTCGCCTGACCCATCAGCATGCCGATCTGCTTGGAGAGCGCGTTGCGGCTGGCGCGCAGCTCGCTGGCCTCGGTGATGGCGGCGCGGTTTCTGGCGTCCAGCTCGATGACCTCATCGACCAGCGGCAGCTTTTCGTCCTGAAACTTCTTTCTGATGTTTTCTTTGACCAGTTCGGGATTCTCCCGCAGGAATTTCATATCAAGCATAGTGATTTACCTCGTTATCGTTGTAAAGCGCGGCGAAGACAACGCCTGCTTTCAGTTCATGCCGTTTGGAAACAGCGCATTGGTGATATCCTGATAGCGCGCGGCGGGCGCGTCATAGTCGCTGCCGGTGCTGGAGGTGTGCAGCGGCTGCTCCGGCAGAAGGGCGGCAAGGCCGTTGTCCTGCATCGCCTGCGCCGTTTTGCGCGCGGCGGAATAGCTGCCCGCGCTGTAATCGTGTTCCAGCTCGCTCAGCCAGTCGAGCGCGGTGAGAAGCGCTGCCTGTTTGTCGCCGCTGTCGCGCAGCGCGTCGCGGTCGGCTTCGGCGGCGGCCAGCTGCTCTTCCAGCGCGCTGACCTCGTTTTCCAGCTCTGCCACGCGCGTTTGAAGGAGTTCGTTTTCGCCCAGCGTGTCATGCAGAGCGCTGTTGCCGCTTTTGATCTCGTCCAGCACCTCGCGGCTGCTGCGCTGATTCATCAGAAAGGTCCACAGGATCAGCAGAAACGAAACGGCAAACAGCACGGCCACATAGGTGTAGACCTTTTTCATGCGCTCGCGCTCGGTGGTGGGCTTTTCCTCGCCGGGGACGGGCGGCTTGTTCGGATCCTTGGGCGGCTCGTGGACAAAATCAGTCACGTTGCTTCGCCCCCGTTCCTTTTAGCTTTAATGGCGGCAAGCGCTTCCAGCAGGTCGTTCAGGTCGTCCATGCCGTAATAGTCCATCTCGATGCGGCCCTTTTTCCGGCCGGAAATGATGCGGCAGGTGCGGCCGAGCGTGTCGCTCAGCTCCTGCGCGGCCAGCTTGCTGTAGTTTTCGTTCAGCCGCTGCTCTTCCGTGAGCGGCTTTTCCGCCTTCGGCGTATTCAGGCGCTTGGCGAGCGCTTCCGTCTGCCGGACGCTCAGCCCCTGTGCGCAGACGGCCTTTGCCGCCTGCAGCTGCAATGCGTTGGGGAGGGGAAGCAGCGCGCGCGCGTGGCCGCTGGAGAGCTTGCCGCCCTGCAGCATGGCGCGCACCTCGGGGCAAAGCCCCAGCAGGCGCAGGCTGTTGGCCACTGCGGAGCGCGATTTGCCCACGCGCTCTGCGGCTTCCTCCTGCGTGAGCTGATAGTTGTCCATCAGCGTTTTGTAGGCTTCAGCCTCCTCGATGGGGTCGAGATCCTCGCGCTGAAGGTTTTCAATGAGCGAAAGCTCGGTCATCTTGCGGTCGTCCGCCTCGATGACGATGGCGGGGACCTCGCTCAGCCCGGCGATGCGCGCGGCGCGCCAGCGGCGTTCACCGGCGATGATCTGGTAATAGCCGGAGGACAGGCGGCGGACCGTCAGCGGCTGAATGATGCCATGCTCGCGGATGGAGTCCGCAAGATCCTGCAGCGCGGCTTCGTCAAAATGGCGGCGCGGCTGCCCCGCGTAGGGTTCGATCTGCGAAAGCGGCAGGTAGAGGCTGTCTGACGATTCGCTGCGCATGGCAGCGTCGCCCAGCAGCGCGCCCAGACCTTTGCCGAGGCCCCGGTTTGCGTTTGCCATGGAAACGTCTCCTTTCTGTAAGATACGAGTGCCGTATATTTGATGAAATGAATCAGCTGTTCTGCTTCAGAAATTCGGCGGCGAGGGCGCTGTAGGCCTCCGCGCCGCGCGAGGTGCGGTCGTAAAAATTGATGGGCTTGCCGTGGCTCGGCGCTTCGCTCAGGCGCACGTTGCGCGGAATGACCGTGGCGTAAACCTTGCCGGGGAAGTAGCGCTTGACCTCCTCGGCCACCTGAAGCGCCAGATTGGTGCGCCCGTCAAACATTGTAAGCAGCACGCCCTCCAGTTCCAGGCAGGGGTTCAGCTTGCGGCGCACCATGCGCACGGTGTGCATCAGGTCGGAAAGCCCCTCCAGCGCAAAATACTCGCCCTGCACGGGGACGATCAGGGAGTTTGCCGCGCAAAGGGCATTGACTGTCAGCAACTCGAGCGAGGGCGGGCAATCGATCAGGATATAGTCGTAGTTGGGGGAGAGGACGTCAAGCGTCTGCTTGAGCAGGAATTCGCGGTTTTCGCGGTCGATCATCTCGATGCCTGCGCCTGCCAGCGCTTTTGAGGACGGCAGCACATCGCCATAGCGCGTGTGTGCAACGCTTGCGCGCACGTCCGCGTTATTGATCAGCACGTCGTATACGCCTTGCGACACGGCCTTATCCACGCCCATGCCGGAGGTGGAATTTGCCTGCGGGTCAAAGTCGCACAGCAGCACGCGCTTCCCTTTTTCCTTAAGCGCCGAGACAAGATTGACGCAGGTCGTCGTCTTGCCCACGCCGCCCTTCTGATTGACGATTGCAACGATCTTAGCCAAAAGAACACCCACCTTAATCGCAGAAATGCGCAGTCTTTTTCAGTCTTGTTCAGTATAGCACAAAACGTCCCAATTTCAACAGGAAAGCGGAAATTTTGAAAAAATGTTTCATGTGAAACATTCCCTGCCGGCAAAGAAAAGCAGAGCCGGCAGGACGTTCGTCCTGCCGGCGGGAGAGGATGAATTGTTTCATGTGAAACACGAAGCGTCCGGATGCGTCAGCAGCAGCGCGCCGTAGGGCTCCAGCGTTACGCGCAGCAGGCCGTCGCCGCAGAAGAACTGCTGGCGGGTAAGGGCATCCATGGCCAGCGCGCCGTCCCACGGCAGCGTAAGCGATACCTCCTCCGCACCGGCGTTGACGGCGGTGATGCAGCAGTCGCCGCCGCTGCGCCGCCCAAAGGCCAGCGCACGGCCGTGCGCCGCATGATAGACAATAGAGCCGCTTTGCAGCGCCTCATGGCTGCGGCGCAGCGCGCCGAGCTGCTGGAAGTGGCGGATGAGCGCGGCGTCCTCATGCCCCCAGGGATAGGCGCCGCGGTTAAACGGGTCCTCAAAGCCCTGCATCCCTGCTTCATCGCCGTAGTAAAGCATCGGCGAGCCGGGGAAGGTGTAGAGAATCAGCGAGGCCAGCTTCAGCAGCGCTGTGCCGCGCGCAAGCTCCGCAGCGCTCAGGCGGCGGACCGCGCGCTCATCGCGCGTCTGCGGTGCGGGGGAGGACAGACCAAGGATCGTCAGCAGGCGCGGCGTATCGTGCGTGGAAAGGAAATTCAGTGCGCCGTAAAATGCGGGCGCAGGGTAATTTTCACGCAGCTGCTCCATGCTGTCGCGGAAGTACTCCGCGCCGCCGCCCAGCAGATAAGCCATCAGCGCCGTGCGGAAGGGGTAGTTCATCAGCCCGTGCGTCTCGCGGCCCAAAAGGTATTTGCGGCGCTTCGAATAGGCGATCTTCGTCGTGCCGTCCTCCCAGACCTCGCCAAGGAGGTAGGTATCTGGATTCTCCGCATTCATTACCGCGCGGATCCTGGCAATGAACTCATCGGGCAGCTCGTCGGCAACGTCCAGCCGCCAGCCGGAAGCGCCTGCGCGCAGCCAGCGCTTGATGATGGAGTTGTCGCCCTCGATGATGTAGTCAACATAGCTCTTTTCCAGCTCGTTGACGGCGGGCAGGTTCTTGATGCCCCACCAGGCGTCGTAATCCGTGGGGAAGGGGTGGAAGCTGTACCAGCGGTAGTAGGGCGAAGCCTCGCCCTGCGCCGCACCGAGATCGGGATAAAAGCCGTCAGCGTTGAAGTAGACGCTCTTGCGCCCGGTGTGGTTGAACACACCGTCAAGCATGACACGGATGCCGCGCTGCTTCGCCTCTGCGCAAAGCGCGCGGAAGTCCTTCTCATCGCCGAGCAGCGGGTCGATGCGTTCATAGCAGGCCGTGTCGTAGCGGTGGTTGGTGGAGGCTTCAAAGATCGGGCAGAGATAAAGCGTCGTCACGCCGAGCGAGGCCAGATAGTCCAGCTTTTCCGTAATGCCCTGCAAGTCGCCGCCGAAAAAGTCGCTGCAGGTGATCTCGCCCTGCGCGTTGGGGCGGTACTCCGGCAGCTCGTCCCAGCGCGCGTGCAGCGTGCGCGGGCCGACCATGCCTGCAACATCGCGCGCCTTTGCGCGGCGGAACCGGTCGGGAAAGATCTGATAGGTCACGCCGCGGCCGAACCACTCCGGCGTCTTGTGCGTGTCGTCATAAACCGTGAGCTGCCAGGGGGCGACCGCGTCCCAGGCGCAGAGACCGTCCTTGCCATAGCAGCTTGCGCCGCCGTCCGCCCAGGTCAGGCGGAAGTGATACCAGACCAGCTCGGCACGGCAGGGCGCGGCATAAGCGCCGCGGAAAACCGTGCGCCCGTCCTCCTGCGCGGGGGAAAGCTCCGTCTCCGTCCAGCGGTTGGAAAATTCCTCGTGCGCCAGCAGCTCGCAGCGCACGACCTGCGCGCCGCGCTCCGGCTGGAAGCAGAAGGAGACGGGCGTGCCGCAGGGGACTGCGCCAAAGGGGGACTTGTACAGAAGATCGCGCGAATCGAACCAAGAAGTTGACATAACATTCCTTTCCGCCGCCGAAGCGGCTGCGTGAAAACAGGAAGAGCGCGCCGGAAGGGCGCGCTCAGGGCAGCAGCGTATTCTCGCCTGTAATGGCGGAGAGCGCCGCAGCATTGGAAAAATAAGCGTTGAGGATTGTAACGGCGGTGGAGGCGAGCGCCGCGCCGCTGCCGCCCTTTTCAATGATAATGGATACGGCAATCTGCGGATCGTCATAGGGAGCGAAGCAGATGAATGCGCCGTTGTTGTTCTCCTCGTCGCCGGTCTGCACGGTGCCAGTCTTGGCGGCGGCGTCCACGATGCAGTCCTTAAAATAGGCGGAAACCGCGCCCTCGGCGGCGAGATCGCGCATACCGCCCAGCACGGCGGCAAGGTTATCCTCGTCCATGGAGATGCTCTCCACGGGCGCGGCGTCGTAAACATATTCCAATGCGCCGCTGCTGCTGGAGCGGACGCTTTTCAGCAGATGCGTTGCATAACGGTCGCCGCCGCCGCAGAGCGTGGCGGTGTAGTTTGCGAGCTGAATGGGCGTGTAGAGCTGATTCGCCTGGCCGAAGGCCGCCCACGGCGCAAGGTTTTCGCCTGCGTTCTGCGAGGGGAGCTGCCCGGCGCTTTCGCCGGTCTCGATGCCCGTGCGAGAGCCGAGGCCGAAGGCGGAAAAGTACTGGTTGAGCTTGTCCATTCCCATGCGGTAGCCCATTTCGGCAAAGAAATAGTTGCAGGAATTCGTCACCGCGCCGCGCACATTGAGCGCGCCGTGTCCGCTGCGCTTCCAGCAGTAGGTATAGCTGGCGGAGTAGCCGGGGTAGACCCATTTGCCGGAGTCGTAGATCTTCTCGCGCAGCGTGGTCGCGCCGGACTCCAGCGCCGCGATCGCCGTGAGCGGCTTGATCGTGGAGCCGGGCGCGTAGCGGCCGTCCGTTGCGCGGTTCCACATCGGGCGCATGGGGTCGCTGGAAAGCTCCGCAAGATCCGCGCGGAAGGTCGCAAGGGAATAGGTGGGGTAGGAGGCAAGCGCCAGCACATCGCCCGTGCCGACCTGCACCACAGCCACAGCCGCGCCGCGGTCGATGCCGTCGGCCTCCGTCATGGCGGATACCGTGCCGGCCAGCGCCTGCTCCACAGCCTCCTGAAAATCGATGTCGATGGTCAGCGCCACGGTGGAGCCGGGCTGCGGCTCTACAGAGTACAGCTCGCCCGTTACCTTGCCGGAATCGTTGAGCGTGACGAGCCGCTTGCCGTCGCTGCCGTGGAGGTAGTCCTCAAACGCCGCCTCCGCCCCGGCTTTGCCGACGATGGTCGCGAGCGTGTAGCCGTCTTTATCCTTATAACTGTCCCAGTCCTCGATGCTGCCCGTGTAGCCGAGAACGTGGGCGGCGGCGTCCGTTTCATAAACGCGCACGGAGGAGGTGTCCACCTGTACGCCGGCATAGGAGCCGTCCTTGATGAGCGAGATGAGCGAAACGTCCACATCGCTGGCAAATTCATAGCTGCTCAGGCCGTTCATTCTGGCGATGGCCAGCGAGTAGCGCAGGCCGACGATCCTGCGCGCGGTCGCTGTGGGCAGAGATTTATCCACGCCGTATTCCTCGCGCAGGCGCAGGTAGAGCGCAGGGCCGGTAAGCCCGGCGGGAAAGCCCTCGTCCGTCAGCGCGTCGTCCTCGCCGATCCACTTGAGGGAAACGAGATATTTCACCAGCGTTTTCGCGCCGCCACGCCCGGCATCGTAGGGGTAGGGGCTGCTGTAGGAAAGCGGCAGCGCGTCGCGGCAGTCCACGCCCTGCTCCTCCAGCAGTGTAACGAGACGAAGCAGCGCATCGTTCAGCTCCTCGGCGGGAACCAGCGAGGAATCGAAGCTGAGCGTGTAGACGGCGCGGTTCGATACCAGCACCTTGCCGTTGCGGTCGGTGAGGATGCCGCGCGAGCTCTTCACCGTCTCCGCGCGCGTGTTCGTGCGCACAGACTGCGCACGGTAATCGTCTCCGTGGACGATCTGCGCATCGAACATCGTAACGACGAACAGCAGCGCGCACAAAAAGACCATGCCGCCAAGGACGATCAGGCGGCGGGTAAAGCGCTTTGCATCCATGGCAGCGCTCCTTTCTGAAAAAGTGGGGAAAATTGCGGCGCGGCGCGCCGCTCATTCCGAGAAAATGCGGCGGATGGCGCGCAGCGGCGGATAAACCGGCAGAAGCAGCAGGCAGGAAACCAGCGTCTCGCGCAGGGAGAGCGAGAGCATTGCCCGCATCGACCCCGCGCCGCGCACGAGGATCGCGCCGATGTTGAAGCAGTCCAGAACAAGAAACGTCAGCACCGTCATCAGCAGCGCGCAGGGAAAGCCCGGCTGCAGCACGATGCGCGCCAGCGAAGCCACCAGCAGCGCCGCCGCAGTGAAGGCGAGCGTATACAGGCAGGGAAAGAATGTGGGCAGCGCAAGGTCGCACGCCACGCCGAAGACAAGGCCGAACAGCACCGCCGGCCGCACCTCTTCAAACGAGGCGATCACCGCCAGGATCACCGGCGGAAGAAACGGGATCGCGCCCCAGATCGTCAGGGAGCCAAGCAGCAGCTGCCGCAAAAAGGCGAGCAGCAGACAGGCAAGGGCGAAAAAAGCCCACTTGAGCGCGTTGGTTTGGGCAGGACTCATGTGCAGCGCCTCCCCTCAGTCTACAATATCATAGTCGGTGATGACGAAAACCTCGGTCAGCGCGTCAAAGTCCGTCATGGGGACAAGCACGGCATAGCGCGCCAGCCCGTCGTCGTCCGTCTGCACGGATTCCACCGCGCCGATGACAAGGCCGCTGGGATAGTAGCCGCCAAGGCCCGAGGTGACGATCTGGTCGCCGGTGAGAAGCTCTGCATCGCCGGAAAGATAGGAAAGCTTGAGCCGGCCTGCGCCCATCAGGGCAAAGTCGCCCTCCGCTACGGCGACCTCGCCCGTGCGGAAAATGCGCGCGCCAAGCTCGGTATCGGTGTCGATTAGCGTGAGCACCGTCGCCCAGTTCAGGCCGACCTTCTTGACCACGCCCACAAGGTAGCCCTCTGCGCTCACCACGCAGTCGCCCACGGCGACGCCGGCATCCGTGCCGCAGCTGAGCGAAAGCGAGGAGGTCCAGCTGCTTTCGCTGTGGCTCAGCACACGCGCGGAGACAAAGGTAAAGTCGCTGCGCTTTTCCTGCAGCTTCAGCACCTCGCGCAGCAGCGCGTTTTCCTCGTTCGCCGCCTGCGCCTCGCGCTGCTGCGCGCGCAGCGCGGCGTTTTCCTTTTTCAGCGCGGCGTTTTCCTCCTTCAGCGCCGTTACGTCCTCGTAATACTGGCGCTTGTCGGCCGCCCAGCCGCTCACAGCCGACGCGGCGGAGCGGAACGGCGAGGCAAGCACGCCCGCGATATTCTCCAGTACCGATGAGGTGGATGAAAAGTACGTCAGCACGCTCAGGCCCACGGCAACAGCCGCAGCGGCGGCAAGAATGCGCAGGCCGTGCTGGCGGAAGAAGTCCTTCAAGTCGGTGCCTCCTTTCGTTTTCGGGGCAGGGGAGAGGCTTACAGCAGCGTTACGCCGAAGCGCGCCAGCGCCAGCCCCAGCTGCTCGACCGGTAGCCCCATCACATTATAAAAGTCGCCGTCGATCCGCTCAACAAACAGCGCGCCCCGGCTCTGCACGCCGTAAGCGCCGGCCTTGTCCATCGGCTCGCCGGTGGCGATATAGGCGCGCAGCTCCGCATCGGAGCAGGGCCGGAAATAGACGCGCGTGGACACGGCAAAGGATTCGTACTGTGCGCCGCGCCGCACGCTCACGCCGGTGCAGACGGTGTGGCAGTTGCCGGAAAGCTCGCGCAGCATCCGCAGCGCATCGGCTTCATCGGCGGGCTTGCCCAGCCGGTCGTTGGCAAGAAAGACCATCGTGTCTGCGGTGATGATCAGGTCGTCTGCGGAGCATTCCCGCGCCGCCGCGTCGGATTTTTTCGCCGCGATGTAGCGCACCGTGTCCTCCGGAGAAAGACCAGCGGGATAGCTTTCGTCAATGTCGAGCGAGAGCGTTTTAAAGCTTTCGATGCCGATGCGCCGCAGCAGCTCCTGCCGGCGCGGAGATTGGGATGCCAGGATGATCGCCATATTCTGCCTCACTTATGATGATTATTTGTATAATATAAGCTGAAAATTACGATTCGGATTCATTCAACGCCGCGGTAAAAGAGTCCGCGCGTGATCTCCGCAGGTGCTTCGGCCGCTTCGCCCCGGTAGGCACGCAGCACGCGCACGCACTCCTCCGGCGATTCAGTGGTGAAGCGCAGGCAGGCATAGCGCAGGCCAAGCGGCTGCCAGTCGTCCGGCTTGTCCGCCAACCAGAGAATTTTTCCGTTTTCGATCTCGCTGCGGCACCCCCATGCGCGCAGCACGGGGAAGCGCGCGCCGCGACGGTCGGTCAGCGCAGGGGAGCGCGCGCACGCGCCGTCCGCCGGAGCGGCGGCGGGACGCTCGCGGAAGCTGCCGCAGCCGTACTCGTTCGCTGCAAGGCAGTTTTCCGTCAGCATCAGCGGCAGCCGTCCGTAAACGATCGCCTCGCACGGCAGATACTTCTGCAGGTCGCGCAGCTGCGTCTGGCGCAGCTCAAAGGAGACGCACGCGCTGTTCAGCCCCTCTTTTTTCCAGAAGGCGAGCGCAGCGGAATTATAAAGGTTCAGCGCCCAGCCGCCGTGCAGCCTGAGATCGAGTCCGCGCGCGAGCGCCAGATGGCCGAGGTTGCCGATGACCGCGCCCGCCGCGCCGTTTTCCGCCGCGCGCGCGAGCAGCGCGCGCAGAACAGGCTCGTCCTTCGTGCGGTAGATGCGCGGCAGTACGGCGAAAAATTCCGTCTGCGCCGCGCAGGGCGGGGGAGGAGCCTGCGCCAGCAGCTCAACGGGTAAGTATACCCGCGCGGGACGCAGGTCTAAAAGCGCGGCGCTCAGCTGCCGCGCGCTGCGGAGCGAGACCGTGAGCTGCGGCTTGTCCGCGCTGTTTTTGACCGCTTCCGGAGGAACAAAGTCAAACGCGCGGCGCGCGGGAACGGCGGTGCGCTGCGCTTCCATCTGCACGAGCGCCTCGCGCCGCAGCGCGTTGAGCGCACCGGCGCTCACGGCAAGACCATCGTCCAGCGCGGCTGTGCAGGACGAAACGGCAAACGCCGTGCCGCCGGTCTTTCTCAGGCGGCTTTCCACCTCTTCGGCGGTGACGGCGCGGCTGCGCGCCGCTTCCGGGACAGCGCCGCTCACGGTTATGCGGCGGCCGCCGTCGTCCTCCGCCGTCAGGGTCATCGGCTGACCGGCACGGATGGTGCATTCAAATGTGAGCGGCACGAGCCGCAAATTTTCCTTTTCATACTGCGCGCGCAGCTCGCCGAACCAGTCCTCCGGCCATCTTGCGTTTTCCGGCCGCGTGCCGAACATGGCGCGCCCGCGTGCGGCGCGGTAGTAGCCGTCGGTAAATCCATCGCGCGAAAAGGCGCGCAGCAGCGCCTGCTGCTCCTGCTTCGTTGCGCCGCGATGCTCGCGCAGCAGGCGGGCGTAGATCCCCGTCACCGCCGCAACGTATTCCGGCCGCTTCATGCGGCCTTCGATCTTCAGGCAGGCAACGCCCATTTCCTGCAGCTCCGGCACATAGGGCGCGAGGCTCGCGTCCTTCAGGCTCAGCGGATAGCTGTCCGCCCTGCCGGAAAAGCCGTAGGGCAGGCGGCAGGGCTGCGCGCAGGCGCCGCGGTTGCCGCTGCGCCGCCCGATCACGGCGGACATTTCGCACTGGCCGCTGTAGCACATACAAAGCGCGCCGTGGACAAACGCTTCGATCTCGATGGGGCTTTCGGCGCAGATCTCCGCGATCTCATCACGCGAAAGCTCACGCGCAAGCACCGCGCGCGTCATACCGAGGCGCGCAGCCTCGCAAACGCCGGAAAGCGTGTGCAGGCTCATCTGCGTGGAGGCGTGCAGCGGCACATCGGGAATAATTTTTTGCAGCGTCAGCAAAACGCCCCAGTCCTGCACAAGGATCGCGTCCACGCCGTATGCCGAGGCTCTGCGCGCAGTCTCGGCCAGATCGGGCAGCTCGCGGTCGGTCACAAGCGTGTTGAGCGTCAGATAGACCTTTACGCCCCGAAGATGGCAATAAGCGACCGCCGCGCGGAATTCCTCGTCGGAAAAATTCCTCGCGTTCCTGCGCGCATTGAAAGCGCCGAAGCCCATATAAACGGCGTCCGCGCCGCTCTGCACGGCGGCGGCAAGCGCCTCGCGCCCGCCGGCGGGCGCCAGAAGCTCCGTCTTCAATTCTTGCGGTTCTGCAGCTTGAAGATCTCGCGCTTGAGTTCGCTGACCTCGTTTTTGGCCTGGTTCGCTTCGTCAAGGTACTGCTTGAGCTGGCGGCGCAGCGCCTCGCCGGCCTCGCGCTCCTTGAAAAGCTCGTCGGCGATGTTGGCGGCGGTCAGCACAGCGGCGTCGGTGCGGCCGACCTTGGCGGATTCGAGCAGCGCGCTCATTTTTTCGTTTACATAGGAACCGACCTTCTGCATATAGGAAGGGGCCTCCTCGGCGACAAATGTATACTCTTCGCCGCAGATCGCAACGGTGATGCGGTTTTCCATGGTCGTGTGCGCTCCTTTCTTTTCTGGCGGGGCAAAAAGGGTGATCTCCACCTAATTAACCATAATCAGTATAGCACGTTCGCAATTTCGTGAAAAGGGGGCAGCGGAAAAATTCATATTTACGAAACAGAAATTTTCATGTAGAATGGGGTGATATACCGGCGAAAGGAGGCGGAGCGATGGCAGGCTATGTGCTGCACCTGCGCGAGGAAGAGAATATCACGCTGTCGGCGGGCGTGCTGCGCCGGCTCATCGACGGAGGAAACGGAGATGCGGCGCTGCTGTATCTTGCCATTCTGCGCGCGCACGGCTCGGCCTCGCCGGAGAAGCTTGCCGGGGAGCTGCATTGGGAGAGCGCGCGCGTCCGCGCGGCGGAGCAGGCGCTGTTTTCCATGGGGCTTGTCGGCGCGCCGCAGGAAGCGCCGGAGCCGCAGCGGGACGATCCGCCGCCGCAGGCGCGGGAAACGCCGGAATACACGCGCGAGGACATTGCGCGCCGCCTTGCAAACGACGGGCAGTTCACCGGGCTGCTGCGCGAGGTGGAGCGCCGGATGGGGCCGCTGTCCACGCCGTCGGTGCGCAAGCTGCTGGGGCTGTACGAGGAGCTTGGCCTTCCGGCCGATGTGATCTACACGCTGGTGGGCTACTGCATTGCCAAAAAGGAGCAGCAGCTCGGAGCGGGACGCCTGCCAACGATGCGTGAGATCGAAAAAGAGGGCTACGGCTGGGCGCGGCGCGAGCTGTTCACGCTGGAGCGGGCAAACGAATATATGAAGCGCGAGCAGCGCCTGCGCGGGAAATATCCCGAGTATATGGCGGCGTTGCAAATGCCGGGGCGCGCCAGCTCGCCGGGCGAGGAAAAGTATCTCTCCGCGTGGGCGGAGATGGGCTTCCCGGCGGAGACGGTGGCGGAGGCATACGACCGCACGGTGCTGCACTGCCACGAGTTCCGCTGGCCCTACTGCAACGGCATCCTCAGGCGCTGGCACGAAAAGGGGCTGCATATGCCCGAGGAGGTCCGGCGGGAAAACGCAAAGGAAAAGCCGGGCAGGGACGCCGCCTCCGGCGGCAACGCATGGATGAAGGAATATCTCAAGCAGTAACGGCGGAAAGGCGGGAGACTGATGGCATACGATGGAAAACTGATGCGCCGCGCACTTGCGCGCTACGACGAGGACAAACAGCGCCGTGCGGAGGAGTTCCGCGCGCGGCAGCGCGCAGTCTACGCCCGCTGCCCGCGCATCGAGGAGATCGACCGCGAGCTTTCGCACACGATGGCAAAGATCATTGCCTCGGGCCTGCGGCGCGGAACGGACCCGCGCCCGGCAATCGCGGCGCTGCAGGAGGAGAACCTTCGCCTGCAGGGCGAGCGCGCGCAGCTGCTTGCGCAGCTGGGCTTTCCGGCGGATTATATGGAGGAGAAGCCCGCCTGTCCGCGCTGCGGCGATACGGGCTTCCTTGGCAGCGAGGTATGCGCCTGCCTGCGCGGCTATTATGCCCGCGAGCAGAACCGCGAGCTTTCCGGGCTGCTGGATCTTGGCGCGCAGAGCTTTGAAGCGTTTCGCTTCGACTATTACTCCGCTGCGCCGGACCGGGAGCTTGGCGTTTCGCCGCGCGCGAATATGGAGCGGGTGTACGATATCTGCCAGGATTACGCGCACGAATTTTCGCCCAAAAGCGGCAACCTGCTGCTCTCCGGCGGCACGGGACTGGGGAAGACGTTTCTCTCCGCATCCATCGCGCGCGTGGTCAGCGCGGGCGGCCACAGCGTGGTCTACGATACGGCGGGGCATATTTTCTCGCGCTTTGAGGCGCAGAAGTTTGGCCGCGAGGATGGCGAGGAGGCGGACGGCGACGTTGGCCGCGTGCTGAAATGCGACCTGCTCATTCTGGACGATTTGGGAACGGAGCTGACGACGAGCTTCGTTCAGAGCGCCATGTACCAGCTCGTCAACACCCGCCTGATCACGGGGAAGAAGACGGTCATCTCCACCAACCTCAGCCCTGCCGAGCTGGGGCGGCGCTATGGCGCGAGCGTCCTCTCGCGCCTGCAGGGAGAATATGAGCTGCTGCTGTTTTTCGGCGAGGATATCCGCCGCAGGAAGCGGGAATAAAAAATAACAAACAGGGAAAAGCGGGCATTCCGTGCCGGATGCGGAACGCCTGCTTTACTTTTTTCAAAAAGGCCTTGCGATTTTGGAATAGAACTGGTATAAAATCTTTATAAAGAATTTGTAAAGAAACCGCACTTTCACGTTAAGGGATGAGACGATGAAACGATTTTGCACAATCCTGACCCTGCTGACGATGCTTTGCCTGCTGGCCGTGCCGGCGCTTGCCGCCGGCGAAACGGCGGATATTCCGCAGGCAGTGGCCGAGGTGGAGGAAGACTCTGAGGAAAACCGCATGAAGTCGCAGAAGGCATGGACCGCCGCCATCCTGATCGGCATTGCGTGCCTTGGCGGCGCGCTGGGCATGGCGGGTACCATTGCCAGGGCGGCGAGCAACATTGCTGAGCAGCCTGAGGCGGTGGGGCAGATCCGCACCTCCATGATGATGGGACTGGTGTTTATCGAAACGGCGATCATCTATGCGCTGATCATGGCAATTCTGATTGTCTTTGTTCTGTGATGCGGCGCAGGTCTGCGAAAAAGGTGCGATACGGCAGGGGAGGGCAGCCTCCCCTGCCGCGCCTGCATTCCGGGGCGGCGTTAAGAAAGTGAAAAGCCTCCGCTGCGCGCTCTTGCAATCGCATCGGGAAAGTGGTATAAAGAGTAACGGAAATCACGGGGAAACAAAGGGGGTAAAGCAACGTGGAGAAAAAGAAGCGGACACGGCGGCTGCTTGTGTTCGCGGCCATCGTGCTGGCACTGCTGATATTGGCGGCGCTTGCGCCGTCCTCCGGCGAGAGCGAGTCCATTCAGGACATTATGCGCGACGCTGTGCTGCACGAACACCTCAAGGTCAGTCTCTTCGGGCTGATCGAGGTAAATCCGGGCCTGATTTCGGCTTATGCCGTCACGGCGCTCCTGCTGGCGCTGGCGCTGCTGTGCAGGTTGTTTGTCATTCCGCGCTTCACGCTGGTGCCGGGAAAGCTGCAGCTGCTGCTTGAGCAGGCCGTCGGCCTGTTCGATGGGCTTGCCGCTGGCAGCAGCCCGCACCGCAACCGGTTCCTCAGCGCATACATATTTGCCGCCGGCACCTATATTTTCATGAGTACGCTCTTCGAGCTGCTGGGCGTTCAGGCGGTAACGACGGTGGGGCTGCCGGTCAATCTTCCGGCGCCGCTGTCCGACATCAACGGCGCCATCGCCATGGGCGTAACAAGCTACGGCGTGATCCTCTTCGGCGGGCTGGTCGCCGCCGGGCCGCGCGGCGCGCTGCACGCGCTCAAGGATTTCTCGCTGCCCATTTCCATGAGCTTCCGTCTGTTCGGCGCGCTGCTCTCCGGCGCGCTCGTCACGGAGCTGGTCTACTATTATACGGCGCTGTCGTTTGTGCTGCCGGTGGTCGTGGGCGTGATGTTCACGCTGCTGCACGCGCTCATCCAGGCGTATGTGCTTACGATGCTCGTTTCCACCTTCTACGGGGAATCAACCAAGAAGCCCGTAAAAGCGCCCAAAGCAAAACGGATCAAAAAAACCCGCAGCGGAACGGCTGCCTGAAAGAGAGGTACCTTGCCATGAAAACGATGAAGAACCTTGCGGCGCTCCTTGTGCTGCTGATCGCGCTTTTCGCCCTTTCCGTTCCGGCGCTCGCCGCCGGAGAGCCTGCCCCTGAGGCCGCTGCGGCGGCCAGCAGCGAGGCGGACGTGACCTCCTCCAAGGCAATGGCGTCCGGCGCGATGATCGGCGTGGCGTGCCTTGGCGGCGCGCTGGCCATGGGCATTGCGGTCAGCAAATCGACCGAGGCCATTGCCCGCCAGCCGGAAGCGGCCGGCCCTATCCGCGCGGCGATGATGATGGGCCTTGTGTTCATCGAGACGGTCATCATCTACGCGCTGATTGTGGCCATCCTTATTATCTTTGTCCTTTGACGACGAACATCTCCCGAAAAGGAGGCGACTGATCTATGCCGCTGAATATCAACCTGCAGCAGATCCTGCTGCACGCGCTGAACTTTGTGATCCTCTTCGGAGGGCTGTATTTCCTGCTTTATCAGCCCGTGCGGAAGTATATGGACGGCCGCAGGGCGCACTATGAAAAGATGGACGCGGATGCAAAGGCCGCGCTTGCGCAGGCCGAGCAGACAAAGGCGGACTATGAAGCCCAGCTGAAAAATGCCGATGAAGAGATCGCCGCGCGCCGCAGAAGCGCCGAGGAAGCGCTGCAGCACGAGGCGGACGAGCGCCGCGCGCAGGCGCAGCAGCAGGCGGACGAGGTCATGGCCAAGGCGCGCGCCGCCGCCGCGAACGAGCGCGAGCGCGTGCTGGCGCAGGCGAAGGACGAGGTTTCCGAGCTGATGAGTGCCGCAGCGGAAAAGCTGGTTCTTTCAAGCACCTCCGAGGCCTACGACCAGTTCCTGAACACGGCGGAGGAGCGCGGAGACCATGACTGAACAGATCACGCGGGAGGCGGTGCTGCTTTCCTCTGCCCGTCCTACGGCGGAGCAGGAGGCGCGCTTTCTTGCGTTTTTAAAGGAAAAATACGGCGCCGGCGTCACGCTTTCGTGGCGCGAGAGCAGCGCCTATCCCGGCGGCTTCCGGCTGGAGGTCGGCGCGGAGGTGTACGACTGGAGCGCCGAGGGCAGGCTGCGCCAGTTCCGCGACGCGCTGGAGCGGCTGGCGCAGACGGACGGCGACGTGATCCCCCTGCTGAAGGAGACCGTCCTTTCCTGGACGCCGAAGGCGCTTGCCCAGGAGATCGGCACAGTCCTCACCGTGGGCGACGGTATCGCCCGTGTGGACGGCCTTGCCGGCGCGGCTTACGGCGAGATCCTGCTGTTTGAAGGCGGCGTGCGCGGCATGGTGCTGGATCTTTCGGAGGAGAGCGCCGGCTGTATCCTGTTCGACGATGACGCGAGCGTCTGCGCGGGCAGCGCGGTACGCCGCACCGGGCGTACTGCGGGCGTTCCCGTGGGTGAGGGCTTTCTCGGCCGTGTGGTCAATGCGCTCGGCGTGCCGGTTGATGGGCTGGGCGATATCCGCGCCGAGGGCTACCGCCCTGTGGAAAGCCCGGCTCCCGGTATTATCGACCGGAAGAGCGTGGATACGCCGCTGGAGACCGGCATCCTCTGCGTTGATTCCATGTTTCCCATCGGCCGCGGGCAGCGCGAGCTGATCATCGGCGACCGCCAGACCGGCAAAACGGCCATTGCCCTCGATACCATCGTGAACCAGAAGGGCAGGAATGTGATCTGCATCTATGTTGCCATCGGGCAGAAAGCAAGCTCGGTGGCGCAGCTGCGGCGGACGCTGGCGCAGCACGGCGCAATGGATTACACCATCATCGTGAATGCGCCTGCCAGCGACCCCTCGCCGCTTCAGTATATTGCGCCCTACGCCGGCTGCGCCATGGGCGAATATTTCATGCATCAGGGCCGCGACGTGCTGATCGTTTACGACGACCTTTCCAAACACGCCATCGCCTACCGCGCAATGAGCCTGCTGCTCGAGCGGTCTCCGGGCCGCGAGGCGTATCCGGGCGATGTGTTTTATCTGCACTCCCGCCTGCTCGAGCGCGCAGCGCATCTGAGCGACGAGCGCGGCGGCGGCAGCCTCACGGCGCTGCCGATCGTGGAAACACAGTCGGGCGATGTGTCGGCCTATATCCCGACCAACGTCATTTCCATTACCGATGGGCAGCTCATCCTGGAAACGAAGCTCTTCTTTTCCGGCCAGCGTCCGGCGGTGAACGTGGGCCTGTCCGTTTCCCGTGTGGGCGGCGACGCCCAGACCAGGGCGATGAAAAAGGCCGCAAAGACCATCCGTCTCGACCTTTCGCAGTACCGCGAAATGGAGACGTTTACGCAGTTTTCCAGCGATCTCGACGGTGCGACCGCCCACCTGCTGGCCTACGGGCAGGGGCTGATGCGTATGCTGCGCCAGAAGCAGTACCACCCCTATGAGCAGTACGAGCAGGTCATCCTGCTGGTTGCGGGGCTGAGTCATGCGCTTGAAGGGGTGCCGCCGGATCAGATCGAGGATTTTCTGCCGCTGCTTTTGCAGCATTTCCGCGATACGCAGGGCGCGCTGTGCCGCGCCATCGAGCAGAGCGGCACGCTCAGCGATGAGCAGCAGGCGCTCATTGCCGCGTGCGCAAAGGAATACGCACAGCAGACGCTGGCGCAGTAAAAGCGAGGTGAGGGCGCCTATGCCGGGCATGAAGGATATCCGCGACCATATCAGCAGTGTGAAAAGCACGCAGAAGGTCACCAACGCCATGTACCTTATCGCCTCGACCAAGATGCGGCGGGCGAAGGAGGATCTTGCCAGAACGCGCCCGTTTTTCGAGGCGATTTCCGGCGAGATCGAGCGCATTTTTCAGTGCGCAGAGGAGCTGAACAGCCCCTATTTCTTTGAAGGCGACGCCGACGACGACACCCAGCCCGGCACCTACGCCTACCTTGTGGTAACGGCGGACAGGGGGCTTGCCGGCGCATACAACCAGAATGTTATCCAGGAAACGCTGCGCCGGATAAAAAAGCATCCCAACAGCCGGCTGTTTGTGGTTGGCAGCAACGGGCGGCAGTTTTTTGCTAACCACGGCGTGCCGGTAGAGAAGAGCTTTCTCTATACGGCGCAGAATCCGTCGCTTTCCCACGCGCGCGCGGTCGCAGCGCTGCTGCTGGACCTTTACGACCGGCGGGAGATCAGCAAAATATTCGTGATCTACACCGATCTGGGGAACGGCGTGGATATGAGCGTGCGCACGGCGCGCCTGCTGCCGCTGGAAAGCCACCGCTTTCTTTCGGCAGAGGAGAAGCGGCGTCTGCGGCAGATCCGCTTCGAGCCGTCGCCGGAGGCGGTGCTGGCAAGCGTTGTGCCTGCATATGTGGCGGGATTCCTCTACGCGGCGGTGGTCGATAGCTTCTGCGCCGAGCAGAACGCCCGCGCCGCGGCGATGGACGCCGCCAACCAGAACGAGGAAGAGCTGCTGCGTGAGCTGACGCTTGCCTACAATCACGAGCGGCAGGGCAGCATCACGCAGGAGATCACCGAGGTCTCCGCCGGTGCAAGGAGCAAACACAACACTGAAGGGGGGGCGCTGCATCATGCGCAGGGGTAAGATCATTCAGGTGGCCGGCAGCGTGGTGGACGTCCGCTTTCCGAAGGGCGGCGGGCTGCCGCGCATCCGCGAGGCGCTTTCCGTTACGCTGAACGGCAAATGCTGCCGGATGGAGGTGGCGCAGCACCGCGATGCGGAAACGGCGCGCTGCGTCATGCTTTCCGGCAGCGAGGGCCTTGCCCGCGGCATGGAGGTAACGGCGGAGGGCTGCGGGCTGCGCGTGCCGGTCGGCACGGCGACGCTCGGCAGGCTGTTCGATGTGTTCGGCGACCCGATCGACGGCGGCGCACCCATCGCGGACGATGCGCCGCGCCGCAGCATCCACCGCGAGCCGCCCCCGTTTTTCGAGCAGAACCCGAGCGTTGACATTCTCGAAACAGGCATCAAGGTCATCGATCTGCTGGAGCCCTATCCGCGCGGCGGTAAGATCGGCCTGTTCGGCGGCGCGGGCGTGGGGAAAACGGTGCTTATTCAGGAGCTGATCCACAATATCGCCGTGGAACACGGCGGGTACTCGATCTTTACCGGCGTGGGCGAGCGCAGCCGCGAGGGCAACGACCTCTGGTGCGAGATGCACGAGAGCGGCGTGATCGACAAGACCGCGCTCGTCTTCGGGCAGATGAACGAGGCGCCGGGCGTGCGTATGCGCGTGGCGCTCACGGGGCTTACCATGGCGGAATATTTCCGCGACGAGGAGCAGCGCGATGTGCTGCTGTTCATCGATAATATCTTCCGCTTTGTGCAGGCGGGCAGCGAGGTCTCCACGCTGCTCGGGCGGATGCCCTCCGCCGTGGGCTATCAGCCCACGCTCGCCAATGAGATGGGCGAGCTGCAGGAGCGCATCACCTCCACGCAAAGCGGATCGATCACCTCCGTGCAGGCGGTCTACGTCCCGGCGGACGACCTGACCGACCCCGCCCCGGCGACAACCTTTTCCCATCTGGACGCCACCACGGTCCTCAGCCGCAAGATCGCCGAGCAGGGGCTGTATCCGGCGGTCGATCCGCTGGAGTCCTCGTCCCGCATCCTGGAGGAGTCCATCGTGGGCGAGCGGCACTACCGCATCGCGCGCGGCGTGCAGGAGACCTTGCAGAAATACCGCGAATTGCAGGATATCATCGCTATCCTCGGCATGGAAGAGCTGAGCGACGCGGATAAGCTGACGGTCAACCGCGCGCGCAAGCTCCAGCGCTTCCTTGCCCAGCCGACCTTTGTCGCCGAGAAGTTCACAGGTCTGCCCGGCGTTTACGTTCCGCTGGAGGAAACGCTGCGCGGATTTGAAGCGATCCTTGCCGGCGAAATGGACGATTATCCCGAAATGGCGTTTTACAACGTCGGCACGCTGGACGAGGCGCTGGAGAAAGCGAAGAAGATGGAAAGCGGGGCGCTGCAATGAAGAGCTTCCACCTTCAGGTGCTTGCCGCCGAGCGCGTGTTTTACGATGGGCCATGCCAGTCGCTCACGGTGCCGACGATCGACGGGATGTACGGCGTGATGGCGCACCACGAAAACGTTGTCATCGCCATCGTTCCCGGGATCATGACGCTGCACACGGATACGGGCGAGGAACAGATCGCCGCCGTGTCTGAGGGGCTGCTGAAAGTGGAGAGCGACGAGGCGCTGCTTCTGGTCGATACGGCGGAGCATCCGGACGAGATCGACCTGCGCCGCGCAGAGGAAACGGCCGCCGCAGCAAAGGAAGCGCTGCTGCAAAAGCGCAGCGCGCAGGAACACGCGCTTGCCGCAGCGCGCATGGCGCGCGCGCTCAGCCGCGCCGCCGTAAAGCAGCGGGATAAATGACCGTCCGCTTCGCAGAAAGGAACGGATAGCCGGAAGGGACGCACTCCTGAAGAGGGAGCGCGTCCCTTTTTGCCGCCCGGAAATAAAAATTTCCCCGTCCGCAGTATTCGCCCATTTTCGCGCTGCCGGGCGTGTAAAATGGAAGAAAAAGGAGGGGGAAATCTATGAAAATCAAAGAAAAAAAGCCGTTTGTGTCGCAGCGCGTGTTCTATCTGCCCGTAGACAGCCTGCGTCCCAATCCCAACCAGCCGCGCCGCTACTTTGAAGAGGATGCTCTGCGCGAGCTGAGCGAAAGCATCCTGCGCTATGGCATCCTTCAGCCGCTCACTGTCCGCCGGGGCGAGAGCGGCTACGAGCTGATCGCCGGCGAGCGCCGCCTGCGCGCGGCAAAGCTTGCGGGACTGCGGGAGGTTCCCTGTCTGCTTGCGCGCTCCGATGAGGAGGAGAGCGCGCTGCTCGCACTCATCGAGAATCTTCAGCGCAGCGACCTGCATTACTTTGAGGAGGCTGCCGCCATTGCCCGGCTCATTGCCGCCTATGGGCTTTCGCAGGAGCAGGCGGCGGAACGGCTGGGGCGGTCGCAGTCTGCCGTGGCCAATAAGCTCCGGCTGCTGCGCCTGTCGCCGGAGTGCGCGCTGATGCTGCGCGAACACGGCCTGTCCGAGCGCCATGCCCGCGCGCTGCTGCGCCTTGCGGATGAGGAGCAGCGCGTGCAGGCACTGCAGGTTATCACCGCGCGCGGCTATAACGTTGCCCAGAGCGAGGCGTATATCGACCAGCTGCTGAAAACCGCGCAGAAAACGCCAATGCGCGCGCCGACCTATGTGATCAAGGATGTGCGCATCTTTCTCAATACCATCCGACGCTCCGTTGGGCTTATGCAGCGCGCGGGCGTGGCGGCAAACGTCTGCCGCGAGGATACGGAAAGCGAGATCCTGCTGACCATCCGCATCCCGCGGCAGGCAAAAAGGCAGGCGGGATAACGCGCGGGAGCGGCGAATTTGTCACCAAATTGTTATCCTTTTTCTCAAAATATATGCTATACTGTATGGACAAAATGATGAAAAGCATAGGAGGAGCCGAAATGGAAGAAACTTCTGGCGCCTTTGAGGAAAAGAAGAGAAGAAAGGGCGGCAAGCGCCTGATGCACGCGGAGCAGCAGGCGGGAGCGCCGCGCAAAAAGAGCGGCAGGGGCTGGAAGATATCTCTTGCCGCCATCGGCGTGCTGGCGGCAGCCTATTTGGGGCTTGGCGCGTGGGCGGTGAACGCGCAGCGCTTTTATCCCAACACCTCGGTCAACGGCGTGGATTGCGGCGGCATGACGCAGCAGGAGCTTGCAGCGCAGCTGAACGAAAATGCGGCGCGTGCGGAGGATGCGTCCGTCAGCTTTATCCTGCCCGACGGCACGGAGGTTGGGCAGGCGTCGTTTGCCGCCGTGCCGGAGGCGGATCACAGCAGGTGCGCGGAGGAGGCGTTCCAATGCGGAGGCCCCGGCTCCGACAGCATCCTGACGGCGGGGGCAAGCTATCTGCGCGCTCTGTTCGCGCCGGAGGAGATCTCCGCCGATGCGGCGGACGAGACGGAGCAGGCGCTCCGCTCGCTGGGCCGCGCGCTGCTGCGCACGGTCAACTGCGAGCCCGTGGAATTCTCCATCAGCGTGACCGAGGACGGCAGGGTCAGCGCCACGAAGCCGATGGACGGCCGCGCCGTTGCAGACGATAAAGAGTATATGCTGGCCGATCTGCTGCGCCGGGCCTACTTCAGCGGCGGGCAAAATGCGCAGGTCACGCTGTATCCCGCCGGGCAGGAGAGCGGCGTTTACGAGGTCATCCCCGCGCAGCCGGTCGATCTTGCCGCCGCGCGCGAATCGCTCATCGGCGAAAAGGTCAACGCGGCTTACGATAAGGAGACCGACAGCATCACGGCCGACCATGCGGGCGTGCAGTTTGCGCTCGATGATCTGCAGGCGGCATACGACGCCGCCGCGCCGGGCGAGACCTTCACCGTCAAGGCATCGGTCGAGCTGCCGGATGTGACGGCCGAGCAGCTTCGCGAGGTCCTCTTCCGCGACGAGCTGAGTTCCTATACCACGCGCGTCGGCGGCGCACCGGGTCGGCACAAAAATGTGCAGCTCACGGCCTCGCGCATTGACGGCTATATTCTCAACGCAGGCGAGACGATGAAGTACAGCCCGCTTGTCACGCCTTTTACCAAGGCCAACGGCTACAGCCCCGCGCCCGGCTACTATCAGGGCAAAACGGTGGATATGTATGGCGGCGGCGCGTGCCAGGCAAGCTCCACGCTCTATGCCGCGGCGCTCTATGCGAACCTTGAGATCGTGCAGCGCGTGAACCACGGCTTTGCTTCGGATTATATCGGCCTGGGGCTTGACGCCACCGTTGCCGAGGGCGGGCCGGAGTTCGAGTTCCGCAACAATACGATGTATCCCATCAAGGTGCGCGCGGAGTTTTACACCAGGGGCAAGAAGGATTACATCAAGGTCACGCTGCTTGGCACCAAGGCGGACGATACCTACGTCAAGATCCGCGTGGACGTGCTGGAGACCATCCCTTTTGAAGAGGAGATCATCGAGACCAACGAGCTGGCCCCCGGCGAGCGCAAGGTGGAGCAGACCGCCTACACCGGCTACAAGGTAAAGACCTACCGCAACGTCTACTCCGGCGACGGCAAGCTCATCTCCTCCACCTTCGAGGCTACCAGCAACTACAAGGCGCGCAACCGCATCGTGCTGGTCGGAAAGAGCAAAACGACCGCGCCCGATCCCGGTGCGGCCATCGATCCGGGAACAACGGTCGATCCCGCTCCCGCACCCGATCCCGGCACGGAGGAGCCGGTTCCCACCACGCCGGTTCCCGAGCCGCCCGAGGAGGGAACGGAGATGCCTGAATGGCTGCGTCCGGACTGACCGCGCGGCAGCGCAGCAATTAGCCGGAAACCGTTCGCGTGATTTACAGGCGCTCTTGCAGAACAGGGAGAAGCTCCCGAATGAAGGAGGATGCTGCATGGGAAAAAGAGAAAAATTTGACGCTTTTGCTGCGAACGCGGGGAAAACGGCAAAAAGCCTGCTGAACAAAGCGGTTCAGGCGGCCGACCAGACGGACGACGGCAGGTTTGACCTTGCTGACGTCGCTGTCATTGCAGAGGGCGTAGGGAGCGTTGTAAAAAAAGGGGCGCAGGAGATCAGGGAGCGCACCGATGAAAAATCGCGGCAGCTGGAGTTAAAAACGTTGCAGCCGATTTTTCCAACGCAGGCGGAGGGCGCTGTTTCGCTGGACGATGCGGATTTCCTGATGCCAAAATTCATACGGATCGCAGAGCGCGATAAAAAGCGGATGGAAAGCCCTGTCTGTCAGGGTTCTATCGGCTATGGCTCCGACCAGAAAGGATTCCATGTTGTGAATATCTTTCGCGACTCGGTGGAAGCATTCGGTTTGAGCTTTTACCCTGACTGCGACGGCGAGTTTTACTACATGGATCCCAGCGACCGGGACTGCTATATCGCTTTGGATGAATACTTCAGCTACCTGAAGATTGCGCGCGTGAACGAATTGAAGAAGATCGCGCAAGACCTTGGAGCAAAGCATTTCAAAGTGACCTATAAGGAGAAATGCGTTTCCTTTGCAGAGAAAAAAGCAAAGGCGGCGGGAAAAACGGCGGTTGCAGCGGTCGATGCAGAGCATAAGTCCCGTCAGGAGCAGTATACTGCGATCGACGTTGTTGCGGAAATGACCTTTCCCGGACACGCGCCGGTAAAACCGCAGCTGAAATATCTGCAAAGAGACAAGAATATCCAAACGCTCATAGCGATGCGGCTGGATGAAACGTCGCCGCTCCTTCAGGAGCATTTTGAGCTGGAAATGTGCAATTCCTCCGGCATGAGGCTGGACGACGCCGTGAAAATTGACGCCGTACTGAAGGGGCTGAAGTATGTCGGCAACACAACTGTCGCAAGCGAAGTGAAAAACGAAGCAAGGCGTTATTTGGAGTATGACATAGAATTTTGAACGAAAGCAAATGCTCGATCAATAAAGAACAAAAGGTACCCGCCTCAGTAAATGAGGCGGGTACCTTTGCGCGAACGGGTTCGCTTGATTGGATGACATTGGGCGGCGCTCCCGCCGGTCTGCGTTCTGTTATGCCTTTTTGCGGATCAGGATGAACGGCGTACACTGGTCGTCCTGCCCTGCCGGATTGTCGCGGATGATCTCGCAGAGCTGCTCGTCAGTGAGATCGATGCAGCCGGCCTTGCCCAGAATATCGCGCGTAAAATCGTTGGCGTCCACGATCATGGCGCGCACGCCGGTCTTTTCATAGATCTCGTCGCACACGCCGGAGGGATTTTCCGGGATACGGATGCCGTATTCGCCGTAAACGGGGAACACATCGGGATAAAAGCCGTCGAGACCTGTGACCTCCATGCCGACCATATCATAAAAGATACCGCGCTTGCCCACGAGCTTGCCGAAGCCCGCGCAGATCGCCGCCCACAGCACCTTCCACGGGCCGCAGATATCGATGGCGAACTGCATTTTGCACACCTCGCCCACGCCGATGCCGGCGCTGTTGTGCTGGATGGCAAAGCGGCTGAGGAATTTTGCCAGCCAGGAGATCTTCATATCCTTGCGGTAGACCACGCGCTTCTGGCACAGCGCGATGATCTTTTCGCTGATGCTCAGCAGATCGCCCTCTTCATACAGGGGCTTGACGTAGCGGTTGACCAGTTCAATGTAATCCTCGCCGATCTCGACAAAGTGCGTCTGGATGGCGTGGCGCAGGTATACGCCGGTGGAGGTTTCGATCTCAACATTTTTGGAGCCGTTTGCAACAAAATCCATGGGGCAAGCCTCTTTCGTACAGAAATTTAAAGATTGAACCGATGGTATTGTACCACAAAATGCAGAAAAAGCTACTGCAAAATGAACCAAAAACAAAAAGAAACAGCGCCGCCCGCTTCGTGCGGGCGGCGCTGCGCGCCTTATTTCTTGCCGGTGATCAGCCTGAGGGCCTTTTCGTAGCTTTCCTCGGCCAGAGGGATGGCGTGGGCGAGCATTTCCTCGCCGCGCTTGCAGCATTCATCGGCAAAGGCCTTGTCCTTGAGCGAGGAGAGGTTGATCAGCACATTGAGCCACGCGCTCTGCATCGCCGTTTTCAGTGTGAGCGCGGCGATGCCCAGGTCGCTGACCACGTTCGGGTTCGTCGTTCCAACAAGGCCGGCAAGCAGATCGATCGACTCAAGGCACACCTCCATCATCGCCAGCGGCACCTCCGTGCAGTTGCGGAAGCTGGCCTGCACCGCGCCGCGGCGGATCGCCTTCTGCGCATCGTTGTTTTTGGGCAGCGCAAGCGAATCGATCAGCGTGTCGAACACCTCGCTGTCGCGGTTCATCACGTCCACAAAGCGTTCTTTCAGCTCGTTGCCCTTGGCAATGGCGTCGAGAATGCGTTCACGGTCGTCTTCAAAGCCCTTTTTGCTCAGCGTCAGGCCGTTGACCATCATCGTCAGCGCCACGCCGATGCCGCCGGCAAGACCGGCGACCGCGCCGCCGCCCGGCGCGGGCGAATCCGAACCGATCTCGTTGATCAGCTCCGTGACCTTCATATCTGCGATCTTCATATGCGATCTCTCCTTGGGTCTGGAGCGGCGCGCCGCTCCGGAAATCGGGCGCAGCTCCCCGCGGGAACCCCGGGGGAGCTTTGCCGGTGAATGTGCGATTTTTCTGGCTGCCGCTTAGAACAGGCCCGTGATCTTTCCGTTCTCGTCCACGTCGATCTTTTCGGCAGAGGGAACCTTGGGCAGGCCCGGCATGGTCATAATGTCGCCGGTTTTGGCAACGAGGAAGCCCGCGCCCGCGTTGACCTTCAGGTCGCGCACGGTGATTTTGAAGCCGCGCGGCGCGCCCAGCTTGCTGGCGTCGTCGGAGAAGGAAAACTGCGTCTTCGCCATGCAGATGGGCAGCTTGTCGAAGCCAAGCTCGGTGAGCTGCTTCAGCTGCTTCCTGGCGGAAGCGGCGATGACCACGCCGTCGGCGTGATAGACCTTCGTGGCGATGGCGTTCAGCTTGTCCTCAATGCTGTCGTTCACGTCGTAAACGAACTGGAAGTGGTTGGGTTCATCGCACAGGCGCACGACCTCCTCGGCCAGCGCCCGGCCGCCCTCGCCGCCCTTGGCCCACACCTCGCTGAGGCGGACGTTGACGCCCAGCTCGCGGCACTTCTCCTCCACGAGGTCAAGCTCGGCCTTCGTGTCGGTCGGGAAGGCGTTGACGGCGACCACGCAGGGCAGACCGTAAACGTTCTTCACGTTGTCAACGTGCTGCAGAAGGTTCGGCAGGCCCTTTTCCAGCGCCTCGAGATTCTCATGGTTCAGCTCGGCCTTGGGAACGCCGCCATGATACTTCAGCGCGCGCACGGTGGCCACGATGACCACGGCGTCGGGATGGAAGCCGGCGGCGCGGCACTTGATGTCCAGGAACTTTTCCGCGCCGAGATCGGCGGCGAAGCCGGCCTCGGTAACGGTATAGTCGCTCAGGCGCAGCGCGGTCTCGGTGGCCTGAATGGAGTTGCAGCCATGGGCGATGTTGGCGAACGGGCCGCCATGGATAAACGCGGGCGTACCCTCCAGCGTCTGCACGAGGTTGGGCTTGATGGCGTCCTTCAGGAGGGCGGCCATCGCGCCCTCGACCTTCAGGTCGTGCGCGGTAACGGGCTTGTCGTCGTAGGTGTAGGCGACGACCATTTTGCCAAGGCGCTCCTTAAGGTCGGCAAGGCAGGTGGAAAGGCAGAGGACCGCCATCACCTCGCTGGCAACGGTGATCTCAAAGCCGTCCTCGCGGGGAACGCCGCTGGCCTTGCCGCCAAGGCCGTCGATGATGTGGCGCAGCTGACGGTCGTTCATATCAACGGCGCGCTTCCACACGATCCTGCGCGGGTCGATGTTCAGGGCGTTGCCCTGCTGAATATGGTTGTCGAGCATGGCGGCGAGCAGGTTGTTTGCCGCGCCGATGGCGTGAAAATCGCCGGTGAAGTGCAGGTTGATATCCTCCATGGGGACGACCTGCGCATAGCCGCCGCCGGCCGCGCCGCCCTTCACGCCGAACACGGGGCCGAGGGAAGGCTCGCGCAGGCAGACCATGGCCTTCTTGCCCAGCTTATTCAGCGCGTCGGCAAGGCCCACGGACGTGGTGGTCTTGCCCTCGCCCGCGGGGGTGGGGCTGATGGCCGTAACAAGGATGAGCTTTGCCTTGCGGGGCAGCTTGCGGATCTCGCTTAGGTCGAGCTTGGCCTTATACTTGCCGTAAAGCTCCAGATGGTTCTCGTCGATCCCGGCGCTTGCCGCGATCTCTGTGATCTTCTTCATTTCGTGCGCCTGTGCGATCTCAATATCGGTCATGATAAAATTACCTCCTGCTATTTCTGTATGGAGCGGCGCACCTGCGCCTTTACTCATTGCAATGGCATTATAACCCAATGCAGGAAAAAGGTAAACAGCTTTCGCTATCCACTTTATTCGGAACACTTAAAAAAATTAGGCGTTCTACCGCGCCGCTTAACGAACCGGGATGGGCGGCGCGCGGCAGCAACCATTTTTGCGGCTTTGAAAAGCAAAGCGGAGACAGCCGCATCCGGCGATCAGTACTCTGCAAAACGACGGATGCGCGCGCTGGACTGTCATTTTGGAGCGCTTATGGGGGCAGCGTGCGCCGCGCCGGGCGGCGCGGCGGAGCGTTTCGCGCCGTCTTCCCTTAACCCTAAAAAGAGAAGGTGCAAAGCTGAAACAACTTTACACCTTCTCTGATATTCTGTCAATTCCTCTCGAAAACGGGCAAGCCCGTTTTCGACTTATTCAAAGTCGGGGATGTATTCCTTGACGATATCCAGCAGCTCGCCGGAGCGGATCATCTTCTCCACCGCGCGGATGTCGGGCCAGATCTCGCGGTCCACTTCGTAGAACGCGACCTGCTCGCGCACGTGCTTGTAGATGGCCTCGTGCAGCGGGGTGATGCCCTGGCCGTGGCTGTTCAGGCGGCGGCGGATGTCGATGGCCTGGCAGGCGGTCAGCAGCTCGTCGGCAAGAACGTCCTGCGTGTTCTGCAGGATCATCTTGGCCTTGCGGGCGGCGGTGGTACCCATGGAGACGATGTCCTCCTGGTTGGCGGAGGAGGGAATGGAGTCAACAGACGCGGGATGCGCATAGACCTTATTCTCGCTGACCATGGAAGCGGCGGCGTACTGAACGATCATGAAGCCGGAGTTGACGCCAGCCTGCGTGGTGAGGAACGCGGTCAGGCCGTTGCTGAGCGCGGGGTTGACCATGCGCTCGGTGCGGCGCTCGGAAGCGTCGGCGATCTCGCTCGCAGCGATGCCGAGGAAGTCGAACGGCAGCGCCATCGGCTCGCCGTGGAAGTTGCCGCCGGAGATAACTGCCTCGTCGTCAAGGAACATCAGCGGGTTGTCGGTCACGGCATTCAGCTCGATCTCGACCTTCTCGCGGACGTAGGCAAGCGCATCGCGGCAGGCGCCGTGCAGCTGCGGGATGCAGCGGAGCGCGTAAGCGTCCTGCACGCGGTCGCTCTGGCAGTTGTCAAGGATCTCGGAGCCGTCGAGCAGCTTGCGCATATTCGCGGCAACGAGCATCTGGCCCTTCTGGCCGCGCACCTGATGGATGCGGGGATCGAAGGCGTTGCGCAGACCCGTCAGGCCTTCCATGGACATGGAGGCGATCACGTCGCCGAGCTGGGCGGCGCAGATGGAGTCATACAGCGCGAGCGCGCCGACGGAGGTCATCGCGCAGGTACCGTTGGTCATGCCGAGGCCTTCCTTGGAAACCAGCGTGTCGAGCGTCTTGATGCCGGCCTTGGCCATGGCCTCTGCGCCGGTCATCTTCACGCCCTCGTACATGGCCTCGCCCTTGCCGAGCATGGGGAGCGTCATGTGGGCGAGAGGCGCGAGGTCGCCGGAGGAGCCGAGAGAACCCTTCTGCGGGACGACGGGGGTAACGCCCTTGTTCAGCATTTCGAGCAGCATCTCAACGAGCAAGGGGCGAACGCCGCTCACGCCGCCGCACAGCGCGTTGGCGCGCAGCAGCATCATGCCGCGGACGATCTCGTCAGCATACGGCTCGCCGGCGCCGGTGCAGTGGCTGAGGATCAGGTTGGTGGAGAGCTGGTTGCTCATCTCCTTGGGAACGGCGACCTTCTGGAATTCGCCGAAGCCGGTGGTGATGCCGTAGGCCACGCGGCCCTCGGAGGCGATCTTCTCGGCCAGCGCGCGGGATTTCTGCATGGCCTCCAGCGCGGAGGGAGCCAGCTCGACGGTCGCATTGTAGCGCGCGATGGCGACAAAGGATTCGAGCGTCAGGCTGTGGCCGTCAACAACGACGTGCTTGATCGCGGTGGGATTCATGATCATAGTGGTGTCCTCTTTTCTCAGTTTTTCAGCTTGGTTCCGGCGGTCACAACGCCCGGTCGCGCCGCCCGTGCAAGAAACTTCCGGAACGCGCCCCTTATCTTTGCTCCGCACTTGCCCGAATGCGGAGAGCGCTCCGCCCGCAGCGGTATGCCGCAGGATCGTTCTGGGGATAGTATATCATAGATTTGTGCAAAATCAATAGTTTTTTCTGCGTTAAAATTTTCTTTATTGTGCGCTATCACCATATCGTGCTGCTGTATTACTATGATGCAGCAGCACTGCGGCAGAGGAGAAAAGTCCTGCGGCGAAAAAAAGGCGCTCCGGATCATATCCGGAGCGCCTTTTTTGGTTGTTCAAAAGGAAAGTCACCTGCGTTTTTTCTCCCGCCGGGGCTTTTCCGGCCGGCTGGTGTCGAAATTCATCACGCGGATGGCGGGATTCTTCTCCTTGGCGTATTTGCAGATCGCATCCACATCACCGCGCGGGAAGAAGAGCGCCTTTTCCATGCTGCTGTAGCCAATGTGCAGCCGCACATAGTCTGCGTGTCCGCGATCCTCGATGACGATCGCATTCAATTCCTCCCAGGGGAAGAAATCGTAATGCGTGGTGATCTGCATATTATAGTAGATCTCCAGCCCGCGGCTCGTAAGCGCCGCGTCCTTTTTGGTCAGCATCGTCAGCGTATACAGGATGGCAAAGATCAGCGAAACCGTTGCCACCAGGGGATTGCGGCTTTGCGCCGCCAGCCCGTAGACGAGCAGAAAAGCGATCAGGATCCAGCCGCCGACACTGACCCATTTCTTGCGCGGCTTGAGCGCCTGCGCCGTAAAGATCGGGGGCGGGACGGATTCCCAGGGGAGCGTTTGTCTCACAGTGACGAGTCCTTTCTAACGGTTAAGTAAGCTGTGCCTTACGCGTTGACCTGGGGAGCCTTGCCGGCAGCGCGGCGGGCCTCAAGAGAGGCCAGAGCCTTCTCATGAGCCTCGGCGGGAGCGCCGGCGGGCTTGCCGGCCTTGGTCTTGCCGAAGATGTTGGTGTAGGAACCGTCAGCCCAGAAGATGTTGCGGCCGAGCAGAGCGGTGATGTAAGCATAGATGGGGTTGAGCAGGTTGACGAAGGCATAGGGGAAGAAGACGAAGGAGCTCATGCCGAGCACGCCCTGCTGGTAAGCGCCGCAGCCGGTCCAGGGGAACATAACGGCCCAGAGGGTACCGGCGTCTTCCAGCGTACGGGAGAGCATATTGCGGCCGAGGCCGAGCTCATCATACTTGTCAGCGTAGATGGGGGCGGGAACGCCAATGCCGAGGAACTGGTCGCACATGGTGGCGTCGCAGAAGATGGAGGTCAGCAGGGTGGCGAGGATCAGGCTGCCAACGGAGTGGATCTTGTGCTTGAGGCCGCCGAAGAGTCTCTCGATGCAGCCGCAGCTCTCGAGGGCGCCGCCGTAAGCGAGTGCGACGAGGATGAGGTTGATGGTCCACATCATGCCGTCCATGCCCTTGGCCTTGCCGAGGATGGAGTCAGCGACCGCGTTGCCGGTCTCGACAGCGTGGCCATAGTGCAGAACATCGAAGATGTCGCCGAGGGAGTAGCTGTAGAAGATGTCGGTGGACTGGAAGATGAGCATGAAGACGACCGCGGTGGCGACGGAGACGGCGATGCCGACCAGGCCGGGCACGCGCAGGATGCACATCACGATAACGACGATGATGGGGAGGAGCAGGATGGGGCTGATGGTGAAGGCGCTGCGGAACGCTTCCTGGATGCCTTCGGCGACTGTAGCGTCATACGCGCTGGTGTCAACGTTCAGGCCAAGGATCGTGTAGAGAATGAGGGAGAGCAGCAGGGTCGGGCCGGTGGTGGAGACCATCGCGGTGACGTGATCGAACAGGCCGGTCTCCGCAACGGCGGCGGCGAGGTTGGTGGTGTCGGACAGGGGGGAGAACTTGTCGCCGACATACGCGCCGGAGATGATCATACCGGCGGTGATGGGGGCGGGGATGCCGAGGCCGACACCGATGCCGAGGAAGGCAAGGCCGATGGTGGCGGTGGTGGTCCAAGAGGAGCCGCAGGCCATGCCGACGATCGCGCAGAGGATGCAGCCGATGGGGAGGAACAGCTGCGGGGTCAGCAGGTCAAGGCCGTAGACGATCATGGTGGGGATCGCGCCGGAGAGCATGAAGCTGGTGACCAGGAAGCCGACGGTGGCGAGGATCAGAACGGCTTCCATGGAAGCAGCCAGACGCTCGACCATACCGGCGAGCATCTCCTGGAAGGAGTGGCCGCAGATGAAGCCGACGATGCAGGCGACGATGATGGACATGACCAGGGGCAGGTGCGCGTCATGATAGCCGGTTTCGGAATGACCGCGGAAGCAGTAAAGCATGAACCCGATCATTGCCACGATGGGAACCAGCGCCAGAATAAAACTGGGCTGCCGCACGGTTCTTTTTTCGTTTGCCATTGATTTGTACCTCTCTCTTATAAAATACTTGGTCTGCCGGAACGCGGCGGGCCGCCTTCCCCCGGGACAGACCGGATACACACGCACCCGGGGCGGTGCGCTCCTGCGGAGGGGTCCCGCAGGCAAACACATCGGAATGGGCGCGCAGCACCGTCGGGCAAACGGCTTCTTGCATTACTGCAAACCCATTCCAATCTATTTGTGAACTAATTGTAACATACCTGTTCAGCAAAAGCAATAAAAATCGACAGGACGGCATAAAAAATTTTTGCAATCTGGCCATACTAAGGTGCTGTATTGCCAAGATGTTGCGGTAGTAAGGTAGTGCGATAAAGCAGAATCGGGAAAGATGAGCGGACGCCGCAGCGTCCGCGACAGGGAGGCATTATTCTTCGTCCTTGATACGGGCGAGCAGCAGGCGGTACCCATCGCCCCCGTAGCAGAGGCATTTGTTCACGCGGGTGATGGTCGTGGAGGAAACGCCGATCTTCTGCGAGATCTGCGTAAAGGTCTTCCCTTCGTTCAGCAGCGTGGCCACCTGAAAGCGCTGCGACATGGCCTCGATCTCGCTGAACGTACACAGATCATCGAAAAAGCGGTAGCATTCCTCTTCGTTTTTCAGCGCCAGGATCGCCTTGAACAGATGGTCGGTCTCCTCGCTTTTCATTTTGCTTTCGTACATTCGGCACTCCTCCTGTCAGCAGTCATGGGCGGCGGAGCGAAAGAACGCTCCGTGCGGCGTTCGCCGCAGTATGCAGTTCCGCAGAATACTTTACCATGGTAACAAAAAAAGGTGTTTCCGTCAAGCGCATTCTGCGTTTTTCGGCGAATCTGTTGTTTGTTAGGTTCGGACGGCGGCTTTTCTTAAAAATTTATGCACATTGGCGCTGCGCGCCGCTGGCATTCCGCCGCAAGACCTGCTATACTGAAAAAACAGCGGTTTCCGCCGCGCGGCGCTTGACTTTTTCCGCGCTGTACCGTACAATAGTCGGAAATCACACCGATACGCTGCTGTGCCACTGCGGTGCAGTACGCTGTCCATACATTTTATTATGAAAGGACACACACTATCATGGCAACGATCAAAGCTCACACCCTGTCCGGCTTTATGGAGCTGCTTCCCGCCCCGCAGACGCAGATGGAGCGCCTGATGGAGGTTTTGCGCTCGTCCTACGGTGTGTACGGCTTCACGCCGCTCGACACGCCCATCATCGAGGCGAGCGACGTGCTGCTGGCCAAGGGCGGCGGCGAGACGGAGAAGCAGATCTACCGCTTTTCCAAGGGCGACAGCGATCTCTCGCTCCGCTTCGACCTGACAGTCCCGCTGGCAAAGTACGTTGCCCTGCATTATGCCGACCTTGCCTTCCCGTTCCGCCGCTTCCAGATCGGCAAGGTCTACCGCGGCGAGCGCGCGCAGCGCGGCCGCTTCCGCGAGTTCTATCAGGCGGATATCGACGTCATCGGCGACGGCGAGCTGGACATCACGAACGACGCCGAGATCCCCGCCATCATCTATACGGTCTTCTCCCGCCTGGGGCTTTCAAGATTCCAGATCCGCATCAACAACCGCCGCATTCTCAACGGCTTTTATGCGATGCTGGGCCTTTCCGACAAGTCCGGCGACATTATGCGCACGGTGGACAAGATCGAAAAGATCGGCGCAGACATGGTGCGTGCCATTCTGGTCGATGACTATGCCATCGAGGGCGAAAAGGCGGACGAGATCCTTGCCTTCATCGGCATCAGGGGTACGAACGACGAGGTGCTGGCCGCGCTTGGGCAGTACCGCGGCCGCAATGAGATGTTCGATCAGGGCCTCGATGAGCTGACCACGGTGGCAAAATACCTTGGCTCGTTCGGCGTGCCGCAGGAGAATTTTGCGGTTGACCTGACCATCGCGCGCGGGCTGGACTACTACACCGGCACCGTGTACGAGACCACGCTGCTCGATTATCCCGAGATCGGCTCGGTCTGTTCCGGCGGCCGCTATGATAACCTCGCCGAGTATTACACCGACCGCAAGCTCCCCGGCGTGGGCATTTCCATCGGCGTGACGCGCCTGTTCTACGTCCTCGGCGAGCAGGGGCTGCTCAACGGCGAGGTCTGCACCGCGCCGGCGGACGTACTCATCCTGCCGATGACCGAGGATCTGAGTGAGGCCATCTCTCTTGCCACCGACTTGCGCGCCGCAGGCGTCAGCACGCAGATCTACACGGAAAAGAAGAAGTTCAAGGCAAAAATGAACTATGCCGACAAGCTCAAGGTGCCGTATGTCTATTTCCTCGGCGAGGATGAGATCAACGCGGGCGTGGTGTCCTGCAAGGATATGCGTACCGGCGAGCAGGTGAAGCTGCCGCGCGCGGAGGCGGTCGAAAAGGCCCGCGCCTTTGTGGAGTCCGACCGCCGGAAGCCGGTCATCTGCGAGAAATAAAAAAGAAAGCAGCTGTAAGGCTGCTTTTTTTGCGCTTTTCAAGCGCAGGGGGAGGGCTGCTTTCCGCGCACAGCGCGGAGGAAAATGCGGCGTGCGTGCCGCGGCGCTAAAGGGGGTATTCTCTTTCCGAAGAGAATACCCCCTTTGCATCCCCAGAGAAAGGCGAGGGGAGTCCCCCTCGACCCCCAACATTGGCAGATTGCAGCTCTTCGAGCTGCCCGCCTGCAATGGGAAACGCCTTTCTTTTGGACGGGCGACGCCCGTTTTCTTTCTCGGGAAAGAAAATGGGGGTCGCATCACGTGCAGCGCCTTTGGCGCTGTTCCCCCCGCGGCACAGGTGCTGCGAGGTGCTTCGCACCTGTGCGAAAAAGAACCCGCGCCCCTGTGGGCGCGAAAAAGGCAGCCTTTCGGCTGCCAGTTTCAGTCCACGGTGCGCATAAAGCTCGTGCCGCTTTTCTGAAAGCGCACATCCAGCTTCACGCGGTCGGCGCGCATATAGCTCGTTGTGTATTCGTAGGTATGGCCGTTTTCCGTTGTTGTGCGGCGCTGGTGGAAAAACGCCGCAGAACCCGGCGCGCAGTGCAGCAGCTGCGCCTCGCGCGGCGCAAGCAGCACCGCCTCGTAGGTGTCGGATGCGGAGAAGGGGATGATCCCCACATGGTAGAGCAGGCTGTAAAAGCTGTGCGTTTCCAGCAGCTCGCGCGTCAGGTTCGGATAGATGTACTCAGGGTAGTACGAGGTTTCCAGAATCAGCGGCTCGCCGTCCACGTTGCGCACGCGCGTGAAGCAGTAGACCTTCACGTCCGGCTCCAGTCCCATCAGCGCCGCGATCCTCGGCGAGGGGGTGATAACGGCAAAGTCCACCAGCGTGGACGACGGCGTTTTTCCCAGCTGGGAAATCTCGGTCGTAAAGGAGTACTGCACGCCCTTGCGCCGCGTGTTCGGGTCGGTGACGAACGTACCCTTGCCGCGCTTGCGCACCACATAGCCCTCCTCCTCCAGCGCGCCGATCGCCTGGCGCACCGTGTTGCGGCTGATGTCGTAGGCTCTGCAAAGCGCCGCCTCGCTTGGCAGCAGGTCGCCCACCTTCAGCGCGCCTGCGGTGATGCTGCGCTTGATGATGCCCATCAGCTGCGCGTAGAGCGGGATCTCGCTGTCCAGCGACAGCGGGTTTTTCAGAATAGGATGTTCTTCCATGTTGGCCACCCTCCCGGGATCATATGTTTTAGAATATTCCGATTGTACCACTAACTTTTGAAATGTTCCAGTACATATTTCTGTTTTTCTTATGACAAAACGGAGGGGAATTCCCCTCCGTTTTCTCATAGTCCGCGTTTTACCAGCCGGTTCCCAGCATCAGCCCGTACCAGCGGCCGTCGTTCTTCTGCTGAATGGTGCAGCAGCGCCAGAACGCATATGCGCCCTTGGGGGCGGACGGGTCGGTACACTCGCCGGTGTTGCCCGCCATCGCGTATTGCAGCGCCGTCTCGCTTTCGGGCGTGAACTGCACCTCCACGGAAAAGCAGTAGGTGTTGTCGTCGATCTCGCCCTGCTCGCGCTTGGCCTGCGTCGTGTCCTCGGCGGGGGTGGTGAGGGCCTTGACCCAGGTGTACCTGAAGGAGCTGCCGCTTGTTGCCTTCGTGTGCGTGCCGAAGTAGGCGTCCGCCCACTGCTGCGCGGCCTCCTGCCAGGAAAGGCTCTTCGGCTGCGGCTCGATCTCGCCCAGCAGCGCATCGTACTCCGCCTCGTCGTACCACAGGCGCATCAAGCTGTAAAGCGTGCGCCCGTCGCCGTCTACAATGCTGAGATCATCGTATGAGTCGGTCTTGAAGCAGTACGCCGCTCCGCCCGGCGTTGTCAGCCAGAGATGCATGGGCTGGGATTCGCAGACCGTCAGCACGCCGCCGTCCGCCGTCATGAGAAGAATGCAGTTCTGCGCCGAGGGCGCGGCACTGCCGCCCGCTTCGCGCCAGGAAAGAATTTCGCTCAGCTGCCTTGCAAAGTAGGCGCGGTTGGTAACGGAACTGCCGTCGTAGATGCTGCTGTCCTTGCCGTTCACGCTCAGCGACAGCGTGACCTCGCTGCTCATATCGCCGAGCTTTTGCAGCGCATCGCCGAGGACTTTGGCAGCGGTTCTTTCTGCGGCGGGATCCGCCGCCGCGTCGTACCACGCGAGCATCGCGTCGTAGAGCGTTGCATAGTCGCCGTAATCGCTGACCTTATAGTAGTATGCGTCGTCTCGCTGGTAGAGCATGATGTCCGTGCCCTCAAAGAACGCAAGGTGCGAGGAATCGTTGTTGCTGAGCCAGAGCGTGAGCGACCGTGTTCCGTCAGCAGGGGTGAACTTATCATGCAATAGCGCATAGCTGCACTCGTCAAGCCTGACCGTTGGCGTGACGTTCAGCATATCGCGGTCGGTGATCGCCGCATTGTCCCGGTAGAGAAACATCCACGCTGCGCCGCCGTTCGACGCGAGCTGAAGATCGGCCTGAAAATCGGAATCGTCCAGCGCGGGATCCGCCGCGTCGGCGTCCCAGTTCACCGTGAAGCTTCTGACCATCGCCCGGAGTACCTCGGCCTCGCCCTCAACGGCGCGGTCGCGGTTCCAGCCCCACTGGTTCTCCTCCGTGCTGCCGTCGAACGTCCAGTGCGTTGTGACCTCGTAGCAGGTGCCGTCTGGCGCATCAAAGAGCGTGACAATTGTGTTGCTCATGCCCTCATTTGTCACGAAGCGCCAGCCCGCGTCGGTCTTCTCGGCCTTTGCGCCGGTGCTTTCCCATTCCGTCTTCGCTTCGTCAAGGCTCTGCTCGAGCTTCTTTGCGTTGAAGTAAGAGCCGGTGTCGTAGCGGGAGTACCAGAACTCCGTCCCCGGATTGCACGCCCAGGCGGTGATCGGCGCATAGAAGTAGTAGCTGCCGTCGCCCGAGATGAGCTGCGCCTCGCACTGGCTGGCGTAGCCGTAGCCGTCCGCCGCCGTGTCGTTCAGCAGGTTGGGAATGAGCATCTTCGGCAGGTCAAGCCCCGCGTAATCGACATAGAAATCATGCAGGTAAGCCTTTTCCTCGCCGCTGTAGCCGCAGCCGTTGTAGAAGAGCCCATCGTTGCTCATCGTGGTGCCGATGATCTGATAGCCGGTCTGCTCGCCGCTCGTGTGGTGCAGCACGGTGAGATAGTGCGTCCAGCTCTCCCTGAGGAAACCGTCATCCGTCACATACTGCCCGCCCACGGGGTCGATTTCCACGCCCGCCTCATTCGTGGGCTTCATCTCATAGTTAAAATACCAAAGCTCCAGCGCCGTGCCGTCGGGAGAGAGACCTTCGAGCGAATCGCCCAGCTCGAGCTGCGTCACGCGCACGTCGGCGACCGTGTCCTCGACAACGCCCATACCGTTGACTCTGACATAGTAGGTCATCGTGTCCTGCTTGAGGTCTTCCACGCACGCGGCGGCGTAGTCATCCATTGAGGCGTAGAGCGTGTCGTCCTCCTTTTCCAGCCGGTAGACCCAGCGGATGCGGTCGGTATCCTCGATGAAGGCGTCGCCGCCCTCGAAATGATAGCCGATGCACAGATACAGCGTGCCGTCCTCCTGCTCCAGCAGGAAGACGAGGTTCGGCGAGGCCTCGGGGTCGTGATCATCGAAATCGTCCGGCAGCTGCACGCGCCACGCGGCCTTGTTGTCGCCGCGCAGTGCGTCCAGGTCGGGCAGCAGGGTGCCGTCAAAGTTTTCCTGCGTCAGCGTGACGGATTCCAGCGGCATGTAGACCGCCACCGTGCTGCCGTATGTCAGCGCGACCGATTTGACGCCGTTTCCTTGTGAAAGCTGAACGGAAAAGCCGTTTCCATCGGAGACATAGTAGAGCGGGCGGAAATCCTTTCCGGTCGTAAGCTCCGAGTTCCCGAAGACAAACACGGGGCTATAGCGCGAGCCATCGAACAGCGCGGCCGATGCGTCCCTGCTGCCCCAGCCTGTTGCGCAGCCTGCCGTCAGCGTCAGCGCCAGCACGAGCGCCGCAACGCCCAGCCCGCGCTTTTTCTGCGCGCCGAGTACATTGGTGATGCGCTGTCTGAGCCGCTCCTCCGTGCCGCCGAAGCAGGTCGTTGCGGGTATCGTGCGGCTTTTCGCCTGCACGGCTGCCAGCAGCGTGCGGCTGTAGTCCGCGCGCTCCAGCCTTTCCATGCGCTGCGTCGCCGCGCTGTCGCAGGCCAGCTCGATGTCCTCGTCTGCCTGCCGCAGCAGCAGGTAGGCCATGGGGTTGAACCAGTGCATCGCGTTTGCCGCCAGCAGCACAAGCTTGAAGAGCATATCGCGCCGCTTCAGGTGGCACAGCTCGTGGCGCAGGATAAAGCGCAGCGCGTGCGTGTCGTATTGCTCGTGCGGCAGCAGCAGGGTCGGGCGGAACACGCCCGTGACTGCGGGCGTCGTCACCGCCTCGCAGACGATCATCTCCGGCGCGCGCACGTTCAGCTCCCGCGCCGTTTCATCCAGCAGCGCAAGATAATCCTCGCGCGCTGCCGCCCTGCGCCAGCGGCGCACCGTGCGGCGGAAAGCCGCCAGCGCCGCGCCCTGCCAGATCACAAACGCCGCCGCGCCTGCCGCCCAGCACCAGAAGAGGATGGACGTGACGGGGATGTAGCGCGTGGTTTTCAGCTCGGGATTCGTTACAGGGCGCGCGTTGATCGCATCGCGCACCTGCGTACTTGTCTGCCCGCTCTGCGCCGCCATGTCGCCGAAAAGATGGTCCGTCTGCACGACGGTCGTCTTGTCCGTACCGACAAAGACGGTGTAGTCCTTCGGCTTTTCCACCTGCACAGGCGCGTCCTTTACGGAAAAATCGATGGGCAGCAGCAGAAATACCGCCAGCGCCAGCCACAGCCAGCAGCGCGTTCCTGCGCGGTAGCGCTCCTTCCACAGCGGCTTTGCCGCCAGCAGCGCTGCGATCACCAGCGCGCCCAGCAGCGAGGTTTTCAACAAATTCAGCAGAAACTGTTCCATTTCCTCCTCCTTTACCGGCTCATGTCGTCAAGAAACTGCCGCAGCTCGTCGATCTCGCGCTGTTCCAGCGGCTTTTCCGCGTTCAGCGCCGCCATAAAGCTGCCGAGTGACCCGCCGTACAGACGCTTCAGCACGCTGCGGCTCTCGAATTCGAGGTACTTATCCTTTGAGACGAGCGGCGTGTACAAATTGTTCCGCCCCTCGCGGCGGCTCGTGAGAAATCCCTTGTCGCAAAGGCGCGTGAGATAGGTGTTGACGGTGTTTGCGCTCCAGCCGTGGGGAGCGAGCGCGCCCTCAATGTCGCTGCGGCTCACCTCGCCGCCCCTGCTCCAAATGGCCTGCATCACGGCAAGCTCCGCGTCCGGCAGCCTTCTCTTTTCCTCCATGAATATCCTCCTGTTCAGCGGCTGACGCACTTCTGTGCGCAAACTACTACAAATGTCGTTGATTTATATATACTACACTTGTAGTACTTTGTCAAGAAGCTTTTTTGCGCCTTTTGCACCTCCCGGCGCGCGGACCGGCGCCGCAGGCCGTTACAGCGCCCTGCGGGCCGCAAACAGAAAAGGAGACCTCTTTCGAGGTCTCCTTTTGTATTGTGGGGGATTCCGCTGCGGCTCAGCACTTTTCAAACACGGTGGCAACGCCCTGGCCGCCGCCGATGCACAGCGTGGCAAGGCCCTTCTTGGCGTCCTCGCGCTTGAGCATCTCGTGCAGCAGCGTGACGATGATGCGCGCGCCGGAAGCGCCGACGGGGTGGCCGATGGAGATCGCGCCGCCGTTGACGTTGACCTTGCTCATGTCGAAGTGCAGCTCACGGGCGACGGCGATGGACTGCGCCGCAAAGGCTTCGTTGGCCTCGACGAGGTCGATATCGTCGATGGTCAGGCCGGCCTTGGCCATAGCCTGGCGGGAGGCGGGAACGGGGCCGACGCCCATGATCTTCGGGTCAACGCCGCCCTGGCCCCAGCTGATGAGCTTTGCCATGGGCTTGAGGTTGTACTTCTTCACGGCCTCGCCGGAGGCGAGGACGATCGCGGCGGCGCCGTCGTTGATGCCGGAGGCATTGCCGGCGGTGACGCGCTGAACGTGCTTGCGGGTATCGGCCTCGTGGATGCCGGTGGGCTGGAAGGTGTGGACGACCTCGTCCTCAACGCCCTCGGGACCAACGGGGAAGGCGCCACGCAGCTTGGCAAGACCCTCGGGCGTGGAGCCGGCGCGGGGGAACTCGTCCTTCTTGAACTCAACGATCTCCTTCTTGACCTTCACGGGGACGGGAACGATCTCGTCGTCGAAGCGGCCGGAGGCCTGCGCGGCCTCGGTCTTCTGCTGGGAGGCGGCGCCGAAGGCGTCGAGCTCTTCGCGGGTGATGCCCCAAACATCGCAGATGTTCTCGGCGGTGGTGCCCATGTGGTAGTTGTTGAACGCATCCCACAGGCCGTCCTTGATCATGGTATCAACGAGCTTCTTGTCGCCCATGCGCGCGCCCCAGCGCTCATCGAAGGAAGCGAAGGGAGCGGCGCTCATGTTCTCGGTGCCGCCGCAGACAATGATGTCAGCGTCGCCGGCGAGGATGGCGCGGCCGGCCTCGATGACGGACTTCATGCCCGAGCCGCAGACCATGCCGACGGTGTAGGCGGGAACGGAATAGGGAAGGCCGGCGCCGATGCAGACCTGGCGGGCAACGTTCTGGCCGAGACCGGCGGTCAGAATGCAGCCGAACATCACTTCGTCAACATTCTCGGGAGCAACGTTCGCGCGCTTGAGGGCTTCCTTCACAACGATGGAGCCGAGCTGAGCGGCGGGAGTGTTCTTCAGGGAGCCGCCGAAGGAACCAACGGCGGTACGGCAGCAGTTAACAACGTATAATTCTTTCATGTTACTTCTCCTTAAAAATTTCAGTTCCGGTTGGGGGACAGCCGGGAATCTTCAACCTGATTATACACAGGCAAAAATGAAAAATCAACTGCAAAGTTGCGCAAAATACGTAAAGTTCTGATTTTTTTCTTTCATTTCGTTAACAAATTAACGAAAATGCAGCACAAACTGCATCATTTGCAGAAAACAGGACGGAGCGCCTGCTCCGTCCTGTGGCGGGTCATATCCGCTGCCTGAAGAAGAGGGCCGTCAGCCCGCTGCCTGCGCCGCCTGAATGGCCTCGTACAGCGCGCGCGCATCCAGCGCGCTGTACAGGCTGCTGGTCCGGATCTGCGCGGCCTCGACCTCCTGCGTAATGAGATTGCTGAAGTATTCCTCACGCACGCTGTCGGCGGCGGCCGATTCGTCGAGCGGCAGGCGCAGCAGGATGTGGTAGCCGAACTGCGACTCCACGATGCCGCTCACCTCGCCCTCGGCGAGCGCATAGGCGGCGTCCTCAAATTCCTGCACCATCGAGCCGGCGGTAAAGGTGTAGCCTGCGGGATTGCTGGCGCGGCCGGGGTCCTCGCTGTATTCATCGGCGAGGGAGGCAAAGTAGGCGGAAAGATCCTCGCCGGTGTAGCTGCTGAGCTTTTCGGCCAGCTCCTCGGCCAGCGCCTTCTTCGCGGCGATCTCCTCGTCGCTCAACGCCTCGCCGGTGGCGGCGTCCTGCGTGGCAAGGAGGATGTGGTCGGCGGTGATGTAGCCGTTCTGCGCGGCGTAAAGGGCAAGATCCTTGTTGGAGACGTAGAGCGGGCTGCCCTCCGTCAGGTAGAGCGTGAGCAGGTTCTGATACAGGTAGTTGGTGCGCACCGCGCGCGCGTAGGTCTCGCGGCGCAGGCCGAGCCTGGCAAGCTCGGCGTCGTAGGCTTCCTCGCCGCCAAGCTGCTCAATGTCGCTCTGCACGCTCTGCTCCATGGCGGCCTTCTGCTCGTCGGTAAGCGCTGCGCCGTATTTTTCCGCCATGTTCTCCAGCACCAGATGCTGCTTCACCGAGGCAAGCACATCCTCGTCCACATATTCGGCCACGCTCATCCCGTTGCCAAGAACATAGTCCCAGTCGAGCGCCGTGCCGGCGTAGTACTGCATGAAGCTGTCAAGGTAGGAAACGTTGTAGCCAATCCAGTAAAGCACCAGGTCGGCGCTCGCCGTGTTGCCGTCCACTGAGGCCACAAGCGCGTCCGGCGCAACGCCGCATACGTCGTAGGTCATGCCCTCCTGGATCGTGCCGGAGGAAAAGCCGCCTTCGGGGGAGAATGTGATCACTGCGAATGCGGCCGCAGCGGTGACCGCCGCCGCGCCAAGGATGGACAGGATTCGTTTTTTCAACATGGTATTACCCCTTCTTTTCTGTTTCTTCCTTATTGACACGCAGGTCGTTGACCAGCGTTAAGGCTGTGTCGAGCGCATCCTCGCCCGGCGCGAGGCGCAGTGTGAGCTTCGGCTCTGCGCCGGTGGCGGAAAGCGTGAGCCGGCGCTTGTTTTTCGGCAGGGAGCAGAGCAGCATCACCGCCTCCACCGGAACGGCGTCCGCGCCGGCGAAGGTGAATACGATCTCGCTTGCGCGCTGCGTGATGTCGCGCACGCCGGTGCGCGCGGCCTCGGCGCGCAGCAGCGCTACGTCCATCAGCCTCAGCGCCGGCTGCGGCGGCTCGCCGTAGCGGTCGATCAGCTCGTCGAGCAGCTCCTGCGATTCCTCCGCCGTGTGCAGCGCCGCAATGCGGCGGTAGATGTCCATGCGCTGCTCGCCGGAGGGAATGTAGCTTTCCGGCAGGTTGGCCGATACCGTCAGGTCGGCGGAGCATTCCGTGCGGTTCGCAGCCTTTTCGCCGCGCTGCTCCAGCACGGCTTCTTCGAGCAATTGCAGGTACATATCGTAGCCCATGCTCATCATATAGCCCGATTGCTCCGGCCCCAGCAGGTTGCCCGCGCCGCGGATCTCAAGATCGCGCATGGCGATGCGGAAGCCGGAGCCGAACTCCGCATATTCGCGGATCGCGGTGAGCCGCTTGGCCGCGACCTCCGTAAGGATCCTGCCCGCGCTGTAGGTCATGTAGGCGTAGGCGCGGCGGGCGCTGCGGCCAATGCGGCCGCGGATCTGGTGCAGCTGGGCAAGCCCCAGCCGGTCGGCATTTTCGATGATGAGCGTGTTGACGTTCGGGATATCGATGCCCGTTTCGATGATGGTGGTGCAGACCAGTACCTGAATTTCACCGTCCGAGAGCTGCTGCATCACGGACGAGAGACCCCTCTCGTCCATTTTTCCGTGCGCCACGCCGATCGTGACCTCCTCGCCAAGCAGCGAGCGGAGCTTTGCGGCGCAGCGGTCGATGGTCTCCACGCGGTTGTGCAGGTAGTAGACTTGCCCGCCGCGCGCAAGCTCGCGGCGAATGGCGTCGGCGATCACGCTCCAGTTGTGTTCCAGCACATAGGTCTGCACCGGCTGGCGATCGACCGGCGGCATCTCGATGGTGGACATATCGCGGATGCCGGACAGCGCCATGTTCAGCGTGCGGGGAATGGGCGTGGCCGAGAGCGTCAGCGTATCGACCTGGCGCGAAAGCTCCTTGAGCTTTTCCTTGTGCGTCACGCCGAAGCGCTGCTCCTCGTCGATGACGAGGAGGCCGAGGCCTTTAAAGTGCAGCCCCTTTTGCAGCAGCGAGTGCGTGCCGATGAGCAGGTCGATCTTCCCCTGCGCCGCATCCTGCATGATCTGCTTTTTCTGCGCGGGGGTCTTGAAGCGCGAAAGCACCTCGATGCGCACGGGGAACGAGCGGAAGCGGTTGATGGCGGTGGCGTAGTGCTGCTGGGCCAGCACCGTGGTCGGCACCAGAATGGCTGCCTGCTTGCCGTCCAGCACGCATTTCATCACGGCGCGCAGCGCGACCTCGGTTTTGCCGTAGCCCACATCGCCGCAGAGCAGCCGGTCCATCGGCGCGCGCCGCTCCATGTCGCTCTTGATCTCGGCGATGGCGCGCAGCTGGTCGTCCGTTTCCTCATAGTCGAAGGCGTCTTCAAATTCCTTCTGCCACGGGGAATCGGGCGAGAAGGCAAAGCCCGGGCGGCGCTGCCGCTCGGCGTAGAGCGCGATGAGTCCCTTGGCGAGGTCCTTTGCCGCGGCGCGCGCCCTGGTTTTTGCGCGCGCCCAGTCCGTGCCGCCAAGCTTTGAGAGCTTTGTGCGGGGCTGACCGTCCTCGTCCTCGCCGTGGCCGCCGATGTATTTCGAAACCATGTCGAGCTGCGTGGCGGGAACATACAGGCTGTCGTTGCCCGCGTAGCAGATCTTGATATAGTCCTTGTCCACGCCGTCCACGCGCATCCGCTCGATGCCGGCGAAGCGTCCGATGCCGTGATGGACATGGACCACAAGATCGCCGGGGGAGAGGTCTTCATAGGAGCGCAGCGCCGCGCGCGCGGACGTCTCCTTCCTGGGCCGCGCCTTTGCGCGCCTGCCGGACAGCGGCGCGGTCAGCTGCCCCTCCGTCAGGATGACCAGCTTCAGCTGCGGATATTCGCTGCCTGCGCTCAGCGCGCCAAGGCCGATGACCACCTCGCGCGGGGCGGGCAGGCGCTCGTTTGCAGGGTCGAGCCGGGCGCGGATGTTCCGCTCCTCCAGCAGGCGCTGGAGATTTCTGGCGCGCGTTTCGTTGCCGCAAAGCACCAGCACGCCGAACATCGCGCCAAGATAGCGCTCCATGTCGCCTGCGGCGGTTTCAAGGCTGCCGCCGTAGGACGGCAGCGAGCGGGCGTTCATGCTCAGCAGCGTCTTCGGCGCGAGCAGGCTGCGCGAGGTCGGCAGCGCGTCGAGCAGCACCGCGGCAAATTCGCCCAGCCGCCTGCTCAGCGCGTCCTGGCTGACCGCCAGCGCGGCAAAGTCGCCGCACAGCACGCCTTCTTCAATCAGGGGCTTTATGTCCTCTGAGAGTTCCCAGTGGTAATTTTTGCCGCGCTCCAGCACGCGCATTCCATCGTTCACCACAACCAGCGTGTCGGCGGGCAAATAGTCGAGCGCGCAGATCTCGGCGGGGTAGCAGGCGGTAAGATAGCGGTCCATGCCGCCGGGCGGCAGACCGTTTTCCAGGCGTTCGATATCGCTGCGCAGCGTCCTTTCCGCTGCGGCGGCCTCCGGCTTCCGGGCAAGCTTCTGCGCCGCATGGCGCATCCGCTCAAGCATCGCGCCGCGCCCGCCCTCGGAAAGCGCGGGCAGCACCTCGGCGGCGGGCAGAATGGTCAGGGCTTTGATGTTTTGCGTGCGGCGCTGGGTCGTTACGTCGAATTCGCCCATCGCGTCCACTTCATCGTCGAAGAATTCAATGCGCACGGGCGCGCTCAGTGGCGACCAGATATCGAGAATGCCGCCGCGCATGGCGAACTGCCCCACGCCCTCCACCGTTTCGGCGCGCGCGTAGCCCATGTCCGTGAGCGTGCGGCCAAGCGCGGAAAGGTCGAAGCGCGCGCCGGGCGCAGCCTGGATGACGGCGTTCTCCAGCGCCTGCGGCGGCAGCGTGCGCTGCATCAGCGCGTCGATCGTGGCGACCAGAACGCCCGCGCCGCCGTTTGCCAGGGCGCAGAGCGTGCCGATGCGCTGCTGCTCCCAGCCGTGGGAGGCGGATACGCGGTCGCGCAGCTGCCATTCGCGCGCGAAAAGCAGGCTCACGTTCTCGCCGAGCAGCGCGTGCAGGTCGGCGGCGGCGCGGTTCGCCTCCGCTTCGTCGGCGCAGAGCATCAGCAGCGGGCGCTGCGTCTGCTGCCGCAGCGCGGCGGCAAGCTGCGCGCGATGCACGCCGGAAAGGCCGGATACGGCGGCGGGGCAGCGCCCGGCGTCAATATCAGCCAGCAGCTCGCGCGCTTCCGGCAGCGCCGCGATCGCGCGGTTCAGCTGCGCCATGCCCTGTCCCATATCCGTATCCCTCCCCTTTCAACGCATAAAAGGGCGCGGACCGCCCGCCTCAGGGGGTCCGTACCCATACAACACATCACATCGCTGGTTTTCCGCTTTTCGGCTGTGCGCCGATGAAAAGCGGATCGTTTCCTCTGCAAGTATACTACGCCGGGGAGGAAAAGTAAATGCGGGAATTGTGAATAATCTGCGCCGCGCTCAGTTGAATCTGTTCTGTGCGGCGTTCACGCCGCTGGTGATGATGCACTCCGCCGCGCCGAGCGCGCGGTCGAGCGCCTCGTCCACGGTCTTGCGCTCCTGCGCCGTAAACGGGCCGATTACCCAGTCCACAAGGTCATGCTCCGGCGCGCCCACGCCCACCTTCACGCGCGGAAAGGCGTCTGTGCCGAGGTGGGCGATGATGTTCTTCAGCCCGTTGTGGCCGCCTGCGCTGCCGCTGCCGCGCACGCGGATCTTGCCCAGCGGGAGCGAGACGTCGTCGGAGATGACGATGACGTGGTCGGCGGGAATTTTATAAAAGCGCGCAGCCTCGCCCACGGCCTCGCCGGAGAGGTTCATATACGTCTGCGGCATCATCAGCAGCACGTTCGCTCCGCCGAATTCGATCACCTCCGTCAGCGCGCGGAAGCGCAGCCGGTTGCAGCGCAGATTCTGCCTGTCGATCAGCCGCTCTGCGGCCATGAAGCCGATGTTGTGGCGGGTGTTTTCATACTGCCTGCCATAGTTGCCAAGGCAGACGAGCAGCCATTCCGGCGGGCCTTTCTTTTTAAAAAACATGATGTTGCTCCCTGTTCGCTCCCACGGGGGAAGTGCTTTTGGAACAGCGTAACACGGCGGATGGCAAATTGCAACCGCAATTTGGCCCTTCGCCGCGCGGAGCAAGGGGGGTGTTCTCTTTCCGAAGAGAACACCCCCCTTGAGCGTTATCCCACAGTATACAGTGGGAAAATTTTAATTGAACAGCTTGGCGATGGAGATCTCCTGATACGTGCGCTCGATCGCCTCTGCAAATATCGGCGCAACGGTCAGGTACTTGATGCGGGCCTTGGCGAGCGCCGCTTCGTCCACGGGCGCGGGGATGGTGTCGAGCAGGGCAAGCTCGATGATGTTGCTCTTCTCCAGCCGCTCGAGCGCGGGGCCGGAAAGCACGCCGTGAGAGGCGCAGGCGTAGACTTTCTTCGCGCCGCCGACCTCAACGAGCGCCTTGGCGGCGTTGCAGAGGGAGCCGGCGGTATCGACCATATCGTCGAAGAGGATGCACTCGCAGCCCTCCACGTCGCCGATCACGTTCATGACCTCGCACTGGTTGGCCTTCTGGCGGCGCTTATCCACGATGGCAAGGTTCATGTGCAGCTTCTGGGCAAAGGTGCGCGCACGGGCAACGGAACCCACGTCGGGGGAAACGACGACCATTTCCTCGCAGTGCGCGCCGAACTTCTTGGCGTAATAGTCCACGAAGATGGGGTTGCCGAAGAGGTTGTCCACGGGGATATCAAAGAAGCCCTGGATCTGGCTGGCGTGCAGATCCATGGTCAGCACGCGGTCGGCGCCGGCGGCAACGAGCATATTGGCAACGAGCTTTGCAGAGATGGGGTCGCGGCTCTTGGCCTTGCGGTCCTGCCGGGCATAGCCGAAGTAGGGCATGACGGCGGTGATGCGGCCGGCGGAGGCGCGGCGGCAGGCGTCGATCATGATGAGCAGCTCCATCAGGCTGTCGTTGACGGGCTTGCAGGTGGACTGGACGAGAAACACGTCGCTGCCGCGCACGGTCTCGTACAGGGAGACGGAGGCCTCGCCGTCGGCGAAGCTCTTGACCTCGCTCTCGCCGAGCTTGGTGCCGATGAGCTTGCAGATGTCGGCTGCCAGCTTGGGGTTTGCGTTGCCGGTGAAGATCTTGATGTCCTTGCCGTGAGAGATCATGGTGATGTACTCCTCTGTTTATAAAAAATTTTATGAAGTTACTTTTTCCTGTGCGCCGCGCGCCATTTTTCCGCCCAGCCGGGCTTTACGCTCTGCCGCGTCCGCGCGATGGCGAGCGAATCGTCCGGCACCTCTTCGGTGATGGTGGAGCCGGCGGCGATATAGCTGCCGCGCCCCACGCGCACCGGCGCGACGAGGTTGGTGTTGCAGCCGATAAAGGCGTCGTCCTCAATGGTGCAGCGGAACTTCTGGAAGCCATCGTAATTCGTCGTCACCGTGCCGCAGCCGAAGTTGATGCGCTCGCCGCAGTCGGTATCGCCAACGTAGGTAAGGTGGGAAATTTTCGTGCCGCTGCCGATGACGGAATTCTTGATCTCAACAAAGTCGCCGACCTTAACGTGGCCGCCGATCTTCGAGTTCGGGCGGACGTAGGCAAAGGGGCCGACTGTGGTGTGATCGCCCACGGTGCTCTCGTTCAGCTGCGAGGCGTTCACCTCGCTCTCGTCGCCGACCGTGCAGTCGCGGATCATGGCGTTGGGGCCGATGGTGCAGTTTTCGCCGATCACGGTCGTTCCGCGCAGGATTGTGCCGGGCAGCAGCAGCGTGCCGCTGCCGATCTTCACGCGCGGGTCGATGTAAACGCTGTTCGGATCCAGAATGGAGACGCCCGCCTTGAGATGCTTTTCCGCGATCTTGCGGCGGCACATATCCTGCGCGTCGCGCAGCTCCTCTTCATCGCCCACGGGAAGAAAACCCTGCGTGATCTCCGCGCCCTTGGGGAAGGCGGCGAAAGCACCGTGTTCCTTCAGCACCTTGCAGCATTCCGCTGCATCGGCGGAGTAGACCGCGCCGCCGGAGAACACGCCCACGGGCAGCACCGCGCCGTTCACGATCAGCACGCTGCCCGTTTCGCCCTTCAGGAGCTTCAGAAGCTCCGCTCCGTGCTTCGCCCCGTCTACATAGGTCACATCGGCAGCCTCGGGGATAAAGGGGCGCAGCACGTCGTGTGCGCGCACGTCGGAAACAACAAAAAACCGCTCGATACCCCGTCCCATCAGTTCGCCGAACATCCAGGTGAGGATGGGGCAGAACAGGATGGGCTGAAGCATCAGCGGCGTCTTTTCGGTTGCAAGGGTCATATCGTCCGGCATGAAAAGCACGGCAAGCTTCTGATCCATTGGAGCCATCTCCTTTCGCGGCAGGCGGTCGTTACCGCCATTATAGCAAAGCTGCACGAAAAATCCACCTTTTCCTGCAAAAAAAGCAAAAAATTTTTGAGAACGCCGGCGCGGCGCAGTAATTTGAAAATATTGTTTCAAAAGATTGTTTTTCTGGTTGAATTCGCAATATTTTTGCGGTACAATGATAAAACTTTCGCTTGGAGGGGGCGGCGCGCGTGCTGAATATCGTACTTGTCGAGCCGGAGATCCCGCAGAACTGCGGCAACATCGCGCGCACCTGCGCCGCCACCGGCGCGCATCTGCACCTGATTCGGCCGCTGGGGTTCGACATTTCCGACCGCGCCGTCAAGCGCGCGGGGCTGGACTACTGGTATCTGGTGGATATCAGCGTGTATGAAAATTTAGCAGACCTTTTTGCAAAGCATCCCGAAGCGGAGAAGGACTGCTGGCTCGCCACGACGAAGGCCCCGCAGGACTACTGCGCGGCGGAGTTCTGCGATGGCTGCTGGCTGTTTTTCGGCAAGGAAACGGCCGGCCTGCCGGAGCCGTTCCGCCTGGCGCATTACGACCGCTGCATCCGCCTTCCGATGCGCGCGGAGGCGCGCAGCCTGAACCTTTCGAATTCCGTGGCGATCTTAACGTATGAGGCGCTGCGGCAAACGGGCTTTCCCGGCCTCAGGCACGAGGGGGAAATGCTGGAAGGGGCGCAAGATCCCAGATTCGTTTCAAATAAGTAACCAAATCGTATGTGCATATTATGAGGAGGAAACAACATGAATTATAACAAGAAGACGGTTTATGATGTAGACGTGAGCGGCAAGAAGGTCCTGCTGCGCTGCGATTTCAACGTTCCGCAGGACAAGGAGACGGGCGAGATCACTTCGGATAAGCGCATCGTCGCGGCTCTTCCGACCATCCGGTATCTTTTGGACAACGGCGCGGCGGTCATCGCCTGCTCCCACCTCGGCAAGCCCGAGCCGAAGTATGAAAAATGGGTGAAGAAGCAGACCGAAAAGGGCAAGGATCCCGCAGCGCTGACGGAGGAGAAGTGGAAAAAGTCTCTCGAAAAGCTGACGCTCGCGCCCGTTGCCAGACGCCTTTCCGAGCTTCTCGGCAAGCCCGTGATCTTCGCGCGCGATGTCGTCGGCCCGGACGCCAGAGCCAAGGCTGCGGCGCTCAAGGGCGGCGAGATCATGCTGCTGGAGAACACCCGCTTTGAGCCGGGCGAGACGAAGAACGACCCCGCGCTTGCCGAAAAGCTTGCCTCCATGGCCGAGCTTTACGTTTCCGATGCGTTCGGCTCCGTCCATCGCGCGCACGCCTCCACCGCGGGCGTGGCGGCGTACCTTCCCGCCGTTTCCGGCCTGCTGGTCGCAAGAGAGCTGGAGGTTATGGGCAAGGCGCTCGACGACCCCAAGCGCCCGTTTGTGGCGGTGCTGGGCGGCGCAAAGGTGAGCGACAAGATCGCCGTCATCAACAATCTGCTCGACAAGGCCGATACCGTCATCATCGGCGGCGGCATGGCCTACACCTTTGCCAAGGCGCGCGGCGGCGAGATCGGCAAGTCCCTGCTCGAAGAGGACAAATGCGCCTACGCGCTGGAAATGATCGAAAAGGCAAAGGCAAAGGGCGTGAAGCTGCTGCTGCCGGTAGACACCGTTGCGGCGAAGGACTTTTCCGCCGATGCCGAGCCGGTCGTCGTTGACGCGATGCACATCCCCGCGGACATGATGGGCATGGACATCGGCCCGAAGACCATCGAGCTGTTCTGCGCGGCAACAAAGGGCGCAGGCACCATCGTGTGGAACGGCCCCATGGGCGTGTTTGAGTTTCCGGCCTTTGCAAACGGCACCAAGGCCATGGCGAAGGCGCTGGCCGAGAGCGGCGCTGTGACCATCATCGGCGGCGGCGACAGCGCCGCGGCCGCCGAGCAGCTCGGCTTTGCCGATAAGATCACGCACATCTCCACCGGCGGCGGCGCATCGCTCGAATTTCTGGAAGGCAAGGAGCTTCCGGGCGTTGCGTGCCTGCTGGACAAATAAGCGTCTGCTGCAGCGTTGCTGATCATAATACTATAGAAATTACAGGAGAATGACCCGTCATGAATCGCAGATACCGTAAGACCATTATCGCTGGCAACTGGAAAATGAACAAGACCCCCAGCGAGACCAAAGCCTTTGCCGAGCAGTTCAAGGCTATCCTTCCCAAGACCAAGTGGTGCGACATTGTTGTGTGCGTTCCTGCGACCGACCTTTCCGCCGCCGTGCGCGCCTTCAAGGACAGCCGCATCGCCGTGGGCGCGCAGAACGTCTACTTTGAAAAGAGCGGCGCTTACACGGGCGAGATCTCAGCCGATATGCTGGTCGATCTCGGCGTGCGCTATGTCATCGTCGGCCACAGCGAGCGCCGCGCGCTCTTCGGCGAGACGGACGAGATCGTCAACAAAAAGGTCCACGCCGCGCTGAATGCGGGGCTGAACCCCATCATCTGCGTGGGCGAGAGCCTTGCCCAGCGCGAGATGGGCGTGACGATGGAGCTGATCGCCCTGCAGGTCAAGAGCGCGCTCGCCGGCGTCAGCGCCGAGCAGGTGCGCCGCTGCGTCGTTGCCTATGAGCCGATCTGGGCGATCGGCACGGGCAAGACCGCCACGCCCGAGCAGGCGGCGGAGGTCTGCGGCTCCATCCGCGCGCTGATCCGCACGCTGTACGGCGCGCGCGTTGCCCGCAGCGTGACCATCCAGTACGGCGGCTCGATGAAGCCGGGCAATGCCCGCGAGCTTCTTTCCCACGAGGATATCGACGGCGGCCTGATCGGCGGCGCATCGCTCGAGCCGCAGGCGCTGATGGATATTGTTCACGCTGCGAACCAGGACTGAGCAGGCTCAAAGAGCAAAAAAGGAGATCATCTTATGAACAAAACTCCGACTACCCTCATCATCATGGACGGCTTCGGCCTGTCCGACAATGTTGTCGGCAATGCGGTGCGTGCGGCGAACACGCCGGTACTCGACGGGCTTTTTGCCGAGTATGCGCATACAACGCTTGCCGCGTCCGGCCTTGACGTGGGCCTGCCGGCCGGCCAGATGGGCAACAGCGAGGTCGGCCATACCAATATCGGCGGCGGGCGCGTTGTGTTTCAGGATCTGCCGCGCATCACCCGCTCCATTGAGGACGGCACTTTTTTTGAAAACCCGGCCTACAACAGGGCGATGGACGCTTGCCTGGAGAAGGGCTCATCCCTGCACCTTTACGGCCTGCATTCCACCGGCGGCGTCCACTCCACGCTCGACCATCTTTATGCGCTGCTGAAGATGGCGCACATCAAGGGCTTAAAGCGCGTGTATATCCACGCCTTCCTCGATGGACGCGACACGCCCCCGACCTCCGGCCGCGGCTTTGTGGCGCAGACCATGGAAAAGTGCCGCGAGATCGGCGTGGGCAAGATCGCAACGGTCATGGGCCGCTACTACGCGATGGACCGCGACAAGCGCTGGGACCGCCTGGAGACCGCCTATGACGCGCTCGTCTACGGCGAGGGCGTGCAGGATCCGGATCCCCTCCACGCCATTGACGAGAGCTACAAAAACGGCGTGACGGACGAGTTTGTCGAACCCATCGTCTGCGACAGGGACGGTATGATTTCCGACAACGACTCGGTGATCTTCTTCAACTATCGCCCCGACCGCGCCCGCGAGATCACGCGCGCGTTCGTCGATCCCGCGTTCGACGGTTTCAAGCGCGAATTCTTCCCGCTGACCTACGTCTGCAACACCGAGTATGACGCGACCATGCCGAACGTGCTGGTGGCGTTCCCGCGCATCAGCGTGAAAAACGGCCTGGGCGAATACCTGAGCAAGATGGGCATGACGCAGCTGCGCATCGCCGAAACGGAGAAGTACGCCCATGTCACCTTCTTCTTCAACGGCGGCGTGGAGGAGCCGTATCCCGGCGAGGACCGCGTGCTGGTCGCTTCCCCGAAGGTGGCGACCTACGACCTCCAGCCCGAGATGAGCGCGCACGAGGTTGCCGACAAGTGCGTTGAGCGCATCGAGTCCGGCAAGTACGACGTTATCATCCTGAACTTTGCCAACTGCGATATGGTCGGCCACACGGGCGTGTTTGAAGCGGCGGTCAAGGCCGTGGAGACTGTGGACGAGTGCGTGGGCAAGGTCGTGGAGGCCACGCTCAAGATGGGCGGCATCGCCATGATTACCGCCGACCACGGCAACGCCGAGCAGATGCTGCAAGCCGACGGCGTAAGCCCTATGACGGCGCACACGACAAACGCGGTTCCCTTTATCCTCTGCGGCGCGGGCGCCGAGCTGCGGCCCGGCCGCCTTGCGGATATCGCGCCCACCATCCTCGACGTGATGGGTCTTGCCCAGCCCGAGGAGATGGACGGAAAAACGCTTATCGTGCGATAAAATTTTGCCCGTTCCTGTTTAGAAAAAGCTCTGGCGGTACAAACTACCGTCAGAGCTTTTTTGCGGCTCCGTGGAATTTTTGCATAGCCGCGCCTGCGGCGGAAAGGAAACGACATGACAGGATCGAACCGCGCCAAGCGGCATTTTTTCGGAACGGGCTTATACATAGCCCTGTTCCTCGGTGTAACGGCGCTTGCCGTTGCGGGCTATTGGACGCTGCTGCCAAAGGACGCGCCGGACAAAACGGCGGAGGAGGCCTCCGCGCAGACGGAGGTATCCGTGCCGGAGGAAACGCCGCAGATGCCGGAGCTGCGCTTTGCGGAGGACGAGCTTGTCCCGCCCGCGCAGCCGGCGCAGGACGCCCCCGTAATGGACGAGGCGACCGGCGTGGAGGACAGCGTCCCTGCGCAGGAGGCGGAGGAAGCGCTGCCGGTCGCGCCGCGGCTGGTCGTTTCGCCGCTGGTGGGGGAGACGATCGCGGCCTTTTCCGTGGACGCGCTGTGCTACAACGAAACGCTGGGCGACTGGCGCACGCACAACGGCGTGGACATCGCCGCCGAGATCGGCACGCAGGTGCTGGCTGCGTGCAGCGGGACCGTTACCTCCGTTGTCAGCGACGATCTGATGGGGACAAGCGTGACCATTGCGCACGACGGCGGATACGAAACGGTCTATTCCAACCTTCAGAGCGTTCCGGCCGTGGGCGAGGGACAGTACGTTTCCGCAGGCGAGGTCATTGGCGCCGTGGGGGCCACCTCGCTGGCCGAATTTGCCAGCGCGCCGCATCTGCACTTTGCCGTGACAAAGGACGGCCTGCCCTGCGATCCGGCGGAATTTCTGAATTAAACAGGAAAAAGGCAGCCCGAGGGCTGCCTTTTTGTTTCAGGGCAGAGTTACAGCATTACGCGGATCAGCGCCAGCAGCTCCGCCAGGCCGAATGCCGCCATGCCGATCACGCCGCCAAGACGCGGCTTGCTCACGCGCACCGGCGCGATAAAAAGAACGCCCAGCAGGAACATCCCCGCCGCATAAACGATGGCGCCATCGAGCCGGCAGTAGAACGCCAGCAGGTAGAAAAACGGCGCGGCGAACGCCGCCGACGTTACCGGTACGCCAAGGTAGAAGTGGCGCAGCTCGTTCGTTTTGTCCTGCCGCTCCTCCTCCATCACGTTGAAATAGGCGAGGCGGATGAGCGCGCACAGCGTGAAGAACGACATTACCGCCAGAAACCACACGGCGCCGCAGCCGATGCTCCAGCCGATCGCGGCGGGCAGCACGCCGAAGCAGACAAGATCGTTGAGCGAATCGATCTGGATGCCGAAGCGCTTTTCCGTGTCGGTACGGTTCTTTTTGGTGCGGGCGATGCGCCCGTCAAAGGCATCGAGCAGCCCCGCGAGCATCAGGCAGAGAATGGCCGGCAGCGTGCGGCCCAGCGCGGCGGCATAAATACCCTCCAGCCCCAGCAGCAGCGAAAGATAGGTCGCAATGACGGTATAATCGTAAACTCCAATCATATAAAACATCCGTTCGTCATTTTTATACAGGTCATTATAGCAAACGAACCTGCGCATTGCAAGAAGGCGGGGTTAAGACTTTGCAAAGCTTATGCGCCGGTGCGCAGCCGGTCAATCACGCGCGCGAAGCGCGCCCGGTCGTAAACGACCGGAACCGGGTAGATGGGGTTTGCCTCCGCCGCAGCCCAGCGCGTCATCTGCGGGATATCCTCCGTGCGGATAAAATCGAGCCGGTCGGGGATGCCCATCCGGGCGTTCATCGCGCGGATGGCCGCAATAAACGCCCTGGCGCGCGTTTCCTGCGTTTCGCCTCCGATCCCGACGAGCGCGGCGAGCCGCGCAAGGCGCGGCCATGCCGCCGCGCCGTAGTCCTCCAGCACAATGGGCAGCAGCACCGCGTTTGCAAGCCCGTGCGCCGTGCCGTACAGCCCGCCGAGCGTGTGCGCAATGGCGTGTACATTGCCCACGCTCGCGCGCGTGAACGCCGCGCCCGCGTTGAACGACGCCTGAAGCAGCGCCGCGCGGTCGGGCAGCGAGCCGCCGTTGCGGCAGGCGCGCTCCAGATGCGCAAAGATCGAGACGACCGCGCGCTCCGCGCAGGCTCTCGTTTCCTTTGTATTGTAAAAGCGGCTCAGATATGCCTCTACCGCGTGGGTCAGGGCGTCCATGCCCGTTTCCGCCGTGATCTGCGGCGGCAGCCCCAGCGTCAGCACGGGGTCAAGAATGGCGCAGCGCGGGATGAGACACGGGTCTGAGATGGAATATTTGTGGTGGTCGTCGCCCGTCACCACGGCGGCAATGGTCGTTTCCGAGCCGGTGCCGGCGGTGGTCGGCACGGCGATGAGCAGTGGGATACGGCGGCGCACCTTCAAAAGCCCGCCGAGCTGCGCTACGGTCCTGTCCGGCCGCGCAATGCGCGCCGCAGCGGCCTTGGCTGCGTCCATCGGCGAGCCGCCGCCGATGACAAGAAAGCAGTCGCAGCGGTCGATGCGGTACTGCGCGGCGATCCTCTCCACCGTTGCGGCGGAAGGATTCGGCTCCACGGCGGAGAAGATCGAGAGCAGGATGTCCTCCTCGTCCAGCGCCTCCTGCAGGCGGCGGAAGCTTTCCTCCGCGCACTGGCGGCGGCTGGCCACCACAAACGGGCGGCGCGCGCCGTTTTTCCGCAGGATCTCCGGCACGCGCAGCAGGCTCCCCGCGCCGGAGATCACCTCCGGCCTGCGCCACGGAAGCGCCCGCGCGCCAAGCGCAAAGCCGCACTGAAACACGCGGCAGAAAAACGGATTCCAAAAGTCCATGAACAGCCCCCTTTTTCAGGATACGGACAGTATACCACAGGTCGGGCTGCAAAAAAAGGGCTGAACGAAATGTTCAGCCCTTTGCAGTCAGCGGTTCAGCCTTCCGCCTCTTCAGTTTCGATGATGCCGTAGCCGCCGTTGTTGCGGCGGTAGACCACGGAGATCGCATCGCCGTCGTCGGTGTTGCGGAAGACGAAGAAGCTGTGTCCCAGCAGGTTCATCTGCAGGATGGCCTCCTCCGCGCTCATGGGCTTGACGGTGAAGCGCTTGGTGCGCACGATGTCGAATTCGCTCTCCTCGTGGACCTCGAACTCCTCCGGCAGCTCGGGGGCGATGGACTCGGCGCGCAGGTTCTTGGAAAGACGGGTCTTATTCTTGCGGATCTTGCGCTCGATCTGGGCGGCGGCCTCGTCGATCGCGCCGCGCATATCGCCGTCGGCGTCCTCACACACCGCACGGAACAGGGTGCCGTTTGCACCGCGGAGCGTGATCTCAACGATGCAGCGGTTTTTCTTCTCCACAGAGAAGGTCACGGAAGCCTCAGGCTCTTCCTTGAAGAATTTTTCCAGCTTGCCGACTTTTTTCTCGGCGTAGGCCTTCACAGAATCGTTCAGGGAGATCTTCTTGCAGGTGTAAGTGAATTTCATGGTGATGGCTCCTTTCGTTGGTGAGGAAATGAAACGGATGCCGCGCACAGCTTCCTTTTCACTTTTGCTTATCATAGCATACTTATCAAAAAATATCAAATGAACAGAGTGTTAAAATGCGATGTTTGTACAAAATGACAAAAAATAAGTAGTTCGACAGGAAGCGATTTCGTTCGGCTGGCTTCGACAAAAGCTTCGCTTGACGCGCGCGGACAAGTCGGGTATCATTACCTTCGGAAGCTTTCCAATATCCCACCCGTTTGGGCCGCTGGCGCGCTGCGCCGGCGGCCCCTTTTTAGGCGCAAGCAAAGAAAAAAGCGCCCCTGTAAGGCGCTTTTTCAGAATTCAGTTGCTCACGTCGTAAAACGACTTTTCGCCCGGTGTAACGTAGCCGAGCTGGTCGCGCGCCAGCTCCTGCAGGAATTCAGGGTCGTCCGCCTTTTCCAGCGCCGAGGAGAGCGCATCGTTTTCCTGCCGGGCCTCGTCCAGCCTGCTTTGCAGAAGCGCCTGCTGCTCCTGCGCGGCGGTGATCTGCACGCGGATGTGGATCAGCTCCGCGCCGACCAGCGTGAGCAGCACGAGGATGACCAGCATCGTGAGAAAACCTGTGCGCTTTTTCGGCTGCTTTGCCTGCTCTGCCATGCCGGATCCCTCCTCTCGCCGCCGCCCGGCGCACGCTCCGGCGCGCCGAATGCTCATACGCTTTTATTATAAAACGTCTGCGGAAAAAAAGAAAGTACCTTTTGCAAAGTTTGTTAAGTTTACCATAAAAATTTTTCAGCGCTCGGAGAGGCAGCAGCGCCAGGGCGATCAGCGCGAACAGCACCTCCGCCCAAAAGGCCCACAGCGGCCGCAGCAGGCGCGCGCAGAGCGTGAAATAAACAACGGCGCCAAGGATGCCTGCCAGCAGCATGAAAAGCCGCAGCTCGCCCCCGCCGATGCGCAGCGCGAAGAGAAAGGGCAGCAGCGCAAGCGCCGCGCAGTAGAGTGCGTCGAGCGCCGCAGTCAGCGCGCCGGAGGATCTGCGCCGCAGCCGGATGGCGCGCAGAAGATCATAGAGCAGCGCGAGCGCCGCGCCCAGAAGCAGCGAGGCCAGAAAGCTCTGCCCCTGCGCGTGCAGCGTAAAGCCCATCGTCAGCCCCCGAACAGCCGCGCAAGCAGCCCGCCGCGCCCGGCAGGCGCATCCTCGTAGGCAAGCGAGTCGATGCGCCCGTCTACTTGCAGCTCGCCGCCGTCAAGGCTGAGCTTGCCGATGTGAAGGCCCTCTCCGGTCACGACCAGCACGCCCTCGGCGGTGTTCATCACGATCTCGCACTCGTCGAAGCGGTCAACATCCTCCACGCCCGATACCGTCAGGCTCTCTCGTCCCTGAAGCTCGATGCGGTGGAGCGGTGCGGAAGAAGATTCATATGCCATAACTGCGCCCGTCCTTTCGTTGCAGGCGCGAAAAACGCGCCCTCCATACCACAGTGTATGAAGGGCGCGTCCGGAATATCACACGGCGCGCTATTCCTGCGGCGCGCGCACCTCGCGGTAGAGGAGCGCGGCCTCGTTCTTTCCGGCGGTCTCGGAAACGTTCAGCACCTCAACGGTCAGCACGCGCTCACCAAAGTGCAGCGCGATCACATCGCCCGGCTTCACATCGTATGACGCGCGCGCGACCTTTCCGTTAACGGTGACGCGCCCGCCGTCGCACGCATCATTGGCCACGGTGCGCCGCTTGATCAGCCGCGAGACCTTGAGGTATTTGTCAAGACGCATGGTGTGCCTCCTTTGGAAAGAACGGCGGCGCACTGCGCCGCCGTTCTATGGGAAATCATAAAGGTCTTCCGATCCGGGAAATTACTCCGCAACAGCGTCCTTGAACGCCTTGCCGGCCTTGAAGGTCGGAACCTTGGAGGCGGCGATGGTGATGCTCTCCTTGGTCTTGGGGTTGCGGCCGGTGCGTTCGGCGCGGTGCTTGGTCTCGAAAGAGCCGAAGCCAACGAGCTGAACCTTTTCGTCGTTCTTGAGGGAATCGATAATGGTCTCGAGGGCGGCAGTGATGACGACCTCGGACTCCTTCTTGGAAATGCCTGCCTTTTCTGCAACCGCAGCAATGAGTTCGGTCTTGTTCATTGTTTTTCCTCCTGTAAAATTTCCGGAAAGCCGTTCCGGGAGTATCTGAGCAAAAGACGCCGGGCGTCTCTGGTCATTCGTGATGTTTGGCGGCGTTCCACAGCGCCGTCAGCTCCTCCGGCGGCAGCGCGTCCATCGCTTCGCCGCGCGCGGAGACGGCCTGCTCCACCGCGCGGAAGCGCGCGATGAACTTTTCGCACGTTCGGCCAAGCGCCTCCTCCGGGTCAACGCCGCAGAAGCGGCCGACCTTGACGGCGGCAAACAGTACGTCGCCCAGTTCTTCTTCAAAATTGGCGCCGTCTTCCACGGCGGCGCGCAGCTCCTGTGTTTCCTCGTCGAGCTTGTCGAGCGCGCCTGAAACGTCTGCAAATTCAAAGCCCGCTTTTGCCGCCTTGCTCTGCAGCTTCTCCGCGCGCCAGAGGGCGGGGAGAGAGCGGGCGACGGAGTCCATCGCCTCGGCGGTGGTGCGCTGTCCCTTTTCCGCGCGCTTGAGCTTGTCCCAGCTGACAAGCACCTCCTCGCTGCTTTCCGCCTGCGCCGCGCCGAAAATGTGCGGGTGGCGGAAGATGAGCTTGCGCACGATGTGGTCGGTCACGTCGTCGGTGGTAAAGCGGCCGGCGTCCTCCTCGATGTGGATATTGAAGAGGACCTGCATCAGCATATCGCCCAGCTCTTCCTTCATCAGCTCCGGGTCGTCAAGGTCGAACGCCTCGGCGGCCTCGTAGGCCTCCTCCAGAAAATTGCGGCGGTTGCTCCGGTGCGTCTGCACGCGGTCCCACGGGCAGCCGTCCGGCGCACGAAGGATGCGCAGAACGCGCACAAGATCCTCGTAAGTGTAGACGGCTTTCTCAGGATAATTTACCATAGATGTCCTTTCATTGCAAGGAGTTTCTGCGCTCTTTGCTGATTTTTCGGGAGTTTCAGCGCACATGGAGCAGGCGCGCGAGCTTATCGCCCTTCGGCAGCAGCTCCAGATCCTCGCGCCGGATGCAGCGCAGCGCCAGCACAAGCGCGCCGTACACAGCAACTGCGGCAAGGATGGCGGCCGCCACGCAGAGCAGCAGCATCGTCCGGCCGCTTTCCTCCGTGAGCAGGAAGCGCGCGCACAGCGCGTAAACGCCGCGCGCCGTAAGCGCCATGGCGAGCGAGGCGAGCAGTGGGCGCAGGAAATAGCCCGGATAGTTCAGGCGGAAGCTGGTCACGCGCGAAACGGCGATCAGGTTCAGCAGCGCCGTGAGCGCAAAGCACACGAGCGTGCCGATGGGCGCGCCGTGGATGTTCACCGACGGGATGGCGACAAGGTTGTAGTTGAGAACGATCTTCACCACGCCGCCGATGAGCATCGTGACGATGGGGACATTCACGCGCCCGTAGGATTGCAGGATGGAGTTGGTGACGAGCATCAGGCAGACGAAAATGCTGGCGATGCCAAGCACGGCAAGCAGCTGCCCGCCAAGCGCGCCGTCGTAGCGCGGGTAGAACAGGCGGAAGATCGGGCCGCTGAGCGCCCACAGGCCCAGCCCCATCGGGAAGGCGAGCAGCGCCGTGACGCGGAACGAAGAGCGCACGATGCGCGCGGTCTGGCGGTCGTTGCGCTGCGTGATGGCGGCGGAGACGGCGGGGATGACCGAGGCCGTGAGCGCAACCATCAGCGATGACGGCAGGTTGTAGAGGTCCATGCAGGCCGAGTAGTTGCCGTAAAGCGCGCGCGTTTCGTCCAGCGTGTATTGCAGCGCGCTTTGCAGCCGGCCCTGCACGAGCGAGGTGTCGATCAGCGTGATGACAGACACCATGGATGAGGCGACGGTAATGGGGATGGCCAGCGCCAGCAGGCGGCGCAGAATGGCGCGGCCCGAGGCGCAGCGCTCGCCGCGCTGCACGGCGGGGCGGCGGCGCAGATAGTCGGCGATCATGTAGGCCAGCGAAAGCACCGTTCCGATGGTCACGCCGCCGATGGCGCCTGCGGCGGCGATATAGTCCGCCTGGCCGATCTTCAGCAGCCACAGCGAGAGCGCAAGGCCGAACACAAGCTTGCACAGCGCCTCCAGGATCTGGGAAACGGCGGTGGGCGTCATATACTGCCGCCCCTGCGCATAGCCGCGGAACGCCGAAAGACAGCCCACGCACACCACGGCGGGCGCGAGCGTGCGGATGCCGTAAGCGGCGCGGGGGTTGTTCAAAAGCCCCGCAAGGTATTCGTTTCCCCACCACATCAGCGCAAACGACAGAACGCCCAGCACCAGAAACACGATCAGCGAGATGTGGAACGTGCGCTGCGCCTGCCGCGTGCGGCCGCGGGCGTAGGCCTCGCTCACCAGCTTGGAAAGCGCCACGGGCAGCCCGGCGGTGGAGATGGTCAGCATGGTCGCATAGATATTGTAGGCGTTGGAAAAGTCCGCGCTGCCGCCCTCGCCGAGGATGTTGCGCAGCGGGATCTTGAATACCGCGCCGATGATCTTGACCGCAACGATGCCGAACGCCAGCACGGCGGCGCCGCCAAGAAAAGATTGCTTTTTCTCCGTAGCCATAAGAGTACGACCTTTTTGATTCTGAGATTTTACCGCTTTACAGGCGCTCAAGGCAGCCGAGGATCAGCGCCGAAAAGCGCGGCGCCGACTGCTCTGCCATCTCGTTTACCTCCTCGCCGCACAGCGGCTGTGCCAGCACGCCCGCCGCCATGTTGGCGCACAGCGTTACGCCGAGGATCTCATAGCCGCAGTGCGCGGCGGCGATCGCCTCCGGCGCGGTGGACATGCCCACCGCGTCCGCGCCCAGCACGCGCGCGGCGCGCACCTCGGCCGGCGTTTCAAACTGCGGGCCGGGGAAGTACATATAAACGCCCTCGCGCAGGGCGATGCCCTGCTGCGCCGCCACCTCCCTCGCAAGCACGCGCAGGTGCGGGGTGTAGACGTTCGACATATCGGGGAAGCGCGTGCCGAACTCCGGAATGTTCGGCCCCCACAGCGGGCCGAAGTCGAAGAGCTTGATGTGGTCGGAGATCAGCATCAGGTCGCCGGCGGAATAATCGGTGTTCACCGCGCCTGCGGCGTTGGTCACGATCATCGTCTTCGCGCCGAGCAGCCGGATAACGCGCACGGCATAGGCGGCGTCCTCCATGGTGTAGCCCTCGTAGCAGTGCATCCTGCCCTGCATCACCGCCACGCGCCTGCCGCGCAGCGTGCCGAAGACGAAGCGCCCCGCGTGACCGGGCGCGGTAGAGGCGTGGAAGTGCGGGATATCGGCGTAGCTGACGTACACGGGCTGCTCGACCTGCTCGCCGAGAAAGCCCAGCCCGCTGCCGAGTACCAGCAGTACCTCGGGGCGGAAATCACCGAGGTGGGCGGCGATCATGTCGGCGCTTTCGCAGTAATCGTCATAGGTAAAGTGCGGCTTAACGTCGTCAGCCGTCTGACGATAGGAATGGGAACTGTAGATCATCATTATTCTCCTTGTTCGGCATAGAAGCGGGCAAACTCCATCAGGTTCGCGCGCCGTTTTTCCGGGCGGTCGATGTATTCTTTCGGATATTTTGCGTTAAAGGCGCGGCGGATCTGCCCGCCGCCCACCATCTTGGTTGAGCCGCCCGCGCCGAGCGAGAGGATGGAGTGCAGCTCTTCCATGATGTAGATGTTGTAAAGGCCCGTGCCGCCGGGCTTCGTCCAGCCGACATTTTCAAAGCTGCCGGACATATATTTCTGCCGGTAAAGATAATAGGGGGCAAAGCCATATTTACGCAGCGCGGGGTCGGCATAGTCCAGCATTTGCGCGACCTCGTCCGCACCGGGGATACGGCTGCCCTCGAGCATGATGCGGCTGCCCTTTTTCAGCGACAGCGTGTGAACCGTGATGTTGTCCGCGCCCATCGAGATGACCTCGTCGAGGCTTCTGGCAAAGCCCTCGCTCGTGTCTTCGGGAAGACCGGCGATGAGATCCATATTGACGTGCGGGAAATTCGCGGTTTTCACCTGCTCCATCGCGCGGCGGATATCGTCCGCCGTGTGGCGGCGGCCGATGGCCGCAAGGACGTTGTCCTCCATCGTCTGGGGGTTGATGGAAACGCGCGTGGTGTTGTGCGCGCGCAGCACGCGCAGCTTTTCCTCGTCGATGGTGTCGGGCCGGCCTGCCTCGATCGTCAGCTCGGCGAGACCTCCAAAGTCAAAATTCTGCTCCAATTTCGTGAGCAGGCGGTCCATCTGGCAGGCGGTCAGCGTGGTCGGCGTGCCGCCGCCCATGTAGAACGACTTGACGTTCAGCCCCAAATCGCGCACGAGCTGTCCCGCCGCGGCGATCTCGCTGAAAAGCGCCTCCAGATACGGCTCGACCAGCGCAAGGGATTTTTCCACGCTCTGCGCAACGAAGCTGCAATAGGCGCAGCGCGTGGGGCAGAAGGGAATGCCGACGTAGAGCGAAATGTCGTTCGGCTCCAGCTCCGCTGCGGCGCGGATGCCCGCGTCCGCCGCCTCGATGGCAAGCCGCGCGCGCGCGGGCGCGACGCAGTAAAGCTCCTGCAATTCCTTTTCGGCGCGCTGTTTGCCGCCCTCGCGGATCAGCGAGAGCGCGACCTTTGCCGGACGCACGCCGGTAAGGCTCCCCCACGCGGGCGCAATGCCGAGCAGCTCCTTCGCCGCGCCGAAAAAGCTGATGCCGATGGCGTGGCGGCGCTGCCCTTTCTTTTCATAGTCTGTGCCGGAGAGAGGATAGCCGTAGCTGTGGGCGGCGCGTTTTCCGCCGCTGCCCAGCTCCGTCGTTACCTGCACGCGCCCGTCCTTCTCTGCCAGCGCGATGCGCGCCCAGCAGGGGTCGGCGTTCTCGTCCACCGCGCCGTATACCGGCTTTTCGCCGGGGAAAAGCGTCAGCAGGCTCTGCTCCACGGCATATTTTTCATCATGCCCGATGAGCTGTACTTTCATGTGGAGCCGTCCTTTTTATTTCAGTGCCTGGCGGAGATAGGGGTTGTACTCCCGCTCGCGCGCAAGCGTTGTTTTCTCCATGTGTCCGGGATAGACGGTGCAGTCGCCCGCCAGGCCGCCGAGCCGGCGCAGCGATGCGAACAGCTGCATGGCGTTGCCGCCGGGCAGATCCGTGCGTCCCACGGAGCCTGCAAAGAGCGTATCGCCGCAGAACATCGCGTCGCCGACCAGCAGCGTTACGCCGCCGAGCGTGTGGCCGGGCGTGGCCATCACGCGGATGGTGAGCGAGCCGAGCGGAAGCGAGTCGCCGTCCTTGTAGTAATGCAGGTCCGGTACCAGCTCCGCCATGGGATAGTGATAGATGCCGGCGCTGTAGGCGTCGTGCTGCTCGATGTAGACCGCCGCCTCCGGCAGCGCGGCCTTGAGCGCGGGAACGGCCAGCGTGTGGTCGCGGTGGCCGTGGGTGAGCAGAAGGTAGCGGACGGTCACGCCTTCGCTTTTGGCAAGCGCGAGCAGCCGCTCCGCCTCGTCGCCGGGGTCGATGAAGGCCGCCAGCTTCGTTTCCTCGTCGATGAGCAGGTAGCAGTTCGTTTGCAGCTCGCCGACGACGGTGGTGATGACTTTCATGAAAAACGCTCCTTTCGTCACTGCTTTTTGGGTGCGTCCAGGTCGGCGGAGTCCACGATCAGCGTGAACGGCCCGTCGTTGAGAGATTCGACCTCCATGTAAGCGCCGAACTCGCCGGTCTCCACATGGTAGCCCTTTTCGCGGCAGATGGCAATGAATTTTTCGTACAGGGGGATGGCGGTCTCCGGCCGCGCGGCACTTAAAAATTCGGGACGGCGGCCCTTGCGGCAGTTGCCGTAGAGCGTGAACTGCGAGATCACGAGCAGCTCGCCGCCCACATCGTCGAGCGAGAGGTTGATCTTGTCGTTCTCGTCGTCAAAAATGCGCAGCGAGCAGAGCTTGTCCGCCATCCTGCGGCATTTTTCTTCCGTGTCGTCGGGCGCAACGCCCAGCAGGATCAGAAAGCCCTTGCCGATCTTGCCCTTAACTTCTCCGTCGATCGTAACGGAGGCGCGCTTTACTTTGGTCAATACTGCTCGCATGATACTTCTCCTTTTTGTCCCCAAAGGGGGAGGGTATTTTCCGCGCGCCGCGCGGAGCAGAAATCACCCCGCGGGGCGGTCAACCTTCATCACGCCGCTGATCTGGTGCAGGCGGCGCATGACTGCGCCGAGATGCTCAGCGTCGGAAACGTAGATGTTGAGATGGATGACGGCAAAGCCGTCGGCGGTCGTAGTGGCGTTGAGCGAGGCGACGCGCGTCTGCGTACTCGACAGCACGGCGGAAACGTCCAGCACAAGGTTGAGCCGGTCCTTGGCGTAGATGTCGAGCGCGGTCTGGTAAGACTCCTTCACGTCTTTGCCCCAGCTGACGCGGATCCAACGGCCGTATTCCTCAGGCTTTCTGCGCTCGGGCGCGGCGTTGGGGCAGTCGCAGCGGTGGACAGACACGCCGTAGCCGCGCGTGATATAGCCGATGATGGCGTCGCCCGGCACGGGCGTGCAGCACTTGGAGAATTTGACGAGGCAGTTGGAAAGCCCCTCGACCACAATGCCCTGCTCGCTTTTTACGCGCTTGGGAACGGCGGGGCGCGTTGCGCCCGTGTTGTCCACCGGTACGGTGGCGGCGCGCTCGGCCTGGTGCTGCTTCTCCAGCTTTACGATCTCCTCGTGGATGCGGTTGACGGCCTTCTGCGCCGAAAAGCCGCCGTAGCCGATGGCGGCGTACATTTCGTCCATCGAGCCGAACGAGGTCTTCTTCAGCAGCGTGGCCTCGATGTCGGTGCCAAGCACTTCGTTCATCGGGATGCCGAGGTGCTTGAGCTCCGCTTCGAACGACATCCTGCCGTTGATGATGTTCTCCTCGCGGCGCTCCTTTTTGAACCACTGGCGGATCTTACTGCGCGCCTCGCTCGATTTGGCGATCTTCAGCCAGTCGCGGCTGGGGCCGTGCGCGCTTTTTGAGGTGAGGATCTCCACCACGTCGCCGTTTTTCAGCTGGTAGTCCAGCGGCGCGATGCGCCCGTTGATCTTTGCGCCGGTCATGCGGTTGCCGATGGCGGAGTGGATGGAATAGGCAAAGTCGATGGGCGTGGCGCCGGCGGGCAGGTTCGTCACGTCGCCGCGCGGGGAGAAAACGAACACCTCGTCGGCGAACATATCCACCTTGAGCGAGTGGACAAATTCCTCGGCGTCGGTATTTTCCTGGTTTTCAAGAAGACGGCGCACCCATTCGTAGTTGTGTTCGTTGGCGCTGCCGGAGATGCCCTGCTTGTACTTCCAGTGCGCCGCCACGCCGTATTCGGCGATCTCGTGCATCTCCTGCGTGCGGATCTGCACCTCGAAGGGGATGCCGTCGGCACCGATGACGGTGGTGTGGAGCGACTGGTACATATTCGGCTTGGGCGTGCCGATATAATCCTTGAAGCGGCCCAGCACGGGGCGGTAAAGGTCGTGGATGATGCCGAGTACGTTGTAGCAGTCGGCCACGGTGTCCACAATGACGCGGAAGGCGAAAAGATCCAGCACCTCGTCCATCGTCTTGCTCTGGGCATACATCTTGCGGTAGATGCTGTAGGGGTGCTTCATGCGTCCGTATACGCGCTGATAGGGGATGTGCAGCTCCTTCAGGCGCGATTCGATCTGCTTCTGCACGCGCTCCATAAAGGATTCGTACTCCTCGTGCTTGGCCTCCAGCGAGCGGGTGATCTCCTCGTAGCCCACGGGGTCGAGGTATTTGAGCGACAGATCCTCCAGCTCCCATTTGATCTTCTGCATACCGAGGCGGTGGGCGATGGGCGCGTAGATCTCCATCGTTTCCAGCGACTTCTGGCGCTGCTTTTCCGCCGTCTGGTATTCCATGGTGCGCATATTGTGCGTGCGGTCGGCCAGCTTGATGAGGATAACGCGGATGTCCTTGGCCATGGCCATGAGCATCTTGCGCAGGTTCTCCATCTGCTCTTCTTCCTTGCTGGCGTATTTCACGCGCGTCAGCTTGGAAACGCCCTCCACAAGGTCGGCCACGGCGGGGGAGAACTCCCTGGCGATCTCCTCGTAGGTCGCGCTGGTGTCCTCGATGCAGTCGTGCAGCAGCGCCGCCTCGATCGATTCGGAATCGAGCCGCAGCTCCTCGGCGATGATCTGCGCCACGGCGAGCGGATGGGTGACGAAGGGCGAGCCGTCCTTGCGCAGCTGCCCGTTGTGGTGGGCGTCGGCGTAGTAAAACGCCTTTTCGATCTGCGCAAAGTCCGCGCCGGGGTTATAATCGCGGATGGTGCGGATCAGGCGGTCGTATTGCGAAAGCACGAGCGCCGCCGCCGTGCCGGTCTCCTTTACGGTCCGTTCCGCCGCCGCTGTTTTTGCCTGTTCCTGTGATGTCATAACGATCGCCTCCTTTACGAAAGAAAACCGTGCAGCGCAGAAAGATAGGGACTCTTGTCAAGCTCGACCTTTTTGCCATCCGCTGTCAGGCGGAGCGTGAGGGTCGTATCCTCGCGCTCGATCGAAAGAAGCCCGCGCTCGGCGAAGACCTGCAGGCACATCGCCGTGCGCAGAAACGTCTCCGCGCCGACCATTTCCGAACTCAAATGCCGCAGCAGCGGCAGCATCGGCTTGCTCACGCCGTCCGGCCCGACCTCGCGCTCCAAAACGCGCCAGGCGCGCACGAACTGATCGCGCGAGGGGAGCGCGCGCGCCGCATCGCGCGGGGAGAGTGCGCCGCCGCTGAGCAGCTCGCGGCACAGGGAGAGGGCTTCGCTCTCGCGTCCGCTGGGATCGAGCGAGGGCCGCAGGTCGATGAGCTGGAGCTGGATGGAGCGCTGGGAGCGGAATTCGTTGATTTGCAGGTAGAACGCCGCGTCCACGCGCATCCCGGCGCATACGCCGCACTCGCCGCTCGTGGTGGAAAAAAAGATACCGTCGAAGCTTACGCGGTTTTTTTGCAGGCGGAGCTTGAGGTGGCGGTTCTGCCCCACGCTCTGCAGGCTTTCCAGCGTTGCGCCGCGCAGGCAGAACACCGGGCGGTTGTTGCCCGCGCCGTAAGGCTCAAGCAGCGAGAGCGCCTCGACCTCTTCGAGCGATACGAGCGCGGGGCGCGTCAGATCCACGTCGATCTCGAGCGAGGAGACCGGCGCGTTTTCGCCCGTGTGGGCGCGGACATACTGGTTCATCCGCGTGCGGAACGCGGGGATGTTCTTTTCCTCGATGGTGAAGCCTGCGGCAAGCTCGTGTCCGCCGAAGCTTACGAGCAGGTCGGAGCAGGACTCAAGGGCGCTGAACAGGTTGAACCCGCCATAGCTGCGGCAGGAGCCCTTTCCGAAGCCGCCGGAGAGATGGATCATAAAGCTGGGGCAGGAGAATTTTTCGGACAGGCGCGAGGCCACGATGCCGACCACGCCCTGATGCCAGTCCTCGCTGGAGAGGACGAGCGCGCTGCGCTCGCTTTCGGGCAGCGTTTCCATCTGCTCGATGGCGCGGCGGAAGATATCCTGCTCCACGCTCTGCCGCTCGCGGTTGAGCTCGCACAGCTCGCGCGCGAGCTGTTCTGCGCGCGCGGGGTCGTTCGTCAGCAGCAGCTCGGCGGCAAGCTCGGCGCGCCCCATGCGGCCGGCGGCGTTGATGCGCGGCGCCAGCACAAAGCCGATCTGGATGGAGGAAATGGGACGCGAGGTAAGCCCCGCCTCGCGCAGCAGTGCGTGCAGCCCTGTAAAATCGCTGCGGTCGATGCCCTCCAGTCCGCACTGCACGATGGTGCGGTTCTCGCCCTCCATGCGCATCACGTCGGCAATGGTGCCGATGGCGGCCAGCGTGCAGTAGCGCGCGAACAGCGCGTCCTCGCGCCCCTCGCCCAGCGCAAGCACCAGCTTGAGCGCCACGCCCACGCCGGCGAGATGCTTGAACGGATACGGGCAGTCCGGCCGGTGCGGATCGACCACGGCGCAGGCAGCGGGGAACTGCTCCTTGCACTCGTGATGGTCGGTGATGACAAGGTCAACGCCCAGGGAGCGCGCGTAGAGCGTTTCTTCAACGCCGGTGATGCCGCAGTCCACCGTGACGATCAGCGTCACGCCGGATTCCGAGAGCGCGCGGATCGCATCGCAGCCAAGCCCATAGCCCTCCTCGATGCGGCGGGGGATGTGCATCGTCACATCCGCCCCGCGCGAGCGGAGGTAATCGGTGAGAAGGCACGTGGAGGTGATGCCGTCCACATCGTAATCGCCGAAGACCGCAAGCTTTTCGCCGCGCTCCAGCGCAAGGCGGATGCGCGCGGCCGCCTGCTCCATGTCCTTCATTAAAAATGGGGAGTAAGCGAGCGTCCGTTCGCGCTCCAGCGCCTCTGCGGCCTGCTCGCTCGTCTGAACGCCCCGCGAGGCCAGCACCGATGAAACGAGGTAGGGATATCCCGCATCCATCAGCGCGTCCACCGCGCCGTCCTGCGCGGCGGGGATCTGCCAGCGCTCGTATTTCACGCTCTGCTCACCTTCTTTCCAATAAGGCAAACTGCCTCAGCCTACTACTTCAATCTACTATTTTAACAAAAAAGCAGGGAAACGTAAAGAGGAAATTTGACGCGGCGCGCAGCTTGTGGTAGAATATGCATATTATGACGGACAAGGGGACGGAAATGATGAAACACTGGATCACACGCCTGACGGCGCTGCTGCTGGCCGCGCTGATGGCCACGACCGCGCTGGCGGCGAATGCCTCCGGTTATTCCGACGTGCCGGACGGACACTGGGCGGCGCAGAGCGTGCGCCGCTGCACGCAGCTGGGGCTGCTGCAGGGCGTGGGCGGCGGAAAATTCGGCCGCGGACAGGAAATGACGCGCGCGGCCTATGCCGCCGCGCTGTGCCGGCTGATGGGCTGGCAGATGCTTTCACCGGCAAAGGGGAGCTTCGACGATAACCAGAACACGGCCAAGTGGTATTACAGCGCCGTGGAGACCGCTGCGGCGCACGATGCGTTCCCCGGCCACAGCAGGCTCTGCCGCCCAACGGACGCGATCACGCGCGAGGAAATGGCGGCGATGACCGTGCGTGCGCTGGGATACGGCGTGCTGGCGGGCATCCTTGCCGACGCGGACGCGCAGCCGGTGCAGAGCGATACGCTGGGCTTCGCCGGCCTGACGGCGCACATCGGGAAAAACTGCCCCTTTGCCGACTGCACGACCAACCGCGGCTACATTGCCCTCGCTTACCGCATGGGGATCATGACGGGCGTGAACAGTAAAAGTTTTGACCCAAAGGCGACCGCCACGCGCGAGCAGGCGGCAGCCGTGCTGCTGCGCGCCTACGACCGGCTGCACGCGGGCGTGAGCGTCAGGGACGCGCACTGGACTGCGGCCGAGGGTGAACCGAGCACGCTCGATGTGCCGGAGACGGACTGCGCTTTCACCATTGGGCACGCTGCGCGCAAGGGGGAGCAGGCCGTCAGCCCGTGCGCCGCGCTCGAGGAGGTCTATGCCGCGGCGGTGCTTGCGGGCAAGGGCGGCAGCGTGCTGCTGGGCGCGGAGCCGCTGGCGCAGAAGGTGAACGGAAAGGGCGTGGCGACCGGCGAGGCGGAGGTTCTTCCGGCAGAAAAGCTGCAAGAGATGCTCTCCGACACGAAGAACACCACCTTCCACCGCTCTACGCAGTATGAAAGCTCCTATCTTTACCATAAGAGCGGCGGCACCACGCTGTGCGTGTGGTACGAAAGCGAGGACGACCTTGCGCTCAAAACGGCGCTGTGCAGAATGCTGGGCGTGAAGACGGTCTACATCCTGCGGGAAGGCCCCGCCATCGCCGGATAAGAAAAAGCAGCAGAGGGATATCTCCTGAAACAGAGATATCCCTCTTGTATTTGCGAAGGATCAGAACGCCGGGTCGTACCAGTCGTTCGGCTCCTGCGGCGGTTCGGCCGTGGCGCGCAGATAAAAGCCGCAGACGGAAAGCTGCAGATACGGCTTCAGATAGATCTCGGCGGCAATGGAGAGCACGAAGAAAAGCAGCGAACCGAGCATGATGCCAGGGTAGCTGTCGGGCAGGAGGAAGTAGACGGCCGCCCAGTAGACCCACATGACCGCCGCCGCCAGCAGGTACCAGCCGATGAAGCTGAGCTGAAGCACGAACAGCTGCCATTTGTATCCGGCAGTCTGCTGCTTGCTCAGGTTCAGCGCCTCCATCGCGCCAAGCTCGGGGTTCCGGCACAGGTTCAGCATGGCAAAGGAATAGCGGTAGGCGGCGATGATGCCGGGGACGATGAACAGCAGCGACCACAGGAAGATGAAAATGCCCTGCACGATGGCCAGCAGGATCACCTTGCCCGCAAAGGAGAACGCATCGAACAGGCTGGTATACGGCATCTGCTCGCGGCGGTGGATGCCGAGGCAGTAGCAGGTGTAGCCCGCGTTCAGCACGAGCGAGACGAGCGAAATGAGAATGCTGACGAAGACGAGCGGGAGCGCGATCATCCCCGCGCCGCCGTCCATCAGATAGGTTACGGTGTCGCTGATCAGGCTGAGAAAAAACGTGATGGCGAGAAAAAGCGCCGTCATCCTGACGGGGCGGACTGAGCCGCAGCGCATCAGGCTGCGGGCCTCAGCCTTGATCTCGGCGCGGTCGAGGGGGAGAGGCATGGGTTCCATCCTTTCTGCTCCGCCTGCGGGAGGCTGGCGGAAGCGTGCGGAAATAGCAGGAAATTCAACATAATAATTATAACAGCGGCGGAACGCCGCGTCAAGCGCCGCCCGGCGGCGCGGACCGGCGAAAAGCGGGCAAAAGGAACAAAGTATGCACCGTTTCCACGCTTTTACCACAAAATATGGTGGAAAGTGTCAAAACAGGGAGAAAAATATCCATACGGCAGAATATTTTCTGGACATTGCGATAGAAAGGATGTATAATCAGTCCGATTATGGAGCGGCAGGGATGCTGCTCTGGCAGTATAAAGATGAGGTGAAGACTATGGCACAGGCTTTCTTTGGCGGCGTTCATCCCAACGACATGAAGGCTGCCACCAATGAAAAGGCCATCGAGCAGCTTGCTGCACCCGCTCAGGTGGTCATCCCCATGTCGATGCACTTCGGCGCACCCTGTACTCCCACGGTCTCCAAGGGCGACTATGTCAAGCTTGGGCAGAAGATCGGCGAATTCAAGGGACTCGGCGCTCCCATTCACGCCAGCGTTTCCGGTACGGTCGCTGCGGTGGAGCCGCGTCCCTATTCCATGGGCGGCAAGGTCATGTCCGTCGTCATCGACAACGACTTTAAGGACGAACTGAGCGAAGAGGTGAAGGCGCCCGCCGATCCCGACGCGCTGAGCGTGGACGAGATGGTCGAGATGGTCAAGCAGGCCGGTATCGTCGGCATGGGCGGTGCAACGTTCCCGACCCACACCAAGATCGCCAGCGGTATCGGCAAGGTCGATACGGTCATTATCAACGGCGCGGAGTGCGAGCCTTACATCACCGGCGACCACCGCGCGATGCTCGAGCGTCCCGAGCAGATCATCGGCGGATGCTGCTATCTTGCCAAGATGTTCGGTGTGGACAAGGTCATCATCGGCGTGGAGGATAACAAGAAAAACGGCATCGATATGCTGAATATGGTCATCGCCGAGCAGAATGCGCCCGTTGTGGTCGAGCCGCTGCGCTGCCGCTACCCGCAGGGCGGTGAAAAGCAGCTCTGCCAGGCCATCACCGGCAAGCAGGTGCCGCCCGGCGGCCTGCCCGCGAGCATCGGCTGCGCCGTGTTCAACATCAACACCACCATCGCCATCTACCATGCCATCAAAGAGGGCATGCCCGTGGTGCGCAAGGTGGTCACGGTGTCCGGCAGCGGCGTGGTCGAGCCGAAGAATCTCGAATGCCCGATCGGCACGCCGGTTTCCCTGCTGTTCGACGCCTGCGGCGGCCTGAAGGACGAGACGTTCAAGCTCATTGCCGGCGGCCCGATGATGGGCATGGCGCAGGCCTCTGCCGACTTCCCCGTGGCCAAGGGTACGGGCGCGGTGCTGGCGTTTGCCGCCGACGAGAACAAGACCTCCGACAATCCGACCTGCATCCGCTGCGGCCGCTGCGTCGAGGCCTGCCCGATGCACCTGGAACCGCTCTACCTTTATATGTACGAGCAGAAGGACATGATCGAAGAGCTGGAGGCTGCGCACGTGATGGACTGCATCGAGTGCGGCGCCTGCTCCTACATCTGCCCGGGCCGCCTGCACCTCACGCACGCGTTCAAGACCGGCAAGCAGAAGGTCAAGGACGCTGCGGCCAAAGCGAAGGCGGCGGCTGAGGCCGCCAAAGCGGCCGAAGATGCAAAGAAGGAGGCATAAGGGATGCTGAACGATTATAAGGGCCTGAAGCTCATCGCTTCCTCCAATCCCCATATCCGCAACAATGAAGATACGCGCTCGATCATGCTCGATGTGATCATTGCGCTGTGTCCTGCGCTGATCATGAGCGTGATCCGCTTCGGCTTCCGCGCACTCATCATGGTGTTCGTCTCGGTGGCGTCCGCCGTGTTCTTCGAGTGGCTTTACCGCAAGCTCCTGCACAAGCCGCAGATGATCGGCGACCTGTCCGCAGCCGTCACCGGTATGCTGCTGGCATACGTCTGCCCCGTGACGCTTCCCTACTGGATGCTCATCGTCGGCAATTTCTTCGCCATTTTTGTGGTCAAGCAGCTTTACGGCGGCCTTGGCAAAAACTTCCTCAACCCCGCGCTGGCCGGCCGCGCCGCACTCGTGGCGTGCTACACGAGCCAGATGACCAGCTGGATCGACCCCGCTGCAAAGGCGCCGCTGTTCGGCGGGGCTGCCGACGTGGCCACTGCCGCCACGCCGCTCGCCATGATGAAGGGCGGCGAGTTTGAGGCGCTGGTTTCGCAGTACAGCGTGCGCGATATGTTCATCGGCGGCATCGGCGGCTCGATGGGCGAGATCAGCGCGATGATGCTGCTGCTGGGCGGGCTGTACCTGATCTTCCGCAAGATCATCTCCTGGCAGATCCCCGTGGCGTACATCGGCACGGTGGCAGTCCTCACGTTCCTCTTCCCACAGGGCAACGACGCGCTGACATGGATGCTTTACAACGTGCTGGGCGGCGGCCTGTTCCTGGGCGCATTCTTCATGGCCACCGACTATGTCACCTCTCCCGTGACGAAGAAGGGCCAGCTCATCTTCGGCCTGGGCTGCGGCCTGATCACAGTGTTCATCCGCTATTTCGGCTCCTATCCCGAGGGCGTGTGCTACTCCATCCTGATCATGAACTGCTGCACCTGGCTCATTGACAAGTACACCAAGCCCACCCGTTTCGGCGTTGACAAGAAAGCAGCGAAGGAGGCGGCAAAGTAATGAAGATCGAAGGCAAATTCATTTTCAGGGTAGCCGGCACGCTCACGGCGATCTCACTGGTCGCTGCGCTGCTGCTGGGGCTTACCAATATGCTCACCGAGGATAAGATCGCCGAGATCACCCGCCAGAAGACGGAGGCGGCGCTCGCCAAGGTCGTGTCCGCAAGCGACTGCGAATTCCCGCCGGTCGAGAACATCCCGCAGGAGGTCATCGACGCGGCGAGCGAGCAGGGCGGCAAGCTGACGGAAATGTATGAGATCCTCGTTGGCGGCGAGAACGCGGGCTATGCGTTCAAGATCACCGCCAGCGGCTCTCAGGGCAACATCGTGATGATCGTCGGCGTGGACGCCGACCTTGCCGTGACCGGCGTTTCCATCGTCAGCAGCGCCGAGACCTCCGGCATCGGCTCCAAGGTCATGGATAACGAGGCGACCTCCGCCGGCACCGGCGCGCTCGACCAGTTCGTCGGCAAGTCCGGCGCAGGCACGCTCGTGGTCAAGCAGAACATCGACGCCGTCACCGGCGCGACGGTCTCCACCAAGGGCGTGACCAAGGGCGTCAACGCCGCGCTGGCCGCCGCCGAAGCTATGAACTGAGAAAGGGGGAAGACGATCAATGAATTTCAAAAAACAGCTTAAAGACGGTCTGATCACCCAAAACCCCGTTCTGGTGCAGCTGCTGGGTATGTGTTCCACCATGGCCATCACCACCAGCATCTCCAACGGCGTCGGCATGGGCATTTCCGTTCTCATTATCCTGACGCTTTCCAACATCTTTATCTCTGCACTGCGTAAGATCATCCCCAACGAGGTGCGTATTGCGTGCTACATCGTTGTCATCGCGGGCTTCGTTACCATCGTTGACCTGTGCCTGCAGGCGTTCCTGCCGGACATTGCCAACAGCCTGGGCGTGTTCATCCCGCTGATCGTCGTCAACTGCATCATCCTCGGCCGCGCCGAGGCCTTTGCCAGCAAGAACTCCGTCGCCGCCTCCGCAGTGGACGGTATCTGCCAGGGCATCGGCTACACGCTGGTGCTGATCGTGATGTGCGCGTTCCGCGAGCTGTTCGGCGCAGGCAAGCTGCTGGGGTTCCAGATCATGCCTTCTTCCTATGTTCCGGCCAGTATGCTCACGCTGCCCGTCGGCGGCTTCCTGTGCCTCGGCACGCTGATCGCCGTGATGCAGTGGGCGCTGGCCAGGAGCGAAAAGAAGAACGCGGAAAAGAAAGAAGAGGAGGGTAAATAAATGAGTGTAACAAAACTTCTTGCTATTTCCCTCGGCGCGATCCTGACGAATAACTTCATTTTCTCGCAGTTCCTCGGCATCTGCCCGTTCCTCGGTGTTTCCAAGAAGAGCGATACGGCCGTCGGCATGGGTCTTGCCGTTACGTTCGTCATGGGTCTTGCCTCGGCGTTCTGCTACGGCGTGAACATTATCCTTGTGAAGCTCGGCCTGGGCTATATGCAGACCGTTGCGTTCATTCTGGTCATCGCCGGTCTTGTGCAGTTTATCGAAATGTTTCTCAAAAAGTCCATGCCGACGCTCTATACGGCGCTGGGCGTGTACCTGCCGCTGATCACCACCAACTGCGCCGTTCTCGGCGTGGTGCTGCTCAATGTGCAGAGCGACTATAACTTCATCGAGTCCGTGGTTTACGGCATCACCGGCGGCCTTGGCTTCCTGCTGGCGATCTTTCTGTTTTCCACCATCCGCGAGCGCGTGCAGTTTGCCGACTATCCCAAGGCATTTGAAGGCTTCCCCATCGCGCTGATCACCGCAGGCCTGATCGCCCTTGCTTTCATGGGTTTCTCGGGCCTTCAGGTGTGGCCCATGTAAGGAGGGAACTGAAGTATGATGAACGTTTTATTTGCCGTCCTCGTGCTGGGCGTCATCGCTGTGATCTTCGGCCTGATCCTGTCCGTCGCCGCCAAGGTGTTTGAGGTCCAGGTCGATGAGCGCCTGCCCAAGATCCAGGAGTGCCTCGCCGGCGCGAACTGCGGCGGCTGCGGCTATCCCGGCTGCGCCGGCTGCGCCGAGGCGATCCTTGCCGGTAAGGCCCCTGTCAACGCCTGCGCTCCCGCGGGCGCGGAGGGCGCAGCGAAGATCGCCGCCATCATGGGTATCGAAGCGCCCAGCGGCGAAAAGCAGGTCGCGCACGTGATCTGCAACGGCGGCGACGCCGCCGTGAAGAGCTTTGAATACGTTGGCCTGCACGACTGCCTTGCCGCGACGAAGGTCGCGGGCGGCCCCACCGCCTGCGCGTTCGGCTGCCTGGGCTTCGGCTCCTGCGTGGCCGCCTGCCAGTTCGATGCGATCCACATCAACGACAAGGGCGTGGCGGAAGTCGATAAGGAAAAATGCACCGACTGCGGCGCCTGCCGTGCCGCCTGCCCGCGCAAGCTGATCGTTGAGGTGCCGTACAAGCAGAAGGTGTTCGTCAACTGCGCGAATAAGGAGAAGGGTCCTGCCGTTACCAAGGTGTGCGCAAACTCCTGCATCGCCTGCGGTATGTGCGAGCGCACCTGCAAGTTCGACGCCATCCACGTTGTGAACAACGTGGCCGTGATCGACTACACCAAGTGCAAAAACTGCACCATGTGCGCCAAGGCCTGCCCGCGCAACGCCATCGAACCCATCCCGACCCCCGAGGAGAAGGAAAAGTTCAAGGCCGCGCAGAAGGCTGCCGCCGAGCGCAAGGCCGCTGCCGCCAAGGCTGCCGCTGAGGCTGCCAAGGCTGCGGAAGCGCCCAAGGCGGAATAAATGCTTCCCGAAGAAGAGGAACGCGTGAGCGTTCCTCTTCTTTTGCGCCTCCGAAAGCGGCGACACCGCTTTTTGCGTAGTTCACAAACTGTTTACACGGCCGCCTATTGACAACGGGTAAGCTCAGTGGTACACTGCGTTTAGCACTCGATGGAAAGGAGTGCTAAATTCGGAAAGGAGCGCGGCGCATGGAACTCACGGAGCGCAAAAAGCAGATCCTCAAGCGCGTGGTCGAGGACTACATCGCCGCGGCTGAACCGGTCGGCTCCAAGGCGCTGGCCGAGGAGATGGGCGGCGCGGTGAGCTCCGCGACCATCCGCAACGAGCTTGCAGACCTGGTCGAGATGGGCTACCTCGAGCAGCCGCACACATCCGCCGGGCGGGTGCCGTCCCCCAAAGGCTATCGGCTGTACGTCAACGAGCTGATGGAGCGCCGCGAGGTTTCCGAAACGGAAGCGGAGGAGATCAACGAGCAGCTCAGAAGCAAGCTCGGCGGCACGGACAGCGTGATCGCCAGGGCGGGGCAGATGGTGTCGAGCATCGTCAACTATCCCGTGTACAGCGTGACGGGCGGGCGGCGCGAGGCAAGCGTCAAGCGCTTCGAGCTTATCGCAGTCGATGAACAGAGCTTCATCGTTGTGGTGATGGGCGAGGACAACCGCGTGAAGAGCCAGCTCCAACGCTCAGATCTTCCATTCGACAGCCAGCGGCTTGCCGACGTGAAGGAGCTTCTGAACGCGCACTTTACCCTCTGCACGGCGGAGGAGATGAACGCGCGGCTGATGAGCCTGTCAACACAGCTGAGTCCGGAGCTGTTTCTGGTGGTTTCGCGTGCGGTGGAATATGCGGCGAGCATGCTGGAGCAGAGCGCGCAGCGCAGCGTGGAAACGGCGGGCGCGAGCCAGATCCTGAAAATGCCCGAGTACCGCGACGTAGACAAGGCGCACGAGCTTGTAACGTTTCTTGTGGACAACAAGGAGGAGCTTCCCGTGCCGGACGACGGTGCGCCGCTCAAGATCCTCATCGGCCCGGAGAACGTGAACAAGGCGCTGAAGGAGACGAGCGTGGTCGTCGCCAGCTACGACATTGGCGACGGGATGCGCGGTCTGGTCGGCGTGGTCGGCCCGACAAGAATGGATTATGCAACCGTTACGGCGCGGCTGAGTTATTTTGCAGACAGCCTGACGCGGATGTTCGGCAAAAACGAGCTGCCGCCGAAGGAAGAAGATAAAGGAGCAGGCAATGGGTAAGAAAGACAGGCAGAACGCGGCGGAGAATACGCCGGAGCAGGAAAAGAACAGGACGCCGGAGGCGGAAGCGCCGGCGGACGAAGAGGCAAAGGCTGCGGAGCTTCCCGAGGAGCAGGAAGTCTTCACCGTGACGCGCGAGCAGATGGAGAAGATGGAGGGCCTTGCCGCCGCGCTGGCCGCCGAGAAGGACAAGTACCTGCGGCTGGCCGCCGAATATGACAACTACCGCAAGCGCACGGCAAAGGAAAAGGAAAGCCTTTACGCCGATGCAAAGATCGACACGATCAAGGCGCTGCTGGGCGTTTACGACAACCTTGAGCGCGGCATCGCACAGTACGGCGACGAGGAATCGCCCCACCGCAAGGGGCTTGAAATGGTGTTCAGCCAGTTCAAGGAGAGCCTCAAGAAGCTGGGCGTGGAAACAATGAACGCCGTGGGAAAGCCCTTTGACCCCGAAAAGCACAACGCCGTGATGCACATTGAAGACGAGACCTGCGGAGAAAACACCGTGGTCGAGGTTTTGCAGCAGGGCTTTATGCTGGGCGATAAGGTACTCCGCTTCGCTATTGTAAAGGTAGCGAACTAAAAAATGCAAATTCCGCGCGAAAGCGCGAAATGATAGATTTACTTCGTTAACAAAAAAATTAAGATAGATTCAGGAGGGCAATTGATTATGTCTAAAGTTATTGGTATTGATCTTGGTACAACCAACTCTTGCGTGGCCGTGATGGAAGGCGGCGAAGCTGTCGTTATCCCCAACGCCGAAGGCAACCGCACCACCCCGTCCGTCGTCGCGTTCAGCAAGACCGGCGAGCGTATGGTCGGTCAGGTCGCAAAGCGTCAGGCCATCACCAACCCCGACCGCACGATCTCTTCGATCAAGCGTGAGATGGGTTCCGATTATAAAGTCGAGATCGACGGCAAGAAGTACACCCCGCAGGAGATCAGCGCGATGATCCTGCAGAAGCTCAAGGCCGACGCGGAGGCTTACCTCGGCGGCAGCGTGACCGAGGCCGTCATCACCGTTCCCGCTTACTTCACCGACGCGCAGCGCCAGGCGACCAAGGACGCCGGTAAGATCGCCGGCCTTGAGGTCAAGCGTATCATCAACGAGCCGACGGCTGCGGCCCTCGCCTACGGCGTGGACAAGGAGCAGAGCCAGAAGGTCATGGTCTACGACCTTGGCGGCGGCACGTTCGATGTCTCCATCCTCGACATTGACGACGGCGTGATCGAAGTGCTGGCCACCGCCGGCAACAACCGCCTCGGCGGCGACGACTTCGACGAGTGCATCATGAAGTGGATGGTCAGCGAGTTCAAGCGCACCGACGGCGTGGATCTCAGCGGAGACAAGGTCGCCATGCAGCGCCTGAAGGAAGCCGCCGAGAAGGCGAAGATCGAGCTTTCCGGCGTGACCTCCACCAACATCAACCTTCCGTATATCACCGCCGACGCCACCGGCCCGAAGCACCTTGACCTGACGCTCACGCGCGCGAAGTTCAACGAGCTGACCGCGCATCTGGTCGAAGCCACTGCCGGCCCTGTCCGTCAGGCGCTCAGCGATGCGGGCCTCACCGGCAACGACATCCACAAGGTCCTGATGGTCGGCGGCTCCAGCCGTATCCCCGCCGTGCAGGAAATGGTCAAGAAGCTCACCGGCAAGGAAGGCTTCAAGGGCATCAACCCCGATGAGTGCGTCGCCATGGGCGCAGCGCTCCAGGCGGGCGTGCTGACCGGCGACGTCAAGGGTCTGCTGCTGCTCGACGTCACCCCGCTGTCCCTCGGCATTGAGACCATGGGCGGCGTTTGCACCAAGCTCATCGACCGCAACACCACCATCCCCGTGAAGAAGAGCCAGATCTTCTCCACCGCCGCCGACAACCAGACGAGCGTTGAAGTCAACGTGCTGCAGGGCGAGCGCGAGATGGCTGCCGCCAACAAGAGCCTTGGCCGCTTCCACCTCGACGGCATCGCTCCGGCGCGCCGCGGCGTGCCTCAGATCGAGGTCACGTTCGATATCGACGCCAACGGCATCGTGAACGTGAGCGCGAAGGATCTCGGCACCGGCACCGAGCAGCACATCACCATCACCTCCTCCTCCAACATGAGCAAGGAGGACATCGAGAAGGCCGTGAAGGAAGCCGAGCAGTACGCCGCCGAGGACGCCAAGATCAAGGAAAAGGTCGAAGTGCGCAACCAGGCCGACCAGATGGTCTACCAGAGCGAGAAGACGCTCGGCGAGGTGGGCGACAAGATCCCCGCAGACGAGAAGTCCAAGGTGCAGGCCGGTATCGACAAGCTGAAGGAAACGCTCAAGGGCGACGACACTGCCGCCATCAAGAGCGCGACCGAGGAGCTGACGCAGCTGTTCTACCAGATGAGCGAGAAGCTCTATCAGCAGGCGAACCCGCAGGGCGCGCAGGGCGCAGGCCCCGACATGGGCGGCGCGGCAGGCGGCGCACAGCAGGGGCCGAACGGTCAGCAGTACTATGACGCTGACTACAAGGTCGTTGACGACGACGAGAACAACAAAAAGTGATTAAAGCAAATCGGACGCAGCGGGGACAGTTTGATACTGCCCCCGATTGCGGCGTTTTCAGGAGCGTAGTCTATGGCTGAGAATAAAAGAGATTACTACGAGGTGCTGGGGATCTCCAAGGGCGCCTCGGAGGAAGAGATCAAAAAAGCATACAAAAAGCTCGCGCGCAAGTATCACCCGGATATGAACCCCGGCGATAAGGAAGCCGAGGAGAAGTTCAAGGAGATCAACGAGGCGAACGAGGTTTTGAGCGACCCGGACAAGAAGGCGCGCTACGACCAGTTCGGCTTTGCGGGCGTAGATCCGAATTACGGCGCGGGCGCGGGCGGCGGCGCTTACGGCGCAGGCGGGTTCGACTTCGGCGACCTCGGCGACATTTTCGGCAGCTTCTTCGGCGGGGGCTTCGGCGGCGGCCGCGCCAACCCGAACGCGCCGCAGCGCGGCGAGAGCCTGCGCACAAGCGTGACGATCAGCTTTGAAGAAGCGGCGTTCGGCTGCGAAAAGGAAGTCAGCATCGACCGCATCGAGCAGTGTCCTGACTGCCGCGGCTCGGGCTGCGCCAGGGGTACGACTGCCGAGGTCTGCCCTGACTGCCGCGGCAGCGGCATGGTTCAGCAGCGTCGGCAGACGCCGCTGGGCTTTATGTCCACCTCTGCGCCGTGCCAGCGCTGCGGCGGCAAGGGCAAGATCATCCATCAGCCCTGCCGCACCTGCGGCGGCAAGGGCATGATCCGCCATCGCAAGACCATCAAGGTCTCGATCCCCGCGGGTATCGACAACGGGCAGACCATTTCGCTGCGCGCGCAGGGCAACGCCGGTAGAAACGGCGGCCCCGCAGGCGATCTGCTGATCGTGGTCTCCGTGCGGCCGCACGAGATCTTCCGCCGCGAGGGTACGAGCGTCCTCTGCGAGGCGCCCATCACCTTTACGCAGGCGGCGCTCGGCGCGGAGCTGGAGATCCCGACGATCGACGGCAAGGTGAAGTACACCATTCCCGAGGGGACGCAGAGCGGCACGACCTTCCGCCTGAAGGGCAAGGGCATCCCTGGCCTGAACGGGCGCGGACGCGGCGACCAGTACGTTACCGTCCATATCGAGACGCCGCGCAACCTGACGCGCGAGCAGAAGGATGCGCTGCGGAAATTCAGCGAGCTGCTGGGCGAGCGGAATTATGAGGAAAACAGGAGCTTCTTCGGAAAGTTCAAGCTGTAAGGGAAATAGAATGTATCTGTCTGATTATCACACGCACTGCGCGCTTTCCTTTGACTCTGAAACGCCGGCGGAGGATATGGTCCGTGCCGGGATCGCCGCGGGAATGCAGGAGATCTGCCTGACGGATCATGTGGACCTGTTCGAAACGGGCAGCACGGAGCGTTGGGCGCACGACTTTTCCGACCGCGAAGCGGTCTTTGCGCGCGCGGAGCGCGCCGCAGCGGGGAGACTCATCGTCCGGCGCGGCATTGAGCTGGGCGAAGCCGCGCGCAACCCCGCTTATGCCGATGAGCTGCTTGCCCGCCTGCCCGGACTGGATTTTATCATCGGCTCGCAGCACCAGCTGTCGGAAAAGTACGGCTATACCGACCTTTACTTTATGCCCGGCGGCACGGAGGAGGAGGCGCGCGCGCAGATCGCGGATTATCTGCCGCTGATGCTGGAAACGGCAAAGCTCGGAAAATTTTCCGTGCTGGGCCACCTGACGCTGCCGCTGCGCTACATGAACGAGAACCATGGGTTGCACATGAGCTTCGACGGCTTCGAGGATGAGATGGCGCAGATCCTGCGCACGGTCATCAAGGGCGGGCGCGGCATCGAATGCAACGTGAATCGCGGGCATACGCCGCTGCCGGATAAAAAGTGGCTGAAGCTCTACCGTGAACTCGGCGGCGAGATTGTTACCATCGGCACGGACGCGCACACGCCGGAATATGTGGGCGGGTATGTGCGCGAAACGCAGGAGCTGCTGCGGGACTGCGGCTTCGGCTATGTATGCACCTTTGAAAAAATGGAACCGGTCTTTCACAAAATCTGACCGATAAAAGGAGAAACATTATGAAGATCGCATTGGGCTGTGACCACGGCGGATACGCCATGAAGGAAGACATCAAAAAGCAGCTGGCGGGTATGGGTCACGAGGTGAAGGACTGCGGGACCTATTCCACCGAAAGCTGCGACTATCCCATCTTCGGCGAGGCGGCCGCGCGTGCGGTGGCGAGCGGCGAATGCGAGTACGGCATCGTCATCTGCACCACCGGGATCGGCATTTCCATCGCGGCGAACAAGGTGAAGGGCATCCGCTGCGCGCACTGCGCCGATGCGCTGGAGGCGCAGTTGTGCCGCCAGCATAACAACGCCAATATGCTGGCCATCGGCGCGGGCTTCACAGGCCCCAAGCTGGCCGCCGCTATGGTGGAGACGTTCCTCTCCACCGAATTTGAGGGCGGGCGGCACGCGCGCCGCGTCGCGCTGCTGGACGCCATTGAGGGTTGACTGACAAAACGTAGAAAATCAACAGAAGCCTCAGGTTTCTGTTGATTTTTTCGCATGGCACGAGTAAACTGTTGCAAAAACAATGTGCAGAGAAGGGCGGGGGAACGAATGGCCAAGGTGCGCGGCACGCGCGGATATTCAAGCTACCGCGGGCGCAGAAATGGAAAAAAATGGCTGGCTGCGCTGCTGGCTCTGGTGCTGCTGGCGGCGTGCGGCTTTCTGGCTGCGCAGCGCTATATCGTTTACGAGGCGGACGGCTCGTTCCACTTTGAACTGCCGTGGAAGCAGCAGAAGCCGGACGATGCGCCGCAGCAGAACGGCGGAGAAACGGACGGCGCGCCGCACCAGGACGTGGAGATCGTAGTGGAGGCGCCGGAAACGCAGGATACGCGCGCGGTGGAGCTGGACGCATCGATCCTGACCGGCGGCTGGGAGGCGGCGCTGGAGGGGCTTGACGAGAATACGAACGCTGTAGCCATCCGCCTGAAGGAAGCAAGCGGCCAGCTGCTGTACGACTCGAAGCTCCAGAGCGCGATCGACTGCGGAGCCGTGGCGGGCGGCAGCGTAGCGCGCAGCGCCATCGAGGCGCTTACGGCGTCTGATTACGATACGATCGCGCGCATCAGCACCCTGCACGACAGCCTGTACGCCTACGCACACATGACGGACGCCGCCGTCTGCCAGCTGACGGGCTTTGTGTGGTACGATACGAACAGCACTCACTGGCTCGCGCCGGAAAAACAGGGCGCGCGGCAGTATGTGACGGACGTTGTGACGGAATGCGCGGGGCTTGGGTTCGACGAGCTGCTGCTGGATGATTACCACTATCCGCGCGACGGGCGCATGAGCCGCATCAAAACCGACGAGCGCACGATGACGCAGCAGGAAGCGCTTGCGCTGCTGGCCGATGATCTCCGCGCGGCGCTCAAGGCGGCGGATTACAAGGGCAGGCTCTCCATCAGCGTGGACGCGGACATTGTGCTTGCCGGCAGCGAGGAGCGCACGGGCATCGTGATGAGCGAGCTTGCGGAAAAATTCGACCGCGTGTATGTGCCGGTCACGGCGGAGCAGCTCGAGGCCGTCGCTGAGGCGATGCGCGCCTACGACACGGAATTTGTACCCATCGTGAGCGAGGCCATTGAAAGCGGCAGCTATCTGATCGGAGAATAAGAAAAGGGACGTCTCCCAGGGGAGGCGTCCCTTTTCTATTGCGTGCATGAGAGAGCGTCCGCGCGCGGAGCGGTCAGCGCTTCAGGCGCGCTTCCACCGCCTCGGCGCTCATGCGCGGGTTGATGGTTTCCTCGCTTTCGACCGCAATGGCGGCCGCCGCCGTACCGGCGGTGGCGCTTGCCGCAAGCGGCCTGTTTCTGAGGAACGACCATACGAGCGCCGCCATCATCGCATCGCCCGCGCCGGTGGCGTTGCACATTTCGGCCCGGCAGACGGGAACGAGCTGCATTTCGCCCTGCTGTGCGGCAAGCACGCCGTCGCCGCCGAGGGAAATGAACACGCGCGAAAGTCCCTGCGCAAGCAGCGCCTGCGCCGCCTGACGAAGACTTTTATCGTCCGTGATCTGCACGCCGGAGAGAAGCTCCGCTTCGATGCGGTTGGGCTTGAGCGTATGGATATGTCCGAGAAGGCCGCGCAGCTTTTCTGCCTTGGCGGTTGACACGGGGTCGGCAAAGAGCGGCGCGGTGCAGTACTCGGCAAGGTAAGCCAGCGAGGCGCGCGGCAGGTTCGTATCCAGCACAACGGCGGACGCGGCGTTCAGAAGCGGCAGCTGCGCGGCAAAATACTCCGGCGTGAGCCGCTCGCAGATCTCCATGTCCGCCACGGCAACAGCCATGTCGCCATCACTGCCGCCAACGAAGACATAGGTGGAGGTGCGGCCGTCCGGCACGCGCAGCGCGTGAGAGAGGCCGATGCCGAGCGCGGCGCAGCTTTCCTCCACCTGGGCGGCGCGCGAGTCGCCGCCGAGCGCGGTGAGCAGCTCGACCTGCACGCCCAGCAGGCGCAGGTTGTGCGCGATATTGCGTCCCACGCCGCCGAGACTCAGCTCGACCTTGCCGGGATTGGAATCTTTGGCGCGCAGGGGCGCGAAGGAATGCGCGCCGATGTCGATATTCACGCCGCCGCAGACGGCGGCATAGGGGATGTGCGGATTTTGCATGACAGAGGATCTCCTTTGGATGGGAAAGGTGCGCGGCTCCGGCCGCGCACCGTGCTTTATTTGTGGTAAAGGCGCTTGTATTCGTATTTCGGCTCGCAGCTGACGTGGATGCCGAGCCGCTTGTAGAGCTTGACGTCTTCCTCCGAAATGATGACGGAGAAGTGCGCGTCGCAGCCGCGGAGGCTTCCAAGCTGGGCGCGCGCCATGTCGGCGAGCGGATTGGTCAGCGCGGAGATCGCCAGCGCGATGAGTACCTCATCGGAGTGCAGGCGGGGGTTGTGATGCCCGAGCGACTGGATCTTGAGCGCGGAGATCGGCTCGATGACCTGGTTGGAGATCAGATCCATGTCCTTTCGGATGCCCGCCATCGCCTTGAGCGCGTTGAGCAGCAGCGCCGCCGAGGCGCCAAGCAGAGACGAGGTCTTGCCGGTGATGACGCGGCCGTCCGGCAGGATCATCGCGCCGGCGGGCGCGCCGGTCTCCTCTGCCTTTTGCAGCGAGGCGGCCACGGCGGGACACAGCGCGGGCGTGACCTCTGCCTGCTGCATCACCAGCTCCAGCTTGCGCAGCGGACGCTCGTCGGCAGTGCCGCGCGCGGCGTCCACCTGCGCGGCGTAGTAGCGCCGCAGGATCTCCATGCGCGACGCCTGGCGGCAGACGTCGTCGTCAATGATGCAGTTGCCCGCCATGTTTACGCCCATGTCGGTGGGGGACTGGTAGGGGCATTTGCCGGAGATGCGCTCGAAAATCGCGCGCAGAACGGGGAAGATCTCCACGTCGCGGTTATAGTTGACGGTCGTTTTGCCGTAGGCCTCGAGGTGGAACGGGTCGATCATGTTCACATCGTCAAGGTCGGCGGTCGCCGCTTCATAGGCGAGGTTCACCGGGTGCTTGAGCGGCAGGTTCCAGATGGGGAAGGTCTCGAACTTGGCGTAGCCCGCGCTCACGCCGTGCTTGTGCTCGTGATAAAGCTGGGAAAGGCAGGTGGCCATCTTGCCGCTGCCGGGACCGGGCGCGGTGACAACAATGAGCGAATGCGTGGTTTCGATATAGTCGTTGCGGCCGAAGCCGTCGTCGCTCACGATGTGCGCCACGTCGGAGGGATAGCCTGCAATGGGGTAGTGGCGGTAATTGCGCACGCCCAGTGCGTTGAGCCGCTTGATAAAGGCGTCCGCCGCGCTTTGCCCGGCGTACTGCGTGATGCACACGCCGCCGACATACAGCCCCAGCGAACGGAAAGCGTCGATCAGGCGGAGGCAGTCGTCATCGTAGGTAATGCCGAGGTCGCCGCGTACCTTGTTCTTTTCAATGTCGCCGGCGTTGACGGCGATGACGATCTCCACATCGTCGCGCAGCTGCTGGAGCATGCGGATCTTGCTGTCGGGCTGGAAGCCGGGCAGTACGCGCGAGGCGTGGTAATCGTCGAACAGCTTGCCGCCGAATTCCAGATACAGCTTGCCGCCGAACTGGCCGATCCGCTCGCGGATGTGCGCAGACTGCATGGAAAGATATCTGTCATTATCAAAGCCGGTTTTGCCCATTGGAGTGCCTCCCTGTTCTCACAACACAAATATGGGTTTATTATATAGAACCAGCGTGCGCTTGACAAGAAAAGCACGCGCCGAAATTTGACTGAAAAAGCGGGAAGAATTTCTGCTATTTTCCCTCTTTACTTTTCGGCGCACACGGCGTATGCTATAAATAGTCACCCTTGTACGCAAATTTTGCACTTCTTTGCAAAAAGGGCTTGACAACGCAGGGGGGAGTATAGTAATATATTACTGTTCGGTTCGCGCGGTTAGCTCAGCTGGTAGAGCACATGCTTGACGTGCATGGGGTCACAGGTTCGAGTCCTGTACCGCGCACCAGAGAAAAACCTTGAAGCTTCAATGGCTTCAAGGTTTTTTGCTGCCCTGAAACGCCTTTTACCCTTATTTTCTCACAAATTTGATACATCTCTTATACGACTTTCTATCAAGTCCGAAACAAGTTTGAAACGACTCTCCAACGGATTTGAGCGAAAAATAGAGCAAACTGTTGCACTTTTGTTGTACCTGTGTTGTACCTATTTGGCTCCTAACCCAACGCCTCGCAGACTTTCTTCGCCGTTTCCTTAGAATTGCCTTGGCGCAGCGGTATATCGGCATTGAGCCGCAGAGGATTGAAAAGGCTATTGAAGGACATGCAAGGCTAATATAAAAAGAGGGGAACCATTGTTCCCTCTCTTCTTATATTTGCCAAAATCGGTATTTTTCTTATGGAAAATGCTGATTTTGGCAGATTTTTATAGGTTCGTCTGTCGATTATTCGTCAATTTTTTTAGCAATGTATAACCCTACACCGCCAGCAATAGTAACTACAAGGCCAGTCATTTCGAGGCCGTTTGATTTGTCTCCTAAATAGGAAACATCTCTTCCCTGCCATGTTCCCGAATAATCTTTATAGACTTCGTGGTATGTACGGACCTCCGTTTCATGTTTCATACTTGTACCAAGGAGAAATAATAGGACACCAACGATTATTGCAATACCGCAGAATTTTCTCATGTCAACCTCTCATTATAAATGTGGCGTAATTAGAATTATTTCAGGGACATAATGACGATTATAATAACAATTACAACAATGGTAAGTGTTTTTGAAAGCGCAGGGTCACCAGTTGCCGCAGTAAATCCCGTTTTCAGCAAAGAACCAAGCACTACCCACACTAAGAGTGCAAGAATTATAATTCCAATCATAAATAGAGCACACCACCCTATCATTGCTTACTATCAGTTAAGAGTGAAGCACCCGTATCTGTTGCACTGACCGCATCAACAGATGTATTTGTCGAACGGGAGACTTCTCCTTTTAGCCACAATCCCGCAAACGCAAAGCCGCATGCCTCGATTGCATCTCGTAAAATTTCGGGCAATAGCCACTGCATTTCCATGCCGTATTGCACCGGAAAGAAATAATCATACAGATATATGTAGGCCGCCGTAGACACGAGACAGAAAGTGGCAGGAAGAAACCAAAAGCTACAAATACGCTTATCACTTTTTGCCGCCATAATGAGTATGACAGCGAACGCGGCAAAAGCCAATATCCAGAATAGCCAAGCAGTATGAAGGAGATAGTGGGAATGTGAATTTTCTACCATTTCCTCATACAGGTCTAAGAACCAGTTGTACAAGCCATATAGGGAAAAAAGAATAGAGGCGCAGATAAGAGGCACTTTCTTTTCCAACAACAGCGTAAGTGCTATGCTCACATAGACTCCTATGTAGATATAATCATCCATTATCAGCATATCAAACCCATACCCCAAAGAAAGGTAAATCTCATATGCTGCCCGTAACGCAAAGCAAGCGGCGGCAAGTAATCTATACAGAGTAAAATTGCCTTTTTTCATTCGAATTGCTCCTTTTTAGTGATTATCATTTAGGAATTTGATTTCAAGGTTGAAATATAAATAGCGATGGACTAATAAGATATTTTGCCAGAATCAGCGATTTCCTTATGGAAAATACCGATTTTGGCGAATTTATTAGTTGATTTTGCAATTATCATTTTGAAACTCGATTTCGAGTTTGAAGTATCTATCCATAGCTGCTATGAATTGTTCATATTCAGCAGGTTGTAGGCCATTTATGATGGAGATATTTTCTTCATAGCTGACAGGATAGTCATAACAGTAGCTTCTTAGAAGCTTATATGCCATGAGTTTTGAGGCATCGTCTTCTTTGTGCAAGGCAAAATTGTATAGACCGTTAATATCAATTTTGTCTGAATAGAATGGTATTTGATTATCCGATGCGTTTTTGTCTAATGCTAAGACAATAGATGTAGTATTGCCTAATACATACGGTAGTTTAGGCAGCTTGAAGAATTCACGGTGTTCATTTTCCAACCGAGAAAAATTGTCCATAGAATCGCCCTCCTCTACTGCTATATTATAACACCTAAAAGTTGTTGTCAACAACTAATAAATAGTGTTTTATGAAACACCCGATTGTTGTTACTCTGTAACAGAACGGGGTGAGTGCAATGCTAAAAAATCTTCGATTTCTGCGGGAAGAAAAAGGGATGTCCCAAAAGCAGTTGGCTGATTGTATCGGCGTAAGCCAGCAGTCTATCAACAAGTATGAGAATCATAATGTTGAACCTGATATCAGCGCACTGATACGAATTGCTGATTGCTTTTCTACCTCAGTAGATTATATAATTGGTCATACCGAAGAGAGATGCCCGATTGTGCCGCCATTAACATATAGCATGAATAATGAAGAATTTGTGTTGCTGCAAAGATACCGAAAACTGTCAGAAAAGCAGAAGAAGTGCGTAAATCTGCTGATTGAAACCTACAACGAAGCGTTGTAAGGAAATGCAAAGCGGATACAACGATCCGCCGCGGAACGAAAAGCGAAAGGACGCTGCACGGTCGTGCAGCGTCCTTTTGTCAGCGGAGGGAAGGGCAGCGCGGGTCTTTCCCGCCCGCAGGGCAGAGGAGCGGAAAAGGCGCGGAAAGCATTGCTTTCTGATGGGGGAGGGGCTTCCGGGCGGGAGCACTCTTTATGGAATACGGAACAGCCGCCTGCCGTTTTCGGCAGTGACGCGGACGATCTCCCCGGCAGCCATCCCGCGCAGCTCGGCAAGCTTTTCTGCAACGTAATGGAGATTGCGCGAGTCGTTGCGCGTGCCGCGCATGGGGACGGGGGCCATGTACGGGCTGTCGGTTTCGAGCAGGATCCTGTCAAGCGGGACGATCTTCGCGACCTCGACGGTCTTCTTCGCGTTCCTGTAGGTCAGTGGGCCGTCGAAGCCCAGGTACCAGCCAAGGCGCAAAAGCTCCTGCGCGGTCTCCACGCTGCCGGAATAGCAGTGAAATACGCCGCGCACTTCGGGAAATTCCCGCACGATGGCAAGGCAGTCGGCGTGCGCATCGCGGTCGTGTACGATGACGGGGAGCTGAAGCTCCCGCGCCAGCGCCATCTGATCGCGGAAGACCTCCTGCTGAAGCTCACGCGGCGGGTTCTGCTCCCAGTAGTAATCCAGCCCAATCTCGCCGATGGCGGCGACCTTCGGACTGTTCGCCCACGCGCGCAGCACATCGAGGCTTTCGCGCGTGTAGGGCGCGCAGTTTTCCGGGTGCCAGCCGACGGCGGCGTAGACGTGGGGATACTGTTCCGCGATCTCCACCGCTCGGCGCGACGTTTCGAGGTCACAGCCGGGATCGACGATCAGCCCCACGCCGTTTTCGGGCATGGAAGCGAGCAATTCCTCGCGGTCGGCGTCGAACGCCTCGTCGTCATAATGGGCGTGGGTGTCAAAAATCAGATTCATGTTGTCTCCTTCTGAAAAAGAGGGCCGGAGACCGGCCCTCTTTTCGTTGCAATTTAGCAGAGCTTTGCGCCCGCGGGAATCTTATCATCCACCATGATGAGGTTGAGGATCTCCTCGCCCTTCTCGGTGTGGACGGCAGAGAGCAGCATGCCGCAGCTCTCAAGACCCATCATCTTGCGCGGGGGCAGGTTGACGATGGCGACGAGCGTCTTGCCGACGAGGTCTTCAGGCTGATACCACTTGTGGATGCCGGAGAGAATCTGGCGGTCGGCGCCGGTGCCGTCGTCAAGCGTGAAGCGCAGGAGCTTGTCGCTCTTCTTCACGGCCTCGCAGGCCTTGACCTTGACGGCGCGGAAGTCGGACTTGCAGAACGTGTCGAAATCGACCTTTTCCTCCGTCATCGGCTCAAGCTCCAGCGCGGGGAGCGCAGCCTTCTTCTGCGCCTCCTGGATGGCGTCCAGCTCTTCAAGCGCCTTTTCCAGGTCGATGCGCGGGAAGATGGCTTCGCCCTTATGGACGGTGGCGGTAGCACTCAGGCTGCTCCACTGCGCGGCGCTCTCCCAGCTGCGGCAGCACGCGCACGCGCCGATCTGATCAAAGATCTTCTCGCAGGAATCGGGCATGAACGGCGTGAGCAGCACCGTGCAGATGCGGATGCTCTCGAGCAGGTTGTACATGACGGAGGCAAGGCGGGGCTTGTTGGCCTCGTCCTTGGCAAGCGCCCAGGGCGCGGTCTCGTCGATATACTTGTTGGCGCGCTGGATGCACTTGAAGACCAGCTCGAGCGCGTTCTGGAACTGAAATTTCTCCATCTCGGCTTCGTATTTGCCGCGCAGGGCGGAGAGCAGAGAGATGAGTTCGTCATCGAGCGCATCGGCCTGGCGTTCCTCCGGCAGCGTGCCGCCGAAATACTTTTCGACCATCGCCGTTGTGCGGGAGACGAGGTTGCCGAGGTCGTTGGCAAGATCGACGTTGATGGTGTTGATGAGCAGCTCATTGGAGAAGTTGCCGTCTGAGCCGAACGGGAACGTGCGCAGCAGGAAGAAGCGCAGCGCGTCCACGCCGAACATCTCCGCAAGGACGTAGGGATCGACGACGTTGCCCTTGGATTTGCTCATCTTGCCGCCGTCCAGCAGCAGCCAGCCGTGGCCGTAGACGTGCTTGGGAAGCGGCATACCCATGCTCATGAGCATCGCCGGCCAGATGATGGAGTGGAAGCGGACGATCTCCTTGCCGACGAAGTGGACGTCGGCGGGCCAGAATTTGTCGTAGTCGTCGTACTTTTCGTTCATAAAGCCGAGCGCCGTGCAGTAGTTGAACAGCGCGTCCACCCAGACGTAGACAACGTGGCCGGGGTCAAAGTCCACGGGGATGCCCCAGGTGAAGCTCGTGCGGGAGACGCACAGATCCTCCAGACCGGGCTTGATGAAGTTGTTCACCATCTCGTTCACGCGGGAGCGCGGCTGGAGAAAATCCGTGTCCTCCAGCAGGTGCTGCACACGGTCGGCGTACTTGGACAGGCGGAAGAAGTAAGCCTCCTCCTCGGCGTCCGTCACCTCGCGCCCGCAGTCGGGACATTTGCCGTCTACAAGCTGGCTCTCGGTCCAGAAGCTCTCGCAGGGCTTGCAGTACTTGCCCTTGTAAGTCCCCTTGTAGATGTCGCCGTTGTCGTGCATCTTCTTGAAGATCTTCTGGATGGCCTCGACATGGTAGTCGTCCGTCGTGCGGATGAAGCGGTCGTTTGAAATATTCATCAGCTTCCACAGGTCGAGAATGCCCTTTTCGCCGCAGACGATATTGTCCACGAACTGCTGCGGGGTTACGCCCGCGGCCGCGGCCTTGTCCTCAATCTTCTGGCCGTGTTCGTCGGTGCCAGTCAGGAACATGACGTCGTAGCCCGTCAGGCGCTTGTAGCGCGCCATCGCGTCGGTCGCCACGGTGCAGTAGGTGTGGCCGATGTGGAGCTTGTCGGAGGGGTAGTAGATGGGGGTCGTGATATAGAATTTCTTCTTGTCCATAGGTGTTTTCCTCTTTTCTGCCCGCGCCGAATGAAAGCGGGGCGTAATTAGTTACAGTTTACCACCGAAAGGGCGGCATTTGCAAGGCCTTTACAAAGAATCGTCCTCGTCGATCCACTTCTGCACGGGGATGATATCATAATCCTCCTCTGTCCGGCGCACGATCACCTCGTCCAGACCCGCGTTGATGATCATGCGGCGGCACATGGGGCAGCTCGTCGCATCGTGCAGCAGCGCGCCGGAGCGCGCGTCGCGCCCGACAAGGTAAATGGACGCGCCCACCATGTCGCGCCGCGAAGCGGAGATGATGGCGTTCGCCTCGGCGTGGACGCTGCGGCAAAGCTCGTAGCGCTCGCCGCGCGGCACCTTAAGCTGCTCGCGCGTACAGAAGCCGAGATCGACGCAGTTGCTGCGCCCGCGCGGCGCGCCGTTATAGCCCGTGGAGATGATCTCGTCGTTTTTCACGATGATCGCGCCGTAGACGCGGCGCAGGCAGGTCGCGCGCTCGAGTACCGTCTGCGCGATGTCAAGATAGTAATTCCGCTTGCTGACACGCTCCATATTGAATCCTCCTTGTAATGATAGAAAATAATATTACAAAATGTTATCGGAATTCGTGTTCACAGTAGGGGCAGCGGCTGTAGTCAAAGTCGATGACCGCGCCGCAGACGGGACATTTTTTGCGCGGCAGGCCGCCCGGCGCATCGGGCGGGAGATAGCCGGAGCCGATCTCCGCCTCGTCTGCCGTGCCGGCGAATTTGTCGCTGCCGGGCTGAAAGAATTCGAGCTTTCCGCACCTGGGGCAGGCGTAAATTTCAATTTCCATCGCGCCCGCGAAGAGATTCGGCAGGTCGCCGAGTACCCAGCCGGTCTGACCGAGCTGAATTTTCTCGCGCTTGATAAAGCGCATTCCCGCGCCGCAGCGCAGGCAGCTGAGCTGGTTTGCCATCTTATACCCCCTGTAAGTCGAAAACGGGTGTGTATTCCTCTTTCGCGCTGGACCGCTCCTGGCAGAAGCCGTCGGTCAGGCCGCAGTCGAGCATATATTGTACCGCCGTGCGGTATTCGCGCTCGCTCAGGCGCCGCGCGAGCGCGCCGGCCGAACCGGGCTGCGGCGTGTACTGGCTCATGAGCGAAAAGAGTACGGTTTTCGGCGGAAAATGCGCGGACACATAGTCGATCACGCGCTTGGTGTTTTCCAGCTGACCGGGCAGAACGAGGTGGCGCAGGATGACGCCGGACTTCATCAGCCCGTCCTCGCCGATTTTGTACGCGCCGACCTGCCGCACCATTTCGTCGATGGCCGCGGCGGCGGCGGGGAAGTAGTCCGGCGCGGCGGAAAGCTCGCGCGCGGGGCGCTCCATGGCGTATTTCAGGTCGGGGAGGTAGATTTGCACTTTTCCCTCCAGCGTTTTGAGCGTTTCCACGCGCTCGTAGCCGCCGCTGTTCCACACAACGGGAACGGGAAGGGGATCCTCCAGCGCCTCCAGCACCCACGGCGTAAAGTGTGTGGGCGTGACAAGGTCGATGCAGTGCGCACCCTGCGCAATGAGGTCCTCCATGATCCCGCGCAGATGCGCGGGCGTGACGGCCCTGCCGAAATTCTCATGGCTGATGCGCCCGTTCTGGCAGAACACGCAGCCCAAATTGCAGCCCGAAAAGAAGATGCAGCCCGCGCCGTTCGTGCCGCTCAGCACCGGCTCCTCCCACATATGCAGCATCGCGCGGGCGACGACCGGCGCGGCGGGCATCCGGCACGCGCCGCCCGCTTTTTCCTCCGTGCGCTCCGCGCCGCAGCGGCGCGGGCAAAGCTCACAGCGCATCAGTCGCCCGTCCCCTGGCCGTTGAAGTCGGGGCCAAGGTCGCCGAGCATCCAGTGCCGGCGGCACAGGCCGATATACTGGTCGTTTGCGCCGATGACCACCTGCGCGCCCTCCTTGAGAACGCGCCCCTGCGCATCGAAGCGGGCGTTGAACGCCGCCTTTTTGCCGCACCAGCAGATGGTCTTTACCTCCTCCAGCTTGTCGGCCATCACCAGCAGCTCATAGCTGCCGGGGAAAAGGTCGCCCTTAAAGTCCGCGCGCAGGCCGTAGCAGATCACGGGGATGCCGCAGTCATCGACGAGATGGACGAGGTACAGCACCTCTTCCTTCGTTAAAAACTGCGCCTCGTCCACGATGATGCAGGCGTTGCGCTTCAGCTCGTCCTCGCTCATCGCGCGCATCTCGTGGAAGTAAACGCAGGGGTATTCAAGGCCGATGCGCGAATGCACCATGTGGTCGCCGTCACGCGTGTCGAGCTGGGGCTTGACGAGGAGCGTTTTCTGCCCGCGCTCCTCATAGTTGAAGCGCGCCATCAGCGCGTTCGCCGTCTTGCTCGAACCCATTGCGCCGTACTTGAAGTAAAGCTGTGCCATCGTTGTGTTCTCCCTTTTAAAGCCGCGCGCGCACGCTTGCGGCGAATTTTTTGTATGCCGTCGGCAGCGCCAGCGCATCGAACGCGGCGCGGTCCGCCCAGAACAGATCGTCGTTTTCGCCCGTCACCTCGGCGGAGTAGCCCTTCATGTCCCATTCGATGTGGGTGAAGATGTGCTTTGCGGCGCCTGCTGGTACGACGGCTTCCGCCGTAAGGCCCATCTGCGCCAGCGCGAGCGAAACACCTGCCTCGTCAAGGCTTCCCAAAACGCTCGGGAATTCCCAGAGCGATGCGAGAAGCCCCGTGTCTGCGCGCTTGCGCAGCGCGGCTCTGCCGTTTTGAAACAGCAGCAGCACCGTGCGCTCTTCGACTCTGCGCGCTTTCTTCGCCGCGCGCACGGGAAGAACCTCGGTGAGACTGTTTTTATATGCCTCGCACAGTGTGCGCGCGGGGCAGACCCCGCACTTCGGCGCGCCGTTGGGAAGGCACACCGTTGCGCCGAGATCCATCATCGCCTGATTGTACGCGCCGGGGCGTTCTGCATCGATGGCGGCGTTGAGCTGCGCCGCGAATTGCTTTCGCACCTTTGCGTCCATGATGTCGCCGGCGCAGCCGCTGACGCGCGCGGCAACGCGCAGTAGATTCCCATCCACCGCGGCGACCGGCTCGCCGAAATTGATCGACGCGATGGCGGCGGCGGTGTAGTCGCCGATGCCGGGGAGCTTTTTCAGCTCTGCGCTCGTTTGCGGCAGCGCGCCGCCGTAGTCTGAGACGATGACCTTCGCCGCCTTTTGCAGGTTCCGCGCGCGGGAATAGTAGCCCAGTCCCTCCCAGAGCTTGAGCAGGCGTTCTTCCGGCACGGCGGCCAGCGCCGCAGCGTCCGGCAGCTCCGCCATAAAGCGTTCAAAATACGGCACGACCGCGCTCACACGCGTCTGCTGCAGCATGATCTCCGAGACCCACGTCCGGTACGGCGTGACTTCGCTGCGCCACGGCAGCGCGCGGCCATTTAAGTCATACCACGCGAGCAGCGGCGCGGTCAGGGCATTCAGGTTTTTCCAATGTTCTGTCATCATATCATTTGTTGAAGCGCGCGGCAAAGCCGCAGCGGCGGCAGAACTCCTCTGCGGGAATTCTGCGTGAGAAGCCTTCGCGGATAGCGCAGGCGCGCGGGGAAGAGAGAATTTCCTCCAGCGGCTGCGCGAACAGATTGCCCAGCGGGACGTCTCCCTCGTGGTCAAGACAGCAGGGGACGAGCGTTCCGTCTGCCAGCACGCCGATCTGGTCGCGCAGGCCGTAGCAGAACTGCGCGCCGGATTCGCCGGCGCTCAGGTCGGGCCAGTCGAACCTGCCCGCGCGCTCCAGATAGAGATGGTCGCGCAGGCGGAAGCTGCCGCTGCGCGTTTCGGGCCAGCCACTCCCGGCGCGGGAACGCAGAAAGGCAAGGATCCCGCCGTTGCGCGCGTCCGCGCCCCCGTCGTTCCACAGCCGCAGCGCAACGATGACGCCCTTTCCCGCGGCCTGCTCGGCAAAGTCCCATACCTGCGTCAGATACGCGAGCTCCTGCTCGTCCGCGCCGTCGTTGCCCTCGAAGCTGTGGAGCGAGACGCTGACCTTGTGCAGGCTTTCTGCGGCAAGCAGCTCACCGGAGCGCTTTTGGAGCAGCGTGCCGTTTGTCGTGATGCAGACCTTCATGCCCCGCGCCCCGGCGAGGGCGAGGAGCGCGGAAAGCTCCGGGTGCAGCAGCGGCTCGCCCATCACATGAAGGTAGACGTACTGCACCTGTCCCTCCAGCCGCGCAAGGATGCGGTCAAATTCCTCCGCCGTCATCGTGCGCGGCGCGCGCCGCGTCTTGGGGCAGAAGGAGCAGGCGAGGTTGCAGCGGTTCGTGATCTCAACATAGGCTTTTTTCAGCATCGCGCGACTCCTTTCCCAAATTCACAAAATATCATACCATATCGCGCCGGAATTGCAAAGCTTTTTCCCTTGCGCGCCGCCGCCGCGTCTGGTATAATCCATCCGCAAAGCTTCCTCTGCCGCGTGAAAGGAGACCGCTGCATGACCGTTACCTTTATTGCCCACAGTGCGTTCCTTGTGGAATGGGACAAATTTTATACGCTCTTTGACTATACCTGGGAGCCGGACTATACCGCGCCGCTGCCGGAGATCGGCCCGGAGAAGCCGCTGCTTGTTTTTGCAAGCCACAGCCATGAGGATCACTTCGACCCGAAGATCTTTTCGCTGCTTGAACGGTATCCGTCCGCGCGCTTTTTCGTTTCGCGCGACACACGCCTGACTGAGCGCAGGCGAAAATGGCTGAACATCTCAGACGAGGCCTTTGCCCGCACCACCGTCCTGCGGCCCGACAGCATCCTGCTGACGGAAGCCGCCGGCGAAGAGCTGAGCGTCCGCGCGATCAAGTCTACCGACATCGGCAACGCCTATCTGCTGCGCGCAGAAGGGAAAATGGTCTACCACGGAGGCGACCTGAACTGGTGGCACTGGGAGAGCGAGGGGCAGAGCTACTGCAGCGACATGGCCGCCCACTACCGCGGGGCGGTTGCAAAGCTTGCCGCCGCCGTGCGCGACGAGGCAGCGGACAACGGCCTTGCGCCGGAGATCTTTGCGGCAATGGCGCCGCTTGACCCGCGCCTTGGCGAAAGTGCCGAGGACCTCGGCGTGGACTACCTGATGAAAAGCGTATGCGTGCGGCATCTTTTTCCCATGCATATGTGGAAAAGGTACGAGGTCATCGACCGCTATCTTGCCGCGCACAGCGCGCAGGCAGGGCAGGTCGTGCGTATCACGGGCGAGGAGCAGAGCTTTCCGCTGGAGGGCTGAGCGGGCGCAAGCGTGCCTTTCTCGTCCGCGGGCAGGTTTTCTGAAGTAAAAAGGAGCCGGACTGCGACTCGCAGTCCGGCTCCTTGCGTTATGCCTTCCACGGGTGATATTGGAAGGATTGTTCTGCGCTCATGCCGAAGTAGCGCATATCGGTGCGGCCGTACTGGTCGCCCCAGGTAACGTCGATATGGTACTCCTTCCCGTCGAGCGTGGCGACGGTCCAGATGTGGCTGTCGTTGAACAGCGCAGTACAGCCGATGCCCTCCAGCTTGAGCAGCAGGTTGTATGCGCCCGTGTAGCCGTCGCACACGGCGAGTCCGTTCACCAGCGCGCCGCAGGCGAGGTGGCTGAGCGAATCGTCGGATGCGTCGTTGTCATAGCGGCAGTTGTCGCACAGCCAGAGGAAGTAGGTGCGCGCGATCTCATACTCGCTCATTCCGTAGCTCAGCGTGCCGTTCTCCCAGAGCGTATCATGGATCCGGATAGCGGCGGCCAGCGCCTTTTCGCGGCTGGCTGCCAGATGTCCGTCTGCGCAGGCGGTGGCGGAAAACGTCAGCACGACCTTTCCCGTGGAATAGGCCTTGCAGGCGGCGGAATTGTACATCTGCTCGCAGTAGGTCTTCGCGCAGGCGGTAAAGGCCTGCGTCAGCGCGCTGGCAGAGGCGGCGCTCAGCGCCTTGGGATAGCTCAGGGTGATGGTGTTTGCGCCGCGCGCCAGCATATCGCGTACCAGCGCGTCGATCGCGCCGGCGTCCTTGGCCGACGGCGCGGCGGGAAGCTTGTCCGGCGCGGCGATCAGGCCGCTGAGCGTCTTCCCCGCAGCGGAACGGTAGGGCGCGGCCGTCCAGCCGAGCGTCAGGCGCGTTTCCGGCTGTACCACGCGCGTCAGCAGCGCCGCGATCTCCGCGCGGCTCACGCTGCGCTCGGGAAAGAAGCTGCCCCTTGCGTCCATGCCGGAAAGCAGCCCGCGCCGGTACATCAGCAGGATCTCGCTGCGATAAGGTGTTTTCTCCGTCACGTCGGCGATGTATTCGCCGCTGGCGTAGCACTGCGTCACAAGCTCTGCGTTGGCTTCCTCGTACCAGTCTGCCGGCAGCGCAAAGGCAAAGATGGCCGCCATCTGCGCGCGGGACGCGGGCAGCAGATAAAAGCCCTCAAAGCTGTTGCCCAGCAGCTTTTCGCTTTTCAGGTAGCTGACATAGGGCGCGTACCACGGCGACGCCGCCTCTGCCTGCGCCAGCGGCGCGTCGCTCCCGGTCTGGTAGATGCAGCGCAGCCGCGCGGCAATGGTCAGCAGCTCCGCGATGGTGATGTTCTCCTGCGGCGCAAAGGCGGTTTCGCTGCGCCCGTTCAGCAGCCCGTATTCGTAAGCGGAGGCGGCGGCGCCGGCATACCAGCTGCCGGCGTCCACATCGGCAAAAGCGCCCTCGTAGGCGCGCACAGGGGCAAAGCGCGGCGCTTCCTCCGGGCTGTCCGGGGCCTGCACGGTTTCGCCGGCAGGGCCGGCGGCGCTGTCCGGAGCGGCGGAATCTTCTCCGCCGCTATAGGCAAAGGTGCTGACCGTCAGCAGGGACAGCAGCGCGAACAGCAGCAGCGCAGCGCGCAGTTTCATGGCGAATCGACTCCTTTTTTCTTTCGGTCCCGGGGTTACGGGACCAGAATGTCCATATCTTCGGCGGAGATATCCTCCGCATAGGGATTGAGCGCGCTGTTGACCAGCTCCAGCATTGCGTCCGCGTCCAGCACATAAACAGACGCGCCCTTGTAGAAGCCCGTGCCGTCGCCGGGCAGGGTGTGGAACGAAACGGCGTCCATGCCGCCCATATTCAGCGCTTCGTTGCCCAGCCAGACAAGGTTGCCCAGCGTCAGGTCGGTTTTAACGTATTTGAGGAAGACCTCCGCCATCGCCGGCACGTTTTCCGCCTTCAGCAGCTTCTGCGCCACAGCCTTGAGGAATGCCTGCTGCGTGCCGATGCGGCCGATGTCCTCCGTGCCGTAACCGGTGCCGTCGTTGTTGTGGCGGAAGCGCACGACCTCCATGGCCTGCTGCCCGTCGAGGTGCTGCATCCCCTTCTGGAAGTGGATGTGCAGATCCTGATAGGGGTCGTCGTAGTCCATGTTGATCGGCACGTCAAAATCCACGCCGCCGATCTGATCGACCAGCTCGATGAAGCCCTTGAGATCCACGCTTACGGAAAAGTCCACGGGGATGCCCAGCAGCGCGGCGATCTCGTCGCGCAGCATCTGCGTCCCGCCCTTGGCGTAGGAATAGTTGAGCTTGTGGCCGTTGCGCATCAGCGTGTCGCGCGGCAGGCTCACAAGGTCGATGGTCTTGTTCACGGCGTCGAAGCGCATGAGAATGTTCGTGTCGCTTCCGCCGGCGTCGTTGTCAATGCCGGAGAGCAGGATGGTGTAGCAGTACTGCTTGCGCTCGCGCCCGTTGGAGATGACCTCCGCGCCGCCGTCCGCCTGCTCCTCGCCGCCATCCTGCCCGGTCTCCTGCGGCGGATCGTTTTCCACCGGCTCGGGCGGGCGCACAAGATATTTTACCACCGCCACGCCCGCTGCTGCCAGAAACAGCAGCGACAGCAGCGTGACCGTCAGCCGTTCGGCGCGGGATTTTTTCTTTTTTGCGGGGCGTCTGCGCTCCGCGTCATATCTTTCCTGTTCTCTCATTGTTCCATCCGATCCTCTTTTGGTTTACAATAATATCATTGTAGCGGGTTTGCCGCGATTGCGCAAGGGGTAATTTGCGCGGGCTGTGCAAAAGAACAGCCGGCATACGCGCGGGTATGCCGGCTGATGCCGACTAATATGCTATATAGACGGAAAAAGCGGGAAAAAGTTTCCGCCAAACGGCTAAAAACCTTTGTATTTTTTTCGCGTTGCCATGCCGCCGCGGATGTGCCGCTGCGCCTTGTTCTCCTCCAGCACTTCCTTCACCTGAAGATAGAGGCTGCGGCTGAACTGCGGCAGGCGCTCCTGCAAATCCTTATGAACGGTGGATTTGCTCACGCCGAATTTTCTGGCTGCGGCGCGCACGGTGGTGCGGTTTTCGATGATGTAGGCGGCAAGCGCGCAGGCACGCTCTTCCATGTTTCCCTTCATGAAGCACACTCCTATCCCATGGTGCTCCATCTATATGCGCGCGGCCGGGAAAACATACGGCGCGGCGCGGAAAATCTTACAGCAGGATCATCAGCACGGGAATGACCACGAAGCACGCCAGCGTGGACAGCGCCGCGCCCTGCGCGGCGAACTGCTCGTCCGCGCCGTACTCCGCCGAAGCAACAACGGTCTGCGTTACCACCGGCATCGCCGCTTCCACGATGTATACGCTGCGCGCAAGGCCGGCCACGCCGAAGGCTGCGCAGAAAAGCGCGCAGACGGCGGGCGCGGCGATAAAGCGGAACAGGAGCATCGCGCCGAGCGCCCGGTCGATGCGCAGGTTTTTCAGCCCCAGCTCATGGATGATATAGCCCGTCAGCAGCAGCGCCAGCGGCGTGACAAGATTGTTCATATAGCGGCAGTAGGTCATCACGAGCGCGGGCAGCCGGACGTCCAGCAGCACAAGGGCGATGGCAGCCAGCGTGCCGAGGATGGTGGGCGTTTTAAGAAAGTGCAGCAGCATTTTTGCCGAAAAGCCGCCCGCCTCTCCGGACCAGCGCACCAGCGAAACGCCGCCGAGCTGCATGAACGTGGTGCTGACCATCCAGTAGAGCATCACATAAGGCGTGCATTCGCTCCCGAACAGCTCAGTACACATCGCAAGCCCGATGAACACGCAGTTGGACACCGCGCACATCATGATGAAGATGCCCAGCCGCCGGCGCGGCAGGCGCAGCAGCTTGCCCAGAGCAAAGGAGAGTAGAAAATCCAGCAGGCAGGAGCAGAAGCCCGTCAGCAGCATACGCAGGGACTGTCCCAGCAGGTCGCGGGACAGGTTGGCCTGAAAGCTGTAAAGGCACATACAGGGGATGGCGAGCGTCATCAGGAATTTGCTGATAAACGCCTTGGCGCGGCTGTCCATCCAGCCGCGTTCGGCGCAGAAGTAGCCCGTCGCCGTCAGCAGCAGGATGATGGCAACGGAGGAAAGCGCGTGCAGAAAAGCGTCCATGCGGCACCTCACAGAAGGAATTCCTCAACAGTATACCACCCCGGCGGAAAAAGACAAGCCGGAGGCAAAAGAAGGTTGAAAAGCGACGGCGGATACGATATGATGAAAAGAGATTTTTGCAAGGAGGAACGCGATCGATGAAAGCGGCACTGGTCATTATGGCAGCGGGCATGGGTTCGCGCTACGGCGGAAGCAAGCAGGTGGACGGGATCGGCCCGAACGGCGAGATCCTGATGGAATACTCGATCTTCGACGCGCTGCGCGCGGGCTTTACCAAGGTGGTCTTTATCATCAAGCCCGAAATGCGCGAGCTGATGCATACGCTCGTTGGGGACCGCATTGCGCGGCGCACGGCGGCGGACGGTTCGCCGGTCGAGGTCTGCTACGCCTATCAGGATTTCACAAGCGTGCCGGATTTTTACGCGGTACCCGCTTCGCGCGTAAAGCCCTTCGGCACGGTCCATGCGCTGCTGTGCGCAAGGAACTGCGTGAGCGAGCCGTTCGTCGTCATCAATGCCGACGATTATTACGGCGCGGATGCGTTCCGCACCATTTACGCCGAGCTGGGGAAGCTTGCCGAAAGCGGCGAGGGGACGATGGTCGGCTACAGCCTGTGCAATACCGTCAGCGAATACGGAACGGTCACGCGCGGCGTGTGCCATGTGGATGGGAACGGAATGCTCGACCGCGTGGTAGAGACGTTTCACCTGAAGCCCTGCGCCGATGGGAAGATCCGCGATATTCAGGAAAACGGCGACGGCCCGGTCTATGCGCCTGAAACGCCCGTATCCATGAATTTCTGGGGCTTTACGCCGTGGCTGTTCGGAAAGCTGGAGGATTATTTCCATGCGTTCCTCCGCGCGCTTGCGCCGGATGAGGACAGGGCTGAGTGCCTGCTGCCGAGCATGATTGGCCAGCTCATCGACCGCGGCGAGCTGCGCGTCTCCGTGCTGCATTCCAACGCGCGCTGGTTCGGCATGACCTACCACGAGGACAGGGAAATGGTGCAGCGCGAGCTTCGGAAGTTGCACGACGCGGGCGTTTACCCTGCAACGCTGCGCGAATAGAAAAAAACGGCTCACCTTCGGGCATACTAAGTCCGGAGGTGAGTTTTTTATGCGAAGGGATCCAAAGCTGCCGCGCGACCTGACGCCCATGCTCAGGCCGCGCTTCGGCCAGCCCGACGACTGCGCCGATCTCGTCAACAAGTACGGCACCTATAATATCCAGCCCACATCGGATACGGAAAACCTGTTTCCGCTCATTGCCCCGGGGCTTCCGGAGCAGTGGAAGCGCATGGCCATCGGCAAGAACGAGGTGGAGAAGTTCAACGGCGCGGAGCCGCCGCTGCGGTAAAAAGGAGGGCGGTTTGCCCTCCTTTTCCGCTGAAAAACGTCCTGCTTTTGTGCAGCTTTTTGCAGCGGATTTCTGCGATGGTACAGGTTGAACAAAAAGCAAAGTGACAAAATGGAGAAATTTATTACTGGTATACAAATTGCGGAGCTGACTGGCACTTGCTTTGTGAACAAAAATGTATAAAGTATTTGATAAGAGCATTTGCCTTAAAAACGGCTGTGAGAAAGGACGTTTTTTGGACACAGCTCACAAAGAATTAAGGAGGAGAGAGAATGGAAACCAAAAGCAATGCCAAATTAAAGGCTCTGTTTATCATTCCATCTGTCATCGGCGTTATCCTGTTCATGATCCCCGTCAAGAACTCGGCGGACGAATGGACCGTTGTGGTCAAGATCATCGCCGACATCATCGCGGGCGCCATCGGCGGCTTCCTGCCGCTTCTGTGCGTCATCATCCTGACGATCTCCGCCATCATGGCGCTGATCTCCCTGGCAAAGCCCAAGTTCATCATGGACAGCGACATTATGAGAGAGTGCTTCGCCTGCAAGCCCATCTGGGTCGTCATTCGTGTGCTCGCGGTCATCTTCGTGTGGCTCACCTATCTTGGCGTGGACGCTGAGGGTACGGGCTTCATCAGCATGATCACCGGCGGCGGTCAGGGCGGCTTTGTCCTCTATGACCTGCTCACCACGCTCGTCATCATCTTCGTCATCGCGGCGCTGCTGCTGCCGCTGCTGCTCGACTTCGGCCTGCTCGAATTCGTCGGCGCGCTGCTCACCAAGGTCATGCGCCCCCTGTTCAAGGTCCCTGGCCGCGCGGCGGTTGACTGCATCACCTCCTGGATCGGCGACGGTACGCTCGGCGTCATGCTGACGTGCAACCAGTATGAGGGCGGCTATTACTCTGCCAAGGAGGCCAGCATCATCGCAACGCTGTTCTCCGCCGTTTCCATCACGTTCACCCTCGTCGTTCTCGATACGGTCGGCATGCTCGATTACTTCGGCATCTACTACCTGATCGTCTGCTTCATCGGTGTCGTCTGCGCGATCATATGCCCGTACCTCTACCCCCTGCGCAAAAAGCCCAATACTTACCTTGTCGAAGGCAAAGCCGCGCCCGACACCCTCCCCGAGGGCTACAAGAGCAACGTCGAGTACGGCATGGACCTCGCCATGAAGCGCGTTGCCGAGCACAAGGGCATCGGCGAGTTCTTCAAGAGCGGCGTCAAAAATGCCTGCAGCATGTGGTTCGGCGTTCTGCCCTCCGTTATGGCCATCGGTACGGTCGCCCTGATCCTTGCGAACTTCACCCCGATCTTCGACTGGCTGGGCCTGCCCTTCCGTCCCCTGCTCCAGCTGCTGCAGGTCCCCGAGGCGGAAGCCGTTGCCTCCACGATGATCGTCGGCTTCACCGATATGCTTACCCCCGCCGTCCTGATCGCGGAGTGCACCAGCGAGATGGCCAGATTCATCGTCGCCGTCGTCTCCGTCACGCAGGTCCTCTACCTCTCTGAGGTCGGCGGTCTGATCCTCGGCTCCAAGCTTCCCCTCAACATCTGGGAGCTGTTCGTGATCTTCCTTGAGCGCACCATCATCAGCCTTCTCATTGTCTGCCCGATCGCACACCTGATGTTCTGATCGGCAAGCGGCTGAAAAACACTTGAAAAGCAATAAAAAACCGGAGACGCGCCAGCGTCTCCGGTTTTTTGCTGCCGACGAATGGGTTTTTATCCGTTTGGCGCAAATGCACAAAAATATCTGTACAAATACAGAATATGTGTGATAAAATGACAAGCAAGAGATTGAGCGCCGCAGTGCGGCGCAAAGGGAGAAGAAACCCATGAATATCAGGATCGACAAGGCGTCCAAGGTACCCGTTTACCTTCAGATCGCCGATCAGATCAAGTCGCAGATCATCAGCGGCGCGCTGCCCCGGGCCAGCGCGCTGCCAAGCGAGCGCGCGCTTGCGCAGATGCTGGAGGTCCACCGCAACACCGTTGTCAAGGCATACGGCGAGCTCAAGAGCGATGCGTGGATCGAATCGCGGCAGGGCGTGGGCTATGTGGTCGCTGCGGCGGACGGCGCATCCGGAGGAGACGGCCGCAAATGCGCGGAAGCGGACGCTTCGTCCGGCTCCGGGCGGGTCAACTGGGTGGGCGAGGTCGCGGACAAGTACCTCGACATGGAAAAGACCTTTGACGATCTGTTTCAGCGCTTTACGGATGAGAGCCACTACTCGCTGGGCAGCGGCGTGGCCTCGCGCGAGGTTTTTTCCTCCGGGCGCGTTGCGCATGACATTGCCTCGCTTGTAACGGGCAGCGGCCCCTGCCAGTATTTCTTCAGCCCCTACAAGGGCGACCGTTTCCTGCGCCAGAAGCTTGTATCCTTTCTTGGCACCAAGGGGATCAGAGCCTCCTCGGGCGAGATCCAGGTTCTGGCGGAGACCAACCAGGCGCTGGACTTCATCGTCACGCTCCTTGTCAAGCCCGGCGACAGCGTGGTGATGGAGGAGCCGATCCATCCGGATATGTACCGGGTGATGGAGCTGGCGGGCGCAAGGATCCTCACCGTTCCCGTCGATGAGGATGGGATGAACTGCGAGGTGCTGGAAAATCTGCTGAAGAATACGCGCCCACGGCTGATTTTCGTCAATTCCAGCTTCCACGACCCAACGGGTCACATCCTCTCGCTCGAGCGCCGCAAAAGGCTGGTGGAGCTGTCGAACCTTTACCGCGTCCCCATCATCGAGGAGGACGCCGCCAGCGAGCTTGTCTACGAGGGGGAGAAGCTCCCGCCGCTCAAGGCGTTCGATACGCTGGGCAATGTGATCTACATCTATTCCTTCTCGCTCACGTTCATTCCGGGGCTGAGCCTTGCGTTTGTGGCAGGCAACCGCGATTTTATCCGCGCGCTGAGCTATCTTGTTTCCGTTCGCCTGATGGCGTCCGACTGGATGACTCAGAAGCTGCTGGGGATGTACCTTGACGATGGAAGCTATTACGCCGCGCTCGATACGTTCCGCGCCGGCTACCGCCGCAAGCGCGACCTTGTGTGCCGCAAGCTGGATGAGCTGCATCCGCTCGGCGTGCGCTATATGCGCCCGCGCGGCGGCGTATATGTCTGGTGCCGCCTGCCCGACGGGGTAGACAGCAAGCGCTTTATCCACCGCGCTTACAACATGGGCGTTACGCTCATTCCCGGACACGTCTTTTACCCCTTTAAAAACGGCGGGCGCGATCACATCCGCATCAACTACTCCTACGAATCGGAGAAGCGGCTGGCCATGGGCATGGACGTATTGCGCAAAGCGCTGGAAGAAGAGCTGGAGGAGTAGCTGGCACATGAAATGCGCATAAGGCTGATACATTACAATGCGCCTGCGAACGAGTATACTTTACCATGGAACTATAAAAAAGCGGCCAAGGGACAGCTGCCGGTTTTCCGCGCAGCGGCCGCCAACAATACATAGAGGAATGTTCGGGCGGCGCATGAGAGAGCCGCCGGCATTCCGGGAAGGAAGCATGACCATGTATCCAGGTATCCATAATTTTTCCGAGATCGGGAAGCTCAACAAGGTGCTGCTGCACCGCCCCGGCGAGGAGCTTGAGGCGCTGACCCCCGCGACCCTCGGCCGCCTCCTCTTCGACGATATCCCTTACCTCAAGATCGCGCAGGAGGAGCATGATTACTTTGCCCAGCTCCTGCGCGACAATGGCGTTGAGGTCGTGTACTACGTCGATGAGGTCGCCAAGGCGATCGCCGACCCCGCCCGTCAGATCCAGCTGGTCAATGATTTTCTCAATATCAGCAAGATCCACGCCAAGGGCCTGCGCGCCGCCATGACGAGCCTGCTGCTCGATATGCCGCCCAAGCAGATGGTCACAAAGCTCATTGCGGGCATCAAGCGCAGCGAGGTTGCCACCAAGGAAGCCACCTCCCTGATGGATCTGGTGGACGACGATTATCCGTTTGTTTCCGACCCCATGCCCAACCTTTACTTCACCCGCGACCCGGGCGCCTGCGTCGGCGAGGGCATCAATATCCACCGGATGCACACGCCCGCCCGCAAACGCGAGAGCCTGCTGCTCAAGTATATGTTCCTTTACAACCGGGACTTTGCCACCTCTGAGAACAAGATGTGGTACGACCTGTCCGACAGCTACTCCATCGAGGGCGGCGACGTGCTGGTGCTTTCCAAGGATATCGTGGCGGTCGGCCTTTCCGAGCGCACAACCGTGTCCGGCGCGGAGAACTTTGCGCGCAACCTGCTGCAGAACTCCGGCTTCAAGAAGGTGCTGGCCTTCGATATTCCCGAGACCCGCGCGTTCATGCATCTCGACACCGTGTTCACGATGGTCGATTACGACAAGTTCACCATCCACCCCGAGATCGAAGGCCCCCTCGGCGTTTACGAGATGATGCTCGATGAACACGGCGAGCTGAAGTTCAACGCCGTTAAGGATGAGCTGGAGAAGATCCTTGCCCTCGAGCTGAAGCTTCCCGCGGTCGATCTGATCCGCTGCGGCGGCGGCGACCTGCTGGCGGCGCAGCGCGAGCAGTGGAACGACGGCTCGAACACACTCTGCATCCGTCCGGGAACGGTCGTGACCTACGACCGCAACTATGTCACCAACGATTTGCTCGTCAAGCACGGGCTGAATGTGCTGACCATGCCCTCGGCCGAGCTGTCCCGCGGACGCGGCGGTCCGCGCTGTATGTCCTGCCCCGTCAACCGCGACGATCTGTAACCTCCCCAGGCGGGGCGCAGCCCGCCCCGCCGGTTCGTCCCTTGCGCGAAAACGCGGAGACGTACCTTTGCGGCGCGTCTCCCGGAAGGGGGATACGGAATGAAATCCAAACGGCAGGAAAAGATTCTCGAATTGATCGAAAAGTTCAATATCGAAACGCAGGAGGAGCTGATCGCCCGCCTTGCCGAGTGCGGCATCGAGAGCAAGCAGACCACCGTTTCGCGCGATATCAAGGAGCTTTACCTTTATAAAGAGCCGTGCGGCGGCGGACGCAGCCGCTATGCGGTCTCCGGCAAGGCGGATCACATTGGCAACACCCGCCGCCTGCAGCTCATTCTGAACGAATGCAGCACCGGCGTGGATTCTGCGGGGATCGTCGTTGTGCTGAAAACGCTGCCCGGCCTTGCCGACGCGGCGGGCGCCGCGCTCGACGCGCTGCACTTTCCGCAGATGCTCGGCTGCATTTCCGGCAACGACTCGGTGGCGCTCATCACGCGCAGCGAGAGCGATGCGCGTTCGCTCAGCTGCGAGCTGGAGCGGTACTGCAAGCAGACATGAAAAAGGATGGGAGACAGCTCCCATCCTTTTTTTGCGCAGTTCACTTCTGCCCGCTGCGGGCGCGCGCCCGCCCTGCAAGGACTGTCCGGCGCGCAAAAAAGCAGGCGGCAGCCGCCGCCTGCTTTTGTTTGGAATGTGCGTTTTTATACGTTGCCGATCGTGGCGACCATAACGGCCTTGATCGTGTGCATACGGTTCTCGGCCTCGTCGAACACCTTGGAATTCGGGGAGAGGAACACCTCGTCGGTGACCTCGCGGATATCATAGCCCAGCTCCTTCTGCGAGGCGGCCATGGTGGTGTCGAAGTCGTGGAAGGAGGGCAGGCAGTGCAGGAAGATGCAGTCGCTGTTCTCGGTGGCGGCCAGCACATCGCCGGTGACCTTGTACGGGGTGAGCTGCTTCACGCGCTCGGGGATCTTGTCCTCCTCGCCCATGGAAGCCCAGATGTCGGTGTAGAGCGCATCCGCACCCTTGAGCAGAGCCTTGTCCTCGCCGTATTCGACGACCGCGCCGGTCTCCTTGGCGACTTCCTTGCAGTAGGCGACAACGTCGGCGGCGGGAGCGAGCTCCTTCGGACCCCAGCCGACATAGTGCATACCGAGCTTGGCGCAGATGTACATCAGGCAGTAGGCCACGTTGTTGCGGGTGTCGCCGCAGAAAACGAGCTTGCACTTGTTGAGGGGCTTTTTGGTGTTCTCCATCAGGGTGAGGATGTCGGCCAGCGCCTGCGTGGGGTGATCGACGTCCGTCAGGCCGTTCCACACGGGAACGCCCGCGTTCGCGGCGAGACCCTCGACGACCTTCTGGTCGTAGCCGCGGTACTCGATGCCGTCGAAGAAGCGGCCGAGGACCTTCGCGGTATCGGCCATCGTTTCCTTCTTACCCATCTGGGAGGACTTGGAGTCGAGGAAGGTGACGTGCGCGCCCTCGTCGTAGGCGGCGACCTCAAACGCGCAGCGGGTGCGGGTGGAGGTCTTTTCAAACAGCAGCACGATGTTCTTGCCGGCGAGCAGGTTGCCGCGGATGCCGGCGCGCTTCTTCGCCTTCAGGTCGGCGGCGAGGTTCAGCATATAGCGGATCTCATCAGGGGTGAAATCCTTCAGCGTGAGAAAAGAGCGGCCTTTCAGATTAACGGGCATGGGGGTGATCCTCCTTTATGATCGTTTCAAATTATCTCTCAAAAGCATCCAAAAAATGCTATTATGATTATATCATTCTTGGTTAAAAAAGCAAGAGATTTCCGGCGTTCCCACGCCTTTGTGCGCGGCGCTGGACCACGCAAAAACGGGCCGCCTGGACTGCGGTCAAAGCAGCGCGGAACGAAAAAAGCGGGCTTCCTTTCCGCCGGGGATATGGTATACTGGAAGCAAAGGGGGGATGGCCATGAGCATCGCAGGCCTGCTGATCCGCCGTGAGCGGCTCGCGCGCGGGTGGAGCCAGGAGGGGCTTTGCCGCGGGATCTGCACCGCATCGTATCTGTCCAAGATCGAGCAGGGCAGAGCGGAAGCATCGGACGAGGTGAGAGAATTGCTGTTTGCGCGCCTGGGACTTTCATGGACGGAGGATTCGGACGGCGCGCTGCATACACGGACGGAGGAATGCATGGAAGCGCTGCTCTCGGGCAGCGGCGCGGCGTTTAAGGCCGCATTTGAACCGCTGCGCGCAGAGGAGGAGCGTTTCCTCGGCAGTCCCTGCGCGGCGGACTATCTTCTGCTGCGGACATTTGCCTGCGAAAACGAGGGGGAAAGGCGTCCACTGGACGCAGAATTTGTTCCGTTTCTGGACCAGCGCCAGCTTGCGCTTCAGCGCGCGCTGGAGGAGCGGTACGAGGAGGCGGTGCTGCTGTATCCGGCGCCGGTGCTGCGGCTGTGGCAGGGAGCATCGCTCTATGCGCGCGGGCGCTATGCCGCCGCGATCGAAACGCTGCGGGTTGCCTGCGACGCTGCAGCCGCAGAGGGCTTCGCCTGCATCATGATGAACAGCCGCGTCTATCTTGGCAACTGCTACTCTGACCTTGGCGATTTTGAGCGGATGCAGCGCCACTATACCGTTGCGCAGCGGCTTGCCGCGGCGCTCGGCGAGCATGAAACGCTTGCGATCATCCGCTACAATACGGCGGCAACGCAGATCGAACGCGAAAACTTTGCGGATGCGTATGCTTATCTTTCCGCGCTGGAAGAGCCGAATGCGATGTCGCTGCACAAGCTTGCGATCTGCTGCGAGGCGCTTGGCAGGCGGGAGGAGGCCTTTGCCGCGCTCGACCGTGCGGATGCGCTGCCTGGCGGCGGGGACACGGTGGAGCGGGAGATGCTCGCTCTTGTGCGCTATCGGCTGGAGCATCCCAAATACCTGCACGACGAACGCTACGGCGTGCTGCTGACAGGCTGTTTTTCCCGCCTGCGGCGCGAGCGCGGCGCAGGCTATGCGCGCTTTCATCTGCCGTGGATGCTTGCGTGGTATAAGGCGAACCGCCAGTACAGGCAGGCGTGCCTGCTGCTGGAGGAGTTTCCTGAAATCAAATAAAAAATAACGGTTAAGCGGTATCTGAGCGGGAGAACTTTCCCACAGATACCGTCTTTTTTTCGTTCATGCGCCGTGCCATAATAATGGCGAGGTGAGAACTATGACAAAAACACTCTGGACAAAGGATTTTATCCGCATCACGCTCGCGACCTCGCTCGGCGCGGCGGGCGGCATCATCAGCGGCTTTGCGCTGTCGTTTCTCGTCTTCGACGAAACGGGCAGCACGCTGGCGTCCGCACTCGTGGTGGCGATCCAATTGCTGCCTGGGGCGGTGCTGCCGCTTTTGATCGCGCCGCTGATGGACCGCTATCCGCGAAAGCCCTTCCTCGTCGGCGGCGACACGGTGAACGCACTGCTCTATGCACTCGCGGGCGTCTACCTGCTGCGCTGTGAGTTCTCTTACACGGTGTATCTCGGCTTTTCGCTGCTGCTTGCGTGCCTGGGCGCCTTCGATGAGCTTGCCTACAGCAGCTTTTACCCCCTCATCCTGCCGGAGGGCATGGAGGAAAAGGGCTACACGGTTTCCTCCATGCTCTATCCCGTGCTCAAGGTGCTGATGATGCCTGTGGCCGCCGTACTCTTCGATACGCTGGGCGTTGCGCGGCTGCTGCTCATACAGTCGGCGCTGTCGCTGCTCTCTGCGCTGATCGAAAATAAAATCACGGTCGCAGAAACGCCGCGCGGCGGCGAGCGCTTTTCCCTGCGCCTCTGGTGGGGAGATCTCCGCGAGGCGGCAGCTTATCTCAAGCGGGAAAAGGGCTTGCGCGCGCTGTATGATTATATGGCGGTGACCAACGGCATGGCGGCGGGTTATTCGCCGCTGCTCATTGCCTTTTTCCGCACAGCGCCCGGCTTTACGGCGGCGATGTATTCCTTTTTCTCCGTGGCGGAGTTTGCCGGGCGCTCGCTCGGCGGCGTGGTGCGCTACCGCTATAGCCTGCCGGAAAAGAAGCGCTTTCCCTTTATCTTCGGTGTTTACCAGATCTATGAGCTGATGGACGTGCTGCTTTTGTGGCTGCCGTATCCGCTGATGCTCGCAAATCGCGCTGTCTGCGGCTTTCTCGGCATCAACAGCGCAACGATCCGCCAGGCAGCGGTGCAGCGGTATCTTCCCGACCCTCTGCGCGCCCGCCTCAACGCCTACGGCAGTATGCTGATCACGGCGGCAAGCGCGGTTTTGTCGCTGCTGATCGGCGCGCTGGGCGAACGGATGGACTACCGGCTCTGCGTCAGTGTGTGCGCAGCGGTTACGATGCTCTTCTGCTGGGGTTCCGTTTTCCGCCGCCGCGCGGAGGTCGCCGCCGTGCTGCGCGGCAAAAACGGCGCGCCATAAGCAGATTTTCCCCCTCTTTCCCTTGTTTTCTACCGGAAAGTGTAGTATAATCTAACAGAATATCTTCCGGCGTGCGGCTGCGGGACGTTCCGCCGCGCCGCGCCGGTCAAATTGCAAAGGATAGAGGAGAAGAAGCCATGAATATGATCCGCAGCGCAAAGAATCAGATCGCCGAGCTGACGACGGCGGCCTACCGCGCCGCCGTGCAGGAGGGGCTGCTGCCCGAGGGCGTGACGGCCGTTCCTGCCGTTGAGATCCCCAAGGACACCGCCAACGGCGATTACACCACCACGTTCTGCCTGGCCGCATCCAAGGCGATGCACAAAAATCCCCGCGAGGTCGCAAAGATCCTCACCGAACGCATGAAGCTTGACAATACCTACTTCACCTCCGTGGAGATCGCCGGCCCTGGCTTTCTGAACTTCCGCCTAGGCGAGAAATGGTATGACGACGTACTCTCCGTTATCGAGCGCGAGGGCGGCGATTACGGCCGCGACAACTGGCTTGCGGGCAGGAAATATATGGTCGAGTTCGTCTCCGCCAACCCCACCGGCCCCATGCACATGGGCAACGCGCGCGGCGGCGTTCTGGGCGACACGCTTGCCGAGGTGCTGGACTGGTCCGGCGCAGACGTGTGGCGCGAGTTCTACGTTAACGATTTCGGCAACCAGATCGAAAAGTTTGCCAAGAGCATCGAGGCGCGCTACATCCAGATCATCAAGGGAGAGGACGCTGTCGAATTCCCCGAGGACGGCTACCATGGCGACGATATCCGTGAGCTGGCGCAGGCGTTTTACGACGAACACGGCGAGAGCTACCTGGATAAGACCACCGAAGAGCGCCACGCCGATATGGCGCGCTTCGGCCTTGAGCGCAACATTCCCAAGATGAAGAGCGACCTGGAGCGCTACGGCATCAAATTTGACGAATGGTTCTTCGAATCCTCCCTGCACAAGTCCGGCTTTGTTGCCGACACGGCGAAAAAGCTTACCGACATGGGCTGGACCTATGAAAAGGACGGCGCGCTCTGGGTCAAGACCGCCGAGATCATGCGCGAGCAGTACCGCAAGCAGGGCAAGAAGGACGCCGACATTGACAAGCTCGACCTTAAGGACGATGTGCTGCGCCGCGCCAACGGCTTCTACACCTACCTTGCCGGCGATATTGCCTATCACCGCAACAAGTTTGAGGTGCGCCATTTTGATAAGGTCATCAACATCTGGGGCGCGGACCACCATGGCCACGTTGCCCGCCTCAAGGGCGCGATCGATGCGCTGGGACTTGACGGCACGAACCGGCTCGACATTGTGCTGATGCAGCTTGTCAAGCTCGTGCGCGACGGCGAGGTCGTGCGTATGTCCAAGCGCACAGGCAAGACCATCTCGCTGTCCGACCTGCTCGATGAGATCCCTGTGGACGCCTGCCGCTACTTCTTCAACGCCAAGCCCGACACGCAGATGGAATTCGATCTCGGCCTCGCCGTGCGTGAGGACAGCGAGAACCCCATCTATTATATCCAGTACGCCCACGCGCGTATTTGCAGCCTGCTCAAGACGCTGAGCGGAGAGGGTCACAGCGTTCCCGCCTGCGCGGACGCCGATCTGTCCATCCTTTCAAGCGACACTGAGCGCGCGCTCATCAAGGAGCTTTCCTCCTTTGCCGAGGAGATCCGCATGGCGGCGCGCGACTACGACCCGAGCTATATCAACCGCTATCTCATGCGCCTTGCCGCCGCGTTCCATAAGTTCTACAATGCCTGCCGCATCAAGGGCGAGGACGAGGCCGTCATCGGCGCGCGCCTGAAGCTTGCCGAGGCCACGCGTCAGGTGCTGGCCAACGGCCTCAGGGTCATCGGCTGCTCTGCGCCGGAGAAAATGTAAAAACCGCATTAAAAGAGAAAAGGGCGTCCGGCCAGCGGCCGGACGCCCTTCCTTATCATTTTACAGCACCTTGGCGAGGAACGACCGCAGCCGCTCGCTCTGCGGGTGGTCGAAAAGATCCGACGGCGTTCCCTCCTCCACGATCCGGCCCTCGGACATGAACACCACGCGGTCGGCGACCTCGCGGGCAAAGCCCATCTCGTGCGTGACGACGACCATCGTGATGCCGCTGGCGGCAAGGTCGCGCATCAGGTCCAGCACCTCGCCCACCATTTCCGGGTCGAGCGCGCTCGTCGGCTCATCGAAGAGCATCACCTCCGGCGACATTGCCAGCGCGCGCACGATGGCGATGCGCTGCTTCTGCCCGCCGGAGAGCATCGCGGGGTATTCGTCGGCCTTGTCGGCAAGACCGATGCGCTCAAGCAGCGACAGAGCCTGAATATCCGCCTCCGCCTGCGTTTTCAGCTTCAGCGTGACGGGCGCAAGCGTGATGTTCTGCTTGACCGTCATGTGCGGGAAAAGGTTGAAGTGCTGGAACACCATGCCCATCTCGCGCCGGTGCAGGTCGATGTTGACGTGCCTGTCGTTCAGCGCCACGCCCTTGAAGGTGATCGTGCCGGACGTGGGCGTTTCCAGCAGGTTCAGGCAGCGCAGCAGAGTCGATTTGCCGCTGCCGCTCGGGCCGATGATGGCAACCACCTCGCCCTTGCCCACGCGAAGGTCGCAGTGGTGCAGCGCGTGGACCGCGCCGTTGTTATAATCCTTGCATACATCCGATACGCGGATAAGCGTTTCAGTGCTTGTCGCCACGGCGCATCCTCCTTTCCAGTGCCTCGATCGCCTTGCCGGCGGGGTAAGTAATGCAGAAATACATCATCGCCGCCAGCACATAGGGGGCGAGACCGATATAGGTGGAGTTCGCCACGGTCTTGGCGGCGAACATCAGCTCCACCATGCCGAGCGTGGAGCAGATGGACGATTCCTTCACCATCGTCACCACCTCGTTGCCCAGCGCGGGCAGCACGTTCTTTACGGCCTGCGGCAGCACCACCAGCTTCATCGACTGCGCGGAGGACAGCCCCAGCGAACGCGCCGCCTCCGTCTGTCCCACGTCCACCGCAAGGATGCCCGCGCGGAAGATCTCGGCAACGTATGCCGAGCTGTTCAGCGCCAGCGCCACCACGCCGGGGATAAAACGGCTCAAGTCGATAAAGCCGAGAACCGTGATGCGCGGAATGGAGACCATACCGAACAGGCCAAAGTAGATGATTGACAGCTGCACCAGCAGCGGCGTGGAGCGGAACACTGCGATATACGCGCCGGAGATGCCGCGCACCACGCCGTTTTTACTCAGGCGCATGAACGCCAGCAGCAGCGCGGGAATCACGGCCAGCGATACGGAGACAACGGCCAGCAGCAGCGTGTAGCCCAGCGCCTGCAAAAAATAGACGCCGTATTTCGGCAGGAAGGAAAAGTTGACGAACGACGCCGGCGACATTCCGGCGAACAGTCCGCTCCACCATGAGGCGATATCCATGGGTGGGACTCCTTTCGGAAAGTATTGGGTCGGCACTGCCCGGACGAACGGGGCCGGACAGTGCCAATGGGCAAAGCCAGAGGCTTTGCCCATTGGCTATGAGAGATAGTGAGGAGAGAGCAGAAATCAGGAGATCAGGCCTCCGGCGCATCCGCCGTAACTTCCACGGCAACGCCGCTGAGCGCATCGGCATCGGCGATGAACGCTTCCATCTTGTTTTCGGCCTGCATCTTGGCGATCGCGGCGTTGATAGCCGGCAGCAGACCCTTGGGGTCGCCCTTGGCAACAGCCACGCAGTACGGCTCGGCGGTACCCAGCTCGTCAGAGGCGGCGGCGATCACGAGGTCGCTGTTCGATTCGGCATACTCCTGCGCGACCGCACCGTCCAGTACGATGGCGTCCACCTTGCCGTAGGCCAGCTCGTTCACAAGATCCGTTACCAGGGAGAGGGAGACGAGGCTTGCGCCCTCCATGCTGTCCTTTACGATATCCTCCTTGGTGGTCGCGGCCTGCGCGCCCACGCTCTTGCCGGCAAAGTCGGCGAGCGTCTGGTACTGGTCGGCGCTGTCAGCCTTGACAAGGATCATCGGTGGCATATCCGTGTAATAGGGGTCGGAGAAGTCGGCGGATTCGAGACGCTCGGGCGTGGCCTCCATGGCGGCCATGACCATGTCGTAGTCACCCTTGGCGAGGGAGGTAAGCAGGTATTCAAAGGCCATGTTTTCAACCTTCAGTTCCTTACCCATCTCATCGGCGATATACTGCGCGGAGGAAACGTCGATACCGGCATACTGCATATCGCCGTTTTCATCGGCATACATAAACTCGAACGGCGCATAGTCGGCGGAGGTGCCGAGAACCAGCGCGCTGCCGTCGGACTGGTCATCGGACTGACCGTCGGCCTTCTGGCCGCACGCCATCAGGGAAAGGCTCATCAGCAGAGCCAGCATCAAAGCGGAAAACTTTTTCATGGTAATTAGCTCCTTTATTCCATCCTGTATAATTTTTTGTTTTGAACGGGTATTCATGCGCTTCAGAAACGATGCTGCAAGTATAAATGTTTATTTATTCGTTGTCAATGGGTGTAGATTCAAAAATCCGAGGAAATTTGCGCCGCAATATGTGCGCTTTGCACAGAAATAAGGAAATCGCCCCTTCGCGGGGGAGAAATATCCGCAGAAATGGAATGATATTCATTTTGCGCCGGCGAAAAAACGGCGGTCAGAGAGGATTTCTCTCTGACCGCCGCCGGCGAATAAAGAAGGGTTATTCCGTTGTGCTGCGCAGTCCAACGGGGGACGGCGCGGCGCTCCGTCCCCTGCGGTAGCACAGCCAGTAGGCAACCAGGCAGATGGGCAGGGCGGCAAAAACATCCAGAATGGAGTGCTGCTTCATGAACACCGTGGAAATACTGATGAAAAACGCCAGCACGCCCGACACGGTGCGCCAGCCGCAGCCACGGAAGCGCGGGCTGTCCCACAGCGCGTGGAACGCCGCCAGCGAGCCGATCACGTGCAGCGAGGGGCATACGTTCGTGTTCGTATCAAACACATAAAAACCCGCAATGAACCGGGTAAGGAAATTGTCGCGCGGAAAGGCTTCCGGACGCAGCATCTGGCAGGTGGGGAAGAGGTAATAGATGATGAGCGTGACGGAGTAGGTGAAAATGACGAACCGCATCATGCGTTTAAAGTTGGGAACGTCGAAAAAGAATGTATATGCCAGCGCGCCGATCAGATAGACGAACCAGAGCAGGTAGGGGACCAGGAACCATTCGTTGAACGGGATGAGATCGTCCAGCGCGCAGTGCATCGCATAGTAGTGCGGCGCAGGATAATACCGCTCTGCGATCAGGAAGCCGAGGCCGAACAGGGGCCAGAAGAGCAGCAGCTTTACATGGGAAAATTCCGGCGAATTCAGCTTGCTGAGGCGAAATTCGCGGTAATCTATGCTGGGTTTCATATCATACCTCCGTATGGCTCATTTCGGATAAAATGTTTGCCGCCGCGTTGTGCGGAACAGCGCTGTTCAGCGCGTCGCCCATCCTTTCAAGCGCCGCCTGGTCGTTCAGCAGGCGCAGGCTCACGCGCGCGATCTCCGCAGGCGTTTCGCCGGTCATGGCGCCGCCCGTGCGGAGGAAGAAATCCTTGTTGTATTCCTCGCAGCCTGCCACCGCGTCGATAAAGACCATCGGCAGGCGCATCGAGGCGGCCTCGGTCACGCTGATGCCGCCGGGCTTGGTAAGGTAGAGGTCGGCAGAGTCCATCAGCAGCGCCATGTCCTTGACATAGGAGCGGATGTGAATGTTCGCCGCGCCGCCAAACCGGCGCGAAAGGCGGCGGTAGAGCCGCGCGTTCGTGCCGCACACGATGGTCAGGTCCTGGTCGTCCGGCAGCTCGCGCCCGATGCGGCGCGCGATGCTCAGGATCGGTCCGCAGCCCATGCTGCCGCACATCATTACAAGGTGGCGGTGTCCCTCCGGGATGCCGAAAGCGCGCTTGGCGTCTTCCTTGCGCCCGCCGGGACGGAACATCCGGCGCACGGGGATGCCGCAGGCGCGCATCCGCTCGCCCGTTATGCCGCCGCCAAGAAAGTCGCCGCCCAGCGACGAGGCGGGGATAAAGTAGCGGTCGAGCGAGCTGTCCTTCACGCTGGGGGAGCAGGTGTAATCCGTGGCGATAAAGCAGGTCTTCAGGTGCGGCAGATGCGTCTTTACGATCTCACTGACCATCAGCGCCGCAAAAACGTGCGTGCAGATCACGGTGTCGTAGCCGCTGCCGGCAATGAAGCCGCTGAGTGTTTCCGCGCCCTGCGTCAGGTAGCGGTAAAGCGCGGAACCCTCGTGGAACTGCGCGGGATGCTCCTCCGCCGCGCGGTAGCCCACGCGGTACAGCCCCGGCGCATGGCGGTAGAGCCGCACATGCCAGTTGGAGATGAACCGCGATGCAGCGGGAGAGATAAAGCGCAGCGCATCTTCGGTGCTGCAGGGAATGTGCTGCGCGGCGCATTCCTCGGCAAGCGCCGCAGCGCAGGAATTGTGTCCCTCGCCGGTGTTGCAGCTCAAGATCAAAACCTTCATGAAATCCGATCCTTTACTGTTTCTCGCCCTTGCGGCGCTGCATCGCCTCAAGGCGCTGCAGGCGCGGGCGGTTATAGCGCTGGATGATGATGAACGGCACGTTGCCGAAGAGAATGTAAACGGCGGTTATCAGGACTCCGCCCGCGCCCGGCCACAGCCGCAGCGCATACAGCCCGCAAACGCTCAGCAGGATATGTGTCAGCTCTGCCACGCACGTTTCCTGGATCATGCGCGGCAGCTGCGCGCGGTAACTGCCCGTCAGCCTTTTGGCGGGGATGAGCTTTGGTACGATCCGGCTCATATCCGGCGCCTTGTCCTGCCAGTCGTGTACGCGCAGCAGGCGGTACAGCCTCGCTTCCTTCGGGCTGCAGCGGAAGGGGAAACGGTCGCCGTGGAACCAGCGCTTGGGCAGCAGCCGCCCAAAAAAGAAGAACGCCGCGCCAAGCGCCGCATAGTAAACGCAGCAGCGCCAAAAACCCATACTTGCCTCCGTAAACGGTCAGCCCGTGCGGCCGCCAAGCGCGGCCGGCGCGAGTCTGTTCGGTCAGTATAGCATACCCGAAAGAGGAATATATTAAAAATTTGAGAATTCGTTACATTTTGTTGAAAATGCGCAAAGAAAAAGAGCCGTTCCCGTGGGAACGGCTCAAAAAGTCCTGCTGCGGCCGGCGCGGCGGCGTACTCAGCCGCCCAGATAGGCCTTGCGTACCGCGTCGCTGGCCATCAGCTCCTTTCCGGTGCCGGAGAGGGTAACGCGGCCGGTCTCCAGCACATAAGCGCGGTCGGCAACAGAGAGCGCCGCCTGCGCGTTCTGCTCCACCAGCAGGATGGTCGTTCCTGCCGCGTGCAGCTCGCGGATGATATCAAAGATCTGCTCCACCAGGATCGGCGCAAGCCCCATCGACGGCTCGTCGAGCATCAGCAGCTTCGGCCTGCTCATCAGCGCGCGGCCCATGGCAAGCATCTGCTGCTCGCCGCCGGAAAGCGTTCCGGCGACCTGGCGGCGGCGTTCCTTCAGCCGCGGAAAGCGCGCGTAAACGTCTGCAATACCCGGCGCCACGCTGGAGCCTGGCTGCGTGTAGGCGCCCATTTCCAGATTTTCCTCCACCGTCATCTGCAAAAAGACGTGCCGCCCCTCCGGCACCTGCGCCAGTCCGCGCTCCACGATCCTGTGCGGCGCTACGCCCTTGAGATCCGCTCCCGCGAAGAACACGCTGCCGCTGCGCGGATGCAGCAGGCCGGAAACGGTGTTCAGCACGGTGGATTTGCCCGCGCCGTTGGCGCCGATGAGCGTGACGATCTCGCCCTCGTTCACCGAAAAGGATACGCCCTTCACCGCGTGGATACTGCCGTAATAAACGTGCAGGTCGTTCACCTGTAGAATGCACCCCATGCTTACGCCTCCTTCTTCTTGCCGAGGTAGGCTTCGATGACCCCGGGATCGTTCTGAATATTATCGGGAGAACCCTTGGCGATGATGCGCCCGAAGTTCAGCACCGCAATGCCCTCGCAGATGTTCATCACAAGGTTCATGTCGTGTTCGATGAGCAGCACCGCGATCTTGAACGTATCGCGGATGGACAGAATATTTTCCATCAGCTCCGCCGTTTCGCTGGGATTCATGCCGGCAGCCGGCTCGTCGAGCAGCAGCAGGCAGGGATTGGTGGCCAGCGCGCGCAGGATCTCCAGCCGGCGCTGCGCGCCGTAAGGAAGCGACCCCGCTTTCGCGTCCGCAAAGCCCTCCATGTGAAAAATGGACAGCAGCTCCATTGCGCGCTCGTGAACGGTGCGTTCCTCGCGCCAGAACCGCGGCAGGCGGAAAATACCCTCGGGCATTGTGTAGTGCATCTGCGTGTCCATAGCGACGGTGATGTTTTCCTCCACCGAGAGATTCTGGAACAGGCGAATGTTCTGGAACGTGCGCGCGATGCCTGCGCGGTTGACCTGCGCGGTGGTCAGCCCGTGGATATCCTTGCCGTTCAAGAGAATGGTGCCGTGCGTGGGCTGGTATACCTTGGTCAGCAGGTTGAAGATCGTCGTCTTGCCTGCGCCGTTCGGGCCGATCAGGCCCGCGATCTCCGTGCGGCCGATGGTGATGCTGAAATCATCCACCGCCTTAAGGCCGCCGAAGGTGATGCCAAGATCAATGCACTCCAGCACAGGAGACTTGTCCACATCGCGCTCGGGCAGGTATGCGGTGTTGCGCACCACGGGGATGAGCTTTGTTTTCTGCGTCATGGTCAATCCTCCTTTTCTGCGGCTGCCTTGCGCCGCGCGGGGAGAAGCTTTGCAAAGAACGCCTTTGCCTGCGGGTTGTTCGTCGCCAGCATCACAAGGATGAGTACGATGGCGTAGACCAGCATACGCAGGTCGGCAAACTCACGCAGCGCCTCGGGCAGAATGGTGAGCGCGGCGGCGGCCAGCAGGCTGCCCCAGATATTGCCAAGCCCGCCCAGCACCACAAACACCAGAATCAGGATCGAGGTGTTGAAGTTGAACTTCACCGCCTGCAGCGACGAATAGTTCAGCCCGTACAGCGCGCCGGCTGCGCCGGCAAGCGCGGCGGAGGTGACGAACGCCATCAGCTTGTACTTTGTCTGGTTCAGCCCGATGGACTGCGCGGCGATAGGGTTGTCGCGGATCGCCATAATGGCGCGCCCTGCGCGCGAGCGGGTCAGGTTCAGCACGATCACGAGCGTGATCATCACCAGCACGAACCCTGCGGTAAACGTTGCAATGGCCTTTGTGCCGGTCGCGCCCTGCGCACCCTTGATGATGGCGTAGCCCGTGCTGTCAAGCCCGAGATCGTTCACGGTCTTGTCGCCCGTGGGGTTGAAGAGGATGTGCAGCCCTGCGGAGTCGTAGCCTGCGATCAGGCAGTTGATGAGATCCTTGATGATCTCGCCGAAGGCGAGCGTGACAATGGCGAGGTAGTCGCCCTGCAATCTCAGCACCGGCGTGCCGACGAGCAGGCCGGCGATGGCGGCGAACAGCGCGCCGAGCAGCATGGCGGCGGCAAGGCGCACGCCATCATTGGGAATGGCGGACTGCAGGCTCTGCGCCGCGATGACGCCGGAGAATGCGCCCACGCTCATAAAGCCCGCGTGGCCGAGGCTCAGCTCGCCGAGGATGCCGACCGTCAGGTTCAGCGAGACCGCCATGGACATATAGCAGCAGATCGGCACGAGCAGTCCCATCGCCTTGCGGTTGAGCAGCCCGTTGCTTTGCAGAATGAGCGCGGCGATGAACACGACGATCACGCCGAGATAGGTCGCAAAATCGACCTTTGTCGTCTTTTTCAGGCCGCGGAGCTTCGTTTGGAGCTTTGTCATGGTCCTCACCTCACACTTTCTCCGGCACATACTTGCCGAGCAGTCCCGCAGGCTTAACGAGCAGCACCACGATCAGCACCGCAAACACGATGGCGTTGGCAAGGTTTGTGGAAATGTACGCCTTTGCCATTGCCTCGATCACTCCAAGCAGCAGCCCGCCGAGGAACGCGCCGGGGATGGAGCCGATGCCGCCGAACACAGCGGCGGTGAACGCCTTGATGCCGGGCATGGAGCCGGTGGTGGGCATGAGCGAGGTGTTGAACGAGCAGAGCAGCACGCCCGCGACAGCAGCAAGCGCCGAGCCGATGGCAAACGTTGCCGAAATGGTGGCGTTTACGTTGATGCCCATCAGCTGCGCCGCCGCCTTATCCTCCGAGCAGGCGCGCATTGCCTTGCCCAGCTTGCTCCTGCTGACAAAAAGCGTCAGCGCAAGCATGACGACCACGCACACGGCGATCGTCAGCAGCGAGATATAGGAGACGGTCAGCCTGCCGCCGAACAGCTGCGCGGAATCCTCCACCACCGGAGGATAAACGCGCGCGGCAGCCTTCCAGATGAGCAGCGCGGAATTCTGCAGAAAGTAGCTCACGCCGATGGCGGTGATCAGCACCGCGAGGCTGGGCGCAGAGCGCAGCGGCTTGTAGGCAAGGCGCTCAATGACGATGCCGAGGATCGTGCAGACGATGACGGCCAGCAGCACTGCAACGATGTTGGGAAGCCCCAGATAGAACATCGCGCAGAACGAAATGTAGCCGCCGATCATGATGATGTCGCCGTGGGCGAAGTTCAGCATCTTGGCAATGCCGTAGACCATCGTGTAGCCCAGTGCGATGATGGCGTACACGCTGCCGAGGCTGATGCCGCTGATGAGGTAGGACAGGAATTCCATGTTAGGTAGCACCTCTTTTTCGGTCGTTTTTCTGTGGCAGAAGCAAGGGCGGGGCAGGAAGCGCCTGCCCTCGGTTCCGCCATAGAATAGGGCGGAAGCCGCCGGGGACTTTTTGCGCCCCCGGCAGCTGCCTGAGAAGAGAGAATGAGAAGAATAGAGAAAGCGTATGGAAAGAGTTACTTCATAACGTACTCGCCGTTTTCGATGACGGCGGCAAGCGGCGCCTTGGAGACCTCGCCCTCGGCGTTCCACGTCATACTCTTACCGGTAAGACCGTCAACGCTCAGCGTGGGCATGACCTGGATGAGAGCCTCGCAGATGTCGGCAGCGCTCATGTCGCCGGTGCAGCCGGCCTTTTCCAGAGCAGCCTTGACGATGTACACACCATCATAGGCGTCGGCGGCGAACTGGTTGGGTTCCTCGCCGTACTTCTCCGTGTACGCTTTGACGAAGCTCTGCGTCGCGGCATCCTCGAAGTTGACGGAGAACGGGGTCAGGAGCATAACGCCCTCGGCAAGCGCGGGGTCAAAGCCGGGCATGGTGAGGATGCCGTCCATGCCGTCCACACCGAAGAAGGTGGGAGCGTAGTTCATTGCCTTGGCCTGGCTGAGGATGACGGAGGCGGGCTGATAGTAGATGGGGAGGAACACGAGATCCGCGCCCTTGCTCTGCGCGCTAGCGAGCTGGACGGTGAAGTCGGAGGCGGTGTCGGCAGTGAAGGTGCCTTCATAAACGACCTCGAACGCACCCTTGGCGTCGGCCTCGGACTTGAAGGTGTCGCGGATGCCCTGAGAGTAGGCGTCGTCGTTGCGGTAGATGATGGCGACCTTTGCGCCGGGCATATTCTCGGCGATGTAGTCAGCCGCGCCGGTACCCTGATTGGGGTCGGTGAAGCAGACCTGGAAGACGTTGTCCTTGCCGGAGGTGATGTCGGGCGAGGAGCCGGACGGGGTCAGCATGAACACGCGATCAGCGTTCGTCTGGGCGGAAACCGTGAGGGAAGCGCCGGTGGTCGTCGGCCCGACAAGGACCTGCATCCCGTCGTCCATCATGGTGTTGTAGGCGTTGAGCGCCTTCTCGCCGTCGGCCTCGTCGTCCTGCTTCAGGAAGTTGAACTTGATGGCGGAATCGCTGGCGTTGATCTCCTCAACGGCCAGCTCTGCGCCCTGAACAACGGCAATGCCGTAGATCGCCGCGTCGCCGGTCAGCGGGCCGCTGGAGCCGATCGTAAAGGTCTGGGTCTCGGCGGCGTCGCCGGCGTTGGAGCTGTCATCGGCGTTGTCGTTCTTGCTGCCGCAGGCGGCCATGGTCAATACCATGGCTGCTGCCATGAACATACACATAAACTTCTTTTTCATCGTGATATCTCCTTTTAAAAATTTAGTGACGGCAATAGTATTTATACAAAAAAGGCGATCCCGCCGTACCGGTGGGATCGCCTTGCTGTATCGGTTCAGAACCTCTTCAGCCTCTCAGCGTTCCTGCTCCGTGTACGGGAAAACGGTATACAGCAGAATAATAAGAGTAATGGAAAGTACCAGCGCCGGCAGAATCATGCCGCGCAGGACCGGCATGAAAGCAAGAATGGACGCCATGGCAATGGCGCCCATCTTGTTCATGCGGGGGAAGAAAGAGAAAGAGGAGGCACGAGAGCCGCAGCAGGACGCAGCTTCTGCACGCGCGGCGGAAGCGTTCATCGCGGTATTCTGATTTGCATAAACAAAGCGGAACATTGCATTACGTCCTTTCATGTTTCTCTCATGTTTGATGGGGTAATTGTAGCGCGCGGATATAGAAAAGTCAATCCTGCATATTTAACAAAGAAAGAGCGGGTAAAGACCCGCGGATTCGCGCATTTGAACAATTTGACTAAAAAGGCTGCCAAAAACTGGGCAAAACGGAAAAACGAGAGCTGCTTTAGCACTCGAAGGCGGCAAGTGCTAAAAGTTCACGGAAAGGTCACAAATAGCCGCAGAATTCTGCTATACTCTATTTTAAATATGACAACAGGAGATGCTTTTTATGGCAAAGAAACAATTTAAGGCAGAATCCAGACGCCTGCTGGATCTGATGATCAATTCCATCTATACGCACAAGGAGATCTTCCTGCGCGAGATCATTTCCAACGCCAGCGACGCCATCGACAAGCTCTGCTATGTCGCGCTGACGGACGACAAGGTCGGCATGAGCCGCAGCGACTTCGCCATTACCATCACGGCAGACAAGGACGCGCGCACGCTGACCGTTTCCGACAACGGCATCGGCATGGATCGGGAGGAGCTGGAAAACAACCTTGGCGTGATCGCCTCGTCCGGCTCCTACAAGTTCCGCCGGGAGGCAGAGGAGAAGGATGCGAAGGAAGCCGACATCGATATTATCGGCCAGTTCGGCGTGGGCTTCTATTCCGCTTTCATGGTCGCCGATGAGATCACCGTTCTCACGAAGAAGTACGGCTCCGCTCAGGCGTACAGCTGGCAGTCCTCCGGGGCGGACGGCTACACGATCACCGAATGCGATAAGGACAGCGCCGGCACAGACGTTATCATGCACATCAAGGAGGATACCGAGGACGAGAAGTACAGCGAGTATCTGGACGGCTACCGGCTCTATTCCCTCGTCAAGAAGTATTCCGATTACATCCGCTATCCCATCCGCATGATGACCCCCGTGCAGAAGGTCAAGGAGGGGAGCGACCCCGAAAAGCCGGAGTATGAAATGGTCGAGGAGATGACCACGGTCAACTCCATGGTGCCGCTCTGGCAGCGCAAGCGCAGCGAGGTCACGGACGAGGAATACGCCAAGTTCTACTCCGGGCTGACGCGCGAATTCGATAAGCCGCAGCGCATCATCACCGTCTCCGCCGAGGGCAGCGTTACCTATAAGGCGCTGCTGTTCATCCCCTCGCAGCGCCCGCTCAATTTCAACACCGAGGATTACCAGAAGGGGCTGCAGCTCTACTCTGCCGGCGTGATGATCATGGACAAGTGCGACGCGCTGCTGCCGGACTACCTGCGCTTTGTGCGCGGCGTGGTCGATTCGCCGGACCTCAGCCTCAATATCTCCCGCGAGCTTCTGCAGCACGACCGTCAGCTCAGGGTCATCGCGCAGAACCTTGAAAAGAAGATCCGCGCCGACCTTGAAAAGTTCCTCAAGGACGACCGCGAGGGCTATGAGAAGTTTTACGCCAATTACGGCCGCCAGATCGGCTACGGCATCGTGGGCGAGGGCGGCGAGGCGCGCAAAGACGCGCTCAAGGATCTGCTGATGTTCTACTCCTCCACGCAGAAGAAGCTGACCACCCTGCGCGAGTACCTCGAGCGCATGAAGCCGGAGCAGAAGTGCATCTACTACGCCGCCGGCGAGAGCGTTGCGGCAGTAGACCGTCTGCCGCAGACCGAGCTGCTGAAGGAAAAGGATTACGAGGTGCTTTATCTCACCGGCGAGGCGGATGAATTTGTTCTTCAGGCGCTTGCCAAATACGAGGAAAAGCCCTTCCGCTCCATCGTGGACGGCGATCTGGAGCTTGACGCCGAGGAGGAGAAGCTCATCGACGAGAAGGAGGACCTGATGAAGTTCGTCAAGGAGACGCTTGGCGACAGGATCAAGGAAGCAAAGGCCTCCCGCAGGCTGAAAACGCACCCCGTCTGCCTCACGGCGGGGGAGGGCTTCAGCTTCGAGATGGAAAAGTACTTCAAAAACTTCCAGATGCCCACGCCGGTCAAGGCCGACCGCATCCTCGAGCTGAACGTGAAGCACCCCGCCGTCATGGCGATGGAAACGGCGCTGCTGACCGACCGCCCGCGCGCGGAGCTGTACGCAAAGATCCTCTACAACCAGGCGCTGCTCATCGCCGGGCTTCCGCTCGACGATCCGGGCGAATACACGGATATGGTCGCGCAGCTGATGAAATAAGGAAAAAGAAGAAAGGACGCGCGGAGCGAAGGCTCCGCGCGTCCTTTTTTCACGGGGGACAATCCTGCCGCCTATACTGGCATACAGGCGTTTTTCCGCCTGACAAACCGTAAAGGCGATGAGATATCGTATGCTTCGCTCTCTTGCATATGCGGCGCTCGGCACGCTTTTCACCTTTCTGATGACTGCGCTGGGCGCCGCAACGGTGTTTTTCTTTGCGCACGCGGCGTGCGAGCGGACGCAGCGCGCGCTGCTCGGCTTTGCCGCCGGCGTAATGACTGCCGCCAGTATCTGGAGCCTGCTGCTGCCCGCCATTGAGCAGGCGGCGGAGGAGGGACGCTTCCCGCCCGTGCTTCCCGCCGCAGCCGGCGTGCTGCTGGGAACGCTTTTCCTTGTGGGGCTGGACGCGCTCTGCCCGCTGCTGGGCGCGCACGGAACGGATGCTTATGCGCGCGGCGACTTTTTGCTGATGACCGCTATCACGCTTCATAATATTCCCGAGGGAATGGCGGTGGGGCTGGCCTTCGCCCTCGCCGCAGACGGCGAGGGGCTGGCGGGAGCTGCCGCGCTTGCGCTCGGCATCGGCGTGCAGAATTTTCCAGAGGGCGCGGCGGTTGCGCTGCCGCTGCGTCAAATGGGCAAAACGCGCCTGCGCGCGTTCTGCACCGGCGCGCTCTCCGGCGCGGTGGAGCCGCTTGCCGGCGTTGCCGTGGTGTTCGCCGCCGCCGGCGCGCACGCGCTGATGCCGTGGCTTTTGAGCTTTGCCGCCGGCGCGATGCTCTGCGTGGTGGCGGAGGAGCTGCTCCCGCGCGCCCACAGCCGCGCGGGGACCTGCGGCTTCACCGCAGGCTTTCTTTTGATGATGGCGCTTGATGTTGCGCTGGGATAAGCGCGCGCGTTTGCGCATAGGATAGCGCGAGGTGATCTTCCCATGCTGATCCATGTTGTCAAAAACGGCGAGAGCATTTCTGCCGTTGCCGCCATACACGGCGTTCTGCCGCGGCTGCTTGCGGCGGATAACGGCCTTGCCGTCGATTCGCCGCTGGCCGTTGGCCAGGCGCTCGTAGTACGCATTCCGCGCACGCTCCATACGGTCGCTGCGGGCGATACGCTTTTTTCCCTTGCGCAGCGCTACGGTGTGAGCGAAAAGACGCTCCTGCGCCGCAACTTCTACTTGCGGGGGCGCACAGTCCTTTCGGAGGGCGCGCCCCTTGTGATCGATTATGCGGAGGAAGCGCCGCTTGCCGCGCTTGGCGTAAGCGCATACGCCTACCCATACATCAGCGCGCCGCTGCTCGATGCGCTCCTGCCGTATCTGACGTATCTTGTGCCGTTTACCTACGGCGTTACGCCGGAGGGCGGGCTTGTCCCGCTTGCGGACGAGGCGCTGCTTGCCGCCGCTGCGCGCTGCGGCGCCGCCGCGCTGATGCACCTTTCCACGCTCACGCCTGACGGCGGCTTTTCCAGCGACAATGCTGCGGCCGTTCTGCGCAGCGCCCGCGCGCGCAGCGCGCTCGTTGACGAGGCGGCCCGCACTGCGGTGCAGAAGGGCTACTATGGGCTGGATATCGATTTTGAATATGTTCCGCCGGAGGAACGCGCTGCCTATGCCGGTCTCGTATGCGCGCTGCGCGAGGCGCTGAACGCACAGGGCCGTCCCGTGATTGCCGCGCTCGCGCCCAAAACGAGCGCGCAGCAGCGGGGGCTGCTGTATGAAGCGCACGACTATGCGCTGCTCAGCCGGGCGGCAAACGCCGTGTTCCTCATGACCTACGAGTGGGGCTACGCCTACGGCGAGCCGATGGCCATTGCGCCGCTGCCGCAGGTACGCGCCGTGCTGGACTATGCGCTTACGGAAACTGCGCCGGAAAAAATCTTTCTTGGCGTCCCGCTTTATGCTTACGACTGGCCGCTGCCCTACGCGCAGGGGATGACGAAAGCGGAAACGCTCTCGTCCCAGCAGGCGGCGGAGCGCGCCGCGCGCCTCGGCGCGGCGATACAGTATGACGAAGCGGCGCAGTCGCCGTACTATTATTACCGCGATGCCGCGCGCCGCGAACACGTTGTCTGGTTCGAGGATGCGCGCAGTCTGGAGAGAAAGCTGCGCCTTGCGGCGGAGCGGAGCCTGCAGGGCATCGGCTGCTGGCACCTTGGGCGGGAGCTGGCACAGTTTTACCCGCTGCTCGATGCGCTGATCGATATTGAGACCGTTTCCCGCACCCCATCGCAATAAAAAAGCCGCCTCAGGCGGCTTTTTCACTGTGATGCAGGATCGGTATCAATCAGTCTGCGCGCGGCGCGCGGGAATGGCGGCAAGCCGCCGCTCCGCTGCGTATGCCGCGCCTTCGCGGCGGAACTTACACGTTGAAGCGGAAGTAGATCATGTCGCCGTCCCTGACGACATACTCCTTGCCCTCGCTGCGCAGCAGTCCCTTTTCCTTTGCCGCCGCCACGCTGCCGCAGCGGATCATATCGTCAAAGTTGATGGTCTCGGCGCGGATGAAGCCGCGCTCAATGTCGGAGTGGATCTTGCCCGCAGCCTGCGGAGCCTTGGTACCGTTCTTGATGGTCCAGGCCCTGCATTCGTCCTCGCCGTAGGTGAGGAAGGAGATGAGACCCAGCAGCGCATACGAGCATTTGATCAGCCGGTCAAGGCCGGATTCCTCGATGCCGAGATCCTCGAGGAACATGGCGCGATCCTCGCCGTCCAGCTCGGCAATGTCCTGCTCCAGCTTGGCGCAGATGGGCAGCACCTGTGCGCCCTCCTTGCCGGCGAGCGCCTTGACCTGCTGCAAATACTGGTTGCCGTCCTGGTTCGCAAAGCCGTCTTCGTCCATGTTCGCAGCATAGATGATGGGCTTGAGACTCAGCAGATCGGCTGTGGCGATCAGCTCCGCATCGTCGGGCGAGACCTCGAATGTGCGCGCGCTCCTGCCCGCGTCGAGGTGCTTTGCAAGGTCGGAGAAGAGCTCGACCTCGTGCAGGAACTTCTTGTCGCCCTTGGCTATCTTCTGCGCCTTTTCCACGCGGCGGTTCACCATTTCAAGGTCGGCCATGATCAGCTCCAGGTCGATGGTCTCAATATCGCCGAGGGGGTCAACGGGGACGTTCGTGCTGGCGTCGGCCACAACGTGCATGATGTTCTCGTCGTCGAAGCAGCGCACCACATGGACGATCGCGTCCGTGCGGCGGATGTTCTCGAGGAACTTGTTGCCAAGGCCCGCGCCCTGGCTCGCGCCCTTGACAAGCCCCGCAATGTCCACAAATTCGATGACGGCGGGGGTCTTCTTTTTCGGGTGATACATTTCGGCAAGCTTGTCGAGGCGCTCGTCAGGCACGGCCACCATGCCGACGTTCGGCTCGATGGTGCAGAACGGGTAGTTGGCGCTCTCGGCACCCGCGTTGGTAATGGCGTTGAACAGGGTGGACTTGCCGACATTGGGAAGTCCCACGATTCCTAATTTCATAGTTTTCTCTATCTCCTTATTTTTCAAGGGTTTTCGGCACTTGAACGGCGCTTACTGTACCATTACTGTACCATTTTGATTTTGCTGCACTTTTTCAAATTGTAATACGGCTTTTGACATGGAATCATTCGTCACATGAACGTACCGATCCATCGTCGTTTTGATGCTGGCATGACCGAGCAATTTTTGCAGCACTTTTGGCTGCATCCCGCTTTCGATTGCACGCGTTGCATAGGTGTGGCGCAAAGCGTGCATACAGAATCGCCGGATTCCTGCCTCATCGCACAGTTTGTAAAGGTGGGTATCATAGGAACTGTTCTTTGCCGGTTCTCCTGTACGCCAGTTGATAAAGACAAGATCACGCATACACAGGCTCGCAGTTTCTCCCGTGCGCCGATCCATGTATTCCAGCGTGGAGTTGAGCAGTTCAGATTCCTTTCGCTCCGAAACCTGAGAATAGAGCTGTTTCAAGATGTCGTAAGCATGGCTTGTCAGCGGGATGGTGCGATAGCTCTGCTGCGTTTTGGGAGGACCTGCGCGCCACATCTTCTGTTTATGCCGAAACTCCAGCGTCTTATTTACCGTAAGGGTTCTTGCTTTCCAGTCGATGGCATCCCATGTCAGCCCGATCACTTCACCTGTCCGCAGCCCTGTTTCTAAAATCAGGGCATACTGCGCATAGTTGTGGGAGCGTTTGGCTGCCTCCATAAATTTCTGTTGCTCATCCGTTGTAAGACATTTGATGTCATCCACAGCGCGGACGGGCTTGGTAAAGCGAACACCGTCCATCGGATGCTTCTGGATCATGTCGTTCATCACGGCAGCCCGAAACATCGTTCCCATAGCAATATATGTCTGGCGGATCGTTGAACCGGCATACGATGCTTCCATTCGGTTGAAAACCATCTTGCAGTGCATCGGCTTGACATCTGTGAGCCGCATCTTACCAATCACGGGCTTTACATTGTACTCATACCGCTCCCGGTAATTTCTCTTTGTGTTCGGCGCTAAGTCTCCCACGATGTGGCTGATCCAGAACTCAAACCATTCTGTTACCGTCATATCCGGCGGAGCAAACACATCCTCATGACGGTCTGCATACTTTGCATCTTCCAGCCAGTTCCGGGCTTTCGGAAGTGAGGAAAAGCACTTAACCTGACGCTTTCCTTCGCTGCTTACAAATCTTGCGCTATATAAACCGTCCTTTCTCTGGCAGATACCCTTGCCGCATTCTTTGCCTCGTAAACTTTTACCCATTCGGAAACTCCTTTCTCTCTGTGAGAAGAAGCCCCTATGTATTTTATAATTGTAGCACAAGGGCTTTCTTTTCTCAATAGTGAACTTACCTTCAAATTGCCATTGTACGGCTGATGTACTGTTCAAATTCCCGGCGCTTGACCAGCTTTTTTGTCCCGACGAACAAGACGAAGGGGCAGTTGGGACTGCGGAGCATACTGTCGATCTTGTTGATGCCGATGTTGCTGTACTCTGCCGCTTCTCTGGCGGTCAGCGTCATTTTGAGGTGGATGGGGACGGTGAGAATGTTGTCCATGGAAAAGTCTCCTTTCGTGGTGTTTATGTAGACAAATAGAATTCGATTTCAAGGCTGCGAGGGGAAACGTATTGCCGCGCGGCTTTGGCGGTGCGGGAAGGCTTGCAATTCAAGGGCTTTTCTCCCCCAAATTGTCTACACCGGACCGCCGTTTGCGGGCGGATTTCGCCTTCTGCTGGCGGTGAACCTCCTTGGCGCAGGCGGGGCAGTATTTTGCCCTGCCGGAGCGGGCAAGGATGCCCTTGCCGCAGACTTCGCAGCGGCGGAGTTTCTTGGGGCTGAGAATGGCCTGTTCCAGCTTCGGCTGCTGGGGCAGCACGGCGCGGCGAAACCACCGGCAGATCAGGCTGCGGGAGATGTACTGCGGGCAAGCGTCGTCCAACAGCAGGCAGTCGCCATCCAAGAAGTTGCAGCAGCGCTTTGTAAGACCGCGCACGCTGCGGAGCTGCCCCGGCGTCAGGCGAAAGAGCGTGCCATCCGGCAGGCGCTCGATGGGGTCAAGCTTGTGCATCTTCACCCTCCTTTGCGATGAGCTTTGCATCTGACGGATAGTTCAGCGTGATGAGGGCGGGCTTGCCCAAGCCCTGCTTGCGCCGAACAATCAGGCCGCTGTACTCCAGCTCCCGGAAGATCCGCGTGGCGCTCTGGCGGCTGCGGTGGAGCTTGGTTTGCGCCTGTTCCAAGGTGAAGTACAGTCGGATCGTGCCGTCCGGCTCGACGTAGCCGTTCTGCCGGGAGATGCTGGCTCTATCCAGCAGCAGCGCATAGAGCACCTTGGCGTCGTTGCTGATGTCCCGCAGGGCTTCGTCTTGGAGAAGGAACCTTGGAAGCGGCACATAGGACGCCGCTGGGCTCTGCGCCGTGAGCTTGCAAAAAGTTTTCATCTGACCTCCTGTCCCATCCATCAATCCATCCATTTTTGTGTTGATTGATTGATAGATTGATTCTCTTGTATCTTGATTTATTTCTTATTAGTTAGAGGATGAATTTCAGTCCCGATGAGCGTCATGGAAACCGTCGTCCTGAAATCCGGTTGCGGTACGCTCCGGAGCGTCAGCTTGTCCACCGTCCGGAAAACCGGTGACGGAAAACCCACACATGGAAAATCCCGTTGTGGTCAAAGCTCATCTCTCTGCCGCACTTTCAGCAGTTCCCAGATCTCGGCCTGCCGCGCTTTCAGTTCGGCAACGTCGTCTTCATAGCAGCGCCCGGTGCTGTTGATGCGGCGGCAAATCTGGTTGATGTTCGAGGCGGCACGGCTGACAGCGGCAGCTAACTTTTTCTGCTCGGTGTAATCGACCTTGATGATGTAGCCGCCGATCAGCATTTTGCGGGCATACGCGCCGAAGTTGTGCGTTCCCAGCTGGCGCATCTTGTGCTGGATGAGATTCAGTTCCTGCTCGTTCAGGCAGATTTCCTTGCGGATGGGTCGCGTGCGATCTGGCATGAGAATCACCCCTTCAGGTGCAGCCCGAATGCACCGTTTTCTTCCAGAATTTCCAGATAGCCGTTGCCGGTGAGTTCAGCAAAAACCGGAGCGACTTTTTCGGGCGGAAGGCCCAGAACATCTGCAAGTTCCTGAGCACTAAGACCGCCGTCTTCGAAGGTGTACAAGAGCGCGCCGGTGAGCTTGGCTTCTGCGGAGAGGTTCGTAT
>ENA-UOJG01000072-UOJG01000072.1-human-gut-metagenome-genome-assembly--contig:-C47-NODE-72-length-143913-cov-31.306337_pt1 | contig 143913 bp, 123 predicted proteins | sample MGYA00242340_ERZ723887 | MGnify/ENA metagenome assembly ERZ723887 | reverse complement strand
TAAACACTGGGTTTTTCTTACTTGTCGTTCGGTAAGGACTTCATTGTGGGGAACAACAACACATCCCTTATCGTCTCCGCACCCGTAACAAGCATTACAAGACGGTCGACGCCGACGCCTAATCCGCCCGTCGGGGGCATGCCGTATTCCATTGCGGTGAGATAATCTTCGTCGATGTCGTTGGCTTCTTCGTCGCCCTGTTTTTTGAGTTCCACCTGAGCCTCGAATCTGCCGCGCTGGTCAATGGGATCGTTAAGTTCCGAAAAAGCGTTGGCGTATTCCCTGCCGTTTATGAACAACTCAAAACGCTGGGTGTAGCCGGGATGATCGGGATCGCGCTTTGCAAGCGGGCTGATTTCCACGGGGTGTCCGGTAAGGAACGTGGGCTGGACGAGTTTATCCTCGACGTAAGCCTCGATAAACAGATTGAGAATGTCGCCTTTTTTGTGGCGTTGTTCGTATTCGATGTGGTGTTCTTTCGCGACCGCCCTTGCTTCGTCCAGTGTTTCGATTTTGTCAAAGTCGACGCCTGCGTACTTTCTGACCGCCTCGACCATCGAAATTCTTTCAAAAGGTTTGTCAAGGTCCAAATCCACGCCGTCGAAGGTGATTTTGCCCGTGCCGCAAACTTTGTTTGCGACGTGTCTGAACATACCTTCGGTGATGTCCATCATACCGTGAATGTCGGTGTATGCCTCGTAAAGTTCCAGCAAAGTGAACTCGGGATTATGGCGTTGATCCATACCTTCGTTTCTGAAAACTCTGCCGATTTCGTAAACTTTTTCAAACCCGCCGACGATAAGGCGTTTAAGATAAAGTTCCAGAGCAATACGAAGATACATATCGATATCGAGCGTGTTGTGGTGCGTAATGAACGGCCTTGCGTTTGCGCCGCCCGCGATGTTGTGCAGAACGGGGGTTTCGACTTCCAGATACCCTTTTTCGTCCAAAAAGTTTCTGATTTCGCGAAGGACCATACTACGTTTCACGAAAACCGACTTGACTTCCGGATTGACGATAAGGTCAACGTAACGCTGACGATAACGAAGGTCGGTGTTGGTAAGTCCGTGGAATTTTTCGGGGAGCGGCAAAAGCGACTTTGAAAGAAGTTTCACCGAAGTAACGTTGACGGTGGTTTCGCCCATGTGCGTCACGAAAACTTCGCCGGTCACGCCGATGATGTCGCCGATGTCGTATTTTTTGAATTCCGCATACGGCTCGTCGCCCAGAACGTCGCGCTTAAAGTAAAGCTGGATCTGACCGTCGCCGTCAAGGATATGCGCGAAACTTGCCTTGCCCATGACGCGTTTGCTGACGAGTCTGCCGGCAAGCGACACGGTTTTGCCCTCGTATTTTTCAAAATTATCGACGATTTCTTTGGACATCGCCGTTTTTTCGAAGCGGACTTCTCTGAAAGGATCTTTGCCCGCTTCCTGCAAATCGCGCAGTTTGTCGCGGCGAACCTTGATAAGCTCGCTTAAATCTTCCTGTTGTTCGTTGTTTCGGACGTCGTTTTCTGCCATTTTGACCTCTTATGCGTTAATGCTTAAAATTTTGAATCTTGCTTCGCCGCCGGGGGTAGTAACGACGACTTCCTGTCCTTTTTTCTTGCCGATGAGTGCGCTGCCGAGAGGAGATTCGTTGCTGATAAGATTTTCTTCGATTTTCGCTTCCGAAACGCCGACGATTTTATATTCGAGCTTGTCCCCGAATTCCAGATCCTGAAGTTTTACGATGCAACCGACGCTGACGGTTTTGGTATCGATCGTGCTTTCGTCGATAATCGTGCAGTTGCTGAGCATTTCGTTGATTTCACGAATGCGCTTTTCAAGGAAACCCTGCTCTTCTTTGGCGGCGTCGTATTCCGCATTTTCGCTGAGATCGCCGAACTCACGGGCGATTTTGATTTTTTCCGCCATTTCTTTGCGACCTGTCGAACTGAGTTCGTCATATTCGCGTTTTAATTTGTCGTAGCCTTCCTTGGTTAAAAAAACTTCTTTTTCCATTTTTCTTCTCCATAAAAAATCAAAGGCATATAAAATATGCCAATGTCTATTGCCCTATTATACTTGCGACTTTTCGTTTTGTCAATGGTTTTGACCGCCTTACGGGCGCGCTATCGCGCCAAAATGCGCGAAAAAAGACGAAAAACGGCAAAAAATGAAAATTTTCGGGACATCGTTATCAATAAACTGACCGTCAGTACAAAATTGTACTTTAATACAAAAATCTCTTTACAACCGTATTAATTTAGTGATATAATCAAAATATATTAAAAGGAGATTTTATGGCACCATTGGAAACGTCACGCCGTCTGCGCAAAAAGAACAACACCCACAAAGCGTTGTTGCACGCGGCGAAAAAACTGTTTGAAGAAAAAGGTCTCGGCAACGTCACCATCGACGAAATATCGGAGGCGGCGGACGTATCGCGCAGCACTTTCTTCACTCACTTCAATTCGCTGGACGACCTTATGGAACAAATCGCGGCGGAAGAAATCAACGACCTTGTTTCGGTCTTTGAAGAATCCGAGCAGGAAGTTTCCATATCGGCGCTCATCGACAAACTCGTCGACGACACGATACCTTACCCTTACCTTACGGGCAATCTTTTAATGCGCGGTATCCTGTGCAAAGGCGAAAGCAGTTTCTCGAAAATTTACGATATTGCGGCGGAGCGCATAAAAACGCACGCGGCATACGCGAAACTTCTGGAAACTTTCACCCCCGAGGAACTTTCGGCATATATCCTCGGCGCATATTTCGGAATTGTTTTTCAACGCTTCATCAAAAACAAACCTTTTGACGACGTTGAAATCAAACAGTCAATCGATAAATTTATTAACTACTTAAAACGTTAGGAGGACTTCACTATGAGCAGAAACGGTTACGCTTGCGAACAAGGCAAATGGCCGAAAGCGCAAGACATCTACAACGAGTTGCACGAACTCACGAGCAAACCCATCTATTGCGTATCGGACGCAGCGTATAAGGACATCGTCGAAAACTACTTCGACAAACAATGCGCGAAATCCAAAGCAATCACCACCGAGGCAAAACAATATATCCCCGGCGGCGTTCAGCACAACCTTGCTTTCAACAAACCCTTCCCCATGTGCATGGTAAAAGCCGAAGGCGCATACCTTTACGACGCGGACGGCAACAAATACTTCGACTTCCTGCAAGCGGGCGGCCCGACAATCCTCGGCAGCAACTTCCCCGAAGTTCAGGAACAGGCGATCGAACTTATCAAATCCTGCGGCCCCGTTACCGGTCTTTTCCACGAAGCGGAACTTCTGCTTGCAAAAGAGATCAATAAACATATGCCTGCGTGCGAAATGTTCCGTATGCTCGGCTCGGGCACAGAATCCGTCATGGCTGCAATCCGCGTATCCCGTTGCGCGACCAAAAACAAACGCGTCATCAAAGTCGGCGGCGCATATCACGGCTGGTCCGACCAGATGGTTTACGGTCTGAAAATCCCCGGAAGCCGCAACCTTCTTGAAAGCCACGGCATTCCCAAAGGCTGCTACGGCTCCACCGACGAAGTCCGCCCCAACGACCTGAAAATGCTGGAAGGTATGCTCAGACGCAATAAACTTCGCGGCGGCACGGCTTGCGTCATCGTTGAACCCGTGGGCCCCGAAAGCGGCACTCGCCCCATTGACTTCGATTACAACCAGAAAGCCCTTGAACTTGCCCACAAATACGGCGCGCTCTTCATCTTTGACGAAGTCGTTACCGGTTTCCGTATGGGTCTTGGCGGAGCGCAAGGCTTCTTCAACATCAAACCCGACCTTACCATCTTCGGCAAAATCATCGCCGGCGGTTATCCCGCAGCGGGCGGCGTAGGCGGCAAACGCGAATACATCTCCCTTATGGCGGCGGGCGTTGCGGGCCTTGGCAAAAAAGCGTACGTCGGCGGCACTCTCGCGGCGAACCCCTTGTCCGCATACGCAGGATATTGCTGCATCAAAGCCATCGAAAAATACAACGCTTGCGAAAAAGCGGGTATTGCGGGCGACAGACTTGCGGCAGGTCTTAAAGCCCTTGTCAAAAAACACAATCTTCCTTACGTCGTTTACAACCAGGGCAGCATCGTTCACCTTGAATGCACTGGCGCAATGAGCTTCGATTACAGCAGTTTCAGCTTCCTTAAATCCGCATTGGGACTTCTCAAAAACAAGCCCGAAATGGAAGCCCGCGCAGAAGCCATGAAAGATATGGGCGCAGCGTACATGGCAAACGGTATCGTTACCCTTGCAGGAAGCCGTCTTTACACCTCCATGGCGGACACCGACGAAGTCATCGACGCCGCGCTTGAACGCTTTGACAAAGTTTTCGCTCTCGTAAAAGCACAAGGCACGCCCGAACTTCAACGCAGTTTCGAAAAACCCAAAAAGAAATAATCGTTAAAACTTGCGGGCGGTTTTTTCCGCCCGCTGTTTTTAATAAGGAGTCGTTATGAACGAAAAACTCAAAAACACAATGGTTGAGTACGCGCATAAGGTTTACGATGAAAATCTTTTCGGCGCGCACACCAACAACATCAGCGCAAGAGTGGACTCGGAAAGTATGCTTATCACCAAATCTGGGGTTAACTTCAAAGATTTGACCGTTGAAGATATCATTGAGGTAAAATTCAACGAAACCGACAAATGCCCTTCCGACACTCTGAAAGACGCGCTTTTGCACGTTAAACTGTACGGCGCGCGTCAGGACGTCGGCGCGATTATGATTACTTCGCCCGTGTTCGCACTGACCGTCGCAAATAAAAAAGTCACCATTCCGCCCGTTCTGGACGATATGGCGCAAATCGTCGGACCTACCGCAAGAACCGCAAAAACCAACGACATCTTTGGCATTTCCAAGGCACTTAAAGGCCGCGGAGCATGCCTGCTTTCGGACATCGGTATTCTTTCGACAGGCACGACGCTCAACGAAGCTTTCACCGCTTGTCTTGTCCTTGACAAAGCCGCCCATACCCTTATCATGGCGCAAGCCGTCGGCGGCTGCAAACCCGTCGGCAAAATCGGCGCGGTGCTGGAACACGTCGTGTATCGCAAAAAATACAGCAAGACGAATCAGGAAGCGCTTTTGAAAGCCGAGCGCGAATAGGAGGTTTATTATGGCATTTACCGAAAAAGAATTAAGACAAATGGTCAAAGATGCAGGCGTCAGAATGCTGGAAGAAAACCTCGTGCAAGGCACCTGGGGCAACATCTCGATCCGCCTTGACGAAAAGCACGCGCTTGTCACCCCGTCGGGACTCGATTACGTCGTTATGACGCCCGACGACCTTCCCGTCGTCGATATCGAAACGCTTGAATGGACGGGACCCCGCAAACCCACAAGCGAAAGGAAAATCCACGCCGCTATTCTTCGCGCGCGTCCCGAAATCAACGTCGTTCTGCACAGCCACCCCACCTGGGGCGCAACCTTTGCAAGCACACACCTTTCATTGCCCGCTTTCAACGATAAAATGAAAAAGTATCTTCTGGGCGACGTCCGTTGTGCAAAGTACGGCCTTGCAGGAACCAAAAAACTTACGAAAAATACCGTCGCCGCAATGGAAGGCAGAAACGCCTGCTTCCTTGCAAACCACGGCGTGTTCGTGTGCGGGAAAACCCTGGAAGACGCATTCGAAGCGTGCCGCGCTTTGGAAGAAGGATGCAAAACTTATATCGAGCAAAAGACCGTCGAAAAGGCAAAAGCCGACAAATACACGACCGAACTTTCGCTGGAACTTTTCAAAAAGACTTATAAGAAATAATTTGACACAGCAGAAAGCCGCGGAATTTCCGCGGCTTTTTCGTTGCCTTTTTGTAGGTTTTTGTCGGTTTATTGTCCCCTGCCGATTTCCTTAAATCTTTTTTCAAGCGCGGCAAGTTCTTCCTTTGTCCTTGTCGATTTCAGATAATCGACGTACTTTCTGGCGTCGAAAATTACCGCGGCGTTTGATAATTTGTCCGCTTCTTTTATCGTATAGTTCTTCCCGATATTTTTCATTGCGTGACAATATACAAGCAGTTTCTTGACTTTATCAATCGAAATATCGTTGTCAACTGCCATTTTTGCAAGTTCGCGCTCCGAATACTTGCTGAAAACCTTTTCTTTTGCGACTTCGTTTTCGTAAAATTCAAGGTGGCGTTCGCCGAAAACGTCGTAAAGCGTTGCGGCGTTTGCCGCGCCGCGGTTTTCAAAACCCGCGATGAAAAACACCGCCGCCGTCATCATAAACAATAAGCATTTTTTCATATCCCTGATAGCGTGTCGGAAAATTAAAAGAATATACTAATTAAAATAAAATTGCTTTTTTCAAAGAATAATGATAACATAAGCGTATGGACGAACAAAACGTAAAAAACGAAAAGAAAAAAGAACTTCTGAATATTTATTGGTTTTTGCTTATGGTGATGGCGGCGGTAAGTCTTGTCAACCTGCTGGCGATTTCCACGGACAGCATGAAAGCCGCCGCAATCGTGAACGTCGTCCTACTTTTTGCAATCCCCCTGACCTTCGTCTTGGGATATATCGATTTCAGAAATTTCGCGCCGATGAGCGTCAAAAAAGAAATTGCGTACGACGCGACGGCGGTCATCGCGCTTTTTATCTCGCTCATTCACTTCAACGTCCGGAACTACACTTTTATGCAGGACTACACTGACGAAAACACTTATATCATATGGGTGTCGGTGTTTGCGGCGTTGTACCTTGCAATCGCTTTCATTTGCCTAATTCTGACGTTCCTGAACTTCCACAGCAGAAAAAAACAAACGAAATATTACTACGCGACGGCGATTGCGTCGATTATCAGCTGCGTGTTCCTGACCGCGTTCAACTACAACACGACGGTTACGATATTCTGGGCGCCGCTGAAACTTATGGGGATTCAGGACGGCTTCGTCGTTGACCTGGGAATAACCGTCCTTGCCCTTCGCGTTATCGTGGAATACGGCATTTTCATTTTCCACGCCGTGCGCGAAAAGCAAAAAGGCGGGCTCCCCGAGGGTGAAGAAACCGAATACAAAAAATGCGTCTTTATTCCGTCGGTTATCGCCGTCGTCTTTATGCTTGTCAACGTGATTGTCCTTCCGATAATCAGCGGTATGCAAAACTTTTATCCCGATAAAAAGCAAGGACTTTTCATCGCGTACGAAATTGTCGAAAGCATTTCCGTCGTCGCCCTGCTTGCGTCGGGCATCGCAATCTGCTGCTTCAAGAAAAAGAGCGAAAAGTACGGCGAAATTTATTTAAGGCAAGGGCTTGCAAGCATAATCTTCGCGCTCGTTTACGCGATTATGGACTTTATCCCCGTGGGCACGCTTATCGGCGGAAACATCATAAAGGCGCAAATCGCGTCCGACGTTTTCCATTCGTCGATAAAAATCGGCGGGCTTGCCATTTACACCTTATACGTCGCACTGCGTAAGCCCCTGAACGAAACCCTGAAAAAACTTGACGAAGAATACGCCGAAAAACATTCTACCGAAAATTACAGCATTTGATTTTTGCGGACGGGCAACCGTCCGTTTTTTCACGACAATAATAATACACCCTTTGAAAAAGGCGCAAAAAAAAGGCACGCTGAACAGCGTGCCCTTTGCATTGTTGAAGATTATTGTTTCTTCTGGTCGTCAAGATACGTGCCTTGTGCGTAATATGCAACCGTGAAGAGCTGTGCCGAAAGTTCGTTGCCGAATTCGGGCGCGCCTTCGATGGACAGATATCCTTTTTGCATATAAGGAATCATCTCGACCTTGCTCATGAGAATTTCAAGAGCGTGTTTGGGAGAGTCGAAGCGCATGCACACGAAAGGTTTGCAACGTTTGCATTCGCCGCGTCCCGAAACGGTCTGACCGTCCTTAACGCGGAGCCAGCCTTGGAGTTTTTCGTGACCGGTAACCGCAAATGCGTACACACGGTCGGGGCTGCCTTCCGTAAAGTGCTTGACGTCGGGATGTTCAACCCTGTTAAGTTGGCTGACGCCGACGGTAAGAAGGTTGATGTAAAGCAAGACCAAAAGTTCCTGATCTTCGGGTTTTTCGGGAACGTCGGTGGCTTGCAGAAGTCCCGCCATTCTGAGAAGCGTCATAAGGATGTTCACGAAAGTGGGAAGGTGTGCGAGCGCGCCCTTGATTTTGGGAAGCGGCATACCTTTTCCGGTGAAGAACAGAATGAACTTCTCGGGGGTTGAAAATTCCAGTTCGATATCAGGATGGGGGTGGGTTTCACCGGTGTGAGTTTCCCACTTGCCGTCCTTGACAACGAAGTGCGTTGAAAGTTTTCCGGTCTTCTTGAATTCCGGCGACAAAACGCTGATCTGGAAAACGAAGTTTTTACCCTTGAATTTCTTTACGAATTTCGGATCGTTTTCCGCAACGGTTTTTGCCAAAGGAATCGCGGCGAAGAAGAAAATTCTCAATGCATACTTATCGCCTTGAGTCATTGCCATAATACTATACCTCGTCTACCCAGTTTGCGCCCTGCGGAGCAAGTTTGACGGCTGCGCCGGCTTTTGCGGATTCCGCTTTGACGGCAGAGCCTTTGACGCCTTCTTTTTCGAAGTCCTGATTGATGACTTCAAGAGCGTTTTTCACGATGCCTTCCGCATCGATTTCGTGCATAGCCATAAGGTCTTCGTGGAGACCGATTTTGCTGAACTTGTCTTGGAGACCGAGTTTTCTGAACGCGCAAGCCTTACCTGCTTCGATGACGACTTCCGCAACCGCGCTGCCGAGACCGCCGATAACGGTGTGGTCTTCCGCGGTGATGATACGACGAGTGTCGTTGACCGCAGCAAGGATTGCTTCCTTATCGATAGGTTTAATGGTGTGCATGTTCAGCACGCGAGCATTGATGTCGTGGTCGTATTTAAGGATCTTCGCAGCCTGAACAGCCTGATATACGCAGCTGCCGCACGCGATGATGGTGATGTCGTTACCTTCGTTAAGGAGAACGGCTTTGCCGACTTCGAAGTCGTAGTTGTCGTCCGCGTAAACGTTGGTGTCGAAACCACGGTTAATACGAATGTAGAAAGGACCTTCGGTGTTTGCAGCCGCTTCAACCGCTTTGCCCGTTTCGATACCGTCGGCGGGGCAGATAAGCGTCATATTGACAAGCGAACGGATAACCGCGAAGTCTTCGATTGCGTGGTGGGTGGAGCCCGCCTGACCGAACGACGTACCGCCGTGCGTGCCGATGATTTTCACGTTGACGTTCTGATAGCAGATGTCGGTGTGAATCTGGTCAAGCGCGCGGAGCGACGCGAAGACGGAGAAGGAAGACGCGAAAGGAATGAATCCGCATTTCGCAAGACCTGCCGCCATGCCGTACATGTTCTGTTCCGCAATACCGACGTTAATAGTTCTTTCGGGGAATTTCGCCGCGAAGTCGCCGATTTTCGTCGAGCCTTTAAGGTCGGCGGTAAGAGCGACGATTTTGGGGTTTTGTTCGCCGAGTTTTACAAGAGTTTTGCCGTAAATTTCGGCAGTTGCCATTGATGTGCTTTCAAGCGCAGTATATACTAATCCGCCAGCCATAATTAAATGCCCTCCTTTTCAGCCACAGCGATTCTGGATTTCTTGTATTCGTCCAGATCGTGCAAGCAGGTTTCATACATTTCGTCGTTGATGGCGCCGTAGTGCCATTTGAAGTTACCGGACGTAAGTTTCATACCTACACCCTTGATAGAGTCGGAGATGATGCAAACGGGTTTGCCGTTCGGTGCTTTCTTTGCGTATTCGATTGCGTCGCAAATTTCGTCGAAACGATGTCCGTTGATGACTTTGGTGTCGAAACCGAAAGCGGTCATTTTGTCCGCAAGGGGTTCAAGCGCCATAACGTCTTCGGTGTTGCCGTCGATACTGAAATGGTTGCGGTCGATGATAACGACGCAGTTCGTGAGTTTGAAGTGCGAGATTGCCATGAACGCTTCCCAGCAGGAACCTTCGTCAAGTTCGCCGTCGCCGGTCATAACGTAAGTGGTGTAGTTTTGTTTGTTAAGACGTGCCGCATAAGCCATGCCGAGAGCAAGCGAGGGGCCGTGTCCCAACGAACCGGTGGACGCGTCAAGACCTTTGACCTTATTGCTGTCAAGGTGCATTCCGAGACGGCTGCCGGTAAGGTTGAAGGTTTTGAGTTCGTCTTTGCCGACAAGACCGAGGTCGGCGAACATACCCGCAAGGAAAATGCCGATGTGTCCTTTGGACACGATGCATCTGTCGCGGTTAGGATCGTCGGGGTTCTTCGGGTCGAAATTCATATACTTGTAATAAAGAGCAGTGAGGACGTCGGCTGCGCTCATACTGCCGCCGATATGCCCGCTGGAACAATGCGTGGTGTAAAGACAAAGTTTGCGCAGTTCGTCAGCCTTTTCTTCAAGCCTTATCCACTCTTGTTTAGTTAAAGCCATAATTGATTCCTCCTAAAATTATTTAATGAGTTGTGCCTGGGGATAGCGTTCACGCACTACTTTGTACGCTTCGTCCGCAACTTCCCAAGTGTATTGGATGTCCTCATTGCTGAGTGCATAGTTGATGAAGTGGTTGTGGTGGCTGGTGAAGAATACGCCGCGTTTTACGCACTCGCATACCCAGTCCTGATGGATAACGCGCGAAGGAAGGTCGTTCGCAAGGCGCAGATAGAACATACCCGGTTCGCCTGTGACGCGGAGGTCAAATCCGTTGTCTTTTGCGATTTCTTTAAGGCCGTCGGTAAGTTTCTTGCCTTTCTTTGCGTTTTCTTCGGTAGCGTTCAACGCTTTTGCCTTGCGAAGGGTTGCGATACCCGCCGCAAACGGTACTGCCGAAAGCCAGTAGCTGCCGGTGTACGCGATGTCGGACGTCGCGTTGAGAAGTTTCTTGTTGCCGCAGAGGCACGATACGTTGTATCCGTTTGCGATTGCCTTGCAGAAGCAGGACAAGTCGGATTTAATGCCGTAATGGTAATCGGAACCGTTGATGTCGATACGGAAGCCCGCGCGTACGTCGTCGATAATAAGAACTACGCCGTATTTGTCGCAGATTTCGCGAATCTTCTGCCAGTATCCGGGGGCGGGCAGTTCGTTATCCGCAAAGTTACCGTGTTGATAAGGTTGCGAAATGAAGCCTGCGATTTGTCCTTCGTACTGTTGGCAGAGAGCCTCGAATTGTTCGGGATGGTTCCACTCGATATAAAGGTTGTTGCAAACGTCTTCTTCGATGATGCCCGAATAGCCGAGTTTTTGCGTCCAGGGAGATACGCCGTGGTACCAGCCTTTCGTCAAAACCATTTTCTTGCGTCCGGTATAAGCACGCGCGATCATCATCGCAAACTGCGTGACGTCGTTACCGTTTTTTGCGAAGAATGCCCAGTCTGCCATATTGATGGTCTTGCAAACTTCTTCCGCAAATTCGACGGTGATATCGCTGATAAGCGTGGTGCAGTCGCCCTTCTTTCTCTGAGCGGCGGCGGCAGCGTCGACGTCGGGGTCGTTATAGCCCAGATAGTTGGGGCCGTAACCGCACATATAGTCGATGATTCTGTTGCCGTCGATATCGTATATGTACGCGCCTTGCGCGTGATCCATATATAAAGGATACGACGATACGGGAACCATACAGCCCTCGGAAGGTCCGAGATGTCCGTAAATGCCCGCGGGGATACAATTCAGAGCCCTTTTGAAAGTGGCCTGGCTTTTGGTAACGTCAATTATCTTTTTGGGTTCGTAAACGAGATTCATAATTTCCTCCTATCCGAGATATGCGCTGACGAGGTTGAGCATCTTTGCCATTTGTTCCAGCATATCGAGACGTCCTCTTACCTGGAAGTCGCCGCTGCCCATACCGCCGAAACTCGACGCGTCGCCGTTCAGCAAGTCGTGCGCGAATTCCATATTCGCAAAGAACATTTGTGCCGACCAGTCGTCGATTGCGCCCTTTGCTCCGTAAAGCTTGTGGTCTTTGACGGTGATGTTGAGTTGCGGACCGCCGGGGATACCCGCAGCGATCTTGCCGTCGCACATACGCTTTGCACAAAGTTTACCGACCTTATCGCTGTTTGCGACTTCGCAGAGTGCGAACAACGCGGTGTACAGCGTGAGCGTCGTGTTGATTTTGAAATATTCGGGATCTTTCAGAAGTTCCGCCTTCTTGTCCGCCGCCGGTTGCAGATAATACGAGAGCCTGTCGGCGAGTTTCGTGAATTGATTGAGAAGGAATCCTGCTTTGAATACGTTGTAGAAAATAGGTATGACCGTTTTGGGTTTACCGTTAGCGTCCTTGGGCGGATCGATAAGGTTGTTGAAATGCTCCGCCGAAGTGAAGAAGAGTTGCAGTCCGGCGTGTTTTTTGCCGCGATTGAAAGTGCACTTGCCGTGATCGAAATCTATGGTTGCGCTTCCTACGTCGGGCACGTTGAACTGTACGGAAAGTTTGGTATCCTTGATGATGTCGGCGGACTCTTTGTCCATTGCACACAAATCTTCAAGGTTCCTTAAGACAGCAAACAGATTTATTTTTGCCTTGGTGATGTTGTCCATAGGATATCCCCCTTTTTATAGAATTTAGTAACTTAATCTTACCATAAACCCGCGCCATTTTTCAATCCTTAATCGGATAAAAATATTATTTTTTACACTTGTCTTGTTTTGTATGGAAAAGAACGTGTGTTTTTAAGGCGATTTTTGACAAAACGGCGCGTTTGTATTTTCTTTTTTAATAAAATCGTATGCGCGTTTTTCCCACTTTTGCCTTTTTCTTTTGTCGGGCGGCGGAAAATTGTTGCAAAGTGCGGCGATTTTTATTATACTTATTGTAATAAATCTTGGAGGAATTTTATGTCATTATTAAGCGCTGCTTTCTTTGTCGATGACTATATCAAATATTTATTGTGCAACCGCTTCCCCGGAAAAGGGCTTACGGAAGTGAAAGATATCGTCTATGACGAGGAACATCCCGACACGGGAAAACTCGATATTATTTACGACGAAAAACAACGCGGAAAACTTACGGAAGGAAAGTTCCCCGTGTTCTTTATGATTCACGGCGGCGGCTGGATCGAAGGCGACAAAAAAATGCGCCGCGGCTATTGCCAGCATATGGCGCGCACGGGCGCATTCACCGTCAATATCAGTTACGGTCTCGGTCCGAAATACCGCTTCCCCGACTATATGAAACAGGTCTACAAGGCTCTGCAATGGGTTGTCGCCAACGCCGACAAATACGGTCTTGACCTTGACAACTTCGTCATCTCCGGCGACAGCGCGGGCGGACACCTTTCCATGGTGACGATAAACTGCCAGAATCACCCCGAATATCGCGAACATCTGGGACTTCCCGACGTCGATATCAAAATCAAGGGCGCGATTCTCAACTGCCCCGCAATCGACTTCGAAGGCAAAATCATCAACCTGCCCGTTATCCGCACGATGACTTATCACTGCACAGGCATCAAACACTACAAAAAACTCAAATCGGAGTACGAATATTACAACGAATTGCAGGTTTTTTTGGGCGTCGAGAAACCCTTCCCCCGTCTGTTCCTTAACAACGGCATTCAGGACGTCTTTACGAACGGCGGCAGCAAGAAACTGAGAAAAGCGCTGGAAGCAAAAGATATTCCTTACGAATACTTCTGCGCGTGGGAACCGCTCAACTCTTTCCACGACTACAACCTGAAAACGTGGATGCCCTCGGCGCGCATCGTCCTTAAAAAGGAAAAAGACTTCCTGTGGCGCGTATATCAGGATAAATAACAAAAATCCGCTTTGCGGCAAAAAACAAACCACCGATTTTTTTCGGTGGTTTTCTTTTGTGCTTTTCGTGTTTTCGCGGGTTTTATTAAATGCGGGATTCGATATATTTTACGACGTCGCCGATGGTATGAAGGTTTTTCACGTCTTCTTCTTCGATGGTGATGCCCCATTCGTTTTCGGCGTCCATCAGAAATTCCACGATGTCCAGACTGTCCGCGCCGATGTCTTTGATAATATCGGAATCTTCGGTGATTTTGCTTTTGTCGATGCCGAGTTGTTTTTCAAGCATATCTTTAATTTTATCAAGTACCATTTCAAAGTCCTCCGTTTCGGAATATGTTTTATTTTACTAAATCTTTTTCGATAAGTCAATCGAGATCGACGAGAATAACGGGCTGTTCTTCCGCAACGACCGTGCCGACGTATCCCGCGAAAATGTTGAGCGGCGTTGCGACGACGCGCTTGCCCTCGTAAAACAAATCGCCCGACACGTCGTTTGACCTGACGCCCGAAAGCCCCTCGCTCGTGAGTTTGAGATAGGCTTCCTTTCTCGTCCATACCGCAAGAAAAGTTTCAAGGTCTTTGACTTCTTTCGCCTCGCCTTTCGTGAAAACGTTTTCGACGACTTTCTGATAAGCGCGGGGACGGAACTCCTCGATGTCGATTCCGACTTCCGTCTGCGCCATTGCGACGACGACAAGCGCGCCGCTGTGCGAAATCGAAAACCTTACGTCGGGATAATCCTTGAAATAAGGTTTGTCGTTGTGGTTTTTAAGCTCGGTAAGTTCGCCTTCGAGCTTGGTTTTTTTCATGGTTTCAAGATATTTCGTCAGGCATTCTTCCAGAAGTTCACGCCTGTCGTACTCACCGTATTTTGCAAAAATAATCATTTCTTTCTCCTTATATCAAAAATGCGGCACACTGCAAAAAATGCAGTTTACCGCATAATTTTGGTTGTTTAACCTTGTTTTTGTTTTTCTTTCTTCTTGCGACGAACGTGGTCGGGACGATAAATAATGCTCCTTTTATCAACCGTTTTTATGAATATCGACGGCAGGAAGAAGTTGTGCTTTTGCTTCAAAATTTTGTCGGCGGTTTTCATAATGCCCGCCCCGTCTTCACGGGTGAGAGGCGCGGAAAGATGCGACGGCCAGAACACGTCGTATCCGTCGATTTTCAAAAGTTTTTCCTGAGTTTCGCGGTATTCCTCGATTGACGTCGCGTGCGCCAGAAACATCAGCATAAGCGGGTTGAAAGTGTCGCCCGAAAACATTATGCGGTCGCTCCTCGACAAGAAACACAAGCAGCCTTCCGTGTGTCCCGGCGTCTCAAAAACTTCAATCTTTCTGTCGCCCAAATCAAACGTGAACCCTTCGCAAATCGGGATAAGTTCCGGCTCCTTTTCGACCTTTTTCATGACCGCGTCCTTAAACTTTATGCACTTGAAAAACATAAGATAGCGCATAATGATTATGTAAAACTTGCGGTACGAAAGGGTTGCTTCCTTTACAATGTCTTTGTCGCGTCTGCCGACGTATATTTTGTCGAACTGCTCGCGGCCGCCGGCATGGTCGACGTGTCCGTGCGACAACACCATATCGTAAGGTTTCCCTTCGACAAGCCTTTCGATGACCGCCTTATAGTCGCCTACGCCCGTGCCGCAATCTATGCAAAGCGCGCGCTCGCTGCCCACGATCACGAACATTGTCGAAAGGTTGTATTCGTTGATTTTATAGATTTTCGGCGCGACTTCCTGCACGTCGTAATCTTTCAGTTGGGTTTTTAACGTTTTGTCGACGCTCATAATTTCACCTCGCGATATATTATATCAGTCTTTTCCTTAAAATACAAGGCTTAACGAATATCTTTTATACTTCGCCCGGCTGTTTCGGACGGTATTTGCCTTTTTCGTTGAGATAATAGACATTCTTCCCGCCGCCCACGGCATATTCGCCGAGTTCGTTTGTCCCTTCGCCTTCACCGATAATCGTAAGGCGGGTATTGTCAAAGTTGTCCACTATCCACCCTTGGACTGCGTACTCCTCGCCGTCTTTTGGGGCTGTCGTAAGGTCGATTTCCGAAAACAACGTTACTTTTTCCCCGTCCGCCGGCAAATCGGCTATATCGGGGACGATAATCATCTTTTCCGCCGTATCGGGAAGCGTGATTTTGCCGTTTTCGATTTTCTTGTCAGTCCTTTTTCCGTCAACGAACACGATGTAGTCGCTTTCGTTTTCAATTGTCATTCTGTACGTTTTGAGTCCTACGCGTTCGATTGTGTCGCCGATTACGACGATTTCTTCCGACACTCCGTCTGAAAACCCTTCGGCTGTCGCGACGATTTTCACTTTGTTTTCGCCCTGTTGAAGATACGCGGAAATATCCGCCGTTGTTTCGGCAACCGTCAGCACCTTTTCTCCGCCGACGTAAACGTCGTACGCCGTTGCGCCGAGCACTTTCGTCCAGCTTACAACGCTTCCGCTTGCAGTGGGTACGGGTGACGAGAGCGCGCCCGTCTTAACAAAAGTTGCCGTTCCTTCCGCCGACTCATCATACCAGCCGTTTGCGTTTGCGACAACCGCAATCGTGTAGGTCTTCACTTCCGCAACGTACGGCGAAACGTCAAAACTTTCTGCGGCTACGTTTTTGGAAATAATCCTGCCGTCGATTTTTATCGTGTAATCGACCGCGTTTTCAACCTTTGTCCAACTGACGATTGTCCCGTTTACGGCAACCGTCGGCGTTTCGAGCGTCAGGTAATTGCGGAAATATATCGTCGTTACGTCGGAATAATCGTAATTCCCGTTCGTGAGTGCCTGCACTTTCACCGCGTATTCGCCCGCGCCGTGCTTTAATACAAGTTCCGAAAGGTCAAAACTCGTCCCCGTAAACCTTTCGACCTTTTCAATTTCGGTTTCCATAAAAGTTACGACGACCGAGTATTCGTTTGCGCCTTCCGACTTTGCCCAGGACACCGTTTTGTTTTCAACCAAAAGCTGCGGGCTTTCAATGGTTTTACGACATTCGTACGTTGTGGTCGCCCACTCGCCCGCGTCATATCCTTTTCCGCCCGTCGCGCGCACTTTTATCAAATAATTGGCAGGAACGGACACTTTATCTGTCAACTCATACTTGTTATCGGTTGTTTTTAATATTTCGCCGTTCACGTCGATTTCATATCCGCTTGCGTACGAAACGCTGTCGAATGATAAAATCACTTTCCCGTCAACGCTTGTTATCCCGACGTTTTCCGGGGTGCCGAGTTGCATCACGTTGTCGTAAGAAAGCGTTGAAAACTTGCTGTCGTAGGTCAAACGATTGTCGCCGTTTGCGCGAACTTTTATTTCGTAATTTATCGGCGAAGTCAGTACGTCGATAAGTTCGATTTCTGTTTTGGTCGCGGCTTTTAAGACGGACACGCCGTTTATCACGACGTCGTACGACGCCGCTCCGTCAACCGCGGAAAACGACAATTTCTTGTCGGCTGACATCGTAAGATTTTCGGGCGCGTCAAGCGCGCGACCGATAACGAGCGTGGTTTCGTAAAAGTCGGACGTGCGCGTTTCATCGGCGCAAATCGTCCTTATCTTTTCCGAAAATTCGCTGCCGCTTTCGACGTTAATCAGCACCGCCGTTACGTCCTTTTCGACAACGGTCGTCTTTCCGTTTACAACGACCTCGTACCCGTTGTTGTAGGGGACGTTTTCAAAGGTCAGATAATAGCTTCCGTCACGCGCGGTGACGGAAAGATTTTCCGGCGGCATCGTTTTGCCGTCGTTTGCAAAAGCAACGTCGCTTGCGCCAAACTGCGCAAAGACGGCGACAAGCAGCATAAACACCACCGCCGCGATTACTTTTTTCATTTTTTATTCCTCCGCATTATATATAATTTCGACCGAACTCGGCTTATAGCCGTCAAATATGGCCGTGATCTTGATTTTTGCCGTGGTTGTGCCCTTTTCCAGCACGTCGGATAACGCAAGCGACTTGTTTTCGTCAAGCTTGTCCGCGACGTTGACGCCGTTGATTTCGACAAGGAATTTCACGTCCTTTTCGTGGGAAACGGTCAGAACGCCGTTTTCGATTTTTGCAACGGGCGCGGAAAGCGTGCCTTTGAAGGTATATTCCGCCGCGAAGGACATATCGCTTTTTGGACGGTCGCCCGTCGCGCGGACGGAAAAAGTATATGTGCCGTTTTCTGTGAAAAGCGTATCGACGCGGACAAGTATGCTTTCGCCCGAAGCCTTTTTGTCCAGTGGCGTTTCAACCTTTTGCCCGTTCATAAAGATTTCGTAACCGCTTGCCGCAAGCACCTGTTGGAAAACAAAATAAACCTTGTCTTCTTCGATGAGCATACCGATGTTTTTCGGCGTATCGTACGGGCGGACGTAATTTATGTTTAGTGCGCTTTCGTTCTCGCCGAAGTTGTCGCCCGTGACTTTTACAAGCACGTTGTGCGCGCCGTCCGACACGTTGTAATCCGCAAGGGAAAACGTTTTGTCGGAAGTAGTATTAAACAAAAATTCGCCGTCGATGAACACTTCATACCTTTTTGCGTTTTCACCTTTGACAACTGAAATTCTTCTTCCGTCAAAAGATATTTCGGGCTTTGAAAGTCTTTTCAAAAACACCGCGTTAATTTGTGTGTTTTCGGATTTAACCGAAAAATTCAAGGTTTTATCGTAATATTTCGTCCCGTCAACATCAAAATAAGCAAAAACAAAGTTTTCGTCGTCGCTTGCGGAAACCGTGATTTCTTCGCCGAACGCCGCGCTTTCGGGCGCCGCGACCACGCACGTCTTGTCTGTCTTTTCAATTGTTATCGGATACTTCTTTTTTGAAAACTTAACGACGAAAACGCGATCGTCCGTTACCGTGAACGAGTATTCGCTGTTTGATGACACAAGATTGTCTTTTTCGTAAATCCCGTCGATTTCAAAATGTTCTTTCGGGGTGACGGTAAGTTTTGCGGTTTCGCCGTACTCGTACTTTCCCGCGCCCTTGACCGTCCCTTTGTTTTCGTCAAAGAAAGTAAGCACGTCGTACCGGCACTTCGTCCCGACGATTTCAATGCCGTCCACGGAAAAGCCTCCCACCGTGTAGGAATTGAAAGAATATCCTTCCTTTGAAAACGTGATTACGTCGCCGCTTTTAAGATGAGAAATGTTAAAACATCCGCTTGAATCAAGCGAATAATCTGTTTTTATGCCGTTGACAAGAATTGAAATCTCAAAAAAATCGGCGTCCGTTATTACGATACCGCCGACAGAAAAGTCGTTATTTGTCTGTGTCTTGGAACAAGCCGAAAACACAAGTGTTGCCACCGCGAACAACGCAAGCAGCAAAATTTTCTTTCTCCCCTTCGTTTTCCCCTGCTTCTGACCGTTTTCTGTCCGTAAACTTTAATTAGTTTACCGCGGCAGCAAAACGCCGTCAAGGTTTTTTGGGGGAAAAACGATAATTTGACATATTTTTTGTCTTTTTTTACGATATTTTGCTAATATTCCAAAATTTTTCCCGACACTTGTCTAAAAATTGTTGTAAAATCAGCGCGCGTTTTTTCAGCTAAATAGTGGCACTAACCAACTGAACCGATTAAACGCAGTTATAAGCGGTTTATTTTGAAATACGACAAAAAACAACCCTTCGGGCGAACCGAAGGGTTATTCTTTTTCAACAATTATCTGATGTCTTCAAGCAGGTTTTTGCCGGGTTTGAAAGCAACGGTCTTCTTTGCGGAGATTTCGATTGCTTCGCCGGTTTTGGGGTTGACGCCCATTCTTGCGGCGGTTTCTTTTGCTTTGAACGTACCGAAGCCGACAAGGGCGACGTCGTTGTTGTCTTTCAACGCTTCCGCAATGACTTGAAGAGCGGCGTCGACGGCTTCTTTTGCTGCCGCCTGTGAGATGTTTGCTTTCGCGGCGACTGCGCCGACAAATTCGTTTTTATTCATAGTTATCCTCCGTTATTGGCTAATTGCCTGAAAACAGTATAACCGAAATTTTACCTCCGTGTCAACAGAAACGGGAAAATTTGGTTATCGGGCGGGTTTTCGGGGCGGTTTTATGCCAACGTTCATATTATTATCTGTTGACATACTTTTAATAATACCCAAGATAAAGCGTTCCGAAACGCATAATTTCGGGAATTATCATATTTGCGAGCGAATAATATATCGTTTTTCCGTCGCGGCGCGCCGTAACGACGCCCGTGGAGCGCAGAATTTTGAGCTGATGCGACACTGTCGTCTGATTCATATCGAGCATTTCCGACAAATCCCCGACGCACATTTCGGAAATGCAGATTGCCGAAAGGATTTTTATGCGGGTACTGTCCGACAAAACCGAAAACAAATCCGAAAGCTCGGTAAGGACGGCGTTGTCGGGCAGATAATATCTGACTTTGACTTGCGTTTTATTATCGATAAGCGGCATGGCTTCCCCCTTTGTTCACACCGATTATACATTAAAAGAAAACCGCGGTTTTGGGTAAATTTATCTCATTTTGTCGCATATTGTATATTTAAGAGATTTTCAAAAGGGGGAAAATATGTTTGACGACAACTGGATTTTGTACCTGTTCATAATAATGGTGCTGTTCGGCCGCGACGGCGAAATCGCGGGGACGGAACTTATCGTACTGTTCGCTTCGACGCTTGCCGTGCTTATCGGCGAAAACGGGAACGGCTGCGGCTTATTTTCGGGGAATGCCAACAGATAATAATACGAACGTTGCCAAAACGCCGATATTTCAACGCTTTTATGAAAAATGCTCGCTTGTAGTACGAAAAGTACAACCGCGTTCGCCTTTTCCAAAAATCATCTGAAATCTCGGCGTTTTCGGTTGTGAACAAGTTTTCCGTCGTGTTTTTAGAATAAGACAAGGCACGCGAGCGGCTTAATACTTTACCGTATAAGCCGTGAGCGTAACACAGTATTGTTCAAAAACACGGCGTAAAACCTAAGTTCGTATTATTATCTGTTGGCATACGACAAATTCTTCGATCTGACGATTTTATAAATCGTTTGACACCGCCGTTCGTTTATTTTACAATAGATAAAAAGAGGTAGCGTATGAAAGAAATTCAAGAAATCGCCGAAAGGCTGAAAGGTATCCGCGAAATGGAAGAAATTTCCACGGCGGAAATGGCGGAATGCGCGGGCATTTCGGAAAACGAATATATCAACTACGAATCGGGCAAAAAGGACTTCACCTTTACCCTGCTTTATAACTGCGCGAAAAAACTCGGCATCGACATCACGGAATTGCTGCTCGGAAAATCGCCGAATCTGTCGGAATACTCTATCGTGCGCGCGGGCTACGGAATGAAACTGAAACGTCGCGAAGGGTTTGAGTATCTGCACGTCGCGCAATATATGAAAAACCGCATTGCGGAGCCGTTTGTCGTTACCGCCCCGTATATCGAGGAAGAACAGGACAAGGAAATTCACCTTTCCAGCCATAAGGGACAGGAACTCGACTTTATCCTGGAAGGCAGCCTGAAATGCAACATAAACGGCAATATCGAAATTCTGCACGCAGGCGACTGCTTGTATTACGACAGCGGAAACCCGCACGGAATGATTGCGACGGGCGGCGGAAAATGCGTGTTCCTTGCAATCGTTATGGCAAAATGATCAAAAGAGATAAGGGGTGAAATATGAAAGGTACGGTTGCGATAATCGGCGCGAATCAAACGGGTTTGTTTGCCGCAAAGTTGTTTTCGGAACAAGGCTTTTCTGTTTTTGTATTTGAAAAAAACAGCCGTGAAAACGCGGCGTACGAATGGACGGACGATATTTCTCCGTCCGTTTTCAAAGAGGTCGGATTACCCTTTCCCCCAAACGATATTTTTACCCGCACGGGGAGTCTGACTTTCGTCCCGCCCGGGCACAACCCCGTCTTCGTCCCTAAGAACGAAGAAGAACCTGACATAAACGTGTCGCGGCGCGGACTTAACGAATGGCTTATTTCCCTTCTTTCGGAAGATGTCGAATTATATTTCGACGCGTGCGTCACGCGCGCACTTACCGACGGCGACGTCGTTTACGGCGTGGAGTTCTCAAACGGCGAAACTTTTGAATGCGACCTTGTCGTCGACTGTGGCGGTGTGAACTCGCTTGTTAGACGTTCCTTACCGCAAAATTTCCAAATCCAAAACGAAGTGAGCGCAAACGACAAGTTTTTTGTAAAAAGAGAATTTTTCGCGCGTCCCGAAAACTGTCCGCGTCCCGAGCATCCCAAAAAAATATATCTTAAACACAAAAATGAAAACGGCATTTCCCGGTGCTTTTTGAAAAAGGACGACAAAACCTCGGACGTCCTTGTCGGCAGAATCGGCAGTCTTTCGGACGAAACCTACGAAAACGCCATTGCCGACTTAAAAGAAGACAATCCCGTCATCGGCGACAAGGTTTCCGGCGGCGACGTAGTTTTTGAAACCCCCGTGCGCCGTCCCCTTTCGAATATCGTTGCAAACGGATACGTACTGCTCGGCGACAGCGCGTGCATGACAATCCCCATAATCGGAAGCGGAATCGTCAGCGGACTGAAAGCCGCAAAAATGCTTGCCGACGCCGTGACGAGTGCCGACAAAGAACCTTTTTCAAAGAAAAATCTTTATCGCTATCAGTTGAAATTTATGCGCGAAATCGGCGGAAAACACGCCGCGATCGAACTTGTCAAAAACAAACTGCTTTCAAGCCGCGGCAACGAAATTGACGACCTTGTGAAATCGGGCGTTATGGAGGGGTTGGTGTCGGTCATGTCGGGCGGAAGCGCAAAGCGACTTGTCAAAAGTTTCCTTGCACTCTTTTTCAAGTATTTTTCGCTGTGGAAAACCATTTTCGGCGTCTCAATAAAAGCGGCGTGCGTCGTATCTCACGCCACGAAAATGCCGCCGCGCTTTGACGAAAAGGAATTTGAAAAGTGGCGGAAAAAGTACGATAAGCCGTTTAATAAATAAAAATCGACGCGTAAACTTGCGTTTTATGCGGTACGGAGGAAATTATGAATAAAAACATCATCGTTGTCGGCGCAAACCAGACGGGGCTTGTTTTTGCCGCGTTTGCAAGAACCGCCGGCTTTGACGTTACAGTGTACGAGGCGAAAAAACAATGCGACGTCGCGTACGACTGGACCGACGATATGGTTGAAGAAACCTTTGAAGAAGTCGGCATGCCACTTCCCCCAAAGGAGATTTACACAAGAAAAAGAAACTGGACGTTCGTGCCGCCCGAAAAAGGCGTGAATGTCCTTATGGATTTGCCCGACGACCAACTTGATATGGCGATATATCGTCGTCCGTTCAACGCGTGGCTTTTGTCGCGCGCGAAAGACGCCGGCGTGAAGGTGTTTTACGAAACCCCGGTAAAGCGCGCCATTGTCGAAAACGACGTCGTCCTCGGAGTGGAACTTGAAAACGGCGAAGTCGTGCCGGCAGGTCTTGTCGTCGATTGCGGCGGCGTAAATTCCGCCGTCAGAAAGAGCCTGCCCGAATCTTTGAAAATCACGAGAAACGTCGACAAAAACGACACTTTCATCGTAAGGCGCACTTTCTTCAATCGCCCCGAAAACACGGCGCGCCCGAAGTACACGAACCGCGCGTACCTTAAACATATCAACGAGCGCGGCATATCCTGGTGCACGCTGTCCCATGACGAAAAACAAGCAGACGTCCTTATCGGCCGCGTCGGCGAAATGTCCGACAAAACCTACGAAAACGCCCTTGCCGATATCCGCCGCGACAACGAAATCGTGGGCGATAAAATCGTCACGGGCGGACAACTTCTGCAAATCCCCGTACGCCACCCGTTGTCGCGTTTCGTCGCAAACGGATACGCCCTGCTCGGCGACAGCGCGTGTATGACCATTCCTATGCTGGGAAGCGGCATGGCAAGCGGTATGAAAGCCGGTAAAATACTTTCGGACGTCATCTCTTCCCCCATCGGCGAAAACCCGTTTTCAGTTGAAAATCTTTATCGCTATCAGGCAAGGTTTATGAAAGAAATCGGCGGAAAGCACGCCGCCGTCGATATGATGAAAAACTGGCTTCTGAACAGCAAAAAAGGCGATGTCGACTTTCTGCTCGGCAAAGGCGTGGTTTCAAGGAAAGTCCTGATTGAAGCGAGCGCGGGGCATATGATCGTCATGTCTCCCGCGGAAATGGCGCAAGCCGCCGTAAAAGGTGTTGCGAAACTTCCCCTTCTTCTGAATCTTGCCGTGCTTTTGCAAAAGATGAAGAAAGAATGTAAGACCGCGTCGAATATGCCCAAATACTACGACGATGCCGCTTTTTCGAAATGGGAAGAAAAATACGAAAAACCTTTCAGAAAGTAATTTTCTGCAAAAAGAAAACCGCCGTTCATACGGCGGTTTTTGTTTGGTTCGTTACTTGTTTTCGTCGGGCTTTTCGTCCGTTTTCTTGTCTTCGGGTTTTTCCGACGTGTCCGTTTTATTTTGTTCGGCGGGCGCGGAATTTTCGATTTTTTCAATCTTTTCCTTCAACTTTTCGTGAAGTTTTTTGATTTCGTCCGCAGCCTTTTTGTCGTCCGCACCGACTTCCGTTTTGTCGTCGGATTTTTCTTCCGTCTTTGACGCTTCTGCCGCTTTCATTTTTTCCATGCTTTTTTCGTTGCTGATTTTAATGATTTCTTCGGGCGTTTTGCCTTCAAACAGCATATCGACTTCGTTTTGGAAAATGGTTTCTTTCGCAAACAGCACCTTGACCATATTGTCCAGAAGGTCTCTGTGTTCCGAAAGAATATTCCTTGCGGTGTCGTAGCACTCGTCGAGGATACTCTTCATTTCGGCGTCGACTTTCGCGGCGGTTTCGGGCGACATTGCCTGTTGATTGAAATCGCGTCCCAAAAACACCTCGTGTTCGGGATTGCCGAGATATATCGTGCCGAGCGGGCTCATGCCCCATTCGGTAACCATCTTTCTTGCGATGGCGCTTGCGCGCTGAATATCGTTGCTTGCGCCCGTCGTGATGTCTTCGATGACGATTTCTTCGGCAACGCGTCCCGCAAGCATCATTGCGATTTCGTCCATCAACTTTCCGCGGGTAACGTGGTTGTCGTCGTTCACGGGACGGGTGATGGTATAGCCTGCCGCCTGTCCGCGCGGTATGATGGAAACCTCGTTGACTTCGTCGCAGTTTTTAAGGAGTTTCGCAACGATTGCGTGTCCGCTTTCGTGATACGCGGTGATGCGTTTGTCTCTTTCGCTGACGACGCGGCTCTTTTTCTGCGGGCCCGCGATGACCTTATTGATACCTTCGTTGATATCGCCCATCGTAATGACCTTTCTGTTGTCGCGCGCGCAAAGGATTGCCGCCTCGTTCAGAAGGTTTTCGATATCCGCGCCGGTGAAGCCCGAAGTAAGACGAGCAAGCGTTTTGAAATCGATGTCGGGGGCAAGGGGTTTGTTCCTTGCGTGAAGCTTGAATATTTCTTCCCTGCCGCGAACGTCGGGGACCTGTACGTAAATCTGACGGTCGAAACGGCCGGGACGCAACAATGCGGGATCGAGAATATCCGCGCGGTTGGTTGCCGCCATAACGATAATGCCGTCGTTCTTTTCAAAGCCGTCCATCTGGACAAGCAACTGGTTGAGCGTTTGTTCGCGCTCGTCGTGACCGCCGCCCAAGCCCGTGCCGCGCTGTCTGCCGACCGCGTCGATTTCGTCGATGAAAACGATGCACGGCATATTGTGTTTCGCCTGGTCGAACAAGTCGCGCACACGAGACGCGCCGACGCCGACGAACATTTCGACAAAGTCACTGCCGCTTATGCTGAAAAACGGCACGTTCGCCTCGCCTGCGACCGCTTTTGCAAACAACGTCTTACCCGTGCCCGGAGGACCTACGAGCAAAACGCCCTTGGGAATTCTCGCGCCGATATCGACGAACTTTTTGGGGTTTTTAAGGAATTCCACGATTTCTTGCAGTTCTTCCTTTTCTTCTTCCGCGCCGGCGACGTCCGAAAAACGCACCTTAACCGACTGGGTAACGCGGGCTTTGGTCTTTCCGAAGTTCATCGCCTGCTGGTTTTGTCCCTGGCTCTGACGGTAAATAATGTACATCACGATACCGAGAAGCACAACCGACAGTATGGGCAAAAGCAAGCTGTAAAGAAGCGAGCGGCGCGCGGGATTGTCGTACGAAACCTTGGGGGACGTCCAACCCGTGTTGCCCTGACATTCTTCGATCATGTCGTAAACCTGCTGAACGTTTCTGTCGGGAATATAACAAAACGCGTCGTACTTATTCGGGAAATTCTTTTCGGCGATCTTGCTGTCGTTATATCTGACTTTCAGAACGTAGTCGCCGGTAATCTGAATATTCGAAACTTTGCCCGCCTTTATGTCTTCGACAAGCGACGTGTAGCTTATCTCGCCCGCGCCGTTGTCCGAGAGCATCGTCGCGACAAGCACGACAAGCACAAGACAAATCAGAAAAATTATTATTCCTTTTGTTCTTTTTTTCACTGTGTAATAGCCTCCGCTTCCGCAATAAAAACGTCTTATTATTTATCTTTATCACGAAGTTAGTACTATTATAACATAAACTCCCTAAAAATCAACTAAAATTAAAAACTCGGGTTTTGTTGATTTTTACGCGGAAAACAACGCTTTATATAACGCAATCGCAATTTTAACACTCGTTTTTTGCACTTTATCCCACGATACCGCCATAAGAGTTTTCAGCGGATCGTCCGACGGTTTTTCGACCGCGCCGAGAACGCCGACGTCGCCTGCGGGATTTTCTATTCCCGTTATCGCCCTTTTGGGGTTGACTCCGCCCGAAACCACCGCGACGAAAGGCTTTTCCGCCTCCTTTGACAAGCACGCGTCCACCGCGATTACGGGACTTTCGGGGTGCGCGCATTTTATGAGTTCCAGAAAGTCCTGCACGTTTCTTCCGTTGACGCTTTTTCCCGTCGCGCCGTACACGAAACATCTTGCGTTCAGCCTGTTTTTCAAAATATCGCCGACAATCGGACCGACGCTGTCGCCGGCGATTTTGTCGCTTCCTATGCACAAAATTACGGGGGTTCCTTGTTTCATTTTTTCTCTCCTTTTCATAAGTATTGACAGGGCTTACAAAAATAAGCGCGTTTTTTTATTAAATATTGTTTGATTTCTGTGACAAATTTGGTATAATATTTATAAATATCGAGAAATATCGTAAAAAAGAGGGATTATGGTATGTTGAATGCTTTATGTACAGCGAGCATGAACGTCTCGGATATCGTCATTCTGGCGGTTCTGGCGGTCGGCATCGTCGCGGGTATTATTGCAGGATTTGCAAAATTGCTCAACGGCACGATCGGCGGCATCATTGCGTTTATCGCGGCGATATGCCTTGGCATATTCCTTGCGGGGTATCTTGCCGGTGTTTCCGCGTTTGTTGACCTTCAAGCAAAAATCAGCGACTTTTTCGTAAGTAAATTCGACGTGGCGGGCTACAAAGCAAAGGTCTCCGACGGGGAACTTTTCCTGAACGTCAGCGGCAGCGCGTGGACAAGCGTATCGACGTTGTTCGAAGGCTCGTCAAAACTCAAAATCGCACTGCTTGTACAAACCGTTTGCGTCAAACTTTTCAGCGGCGCACTCACGGGCAGCGTTACCCTTGCGGCGTTTGCGGCAAACCTTATCGTGAAAGCTCTTTGCGCCATTATCGTTTTCGTCGCGTCGATTATCGTGCTTGAAATTCTGTTTTCGCTTCTTTCAAAACTTCTTTCAAAGATTGTCGAAAAACAAAAAGGATTCCGCAGCGTCGACCGTATTATCGGGCTTGTATTCTCGGCGGCATTCACCGTCGCGCTCGTTTTCGTCGCAATGTTCGTGATCGCGAAAATCGGCTCGGGCGCGCAGGCGGCAATCGACAATATCGAATCGGGCACCGTTGCGAAATGGTTTTATGAAAACAACCCGTTCCTTCTTCTGTAAATAAGACAAAAACAATACAAAAAAAAGCAAGGTTTTTTACCTTGCTTTTTTTATGTGTTTTGAGGTTTATTTTGCGGTTTTCAGATAAATCAGCAGGACGGTAATATCCGCGGGGCTCACTCCCGAAATCCTGGACGCCTGTCCGAGCGTCGCGGGGCGGATTTTTGAAAGTTTCTGCCGTGCCTCGATTCTCAGTCCGTTTAAAGCATTGTAGTCGATGTCTTCGGGCAAAATCTTTTCTTCCAAACGTCGTGCGTCCCTTATCGCGGCGTCTTCCTTTTCAAGGTATCCCGCGTATTTTATCATGACTTCCGCCGAAAACAGCGCGCTTTTCGAAAACTCCGAAAACGCGTTTGTGACTTCTTTCAATACGTCAAAGGTGATGCCGGGGTGTTTCAACGCTTCTTTTACGGGCATCGTTTTTTCAACCTGCACACCCTCGTATCTTTCAAATATTCCGCCGTTTTCCTTTTTGATTTTGACGGTTTCGGAAAGCCTGACGATACGCTCGATTTCTTCCCTTCTTTCCTGCATTTTTTTGAGCCTTTCTTCCGTCGCAAGCCCAAGGGCGTATCCTTTTTCGGTAAGGCGCAGGTCGGCGTTGTCCTGACGGAGCCTCAAACGATATTCCGCGCGCGCCGTCATCATACGATAAGGCTCGTTCGTGCCTTTTGTGACAAGGTCGTCGATAAGCACGCCTATGTACGCTTCATCGCGGTTTAAGGTGAAGGGCGGTTTTTCGTCGACGTACAACGCGGCGTTTATGCCCGCCATAAGCCCTTGCGCCGCCGCTTCTTCGTATCCGCTGCTACCGTTGATTTGCCCGGCGGAATAAAGCCCTTTTATTCTTTTTACCTGCAACGACGACGAAAGTTCCAGGGGGTTTATGCAGTCGTATTCTATCGCGTACGCGTACCTTATAAACCGCGCGTGCGTAAGCCCTTTTATCGAGTGGTACATTTCTTCCTGCACGTCTTTCGGCAAACTTGACGACATACCCTGAATATACATTAAATCACTGTCGCGGCCTTCGGGCTCCACGAATATCTGGTGTCTGGTTTTGTCGGGGAAACGCATTACCTTGTCTTCAATCGACGGGCAATATCTCGGGCCGATTCCGTGTATCGTGCCGTTGTAAAGCGGACTTCTTTTTATGTTTTTCCTGATTATTTCGTGAGTTTTTTCGTTGGTATAGGTGAGCCAGCACGGCATCTGAGAAGAAAGATTTCCGTCGTTCATAAACGAAAACGTGCCGATATCGCTTTCGCCTTCCTGCACTTCCATTTCGTCGTAGTCGATGCTGTCTTTCGCAATGCGCGCGGGCGTTCCCGTTTTGAAACGGCGGATATCTATGCCGAGACTTAACAAGTTGTCCGTAAGGTGCGTTGCGTTTTTGAACCCGACGGGGCCGCTGCTTTTTGTTTCCGCGCCGATTATCGTGCGCCCGTTTAAGTATACGCCCGTCGCGATAACGACCGCCCGTCCCTCGATTTCGCCGTTTTCAAGGGTGGTTATGCCGTGCGCCACGCCGTCTTTTACAAGAATTTTTGTCGTTTCGTCGTACAACACGTCAAGGTTTTTCTGATTTTCCAAAACGCGCAACATTACGTCGTGATACAACGCCTTGTCCGCTTGTCCGCGAAGACTGAATACGGCAGGACCTTTTCCGCGGTTGAGCATTTTTATCTGCAACAACGCCTCGTCCGCAGAAAGCCCCATTTGTCCGCCAAGCGCGTCCACTTCCCGCACGAGATGACCTTTCGCCGTGCCGCCGATTGCAGGATTGCACGGCATAAGCGCGACGCCCGCCTTTTCAAGCGTCGTAAGAAGGGTGTTTTTGCCCATGCGCGCCGCGGCAAGCGCGGCTTCGATGCCGGCGTGTCCCGCGCCGATTACAATTACGTCGTAAACCTTTTTCATTATTTACCCACGCAGAATTTATCGAATATGTCGTCGATGATTTTTTCGCTGACGGTTTCGCCCGTGATTTCGCCAAGCGCGGTGTAGCCTTCCGTCAGAACGGAAATTACGCAGTCGGTCGTAACGCCCGCTTTCAGAGCGTTAAGTCCTTCTTCGACCTTTTCTTTTGCCGTCGTTACCGACGACAGTTGTCTTTCGGACGTCAGCACTTCCGATTCCGACGTCTTTTCTTCATCGAAATATTTTGCGACGATTTTCAGAAGTTCGTCGATTCCGTCGCCCGTTTTCGCACTGACGAAAATCTTGTTTTCTTCGTTTTTCGCATTGTTTATAAGGTCGCTTTTGTTGTAAACTTCCACAACTTTTTTGCCTAAAAGGGCGTTTTCAAGCGCCTTGTTTTCAGGCTTTCCTTGCGTTGCGTCCAGAACGCGAAGTACCAAACGAGCGTCTTTAACTATCGAAATCGAACGGTTAATGCCTTCTTTTTCAATTTCGTCGTTACTTTCCCTTATTCCCGCGGTGTCGCAAAGATTGATTTTCTTCCCGCTTAATTCAAAGCTGTCCGAGATAAAGTCCCTTGTCGTTCCTTTTATCGACGAAACGATTGCGCGGTCGTACCCCAAAATCGCGTTCATCAGACTTGACTTGCCGACGTTCGTGTCGCCGACGAGAGCGACGTCCATGCCTTCTTTTATCATTTTGCCGTAGGCGCGGCTGTTTTGAAGCGCGGTAAGGGTTTTTACGATTTTTTCAAGTTCTTCTTCCGCCGACGGCAGTGTTTCGTCTTCCAGTTCCTCGGGATAATCCAGTACCGCGACAAGCCCCGTCAGGACGGTTTTCAGGTCGTTCTGAACGTCTTTCACCGCCTTGGACAACTTGCCGGTCATAAGGCGATATGCGGCTTTTACGGCGTCCGCGCTGTCAGCGTTTATCATATCTATGACGCCTTCCGCGTCGGACAAATCCATTTTCCCGTTCAGAAACGCGCGACGAGTGAATTCGCCCCGCTCCGCAAGGCGCGCGCCTTTCGACACGCACGCAGAAATCACGCCTTCCGCAATCCTTGTTCCGCCGTGCACGTGAAACTCCACGACGTCTTCGCCGGTGTAACTTTTCGGCGCTTTGAAATAAACCATATAACCAAGGTCGGAAAAGTCTTTCGCGTTAATTTTTCCGAAGTACATAAAGTTCGGTTTAATTTCGCCATTTATCGCTTTCGTTTCAAAAACGGCGCGTGCAATCGGCAGCGGGTTTCCGCTGAGTCTGATTACCGCTATGCTGCCCTTTCCCGCGGGCGTTGACAATGCAACGATTGTGTCCATACTTCGATTTGATTTTTCTTTTTGCTTCCCGAAATATACCGGGTATTTTCCAAAAAAAATCCTGCCATAACGGCAGAATAATGGCGTCAGTCCGAACAACCTGTCGCAACCTCCCAAAACCCTTCCCTAAAACGGCAGAATTTTGATGAGATTACGGGGTTCTTGGCGGGTTCGGAAAAATCCAGTGTACTTGGCGTACACGATTTTTCCGGTTCTGCCAAAACGCCGTAAGGTCGCAAAATTATGCCGTTTTAAAAGTGTTTTTTGGTGTAGCCGAAGGATTTAAACTTCGGCGGTCCGTTCTTTTTCAGATTAAACTCTGTCGACGTCGGATCATCAACGGGCTTTACGGGCGCGGATTCCTGACGAGAATCGTTGCGGTTGCCGCGGCGGTCGCGGCTGTCGTTTCGTCTGTTTCTGTCGTTACGTCTGCCGTCGTTACGTCTGCCGTCGTTTCGTCTGCCGTTTCTTTCTTCGTATCCTTCGCGCACGCCGCCTTCTTTCGGGACGATGACGATATGACGATTCATATCTTCTCCCTCGGATTCAGTCGTGGCGTATTTGCTGTTTTGAAGCGCGGTGTGGATCACGCGGCGTTCAAACGGGTTCATCGGTTCAAGTTCGACGTTTCTTCCCGTGCGGTACGCCTTGTATGCAAGGCGGTTTGCAAGGGATTCCAGCGTTTCGATGCGTTTTTCGCGGTAGTTTTCGGCGTTGATCGACACGCGGATAAAGTTGTGTCCGCTTTCGTTGACAAGAATGAGCGCAAGATACTGTATCGCGTCAAGCACTTCGCCGCGGTATCCGATAATGACGCCACTGTCGCTTCCCGTGATATTGACGACGATTTCTTCGTCTTTGACTTCGCAGTCGGCATAGCATCTCAGATTCATTCTTTCAAACAAGCCGTTCAGAAAGTCGATGACGATGTCCGCGGGCGTTTCCTTTCTTTGGACGGTTACGACCGCCTTGCTGAAAAGACCGCCTTCCTGCAAAACTTCTATTTCGGCGTTTTCTCTTTCGATGCCGAGTTCTTTCAAGCCTTCCTCGATGGCTTTTTCGACCGAGGACGCTTTGACTTCGATTTTTTCCATATGGACTCCTTATTATTTGAAGGTCGATTCAAGGCGTTTTTCTTCGTTTCGCTTGTCGTTGACCTTTACGCACGCATTGTAAATAAGTTGGAAAACGGTGCTGAACAGGTTGCTTATTACCATATATACCGTGAACGCCGTGCTGTACAAAAGGGCGAACACCGCAAGCATAATGGGCATAAACCACTGCATCATTTTCATATTTGCCTGCATTGCGTTTTGCATATCTTTGCCGCTGCCGTTAGCCGTCGGGGGCTGGGGCGGCTGGGTTTGTTTCATAAGTTTGGTGGACGCGAAAGTGATAAGTCCGGTGATTATGGGCAATAACATAAAGCCGTTCCAGCGGCTGCCGCTCTTCCCGTTTCTCTTGACCTTATTGTACTTCGCGATAAGCGGGTTCATGACTTCTTCGTATTCGGTACGGTTGCCGTGCTCGATAGAAGCGGTGTCGATGCCGAGTTTTCCGATTCCGTTGCCGATAAACGTTTCGTAATCGGGGATAGGATTCTTCCAGCTGTCGGGCATAAATACGTTGTTTACCCACATGAACTTGATTTCTTTTTTGTATTTGTCGTCAAAAAGGCTTACGATCGCGTTTTGCGCTGCCGTCGTTGCGGTTTCTTTTGCGACAATGGTTGCCGCCTCGTCCGCTTCCGTTTCGCTCTTTCCGTCGTTTATTAAACGATTGTATTCCGCCGTGTATGCCGCCGCGCGTTGTGTTTCGTAGGTCGAATAGTACGAGCTTGACAAATCCTTGTACATGTTGATGTTGTATTGCTTTACCATGCCGTTAAATCCCGAAAACACCATGAAGAATATGACAAGCGAGATTATCGACGGAAGACAACTTCCAAGCATGCTGTACTTTTCCTTGCGGTAAAGTTCCATCTGCTTTTGCGAATACAACTCCTTATTTCCGGCGTACTGCTGCTGCAATTTTTCAAGTTGCGGCTTCATTCTTTCCATCGCGCGGTTGTTCTTCGTCATTACGACTTTCTGCCATACGTCGAAGGGCGACATCGCGAGTTTTAAGATGAGCGTGAAGCAGATTACCGCCACACCGTAGTTACCGATACCCTTGTTCAGCGCGTCGATAAGCCACATTACGCCTTCGGCAATTTTGTTCGCCGCAAGGCCCATCTCCATTATACTAACCATTTTGCGTTTCCTTTATAGTTTTCTGCCACGGGGTCGTAGCCGCCCTCGTGGAATGGGGTGCATCGAAGTATCCTTTTCGCACCCATTACGCATCCCTTAAAGAATCCGTGTTTTTCAATTGCGGTCAGGGTATAAATCGAACACGTCGGCACGTATATGCACGGCCGCGTAAGATTTATCGAAATAAAACGTTTGTAAAATCCAATTAAAATACGGGCGAGCGTTTTCATAATCATAAGGAATGGCCCAAAAGTCCGGCCTTTTTGAGGAGCGACCTCATCGAATCGGCAATGACGCTGCTTTTCTTGCCGTAGACTGTGCTTCTCGCCACGAATATTATGTTGTACCCGGGGGTTATCTCGGGTATCATAAGACGGACGCTTTCGCGCATCTGTCGTTTTACCCTGTTGCGCTGGACGCTGCCGCCGACCTTTTTCGAAACCGAAAATCCGACTTTGAGCGCCCCTTTCGTCTTTACTGTGTACAAAACGAAATCGTCGTTTGAAAAAACCGTGCCTTTCCTGTAAATGTAGTTGAAAGACGCGCGCTTTTTTAACTTATATTCCTTTTGCATTGTTCGGGGGAGCGTCTGCCCGCACAATTAGTTGTGCGGGGTAAGTTTTGCTCTGCCTTTGTTGCGGCGACGTTTCAGAACGTTGCGGCCTTGCTTGGTTTGCATTCTCTTCCTGAAACCATGTACCTTGGTTACGTGTCTTTTCTTGGGTTGGAATGTCCTTTTCATATATGCCTCCTTGATAGGGATTATTTCTTCGTTACTATTGTTATTATAATATAACAATGCCAGTCAATTATAAGGAAATTTTGTTCGCGTGTCAACCGATTTTTGACGCCTTTTGAATAAATGCCGTTTTCCGCCACGATAACTTTTCGGTAAAAAGTATAAGGCGATTTTTCCGTTCGGTTGCACGTAAAATAAAAAACCTTTCCGCTTTCGGAAAACGGAACGGCAAAATTTCTCGTTTCGTTCAAGATCTTTTTCAAAAGAAAAACCTTTTTCTCTTTTTTGAAAAATTAAACCGTACTTTGTACGGTTTAAAATTGTTTCCGAAGATAATGCGCTGTTTTTCCGTCAAAAAACAAACGACGGCTCTTTTGAATTAATATTTGTTTTTGCCCGGTTAAATTAACATCAGTTTCCGCCACGTTATGAAAATTAGACACTTGTATAGTTTTTTTGCCGATGTTTATGCTTCTTTCCGTTCTCGCACTGTGTTTTTTGTCCGAAATGACTCTTTTTGCAATATTCGACAAAGAGATAAGTCTTGTTTCACGTGCAACATAATACCAAACAAACGTGCACTGTTTCCATTTTTCAAAACATCAAACAACCCCGCCCCGCAAACAACAATAAAACAAGCCCGTTTCTATAAGCCCTGCGCTTACGACAAAAAACTCGGCTTTAATAAACCCGCCGTAGTTATTGGAGATAGTTTATTTGCCGATTTCCGGCATTTGTGTTTTAACGGTTGTTTGTGCGATATGCGACATCCGTTCAAAGTCGGGTTTCGGAACAAACACACCGCAAATCGCCGGCGCTCGCCCATAAAAAAGCACTTATCGAAAATTATTGTTTTTACGATCAGACAACGCAAAATTATTCGACCGCAAACAACCCGAATAAACATTATTTGCATTTTACATCCTTTTCACGTCCAAAATCACAACAAGCGTGCTTATGCCAACAGTTAATAATACGAACTTAGGTTTTACGCCGTGTTTTTGATTAATACTGCGTTACGCTCACGGCTTATACGGTAAAGTATTAAGCCGCTCGCGTGCCTTGTCTTATTCTAAAAACACGACGGAAAACTTGTTCACAACCGAAAACGCCGAGATTTCAGATGATTTTTGGAAAAGGCGAACGCGGTTGTACTTTTCGTACTACAAGCGAGCATTTTTCATAAAAGCGTTGAAATATCGGCGTTTTGGCAAAGATATCGTTCAATCCGTGTCGGCCATTTCCCACGACGCGTTTCGATGGTTATTTTTTTACAATCAAAAACAATTTGTGCGCCAACGATTACGCCGCTGCCGTTTGCGCCATAAAATCCACGCAATTAAAACAAGGCCGAACAACCCGCTGCGTTTTCTTCAACGCAAGAACAGTATCCGTCGCTATTTGGCAAACGATTATCTTTTTCGTCATTCGCAAAGCGATGTTCAGAACACAAAAGCGTTTTCACAACAAACAATACACTCCCAAATCAAAAGATCAACCGTTTGAATCAGCGCGCACTCATTTTTACGCAAGGTTTAACAACGGCAGCATTGCAATGCACCGTCCGACCAAATTTTTCTTCTTCCTCACCAAATCACAACCGTTCAATAAAAAACCAAAACAAAATTACATCAACAAACAATCCACATAACCACTCAATCAAAAACACTCAAAAAACAAACCGTCAAAACAAACACGACAAACTATCTCATCAATCAATCGCAAAAACAACCCACACAATCTCTCAATCAAAAACGCCCTCAAAACAAACCATCAAAACAAACACAACAACCCATCACGCCATACACCAAGATTTTTAATATTAAAATAATCGCCGGCTGATTCGCTGCCGAAAAATACTTACCTAAACCCACGCCTAAATATTCGCTTTTAATAAAACCGCAGTGCAACCGCACAAGAAAAAACCACGGGCAACAAAATTATGAAATAATACACTACAACCACGAAAAAGAAACTTTTTATATATTCGGATAATATGAAACTCGCAAGAAAATATATTTAATTTGGAGTAAATTCAAAACACAAGGAACGAACAACAATTTCAACAATAATGTTTTATCCGCACAAAAACAACATTATTACATTGTAATCAGATATTGACAATTATTATTTCTATCCCGGACAAGCATGCCAAATATCAATAAAACGGCACTTACCATAAAAAACGCCTATTCGGAACACGGCAAAATAATAATAAAAAAGCCCGAAAACTCGGGCAAATAAAAACATTGCTATTTTATTTCTTTGGCTTGTCTTTTCGGCAGTTATATACTGCCATTACCGTTTGCCTTGCGAGATCGGAATTATCAATATCCAGTACGTAATGCGGTTTTGCACCGTCGTACGGATATCCTTGTTCATAATCTTCACCGAGAAGCTCGGATGTTTCTTTCAAAATCTTGACAAAAACACAGTCGTCGCAAACAAGCAAAACGGGCACGGCTTTATAATATACCGTATAGTCGCCAAACATTTTCTTGAAAGAAATATCGGGCAAATCAATTTGTTCGACAACGTATTTAATATAATTCAGATCGGTAGCCATAAAACCTTCTTTAATGTTAATTTTCTCAAAGCCATTATATCAATCGGTTGACAATATGTCAATTTACTGGCAAAACGATTAAAAGATATCCACATTTTACGGAAGCGACGTTTCACGTGAAACAACGGGATATTTTGACTGTTTTGATATGTATAGATTTTATATGTTTCACGTGAAACAATTAGTTGTCCACATTTGTTCCACGTGGAACAATAACCGTTGTTTTGGGCGGGTTTTGGGCTGTTTTTCCTGGGTTTTTGGGCTATTTTTAATTGTTTCTATCATTTTATTTCGTGAATTTCCGTTCTTTCTCCGTGTAAATTTCAGGGTACTGTTTTGTGGATAACTTTCGGCTTTTTCGGACAAGGTATATATCGCGTTTTTTTGGGAATAATTGCAATAAATTATATTAGAAAAAGGCGGTAATTATTATGAAATGTACGTCGTGTAATAAGTCATTTTCACCCGAAAAAATGTATGTTTGCAAGTCATGCGGTGCTTGCTTTTGCGAAGATTGCGTGAAAAACAACCAAAACTCATGCCTGAAATGCGGCACAACCCTTGATCGTTTGAATTAAAAAGTGCCGTTTTTCTTGGAAAAAACGGGCGTTTCACGTAAAACATTGTCGTTTTTGGCGCGGTTTTTTATTGTCTTTTTATATTGGTATTAGACGGATTTTTTGTTTATTTTTCGCCGTGTTTTAGTATAAAAACCAGGATAAAAGTCTTTTGTATTGCGGATTTGATTATTCTTATATTTTCGATGTTGCGGCAAGGAACGTGGGTGATAATGTCTGTTATGATAATTTTACAATCGTTTTGTCTTGAATAATTGACGTCAGGGCTTTTATTATTATTTTGGTATAACAAAAAACCGCCGTTTCGGGCGGTTTGTTATAAACACGTTTTTGTCATACAAAACGTTATAATTATTGTAAAGGCGTCTTGCTTGACGTCATTTATATGTTTTTATGTTTTTTCTGCGAGTTGTTCCGAGATGGTTTGCGCTTGGTCAGACTTTGTCACGTAAAGGTTTTTTTACCTTGAATTTATAAGTCTGCGCCGATTAAAAGCATTCTTTATGCCGATTAAATAATATGGGGCAAAAACGCTCTGATTTCTTCCTTTGCGCCTTCGAGATCGTGGTCGAGATAATTCCCGCATTCCTGCCGCTTGGAGCCCGGGATTTCCGTCATTTCCAGACACTTTTCAAAGCACTCTTTCACAATAGGCTTTACTTCGTCAAGAGTGGTGTCGAGCATAAGCAGATAAAAGCCCGTGCGGCAACCCATCGGCCCGAAATAAACAACCTTATCTTTGACCGCGCTGTTTCTTATCACGGTTGCAAAAAGGTGCTCAACGGTATGCGCCGCGGCAGTCGTAAGGAAATCGCCCGCGTTCGGTTTTTTGAAACGAAGGTCGTAAGTATAGATATTGTGCTCCGAATGAGAAAGGTAAACCCCCTCAGGGTGGGCGTCGTGATTTATAAGAAAAGATTTGATGGTTTCCATAGTTTTTGAATTTTATATATTATTATATAATATATAAAATTTTGTCCTTTGTTTTTTCGTGATTTTTCGGCTTTTTGCCTTTTTATTTTTCGCGCGCAATCGCGTCGATAACGTCGACTATTATTTTCGCGCAATCGCTTGTCCCTTGGTCTGCGATTTCGTTGAAGTCGGCGGGGCTTGTTTCGTCGGCGTTGTCGCTGACGATTTTAAGGCTCAGCGCAGGCACTCCGTTTTTGTTTGCGATAATGCAAATTCCCGCGCCTTCCATATCGCAAATTTCGGCGTCGAAATCCGCAATAAGTTTATCTTTAACTTCGCTTGACGAGATGAACTTGTCCCCGGAAGCAAGCCTTGCCGTCTTAATTTTTGGAAAATCCTTTTTCACCGCAGAAAGAAGGGTTTTGTCGAAATAAAAGTACGGGTCGGGATTTTCGTCGTAATGGCCCGCTTTCACGTTGTCGATTGCCGACGTGTCGATTTCGTAATGCACGACTTTTTCGACAACCGCGACGTCCTTGCAGCCGAAGCGTTTCGTAAGCGTCCCGACGAAACCGAAGTTGAATATCGCCCGTACGTCGTATTTCGCGATTAAAAACTCGGTTGCTCCCGCAGCCGATATTTCGCCCATGCCGGACACCGCGACGTAAATCAGGGCGTTTTCGCGGCTGACAAGGTAGGTGTCGTACGGCTTATTTTCGATTTTTTCGACTTTCCCAAAGGCTTCGAGCACGCCTTTGACTTCGCGTCCGATTGCGATAACCATTCCGAATTTTTTCATAACAGTCCTTTTTTGTCGATATATTTTACATAAGTATACCATATCTTCCCGAAATTTCAAACAAATGATTTGTTAAATCGTCGCGGCGTATGGTATAATTTCGGATTGAAGAGGTATTTATGAAATTCGATAAGAGAAACGTTGCGCTCGCATCACTTGTATTCGGCTGGATTTCGATTTTCTGGAACGTATACGATCAACTTATTCAATCAATAAACACGTATTCTTTCGCTCTCGAACCGTACGAAAGCGGATGGATTCTTGCAATCGACAATATTGTGGGGCTTTTTGTTCTGCCTCTTTTCGGCCACTTTTCGGACAGATGCAAAAGCCGTTTCGGCAAGCGCACGCCGTATATTTACGTCGGCACGGCGATATCGCTTATCGGGTTGTGTCTTGTTGGCGTATTCGCCTCAAAAAGGCAACTTGCCCCGTATATCGTGTCGCTGACGGTGACGCTTGTCGCGATGGCGGCGTACAGAAGCGCGGGGCTTTCTCTCGTGCCCGATTTCGTATACGAACCCGACCGCGGCAGGGCAAACTCGATTGCGAACCTTGTGTCCGTCGCGTTCACCGCCGTGGGTATCGTGCTGGCGATGGCGTTCATGCCCCTTAAAGCCGCGAAAAACGCGCAATTTTTGCCGATTTGTCTTGCGGTTGTCGGCAGCAGTCTTATAACGATTGCCGCATACTCGTTCACTTTCAGCGAAAAACGGGTGACGGACGACTTCAATCGTCGTTTGGAAGAATATAAACGCGACTACCCCGAAAAATACAAAAGCGAAACCGTCGTTGTGGAAGAACTTGACAAGCAGCAGATGAAGGGCAATCTTTTCAATAAGATTTTCATTCTTGCAAGCGTGTTCTTCTTTTATATCGCGTACAACGCGCTCGTGTCGAATTTCACCGTGTACAGCGACGTAATGCTCGGCTTCAAAATGCCGCAACTGCCGCTGGTATTCGTCATAATCGGCGCGCTGCCCGGGTTTATATTCGCTTCTCACGTCGCAAAGAAAATCGGCCGTAAGTACACGATAACGATCGGACTTGCGCTTATGATGATCGCGCTGCTTGCTGCGATGCCGTTTTCCAAAAAAGACTCGGGTCTTGAACTGAAAATCCCGCTTGTTTTCTTCTTTATGGTCGCGGGCGTCGGCTACGGCTTTGCGATGGCTAATCTGTATCCGTTTTATCTGGAACTCAGCAAAACCAAAAACATCGGGCAAAACACGGGTATATTTGCGGGCTCTACAACCGCCGCAATGGTCGTCACACCCATACTCGCCGGCTACGTAATCAAGGAAGTCGGCAAGAAAACCGGCAAGACTTACGTCATCGAACAAATCGTAAACGGCGTCAATACCGAGGTCGTGAAAGTCGGCGATTACAGCGTGCTGTTTCCGTACTGCGCCGTCGCGATACTAATTGCGCTTGTCTGCATTCTTATCGTGAAATCCGACTACGCAACCGGCGGATTGCGCGACCACATGAAAAAATATTTCACAAAAAGGAAAGCGAAAAAGAATGACTGAGTCCTTTTTTACAACTCTTAAAACCGCGGCTGAATCCGTCGGCATAAGCGTTACCGACAATCAATGCGAAAAACTTTACAAATTTTACGAAACTGTGGTTGAATACAACAAAAACGTCAATTTAACTGCCATTACCGACGAAAAAGAGTTTATCGTAAAACATATTGTCGACAGTATTTCCGCCGCAAAATTCATAAAAGAAAACGCCGCCGTCGTCGATATCGGGGCTGGCGCGGGATTCCCGTCGATACCACTTAAAATAATCCGTGACGATATTGTACTTATTATGCTTGACGCGCTTTCAAAACGCGTGGATTTTCTGAACTTTGCCGTAAGCGAACTTTCCCTTAAAAACGCAAAAGCCAAACATTTAAGGGCGGAAGAAGCGGGCGAAAAACTTTTAAGGGGGAGTGCCGACGTCGTCGTCGCAAGGGCGGTCGGTCAGATGAATATCCTTCTGGAACTTTCAATCCCGCTCCTTAAAAAACACGGCGTTTTTATAAATTATAAGGGCAAGGATTTGTCCGACGTGGAAACCGCAAAGACGGCGGAAGCCGCTCTCAACGCGAAAAAAACCGAGGTTTTCAATTTCTGTCTTCCTTTTGACGCCGGCGAAAGAAACGTCGTCGTTTACGAAAAGATTGAAGACACTCCGAAAATTTATCCGAGGAAATTCGGCACAATCAAGAAAAATCCGCTGTGAAAACAGCGTTTTTTTGTTTTATCCGCTTTTTATTTTCTTATGTTTCACAAAAATAATGTTTCACAAATTTTTGTAAATAATTGCTTATTCGCCTTTTTAATGTTATACTGAAAAAAAATACTTTTACATACGAGGTGTTTTATGTCAAACAAAGGTATCGGAAAAGGTCTTGCTGCCTTGCTCGGCAATATGAAGGAAGAAGAAACGATTGCGGAAAAAAGCGAATCCGCCGTATCCCGCGAAATAATGAACGTCGATATTTCCCTTATCGACACCAACCCTTATCAGCCGCGTAAAGTTTTTGACAAAGCCGCTCTGGAAGAACTTGCGGCGTCGATTAAGACTTTCGGCATTATCCAGCCTCTGATAGTTTTGAGAAGCGGCAACAGATACGTCATAATCGCGGGCGAAAGGCGTTTCCGCGCGGCGCGACTTGCCGGTCTTACCTCGGTACCGTGCGTCGTAAGGGAACTTACCCCGCGCGAAATGAGGGAAATCGCCCTTATCGAAAACCTTCAACGTGAGGACCTGAACCCCGTCGAAGCGGCGGAAGGTATCGCGGAACTTATCAAATCGTGCGACCTGACGCAGGAAGAAGCGGCGGAACGTATCGGTATGAGCCGCCCCGTCGTAACCAACCTTTTAAGGCTCTTGTCGCTTGACAAAGAAGTTCTTGAACTCGTAAGGTCGGGCAGACTTTCGGGAAGCCACGCAAGATGTCTCGTCGTCGTTACCGACCCCGAAGTGCAGGTATATTACGCCAACAAAGCGTGCGACAACAAAATGTCGGTAAGGGATCTGGAACAGCAAATCCAACTTTATCTCGGCAGAAAACTTATCCCGACCGGCGCAAGAAAGGAAAAGCAATCGAAGGAACTCAAAGGGTTTGTCAACGATATGAAACGAATCTTCAATACGAAGGTCACAATCCTTGGCGGCGAAGAAAAAGGACAAATCCGCATTAACTATTATTCCAACGACGACTTGCAACGCATTTACGACTTAATCGACAGTTTAAGACGTTAATTTTTAAGATAAAGTATGGAAACCACCAGAATAACCTTGCCGAAAATTACATTAGTCGGGAAGTGCGGTTCGTCGAAAGACGGCAAAGATTTCGTCAGAGATTTATGGACGGAATTAAATAAAAACTTTTCGGAAATATCTTATCTTGCAAAGTGGGACGAGTCGGGCGCGCTTAAAGGCTTGTGGGGCGCTATGAGCGACGAATCACTGTCTTTTAAGCCGTGGGAAGGCGGATATGAAAACGGGCTTTATCTTGCGGGTGTCGAAACCGTCGACGACGCCGTCGCGCCAAGCGGCTGGACAAAATGGGTAATTCCGTCTTTTGAATATATAAAGGCGAAAGTCGAATCTACCGAAACTTTCAAGGAACTTATCGGATACCTTATCGCAAACAAGATAAACCTTGTCGGAAGCGTGCAGAATTTCACCAATCCGAAAACCAACGAAAACTTCCTTATGTTTCCGATAAGAAAAGTCGAAGAAGAAAAGTAACATAAAACAAAACACACTGCAATTTTTCGCAGTGTGTTTTTTTGTTTTGGAATAAGTTTTTGTCAGTTGATAATACGCACGGGCAGAATAAGGTAAAGATATTCGTCTTCCTTCTTTTCCGTAGGAACGATGACGCCGGGCGCGGTCGAAGTCGTGAAGCAAAGTTTCACAAAATCGTCGCTTATCGCGCGCAGGCTGTCCGAAAGATATCTTGCGTTGAACCCGATGTTAAGGTCGTGTCCCAGAAGGTCGATATTGACGATTTCGTTGATGCCGCTGATTTCGCTTTCCGCAGATATCGACATTCTCTTTTCGCGGATTTCAAGTTTTACGACGCTTTTCTTTTCGGTGCGGGTTGCAAGCGACGCGCGGTCGATTGCGGTGTCCAACGCCTTTTTATCGACAAACACGGTGGTTGTGAAGTCGGAAGGAATAATCTTATTGTAATTGATATATTCGCCTTCGATAAGTCGCGTTACGATTTTGGTGTTTTCGAGATCGACCATAAAATAGTTTTTCTCGATACTCACCTTTACGTTTTCGTCGCTGTCGTCAAGAAGTTTTGAAATTTCGCTCATACTTCTTGCGGGGACGATTATTTTAATATCCGCTCCGCCGTATTCGATTTCTTTTTTGCAATAAGCAAGGCGGTATCCGTCTGACGCGACGCCGATAATTTTATTGTCGGAAATTTCAATGCTGCAACCTTTAAGCGTTGGGCGGTTATCTTCGCTTGCGGTGCAGAATATAATTTTTTCGATAAGGTTTTTCAACTCTTTCTTTACAATATAAAAAGAGTTTTCGTCGTTGACGTTTTTGAAAGCGGGATATTCGTCGGCTTCCATCGTCTGTATATAGCCGTTATTTTCGCCGTAGGTAAGTTTAAGGGTGTTTTCCCCGGACGTATCGATAATAACGTCTTCCTTATCGATTTTTCTGACGTATTCCGTAAAATATTTTCCAAGGATAACAGTTTCTCCTTCGGTGAAAATATCCGCCTTTATTTTCTTTTCGATTGAAAGTTCGAGATCCGTTGCGGTAAGCGTCAAAGTATCTCCTTCCGCTTTCAGTTTAATACCGTTCAATATCGGCATTACTTTCTTTAAGGGAAGGGCTTTTCCCACCTGTGTTAAAGCGTCTGATAAGTCAAAACTGTCGCAAGAAAGTTTCATCGTTTTCTCCTTAATTATTTATTGTTATTTTATACTTGATGATGATTTTGTTAATAAGGGTTGTGGAAAAGTTGAAGGTGAACGTTTCGCACAAGATATTGACAAAATCGGATTGGTGCCAACAACAAGTTGTGGATTTTGATGTTAACAACTTTGTTGAAAACTTTTATATTTTATGAACATATCTACAATCAGCGTTTATAGAGCATATCTTTTATGTCGTTGATTTGTATTTTTAGTTTTTGTGACGCGCCGTTATTCGACGAAAGTAAGTCCGAAATTTTGTCGCGCGCGTGGATTATCGTCGCGTGGTCGCGGCCGCCGAAAATACCGCCGATCGACACAAGGGGAACGGAAAGCATGTCGCAGATAAGATAAATCGCGATCATTCTGGGCTCCACAAATTCCTTGTTTTTCTTTTTACCGATGACGTCGTTTTCGGAAACGCCGAAGTATTTGCAGGTTGTCGAAAGCACGTCGTATACGTCAAAGTGTTCCTTTTTCGTTTCGATATACCCGGAAAGAGCCTCTTTCGCAATCGCAAGCGACGCCGGCTGTCCCGAAAGTTGGGAATAAAACATAACCTTGTTCAGCAGCCCTTCAAGGTCGCGGATGTTGTTTTCCATATTGCTGGCGATAAACGACGCGACATCGTCCGAAAGATAAAAGTTTTCGGCGTCGGCTTTCTTTTTGAGAATTACGATTCTCGTTTCGATATCAGGCGGCTGAATGTCCGCAAGAAGTCCCCACTGGAAACGGGTACGAAGCCTTTCTTCAAGGGGCGCGATTTCTTTTGGCGGACGATCCGACGAAATGATGATATGTTTATCGTTCTGATATAAATCGTTGAAGGTGTGGAACAACGCCTCCTGCGTGCCTTGTTTCGACGCAATAAATTGAATATCGTCAATCATAAGCACGTCGACGGAACGATATTTTTCACGGAAAGCGACGCTCGTTTTGGAATCTCTTATCGACTCCACATAGTCGGCGATATACTTGTCCGTCGTGATGTACATTATGCGTTTTTGAGGAAATTTTGCATTTATGTAATTTCCGATTGCGTGCATAAGGTGGGTTTTTCCAAGCCCGACTCCGCCGTATATAAACAGGGGGTTGAAACGACCGCCGGGATGCTCGGACACGGCTTGCGCCGCGGCGAAGGCAATCTCGTTGGATTTTCCGACGACAAAGTTTGAAAAGGTATATTTTTTATTGAACGAAAAACCCGCGTCATCGGATTTTTCAACCTTTTTCACGACAAGTTCGTCCCCCAGGGTATAATCCTGCTGTTTCAGGCAATCGGCTTTTTCGGACTCGATAATAATCTTAACGTCCGAGATAATGGGGTTGACTTCTTTCACCGCTTCGAGGATTGTTTCGCGGTAATTTTTCACGATTGTGTTTTTACTGCTCTGACTTCCCGTTTGCAGCACGAGAGTATGACCGATAAAACAAATCGGTTCCAGTTTTTCAATCCATACTTCGTAACTTATTGCCTGAAGTCTTGCGGATAATTTGATTTTGGTGTCGTTCCAAAGGGTATTGATATCGATCATAATAAATATATGATAACATTATTGACCGAAAAAAACAAACAAAATCGGTATATATTATAAAAATAAAGTATATTTATTTAAGAAAGTTTTTTGCGCTTATTTTATCTTTTTTTCGGCGACGGTGCCGTTCTTTACGACGTACAGTTTTGACAAATTAAGTGGTTTAACGTCAAATTCCGTACACGTAATCACCGTTTGCGTGCGGTTTGCAAGTTCGATAAGTTTTTCGCGGCGCGCCACGTCAAGCTCGCTCAGAACGTCGTCCAGAAGTAAAATCGGGGCTTCGCCCGTTTCGTTTTTGAAAAGAGTGAGTTCCGCGATTTTGACCGAAAGCGACACGCTTCGTTGCTGTCCCTGCGACGCGAATTTTCTTGCGTCCACGTCGTTTAATATTATTTTAATATCGTCGCGGTGCGGACCTTGCGACGTATACATAAGGGCGCGGTCGCGCTCCACCGACGTCGAAAATGCGGAAAGTAAATTATTGTAAATTTCGTCGTAAGTGTCGCCTTTTATCGCGCACTCGTATTGCAGCGACAGAGTTTCTTTTCCGTCCGACAATTCAAAGTGGGAATCTTTTGCAAGGGTTGAAAGTTTCTTTACGTAATTTTTCCTTGCAAGAATCAGATTCGCGCCGACTTCCGCCATACCCTCGTCCCATATCGACAAAAGGGTTTTCAGGTTTTCGTTGCGGTTTTCGTTTTTGAGAAGGGTGTTTCTTTGTTGCAGAATCTTGTTGTATTTTGCAAGCGACTTAAAGTAAGTTTTCGATTGTTGCGAAAGGGAAATGTCCAAAAATCTCCGTCGTTCGTCGGGGCCTGCTTTCACGAAACGCATTTCGTCGGGGGAGAAGTACACGACGTTTACGATACCGATAAGTTCGGACAGTCTTTTCACGGGAAGATTGTCGATTTTTATTTTTTTCGCGCCTTTGTTTTCAATTACGATTTCGATGACGTGCGTGCGATATTTTTTTGCGATTTCCGCCTTGATATACGCGCGCTCGGCGGTGAACGAAATAAGTTCCTTTTCGCGGCTCGTACGGGGGGATTTGCCAAGTCCCAACAGATAAATCGCTTCCAGCATATTCGTCTTTCCGCTTGCGTTTTCGCCGGAAAGCACGTTGATGCCTTGTCCGAAAGTAACGGACGCCGCGTCGTAGTTTCTGAAATTTTTCAGTTGAAGCGATTTGATAAACATACGGTTATTATATCATATCGGAAAAGAAAGTAAAAGAATTTTTAGGAAATATCGGCAAAACGCGCGGTTTCTTATCCGCGGCGGAACCGTAAAAAAAGACGTCCGCGCCGCAGGGGTTATCAGAACCGAAATAAGAAAAACGGATATATTCCCCCACGACAAATTGAATTTTGCCCTTAAAAGCCCCGAAAATCCCGTAAAAAAGGATAATTTATCAAAAAGACGCGAAAAACGTTTTGTAATTTATTGATAATATGTTATAATTATTATACTTATTACTTTATGCGTGCGCACGCATTGCGTACGCGGGAGAGCGTATGCGCGTGTTTTACACGGACGTCGTCGCGATATTCGACGAAGGCGTCGGAAATTCGACCTTGTCCCTGGCTCTTGACGAAATCATTTCGAAAGGCTCGGTAAAGGTACAAAAAACCGGCGAACCCAGAAGCGTCGTTTTTTACGACGGCGAAGACGGAAAACAACATGCTTACATAAGCAATCTGTCCGGGCGCGCGCTTTTTTCACAATTTAAAAAACACGGTTTTATTTTCATATAAACGGAGGTATTATGGAAAAACAAAATTTATCTTACGACCAGGGCGCGATACAGGTCCTCGAAGGGCTGGATCCCGTCCGTAAAAGACCGGGTATGTACATCGGCTCGACCGACGAAAGGGGCTTGCATCACCTTGTTACGGAAGTCGTTGACAACAGTATCGACGAGGCTCTTGCCGGATACTGCGACAAAATCATCGTTTCGATTGAAAAGGACGGCAGCTGCAAAGTCATCGATAACGGCCGCGGAATCCCCACGGGCATTATCCCGAAAGAGGGCAAATCCGCCGTTGAAGTCGTTCTGACGAAGTTGCACGCCGGCGGAAAATTCGGCGGCAGCGGCTATAAAATCTCGGGCGGGCTGCACGGCGTCGGCGTATCCTGCGTGAACGCATTGTCCGAATGGCTGGAAGCCACCATTTACCAGAACGGCAAAATATACAAACAAATTTTCAACAGGGGCATCGCGCAACGTCCGTTGCAGGAAGTCGGCACGACCGACCGCACCGGCACGACGATTCAGTTTTATCCCGATTCCGAAATTTTCGAGACGCTCGATTTCAATTACGACACGATGAAAATCCGCCTGCGCGAACTTGCGTATCTCAACCGCGGGTTGACAATTCAGCTTATCGACCGCCGCGAAGAGCCCGCACGCGACGAAACTTTCCATTACGAAGGCGGTATCGTCCAGTTTGTCGAAAGTCTGAATAAAAACAAAGAGACCGTTTTCCCGGAGGTCATTTATTTTGACGAAAGTTACGAAAACGGCGAGGTCGAAATCGCGATGCAGTACAACGACAGTTATTCGGAAACCATTTTCGCGTTCGCCAACAACATCAATACCGAAGAAGGCGGCACGCACCTGGAAGGTTTCAGAAACTCGCTCACCAAAATCATCAACGATTACGGCAAAAACAACAATATTTTAAAAGGCGACGAAAAACTTTCGGGCGACGACGTCAGGGAAGGCTTGACGGCGGTTATTTCCGTGAAACTCACCAACCCGCAGTTCGAAGGTCAGACCAAGACGAAACTCGGCAACAGCGAAATGCGTACGGTCGTCGCAAAGGCTATGACCGAAGGCTTAGGCTCGTATCTCGAAGAACACCCCAAAGAAGCCAAAGATTTGATTATGAAAGGCGTTCTCGCCCAGAAGGCACGAGAAGCCGCAAGGAACGCGCGCGACCTTGCAAGGCGCAAATCCGCCCTTGAAAGCACCACGCTCCCCGGCAAACTTGCCGACTGTTCGGACAAAGATCCGTCTCTTTGCGAAATTTACCTTGTCGAGGGCGACTCCGCAGGCGGCAGCGCAAAGATGGGGCGCGACAGACGTTTTCAGGCAATACTGCCCCTCCGCGGTAAAATCCTGAACGTTGAAAAGGCAAGGCTCCATAAGGTCCTTGAAAACGAAGAAATAAAGACGATGATCACCGCGTTCGGCGCGGGCATCAAGGAAGATTTTGACGAAAGCAAACTTCGTTACAACCGCATCATCTGTATGACGGATGCCGACGTTGACGGCAGCCATATCCGCATACTTATGCTCACGTTCTTCTTCCGTTTCATGCGCCCGCTCATCGAAAACGGCCACGTTTATATCGCGCAACCCCCGCTTTACAAAGTCACGAAGGGCAAAACCGTCAAATATTGTTATTCCGACGACGAACTTAACGAATATCTCGATTCCATCGGAAGAAAGGGCAACGAAATTCAGCGTTACAAAGGTCTTGGCGAAATGGACCCCGAACAACTTTGGGAAACCACGATGGATCCGAAATCCCGCACGCTGCTGCGCGTAAATATGGACGACGCGATCGCCGCGGACGAAATATTCACCGTTCTTATGGGCGAACAGCCCGAACTGCGCCGTCAGTTTATCGAAGACAACGCGACGCTCGTAACAGAACTTGACATTTAAGGAGAGATGAAAAATGATAATCAAAAATAACGATTCTCAGAAAGATAAAGATTTCGTCGAACATCTCGGGATGTCGAAAATCGTCAAAATCGACCTTGATCAGGAAATGAAAAAATCGTTCATCGCCTACGCAATGGCGGTCAACGTATCCCGTGCGATTCCCGACGTCAGGGACGGTCTGAAACCCGTACACCGCCGTATCCTTTACAGCATGAGCGAACTTAATCTGACCTGCGACAAGCCGTTCAGAAAGTGCGCGCTTATCGTCGGCGACGTTCTCGGTAAATATCACCCCCACGGCGACATCTCGGTTTACGACGCTCTCGTAAGGCTTGCTCAGGACTTCTCGATCCGCTGCCCGCTTATCGACGGACACGGCAACTTCGGCTCGGTCGACGGCGACCCTGCGGCGGCTTATCGTTACACAGAAGCAAGGCTTTCCAAAATCGCCAACGAAATGATCCGCGACCTTGACAAACGCGTCGTGGACTTCTGCCCGAACTTCGACGACACGCGTGAACAGCCCGTCGTGCTTCCTTCGCGTTACCCCAACCTTCTCGTGAACGGTTCGGACGGTATCGCCGTCGGTATGGCGACGTCCATTCCCCCGCACAATCTCGGCGAAGTTATCGACGCCACCGTCGCTCTTATGGAAAATCCCGAACTGGAAGTCGAAGACCTTATGAAATTCGTTCCCGCGCCCGATTTTCCGTCGGCAGGCATAGTTCTCGGCCGTGCGTCCATTCGTCAGGCATACAAAACCGGTCGCGGCGGTTGCATAATCCGCGCCCGCACCGAAATCGAAGAAATGGCAAACGGCAGGACGAGAATCGTCGTTACCGAACTTCCGTATCAGGTCAACAAGGCGCGCCTTATCGAAAATATCGCCGACCAGGTCAAAGACAAGCGAATAGAGGGCATTTCGGACATTAAGGACGAGTCCGACCGCCACGGTCTCCGCGTCGTAATCGACATCAAAAAGGACGCGAACGCGCAGGTCGTTCTGAACACGCTTTTCAAACAAACCCAGATGCAAATCAGTTTCAGTATGATTATGCTTGTCCTTGCCGACAAAAAACCGCGCATTCTCAATCTGAAAGAAATCCTGACTTATTACATCAAACACCAGGAAGACGTCATCACCCGCCGTACGAGGTTCGACCTTGAAAAAGCGGAAGAAAGGGAACATATCTTAAAAGGTCTTGCAATCGCGCTTGCGAACATCGACGAGGTTATTAAGGTCATCAAAGAAAGCGCCGACAACGACTCCGCCGCGAAAGCCCTTATGGAAAGGTTCCTTCTCAGCGATAAACAGGCGGCGGCAATCCTTGAAATGAGACTTCGCAGACTTACTTCTCTGGAAGTCGAAAAAATCAACGACGAACTTGCCCAGAAAGAAGTCGAAATCGCCAACTACAAGGAAATTCTTGCCGACATCAACAAAGTCAACGACATCGTCAAGAAAGAACTTTTGGAGGTCAAGGAAACGTACAATACGCCGCGTCGCAGCGAAGTTTCCTACGATTATTCCGAAATCAATATCGAAGACCTTATCGAAAAGGAAGACATCGTCGTTTCGATGACTCACGGCGGATACGTCAAACGTCAGCCCGTTGCGGAATACAAGAGCCAGCACAGGGGCGGCGTGGGCATCACCGCGCATAAGACGAAAGACGAAGACTTTGTGGAAAGCATCTTCACGACGTCCACCCACGACGACCTTATGTTCTTCACCAACTTCGGCAAGGTTTACGTCATCAAAGGGTATGAAATTCCCGAGGCGTCCAGGAACTCCCGCGGGCGCGCGGTCATCAATATTTTGCAGCTCGATCCCGGTGAAAAGGTCGCGACGCTCCTTCCCGTGCCCGAACGCGGCGAAGGCTATCTGATGCTCGCAACCAAACAAGGGCTTATCAAGAAAACGGCATTATCCGAGTTTGAAAGCATCAGAAAGACCGGTAAAAAGGCGATTCGGTTGGTTGACGGGGATGAACTCATCGCGGCAATGATCACGAAAGGCGATGAAGAACTTATCATTGCGTCGCACGAAGGCAAGTGTATCCGCTTCCGCGAGGCAGACGTCCGCGCAATGGGCAGAGACTGCCAGGGCGTACGCAGTATGAAGCTGAACCCCGGCGACTACGCCGTCGATATGGCAATGGTCGAAGAAGACAAGGAAGTTCTGACAATCTCCGAAAACGGCTTCGGAAAACGCTCCTCGCCCGACGAATACCGCGTGCAAGGCCGTGCGGGTATGGGCGTCAAAGCGGGCGTGTTCAACGATGAAACCGGAAAACTCGTGTGCCTGAAAATGATCAACGCCGACAACGATATTATGATTATCGCCGACAACGGCATCATTATCAGAGTCGCGGCGGACGAAATCCGCAAGATCGGCAGGGATACCAAGGGCGTCAAAGTTATGAACCTCAGGGAAGGCAGCAAGATTATGTCGATTGCGGTCGTCCCGCACGAAGAACCCGAAGAAGAAGTCGTGCTTGACGAAAACGGCAATCCCGTGACGACGACCGAAGACGTGACGGAAGTAACGTCCGCGACGGATTCCGAATTCCCCGTCGATAACGAAAGCTCGGAAGAAGCGGCGGAAGTCAACGCCGAAATCAACGCCGTAAACGAAACCGTTTCCGACGAAGAATAACCGAAAAACAATAAAAAACGAAAGGCACGCTACTTTGCGTGCCTTTATGTTTACTTGAAAAAAAATCAAAAAACTTTTGCTTTGAGAAATTGCGAGTTTAACAATTAAAAAACACTTGGATAAACTCTTGTTCGCTGAGTTTCATCTTTTCGGAAAAATCCGAATACGACAGGGCATCCAAAGGAATTTTTAATCCGTGTTTTGTGATGCTTATATCATTACGCGGGCGAACGTTTGATTCATAGGTTGAGCCGCAATTCATCCATAGCTTTAAATCATCGCTGTTTTCTGTCTCGGGATACAGAAAATATCCAACACTCGCGTCAAAACGGAACATGTATGCCAAAAGTTGCAAATAATCGTGATTTCCGATGTTTTTAATCGGTTTGTATTTTGCGTCGGCGATTATTCGATTTTCTTTGTCTCGGCTGATAAAATCCGGATAGATTAAACCCGCCGTGTTATTGTTAAAAAGGCGCTGAGCGCCCTTTTTCGCCTTATTTAACGGATGGTAGAAGATTTCGTTGACAAGAGTGTTTACGTACTCTTCCCATAACCACGCGCCGTCAAATAATATGCCGAAGATACGTTGAGAACCGGATCCTATGCTATGCTTCTGATGTTGAAGAATCAGAATGCAAAGTCGTTGCAAAGAGAGATATTCTTTGAAATAAGCGTGGTGTATAATGTATTTTTTATTTTGTTCGATTATTTTTTGGCGGTCGCAAAGTTCATATCTCGGCGTCGATGCGAGAATAAGATTTACCTCGTCCTTAACATTGAAAAGAAGATGGTTGCCAAAAGGCTTTTTCTTAATAAATTCGATGGTATGACGGATTAGTTCCGTCAAAGGATTGTCATAAGAAAACTCGCGTTGACTATAAGCAATATTTCCCGTAAACGGTGTATTTTTCGAAATATGCCTTGCAACGTCGATAGTTCCTCTAATATTCTCGTCATTGTATTTGTATCGTATATAAGTCTTAAAAATGCCTTTGCGCATAGCCGTTTTCAGATGATACGGAAACAAGAACAGCAAAAAATTAAAAAGGCGTTCGGATTGGTTGGCGTCCGATTCTGAATTGACGATATTCGGAAGATCCAGAACTTTGTCTAAAAGATACTGAAAAAAGTAATCCTCGCCGTGTTTACAAAATCTGGATTCAATAATCAGTCGTTCGTCGCCTATGCCAAGAAAGCCCATAACGTTTCCAGAGCGAAAATCATTGTTTACGCTTTGGAGAATCGTCTGGTCTTGTGTAATATCGTCTGCGTCGCTTATGATTTCCGGAAACACAAAGATGCCTTCGCAATCAAGTTGTTTTAACGTTTTATCTGCGATCTTCTCGGTCAGTTTTTCGATATTTGAAAACAACTCTTTGTTTTGCTGAGAGTTATCCTTGATTCTGAGCAGATTCATTTATATCACCTTGATTATCGGACGGTTGATTTTCATATGCTTTTTTAAATCGTTTAATAATTTCATTCTCGTCGTACATTCCCTGGACATATTCTTGCAAAAGGGGCAGTAGATAATCTGTCCAAAGCCTGCTGAAATCATTGTCCACCGAACTTAATTTTAAGAAATACGCTGCGCCGATCTGATAATTATCATTCAAACCATCAACGTTACTAATTTCTTTATTAAGAGCGTTCATTTTGTTTATTGCACGGTCGATGAGATTTTTGTCTTGTAAATCGGAAAGAATTTCTTTGATTCTTTCTTCATCGCTTGCTTTCAGTTCGATAAAACGGAAGCGGCGGCGCATTGCAAAATCGAAACTATCAACAGAACGATCGATATCGTTCATAGTGCCTATGATATAAACGTTTTCGGGGATGAAAAACTTCTCGTCCGGATCGGAATGCAGATTAGAATATTGTGTGGATATTTCTCCGCTTTTGCCGCGATAGCCTGGGTCGATTGCGAAGAACAGTTCGCCGAAAATTTTTGAGATTTCGCCGCGATTAATCTCATCAATGATAAATACGTATTTTTTCTCTTCTTCTGACGTGGCGGAAATCTTCAAATTTGTGTTTTTCTTTGCTTTAATCTCGTTGTAAATGGCAAAATCATAAGAATATGCCTGTACAGCGAATGATTTCCCGAAAAAGTTTGTGATATCTTTTACTTTGTTGAATTTATGATCGGAAGCCATCAACATTTTTCTTATCTCGTCCAAATTTAGGGTGAGTTTGTTTATGGTGGCATTACCCGGTATAGAAATGTATATGTGGTCATCATCGACGTTTGTTATGGTAAACTCGTTGCCGGTGATTGTCTTGAATTTATCCAAGCCGAATTTGACATCGGAAAAGAATGCGCTTATCGATTGCTGAACGCCGACTTCTTTTTTTATCGTTTCGTCGGATTTTTTGGAGTTTTCGAGATTCCTTCTGGCGCGAGTAACAAATCTTTTAAACACACCGTCTTTTAATTCAAAACCCATTGTTCCGTCGTCATTTATTTTGGGTCTTAAACCTTCGACGAAATCGGTATAATCATAGTTCGGGTGAAATTGAACGAATTCGATTTGTTTTTTCTGATCGGCAGAAAGGTCGTCGTATTTTATTGTTTTTCCTTTGCTGACAATATACGTGGCGATTTCCCTTGCAAGATACGATTTGCCCGTGCCGGGAGCGCCGCGAAAAATCAAGTTTTTCGATTGCAACAATATTTTGGAATATTTGGCTTGCTCGTAGAACGCAGGAGCAGGGGCGGCTTGCTCGTCGGGCGAATCCGCATCATTTTCGGCTTGTTCGTTTTTATAGCAGTATTTTAAAACAAACGAATCGCCGGGCTCGCCAAAACGTTTCAAGCATTCTTGGACAAAAAGAACGGTCGAGAAAACATTCCAAGAATAAATAACCAATTGTTGTCCGTCTTTACACTGATAGGCTAAATATTCAATAGTTTTTCTTGCTTTTTGGAACTCTTCTATACTTGGGTAAATGCCGGTGATCAAATGGCCGTTAGTAGGTTTATATATGGGGAAATTTGCTTTGTCTTCATCCGATAACCTGGAAAGTTTCTTTTCATATAATTGACAAGCGAGAAGCGGCAAACTCCTGTTACTTTTCTTTTTTTCGCCTTTGTCACGATGTCGGGTTATTCTCTCGCCGTTTGCCTTTTCAAAGTATGTATCGATTTGTACACAACTATCACCGATAGAAAGGTTATCTAACGAGAAATTTTCGTCGGAAGAAGATACGCCTTCCGCGGTTATGCGCAATTCAAAATCGCTGTCAAAAGAAAACCCAAGAGATTTTAAACGCTTAACGGCGTCCACAGAGACGAAGTCCTGGGTTGTTATAGGTGTTCCGTATCTCAAATGACGTGCTACGGCGATTACGTATTTTGGCGGATATTTTTTCCCGCTATCCGATATGAGCGAATACTTTATACTTTCGTTATGTGACGGAACTCCGTTCTTGTCAATATAATCTAATGCTTTGAGAATATCCTGTTTTTGAAATTGTGGTAAAGACATATTTTTCCTCCCTGATTGTACATAAAAACATTATAGTGTATGGATATATCGGATTTCAAGTAATTTGTCGATATAGATTTTAATAAAGAGACAACTCGCTGAAATTTTAAGTATCTTTTATGAAAAATTTTTAATAAAATTAAGGCTTATGCTTAAAAATGAAAGAAAACGGAGCAGGGACATGAAAAAGAGAGTTTTGAAAGTTTTGGCTGTAACGATAATTGCGATATGTTCGTTTTTGCTTGTCGCCTGCAACGGTGAAAACTATAAAAGCGGCGGGCTGAAAAAAACGACCGCCGTCGCGCCGATAGTTTACGACGTGAGCGAAAAAGAAAGCGCGGTGGAAAAGGCGGCAACCGTCGATTTGTCGGCACTTTCAAAAGACGTGAACGCGGACGGAGCGACCGTGCTTTCAAACGACGTAACGACGATAACGAGCGCGGGCAGTTATATATTGACGGGCGCGTACGCGGGGATAACCGTGAGCGTCGGCAACGGCGAAACGGCGCATTTGTTTCTGAGCAACGCGACGATATCGGGCGGCGCGGGAATCGCGATTTCAAACACGAATAAAAAATCGACGCTTATAATCACCGCGTGCGAAAACACCGAAAACGAAGTGGCAAGTAAGGGTGACGACGTGAACGCGATCCACGTCAAAGGCACGCTGAAAATCAACGGCACGGGCACGATAAAAGTAAGCGCGAAAAAGAACGGTATCAAGGTTTCAAAAGGTCTTTCGATTGCGGATTCTACGATAAATTTGACCGCCGGAAACCACGCTTTATCCGCAAGGTTTATCGAGGCGGAAAACGCCAAAATAAACGTTTTATCCGCTGGAAAAGACGCGTTAAATGCGGAATGTGACGATGAAACGCAAGAGTTTACTTTGGACGAAGGATACGTTTCTCTTAAAAGCAGCAAGGTTTTCGCAAGCGTTTCGGGCGACGGAATTCAGGCGGACACGTTCGTATATATCACGGGCGGAAGCGTGGATATAAAAACCCCGGCAACGTTTGTGAGTTACGGCGCAGAAAGCATGGCTACATACGACCTTTCCGAGGACGATTTCAGATATATCAAAAGCGGCGATATCTATAAAAAGATCGACGACGTAGCAAGCAAGGGCGCGCGATACGCAATGATTCAAAGCGCGAAAGGCATCAAGTGCGGCGAAATCAAATACGAAATCGACGGCACGGAATACGCCGTCACAAAAAACACGAATTACTTTATCGTCATCGACGGCGCACGCGTGAAAATAAATTCGTCCGACGACGCAATCCATACGAACTCGGGAAACGTGCTTATAAAAGGCGGCGCGCTTGACCTTACGACTCTCGACGACGGAATCCACGCCGACGAACTTGTAAAAATCGACGGCGGCGAAATCACCGTGAACGGCTCATACGAAGGAATAGAGGGCGCATACGTTGAAATAGGCGGCGGCACAATTCACATCACCGCAAGCGACGACGGCATAAACGCCGCAAGCGACGACGAAAGCGTGAACGAACATATCATTATCTCGGGCGGAACGATAACGGTCGACGCGTCGGGCGACGGCTTGGACAGCAACGGCACGATTTACGTTTCGGGCGGCACGCTTATCGTATACGGTCCCACGACGGGCGCGGACACAGGACTTGACGCAGACGGCGGAATCCTTATCGACGGCGGCAACGTATTCGTCGCGTCGTCCAAAGAAATGATTGAAATCCCCGCGTCGAACTCAAAATCCAACGTGCTTGTGTACGGCGTAAACACGGTCGCGGCGGGCTCGGAAATCATTCTGACAAACGCGGATGGCGGCGAAATGGTCCGCATAACGCTCAAAAAACAGGCGCAGGCGATAATCCTGTCGACGCCCGAACTCGCAACCAACGGCACGTATAGTCTGTATGCGGACGAAAACCTTCTTGCAAGCTTTTCGGTGACCGAAACGATAACGGCAATCGGCGTGCAGTCGAACGGCGGACAGGGCGGACAACCCGCGCAACCCGGCGGACAGGGCGGAAATCCCCCCGCTCCCCGAAATTAACATTGATCACAATCCATAATTCCTTAATCCTAAAACACATCAAAAGACAATACCACCGCAATCGCGGTGGTATTGTCATTATATATCCGATTAAAAATTCTTTCTTCCAATAATGTAGTCGACGGAAACGTCGAAAAAATCCGCAAGCTTCATCAGCATAATAACGTCGGGAAAGCGGTCGCCCGTTTCGTACTTTGCAATCGTTGACGAGTCGACGTCAAGTTGCTTTGCAAGTGCGACTTGCGAAAGACCTTTTTCTTTCCGAAGTTCCGCAATTCTGTCTTTCAACAAAATAGATTGTGCCAAAGAATCCTTATTCATATTGACATTATGGCACACTGCCAGTATAATAAACTTAATACTGACAATCTGCCAGTGAAATAAAAACGAAAAGGTGCAGAGAATAGTTTTTTGCACAAAAAGGGGAAAAAATGAAATGTCCTTATTGTGAAAACGAATTGAACGAGACAGATCGATTTTGTCCGAATTGCGGGGGAAGAAACGCAAATTTTACAAACGAACAGCTTGTGCGAGAAAGTGCGGAAAAAGAAGAAAAAGTAGAAAAAACATCCGTCGATTGTCCAAAAAACAAAGAAGACTCCTCGAAAGCAGGGTTTATTTTGGGCATAACGGCGACTGTGTGTATGATTATTTTTTATGCGTTACTTGGCACATATTTCAAAAACATAATTGAAATCGGGTTAAAAGAAAACTTGGATACCGCAGACGTATGGAAAGCGATTATGTCGATAAAGGCGTTGTTAGCCGCGTGGTTTTTCTGGGTGGCGGCGGTTGTTCAAAGCATGCTGGGAGCGGTGTTTTCAGGGGTATCGTTAGCGCAGGAGGTCGTGGACAAAAGATATTCGTATGCAGGGGTTGCAATAAACATCATAGTATTCATATTGATGCTTATAGTTTTTATACTGTTTCAGCCGGGAGTGTTGGGATAATTTGCCGACAGAGAACGGCAAAATATAAAGAAAAAAGGACTGCAAGAGCAGCCCTTTTTTATTATCGTGTTTGAAATTATATTGAAAGAAACGACAATTAAACATACAAAACAAACGCGGTATTTCTTTCAAAAAGGAACATAAACGAAAAATTTTTTTCGGGCAAAAAGGACTTTGTGCGCGAAAAATATTGAAATAAACCTTTTCACTGTGCTATAATTACTTTATCTTTTAATAACGTTGGAGGAAATTATGGCAGATTTTGACTTCAAAGCCGCTTCCGAAAGTATGATGGACTTTATTAAGAAAGTCGAAACGGAAATCGGTCCGCGTCTCCCGGGTTCCGACGAAGAACGCGCCGGCGCCAAACTCATCAAAGAAGAATACGAAAAGAACATCGGAATCAAGCCCGTGTCCGAGCCGTTCAAGGTTGCACCCGAAAGCGGAATCGGCTCGATCCCGTACATCGGTATCGGCGGACTTATTGCGCTTATCGCGTTCTTTATTTACCCGATAGCGGGCGCGGTAATCGCTGCGCTTTGCTTCATATACTTCGCGCTTATGGGCGGTTTCTACACGCAGATTTTCGACTTCCTTTGGAAAAAGAAAGACACCGAAAACTTCTATACCGTGCAGGAGCCTTTGTCAGGCAAGACAGACTATACCATCGTGTTGTCCGCGCACTACGACAGCAGCTGGAACTGGAACCTTGCAAAGAAAAACCCCAAAACGTTCATTCCGAAAATCGTTTACGGCGTCGTAGGGCTCCTTTCGATTTTGGTGTTCGGATTCGTGTTGCAGTTTGCCGCGGGCGGGGCGTACGCTCATCCCTTGTGGACAAACGCCGCAACCATCACCGCCTGGAAATGGTACGCATACGTCGGATATATCCTTCCCATCGTCTGCATTCCGGGGCTTTACTTCATCACGCAATTCCTGTCGCACGACAAAACCATCGCGTCCCCCGGTTGTATGGATAACCTTACGGGCATCGGCTTGAATCAGGAAATCGCAAAACATTTCAGCGCGCATCCCGAAGATTTGCCCGAAAACTGCCGTCTTATCTGCGCCGCTATGGCTTGCGAAGAATCCGGTCTCCGCGGCTCGCGCGCGTTCGTGAAACACCATAAAGACGACGGCATGCTCAAAAATTGCTATCAGATCAACGTCGACAGCATCTCCGACGAAGACTACTTCGAGGTCATTCAGGGCGACGCCGCGCAAATGTGCAAATTCGATATGGAACTGGGCGATATGCTTTATGAATCCTTGCAGGAACTCGGGCTTGTCAAAAAGACGGGCAGAATCTGGAATCCCGTCGGCGGTTGCGACAGCACCCCGTTCTGCCGTGCAGGCGTGAAAACCATCACCTTCGCCGCGCAAAACCCCATCGCCACCAATTATTACCACACTTCCAACGATAAGTCGGATCGCTTAAAGACCAGCGTTTTCGAGGGCGGTATCGAAGCGGTGTATAGGACAATCAAGAAAATCGGCGCAAAAGAAGACGCGAAACGCAAATAAATTGCGCTGTCGCTCTCAAAACGGCAAATGAAGAGATTGCCGTTTTGGGGCGGGGCACACAACAGTCAAAAGCATCTCGGAAGAGATGCTTTTTTTTGTGTTGTTTTCCCCATTCAGGGAACCCGCGCGCCGCTAACCCTGAATTCCCCTTTCACGGGTTTTGAAAAGCGTGGTTTCCAAAACCCGAACAGCGGAGGATTTTTTAACATATCGCAAGATTGCATTCGCAGTGATATGCTTTCGGCGTGATATTGTCTTCGACAGTGATATTGCGTTGCAGTGATATTTGCCCTGCGGGCAAGTTGCGGATTTACCTTAACATGGTTTCCAAAACCCGAGCAATGGTGGAATTCTATATTGTATATAAAAAATACATATCGCTTGCAAATATATTTTTGATATAGTATTATAATTATTAGTAAAAATAAAAAATGCGATATTGTTTCGTTACGATATATCGGAGGAACTATGAAAGGCGGTTTTGGAAAATTTCTTACATTCATTTTAGGGCTTGTCGTGGGCGTATTGCTTGTCGGCGGTACGATTGCGGGCGTGGTGTACTACGCGGTGGCGGCGGTTTCCGTCAACGACGTGGAAAACTACACAAAGCAGGAATTCACTTTCATCGACAAGGACGCTGAAATCCGCAACAAATCCATACTTGACATTTACGATATGGTGAAAGGCGGCAACATCAAGGAGACGACGGTGTCCGACGCGAAGCGTATTTTCGGCATCGACATCATCAAAATCCTTGAAAACTCGCTTGAAATCACGGTGGACGACAAAAGTCGCGAAACGCTTGGCGCATTGAAGGTCGCGGACGTTTTCAAAGGCGATAATCTGAAAGTCGTGCTTAACTGCTTTACGCTGGGCGACGTTCTGAAAAAGACGGGTATCGACACGACCTCGGGGCTTGCAAGCAAGCCGATTGTGCAGGAACATATTTCGGAGCCTGTCATCGACGGATTCAACGCGCTGCTTAAATCGCTGGAAATCAACGAAATGACCATTGCCGAAATGCAATATCTTCTCGGCGTGTCGTTTGGCGCGGGCGGCGTGCTGGACACTGTCGCAAACGTGAAAATCGGCGATCTCAATTCCGCGATAAACAACATTAAGTTTGAAGACGTTTTGCCCGATTTCGACCGTGATTTTTATGCCGAATGGGATTACCAAAACAACACGGCGGTTTTGTACAGAAGATCGCGCGCGCAGTTCCCGCAGAAAACGCTCATCGCAGCAAACGGCACGAGCGAATACTTTGAGTACGTTTCGAACGACAAAAAAGTCAGCGGCGAAACTTATTATCTTCTTGACGCCGACGCGGGCACGATAAAAGTCAGCGACGACGGCAATTGGAAACTCAAAGCAGGGGCGGAACTGCCTTATTTCAAAAACAGATACGATAAATCGGGCAATCAAAACCGTTTCGGCATCGCATACGTCGTGCCCGAAGACAGCCACGGTATGACGGTTACCGAAAGATACGACGCCGATTATTCGACGAAGAATGAAAGCGGTTTGTTCTATTACGAATACGATTTTGTAACGGCGACGGAAGCGGGCGTTGAATATTTTTACCGTGTAGGCGCGGCAGTCCGCACGAAGATTCAGGACGCAACCGGAACAGAACCTGCAAAATACGCCGAAATCATTGAATGGCGCGGATACGTCGAAACGACAAAAGCGGACTATTTCGAGGCAGAACCGTGGAAAACTTACGGTTACAGCAGAGACGGAAAGGTCACCGACGAGGAACTCCAAGAACACCCGTCAACCGATTCTTTGGCAAGATACGCGCTTGTCCACGTCGGGAAGAGCGAGCCCGTCCTTAAAGCACTTGCGGACGAAACCCTCAACACCCTTGACGGCGCGATCGGCGATATGAAACTCGGTCAGGTCATCGAGATTACCGACGACAGCGCGGACATTCTGAAAAAGCTGAAAGACAGCAAAATTTCCGAAATCGACAAAGACGTCAAGAACGTCAAAGTCGGCGATATTATGAAGGTTGTTTCCGTCACGACCGCAGAAAAAGCGACGGACGGCGCATATATCGCGCTTCCCGCACTTTCCGCGGGCAAAGAATACAAAGGCACGTTTATCACCGCAAAAGACGGGGATAAAACCGTATATCTTGTGAAATATAAGGACGGACTTATCGGCTTTGGCGACAGATACAACATCACCGAAAAGGCAAGCAACGGCGTTGTCGTCGCGCTTGCCGACAAGACCATCGGCGAGTTGCAAACCGCAGGTATCGACGACCTTGTAAACGCCGCGAGACTTTCCGACGTCATGGATATCGACGGCGACGTGTTTGTTTTGGACTCGACTGCCGACGCGAAATTTATCCTTGACTTTGACGCACACGGCGAAAACGGATTTTTCCGTCTTGCGGCGGCGGGCGAAACGGCTGAATATAAGAGAGTATACGAAGGCGACGGAAACGCTGTCGTCAAAAAACTTTCGACAATCGGCGTAAACAATATTGCCGCCCGTATGGACGACGTTGTCAACAGCACGCTCTTAAAGGAAGTTGTCGAAGTCAAAGAAAGATATAAATTAAGAGTCGCGACGGCGGCGGACATCGGCAACACAAGCGTCAGGAAGTATATCTCGCTTGCCGATGTTTACGCAGCCCCCGAATACGCGGGAACGTTCAACGTGGGTTACGTGGAGACCGATCCCGACACGGACATTAAATTCGTGCGCGCAACAGGCACGATTGCAGCGGGCGTCACGCAGTACGTGATTGTCGATAAGGCAAGTTCGGGCGTGCTTGTCGGATTGCAGGACAAAACCATCGGCACGCTTTCGACGGGCGTCGACGAAGTCGTCAACGGAGCAACGCTTTCGGACGTTCTGGAAATCGACGGCAAAGTTTACGTCAAAGCGACAGATTTCGACGCGGCGGTTGCAACAAGTTACGAAAAAATCGGGCAACACGTCGCATATTATAAGGACGGCAACCTGTTCCTGGAAGCAGGCTACGTCAGAAACAACAACGGCGATTACGTATATCTTGACAAAGAACAAGACGGCACGCCGGTTAACGACCATATCAAGTTCGGGACGCTTTACAACGAACACGGGGTAGAAGAAACCGACGGAGCATACTTTAAGTACAACGGAAATCTTTATAAATTGTCCGACTACAAACGCTATAAGTTTGACGGCGAAACCGCAACCGAATACTATGCCTGCATTTATAACGGCGAATCCGACAAAATCCTTTCAAAAATGGCAACGATGACCGTTAAGGACCTTGCCGACAGCGGCACGATGGACAAAATCGTGAAAGATATGCGTATCGGAGACGTGATGGAACTTAACGACAAAAACAGCGTTTTATACGGTCTCGGCAACAGCAAGATTTCTTCAATCGAAGCCGAAGTGACCGACAAAATAAAAGACGCAACCTTGCGTGAACTGAACGCCTGGGGCAATCTCGGGTTGACCGAAGAAGAATTGAACAAGACCGTCAGAGGAAAGACGATAAAAGTGGGCGACATGAAGGCGGCGGAGTTTTTGAAATTAGCGATTCAATTCGCAACAAATCCATGACCTGCCATATCAGGAAATACAGAGAATCGGATCGCGACGCCGTAAGGAGAATTTGCCATCTTACGGCGACCGCGCCCGCATACGTCAAAAATCCGGAACTTGTCGCGACGCTTTACGCCGACTATTATACCGAGTTCGAACCCGACGGAATCTTTATTCTTGCGCGGGACGAAGACGACGTTGCGGTCGGATATATCCTGTCAAGTCTTGATTACAAAACCTTTGTGAAAACGTTCACCAAATACGTTATGCCGCGCGTCAGAAAACTTTCAAGGATTGAAGCGTTTACGCACTTTTTCGCATTCCGCCAAAGTCTTTATATGGACGCGAAAAAATATCCCGCGCACCTGCATATCGACATTTTGCCCGAGGCGCAACACCAAGGATACGGCACGAAACTTATGGACGCACTTATGGATTACCTTGCCGAAAAGGGCGTGAAAGGCGTGCATTTGGGCGTTGGCGGCGACAACGCGGGCGGCATCAGGTTTTACGAAAAGTACGGATTTACGATGATACACGACTTTGGGTCATTCGGCAAAGTCTTCGCCAAAACAGTAAAACGGCGATAATTTGCGCCTTTTTGAGTTTTTGGCAAAACCTTACTCGGTTACGTACGCCAAAGTACGCGCCCTCGTAAGAACTTGCCAAGAAACGTCAAAAATCCATCAAATTCTCGCCGTTTTATAGGGAGTAATTAAAGAAAATATTATTTTGCGTACGAAGTACTTAATGTCATTGCGAGGAGCAACGCGACGTGGCAATCTCCCGGAAGGGAATCCTTGTTATAAAACCCACGCAAGATACTTTTGTACTTGCGTGGAGAAAAGGAGCACACGAGCAAAAGAGTGAGCGTTATCGCTTGCGACGATTGACTGGTCAAAAACGAAGTAATCGGGGACCCCAAAAGATACTTTCGTACTTTTGGGGAAAAGGAGCACACGAGCAAAAGAGTGAGCATTGTCGCCCCCGATAATGCGATTTCAAAAGCGAAGTTGTGCGACGAGTTGACAATTTACATAATAATAAATATAATATACTAAACTCACAGGCGATGAGAAACAAGAGTAGCGCAGGACGCCATCAAGAGAGAAAACCCTTTGGCTGCAAGGTTTTTTGGATAAATGCGGGAAGTGCGGTTTTGAGCCTTACGGGAGGAAATGCCCGTGCGTGCGCGCAAACGTTATTGCGCTATCCTTGATTGAGGTGGAACAACGGAGTTAATTTCAGCCCGTCCTTAAAGGAAACTTTTCGGACGGATTTTTTATTAAAGGAAGGTAAAAATGTCGGGATATCTCAAAAGTTACGTGGCGGCGGCAATGGAAAAAGATCCTGCCGCGACAAGCAAAATTATGGTGCTGTTTACCTATCCCGGGGTAAAGGCGCTTATGTGGCATCGTCCCGCAAACTGGTGTTACAGACACAAAATGAAATTCCTTGCGCGGGTAATTTCGCAACACGTGCGGTTCTGGACGGGCATTGAAATTCACCCGGGCGCGACAATCGGCAAGGGAGTGTTCATCGACCACGGCGCGGGAGTCGTCATCGGCGAAACGGCGGAAGTCGGCAATAACGTTACGCTTTATCAGGGTGTAACGCTTGGCGGCACGGGAAAAGACGCGGGCAAACGACACCCCACGATCGAGGACAACGTCGTGATTGCGGCGGGCGCAAAAGTTCTCGGTCCGTTCACCGTCGGCAAGGGAAGTAAGATCGGCGCGGGCAGCGTAGTGCTGAAACCGGTGCCCGAAAACTGCACGGTCGTGGGCGTTCCCGGGCGCATCGTAAAGCAGGACGGAAAGCGCGTGGACAGCTTAAACCAGGTGGAACTTCCCGACCCCGTGCTGGAAGAACTTCGCCGCATAAACGCAAGGCTAACGCAAATCGAAAACCTTTCGGGCATCAACTGTTCGCGTTATTCGATTGCAAACGAAGAAAATACCAAATCAACCGAAACGACAGATTAAAGGAGAAAAAGTATGGTTAAAGTATACAATACGCTGACAAGAAGAAAGGAAGAACTTATTCCGCTTTCGGGCAACAAAATAAATATGTACGCGTGCGGCATCACCGTTTCGGGCGACGCTCACATCGGTCACGCATATCAGGCGCTCATTTACGACATCATCAGAAAGTACCTTGTGAAAAGGGGCTTTGACGTAACGTATGCGAGGAATTACACCGACGTCGACGATAAGATTATCGCAAAATCGAAAGAAACGGGAATCCCTGCCGACAAGTACGCGGCAATGATGATAAAACGCATCGACAAAGTTATGCGTGAGTTCGACGTGGACGATCCCGACATCTGGCTGAAAGCGACGTGCAATATCGACAACATCATTGACTTCATAAAGGGGCTGGAAGAAAAAGGGTACGCCTACGCAACGCCCGAAGGCGACGTGTATTTCTCCGTCGAAAAATTCCCGTCCTACGGCGCGCTCAGCAACAGAAAAACCGAGGAAGCGTTTTCCGGCGTCCGCATCGAAAACGAAGACAACAAGAAAAGCGCGCTGGACTTTGCGCTTTGGAAGTCCGCAAAAGAAGGCGAAATTTCGTGGGACAGTCCGTGGGGCAAAGGACGTCCCGGCTGGCATATCGAATGTTCGGCAATGAACCGCGCGGCGTTCGGCGACCAAATCGACATACACGGCGGCGGCCGCGACCTTATTTTCCCGCATCACGAAAACGAAATCGCGCAGTCCGAGGCGCTTACCGGCAAAAAATTCGTGAAATACTGGATTCACAACGGGCTTATCAAGGTCAACGGACAAAAAATGAGCAAGTCTTTGGGTAACAGTCTGCTCCTTGAAGACTTGTTGAAAAAGTATTCGGCGGAAACGATAAAATTCGCGCTGTTGCAGACGAACTATCGCGCCGACATTAACGTTACGGACGATTTGTTCCCCACCGCCGAAAAACACCTTGTCGACTTTTACAGAGTTTTGGAAGAAGCCGAAAAATCCGGGCTTGAAAGCAGCAAAAAGACCGAAAAAATCGGAGAAGACTTTGTAAATTGCATGGACGACGACTTCAACACCGCGCTTGCGATAAGCAATCTTTTCGGGTATTTCAAAACCGTCAGAAAGAAGTTGAAAGAAGGCGACGTAACCGCAATCGAAGATATCAACGCAATCCGTGAAAACTACGATATCCTTGGATTGTTCCGCGCGGACGCAAAAGAATTTTTGAAAAAATACGACAAAGCCGATGCCGAAGACAACGTGTCCGTCCCCGAAGAAATTTTCGCGCTTGCGGAAAAGAGAAAGGCGGCGAAAGCCGAAAAGAACTACGCTCTCGCCGACGAAATCAGGAAAGAAATCGCGGACAAAGGGTTTATTCTTGTCGACACGAAAGACGGATTCACGATAAAAAAGGCATAACGAAAAAGGTCGGGCGCGAAAACCGCGCCCGTTTTTATTAAGGAAAAATCATTGACTATATTAACTTATTAAGGCTATAATATAGTAATTAAATCGAAAAAGGATTTTTTATGGCTTATTACGAAAGACTGAACATCAAAGATATTTTTCAGGAAGAAGTGTTCACCGACGAAGTGATGCAGCGATATATGTCGGAAGACGCGTATCGCGCGCTGAAAGACGTTATCGCGCGCGGCGACGAACTGCCGAGGAGTCTTGCCGACGAAGTTGCCGCGGCAATGAAGACGTGGGCTGTCGAAAAGGGTGCGACGCATTTCACGCACTGGTTCCAGCCGATGACGGAATACACGGCGGAAAAGCACGACAGTTTCATTTCCGTTGACAAAGACGGAAAGGTGCTGCTGGAATTTTCGGGCAAAAGTCTTTCAAAGGGCGAAGCGGACGCGTCGAGTTTCCCGTCGGGCGGAATCCGCGCCACGTTCGAGGCGCGCGGCTACACCGTGTGGGATTGCAGTTCCCCGGCGTTTATCAAGCGTTCAAAGGGCGGCGCGGGCGTACTGTGCATACCGACGGCGTTTTGCGCCTACACCGGCGAGGCGCTTGACAAAAAAACCCCGCTCCTTCGCAGTATGAACGTTTTAAACCGCGAGGTTTTAAGGCTTTTAAGGATTCTTGGCGATAACGAAACCAAAAAAGTTACTCCCGTCGTCGGCGGCGAGCAGGAATATTTTTTGATTGACAAAAACCACTATATGCAGCGCGAAGACTTGAAGTACGCGGGACGTACTTTGTTCGGCGCGCCCCCCGCAAAAGGACAGGAAAAGTCCGACCAATATTACGCGACAATCCGCGACCGCGTCGCCTTTTTTATGGAAGACCTGAATCGCGAACTCTGGAAACTCGGCATCGCCGCAAAGACGGAGCATAACGAAGTTGCGCCCGCTCAACACGAGCTTGCGCCGATTTTCACGTCCGCAAACATCGCGACCGACCAAAACCAACTTATTATGGAAACGATGAAAAAGGTTGCGGAAAAGCACGACCTTGCGTGTCTTCTGCACGAAAAGCCTTTTAACGGCGTCAACGGCAGCGGCAAACACAACAACTGGTCGATAATGACGGACACGGGCGTGAACCTTTTGGAGCCCGGCAGCAATCCCGCCGAAAACCGCATATTTATGCTTATGATACTTGCGGTCATCGCGGGCGTGGACGAATATGCCGACCTTGTCAGAATGAGCGCGGCAAGCGCGGGAAACGACAACCGTCTGGGCGGAAACGAAGCGCCCCCGTCGATAATTTCGGTTTTCGTCGGCAACGACCTTTACTCGGCGTTTGAAACGCTGAAAGAAGGCAAAACCGCCGTTACGAAAGTCAAAGAGTACATAAAAATGGGGCTGCCGTCTTTCCCGAAACTCAAAAAGGACAACACCGACAGAAACCGCACCTCGCCGTTTGCGTTCACGGGGAACAAGTTTGAATTCCGTATGGTCGGAAGCAGCGCGTCGCTTGCGACGTCTATAATCGTCCTTGACACGATAACCGCCGAAATGGTGCGCCGTATCGCCGACGAAATCGAAGAAAAGACGAAATCGGGCGAAGACCTCGATCACGCGTTGTCGGAAATCATCGTGTCTTATATCCGCGCGCACGGTCGCATTATCTATAACGGCAACAATTACAGCAAGGAATGGGTGGAAGAAGCGAAACGCCGCGGTCTTCATATGACGTCCAACAGCCTTGACGCGTTCAGATGTATGCTGGACAAGGATATTGTCAATCTTTATGAAAGGAACGGCGTTTTAAGCGAAAAGGAACTTACGAGCCGCTATGAAATCTTTGTCGAAAATTACGCAAAGACCGTCAATATCGAGGCTCTTGCAATGCGAAATATCGCAAGGAAACAAATTCTGCCCGCGGTCATGAGAACGGAAGGAAAACTTGCGGCATACCTGAAAGACGTAAGGGAAATAAATCAGAAATTCGGGGCGGCGGACGAAAGACTGCTTGCCGAAACCGATAAACTTATCGACGAAACCGATCGTCGCACGACCGACCTTGAACACGCTCTTGCAAAGGCAAAGTCGATTGAAGATTTTGAAAAACAGGCGGTGTGTTATCGCGACAAAGTCCTTGTCGCAATGAACAGATTGCGTGAAAGCGTGGACAAGCTCGAACTTATCACCGAGAAGAAAGAATGGCCGTTCCCGTCTTACGGCGACATTCTGTTCTATGAGTAAAAAACGATGTTAAACGTTGAAAACGACAATATAAAGCCCGAAAACAGCAACATAACGCCGTCGGAAGTCGACCTTAAAAGGGCGAACATCATCGCCGACACTTTTGTGGAAAAGGTTGAAACCGCCGCGCCCGTCAGGATTGCGACAAGCGTTGACGAAAAGAAAGGCGCGGTAAAAATCCGTGAGCTTTACGAAAAGATTCTGGGGCTTCCGGCAAGGACGGAACCCACCACCGTCGCGCCGCTTGCGGGACGATTCGGCATACCCGTTTACGGGGTGATTTTCGCGATCGCGCTTGCGTTTTATATCGTGGGCGTGCTTATCGACGACAAAGCCGTCGCATACGGTTTTCTTGCGCTGTCAATGCTTGTTACCGTTTTTGTCGGCGCAATGCTTTTCGTACAGGTTCTGACAAACAAAAACACGTTCAACGCGCTTTTCCCGAAGCGCACGTCGTACAACGTATTGTCGTCAATCGAGGCGAAAGCCCCTGCCGAAAACACGCTTGTCATCGGCAGCCACTACGACAGCGATATGGACAGGTCGGACGCCGTAATGTTCCTGAAAGATAAAAACCTGCCGAAATGGATTTCACGCGCGTTCAAGGCGTTGTCGATAATCAGCATACCCGTGCTTCTCGTGTTTGAAATTATCGCGATATGTCTGCCGCACTTAAACGTCGGCGACAAAGCGGTGATGTTTTTATTCCCGACGATATTCTGCGGACTTGCGATATTTTATCTTGTCACGATGTTTTCATACAAAAAGCGCAACAGCAACATCGGACACGAAGGATTGCAGGCGGCGGGGGTATCCCTTGCGGTTGCGGACTATTTAAGGCTGCATCCCGAACTTATCCCCGACAATACGAAAGTCGTGCTTGCGTGTTTCGGCGCGAAAGAATGCGGCGCAAAGGGCGCGGAACAACTCATATTGCAACACTATGGCAGGGACGAATCACTGATAAATCCCGTCGTGATAAACTTTTCAAAAGTAGGCGATTGCGACAACGTCGTGATACAGGGCGACAGACAGTACAAAAACATTTACGACCTGAAAATCAACAACGTGGCGTTCAAAGCAATCAAGGAAGTGTGCGACGACGTGGCGTTCAGGTACAGCGAAACGCTTTTCACCGACAGCACTCCGTTTGCGCGGCGCAAAATCCCCACGACTACGATCGAACTCAAAAAAGGAGACAACGAACTTTCGTCGGCATACGACAAAGCCTTCAAAAGCGCGCTTAACGTGACGGTCGATACGATGAAGTATATGCAGGAACGCCAGCAACTTTTCCGCGGCGAAAAGACGATAATGTGAACCGCCCTCTAATTTTTCAAAACAAAACGAAATTCCCGCAACGAGATTGCGGGATTTTTTATTAAAAAACAAAAAACGACGAAAGATACGGCGGAAAAACGCCGAAAGGGGGAATAAGGTTTGACTTTTATAAGATAATTCATTAAAATCTTATTAACTTGATAAGGTCGCGGACAAAAGGCGCACCGCAAAGTCTGCATAAAGGAGAAAGATAAATGAAATCCGAACCCGTGAACGTTATTCCCGAAATCGAAACGAACCCCGTCGTATTTCAGCAGAAAGAACCCGAAAAGAAGTGGAAAACCGTCGTCAAAAAGTATGCGAATCGTTACTTCATCGACGCGTTTTCGGGAATGGCGCAAGGACTGTTCGTCACGCTTATCGCAGGGACGATATTTAAGCAGATCGGCAGTTGGTGCGGCGCGAATTCGGGCTTCGGCGCACTGCTTATTCTCATCGGAAACATCGCCTGCACGCTTATGGGCGCGGGCATCGGCGTAGGTATCGCCAAGAAACTGAAAGCGCCCGACCTTGTGGTTTTTGCGTGTGCGGTCGCGGGATTTTTGGGGGCGTTTTTGCCCGACAAAGTTTACAATCTTTTGTCCGACGGAAGTTTTTCGTTGAAAGCGGTGGCGGGCTCGATAACGGCGTTCAAAGTGGGCGCGCCCGGCAACCCCATCGGCTCGTACGTGTCGACTCTTATCGCGCTTGAAATAGTGTTGCTTGTACAAGGCAAAACCAAACTTGATATCTTAATCGTACCTTTAACGGTGATGTTTGTGACGATAATCTCAATGTTTGTCGCATATCCCGCAATCTGGTTTATAAAAGTAATTCAGAAATTCATTGAAATTTCGGTGACGGCGCAACCCTTTATTATGGGTGTTGTGATATCCGTCGTGATGGGCATACTTTTGACGATGCCCACTTCGTCTGCGGCGATATGGATTGCGATTGCGTCGGGAAGTACGTCGGACGCGATGATGCTTGCGGGCGGCGCGGCTGTCGTCGGATGCGCGGCGCAAATGGTTGGATTTGCCGTGATGTCGTTCAAAGAAAACGGCGTCGGCGGACTTATCTCGCAAGGTATCGGCACCAGCATGTTGCAGATCCCCAACATTATGAAACACCCGCTCATTTTCGTGCCGCCGATTATTGCTTCCGCAATCGTAGGTCCCATTGCGACGTGTGTGTTCAAACTTCGTTGTACCGCGGGCGGCGGCGGTATGGGCACAAGCGGACTCGTCGGCGTGTTCGGCGCGGTCGAGGCGTCGAAAGGCGTTGTGTCGGACGCGAATATCGCGCTTGGCATCGTGTTTTTAATGTTCGTAATTCCCGCAGTCGTGTCGCTGCTGTTCAGAATCCTTTTTGAAAAGAAAGGCTGGATCAAAGGCGAGTGGATGAAACTCGATGTTTAATATTGCGCTATAAGAAAATCAACGATAAAAGACGTGCGAAAAGCGCGTCTTTTTATTTTTCCGAAAAAGTTTGAAAAATCCCGCGGAGTTTATATTTTCGTCAAATCCTTGCCTAAATTATAAAATAAGTATATACTTTGTATATCTTTAATATTTACGACTTTTTATCGGAGGCATTATGCTTTTATCGAAACTTGTGGGGGAACGCGTTAAGGAAGCCCCTGCGGACGTTACCATTTTAAGCCACGCGCTGCTTGCCCGCGCGGGGTATATCAAGCCGGTTGCAAACGGCATTTTCTCGCTTACTTCTCCCGCCCAACTTATGGCGAAGAATATCGAAGACATTATCCGCGACGAAATGAACAAAATCGACGGACAGGAAGTGAAATTCCCCGTCGTTATGCCCAGGGAACTCTGGGAGCAGTCGGGAAGATATTCAAGCATCGGCAGCGAGATGGTGCGGTTTAAGGACAGAAGCGGCAAAGATATGCTTCTCGGAATGACGCACGAAGAAGCGGCGGTACACCTTGCAAAAAACACCGTTTCGAGTTATAATCAGCTTCCGTTTATGATTTATCAGATTCAGACGAAGTTCCGCGACGAGCCTCGTTGCCGCGGCGGACTTATCCGCGTCAGGGAATTCACGATGAAAGACGCGTACTCGTTCCATATGACTGAGGAGGACCTTGAAAAGCATTATTACAAGGAATACGACGCATACAACAACATATTCCGCCGTATCGGGCTGAAAAAATTCATCGCGGTCAAGTCGGACAGCGGTATGATGGGCGGCAGTATCGCGCACGAGTTTATGCTGCTGACAGAAGTCGGCGAAGACACGCTCGTGCTTTGCGACGAGTGCGGATACAAGTCGAATATGGAAGTCGCGACGAGCGTACGTCCCGAGGTCGATTTCGGCGCGGACGCGGAAAAGGAAGAGGTTTTCACCGGCGACGCCAAAGACATTGCGGAAGTTTCGGAGTTTTTGAAAGTTCAGCCTTATCAGACGATAAAGGCGGTCGTTTACGCCGTGAAGGGCGAAAAGACGGTTGTCGTCGCGTTTATCAGGGGCGACCTTGAAGTCAACGAAGCCAAACTCAAAAAAGCGATTATGAAAAACATCGTCCCGTGGGAAGCCGACGAAGAATCGGGGCTCGTCGCGGGAAATATCGGACCGATCGGGCTTGACCTGAAAGACGGAATCGTCGTTTTCGATAAGTCTTTGGAAGGCGCGCACAATATGGTTACCGGCGCAAACAAACCGCTGTACCACGTGAAAGGCGTGAACGTCGCGCGCGATATTAAGCCCAAATCGTTCGTCGATATCGCAAAAGTGAAAGCAGGCGACAAATGCCCCGTTTGCGGAAAACCGTTGCACCTTGAAAACGGCATCGAAATCGGCAACATTTTCCAACTCGGCACGAAATACACAAAGAGCATGGGCATGACCGTGCTTAACGAAAAAGGCGAAGCCGTCAACCCCATTATGGGCTGTTACGGTATCGGCGTAGGCCGAGCAATCGCCGCAATCGCGCAGGAAAGCAACGACAAAGCGGGGCTTATTCTGCCAATCACCGTCGCGCCTTACAAGGTGCACATCTGCCCCTTGCGTATCGACGACCAAAACGTCCGCGAAAAGGCTTTTGCGCTGTACGACGCGCTTATGAAAAAGGGCGTGAACGTGCTTCTTGATGACCGCGAAAACGTCTCAAACGGCGTGAAATTCGCCGATGCCGACCTTATGGGTATGCCTATCCGCGTCGTGGTTAGCCCCCGCGGACTTCAAAACGACGAAATCGAAGTTACCGACCGCGCGACGCTTTCGGCGGACAAAGTGAAATACGAAGACGCGCTTTCCTATATCGACGCCATGATGGCAAGAAAATACGAGGAACTGAAATAATATATGGTGAGCATCGGCAACAGCTGGGACGAGATTTTGAAGGACGAGTTTTCGGGCGAAAACTACCTTAAAATCCGCGAATTTCTGAAAGACGAGTATTCACATCACGTCTGCTATCCGTCGATGTACGACATATTCAACGCGCTGAAATACACCGATTATTACGCCGTCAAAGCGGTGATAATCGGACAAGACCCTTATCACGAAGAAGGGCAGGCTCACGGGCTTTCCTTCTCGGTGAAAAAAGGAGTGGATATTCCGCCGTCGCTTGTCAATATTTACAAGGAACTGAAAAGCGATCTGGGCATTTCGCCCGCGCCGCACGGCTGTCTTGAAAGTTGGGCAAAGCAGGGCGTGCTTCTTCTGAACTCGGTATTGACGGTGCGCGCGCACCTTGCCAACAGCCACAAAAACTGCGGCTGGCAGATTTTTACCGACGACATAATCAAAAAACTTAACGAGCGGGACACCCCGATAGTCTTTATTCTGTGGGGCGCAAATGCCCGCTCGAAAAAGCAATATATTACAAATCCGATACATTACGTTATCGAAAGCGCACATCCAAGTCCGCTTTCTGCATACAACGGGTTTTTCGGCAGCAAGCCGTTTTCAAGGACGAACGAGTTTTTGGAAAAGAACGGTATCGCGCCGATCGACTGGGAAATTAAGGATTGATGAAAGAAAAAACAGGGCAGTTGTTCAAGGCTGTCGGCAAAAAAATTAAGAATTTTATGACTCCCGCGCGATATATCGTGCTCGGGTTTTTGGGCGTCATCGCCGTCGGGACGATTTTGCTGGTGCTTCCGTTTTCTTCGGCAAGCGGAAAGACAATCGGCTTTGTTCCCGCGTTGTTCACGTCGACGACCGCGGTGTGCGTGACGGGGCTTACCGTCATAGATCCCGCAACTCAGCTGTCGATTTTCGGACAAATCGTCGTTTTGTTGCTCATACAAATCGGCGGTCTCGGGTTCATGACCACGACGACGTTCATGTTTATGCTTGTCGGCAAGAAAATCAGCCTGAAAGAGCGCATGACGATTCAGGAGTCGCTTGACCAGGACAGCCTGAAAGGCGTTGTGAAACTGACAAAACGAATCATTGCGTTCACGTTCATTTTTGAAGGGTTCGGCACGCTTATGCTTATGACAAGGCTTGTCCCCGCACTCGGCGCGCGCGGCATATACGTTTCGTTGTTCACGGCGGTTTCGTCGTTCTGCAACGCGGGCATCGACATAATGGGCAAAGACTACGGCGCGTTTTCCAGCATTTCGGCATTTTCACACGATCCCGTCGTACTTATCACCGTAATGGTGCTTATCATATCGGGCGGGCTCGGCTTTTTGGTTTTCAACGACATATTAAGGAAAAAGAGAAACAGACCGCTTCGGCTTCACACGCGCGTCTCGCTTTCGATGACGGCGATTTTGCTTGTTGTCGGCGCGGCGGTGATACTCGGTATCGAATGGAACAATCCCGGCACGCTCGGTCCGATGGACTGGGGCGACAAAGTCCTTAACGCGTTTTTCCAGTCGACGACGGCAAGGACGGCGGGCTGGACGTCGATAGATCAGGCAAATCTCACGGACGGCGCAAAAGTCGCGACGATGGTGCTTATGTTCGTCGGCGCGTGTCCCGCATCGACGGGCGGCGGCGTAAAAACCACAACCATTTTCGTTATGATTATGCTTTTCGCGTCCGTATTCCGTGGCCGCGACGAAGTCGTTGTCGGCAAGGAAACGATCAACACAAGGACGATAAAACGCGCGGCGGTCGTTACGACGGCATATTTCCTGGGTTCTTTCGCGCAGGCTCTCATAATCTGGGCAACGGAGGCGGCGTACGGCGTGCGGTTATCCGTCATCGACAGCATGTACGAGGCGTTCAGCGCGTTCGGCACGGTCGGCGTATCGGCAGGGCTCACGACGTCGCTCCATACACCCGCGCTCATTACGCTGTGTTTTTCGATGTTCATCGGTCGTCTCGGGCCGCTGACAATCGGCACCGCGCTTTTGAATACAAAAAAACAATCGGCAAATATCAAATACCCCGATGCCAAAATTCTTATCGGATAAGCGGAGGTTTATTTTATGAAAAACAAAAAATCGAAAAATCAACAATTTGCGGTAATCGGACTTGGCAGATTCGGCTCGACCGTCGCGAAAACCTTGTTTGAAAAAGGCGAGGAAGTCCTTGCCGTCGATATAAAAGAAGAGGTCATCACGGAAGCGCACGAGTACACCACGCACGCCGTCGTCGCCGACGTTACCGACGAACGCACTTTGCGCGCGCTCGGCATCGAAAACTTCGACGTAGTCATTATCGGCATCGCAAGCGACCTGGAAGCAAGCGTTTTGTGCGCGCTCACCTGCAAGGAAATCGGCGTCAAAAAGGTCATCGCAAAGGCCGAAAACCTTAAACATAAAATGGTTCTGGAACGCGTCGGCGCGGACGAGGTCGTCATTCCCGAAATGGAAATGGGCGAAAAAATGGGCGCACGCCTTGCCAACCCCTTGCTGCACGACATAATGACCATAAGCAGCAAATACAGCATTATCGAAATGGAACTTCCGTCAAGTTGGGCGGGAAGCTCCCTTGTGACGCTGGATATCCGCAAAAAATACGACGTCAACGTTCTTGCGGTCGAGCGCGGCAACGACGTCATCGTCAACTTCGCCGCGGACGAGCCTTTGCTTGACGGCGATACGTTGCTTGTCGGCGGGAGCAGGGAGATGCTGGATCTGCTTCAAAACCAATACAATTAAGCAAAACGGCGATAATTCGCGCCTTTTCGGCGTTTTTGCAGAACCCGAAAATCCGTTAATGGGGACCCCGCGGGATACTGTGTACCCGTGGGGAAAAGGTGCACACAAGCAAAAGAGTGAGCATTATTGCTTGCAATAATGTGATTTCAAAAGTGCAGTGTGCGCCGCGTACACTAGGATTTTTCAGAACCCCGAAAGAAACGTCAAAAATCCATCAAATTCTCGCCGTTTTGGAAAAGATATTATTTAATCAAATTCTCGCCGTTTTGAGAGAACTATATTTAAGCACCCAAAAGGGTGCTTGTTTATTAGTATTCCGTGCAACGCACTTTATGTCATTCTGAGGAGTTGCATTGCAACGACGTGAGAATCCCCCGGAAGGGAACCATATTACAAAACCCACGCAAGATACTTTTGTACTTGCGCGCAACAAAAAACGCACCGTGGAAACGGTGCGTTTTTGATTGGTTTAATAATTAGTCTGCTTTGTAGGGAAGCAATGCCATAACGCGGGCGCGTTTGATTGCGTCGGACAAGAAGCGTTGATGTTTTGCACAGACGCCGGTCATACGACGGGGCATCATCTTGCCTTTTTCGGTGATGTATTTGCGAAGTTTGGCAACGTCTTTGTAGTCGATTTCGGTTGCCTTATCGACGCAGAATTGGCAGACTTTCTTTTTGGGAATTCTTTTGCCGCCCTGAACGGGGCGTTTTACTTCTTCACTCATTTTAATATACCTCTTAATTATTGAGCCCTATATACGGGCGAAAATCAGAAGGGCAGATTCTCGTCAACGGCTTTAAGGTCGTCGAACACGCCGTCGTTCGAGGCGGATTCGTCTTCGGCCTTGGTGCTGAGGAACTGAACCTCGTCGGCAACGATTTCGGTGACGTATCTGCGGCTTCCGTCGGGAGCGTCGTAACTGCGGGTCTGAACCGATCCGGATACGGCCGCTTTACTGCCTTTTTTCAAGTATTTGTTGCAATGTTCCGCCTGCGTTCTCCATACGACAACGGGAAGGAAGTCGGTATCTCTTACGCCGTCGCTGTTGGAAAATCTGCGCGACACGGCAAGCGTGAATCTGCAAACGGGAATGCCCGAGCCGGTGTTGGTGAGTTCGGGATTCTTTGTTAAATTACCGATTAAAAATACTTTGTTCATAAATGACCCCTTATGCGGTTATTTGCGGATAATCATCTGACGTACGATTGCGTCTGTGATTTTCATCTGACGATCGATTTCGGCGGGAGCGGATGCGTCTGCCGTAAAGTTCATCAAGACGTAGTAGCCTTCGTTCTTATCGTTGATGGGATATGCATATTTGCGGGTACCCCACTTGTCAATGCCGTCAACGGTGCCGCCGAGTTTTGCGACGAGGTCCGAGAACCTGTCGACGAGAGCAGCCTTGTCTTCTTCCGAAACGTCATTGTCGATGATGTAAAGGATTTCATACTTGTTCATCTTTTTATACCTCCTTGTGGACTTTGTGGCCTGCTTAAACAGGCAAGGAAATTCGTCGATAATATATCAACGTGCAATTATTATAAATAATTTATTCGTTTATGTAAAGCGAAAATCGGCGAAAAAGTCAGCGATTTAACGATTTTTTCAGCGATTTTCTTATTTTTTGCAGGGTGTTGTCGACTTTTTTTGTGGAAACCGAAAGAGAGGCGGCGATTTCCCGATACGAGTCGCCGTCAAGATAAGCGTAAAAAATCCGCTGTTCTTCTTCCGATAAAACGCTTTCGATTTCCCGCATTAAAAGGGTTTCCCGCTCCTCTTCGATATAAACGGTTTCGGGATTGCCCGACGCGATTTCGATGTCGTCAAGCGGCACGCTGTCGTTAAGCGCGCGATTTTTCCCGCTTGAAGATTTCCTGATTAAGCCGATGATTCTTTTTCTGACGCAGATGTAGGCGAACGTTGTGAAACTCGCGCCGGCTTTTTCGTCGTAATTCATAATCGCATTGAACAGCGCGACCATTCCTTCCTGCACAAGATCGTCGGTGTCTCCCGAGGGCAAAAAGAAGCGGCGCACCGCCTTGTTGACCAGCGATTTATGACGATGCAACAGTTCGTTTACGGCGGCGGAGTCGTTTGACTGCGCGCGTTTTGCAAGTTCTTCGTCGGGCAAAGTTTCGTATGTCATTTTCTATCCTGTCGTACCTTTTCGTAAATCACGACGGCGGCGGCAACCGAGGCGTTCAGGCTGTTGATTTTTCCGCTCATCGGAATGGAAATTACGCCGTCGGCAAGTTCCTTTGAAAGGCGTTTTACGCCGCTGTCTTCGCCGCCGACAAGCAATGCGATTGCTCCGGTAAGATTTGCACGATACATAGGTTCACCGTCCATATCCGCGCAATAAACATACACATTTTGTGATTTAAGATAATTTATCGCGTCGTTGACGTTGGTAACTTTCGCGATTTTCACGTGTTCCGCCGCGCCTGCGGAGCACCTTAAAACGGTGTCGTTCACGGTAACGCCGCGGTGCTTTCCGATGACGATCCCGTGCACGCCCGCGCACTCCGCCGTACGGATAATGCTGCCGAGATTGTGGGGGTCGGAAAGTTCGTCCAGAATCACGATAAAGGGCGGCTCGTCTTTCGATTTCGCAAAAGACAAAATGTCGTCCAAAGACGAATAAACAAACTCCGTCTGAGTAAGCGCGACTCCCTGATGTTTTGCGTTTTGCGTGATGCGGTCGAGCGCGGTTTTATCGACGACGGACACGACGATTTTCTTTTCTTTTGCAAGGGCGATTATGTTTTTTACGACGCCCGTCGTTTCGCCTCTTTGCACGTAAAGTTTTTCAACGGTTGCGTCGGAGCGCAACGCCTCATACACTGCGTTTTTTCCCGTAATTAACATAAGTTCTCCTTATTCGATTGAAAGCAATTCGTTCAGACGGTCGTGTTTTCCCGTGAGATACAGGTATCCGAGAAGAGCCTCGAATCCGCTTGCTTTTTTGTAGTCGCCGATACTTGCGTTTTTTGCCGACGACGAATAATGCGCGTTTCTTGCGCGCTTGTAAACCGCGACTTCTTCTTCAAAAAGGTATGGCAGTAGTTTTTCGATTTTATCCGCCTGCGCTTCCGCCTTGATTTCCTTGGTTGCGAGTTTATGGAGCGCGCCCGATTTTTTGTCGGACGAAATGGCAAGCCGCGTTCTGACGTACAGTTGTTGTACGGAGTCGCCGACGAAAGCGAGAACAAGCGGATTCATCTCGTCCGCTTCGGCTTTTGTGATTATCGTCGTAAGAAAAGGAATGGTATCTTGCATAAGACCGATTATATCACATCGAAGTGGCTTTAACAAGAAAAAATCGTATTGACCTTTTAACAAGATTAGTATAAAATATATTTACTATGAAAAACAAAAGATTTTTGAAAATAACGCTGATTGCCGCGGTTGTCGCGCTTCTTTGCGCCGCGCTTTGCGGATGCAGTCTTATACAAGGAATTTTGCACCCGGAAGGGAAGTTTGCGTTGTCCGAAAGCGAGATAACGCTGAAAATCGGCGAAACGTACGACGTAACGCTCAGTAGCGGGCGCACCGACGAGTTCACTTTGTCCACGTCGGACAAAACAAAGGTCGAAATATACGGGACAAGCATAAAAGCCGTCGGGAAAACCCAAACCGCGGTCACGATTACCGCAACCAACGGCAAAGGCGACACGGCGGAACTTAAAGTAAACGTCGATTACGCCGACGTTTCAACGGTAAAAATCGACGTCGAAAATCAATATCAGTTGTTGCAATCGGGCGAAACGCCGAAAAGAGTCGATTTTTCCGCAACGCTCAACGACGGCACGAACCCCGCCACCGTCTTTTCGTGGAAATTCACGAACGGCGCGGGCGAAGGAGTCGCGACGGCAAGCGGTAAAACCGCATCGTATCTTCCCACGGCGGGCGAAATATATTTTGCCACCGTAACGGCGGACGGAAAATCCGCAACCGTCGGATTCTGCGCCGTTGAAGAACTTCTTGTATATCTTGACAAATATCGCGTCGGGACGGAAGAAAAAATCGCCGTGCGCGCAAGATATTTTGACAACTCGCTTCTTGGCAAAACCGCGATGGCGTACGTTTACGACGAAGGCGGGAATTTGATTTCCACGACGGAGCTTGAAGCAATCCGTTCAAACGGCATGGGCGAGGTCAACGACACGATTGCCGCAATCGGAAAAGAAGGGACGTTCACATTAAAAGTCGTTGTGGACGGAGTAAGCCGCGAGGTTAATTTCGTCGTCAAAGACAACGTTGCCGCAAACCATATCGAAGTCGGCGTATCGGGAAATCTCAGCCAGACCACGGCGGAAACGGTAACGTTCACGGCAACTCTTTCGCCCGCAAAAGCCGACGTCGAAAGCGTCAAATGGTACGTCAACGACAAGTATTATTCGACGGGCAAAACCTTTTCGTTTAAGCCGACGAACCGCGGCGAATATAAGGTAACGGCGGAAATAAACAAAATCACGAAAACAAAAACCATCGTATATCTTTCGGAACACGACGAAGCGTGGTATTACGCCTCGCACTTCCACGACTACGGCGGATACGCGCAAAACAGATATATAACGTCCAAGGAAGAACTTAAAAACCTTATCCTTTTCGTTTTGGAAAACAAAATCGCGGAAATCAAGTTTTACGCGGGATACTCGACGCCCGAAACCGTGAAAAAAGACGTGTCCGAAGTCAGGGATTGCGTTGAAGAGTCGGGCATTATCCCGGGATATTCGCTTGAAACGAGCGGCAACGAGTTCACGATAAAATTCAGGTTTTTCGCCGACGAGGCAGGAGTTTTCGAGACGGTCAATTCGCCCGAGTACGACGCGCCCGACGGTTTCTCCGACGCCGTGCAAAACACGTATTCGAAACCGCATTACGACAACGTAAAGAAAGATAGAAACTTTTATATCGACGGCGTGAAAGAAACGATGAGCGTGTCGACCAGCAATATGCTTTACAAGGCGGTGGCGTGGGGCTACAAGCCCGTGTTTATGGGTTCGCAAGCCGACAATTTGCAACAAATTTACGATAACGCGAAAGACGCGCTGTCTTATATCGTGTCCGACGAAATGAGCGAATACGAAAAAGTCCACGCAATCTACGACTACATAATCTACAACGTGCGCTACGACCACGACTGTGCAAACGCCGAAGATAAATATGTAAGCGGAAATCTCAGCCTTAACGAAAAAATGAAATATTACGGATATTACCTTGAAGGGATATTCCTTGATAAGTTTTATAAGAAGGATATGCACGCCGTCTGCGACGGGAAGTCGAAAGCGTTCGTTTTAATGTGCGGAATCGAGGGTATCACCGCCGTACGTATCAGCGGCGAAGCGTCAAGCGACGGCAAAAACTTCGGCGGACACGCCTGGAACAAAGTCCTGCTTGACCTTAACGGCACGGGGGACAAGGAATGGTATTTCGTCGACACGACCTGGGGCGACGTCGGCGACGACAGCAAGGAATTTTTGTCGCATGCCTACTTCCTGTTGTCCGACGACGAAGTGAAAAACACCCACGTTGAAAAGCAGGGACACGGTTACCCGAAAGCGGAAGGAAAATTCGATTATTACGCGCACGAAACTTATACGTCAAGCGGCACGGAATACAATTACGTTATTACAAACAAAAATCTGGCGGCACAGCAAATGGCGCGCGCGTTGAAAACTCTCCCGAAATCGACGATTGTGGAGTTTGAATTTGCGTTTTCCTTAACCAAGGACGCGGCGAAGAATTACGCAAAAGAAGCGATGCAGAAGGCCGGGCGCGGGTTTGAAGGATACAGCTATGCGATAATACGCTCAAACGTGCTGGTGATTATGATCGGCGCCGCTGCGTAATCAGCGCAAATAACAGTTCAACAATACAAAATCCCGCAATAAAGCCTGCGATTTGGTAAAATCTTATGTTGCCGCCGCAGGTTTTTTCAAGCGCGAAAAACAGCATTGCAAGCGTTGCCGCCGCAAAAATAACGTCGGATAAGAGTGCGAAAAACTTTTTCTTCACGACGCGGCGCAATCCGTAAAGAAAGGCGTAAAGCACGCCCGACGTCATTCCGCAAAGAATCAACGAAAGAAAGATAAAACTTTCGGAAATTATCGAGTGCGTCATTTGAAAATCTTTTTGATAAGTCCCGCTTTCGTGAGCGTTTCCGAAAACCTGATTTCTTTCACTCTGCCGGTTGCCGAAAGCCGTCCCGATTCGAGGTTGATTTCGGTGACGGAAAGCCCTTCGCCCGTGATTGTCAACGTTTCCTTGTTTTGCATCAATACAATCGACTTGTCGCCCGACGAAATCACTTTTGAAACGGACGTAACGGTCAGGCGGTCGTTTTCGAGCGCGAGCGCTCCTCTTTTTTCGTTTTCCATAAAAACAATGTATGCATTAAGTTTTCATAAATTGACAAACTCTTATTACTTGTTTATAATAGTTGTATTATTTTAGTGAGGGACTTATGTTATTCGGAGTAATCGACATAGGCAGCACGTCCGTAAGGCTTATGATGACGGACGGCGAAAAGGTCGAAAAAAGGGTGAACACGACGCGTCTTGCCGAGAATATGGACGAGATGAACACGTTGCAACCCGTCAGTATCGAACGTACGGCTCAGGCCGTTGCGGAGTATTATTTCGTTGCGATGCAAAACGGCGCGGAAGACGTCTATGCCTACGCGACGGAAGCGGTGCGCTCCGCGAAAAACAAATACAGGTTCGTCGACAGAGTCAGGGAACTTTGCGGGCTTGAAATCGACATTCTGGACAAAAAGACCGAGGCGGAAATCGGGTTCTTGGGTGCAAGCACGAAAGGCAGATGCTGCGTTATCGACATGGGCGGCGCAAGCACCGAAGTTTCGGTCGGCGACGGCGAAAATATATTATATTCCAAAAGTTTGCCGTACGGCATCGTCAGGCTTTCCGCAATCGAGCGCGAAAGAATCGAAATGACGCCGTTCATCAACGACTGTCTTATGGGATACGGCGAAATTCCGCCGTTTGACAACGTCGTCGCAATCGGCGGCACGATATCCACGATGGCGGCAATGAAAAACCAACTTGAAACATACGATCCGAACGTCGTCAACGGCTCGGTGCTGACGCTTTCCGACATCGAAAACATGTACGACAAAATCAGCAAAATGACGATGGAAGAACGCCGCCACGTGAAAGGACTCCCCGAAAAGCGCGCGGACATCATCGCCCCGGGCATACTCATGTATTCGCTTATTCTGAAATATCTCGGCGCGGACAAACTCACCGTCAGCGAGGGCGACGGCGCGGAAGGCTATCTCATCAAACTCGGCGTATTGCCGCACGGGTTCAGGGCAATTTATCAGAAGATAATTTAATTTAAGGATATTTATGAAAAATCTTACAAGCAGCGAACTTCGCAAAATTTATCTCGACTACTACAAATCAAAGGGACACGCCGTTATTTCCAGCGCGTCGCTTATCCCCGAAAACGATCCGACGGTATTGTTCACGACGGCGGGCATGCACCCCCTCGTGCCGTACCTTCTCGGCGAAAAACACCCCGCGGGCAACCGTCTGACCGACGTGCAAATCTGCGTCCGCACGGGCGATATCGAAGAAGTCGGCGATCCGACGCACTGCACGTTTTTTGAAATGCTGGGCAGATGGTCGCTCGGTGACTACTTCAAGGAATATGCAATTTCCTGCTCGTACGACTTTTTGCTGAACCGGCTGGAATTTGACAAAGACAAATTCGCGGTTACCGTTTTCAAGGGCGACGAAGACTGCCCCCGCGACGACGAAAGCGCGGAATTCTGGAAAAAGATGGGCGTCCCCGAAGACCGCATTTTCTTCCTTCCGAAAGAAAACAACTGGTGGGGTCCCGCCGGCGTTACCGGTCCTTGCGGTCCCGACACCGAAATGTTCATCGACACGGGAAAACCCAAATGTTCGGACGAATGTTCGCCCGCGTGCGACTGCGGCAAGTACGTCGAAATCGGTAACGACGTCTTTATGCAATACTTCAAAAACGCCGACGGCACCTTCTCGCCGCTTAAACAAAAGAACGTCGACGAGGGAATGGGGCTTGAACGTATGCTTTGCATTCTGAACGGATACAAATCGGTTTATGAAACCGACTTGTTCAAACCCGCGATCGCGCTCATCGAAAATCTTTCGGGACACAAGTACGACGAAAGCGAAACCGTCACGAAAGCGATGCGTATAATCGCCGACCATATCCGCACCTCGACCTTCCTTATCGGCGACGTGAAAGGCATTGTTCCGAGCAACGTCGACCAAGGCTATATTTTAAGGAGACTTATCCGTCGCGCGGTGCGTTTCGGACGCATCATCGACCTTCCCGAGCGTTCGCTTTCCAAAATTGCGGAACAGTACATTTCGCAATATCAGGACGTTTATCAGTATCTTTTGACCAATAAAGACAGGATTGTGTCGGAACTTGACAAGGAAGAAATCAGATTCTCCAACACCTTGCAACAAGGCTTGAAGGAGTTTGAAAAGGTCATCACGCACATTCCCACAAAGACGATAAGCGGAAAAACCGCATTCCGCCTTTACGATACTTTCGGATTCCCAACCGAGATGACGGAAGAACTCGCGCACGAAAACGGGTTCGAAGTCGACGTACAAGGATACGAAGACGCGTTCAAGGAACATCAGAAAAAATCGCAGGCGGGCGCGGAACAGAAATTCCACGGCGGGCTTGCGGACAATTCCGAAGAAACCGCAAAACTCCACACTGCAACGCACCTTTTACATTCCGCTCTTATGAAAGTTCTGGGCGGCGAGGCGCGCCAGCGCGGTAGCAATATCACCGCCGAAAGATTAAGGTTCGACTTCGGTTTCGACCGCGCAATGACGGCGGACGAAATAAAAGCGGTTGAAGACCTTGTCAACGAACAAATCAAAAAGAATATCCCCGTCGTGTGCGAAGAAATGACCGTTGACGAAGCGAAATCGCAGGGCGCAATCGGTATCTTCGACAACAAGTACGGCGAAAAGGTAAAAGTTTATACCATCGGCGATTTCAGCAAGGAAATTTGCGGCGGGCCGCACGCAAGCAACACGGGCGACTTAAAATCTTTCAAAATCACGAAAGAACAGTCAAGTTCGGCGGGAGTCAGGCGTATCAAAGCCGTCATCGGTCAATAAAACCGAAAAAAACCCAACCAAAAAAACAAAAAGAAAACACAAAACCAACGCGGTTTTGTGTTTTTTATTTTGCCGTTCAGCGGTTGTTTTCAAGGAATTTGTCGATATAGTTGCCGACGCTTAACGCGTGTTCCAGATATTTATCGGGCGAGGCGTCGTAAACGTAGGCGGCGTCTTTTGTTTCAAGCGTGGTCGTGCCGCGGTAACTCGTTTTCGCAAGGCGGGGCAGCGTGTACTGCCAGTCGATGCTGCCGTCAAAGGGTATGAAGTGGGAATCCTTATCGGCGAAATTGTCGTGCAGGTGCAGGGCGAAAACCCTGTCGCCGAAAAGCCCCAGCCAATCCTGAACGCGCCAGTAGTGGTCGTGTCCGACGTCATAGCAAAGCCCGACGTAAGGCGACTTGAAATTTTCCAGAACGTAGGTGACGTGGTCTTTCGTGATGACGTTTTCAAACGCAAGTTTCACGTTTGCGTTTTCCGCAAATTTCACAAGGTCTTCGATACGATTTGTGCCGATTGTCGACACAAAAGGCGGAAAATCGCCGTGCGTCAGGTGGCAGACAACCGTTTTCACGCCGTGTTTCGAGGCTGCCGCAATTTCGTCCTTAAAGCGGGAAATGCGTTCGTCCCCTTCCTTGCAGTCGATCCACATTTCGTTCAGGTGGTCGCAACTTAAATGGAAGTTTTCAATGAAAAGCCCGGCGCGTTCGGCAAGGGTGGCGCGTTCGTCCGCGGATTCTTTGGCGTCGGGGCCGAGCCATATCATGACCGAGCCGAAGCCTTTTTCTTTGAACTTATCGAAGCGTTCCGCCATGCTAAGGTTCATTAAATTGTTTGACGTTAAACCGACCATATAATTATCATTACCTCGTTTGATAGGATTATAGCACCGATTTTAAAATCTGTAAAGAGCGCGTTATTATCTTGTGTTTATAACGAATGACAAATTAACAAAAGTTTTGTATAATCGGACGTATGAGAATCGAGATTATCAACGGCTCCGTCGAGTACGACGGCAATACGGTGCTTTCCGAAATAAACTTTTCGGTGTCGGACAAGGAAAAAATCGCGCTTGTCGGCAGGAACGGCTCCGGAAAAACCAGCATATTGAAGTGCATTAGCGGGGAAGTGCCGCTTGTGTCCGGCACCGGCGACGAAAAATTCTCGTTTTCGATATCGGGCGCGCCGAAAATCGGATATCTTCAACAGGTGTCTTTGAACGACGAACTGACTCTCCGGCAGGAAATTTTGTCGGCGTACAAGGACGTCGTCGGACTTGAAAACAAATTGCAAATCCTTCTTGACAAAATGAGCGAAAACCCGTCGGACGAAAACGTCGGCGCGTATTCGCGCGCAATGGAAAGGTTTGAAAATATCGGCGGATACCTTTATAAAAAGGAATATCTGACGGCGGTGAGCAAATTCGGGTTTTCCGCCGAAGACCTTGACAAAAAACTTTCGTGCTTTTCGGGCGGGCAGCGCACAAAAATCGCGCTTATGAAACTGCTGCTTGAAAAACCCGACGTTTTACTTTTGGACGAACCCACGAACCACCTTGACATCGCCGCGGTGGAGTGGCTGGAAGGATACCTTAAAAATTATAAAAATTCGGTCGTCATCGTGTCGCACGACCGTATGTTTCTGGACCGCATCGTCGGTGTCGTTTACGAAATCGAGTACGGCGTCACCACAAGATACAAGGGCAACTACACGGCGTTTTTGGCGCAAAAACAACAGGCGTACGACAAAGCGCTTAAAGACGCAAAATGGAAATCCGCTGAAATCGACAGGCTCCGAAAAATTGTCGAAAGATTCCGCTACAAGGCGACGAAAGCCGCAATGGCGCAGTCGAAACTGAAAGAAATCGAGCGGCTTGGTACTGTCGAAACCCCGCGCCGCTTCGACACATCGACGTTTGCGTCGTCTTTCCAGCCCGAGTACGAAAGCGTCAGGGACGCGCTGTTTGTGAAAGACCTTGTTTTCGGATACGATAAACCGTTGGGCGAAATATCGTTTGCCGTCGAAAGGGGACAGAAAATCGGCGTGATCGGCAGTAACGGCACGGGCAAATCTACGTTACTTAAAACGATAACGGGGCTTATTCCGCCGCTTTCGGGCGACGTCCGATTCGGCGTGAAAACGCGCGTCGGGTACTTTGACCAGACCATTGCCGCAACGAAAAGCGAGTTGAGCGTCCTTGAAGACTTCCGCGCGGAGTTTCCGGAACTTAACGACGGGGAAATACGAAAAACGCTGGGCGGATTCTTGCTTTCGGGCGACGACGTTTTCAAGTGCGTCAAAGATTTGTCGGGCGGCGAAAAGGTGCGCCTTGCGCTTTCAAAAATATTCCGCCGTCGTCCCAACTTCCTGATTCTCGACGAGCCGACCAACCACATGGACATCATCGGCAAGGAAACCCTTGAAAAACTTCTGATGGATTTTTCGGGCACGGTCATCGTCGTGTCGCACGACAGGTATCTTATAAACCGCGTCGCAAAAAGCCTTATCGTGTTTGAAAACGGCGGGGTGAGATACTTTGACGGCACTTTCGACGAGTACGAAGAAAGAGAAAAAGAAACCGCGGAAGAAGTCGCAAAGGAAAAGCCCGAAAAGACCAAAAAAACGGGCGGGGAACGCTACGTCGAAAGTAAGGAAGAAGCACGGCGCAAACACCGCGTCGAATTTTTGGAAAAAAAGATCACCGCGCTTGAAGAAGAATTAAGCCGGGCGCAGGCAAAACTCGACGACGAAACAGTCAACACCGACTACAAAAAAGTAATGGCGGTCGAAGAAGAAATAAAAACGATTGAAGAAAAGCTTGATCCGCTGTTAACCGAGTGGACGGAACTTTCGGAATAAAAATCGGGATAACGCAAAATGCGTTATCCCTTCTTTCTTTGGCGTTTATCTTTCAAAATCGTCGCATTAAAGTTTTGTTTTTGATGAGAAAGTGGTTTTTGGCGGTTTTTTATTTTATTTCGACGACTTCGTAGCCTTCGTTTGTTACCGCGGATTTCAACACGTCGTCATTTACGTCCGACGAAAGAGTTACGACCGCCGTTTTGTTTTCAAGCGACACTTCGACGTCTTTGACGCCGTCGACTTTTTGCAGGGCGGATTTCACGTGAGCCACGCAATGCGCGCACATCATACCTTCGATTTTCAATGTTTTTTTCATACTTTGTTCTCCTTTTTTAATTTCGGTGTTTTTGGTTTTTGAAATATCGTTCACGTCGATTTTCACGACTTTTTTCCTGTGTTTTACGGGCTTGTCAAGGTTGATAAGATTAAGTCTTAACGCGTTCAGCACGACGCATACGCTTGAAAGGCTCATTGCCGCCGCGCCCCACATGGGATTCAGCGTAACGCCGAGCGGAGAGAACACGCCTGCGGCGATGGGAATACACACGACGTTGTAAATAAACGCCCAGAACAGGTTTTCGCGGATATTCAGAAGGGTGCGGCGGGAAAGACTTATCGCGCGCGGCACGTCCGAAAGTTCCGACTTCATCAGCACGACGTCCGCGCTGTCGATTGCGACGTCGGTGCCCGCGCCGATTGCAATGCCGACGTCCGCGCGGGTAAGGGCGGGAGCGTCGTTGATTCCGTCGCCGACCATAACGACCTTTCCGTACTTTTGAAGATTTGACAAAACGGCGTCTTTTTCGTCGGGAAGAACGTCCGGGATAACGCAGTCGACGTCGCAGGTTTTTGCAACCGCATTTGCGCTGAGCGCGTTGTCGCCCGTAAGCATTGTGACGAACAGACCTTGTTCTTTCATTCGTTTTATCGCGCCCGCGCTATTTGATTTCAGCTCGTCCGACACGGCGATGACGCCGATAATTTTATTGTTTTTCGCAACGTACAACGGGGTTTTGCCGTCCCGCGCGAACTTTTCGCCTGTCGGAAAAGCGTCGTTTGCCGCCGCGCCGATATCTTTCATAAGGGCGGCGTTTCCGATGACGATTTCGTCGCCGCTCACGATTCCTTTCACGCCGTGTCCCGAAAGGTTTTCAAACTTTTCCGGGGTGAAAACCGTTATGTTTTTTTCTTCCGAAAAGCGCACGATCGCCGTCGCAAGCGGGTGCGAACTGCCTTTTTCAAGGCTTGCGGAAAGCGCGATAATTTCTTCTTCGGACTCACCCGACAAAGCCGAAACGTCGGTGACGACAGGCGTACCTTTCGTTATGGTGCCCGTCTTGTCCAGAACGACGATATCCGTTTTTCCCGCTTCTTCAAGGGCGGTTGCCGTCTTGAACAAAAGTCCGTTTTTCGCGCCTTTTCCGCTGCCGACCATAATGGCGACGGGTGTTGCAAGACCTAAGGCGCACGGGCAACTTATGACAAGCACGGATATTGCGTGCGTAAGGGAAGTCGCAAAGTTTTTTGTGACGGCAATCCACACGATAAAAGTAACGATTGCGACGCAAATGACGCTTGGCACGAATATTCCGGACACTTTATCTGCCGTTTTTGCAATCGGGGCTTTTGAAGCGGACGCGTCCTGCACAAGTTTGACGATGCGCCCGAGCGTGGAATCTCCGCCGACGGAAGTGGCTTTTGCGGTGATATAACCGTTGACATTCGTCGTGCCGGAAATAACCTTATCTCCGACGGATTTATCGACGGGCATACTTTCGCCCGTTACCGCCGATTCGTTGACGGAGCCGCTTCCCGACAATATTACGCCGTCCGCGGGGAAGTTCTCGCCGGGGCGTACGACAAACGCGTCGCCCGTCGAAAGGTTCGAGAGCGGAATTTCTTTTTCTTCGCCGTCCTTAATAACCCTTGCGGTTTCGGGGGCAAGGTTCATCAACCCTTTTATCGCGGACGTGGTTTTTCCTTTGCTGTAAATTTCCAGCGTTTTTCCAAGGGTGATAAGCACAAGTATCATCGCCGCCGACTCAAAGTACAAGGTGTGCGGAAGATGATGAAGATATGAGGTATTCACGCCTGCGCGGATCATAAGCGCGACGCTGTATACGAAAGAAATGCCGCTGCCCATCGACACAAGAGTATCCATATTCGGCGCGCGGTGGAAAATCGCCTTTGTGCCGCTCACGAAAAACTTTCCGTTGATGACAAGTATGACGAAAGAGAACACAAGTTCGTATATAGCGATACCCATCGGGTTGCCGTTCAGCGCGCCCATATCCCAGCCGAACATAACGCCGCCCATCGAAACGTACATAAGGGGGATAAGCAGGACGGCGGACACGGCAAGGCGGATTATCGAGCGGATAAGCGGATTGATTTTTTCCTTTTTTTGCGATTCGTCGTTAAAAAGAGCGGCTTTATACCCCGCGCCCGAAACGGCACGTTCGATTTTTTCGACAGTGGCAGGCTCGTCAAAGTCGACGACCATCTGATTTGTGAGAAGGTTCACGGCGACGTCTTTTACGCCGTCAAGTTCCCTTACGACCTTATCGACGCGCGCGGCGCACGCCGAGCAACTCATACCGTAAACGTTGAATTTAAGTTTTTCCATAATTTAACTATTTCAGTTTTTTAATGAGTTCAACCGCCTCGTCAAGGATTGCGGTGTTTCCGTCTTTCACGTTTTCGACGACGCAGGTTTTGAAATGGTCGGACAGAATTTCATACCCGAATGCCGACAGCGCGCTTTCGGCGGCGGACAACTGCACGAGTATGTCGCCGCAATAACGATTGTCGTTCAACATATTTTTTATGCCGTTTAACTGTCCGATTATGCGGTTTAACCTGTCGTTCAGGCATTTGAGAGATTTTTCGTCGCGCGGCGTGTGCTTCTTTCGGCAGCAATCGGCGCACGATATTTCGGCGCATTTTACGTTTTCCATTTTGTTATTCTCCGTTAATTTTCAATATACCCTATGGGGGTATGTAAATATAGTATAAAACCATATTTTTTATTTGTCAAGAGCGGCGATATTTATTTTTTGCAAATACTATACAAAAAGTTGAATAACGAAACAAAAGGCGTTTCGGGCGGTTTTATCGTTGACAAATATGTTTTTTGGTTATATGATAAGGTATCTAATAATTTTTATTAGAACACGCACGCGTGCATACGCGATACATTACTTGAAGATAAGGGACACAATGAAAAATAATAAAAAAACACTTGGCACGCCGATCGACGGCTCGTTGCCCCTTGAAGTAAAAAATCTTTTCAAAAAGTACGGCAAAAAATCCGATTATGCCGTAAAAGACATCTCCTTTTCTTGTGCGGAAGGGGAAGTCGTCGGTATCCTTGGCGCAAACGGCGCAGGAAAATCCACCACTCTTAAATGCATCACGGGAATGATTCCGTTAAGTTCCGGCACGATAACCGTGTCGGGTTACGACGTGTCGAAAAATCCCGTGGATGCAAAACGCAATTTTTCTTTCGTCACCGACAATCACACGGTGTTCACAAAAATGACGGGTATGCAATATCTTTCTTTTATGAGCGACGTTTACGGCGTGCCGTATGAAAAGCGCGACGAGAAAATCCGCGAGCTGGAAGGGGTATTCAAACTCGGCGACAGCATAAACAAACTTATTTCGGGATACTCCCACGGAATGAAACAGAAAATATGTATGATGGGTTCGCTCATTCACGAGCCGAGGCTGTGGCTTCTTGACGAGCCGATGCTCGGTCTCGATCCCCGCACGCAGAACGCCGTCATAAACTATATGCGCGAGTACGTGAAGACGGGCAAAACCATTTTGTTTTCGTCGCACAATCTCGACGTCGTGGAAAGGGTTTGCGACAGGGTGATTATAATTGCCGCGGGCGAACTCAAAAAAATCATCGTCACCGGAAAGGACAAATTCGACGGCGACGAACTTATCGAAAAGTATTACGATACTAATAAGGAAGACTGATGCTGGGCGTACTTCTGAAAAAACAGATGACCGAAAAGTTGTCTTATTTCAAGCGTGACAAGAAACGCATCGATATCGTCGGCGCGTTGCTTACGCTTGTGATGACGGCGTTTATTATGTACGTCGTTGTCGAGGTATTCGGCGCGTTTGTCGCGAAATATACCGAAATCAGGCTCAACGGCGTACGCGACGTGCGCGCGCGGCAATATGAAATAATGACGTTCGTGTACGAATTCGTTTTCGCGGTCGACGTTATCGGCGGCGTCGTAGCAATAAACCGCGCGATTTTTGAAAGCGACGACAGAATGATTATCCAGACTCTTCCCATAAAGGCGTCGGACGTACTGTATTCAAAAATCATTTTCATTTACGCAAAACAGGTGTTGTCGGCGTTTGTGATTCTCGTGCCGTTCGTGGCGGTGTTCGCAAGCGTGACGAAGCAGGGCGCGGGATACGTGATCCTCGGGCTGCTTGCGGCGTTTATTATTCCCGTTATGTCGCTTTCGGTGTCGAGCGTGCTTGCGATGCCGTATTATTACGTCAAAAAGTTTTTCTCGTCGAAGTACGTTTGTCTTCTGGTGATAGTAACGCTGGCGCTTTTTGCGCTGTTTTATTGCTATGCGACGGTGCTCGACTTCTTAAAAACCCTTATGTCAACGGGCGAAATCAAGTTTTTCTTTTCCGAAAAGACGATGACGACGATAATTTCGTTGACGAAAAACCTTGTCCCCGCAAACTTTATCGCGGCATTCACACTGAAAACGGACGTCTGGAAAAATCTGGGGATAATCGTGGCGATAACCGTCGCGACGGGCGCAATCGGCATTCTCATAACGTCGCTTTTGTACAACAAGGCGATGAAAACGCGCGCGACGGCGGGCGCAATAATGATTTTTGCAAAAAAATCCGCGGCAAGAAAACTCCCGCCGTTTTTAAGTCTTTTGAAAAAGGAATTCAATCTCGTGCTGTTCACGCCCGATTACGCGGTGCAGTACTTCACGGTGGCGGCGATAATGCCGCTTATGGTATATTTTTGTATGGGCATCGGCAAAAACTTCCTGTCGTCGCTCGTTTTCGTTCAGAGCGATTTCGAGCTGGCGATTTTGCTCACGGTGCTTTTCGGCGCGCTTACGAACACGTTCTGCGCGACGAACGTCAGCCGCGACGGGAAGTCGTTTTACGTCGAAAAGACGTTGCCGCTTTCGATAAACGAGATTATGGGCGCGAAAATCGCACTCAGTTTTGCGGTGGCGGTCATATCCGTCGGCATTGCGGCGACGGTGCTTCTTGCAAAGAAATACGTGTCGGCGGGCGAAGGCGTATTCGTGTTTTTCGTCGGCGCGATGATGGCGTTGTCGCAGATACTGTACGCCACAAGAAAGGATCTGAACAGTCCGCAGTTTTCGCTGGAAGAAGACAACGTCGTGAGGGAAAGCAACAACAACGTGTCGATAATCGTCGTGCTGGGGCTTGTGTCCGCGATGCTTCTTGGCGGAATACCCCTTTTCGTCAACGTATTGTCGAACGTCAGGGGCAAAGATATGCGCTGGTTTACTTACGTTTTCGTGAGCGTGTGCGCGGCGGCGGAGTTTGTCGGCTCGCTTTTATATTACCTTATCGGGATAAAAGCCCGCTTTGACAGGGTAACGGAGGGGGATTGATATGAAAAAGAAGATAATCGCGCTTATAATGATAATACCGATTGTGTTTCTGATCGCGCTGTTCTCCGTGGGGAAAGCGGCGGGCGTTTACGCGGACATTCCCGTGACGGGCATACAAATCACGACGCAGAACGAAGACGGGTTTATCGACGTGGACGTTGCCGATTACGACCCCATCGCGTTTTTGGCGCAGGTGCAGCCCGTCAATGCAAGGAATCAGAAATATTCGTTTGAAATATCGGGCGTCGGCGGCGACGAAGCCCCCGACGGATTTGAAATAATCGACGGAAAACTTCATATAGATAACGTAGGAAAGGTGAAAATCACGGCGATTTCCGCCGAAAAAGGATTTAAGGACAGCGTCATAGTTTCCGCATATTCCACGAAAGTGTTGAAAATATCTCCGCTTGTCAACAGGATTGAAGACGGCGGCGAAATCGTCGAAATTGAAGTCGGCGACGAAATCGTCGAAATCGAAGGCGGCGACTACGTGTTCGGCGCAAAACTTTACCCCGAAAACCTTTCGGGCGAAACAAGGATTTTTGAAGAAATCGGCGACAATCACATTCTGAAACTCAACGCCGTCACGGGAGTGGCGCAGGCGCTGTTTTCGGGCGAGACGCAGGTCAGAATTACTTGTCCCGAAGGACGGGAAGGGCTTGAAAAGGTTTTGACCGTCAAGGTCAACGTCGATACCGACAGCACGGGCTTTGCGGTCAACGGAAAAAGCAGCGGCGCGAAAGTCACCGTGAAAAACAACGCAACAACGGCAAAACTTTTCGTCGAAAGCAAAAACGACGCCCTTGAAATATCCAACCTTACTTTGCCCGAAGGAGTCACGGCAAGCGGAATTGAAAGGATTTCCGAAAACAAATTCGTATTGACCTTGTCTTTTGACAAAGAATTCTCGAACGAAGAAATTTCGGGAAAGGTCGGCGCAACGGACTTTTCTTTGGAGTTTACCGAATATAACCTTGACGTGCGTACGTCGTATTATGACGGCGAAGGCGACGAAATCAAGCAAAAAAACAACACGAAAGTCACCTACGTCGCATATTCCGAAAGCGATGACGACGCGGACGTGAAATTTGAAATAATCGACGGCGCAGACGTAATAACCCTTGAACAACACGGGCAGTTTGCAACTATTACCGCAACGAAAAGGGGCTTTGCCAAAATCAAAATCACTGCCGAGCACGACGGAAAAGTCATCAAAGAAATCGAAAAGACAATCCGCGTCGTGCCCAACGTGTATTCGATGGAGTTTGCGGACAGCGCGAAAGAGTACGGCATCGAAAACATATTGACAATCGGCGGCAAAAACCCCAAAGGAAGACCGGACACAAGGACGATTTTCGTAAGGGTTGTCACGGAAGCGGGCGCCGAAACGTTCACGGACGAATTTATGAACGTCGCGTTTTCCGACGATAATTCGCTCTTTTCCTGCAAGGCGCAAACGGCGACGAACGCCGACGCGGTTTCTGCGGAAATCAGGGCGACGGGCACGGGGCTTACCACGCTTAATGCGGAACTCAAAAATTATAACCAATACTTCGGCACGAACATCTGCGCGAAAATCAGACTTCGCGCGGTCAAGGACGGGAGAAACGTCGGCAATTACGAGGAACTGAAAACGGTGACCGAAGCCGGGCATATCGTCGTGCTGACAAGCAACGTGATGCTGGGCGTCAAAAACGACGGCACGGCTATGACCGAAGACGAACTCAAAAAAGACGTCAAAAAATTCACAACCACGTACGACAAAACGTATCTTGATAACATCGACAAAAACGACGAAAACAAGAAAGTCCAATACCTTATCGAGTTCAAAAACCACGTTTACGGCAACGGCTTTGAAATCAACGCCGACAAGTTCACGCAGTGCAAGGACGCGACGGGGCTTCCGAAAATTTTCAAAGGGCCATTGAATTTCGTCGCGATATCGTCCGCAAGCGTCAAAGGACAGGACAACATTTCTTTCCTTGTAAGGACGGACAACGTGCTTATAAACAACGTCGTCTTAAAAGGTTGCAGCGACGATAGCCTTCTTGAAGAAGACGGACAGTTCAACTTGTCGAAACTCAACTACGTCGGCACTACGCTTGAAATCGCAAAAAGCGCAAAACTGTTGAACAGTCGCGTGTCGAACGGGCGCACTGTCGTCAGAATTTTTGCGGGCGGATCCACAATGGGAAGCCCCGTTGTTGAAGTCGAATCGGCGTTTAACGTGCAAGAAGAGAAGATAAACGTGCATATTGAAAGTTGCGTGCTTTCAAACGCGCGCGAATTCATATTGAAAATCGGCAGCAACCGCGCGCTGAAACAAACAAACGAAGTGCAAAGAAAACTCCGTAAAGAAAAAGACAAAGAATATTATTCGCCTTACGACGAGAGCAACAAGACGGACAAATACTTTAACGACAATTATCTTATCAACGACGTTACGCTCAAAAACTCGGTGCTCGAAACGTCGGGGTTGTTCTCGGTCGGTATGGAAACGCACTTCTCGGGCGAATTCTTGTTAGGCGACACGATAACGACGTGGAAAGGATGCGCGGCGACTTCGTATGCGTCGGCGCTTCGCATTGTCGGCGACGTGAAAATGCTTGACTGGAAAAACCTTTCAAACGTTGACAGCAGCACGCTTATCGAAGTTACCGGCGATGCAAATCCGTGGCTTTCGATGAACGTTGCGGAAATGATGAAAGAAGTCGCAAAGGTAAAGGAGGAATGCCGCGATATAATCCTGAACGTCGGCGGGACGGAATACGTCCACGGCGGCATAGCGTTTTACGGCGGCGGATATAACTATTCGTATCTTGACCTAACAAGAGCGAACGACGAAACAAAGCAGTTCGGCGTGTACGACGTCAATATCTCGGTGCTTCAAAACAGCGAGAACGAAAATATTAGACAGCAGGGCAAAATGTTGCCTTCGGCTGCGGGCGCGGGCGATTTCAGATTTTACCTTTACAATAATAAATCGAGCAGAAACCTGTCATGGCAGGAAAACATAAAAAACCAAGGAAACCAAGGGGAGAATATTATTCCCGTGGTAGCGGAGGATGTTGAATGAGCAAAAAAGGATTAAAAACAATGCTCGTGTGTATCGTGCTCTTAATAGGGCTTGTTACGCTGTTTGCATGCAACAAAGGCAACGTGGCTGACAAAGACGGACAAACGAAAGTGATTGTGAAAATCCAAGACGAAGACGGCAGCATTTACAAGGAAAACGTCGTGTTTTCCGACTTATTCACGCTCAGTCTTCAAAAAGAAGGATACACCGGAAGACTGTATCGCGACGTGGACTTTTTGAAGCCTCTTACAAAGGATTCCAAAGTCAAAAACGGCGATACGGTTTACGTCAAATGGACGATCAATAAATACACCGTAACGTTTATGGACGGCGAAAAGGTGCTTGAAACCTTTACAAACGTCCGGCACGGCGATACCGTAACCGCGCCCGAGGTTTCCGAAAAATACGGAAAGACTTTCATAGGCTGGGATAAAAAATTTGACAACGTCACAAGCGACCTTACGATAAACGCGGTGTACGACGTCGCCACGTTCACGGTGACGTTTAAGGACGGCGAAAAGGTGCTTGAAACCCAAACGGTGGAATACGAAGCCGCCGCGACCGCGCCCGATACCGCCCGGCTTTCGCCGCCCGAAGGCATGCATTTTGCAAAATGGGACAAAGACTTTTCAAAGGTGACGGAAGATATTGAAGTTTCCGCCGTGTACGAGATTAACTTTTATACGGTTATTTTCAAAAACGGTGAAACGACACTTAAAATCGAAAAAGTGAAACACGGCGATTCCGCAACCCCGCCGAACAACCCGCCTGATACCCCAACCGCAAAGTTCGTCGGATGGGACGAATCGTTCGACAACGTCACAAGCGACCTTATCGTCAACGCAAAGTTGGAAAAACGAAAGTACACACTGACGTTTATTAACTTTGACGGCACGACGGTTTACACGGCGGCGGTCGAGTACGGCGCGCCCATCGTCAGCCATTTTGAAACGGCAGACAACGACGTGGCGTACGACGATACAATTCTTGATTACGTCGGCTGGTACGATAAATCCGACACGGAAAAGACGATCATCGACGATTTTTCGGAGTTGACAATGCCGACGCACGACCTTACGTATGCGCTGAAATTAAGGCTTATGGATTCCGCAATCGGCGAATTCACGGTTAATACCCCCGCGGACTTCACGTTTACGGAAAGCAACACCGCCGAATTTAGTGTAATGCCGAACGAGGGCACCACTTTGCACGCGGGCGTTACTTATAAGTATATATGGACAATAAATAAAGATAACGTTTTTTATAAGACGGAAGAAACAACCGAATCGTCGCTCACCCTTCAAAACCTTGCGGCGGGCGAATATTTCGCAAAAGTGAGAATCGTCGCGTCAATGGAAACCTGCGACCCTGTCGGAAAAGACTTTTCGGCAGACGAAACGCTTATCGTATCCCACGCGGACATTTTGGACATTACGGTAACGGGCGTCACAATGATGTACGGCGATAAAAATGCCAAAATCGGAATAAGCGGACTTCGTGCGGACGACGTCGTAACATACGGCACCGACGGCGCAACATTCCCGCTTCAAAACGTCGATTTGTCGGCGCTCGACTGCGGCGAATACGATTACTTTGTAAGAGTGTACAGGGGCGACAACTACAACCCGTACACGTCGGGAAAAATCACGGTAACGATAAATAAAGCGGAAGTTTCCGCCACCGTTACGCCAAAGAGCGACAAGTTGACATACGGCGATAGTTTGCCGAGCCTTACCGCAAAAATCGGCGAAGAAACGTATACGATTGAAAGCGGCAAATACGAATTGCACTTAGGGATGACCTCGATAACGGGCAACGTTGCAAATAACGTCGGCACGTACAATATCGAAAACGTGGATATTTCGGACTTACGCGCAAAGTATCCCGAAAAGAATTACGATATAAAACTCACAACCGTAGGCACGATTACGATTAATATGGCGACCCTTACGGTAACCGTTACGTCGGACAAAACCGAACTTACGTACGGCGAAGCTTTGCCAATAATAACTTATACATTCGATGGGTTGAAACTTTCGGACGCGGAAAGTGATTTCACGAGAACCGAAACGGAATTTGCAGAAAAACTCGACGTGGGTACGTATACGGCGTCCGTAACCCTTTCGGGCGAAAAGACGAAGTTTTACAATATCACCGTGAATACGGTCGAATTCAAGGTCAATAAAAAAGCGGCGACAATCACGATAGATAAAGTTAACAATATCAAATACGGCGATAAAGTGCCCGATTTGTCGGCAAAAGTCGATGGAGTGCTTGACGGCGACAGCCTTGTATACGCACTTGAAACCAATTATACCGTCGGCGCAAAACCCGGTGTATTATATACCGCAAGCGTTGTGGTTAACGCCGCGGAAAACAAAAACTATGCAATCATCGCAACCGGCACAACGTTCAACGTCGGCACAAAGGATCTTACGATAAAACTCAATAATACGGCGACCGTTGCGGTCGGGAAAACATACAAGGTCGAGGCAGAACACCTTGACAAAATCGGACTTGTTGCGGGAGACACCGTCACGGGAAACGTCACGATAACAAAGGACGTCGCAGGCACATATAACGCAGACGATTTCGACAAATCCAACCTTGTCGTTACGAACGCCGATTGCTACGTGATTTCGTACGAAATGAGCGTTACGTTTATAGAGGTCACCTTCGCAATAGATTTCGCGGACGTTACGCTGACGTACGACGGGCAGCCGCACGGCGTTAAGGTCACAAAGACCGATGCAAGCAAAAACTACACGATAACGTACGGCACGACCGCAGACGGTTGCACGCTTACTTCTTCGCCCGTATATACAAACGCAGGCGCGTACGCGTACAAGATATACTTTAAGGTTGTTGACAACGACACCCTCGCGGAGTATGTCGGATACGTTACGCTTACGATAAACAAGAAAGCGGTCACAGTAAAGGTTAACGACGTCACGATAACTTACGGCGAAACGCCCAAGTTTGAGTACACCGTCACGGGGCTTGTAGAGGGCGAAAATCTTTCGGGCGAGGCGGTTTACAGCGGCGCAGGCACGGATGTGGGCGAATACGATATTTCCGTTTCGGGAATTACCGCAAGCGATAATTACAAGGTAACTTTTGTCACCGGCAAACTCACGATAAACAAAAAGACTGCCGAAGTCGACTGGACTATTGCGGAAAGTTACGTTTACAACGACGGACAGACTTTGCCCACGGCAACGTACGACGGCAAAACCGCAAGCCTTATATTCACAAAAGACGGTACGGTATGCGAGTTCAAAACCGCGGGCACTTATATGGTAACCGTGGCGGACAACAACTATATCCTGACGAATAACGGAAAAACAATCGTCATCAATAAGGCAAGATACACGGCGGCTCCCGCGCTTTCTCTTTCCGGCACGTACGATCCCAACAAAACGCTTGGAAATTACGCGCTCACAGAAGGATTTACCTGGGCTGACGCGGGCGAAATCCCCGTTTGCACAAAGACGGAGTATGCGGCGAAGTACAATATGGACCCCGCAAACTACGAAGACTATGACAAGGCGACGGTAACACTCGTTCTTCAAAAGGCGACGGTAGCGCTCGCGCAAAATCTTTTCGAGTTCAACTTTGACGGCGCGTCGCACGAAATCGGCACGACCGTGAAGTACAATAACATCGAAGTAACGGAGCCTTACACCCTGACGTTTGAAAAGAATATGTTTTCTGCGGCAGGCACGCACAAAACAACCGCGACGCTTACGGCGGACAACTTCGCTTTGTCCGACAACGTCGTTTACGTAAAGGTCAAGGGCGTGAAAGTCGGCAACAACTATTACACAATCGAAGATGCGCTGTTCAATTCGAAGTCGGGCGATACGGTCGAGTTTATCAGCGCCGCAAAGGAAGTATCGTTCGCACAGAGAGACGTTGCCGAGGCGATATATGTCGACAACGCATATCGCACGGTAAAAGCGGGTGTAACCCTGAAACTCGCAAGCGACGAAGACAGTTCCGCAAAGATAGGCAAACCCACTTATGGAAACGGAGTTGGGAATTATGTTGACACCGATTCGTCAAAGATAAAATACAAACTTATTCTCAACGAATCGACCGTGCTTGAAGTTTACGGAAATATTCTCATTCAGGGATTGTTGGGCGTAAACGGGCCGGGCTTGTCGGGACACACGTCGGGTAACCATAGTCAGATTATCAACAACGGAACGATAAATCTGAACAGCGGTGCGAATCTTGATTTGCGCGGATATATCAAGGGAGCAGGCACAATTGAAGCAAGAAGCGGAGCAATTGTTTACAGTCCGTTTGTTGTATATGATTATCGCGGCGGAACAAATACTAAGACTGTTTATGAAAAAGGAAAGATTGCGCCGTTCCGCATTTATGAAATGCCGAATATCCAATGTAAGTACTCAATCATTTATGGCGCGAAAAGCATGGGTTACCTTGATTTATATGCGAGTAAACAGCATAGAACGGACACCGCCACAATCATTGGAAACTCAAATGCAATGTTGATAATGGAAGACTCCTCTTCTCATATCTTAAAAACATATACAAAAATCGACAATGGAATCGGCATGACAAGTTTGACGATTACCGGAAAAGCAAAAATGGGAACATTAAAAATTTCGATAAGAATTTTGCTTAGCGAAGTTTCCGTGTCAATGACCGACGTACGGTTCCCGATGCCGTGGAATTACACCATAAATGTTGGTGACGGAATAAAGCAAACAACGTTTACGGTAGGAGACAATTACAAAATGATGACAGGAGCAACGGTAAACGTTAAGAAAAACGGCACGATAAATCTGACAGGAACGGTGCTCATTTACAAAACCTATGTTGATAATGCAACTATTAATCCGCAATACCCCAACAAAGGAGCGGCAAAACTGAACGTTGAAGGTGTCGTTAACGTAACCGGCGGAATAGCGGGCGAAATATTCGGGACGAGCGGCGGAAAGGTCATTATTGGAAACAACGCTGAATTGTCGCTTACGGAAAAAGAAGGCGACAGCGGCGACACGTCACAGGGAGACGCGATAATTGGTAGAGGAACGTTTTATGAAAGAGCAACTATCTCGGAAGTCGCGACGTTTGTAAATGCGGGCAACTCGACGGTTGCGGCGGTGACAAACAAAACCTATAATTACAACAACGGAACGTGGCAATAACCGCGCCCCATCTCAAAAAACAAAGTATGCGTCCGAAAGGGCGCATATTTCTTTGAAAATCGCTTGCAACTTTTCACCCGCGGTGATAATATATCGTGAGAAAATTCAAGGTGAACTAATGAAAAAACCGCTTAAAAAAATCCCGAAGACCGCGGAACTTATGTGGGTGCTGGGCATATTCCTTGTTGCGCTTGGCGTGACGATGAGCAAGAAAGCCGATCTCGGAGTTTCGATGATTGCCGCGCCGACGTTTATCGTGTACGAGGCGATAAAGCCGCTTTGGGCAGTGTCGGTGGGCACGGTCGAATATCTTGTGCAGGGCGCGATTCTCCTTATAATGTGCGCCGTCGTGCAACGGGTGAACTGGCGATACCTGCTGGCGTTTGCGGTGGCGGTGATATACGGTTACGTGATGGATATGTGGATGTTGGTTTTCAAAAACGTCGTGCTCACAGAAGCGTACTTAAAATGGATTATGCTTATCGCGGGCGACGTGATGACGGCGGCGGGCGTGGCGTGCTTTTTCAGGACGTATATGCCGCTTCAAGTGCACGAACTTTTCGTTGCGGAACTGTCCGACAGATATTCCCTGAAAATAAACAGGGTGAAACTCGTTTTCGACTTGTCTTTTCTGGTGCTGTCCGTAGTGCTTGCTCTTACGATATTCAGGGACGCGAATACCTTTGATTGGAAAAATATCGCCACGACTAGTTATCATAGTCTGGGGATTGGGACGATTGTCACGACGTTGATAAACGCCCCGATAATCGCGGTAATCGGGAAAGGGCTTGACAAAATTTTCGACTACACCCCGCTTTTCCCGAAACTTGAAAAGCTGATAGGCCGCAAAAAGAAAACGGACGCGCCGACCGAAACGGAACAAAATACCCATAAAAACGAACAAAACCAACCTGCGGAAGAACAAGCCGCAAACGACGAGAAAGAATAAAACCTAAAAAACCCTCGCAAAATCGCGAGGGTTTTTAATTTAAAAAATCTTCCGAGAGTTAAAATCCCCCGAAAACGGGGAAATTTAGATGAGATTGTGTTTTTCTCGGCAGGTTCTGAAAATTCCAGTGTACTTAGCGTACACGAATTTTCGGGTTCTGTCGAAAAGGCAAAATATCGCTAAATTTCCCCGTTTTCTTCCTGACGTTTGTTTTCGATAATATTCAAAACTACGGTTATCGACGGCACGATTACAGCAAACAAGCAAAGTTCGACAACGGTGTTGATTGCAACCACGCTTGACAAAAGCCACTTGAAATTTATGACAAGTCCGTCGTAGTTTTTGCCGTGCGCGAACGCCAGAAACATTGAAAGGAACAATATCGTGTTGGTGATAACGCCGCAAATCGTTGAAAAACAGCCGATTGCAAAGTTCACGGCGCGGTTTTGTTTTTCGGTGCGCGGTTTTGTCGATTTCGCCGCCGCCTTGCTAAGCCCCTTGTATACGAGCGCGCAGACAGCGCCGCACAATATGCGCGGAAGCACCGATACGAGCGGGTTTATCGCAACGGCGTACATAGGAATACTGCCCGAATAAATAAGCGCGATAAACAAACTTACAAGCCCGAATACGCCGCCCGAGATCGCGCCGAATTTCACGCCGTAAACCTGTCCGCAAACAAAGACGGGAATAAGCCCCAGCGCAAAACTTATCGGCAGCCCGAATTTTTGTATGATTTCCGCAAGAGCCTGCAACACGACGACAAGGGCAAGCGTTATCCCAAGCGTCGCGATTTCTTTGTTTTTCTTGTGATTTTCAACGTTGTCCATAAACGTTATTATACAAATATTTTCAAAAATGAAAAGCAAAAGCGCTTACAATTTATTCAAACGTCGATGTGGAGTTCAACAAAAACGCTTTCAGCTTCTCGGTTTTGGGATTGTCAAAGATTTCGTCGGGCGTGCCGTATTCGGCGACTTCGCCGTCCGCCATAAACACGACGCGGTCGGCAACCTTTCTTGCAAAGTCCATTTCGTGCGTTACGATAATCATTGTGCTGTCGCCTTTAAGCCCCTTTATGACTTTCAGGACTTCGCCCGTAAGTTCGGGATCGAGCGCAGACGTCGGCTCGTCAAAGCACAAGATATCGGGGGAGAGCGCAAGGGCTCTTGCGATTGCGACGCGCTGCTGTTGTCCGCCCGAAAGTTCGCAAGGATACGCCGCGCATCTGTCCAGAAGACCGACTTTTGAAAGAGTCTCTTTCGCGCGGGCGTCGATTGCCGAAAATTCGGCTTCTTTAAGTTGCTTTTTTTGCAAACTCAACGCTTTACCGCGCACTTTCTGCTGTTTTAACTCCTTAATTTGTTGTTTTATCTTGTCTTTTGCCAGTAGTTCCGCAGATATTTTCACGTTCTTCAAAACGTTCATATGCGGGAACAAATTGAACTGCTGGAACACAAGGCCGAAGTGTAGCCGCTTTTTCCGAAGGTCGTTGTATTTTTCGTTTTTGTCGCTTGCGCCGTCGAAAAGAGTTTCGCCGTCAACGATGATTTGCCCGTCGTCGGCGGTTTCCAAAAAGTTTAAGCACCGAAGGAGCGTCGTCTTTCCGCTGCCCGAGGAGCCGATAATCACCACGACTTCGCCTTTGTCCATTTCAAAATTTATGCCTTTCAGCACTTCCTGCGCGCCGAACGATTTTTTCAAATTTATAACTTCCAGAATTGCCATTTTTTATACCTTATAATAGTCCAGCTTCTTTTCGATGTAGCGGAAAAGAAGAGTGAGCAGTCCGCTGAATACGAGATAAAATACGCCCGCATAGAAAAGCGGCCACAACACGACGTAATTGTTGACGATTTGCTCGCTGAATTTGATGAGTTCCACAACGCCGATGACGCGCGCAAGCGACGTGTCCTTGACAAGCGTGATTATTTCGTTGGACATCGGGGGCATAATGCGTTTCACGACCTGCGGCAGGGTTACGTAAAAGAATGCCTGCGATTTCTTCATACCTAAGACCGCCGCCGCTTCCGTTTGTCCACGCGGTATCGACTGGATCCCGCCGCGATAAATTTCCGAAAAGTAGCAGGCGTAGTTTATCACAAACGCCACGAGTACCGCCGTAAATCGCGATTGCATCGGATAATCGAACAAAAGTCCCGGCACGTAAAATACCACGATGATTTGAAGCATAAGCGGCGTGCCGCGGATAATCCATACGATAAGTTTTGAAAGATATTGAAGCGGTTTGAACTTCGACATCGAGCCGAAGCAGACGATAAGTCCCAAAGGCACGGACAGGACAAGCGTCAGAATAAACAGAAGACACGTCGTCCCGAACCCCGTGAAAAGTTGCCTCGTCACTTCCGAAAATGAAATTGTTGCTGCCGATAAAACCATATTTATAAGTCCGTAAAAAAGGTAGATTTCGCCGTTTGCACGGCGAAATCGAAAAAGTATTTTCTTGTTTAATTATTTTATGCCGAGAATTTCTTTTGCGGCGTCTTCGCCTGCCGAGCCGTCTTCCGCCACGATGCGCGCATTTTTCAAAGCGTCGTAGGAGTTGTATTTATCTTTGTCGGCTTTTCTGACGACGGCGCATTGTTTGTTTTCAAGGTAGTTCATCGTTATCGACCATTGTGCGGCACGCGCCGGCGTTACGGTCAGACCGTTCCATACGCAGTCGATGGTTTTTGCTTCCATTTCGGATTCCTTCTTGCCCCAATCGATAAGTTTGAATTCAACATCGATTATCTTGCCGACTTTCTCGCTGATTTTTGCAAAGACCGCTTTTGCAAGGTCGGTGTCGAAACCGCCCGTCGTTTTGTCGCCTTCGCCGAGAGCCATGGGCGCGTTCAAGGTGAATCCGATGACGATTTTGCCTTTGTTTTTGATATAGTCAAGTTCCGTATTGTCCGCTTCGCCCGTGGGTTTGGAGTAGACAAGGTCGAGCGTTGCCGCGGAAATGCCGTATTTGTCGGCGATTGTTTTGTAGTCGGCGTCTTTAAGTTCAACAAGAACTTGATTGACAAGGTCGGTGAGCGCGTTGTATTTGCCGTCGGCTGCCTTTCTGAAAGCGATGCCGTAGTATTCCTTTTCAAATTCCACGTCGGCGATCGTCAGGTTTTTCGCCATTGCGGAGTCGACGCTCAGAAGATAGTTCGCCATCGTGTAGTCCATTATGCCAATGTCGGCGGTTTTGGCGTTGAGTTCCTTGAAAACGTCTGCCTGCGCCGAGAGTGCGGTGTAGCCGGGTTTTGTTTCCTTGTTGCAGGCTGCAAGCGCAAACGCCATCACGAAAACTATTGAAATAATCGAAACGATAACGGTGATTTTCTTTTTCATATTTTTACCTCGGTTTAACGCGTTAGTAATTTAGCGTAATAAAGTGTTATGAATGGATAATACCATATAAAAAAGGTTTTGTAAAGCAAAAAACAAACATTTTCAAAAATTTTTTTATTTATATAATAATAAAAATAATTATATATGATAAAAACAAAATAAAAACGGACGCAGGGATGCGTCCGTCTTGTGCGACATAACTCTTATTTGTGGTTGCCGTTAAGCAGCGCGAAGTTCTGCTTGTTCGCCTTATAAAGGTTTTTGAACACTTCAAAGCCCTTATCGTAAACTTCCGCTTTCAGCTTCAAATTGGGCTTAAACGTCTTTTTTGCGGGGATAAAGTCCCTGACTTTGTCAAACGAAGGAATAAGGTTAAGCCCGATTGCAACGCATACTGCCGCGCCGACCGCGCCCACGTTTTGCGGACTGTCAACCGTTTCGATAGTGTGTCCCGTGATATCGGCAAGGAGTTGGCAGGTAAAGTCGTTCAGCGCGCCGCCACCGACAAAACGAATGACGTCTGACGTTTTGACTTTCCTTTCGCTTGCTTCCAGCATCCAGCGTTTGTGATAGCATACGCCTTCCAGCACCGCGCGGATAAGTTCGGTTTTTCCGGTGTCAAGCGAAATGTTGAAGAACATACCGCGAGCGTTCGGATCCTCAAACGGGCAACGGTTGCCGTGCAGCCAGGGTGTGAAAATTACGCCGCCCGAGCCTGCGGGGATATCGTCGACGACGGTTGTCATATATTGATACAGGTTGAGATATTTGGATTCAAAATCTTCCGCGACGTGTTTTTTCTGAATGTAAATGCCGACTTCGTCCAGGGCGATATGGTCTTTCACCCATTCCAGACACTTGCCCGAGGTTTCGAGTTCCGCAAAGTAGTTGAATTTGCCGGGTTGCGCCGCGACGGTTGCCGCAATCATTGTGGTTACGTCCACGGCGGATTTGTCGGTAACGGTCGAAACCCAGCCCGAAGTGCCGCTGTAAATGTGAGTTTCGCCAAGTTCCGTGCTGCCCGCGCCGACGCCGATAAGAGAAGCGTCCATACCGCCGCCGAAGACTTTGATGCCTTTGACAAGCCCGAGTTCTTTCGCGGCTTTTTCGGTGATTTCGCCCGCGCAGTCGGACGACGCGATAAGTTTTGGCAGGTGGTCGTAATTCACGCCGCACATTTCGCACATTTTTTTGCTGATGCACTTGTTTTTAAGGTCAAGTAAAAGCGTGCCGAACGCGCTGTCGTACGTCATGACGAATTCGCCGGTCAGACGGCAGATGAGATACTCTTTTACGTCCAGCCATTTGTAAACGCGCTTAAAGTTTTCGGGCTCGTTATTTTTCACCCAGTTATATTTCCATACGGGGTCTTTTACGCTGACGGGTGCCGCGCCCGTTATCATAAGCGCGGGGATAAGTTTGAAAATATTTGCGCCTGCGATTTGAAGCCCATAGGAAATGCCTTCCTTGATTTCCTTTCTCGCGCGCTGATCCATATAAGAAAAGGCTCTGCGGATTGCGACGCCGTCTTTGTCGACAAGGACAAGCCCCTGCGCCTGCGAGCAGAAAGAAACGCCTGCGATTTTGTCGGGGGAAATGCCGGATTTTTCAAGTACGACGCGCGTTGTGGAGCACATTGCCGCCCACCATTCGTCGGGATCCTGTTCCGCGCCGCCGTCGTCGTAAACGTAAAGTTTGTAGCTTTCGGTTGCGGACGCCAGAATTTTGAAGTCTTTATCGATTTCGAAAATACAAGTTTTGATGCCTGTCGTGCCTACGTCGTAGGCCATAATATATTTTGACATAAGTGTCACCCTAAAAATTTTTATACCAAAATTATACCATAGTGCATTTTTAATGTAAACAACTTTTTTACAAAGAGATAAAAAAGTATAATAATATCAAACTTGTGTCAGTATGACACATAAGAACGTGCAAAACCGGCTCAAAGACGCAAAAAAGTCGGCATAAATGTCAAAATGACAGTTATGCCGACAGTAAAACGCAAGTGTGTTTTAATTATTCGCTTGCAGTTGTTTGCGATAACAATCGTTTTCGATGGAGCAGCCGCCGCATTTCGTGCAGCCTTCCTGTTTTTTGAAGTCCAGATTGTATTTCACAAGAAGGCCTGACAAATGCGTCGCGATCTCGATAAGATCCTGCGTTTTGCACCTTGTCGAAATGTCGACGGGCGCGTTGTCAAGCGGACGAATGGGCATAACTGTCGGGAATACGCCGATTTTTGCCATCTTTTCACATTCTGCCATAATGTCTTCTTTCGGCTGGATTCCCGCAATCAGCACGGAAGATACCTGTCCCCATCCGAAAACGCTCACCGCTTTTTCAAACGCCTTATAATAATGCTCGTACGAAATTTTCGATTTTCCAGGGCAAATCTTTTTCCTTAATTCGTCGTTTGCGACTTCCAGATTCATTATCGCGACGTCCGCGCCCGCATTTTTCAGCGCTGCGATTTTTTCAAGGTCGGACGGCGGGGCAAACTCGATTGCGATTTTCGCGTCCGAAAACGCACGGATTTTTTTGACAAGGTCAATCCAGTAATCCGCCATGACGTCCGGGTTTTTATAAGTCCCGCCCGAAAAGTTGAGCATATTGTCTTTTGACAGTTCAAAAAGTTTTTTTATGGAATCTGCAAGGACGTCGGCGTCAAGCGGCGTTTCGCGCTCTTTCACGATACTGCAAAACCTGCATTTTTCGTTTTCCCTGTCATAACAGCAATTACTGTTCGGCCAGATCGTAACGCAACCCTTGGAGTGAAGCCTTGCAAAGTCGTCCACGACCGTGCCGGTGTGTGGGAGCGCGCCGAAAAACGAAATGGGGAAACTGTTTTTTCCGTCCGTTATAAAAAAATTGCCGTCCTTTTCGTCCAGAAGATAGGGCGATTCGTGCGCGAAGTCGTCGGCGATACTGACGTTGCAATTCGTTTCCGAAAACCTTACGTTCAGGCTGTGCATTATTCCTTTTGTGAAAAAGTCGGGAAATTCCTTATATAATATGGCTTTTGCGTTGTCGCTTGCGCGCATACCTTTGGTCAGAAGTTCCGCCTTATAAAAAATTTGGTCGTTGATATTCATAGGTACCTCAATCGTATTTTATAATATCTTTTCTTTTTTCGCAACCGCAGCGGAAAAATCGTAATCCGAAAATCATAAAAAAATTCAAAAACCCCCTTTTACACGGCGGAATTTAGGTAAATTTAGGGTTTAAAAAATAAAATTAAGAAAAACAGTTCATTTTGATAGGCAAATTATCAATAATGTTTTTATGAAAAGGAGGAAATATGGGAGCGAAAGAAAGAAACAAAAATTACGTGCTTGAAAAGGCAAAAGAAGTTTTTTTGGAACGCGGGATCACGGGCGTTTCGATGGCGGACATTGCAAAAGAAGCCGATTTCGGCGTGGCGTCGGTGTATCGCTACTTCGGAAACAGGAATGCGTTGATTATGGAATGCGCCGTGTCAATATGGCAGGACAAACGCGATAAATTGCGCGTCGTTTACGAAAAGAATCTGTCGGAAAGCGGATATGACCAGATCGTCGTGCTTACAAAGTATTTTTCGTGGCTTGTCGTGAACGAAAAGTCGTTTTCAAAGTTTTTGCTGTCGCTCGATTCGTTTCTGATGACGGAAGACGCGACGCGGGAAGAAAGAAAGGAATACGACGCAATCCTGCTTGAAATTTACAAAATGTTTGAGGACGCGTACAAGACGGGACTTTCCGACAAAACGGTCAGGGATATCGGCAGTTTTCAGGACTTTTATTTTGCGGCGACGCAGTCGCTTATCAGCCTGTCGCAAAGGCTCACGATGCGCGGCAACGTCGGCTTTGACGACGTATCGTTGCACGATAAGGTGAAACTTCTCGTGAGTATGTTCACAACGTATTTATCAAACGAAAAATAACTTTACCGGTTAAAGTTTGACGATAAAACGCAAAAACCGCCGAAACGGCGGTTTTTTGTTTTAAGTAAAAAGTGATTTTCGGCGTTACAGCCCGATGAAAATCGACGAATTTCTGAGGCTCACGTCTTTGATTTTATCGTTGATACTTAACGCGTGTTTGTCAAGATTTTGCCCGTCTTCGTCGGACATGTTTTGCGCGCGGAACTCGGCAATGATTTTCCCCGAAACGTCAGCAATAATTTCGTTTTTGAGTTTTGCCTCGCTTGTCGAATTCCCGCATTCGGTAAGGAACGACAACGCCGTTTCGACGTCGGACAGAATGGTGAGTTCGCGCATTCCGCGGTATGCCCATTTGTAAAAAGGCTCGTAAACGTTGTTCAGCAAAAACACGCACGAAATCGCGCTTTTTACAAATTCGAGAATCGCAAGTTGCGCCGCGCCTGTCTCTTTTCTTGCGATAAGGCGGGGGTAGTTGTATTGTCCGGATTGGCTCATAGAAAGCGCGTGCGCCGCGATTTTTTTCAGACGGACGTCCTCGGGGAAGCCTTTTTGCAAAACTTCGCGAATCCTTGAAAACTCGGCGCAGTTATTTATAAACATCTTGCCCGATACGGCGGTGCGTAGGGCGTATGGCGGGATTTTCAGCCAGTCGAAAGCCGTTTCGGGCGCGGAACTTCTGCCGATAATACTTTCGTAAAAGTCTTTGCACGAAAAAACGCCGTGGCGACTGCCGCCCGCGGGCGAAATTTTCAGACGGGAAAACCCGGAAAACTCGTCGGGAAGTTTGTTGTACGCGCGGGTTAAGTCGAACCCGTATTTTTCGTAATCCGCGTCGCTTAAAAAAATGCAGAATCCCGGCTCGAAGTCGTGATCTTTTGAAACGTCGTCGTCGAAAAACAGACACTCGCTGCCTTGACCGACAAGCCCTGCGGACAACGTCGGCAAAAGAAAAGCAAAGTCTTTTTCAAGCATCGACATTCCGAATTTTTCAAAATATTTTTCAGACAACTCAACGCCTTTCATAAATGCTCCTTGCTCGCGCCGAAAGGTCTTGTGCGTCGATAAATCTTCCTGCGTCGGAAAAGGCGGACGCGCATTTTTCGCACACAAAGGCGTAATATCCGTCGCGCGTTACGCTTTCGTCGTTTAAGAGAGACAGAGCGTTGTCAAGAGCCTTGTCGACGTTTTCGTCGTCAAAGGGATCTTTTCTCAGAAAAGTTGTCGAAAGGTTTGTGTACGTTACCGCTTCGTCCAACTTATTCCCGTTGTTTTTCGCAATTTCAAGTGCCTTTTCAAAATACGATATTGCGGTGTCGTAATCGCCCAAATCGGCATATGACAGTGCGGAATTGTTGTATAAACCGCCGAATAGCGCATTATCCGCGTCAAGGTTTTTTGATAAAACCTTGTTTACTTCGTCATAAATTTTAAGCGCGCCTTTCGCGTCGCCAAAGGCTTTTTTGTTGGTTGCGACGTTCAGTAAAAACGTTGCGCCGCTTGTCGTTTCCGCCATATCCGTCTCGTCAATCAGCCGCAAAATTTCGGCGCAATATTTCTCGCTTTCTTCCTTGTTTCCCGTTTTTCTGAAAACCCCGGTGAGTTCGCTCGTCACGACGAGTTCGCCCCGTTTATCGTTCAAGGCTTTTGCCTCGTCAAGCCAGTATCTCAAAAGTTTTTCGGCGGACGCAAGATCGTTTCGTGACAAAAACTCGTCTTCCTTTTCGATAATGCGTTCGACGGGAATCGTCCCGTGAGTTTCGGTTTCGGGATAATAAAACTCTTTGCCGCCGCACGTCGCGCAGGCAGGCTCCTTATAATCGAATTCGTCGATACCCATAGTTTCTCCTTCCCGCGCGACGGCGTGATTGTCGCGCGTTTGACCTGATTCAAGAATAACACAAAATTCACGCCTTGACAACGGACGGCGCAAAGGTTATATTATTACTATTGATATTTATAAATAACATAAGGCGGTATGTTGAAAAAATGATAAGAAGAATCGAGTCGGCGGACAGGGCGGATTATATAAAGTTCGCAAAAGAGTTTTATACGTCGGACGCCGTCACGCACGACGTTCCCGAAGAATACCTGACGCTGACCTTTGAAACGCTTGTCGAAGGAAACCCGTTTTCGGACGGCTATATGATTGAAAGCGACGGCGAAAACGTCGGATACGCTCTCGTTGCGAAAACGTTTTCGCAGGAAGCGGGCGGCATGGTTGCATGGTTTGAAGAATTGTATCTTTCGGAAAAGGCGCGCGGAAAAGGACTCGGCACGCTTGCGTTAATGTACCTTGAAGGCAAGTACGTTTCGGAAGGGTACAAGAGAATAAGGCTTGAATACACGGCGGAAAACGAGCGCGCGGCGAAACTTTATCGACATCTCGGGTTCAAGACGCTTGATTATCTGCAAATGCTGAAAGATTTCAAATAAAAAAGGATTAAGGGACGATTTTCGACGCGGAAAAGGTCAGAAAGTGGTCGGAAAAACTCGACAAAAAGGTCAGAGGAAAGAAAAAGAGATAAATCCGCCGTGAAAACGAAAGAAACAACAATCAAAATATTGTTCTCGGCAATCGTGTGCGCGCTGATATCGGCGACGATGTTTTCAATGAAAGCGCGCGCCGTTTCGTACGCCGAAACGGGAAATTGCCCGCACGAATACGACGACGATTGTGATGGCGAATGCAATCTTTGCGGCGAAAAGCGCACGCCGATGCATTATTTCGGCGAATGGACTGTCGTAAAAGAAGCCACCAACGACGAAGAAGGGCTGAAAGAGCGAACGTGCGTCAGGTGCAACGTAAAGCAGCAGGCGATTTTGCAAAAGACCGCCGTCCCCGAACCGCAAAAAGAAAAAATCCTTTCAAAATCGGATATCGCGGGGATTGTCGTCGGAAGCGTTGCGGCAGGGGGACTCGTCGCATTTATCGGGGCGACGCTGATAAAAAAGAGACGCAAAAAATAAGGCGCGCGAAAGTGCGTTTTTATTTTTAATAAAATGTCGAATTTCCTTTTGAAAAACGATTGACAATAATAAAGTTTGAGATTATATTTTTGTCGCTATGGAAAACGAAAACGAGCAACTTGTCGTGCCGCCCGAAAGCGAACGGGAAAAAACCGAAGAAGGGCAGACGACAAGCGAAGAAAACGAAATAGTAAGTGACGAAAACGCAGAAACGTCAGGCATCGCCGCAAAGATTTCCGCGACCGACAACGCGGAGGATTTGCCGAAAAAGAAAGGTCAGCGCGATATGACGGAAGGCGTCATCTGGAAACAAATTCTGGCGTTTGCGCTGCCGATACTTTTGTCCAACGTCATACAGCGGTTGTATAACGCGGTCGACTCCATCGTCGTAGGGAGGTTTGTCGGGCACGAAGCGCTTGCGGCGGTTGGCAGCAACAATAGTATAATCAACGTTTTCGTGTCGCTGTTTTTGGGAATATCCGTGGGCGCGGGCGTTGTCGTCGCGCAATACTACGGCGCAAAGGACGATGAAAAACTCAAAAAATCCGTGCAGACCTGTGCGTTTCTGGCGATTGTTTCGGGCATAGTGCTGACAATCGGCGGATACTTCCTTGCGGAGCCCATATTAAAACTCGTTCACACCCCCGAAAACGTAATGGCGCTGAGTCGCGAATATTTGCAGATTTATTTCTTGGGCGTTCTCGGCGCACTTATATACAATATGGGATCGGGTGTGATACTCGCGGTCGGCGACAGCAAGCGGCCGTTTTTGTATTTGCTGTTCGCGTGCTGCTTGAATATCGCGCTGGACGTAGTGTTCGTAAAAACGCTCGGCATGGGCGTTGCGGGCGCGGCGTGGGCGACTCTTATTTCGCAATACGTATCGGCGATTCTGGTCACATTAAGGCTTCTTCTGACAAAACAGAACTATAAACTGTCATTTCGGCATTTTAAGATTGACAAGCCGATTCTCAAAAACATATTCAAAGTCGGTCTTCCCGCGGGGTTGCAGTCAAGCATGTACAGCGTCGGGAACCTGCTTATCCAGTCAAGTCTGAACACCTTCGGCTCGGTCGTAATGGCGGGCTGGGTTGCCGCGATGAAAGTGGACGATTTCACCTATGCTCCAATTTGTTCTTACGGCATGGCGATGAACAGTTTCGTTGGACAGAACGCCGGCGCAAAGCGCATGGACCGCGTGAAGAAAGGCTTTTACACCGCGCTTATTATGAGCGTCGTTACGGCGGTCGTTATCATTGTCCCCGTGCTGATTTTAAGGGGCGACGTCGTTCGCATATTCAATAAGGAAGCGGACGTCGTGAGCGTAGGCTCGGACATCATTCTGCACATCTGCCCGTTTTACGTGATTTTCGGTATGTGCGAAGTTTTCTCGGGCACGCTGAAAGGGCTTTCAAAGTCGCTGACGGCGTTTATAATCACGTTTGTCGGCATACTCTTGACAAGGATAATCTGGCTTTACACGGCGGTGCTTATGACGCACAATCTCACGGTATTGTTTATGATTTACCCGATAAGTTGGGTTGTGACCGCCGCGATATACTTCATATACCTTGCCGTCAAAAAATGGGACGGAATGCTCGATATGACCGCGGAAGACAGGTTTATCGAAAAACTCAGACATATCGGCAAAAAGAAAACCGCGTGAAAACACAAAAAGAAATATCGTTTGTTTTATAAAACATATAATATAACAAATATACAGACGGCGAAAAAACTAAAAAATCGTAAAAACATTTTGAAAACCCCTTGACAAACGTATAAAGGGGTTTTATAATTACAAACAGTTGAACAGTTATTCAAATGTTTGACAAAAAGGAAAAAGAAAAATGAAAGAAACAAAAATCGAAAAAAACGAATTTTGCGAAGAAGTGCACGCGCACGACGAAACGGTGCAGAAGGTCAAAGCAAGCCTTTCCGACGCCGATTTATTGTTTGACGTTGCGGAACTTTTCAAAATTTTCGGCGACAGCACCCGCGTCAATATCCTTGCGACGCTTTCAAAAAACGAACTGTGCGTATGCGACGTCGCGGCGGTACTTAATATGACGGTCAGCGCGGTATCGCATCAACTCAGGATTCTTCGCCACAACAAACTCGTGAAGGCGAGAAGAAGCGGCAAAGAAGTGTTTTATTCGCTTGCGGACAACCACGTCGTGAAGATTCTGGAACTTGCAATCGACCACGTAAAAGAGTAAAAAATCAAAGAGGTAACAAATATGAAAAAGACGGTAACCATTAAAGACATCGACTGTGCAAACTGCGCCGCGAAAATCGAACGCGACGTGCAAAAAATCAACGGCGTTAAAAGCGCCAGCCTGAATTTCTTCGGACAGCGTCTGCAATTCGAATGTGACGAAGAAGATTACGAAAGAATCGCAAAAGAAATCGTGCATTGTGCAAAGAAAGTCGAACCGGATTGCGTAATATTGGGTTTATAATACAAAAATGAAAGATAAAGATAAGAAAAAGTTAACAAAAAACCAAATAAGGCTCATACGTTTTTGTGTGTGTCTTGCTGCGTTTATCGTGCTTTACGCCATAGGCAAGACCGTCGGTATGCCGTGGTACGTGGGACTTGCGACGTATCTTGTCGTGTACTTCGCGATAGGCTACGACGTACTGTACCGCGCCGCGAGAAACATCGTGCACGGGCAGGTCTTCGACGAAAACTTTTTAATGTGCGTGGCGACGGTCGGCGCGTTTGCAATCGGCGAATATCCCGAAGCCGCGGCGGTCATGCTTTTTTATCAGCTTGGCGAACTGTTTCAGGATTACGCCGTCGGAAAGAGCAGGAAATCCATTGCGTCTCTTATGGATATCCGCCCCGACAAGGCTGTAATATTTAAGGACGGACAGGAAACCGAAGTCGCTCCCGAAGAAGTTAAAATCGGCGACGTTATCGTCGTGAAAGCCGGCGAAAAAATCCCCGTCGACGGTGTGGTGATAAAAGGAAGCGGCAGTCTCGATACGTCCGCGCTCACCGGCGAAAGCGTGCCGCAAACCGTGTCTGAAAACAGCATCGTTTTAAGCGGTGCCATCAACCTTTCCAGCGTTTTGTATATCCGCGCCGAGAAAGAGTTTTACGACAGCACCGTCGCAAAAATTCTCGACATGGTGGAAAACGCTTCCGCAAAGAAAGCGAAAGCCGAAAACTTCATCACAAGATTTGCAAGATATTACACCCCCGCGGTCGTTATCACGGCGGTTGTACTAGCGATTCTGCCCCCGCTCGTCATCGATATGAGAAGCGGCGCGGTCTGGATCTCGTGGCTCAATCGCGCGCTTACGTTCCTTGTCATCAGTTGTCCGTGCGCGCTTGTCATCAGTGTTCCGATGTCGTTTTTCGGCGGTATCGGCTGCGCGTCCAGAAAAGGCATACTTTTCAAGGGAACGAGTTATTTGGAACTTATCGACAAGGCAAATATATTCGTGTTTGACAAAACCGGCACGTTGACGAAAGGTACTTTCGACGTCAAAAAGGTTATCCCTGCGGAAAACCGCGACGAAATCCTGCGCGTTGCGTGCATCGCCGAAAGCGGCAGCCTGCACCCCATCGCAAAAAGCATTTACAAAGCGTACGGAAAGTCCGTCGACAGTTCCGAATATCAAATCACGGAACGCTCGGGACGCGGTATGGAAGCGACGGGACCCGAAGGGCGCATACTTTGCGGCAGCGGCAGATTGCTTGTCGAAAACGGCGTTGCGATTATCCCCGTCGAAGAAGTCGGAAGCGTGGTGTACGTCGCAAAAGACGGTCAATATCTCGGCGCGATTCTGATTGCGGATACCGTCCGCGACGACGCGAAAGAAGTCATAAAAGAACTGAAAGCGCAGGGCGCAAAAACCGTCATGCTTACGGGCGATAACGAAAAATACGCCCGCGCGGTCGCCGAAGAAGTCGGCATCGACGATTTCAAATTCGGTCTTCTTCCCGCGGACAAAGTCGTCGAAATGGAAGCAATCATGGAAAATAAGGGCAAAAAAGACAAGGTGGTGTACGTCGGCGACGGCGTCAACGACGCCCCTGTCCTTATGCGCGCAGACGTCGGCGTTTCGATGGGCGGCGTAGGCAGCGACAGCGCGGTCGAAGCGTCGGATATGGTGCTTATGCACGACAACCTTACGGGACTTGTTTCGGCGCGGAAAATCAGCAAAAAAACTCTTAAACTCGCATACGAAAACATCGTGTTCATATTGCTTGTCAAAGCCGTCGTGCTTATTCTCGGCGCGCTGGGCATAGCGAGTATGTGGCTTGCGGTGTTTGCGGACGTGGGTGTGGCGGTGTTGGCTACTCTCAATTCTATGCGCGCCCTTACTAGTAAAAAGTCATAATTTTGCGCCTTTTCGGCGTTTTTGCAGAACCCGAAAACCCGTTAATGGGGGCCCCGCGGGATACTGTGTACTCGCGGGGAAAAGGCGCACACAAGCAAAAGAGTGAGCGTTATCGTCCCCGATAACGTGATTTCAAAAGTGCAGTGTGCGCCGCGTACACTAGGATTTTCAGAACCCCGAAAGAAACGTCAAAAATCCATCAAAATTCTGACTTTTTAAGAGAATTATTATATTTGCAAATTCTCGCCGTTTTAGTGAGAGTGAAGATGCTGACTTTTTATGAGAAGTTTATTTTTTTAACTAAATCTTAACTTCGGATTAAAGTAATCTTTAACTTGCGCGGTTATGATTAAGCCATAAAGTTTCATAACATAATTTTCTCCCATTATTGAGAAGGGGCGTCCAAAACGGGCGCTCTTTTTCTTTTGGCGCGTGCGGGCAATAAAGTTGCCTTTTTTGTAATTGCATATTATAATAGACAGATGTAAGAGGATTCAAAATCGACCGTATGTTTTTATTGCTTGCGTTAATTTATCTTATTTTCATATCGCTGGGGCTTCCCGATTCGCTTTTCGGAGCGGCGTGGCCGGTCATGCACGTTGACTTCAACGTGAACGAAAGTTTCGCAAGCATATATATGATAATCACCGCGGTCGGCTCTGGCGGCGTAAGTTTTATTGCGGGGCCGCTCATCAGAAAATTCGGTACGGGCAAAGTAACGGTGGTGTCGATTTTGCTTACCGCCGTCGGCATGCTTGTCATCGGTTTTTCGGTGCATATTGCGATGGCGATTTGCGGTTCCATACTTATGGGGTTTGGCGCGGGCGCAATCGACACGGGGCTCAACAACTACGTTTCGACGCATTATAAGGCGCGGCATATGAACTGGTTGCACGCGTTCTGGGGCGTGGGAGTTACGTTAAGCCCGATAATCATGGGCGCGTTTCTGGATAGGAACAACAACTGGCGCGGCGGATACAGATGCGTGTCGTGCATACAGTTCGCGATATTCGCGGTCTCGCTTTTTTCGTTGCCGCTTTTTAAGAAGTACGAACACTCCGTGACGGTTGAAACGCTTGACGGGGCGGCGCCCGACGAAAGCGAAGAAGAAAACGAAAATACGACGAAAGAACAGGCGGAAGAAGACGGCGAAAAGCCGAAAAAGAAGAAGCCTGCAATTTTTGAAATATTGAAAATCAAGGGCGTGGCGTGGTCGGTTTTGTCGCTTGGCATTTACACAGCGATGGAATTTCTGATCGGCACGTGGGGCGCAAGTTACGCCGTCAACACAAAGGGCGTATCGCCCGCAGACGCCGCTCGCTGGGTGTCGCTGTATTTCGGCGGAATTATGGCAGGAAGGGTAATCAGCGGGTTTATCTCTTATAAATTTGACGATAAAGTCCTTATTCGGTTGGGAATTGTCGTCATGACAATCGGAATGATCGTGTTTGCGTTGCCCATCGGGAAATACTCGCTTGCGGGGCTTCTGCTCATCGGCGCGGGCTTTGGTCCGGTGTTCCCGTCGACGATACACTCAGTACCGTTCAGGTTCGGCACGAAGTATTCCGCGGACATTACGGGAATACAGATGGGCGGCTCTTACGCAATCGGATGGGCGGTGCAGCTCACGTTCGGATTCGTCGCGCAAAAGGTCGGTTTTTTGTTCATGCCGTACTTACTGCTTGCGTTTGCGGCGGCGCTGCTTATCGTAAGCGAAATCACGAACAAAGTCACCGCAAAACACAAAGTCGCGGCGGAGCAAATATCGTAAAAAATGAAACAGCGCGTTAAGAAATCGTTGATAATCGTTGCAATCGGCGTGGTGGTAAACGTCGCGCTTGCGCTCATCAAAATGTACGTCGGGCTTTCAAGCAACAGTCTTTGCATAATGCTTGACGCGATCAACAACTTTTTTGACATTTTGACGGCGATAGTGGCAGGGGTAGCGTTTTGCACGCTTCTTATCCCGCGCAGCGAAAAGGCGCCGTACGGCTACGGCAGGACGGAGTATCTTGCGGGGTTTATCGTCGCGGCAACTTCGGTCGTGGTCGGCGGGCTGTTTCTGATAAGGTCGCTTAACCGCATGGCGATGCCCGAGCCGGTATGGTTCGGTGTAAAAAGTTGCATATTGATATCGGTGACCGTGCCGGTAAAACTCGGACTGGGGCTTATCTACTATTTTGCCGACAAGAAGATGAAGTCGCCTGCGCTCAAAGCCTTGGCGATTGACAGTTTTATGGACGTCGGCATAACGGTGACTTCGGTGGTATCCTTTGCGGTATCTGCTCGCGTCGACTACGCCGCGGACGCGATTGTCGGCATCGTCATAAGCATTGCGGTTATCGTATTTGCGATAAAGGCAGTCAGGGACAACGTAAAGGCGGTTGTGTCGGGTGACGGCGCAAACGACGAGAAAGAAGCGATATACAAAGAGTGCGAAAAGGTCGGCGTGACCGTTGTGAAGACCGAACTTCACGATTACGGTTACGGCGCAAAAATCGGCGTCGTTATCGTGGAAAACGGCGACGAAAACGTATTTTCCGACATTTCCCGAAAAGTTCGCGAAAAAACTGGCGCGGAAATTAAATTTATCATTGAAAATAACGGCGAAAACGCCGAAGAACAAAACAACTGAGGTGAAGATATGAGAAAGAAGAAATTCGACGACACGAACGACGTTTCTTTCAGCGTGGAAACAACCGAATTCGGCACGCGTGAAAAGAGAAAGAAAGAGAAAAAGGTCCTTTCGCCCGAAGAAAAGAAAAAGCGTACGATAAAAGCGCTGATTATCACGGCAAGCGTCGTGCTTGTCCTTGCGATATTCTTTGGCGGTTGCGCGATAAGTTCGGCTGTCGGCACGAAGTCGCTTATCAAGCAAGGGCAGAGTTTTGACAAAGTCGAATATACCGAGCATTCGCAACTTGTCCCGACGTTTGACGAAAGCCTCGGATACTACGTATTTACGAAGGAAAACGGCCGCGATTTCAAGGTGTTGCAGTTCACCGACGTCCATATCGGCGGCGGCGCGTTTTCGCACAAAAAGGACGCGTGGGCAATGAACGCCGTCGCGACGATGATAAGGAAAGAGCAACCCGACTTTGTCGTGGTCACGGGCGATATCGCGTACCCCGTACCTTTCCAGTCGGGCACGTTCAACAACAAAAACGCCACGATGATTTTCGCGGAAATGATGGAAACCCTCGGCGTGTACTGGACGTTCGCGTTCGGCAACCACGACACCGAGTATTACAGCCGTTATTCGCGCGTGGATATCTGCAACTATTATAAGGAAAGAAATTTTAAGTACTGCTTGTTCGACGCGGGCGTTTGCGACGAAAAGGACTATATCGGTGACGACGCAATGGGATTTGGCAACAATATGTTCGTGGTCAAAAATTCGGACGGCAGCATCAATCAGGCGCTCGTAACGTTCGACAGCCACAGCTACATCGACGGAGACTACTTCGGCGCGGCGTGGAAATACGACAATATCCACCAGTGCCAGGTCGATTGGTATACCCGCGAAATGGCGAAGTTGAGAAAAGCAAACGACAATAAAGCCGTCAACAACCTTGTGTTCTTCCACATTCCGCTGCGCGAATACCGCGACGCCTGGGCGAACGTAATCGACAAAATCGGCGATGACGAAAAACCGAAAGTCGGCGATATTTTTGAGTCCGAACGTGGCACGACCGAGTTTATCTACGGCACGATGGGCGAAAAGAATAAAACCAAAAACGGTCAGCGCACATACGGCGTCTTCTGCGGAATGCGTACGGACGAACTGTTCGAGGCAGGGCTTGAAAACGATATGCAGGGCGTCTTCTGCGGTCACGACCACTACAACAACTTCTCCGTAAACTACACGCCGAAGGGCGCGGAACGCTCCATTCGCTTGACGTACGGCATGTCCATCGACTACCTCGCCTACGTCAGCGTCAGAGACCACGCACAACGCGGCTGCACGCAAATCTTGCTGAAAGCCGATAACTCCTTTGAATGTGCCCCCAAGAACTACTATAAGGACTACAACGTGACGCCCGAAAAACCCGAAAGGAAGAAGTAATCCGCATCCAATCCAACCAAAAACGGATATAAAAACAACCCCTTCGCGATTTGCGAAGGGGTTTGTTTTAGGCTATGTTTTCACGCCTCACTAATTGAAACCGTCCCGTCCGTGCAAACAACTTCCGTCGCCGGCACGCCCACTTTCCAATTATAATCTTTTGAAATTGCATTCCACTCTTCCATAGTTCCGTTAAAGGTTACGCTCGTAAGTCCTGTGCATTTCCAAAAGGCTCCCTCACCGATGTTTGTCACGCTGTTGGGAATTGTCACTTTTGTAAGATCCATGCAATTATAGAAGGCATCGTTTCCGATGCTCGTCACGCTATTGCCGATTGTCACACTCGTAAGCCTGATGCAATTATAGAAGGCATCGTTTCCGATGCTCGTCACGCTATTGCCAATTGTCACGCTCGTAAGCCTGGTGCAACCCTCAAAGGCATAAGAACCTATGCTCGTCACGCTGTCAGGAATTGTAACACTCGAAAGCCCTGTGCAATATGCGAAGGCACCTTCGCCGATGCTTGTCACGCTGTCGGGGATTGTTATGCTTGTAAACCCAGTGCAATTTCGGAAGGCAGAAGAGCCGATGCTCGTCACGCTGTCGGGGATAGTAATGCTCGTAAGCCCCGTGCAACCCAGGAAGGCATAAGAGCCGATGCTCGTCACGCCATTGCCGATTGTCACACTTGTAAGCTCGGTGCAACCATCGAAGGCAGAATCACCGATACTCGTCACGCTGTCGGGGATAGTAACGCTCGTAAGCCCTTTGCAACCCTCGAAGGCAGAGTCGCCGATGCTTGTAACACTGTCGGGGATGATTATGCTTGTAAGACCAGTGCAATACTCGAAGGCATAATTGCCGATGCTCGTCACGCTGCCGTCAGAAGGAATGACGCTTGTTTTGCAACCTGCTATCAACGTTTTGCTGTTCGTCTCGATAAGACAGTTTTCTGCGCTATGATATTTTGCGTTGCTGCCTGCAACGGTAATGTTCACAAGTCCCGTGCAATCAGAGAAGGCAGACTCGCCAATGTTCTTCACGCCGTTGCCGATTGTCACGCTCGTAAGCCCGGTGCAACCACGGAAGGCAGAGGCTCCAATGCTCGTCACGCTGTCGGGGATTGTTATGCTCGTAAGACCTGTGCACCAAGAGAAGGCATAATCGCCTATGCTTGTCACGCTGTCATCAGAAGGAATGACGCTTGTTTTACAACCCAAGAGTAAAGTTTTAGAGTCCGTTTCAATAAGACAGTTTCCGGAACTATGATATTTGGAGTTTCCTTTTGCAACGGTTATGCTCTCAATGCCACTGCAACCAGAGAAAGAATTATCGCCGATGCTCGTCACGCTGCTTGGGATTGTCACGTTCGTAAGCCATTTGCAACCACGGAAGGCAGAAGCTCCAATGCTCGTCACGCTGTCGGGGATTGTCACGCTCGTAAGCCCGGTGCAACCCAGGAAGGCAGAACGGCCGATGCTCGTCACGCCGTTGCCGATTGTCACGCTCGTAAGCCCGGTGCAACCTAGGAAGGCATCGTAGGAGATGCTCGTTCCGCTTGTTATATTAACAATAAAAGAGGCAGGTTTTGTTTGTTGTGCAACAAGGCTTACGTTCGGTGCAGAGCCGGTGATGCTCGTAAGCCCTGTGCAACCATAGAAGGCAGAATCGTCGATGTATGTCACACTGTTGGGGATTGTTATACTCGTAAGCCCGGTGCAATTATAGAAGGCATACATGCCGATGCTCGTCACGTCGTTGCCGATTGTCACGTTTGTAAGCCCGCTACAACCGGCAAAGGTACCCCCTCTGATGCTCGTCACGCTGTCGGGGATTGTTGCGCTCGTAAGCCCTTTGCAACCAGAGAATGCAGAGACGCCGATGTTTGTCACGCTGCCGTCAGAAGGAATAACGCTTGTATTACAACCCAATATCAACGTTTTAGATGCCGTTTCAATAAGGCAGTTGCCGGAACTATGATATTTTGTGTTGCCTTCCGCGACAATTATGCTTGTAAGCTCTGTACATCCAAGGAAAGAACGGTCACCAATACTCGTCACTCCGTAGCCTATTGACACACTCGTAAGCCCAGTGCAACCATAGAAGGCAGACCGTCCGATGCTCGTTACGCTGTCGGGAATAACCAAAGTCCCCTCAACCTTGTTGCCACCGATATAAAGTGTACGTGAACTTGACATTAGTTCGCAAAGTCCGCTTATTCCGCACCAGCCTGCAACGTCGCCTGCATAGTATATATTTTTAAGCTTTGTGCAATCCACGAAGGCAGAATCGCCGATGCTCGTTACGCTATTGCCAATTGTCACGCTCGTTAGTCCGCTGCAATCATTGAAGGCACCCCCTCCGATGCTCGTCACGCTGTTGGGAATTGTTACGCTCGTGAGCCCGGTGCAATCACAGAAGGCCCGCTCTCCGATGCTCATCACACTGTTTCCAATTGTAACACTTGTCAAACCGCTGCAACCATAGAAGGCAGAACTGCCGATGCTCGTCACGCCGTTGCCTATTGACACACTCGTAAGCCCCGTGCAACCTTTGAAGGCACCCTCGCCGATACTCGTCACGCTGTCTGGGATTGTCACGCTTGTAAGCCCGCTGCAACCATAGAAGGCAAAACGACCGATGCTTTTAACACTATTGCCGATTGTCACGTTAGTAAGCCCGGAACAACGATAGAAGACTTCTTCGCCGATACGAGTTACATAATTAGGGACGACAATGTCGGTTGAGTTTTTGTTTTTAATGCCATTGATTATGCAACTTGTTTGATCAGAAGAAAAAACGAAATTTTCCATCTCATCTGCCACTTTATATTTTGCAACAAGTGCTTTTGTCGTGTTCGGCATTGCAAAAGTGAAAGTTGCTTTATCTGAAACCATTTTGTAACCGTCGTACCAACCTAAGAATTCGTACCCGAGGTTTATTGAGGCGGTTATTGTAAGCGAGTCTCCGACTTTGTTTATCGCCTTTAATCCCGATATGTCGCCTGCTTGACTATTGTTTGAAGAAATGGTAAGCTTTGCCCATTTTGCAGTGTATACGATATCATTAGAAGGTGTTGTTGCAGTATAGGTTAAGTTGTTGCTTAAAAAAACACCGTTTCCAAACCAACCAACAAAAACTGACGTGCATTTACTGTTAACGATATCGGTATTTGTCGTAGCAATTAAATTAACAGACGATTTAAACTGTTTTTCCCCGTCAAAAGAGTTTACCATTCCGCACGTTTCGTCATTTGAAACTATTTTGACATTATAAGAATTGGGTTGCCATCTTGCGGTAAAGGTGACATCGTTTGTAAACGTATATTTGATTGAATCACTATACAGATTATCGTTGAGGTACCATCCAAGGAAGGTATAACCCGTTCTGCTTGGCGTAGGCAACGCTAAATCTTTATTGAAGGTCGCGGTTTTGTTGCTTACGGTGCTCCCTCCGTTTGAGTCGAACTTTGCCGTATATGTCAGCGGAGTCAGCTTTGCATTGAACGATTTGCTTTCCGTAACAAAATAGCCGTCGCAACCCCAACCGTTGAACGTATAACCTGCTACGCTGCACGAAGGACCGTTTCCGTACGCCGTATGGGTGAGAACTTGTTCGCTAGTATAAAACGAACCGTTGGCGTAGAACGACAAAGTAACGTAATAGTTTTTCCAGACGTTCAGTGTATACGTGCGGCTAGTTTTTCCGTCTGCGGACGTTACGACGATATAATAAGTGTTGTTACCGGTTTTCGGTACAATCATTTTGGTAACTATCGCATCTGCCGAAGTGGCGATTTTCGAAGTGTACAACTGCCAACTGCAATCTTTGGACGTTGTAATCGTTCCGCTTAAATCCACGTCTTCGACTGTATTGTCAATTTCCAACGAAAGGGTTAAGCCGTCAACCTTGCCGTTTTGTATTGACTTGATCATTACTTTTTGGTCAACGTTTTCGGAATTCGTGTTGCTTGGTTTTTGCGAGTCCGTCTTATCGCAGGCGACAAAGACGAACGATAAAACGATTGCCATGGTTAAAATGGCAAGAACAAGAACAAATCTTTTTTTGTTGGATTTCATAACAAACCTCGCAACCATTATTACGGGGCATTAAATAAAGATAAAGCAAAAATATAACAAGTGCATCCCCGCCGATTTTGCCACAAACCACATATTTTAAAATAGAAGACAATGAGTGTAAAAACACTACTATGGAGATAGTACGTTCGTTTTTAAAAGCGGTTTTTAGCACCTTTATAATACGACAGGACTTGCGTTTTGTCAATCGCATGTATAATTTATATAATTATACAAGTCGCGCCGTACAGCTAAAACAGAAAAATTTTCATAAGCTCGTTGACAAACGGAACGGGTGCCGATTTATAATTTATAATATACGCGCGAAGATTTTCGTCCGGGGGCGTTATTTTAACAAACGAAAAAACAATCGTGGAGTGTTTGATAACAAGTCGCGCGTTTTCGCGACATCGTTTCGGGAAAGGCAAGGGGGTATTATGTACAAAGAAAGCAAACTCGCAAAAAACAAGGCGTTCGGAATCTTTCTGATGATTCTCGGAGTGTTCGGTTTTTTGATTATCATACACAGGCTGTGCTGTTACAAGTTCGAATATGACGAAAAATTCAGCCCCGTAGATTACGGAAAATTTAATATTCTGTCTTTCTTCACAATTCAATCCAACGTGTTCGTATACGTGTATCTTATTTGCGCGGGGCTTGCGTCTCTCGGCGTCGAGGGGGCAAAGAAGGTTGCGTACAATCCGCTTGTCGGCGCAATGGCAACGACGTATATCCTTGTTACCGGGCTCGTATACACCGCGGGCATTCCCATGGGATTTACTCCGCCGTTCAAGTGGGGCGATTCCTACCACGCGATGAGCAGTTTCATTCAGGTGTATTTCCATATGATTATCCCGCCGATTATGCTGATATTGTGGTTTTTCCCGTTCACGGACAGGCGCACGAATCATAAGACGGTATGGGCGTTTGCGATATATCCGTTTGTGTATTCGCTCTTTTCCATAATCCGGGGCGCGGTGGGGAAAATGCACTTTTATCCTTATCCGTTTTATCGTCCCGAATTTATATGGTCGATATTCTCAAAAGGCGACGTCAATTATCCGCTTGCGTATTTTCTGATGTTCATCGTGCTTATGGCGGGAATGTTGCTGTTTGTCGGCATAGGCAGGCTTATGATGTTCATAAACGATAAAATGATAAATAAAACGTTTTGCCGTGACAACGAGTGCACGGTGAGCGAACAAAGCGACGCGGACGCCGGTTAAGTCTTCCGGTATTCGGTTGTTGACTTTGGGGAGAAATGGTGATATTCTATCGTTGCAAAAAAGGAGAAAATATGAAAGCGGCAATTATAGGGCTGGGCGTTATCGGAAAGGTTCATTACGACGTTTTGAAAAGGCAGGGTGAAGACATAGTTGCACTTTGCGACATAGATGCGGCGAAGTTGAACGGCTACGACACCGTCAAAAAATATTTCGACTACAAGAAGATGTTGGATGAAGAGCAAATCGACGTCGTGCATATTTGCACGCCGCATTATCTGCACGCCGATATGACGATATACGCGCTTGAAAGAAACGTGAACGTTTTATGCGAAAAACCGCTGTGCATAAGGAAAGAAGACGTCGCGCGGATTATCGACGCGGAGAATAAGTCCGAGGCGATGCTCGGCGTATGCCTGCAAAACAGATATAATAAGTCCAGTCAATTTGTCAAAAGGTATTTTCAAAACAAAAAAATCGATTTCGCTTTCGGCAACGTGTTGTGGCATCGCGACAAGGCGTATTACGCGTCGGGAGAATGGAGGGGTAAGAAAGAAACCGAAGGAGGCGGAGTGCTTATCAATCAGGCAATACATACGCTTGATCTGATGCAATGGATTTGCGGTGAGCCGACGAGCGTCCTCGCCAACACGTACAATTATTCGCTTAAAGACGTCATCGAGGTGGAAGACACCGCCGTCGCGCTGTTCAAAGGCGACACGGATTTTGAGTTTTTTGCCACTAATACCGCAAAAACCGATTTGCCGGTCGAAATACGTTTCATTGCAGGCGGCGATATCGTTACGCTTTATCCCGACAAAGTGCTTATCAACGGCGACGTCGCCGATATCGAAAACGAAATCGAATGGAACGGGAAACGCTCCTACGGCAACGGACACGAGAAACTTATCGGTCATTTTTACGATTGCGTCGCGAAAAAAGAAAAATTCCCGATTGACGGCAGCGAAGCGGCAAAATGCGTGAAGGAAGTCCTTTCCGCGTATGAAAGCGACGGAAAACTCGTTGAAATATAAAAGAAAATCGTTATTCAGGAAAAAACCGAAAAAACAGCCCGAGCGGGCTGTTTTTTATTGCAAATTTTTCAATTAAGGTTGCAAATTTATCGACGCGAAAAATTGCTTCGGCGTTATGCCGAACTCGTTTTTGAACGCGCGGAAAAAGTGCGTATAATCCGAGAAACCGCATTTTGCAAACACTTCGGTTATCGGGAAGCCTTCTTCGATAAACTGTTTTGACAAGACCAGCCGTTTTTTAAGGATATATCGGTGGGGGGAAGTGTTGGTGTATTCCTTGAAAATGTGCGCGAAGTAGTATTTGTCCACGAACAACGCAGACGCGATTGCGTCAAGGGAAAGATCTTGCGAGATATGTTCGGAAATATAATCAATGGCTTTTGTCACGCAGGGATTTGCTTTTCCCAATATGGTGAAATCGTCGCGGTTTTGCAAGAAATACTGTCCCAGCAACACAAGCAAAGCCTTTATGCGCTCCTCGTTTTCGACGTCTGCGCCGAAGTCGCCGGTTTGTGAAACGGAAAAACCGTCCAGAATATGGCGGATTTTGTCCGAAACCGCACTGTTGCGGATAAGAAAAGCGTTGTGTTCGTGCGCCTGCAAAAAACAGGTGTTCAGGTCTGTTTTTGCGGTTGAGATGCGTTTCAAATATCGTTGATTAAGCCACACAACAAACCTTTCGTACGTCATTGCGGAGTCTTTGATGTCAAGCTGATGAAGTTTGTTGGGAGGAATCAACAGCACGTCGCCCGGGCGCAGGGAATACTTGCAATCTTCCACGATGTACGACGCAGAACCCTGCAAAAAGAAATAGATTTCCGAAAAATCGTGAGAATGCATTTCCACCGTTTTGAAATCCTTGTCTTTTTTGTGATGCACCTCGTAAGTCGAGTTACTCATTTGTTGATTTTCGTATTTTGTTCCGCTCATATCTTAACAATACTCCAAAATCGCAAGATATGCAAGTAAAAAAACAAAAAATAAAATTTACTATGCAAAAGTTGTGTGATAAAATAATTTTAATAAGGAGAAAGGAAAATGGGATTTTTTGATGAAAATCTTTTGCTGACCGGCGATACCGCGCGCGGAATTTACAAAAGCATTGCGGATTTGCCGATTATCGACTATCACTGTCATCTCAACGAAGCGGATATTAAAAACGACAAGAAGTTTTCCGACATAGGGGAACTGTGGCTTTCGGGCGACCATTACAAGTGGCGCGCGATGCGTCTTTCAGGCATTGACGAAAGTTATATTACGGGCGACCGCTCTTACGAAGAAAAGTTTTTGAAATACGCAAAGATTATGCCAAAACTTTTCGGCAATCCGCTTTATTACTGGACGCATATGGAGCTTAAACAAATTTTCGGCATTACGGAGCCTTTGAACGAAGACAGCGCAAGCCGTATTTACGAAAAAGCAAATGGAATTCTGCAAGGGCTTAGCGTGCAAAAACTGCTTGAAAAATTCAGGGTGGAGTATATCGCGACCACCGACGATCCGTTTTCCGATTTATCTTGCCACGGCGATATAAACGGGGTGAAGGTGCGCCCGACGTTCCGTCCCGACAGATGCTTTTCGGAAGGCGTCGACAAGGTGCAACTTGAAAAGAGATTGGATTATTTCGTTTCCAAAGGCTGCAAAATCGCAGACCACGGATTCGATGATTTTTCCGACACGCAAAATATTGAATGGCTGATTGAAAAATGCTTTGAAAAGGGAGTCGTTTTGCAGCTGCATTTCGGCACTTTCCGAAACGTCAATACCGCGGCGTTTAACAAAATCGGGAAAGACAGCGGGTTTGACGTTTTCAGGGCAAGCGTTGACACCGACGCGCTTGCACGACTTCTTGACAAAATGAATACGAAACTTGGGGATTTGCCAAAAATCATACTTTATCCGCTCAATGACGAATGTTTAAGGGAGGTTTGTGCGATTTCTGGCGCATTTCCCAACGTTATTGTCGGTGCGGCGTGGTGGTTTAACGACACCGTGTCGGGAATAAAAAGACAACTTGAAACAGTGTCGGAATATGCGGTTCTCGGCACGAATCTCGGCATGCTTACCGACAGCAGATCGTTCAGTTCGTACGTGCGGTTTGATTTTTACCGAAGGATACTTTCATCGTTTATCGCAGATAAGGTCGATTGTGGCGAGTATGACGAAAAGTCCGCGCTCGCGCTTGCAAAAGATATTGCATACAACAACGTAAAGGAGGTTTTGGGACTGTGAAAATGACCTTCCGCTGGTATGGAGAAAACGATTGCATACCGCTGAATTACATAAAACAAATACAGGGAATGAGCGGGGTTGTGACCGCCGTTTACGACACGCCCGTCGGAGAAGTCTGGAAGGAAGAAAAACTTGAAAGGCTCAAAAATCTTGCAAACGACGCGGGGCTTGATATGGAAGTTATCGAGTCCGTCCCCGTGCACGAAGACATAAAACTCGGCAAACCTACGAGAGACAAGTATATCGAAGCGTACAAGCAAAACATCATCAACTGCGGGAAAGTCGGCGTCAGGTGCATTTGTTATAATTTTATGCCCGTGTTCGACTGGCTAAGGACAGACCTTTATTTCAAGCATAAAGACGGCTCGACGTCGCTTGCTTACGATCACGAAAAATTGCTTGCGCTCGATCCCAAAAACCTGCATTTGCCGGGCTGGGACGAAAGTTATTCATTGATAGAACTCAATAAACTTCTGGACGAATACAAGGGAATCACGCACGAGAAACTGTTTGAAAACCTTGTGTATTTTCTGAATGCGATTATGCCTGCCTGCGACGAAACGGGCGTCGATATGGCGATACATCCCGACGATCCGCCGTGGGATATGTTCGGTTTGCCCAGAATTATTTGCAAAGAAGACGACTACGATAAGTTGTTTAAGGCGGTACCGAACAAGCACAACGGAATAACGTTCTGCACGGGAAGTCTGGGTGCGGGCAGGTTCAACGATCTTCCGAAAATGGCGGCAAAATATGCAAACAGGATTTATTTCGCGCACCTTCGTCAGCTGAGATACGACGGAGAAATAAATTTTTACGAAAACGGACATCAGACCGACTGCGGAAACGTCGACGTGTACGCGATAGTCAAAGCGCTTGTCGAAAACGGGTTTGACGGATACGTTCGTCCCGACCACGGCAGAAACGTGTGGGGCGAAGACGCAAAGCCCGGATACGGACTGTTTGACAGAGCGATGGGCGCGTGTTATCTCACGGGACTGTTCGAGGCGGTCGAAAAGGATATAAAAGGAGAGAAAAAATGAAAGTTCCTTTCAAAGTAGATTTAAGTGACAAAATTGTTGCGATAACGGGCGCGGGCGGCGTGATTTGCTCGGAATTTGCCCGTGCGCTTGCGGAGTGCGGCGCAAAAGTCGCGCTTCTGGACGTAAACTTCGACGCGGCGAAAAAAGTCGCGGACGAGATTGGCGAAAACGCGTTTGCCGTCAGGTGCAACTGCCTTGACAAAGACGAAATCCGAAAAGCCAAAGAAGAAGTTGTCAAAAAGTTCGGACAAGTCAACTTCCTTATCAACGGCGCAGGCGGAAATAATCCCAAAGCGACCACCGACAACGAGGTTATGACGGCGGATCTTGAAGGCGCGAAAGACTTTTTCGCCCTTGAAGAAAGCGGGCTTAAATTCGTTTTTGACCTTAATATTACGTCGGCGTTTCTGGTGACGCAGGTGTTTGCAAAAGACATGGTCAAAACAGGCGGGAACATCATCAATATTTCGTCGATGAATGCGTTCAGACCGCTCACCAAAATCCCTGCATACAGCGCGGCGAAAGCGGGCGTATCCAATTTTACCGAATGGCTTTCCGTGCATTTTGCGCCGTGTAATATTCGTTGCAACGCAATCGCGCCGGGATTTTTCGTGACAAATCAGAACAGGACGCTTTTGTTCAATGCGGACGGCACGCCGACGGCAAGAACGGGCAAGATTCTGAACGCAACGCCGATGAAAAAATTCGGCGAAATAAGCGACCTTATCGGGTGTCTGTTGTGGCTTGCCGACGACAAAGCAAGCGGATTCGTAACGGGTGCGGTTATCCCCGTTGACGGCGGATTCTCGGCATACAGCGGAGTGTAATATGAAACAAGTAATTCCCGTTGTCGTCATAAACGACGAAAAAGAAACGATAGAAATTCTCTCGAAATTGAGAGAAGGCGGCATAAACTGTGCGGAAATCACCTTCCGTACGGCGTGCGCGAAAGAAGCAATCGCCATCGGCACGAAAGCCTTTGAAGATATGAATATCGGCGCGGGTACGGTTATCAACGCCGAGCAGGCAAAAAGCGCGGTACAGGCGGGCGCAAAGTTCATCGTGTCCCCGGGGTTTTCCGACGAAGTGGCTCGCTATTGTACAGACGAGAAGATTCCGTATTATCCGGGGTGTGTGACTCCCACCGAGATTATGCGCGCGCTCTCGTACGGGCTGAACGTCGTTAAGTTTTTCCCGGCGGGCGTATATGGCGGTCTGAAAGCGATGAAAGCGTTGTCGGCGCCGTTCCCGCAGGTCAGATTTATACCGACGGGCGGTGTGGATTTGAGCAATTTGAAAGAATACCTTGATTTCGATAAGGTGTACGCCGTCGGCGGCTCTTTTATGATGAAAGGCGATATCGTAAAAAACTGTAAGGAGATTGTAAAGATATGCGAGTTGTGACGTTTGGAGAAATAATGCTTCGTCTGGCACCCGAAAACTATTTGCGGTTTGTACAGGCGGACAGGCTTGAAGCGACTTTCGGCGGTGCGGAAGCGAACGTTGCCGTGTCGCTTGCAAATTTCGGCGACGACGTTTCGTTTGTGAGCAAACTTCCGTCCCATGAGATAGGACAAAGCGCGATAAACTCCCTTCGCAAATTCGGCGTCGATACGTCGTTTGTCGCAAGGGGCGGCGAGCGAGTCGGCATTTATTACTGCGAAAAGGGCGCGAGCCAACGCCCGAGCAAAGTCATATACGACAGGGCGGGCAGTGCAATCGCAACCGCAACCGACGACGACTTCGACTGGGACAAAATTTTCGACGGCGCAAAATGGTTCCACTTTACGGGAATCACGCCCGCGCTTTCCGACACGCTTGCAGGCATTGTCCTGAAGGCTGTCAGAATCGCAAAAGAAAAAGGAATAACCGTGTCGTGTGACCTGAATTTCCGCAAAAAACTTTGGAGCAAGGAAAAAGCGAAAAAAGTTATGAGCGAGATTTGCAAGTACGTCGACGTGTGTATAGCAAACGAAGAAGACGCAAAAGACGTGTTCGGAATCGAGGCGGAAAACACTGATATCGAAAGCGGTAAACTCAACGAACAAGGTTACGTTTCGGTTGCGAGACAACTTGTCGATAAGTTCGGCTTTAAGGCGGTTGCAATCACGTTAAGAGAAAGCATAAGCGCAAACGACAATAATTGGTCGGGAATGTTGTACACGGACGGCAAGGCGGTGTTCAGCAGAAAATACGCAATGCATATCGTGGACAGAGTCGGCGGCGGGGACAGTTTCGGCGCAGGGCTCATTCATTCGTTGCTTGCAGGTAAAAACGCGAGTGACGCGATTGAATTTGCAGTTGCCGCAAGCTGTCTGAAACACTCGATCGAGGGCGACTACAACATGGTTTCAAAAGAAGAAGTCGAAGCGCTCGCAAACGGAAACGCAAGCGGAAGAGTGCAAAGATAAAAAGGATACTATTATGAATGAAATTACAATATCAGGGTTTTATGATGAAATAAGCAGTACATTAAGTACTCAAATCGCCGTTATGCACCAACTCGGCGAAACTTATATGTGTCCGAGAAACGTGGACGGCAAGAACATTGCGGACTATACGTTTGAAGAATTCAAGGAAAAGATTTTCCCCGTGTTGAAAAAGGAAGGCGTGAAGTTTTCGTCCATCGGTTCGCCGATAGGAAAAGTCGGCATCGACGACGAAGAAGGCTTTGAGAAACAAAAGAAACAACTTGCGGAACTCGTGAAAATCGCAAAACTCACGGGGTGCGAATACATCAGGGTATTCTCCTTCTTTTACGGCGACAAAAATCCGAAAGATTGCACGGAGAAAGTTATTGCCCGCCTCAAAGAAATGCTGAAAATCGTCAAAGGCAGCGGCGTGAAACTTCTGCACGAAAACGAGAAAAAAGTTTATGGCGACGTGCCCGAAAGAGTGCTGGAAATTTACAACGCGATTAACGACGAAGATTTCGTTTTGTGCTTTGACGCAAGCAACTACGTCCAGTGCGACGTCAATCCGAAAACGGCGTTCGATATGCTGAAAGATTACGTCGTTTATTATCATATCAAAGATTGCTCGAAATACAAGGTCGAAGTCCCCGTCGGCACGGGCGAAGGGTGCTATCCGTACATTCTGGGCGAACTGAAAAAGCGGGGCTATCACGGCTTTATGACGCTTGAACCGCATACTTTCAAATACGCGATATTCAAGCCGATTGTCAATTTCGTCCCGTTTGCAGCACTTGCGATGAAAGATTATTTCAAGGCGTTCAGGCTTATCGACAAGAAAATGCACAGAAACTATTTTGCGTGCGCGTCAAGAAAACAAGTTTTCTTGTGGCAATACTACAATTTGAAAAAACTACTTAAAGAGGTGGAATAATGGATAAGAAAGAAATCAGGTACGGCATTGTAGGAATCGGTAAACAAGGCACGTTTTACACAAAGATATTCACCAAACTCAGCGGACTCGTAAAAGGTGCAAAGCTTACGGCGGTGTGCGACATTTTGCCCGAACGTCGCAAGTACGCCGAAGAAAACCTCAAAGGCGTAAAAGTCTTTGATAACTATCAGGATATGTTTGCGTCGGGACTTATCGACGTCGTTATGGTCGAAACCCCGCACTATTTCCACCCGCAAATCGCAATCGACGCGATGAAAGCAGGGCTGAACGTGCTCTGCGACAAGCCTGCGGGCGTTTACACAAAACAAGTCAGAGAAATGAACGAAGAGGCGAAAAAGCATCCCGAACTGCTCTTTGGAATGATGTTCAATCAGCGCACGAATCCGTTGTACATAAAAGCCAAAGAGATTATCGACAGCGGACGTCTCGGAAAACTCACGCGTATCGTATGGATAATAACAAACTGGTATCGCCCGCGTGCGTATTATGCACAAGGCGGCTGGCGCGGCACGTGGTGGGGTGAAGGCGGCGGCGTACTTCTCAATCAATGTCCTCACCAGCTCGATTTATTCACCTGGCTTGCGGGGCTTCCCGTCAGCGTAACGGCAACGGCGTCGACCGTCGGTCGCGATATCAGCGTTGAAAACGACGTGACGGCTTATTGCAAGTTCGCAAACGGCGCAACGGGTGTGTTTATTACCTCGACTCACGACGCGCCCGGCACGAATCGCCTTGAAATCACCGGGGAAGGCGGAAAAATCGTCATTGAAAACGGCAAACTCGTCTTCACCGAAAACGAAGAAATGGAGCCTGCTTTTTCGGAACATAACACCGTGTTTATGGGCAAGCCGAAAACTAAGAAATATACATATCGCGGAATCGGACATTATCTTGCCGTCACGAAATATCCGCCTCAGCACATTGGTATAATCAAAAACTATACCGATTATCTTCTCAAAAAGACGGACAAATTCACGGCTCCCGGCGAACAGGGCATCGTCGGACTTACTTTCTCCAATGCAATCCATCTTGCAAGCTGGACGCATAAGGAAGTCCGGATTCCGTTTGATGAAGATCTGTATATCAGCGAGCTTGAAAAACGCAAGGAAGCCGAAAAAGAAAACGGCAAAAAATAATCAAAATACACAAAAAAGGGAGTTATTATGAGCGATATTTCAAACGTCGCACAGGCGACGGAACAAAGTTTCATTTCGCGCACGAGCGGACTCAAAAACAAGGATTATATCGGGTACGCAATGGGCGATACGGCGTGTTGTCTCGTTTTCGGGCTGGTCACGTCGTTTTTGCAAAAATTTTACACCGACATTTTCAGTTTAAGCCCGTTGTTCATCATGCTTATGTTCATCGGCGCGAGAGTTTGGGACGCAATCAACGATCCCATTATGGGAAGATTGTGCGACACAATCAAACTTTCCAAATGGGGAAGATATCGTCCGTGGTTCTTATGGGCAGCGGGCCCGTTGATTATTTCGACACTGCTGATGTTCATCAAATGGCCGGGGCTTACGGGCGAAGAAAACTACATCGGCACCTGCATTTATGCAACGGTTACATACGTGATGTTCGGCATGAGTTACACGATGCTCCAGATTCCGTACGGCGGACTTGCGTCGGTCGTTACGACGGATGAGAAAGAGCGCACGAAACTTTCGGTGTTCCGTTCAATCGGGGCGGGCGTCGGAAGTATTCCGGCGGTGCTTATCGCGTCGTTTTGTTACAAAAAAATCGGCGTCAACGAACAGACGGGCAGAGTTATTTCCGAGATGCAGTATAAGCCGGTAATAATCGGCGTCGTAATCGTGTCACTGGTTGCGCTTGTTATGCTTATCCTTGCTTTTATGATGAACAAGGAAAGAGTCATCGCTCAGCCCAAAGAAAAAATCGCAAAAGGCGAGACGAAACAAATCGTAAAAGGTCTGTTCAAAAACAGGGCGTTTCTGGCGGTCAGCGTGGCAAGTATGCTGTTGCTTGCAGGACAAATGTTCACGCAAAGTTTTTATTTGTACCTGTTCGACGACTATTTCGGAAAGCCTTGGATGAACCTTGTTTCTACTGCCTGCACTTATGCGCCGATGGTTGTTTTTATGTTCTTCACGCCGAAACTCGTCAGAAAATTCGGAAAAAAAGAACTTTGCGGAATAGGTATGATTATCGCGGCGGTTGCAAACCTCGGAATGTTTGCTTTGCGCTCGGTTAACCCGAACATTCTGGCGTATCTGTTCCTGGTGCTTTGCTTTGCAAGCGGATGCGGACTTACTTTCATCATTTTGCAGGTCTGGTCAATGGCAACCGACGCAATCGACGATATCGAGGTCAAAACGGGACGTCGTGACGACGGCACCGCCTATGCGTTCTTTATGTTTTTCAGAAAGCTCGGGCAGGTCATCGCGGCAATCGCCGTAAACGGCGCGCTTCTCGGCATGCATTACGACTATACGAAAGGTGCGGTTCAAACCACGAAAAACCTTGAAATAATGTACGATATGGCAACCATTATCCCGGCGGTGCTTTTTGGAATTATGGCTGTCGTGTTGCTTGTATGGTATCCGCTTTCCAAAAAGAAAGTTGCCGATCTTCAAATTGCAAAAGAAGAACATCTCAAAAACGCATTCGAAAGCAACGCGATTGCAATCGACAATACAAGAGGCATAGAAAACCTTGGAGAATCGTGCGCGCAACTTGAAGAAGAAGCCGAAGAAACGACTGATACAAAAATAGATTAAATTGCACAAAACGGCATTTACAATGATAATAGCGAGGGATAAAGTATGAAATATGGCGTACAATTGTTTTCTTTAAGAAAGTATCTGAAAGATGAAAAAGGATACGAACAAGTGTTCAGGCGCACGAAAGAAACGGGCGCGCAAGTGGTGCAGCTGTCCGGCGGAAAACCCGTCGCACCCGAATATATCAGGTCGCTTTCGGACAAGTACGACCTGCCGGTCTGCATAACTCACGATAACTTCGACAGGCTTGAAAACGACCTTGACGCGCTTATCGCCGAGCACAAGATTTACGGTTGCAATCGTATGGGCGTCGGCATGATGCCCAAAAAATTCCGCACCGGAAAACTGGAAGATCTGGACAAATTTATCTCCTTTCTTAATTCCGCCGCGCAGAAACTTGCGGGAGAGGATATGACGATTGCTTATCATAATCACTGGTTTGAATTCGACGAAATCGACGGCAAGGTTATATACGACTATATAATCGAAAATACCGATCCGCGCGTGGAGTTTATCCCCGATACGTACTGGATAAGATTTGCAGGAAAGGACATTGAAGAGTATCTTGAAAAGTTGAAAGGTAGGGTGAATACGCTCCATCTCAAAGACTACAAAAACAAAATTTTCAGAGCGGTGGGGAAGGGCACGCTCGATTTTAAGAGCATACTCGAAACAGCCGAAAAATGCGGGGTTCAGAACGCCGTCGTAGAGCTTGATTTTTCACCGAATCCGTATAAGAGCGTCGAGTTTTCGATGAATACGTTAAAGAGAATTGCAAATGCAAACTAAAACGATATCAACGCCTTGCGGCAACGTTATCGGCGAAATTACGCCGTACGGATTGCGGTTCAGGGGTATAAAATACGCAACAGCTGGACGCTTTGAAATGCCTGCCGAAGTCAGGTCTTTCGGCGGTGATTTCGACGCGACAAAACAAGGCGTATGCTGTCCGCAAATGCGCGCGTTCTGGAACGAAGAACACAGATTTTATTATCAGGAGTTCAGGAAAGGAAAAGAATTTACTTACAGCGAAGATTGCCTTATCCTTGACCTTCACGCGCCCGACAACGCCAAAAACTGTCCCGTGATCGTGTTTATTCACGGCGGAAGTTTCACGGGCGGCAGCATAAACGAAATGCAGTTCAACGGCTCGGCGTACACGAAGCGTGGCGTGATTTTCATTGCGATAAATTATCGCCTCAACGTGTTCGGCTTTTTTGCCGATAAGGAACATTGCAAAGGCAATCTCGGATTGTACGATCAATACACCGCGATCGAGTGGATCAGACACAACGTCAGTGCTTTCGGCGGCGATCCCGACAACATTACTCTTATGGGGCAAAGCGCAGGCGCGATGAGCATACAAACGTTGATTTGCTCGGACTATCTCAAAGGCAAAGTCAAGGGCGCAATTATGTTGTCCGGCGGCGGAAAACGCACGGCGATACTCCCGTTGTCAAAGCCGAACGCGCGATATTGGAAAAAACTCGTGAAAGCAAGCGGAGCAAACTCTTTTGACGAATTCAAAACACTGCCCGTCGAGCAGGTCTGGACGGCGTGGAAAACAAAACATACGCTCGGGAAAGCGCTTTGTACAAAGCCCGTGATCGACAACGAATTGGTCAAAACAGCAAAGTACGACACAGACGTCCCGATAATCTTCGGAACAGTCAAAAAGGACTTATTACCGCCCGTGCTCAATCATATGGCAAGAACGTTTGCACGAAAACAAAAAAGAAAAAATGCGCCGTGTTACGTGTTTTCGCTCACGCGGCTGTTGCCACCCGATAACGCCTCATTCCATTCCTGCGATCTTTGGTATGCGCTCGGCTCGCTCGGGGATTCTTTGCGACCTTTTACGCAAGCCGATTACGACTTGTCCGACGAAATGGTTGACAGATTTTCCGCTTTTGCCAAATCGCAAAATCCTAACGTCGACGGCAAACCGCAATGGAACGTCTATTCATCAAAACCCGATATCAAAGTTTTCAAATAAATTAAAATATGCATTTCAAGTGCGAACGCCCGCAAGCGAGCCGTCATACGAAATAAAGAAAGAAGTCGCACAAGATTATAGTTTATACGAAAAAATCATTGCAAGCCTGAATTTGACGGAAAATATGCGTATTGCTTTGGAATGCCGCCAAAACGGTTTAAGCTATCCCGAAATCGGCAGAGTTTTATCTCGTGCGCAAGCGACGGTTTACGAATACTTCATCAAAATGCGTCAACGTTATATGGCAATTTATGGATAAGTTATAAATCGAAACGTGTAGCAGTTTTTAATTACAATTGAATACTTCAATATAAAAATAGCCCGTTTCAGATGAGCTATCTTTATTGAACAATACAGCTAACAATATAAGCGGTTGAAAAATGCCGATAAAAAAGCTATAATAATCAAGTTAGAAATTTGTAGGGCTTTTCTTACATTTGGTAGGATTTTAGGGTTAAACATGGCAAAAAATCATTATGTATCTCAATTTGTAATAAAACGCTTTTCGGATGCTATCAATATATTTGATATTCACTCCGGAAAAATAGATGAGAGTAAAAGACCCCATAAAGTATTTTATCATAATGATATATATGAAGATGAAACAGAAAAACTTTTTGCTCACATTGAAAGCAGAGTCGCCAACATTATTGACCAAAAGATACTTAAACACAATACGATTACACTTACAAGAAAAGAGCTGCTCCTATTAAAACGGTATATGTTAATTTGTAGTGTCCGCACTCAAACGCCTGAAGGATTTGCAAAGTTTATCCGTGGCTTTGAACGCAATGCAATGCATTACATTTCTATATACAACAATCTTTATACTCAAAAAATCACTTTACCGTATATAAAAGATTTGCGTTTGACAGATGATGAATTATATGCTCGCGCATTGAAAGTTTTTGCGATAACCGAAACGATTCGTGATATAGCAGATAATTCTGACGCCACATCTGAAATGTTGGCATGGGCGGTTCCGTTTCTTGAATCGTATCTTGCGTTTTGGGACACGCCGAACGAAAAAGAGTATATTCTGACCGATTGCGGAATGACAAGCGAGTACGAAGGCTTTCACCTTATTACAGGCGGAATAGACATTTCTAAAACGTCTTATCTATTAAACAAAATTAAAGATGAGCCGGGTTATGCTGGAATATTAGCGAGCCAATTCGTTATGTATGAAAACTATAATATATTTGTTTTGAGTTCGACGCGTAGTATGGTTATGATAAATCCGTTTTTCAGATTATATCACGGACAAGGTGTAACGTTCCTCTCTAATAATAATCCGACAAGTGAAATAACAACGTTGGAGTGCCCCGATATTTGGCCCGCTGTTATACAAAACCGCTCTTTGTTTGGAATCCCGTCAAATGAATATTGTTTTAGTCCCACAATGCAATGTAATGAAGATCGCTTTATATACACACCGAAAACTTTAACCCAAGAAGATACGGTCTACATCAATACTCTTCTGTTATCGCAGGCAAAAGATATTATCGGGTTTAACGACGCTCGTAAAATTATCGATTCTGTCTACTATTTTGTGTGGTATCAAGGTAATTATCGTTCGGTAGAAAGGTTAACCGATTCGCCGGAAGAAGTTTTGCTTCGTCTGGTAGAAAAGGTCGCAACTTCACCGTTCCTTGATTTATGCAAATATTGCGATACGCATGGCGGCGTAAATAGAACAGAATTTCTGTTTTTATTTGAAAAACTGACTGCCAACATATATAAGGATTTTAATTCAAATCCGTACATATGCGAGTATTATTTGGAGCGACCAGTGGAAACTATAAATTGTCACACTTTGGATTTTCTCGGAGAAGGTGAAAAAAGGTTGGAAGTATTCAGAAAAATTTTAGATAAAATCAATGAAAACAGAGGGATTACAGATGTTTGAGTATTTAATTGAAATCGAATCGCGCTTATATGACCGATTTTTAACGGTAGAAAGAAACGTAAAGGCGGCAAGCAATTCGTTTTACGACGCATACCTTGATTTACAAGAACAGTTTATTAAAACTGTTGCCGTTTCTTGTGGGTTTGATATAAAAGCTCGTGAAACCTGTGGAGAACTTCTACGTAGAACAGATGTGCAAAATTATTTTAAGGAAATTTTGCATATCGATGATTTTACATATAACAAAATGCAGGACTACACATTAAAGGTTAACGCACATAAGCATAAGGGCGAAAAAAACATACAAATTGACACAATTGTCAGTTATATGAAGATTTTTTACAATGCAACGAAGGCGTTCGCCGTTTATAAGAATATCGACGTTCCGGATTTTGATGCCGATTGTTTTATTAACATTTTTGGCTATTTTGAAAAAGAAAATACTTCTTTGAAAACGGAAATGCAAAAATTAAAAGAAGAATTGCTATCTTCGGTAGAATCCGGCAAATTGAAAGAAAGCGACATCGAAAACTACCGCAATCTGCTTTCGCAGGCTGAAATAGACAAACTATCCTTAGAAGACCAAAACGAAGAACTTCAACGTCAAATCAGTGTGTTAAAGGACATAAAACTCTCTTCTGTGGAAGAAAAACTCAACAAGACGATAGATTTATTACTTGAATTAAAGCCTGCCATTGTAGAAAACCGTATTCTCACGAAAGCCGTGGGAAGAAAAGTCGGCGGAATGATAAGCGGCGACACGAATATCGAAAAATGGATTGCGGACGAAAAAGATAAGGAGCAAATCTGATGGCTGACAACGTATTTGATAAGCTTGACGAACAAGCCAAAGTTTTAGCGCGAATAGACAAAATGCAAGCGAAAACCCTTCTGTTGTAAATGAAATGTTAAAACAAACTCATTCAAGTTGGTGAAATTTGTAAAAACGCAAACAGAGTATTCATATGCTGCGGAAATAAAAGCAACCTTAGCAGAAAGAACAAAAAACCGTATATACAACGATAATAACATTTATTTATTATTTGTCGGAGTTGATTTTATTTGCGCGGTAGCCTTAAAAGTAATCTTTAACCATGCAGTTGTTAATCGCGGATATAGTCTATATTCTGTTAAGGATAACTTGTCGATACCACACGAACAATTAAAAGAGCTTATGCCACAAAACAATATGAAATAAAAAGCCACCCTCTCGGTTAGGAGAGGATGGATAAAGCGTCAATACCAAAGAAATCGGCAATTTGTTGTATAGTATCCAAGTTTTTAATACCCCTGTTGATCCATCTTCCGACGGTTCTGACATCGGTGCAGAATTCAAAAGCGAATTCTTCCTGAGTACGATACTTCGATTCCTTGATAAGACGTTTTAAGTTTGCCCCGGCAACTAAGCCAAGGTCTTTACGTTTTTGTTCCATAACGTATACCTCCTTTGCTTAGCTTTCGCAGTGCTCCGAAGGCAACTATTAAAGAACGCTATTATTATATCATAACTTTAACAATAATTCAAGATATGCGAATAGGACAAAATGTGTCCTGTTCTTTTTTTATGCCCTGCCATACAATAAAGACACAAAACAAAAACGGAGGTAAATATGTACTACTTGGTATCGGGAACCGGCGATGGTTCGTTTGAATGGGTAATCGAGGCGGATTCAGAGGAATCTGCCAAACAAAACGCAATGAAAGACTTGAGTGCGGACGATAAAATCACGTCGATAAAAGAACTTTCAGTCGATGAGTGTATAGAACTCGGCTATAAGGTGTTGTCGAACGAAATAAAACGGTATTATTTTGAAAGTCATCACGATATGAAAACAATTACCGTCAGAGAATACGCCAAACTCGAAAAACAATTCAAAGAAAATCAAGACGGATATTACGAGGCGTTAGAAGAGTTTAACAAAAAACTTCGTCTGATTCGTCTTTTGAATAGAATCGCCGATATCGATGAAATGAAACTCGGCAAACTAAAACACTACCTGAATTTATTGACGCGGGCAAAAACCGAAGAAGAATTCAATGAAATACTTAATAACGCAAAGGAGAGAAAGTAATGGAAATTGTAAGTATTTTAGGTTTAATCGTAATGGTAATCGGCACAATCGCATGCCCTCTCATCGCACATAATAAAGGAGATATTGCATTTAGTTGATTTTCGTCAGATTGTTTCTCGGCGGACCGGGCTTAATTATCGTCAATTGCTTGTCAAGCAAAAATAATTAACCCGACAAAAAGTGTCCTTCACGGCAAAGAATCAAAAAGTTATACTTAAGACACAAAAACAAAGGAGCGCAAAAATGAGCTATTCTGAAAGTGTAAATCAAAAATATTTTGAAGTCGAGGCAAAATGCGGACACGTCGGCAGAACGAATTGCGTTTGGATAAGATTTGCAGTCGTTGCCGAAAGCCGCAAAGACGCCGCTAAAAAGGCGCGAATGTTCGGGCGTGTAAAACATAATCACCCGAATGCTATCGGTTACGTAAAAGAAATAGATTTTGAAACGTTTATGATTTTGAAAGCAGAAAACGATGCCGATCCGTAC